>JAABUZ0100000106.1_pt1 | contig 203306 bp, 201 predicted proteins | sample 5562091 | NCBI WGS metagenome assembly JAABUZ01 (sample SAMN12813069, study PRJNA571459) | rock metagenome | isolation source: Antarctica rocks | place: Antarctica: Victoria Land, Linnaeus Terrace sud | collected 2015-12-21
ACGCCGTCCGAGTCAGCGCCAAGAGCAGGGATGATCTGCAACGGGTGATTGCCGCCGTGCGCGAGAAGAACTACGATGTGGCTCTGCAGTTCCAGAACTATCGCTAGGCCACGTGGAACTCAGCTAGGAGTGTGAACTACTACTTCCTCGCGAACGGCGAGCCACACGGCGTCTACACTGATCGCACTCGTACGCGCGCACGTCCAGCCCCACCCAACGAAGCGGACGAAGGTACACCGGCAAGTGTACACGAGACAGTTGGCCATCCGTGCAGTGCGGACACGATCGTTTCGCGTGCCCGGTCGCCATGGTCTCCTGAATTGCTTCGAGCGCTGTCTGCTCGGGAGTTGAGCCAGCCATGAATCCTACCAACCTATCATTTACACCTGACCCTAGCACATAAGGTATTAATGGTCAAGATTTGAGTCGTAGGAACTACCTCCCATTCGTGATCACTGTGCCGAGTTACGAGGAGGGTATGCGGGTGTTTCCAGGCAGTGACATCCGTCGCCGGGGAGGCGCGAATCCTGCAATCTACCCTGCTAGCCGGTGAACGTGGCAGAATAAAAGGCAGAGCGGGCCAGGCCGACCCGACTTGTGCCCCCGATCGGGGTATAGCACCTACGTGCTGGGTGATTTATCGTGAGGTGGATGGGACGGCATGGTACAACTTCGAACTCCACACGGGTTGGAATCAGACGGCATCGATAATCCGGAACGGGTGTACTGGAACCTGACGGCGCCCGCGCTCTATGAAGAGGCCGTGCGACGCCACGAGGGCCTGATCGCCCAGCAAGGGCCGATTGTTTTTCATACCGGTCGGCACACCGGTCGCTCGCCCAAGGACAAGTTTGTGGTGCGCGAAGCGGGGAGCGAAAACGATGTGTGGTGGGGGACGGTCAATCAGGCGTTCGACCCCGACCAGTTCGACGTCATCTACCGGCGTATGCTCAAGCATCTGGATGGCAAAGAACTCTTCGTCCAGAGCCCGTATGCCGTGGCCGATCCGCATTACCGCCTTCCGGTGCGCATCATCACCGAGACCGCGTACCACAGTCTCTTCACGCGCAATATGTTCATCGGTGCGCCCGACGGCGTGCAAACTGACCAGGAGCCGGAGTTCACCGTGATCGACTCCCCCAGCTTCCTGGCCCGGCCGGAGGAAGAGGGCACTCGCTCCGAGGTCTTTATTCTGTTGAACTTCGCCAGGCGCCTGGTGTTGGTCGGCGGCACCAGCTATGCCGGTGAGATCAAGAAGTCGATCTTTACCGCGCTGAACTATCTGCTGCCCAAGCGGGGCGTGCTCTCCATGCACTGCTCGGCGAACTATGGTCAGGCCGGCGATGTCGCCCTCTTCTTTGGGCTGTCGGGCACCGGCAAGACGACCCTTTCGACCGATCCGGAGCGGACGCTGATCGGCGACGACGAGCACGGCTGGGGCGACAACGGCATCTTCAACTTCGAGGGCGGTTCCTATGCCAAGACGATTCGGATCTCCGCTCAGGCCGAACCGCTCATCTACTCGGCGGTCCATCGCTTCGGCACGGTGCTGGAGAACGTGGTCATCGACCCACACTCCCGCCGGCTCGAACTCGACGACGCCTCCCTGACGGAAAATACGCGTGCCGCCTTCCCGCTATCCTTTATCCCGCGGGTCGATCTCTCTGGTGTCGGCACGCATCCCAAGAACGTGGTGTTCCTCACCGCCGATGCCTTCGGCGTGCTTCCGCCTATCGCCAAACTCTCGCGCGATCAGGCGCTGTACTACTTCCTCTCGGGCTACACGGCCAAAGTGGCCGGCACCGAGAAAGGGGTCAACGAGCCGCAACCCAACTTCAGCACCTGCTTCGCTGCTCCCTTCCTGGTGTGGCACCCCACGGTCTACGCCCGGATGCTGGGCGAGCGACTCGACCAACACGGCAGCGATGTCTGGCTGATCAACACCGGCTGGACCGGAGGCGCCTATGGCACCGGCAGCCGTATCAATATCGACGACACACGCGCCATGGTGCGCGCCGCACTATGCGGCGATTTGCGCGGCATCCCCACCTACCGCGACGAGATCTTCGGTCTCCAGGTACCGGAGCAGGTTCCGGGCGTCCCGAATGAGATCCTTCGGCCCAAGAACACCTGGCAGGATACCGATGCGTACGAACGGCAAGCCAGAAAGCTGGCATCAATGTTCGCCGACAACTTCAAGACCAACTTCTCGGGCCACGTATCAGCGGAGATCGAGGCAGCCGGACCGCAAGCCCAGTAAGATCGGCCCCAGCGAGCGCCTCCTGGCATCACCGTATCAGCCTTGACGGTACACGCGATAGAGGCCGTGGCCGCGGCGATAGGGACGCTTTTCCTGGTGATCGCACGGCCGCGTGGGCTGAACGAGGGGATCGCCGCACTGATCGGCGGCGCTGTGGTGCTGCTCCTGGGGCTGGTATCGCCGGCCGGCGCGCTCCGGCTAGAGAGCGGCACCTGGAATGTCTTTCTCTTTTTCCTGGGAATGATGGGTATTGCCGGATTGGCCGACCAGTCCGGCGTGTTCGATCTGGTGGCCGTGGCGGTGGCGCGCCTGGCTCACGGTCGCGTGCTGGTGCTCTATGTCGCCGTCTTCGCGCTGGGCGCCTTGATCTCGATACTCTTTGCCAACGACTCGGCGGCACTGGTGCTCACCCCCATCGTCTACGCACTGGTGCTGCGGCTGTCGCTCGATCCGTTGCCGTTTGTCTTCGCCACCACCTTCATTGCCGATACCGCCTCGATCGCCCTGCCGGTCAGCAACCCGCTCAACGTGATCGTGGCGGACGGGTTCCACCTGGGACTTGGCGCCTACGTTGCGCATCTCTGGCTGTCTGCCCTGCTGGTCATCATCGTCAACCTGCTAGTTTTTTTGATACTGTTCCGGCGTGGATTGCGGGGACGCTTCGAGCGGCTGCCCGATCCCGTGCAGCGCCCCGGTGTGGCTTCCACCTTTGCGCTGCTCGCTGCCGTGGCCGTGGCCTATCTGATCGCGTCCGCCCTGCAGGCGCCGTTGGGTCTGGTCGCCCTGGCCGGCGCCGCTGCTCTCGGCCTCAACCTGCTCCGGCTCCGTGCGCTGGACTCGCAACGGCTGGCGCGAGAGATCAGCTGGCCCATCTTCGGGTTTATTGCCGGCATGCTGCTGGTGGTCCAGGGACTGGACAACAGCGGTGTCACGGCCGCACTGGGACATACCCTGGCCGGCGCTGCCGGCGGTTCACACCTCTCCGCCATCGCGGTGGCAACCGTGGGTACCGCGGTGGGCTCCAACTTGATCAACAATCTCCCCATGTCGCTGGTCATGGTCCACACCGTCCAGCCGCTGCATGTGGCTCCCGCCATCCGGCAAAACCTGGTGTACGGCACCATCCTGGGCTGCGACCTGGGCCCCAACCTGACTCATCTCGGCTCACTGGCAACCTTTATCTGGCTCTTCTTCCTGCGCCGCAAAGGACTGGAAGTGTCCACCTGGGATTACTTTCGGATCGGGATCCTGACTACACCGTTGATGCTGGTTGCGGCCATCGTGGGATTGTCATTGACTTCATGAACGCGCCGCGGAACCGCTCAGCAATGTTGCCCACCGCCGTGATTGATGCTCGCTTGCTATCCTCTAGAGACAGACGGCGATGAGGCTCGCCCGCCGGCAGGCCCGGCGAACCGCCCCTTTCACGGGCTGATGGCTTCTCCTGCGGCACGGCGCCAGCCGTGTACCACCGTTCAGGGGAGGTAGTTCCATGCGTCTGGTGCTCGTTCTGTTGGGTGGGGCACTCGGTTCCGGTGCTCGCTACGGAGTCGCGCTCTGGGCAGCGACCCGCTTCGGGGCCGCCTTTCCCTGGGGTACGCTGACAGTCAACATCGCCGGCTCCTTTCTGATCGGCTTGCTGGCCACGCTGGCCGATGAGCTGGGCCGTATCGGTCCGGAGGGACGCGTCTTTCTGCTGGTCGGCGTGCTGGGTGGGTTCACCACCTTCTCCAGCTTTTCGCTGGAAACCGTGCGGTTAATGGAACAGAACGAACCGTCCCGCGCCCTCGCCAACATCCTGGCCAGTCTGGCGCTGGCGATAGGCGCCACCCTGCTCGGCGTCGCCGCGGGGCGTGTGCTGGGGCAATAGCTACTTCTCCAGCCAGCCCGAAGACACGCTCAAGCCCCGACGCCAGGCTCGTGCCTCGTCCGCCGTGGGCTTCACGCGCGAACGATAATCATAGGTCCGAGCCAGTTCACCCAGCTCCTCCGCCAGTTGGTGCAGCGCCTCTCGCTGCCTGGTCAACACCACCCGCCACTGTGCCTCGTGTTTGCAGCGCTCGAAGGCCAGATGGAAGTGCGGCACGCACAACCCGGCGCAGCCGGCAAAGGCAGTGGCAAATTCAGCATTGTCCAGCGCCTCCAGCAGACTGTCGACCGTGCGCTGATCCAGTTCGCGTTCCGCCTCGCAGAGCGGACAGAGAATACGCTTCGCCGGTTGACGGCCGCTGTCCAGCAGTCGCCCGAATCGCCCGGATGGACCTCCCGGGTGGTCAAACTTCCCGGCGTCCAGCGCACTCCACTCGTTGTTGAGCAGGTCCTGCATGATGATGGCCGTCCCCAGCGCATCGGACTGCTCGGCCACCAGCGCAGCATGATACCGGCAGACACCGCCCGCCCGGCGGATACGCTCCCGCGTCTTCATATCGTTCACGTTCTCATAGAACAGGATGTCGATCTGGCGCCGCAGAGCGCTGGCCACAAACCGGCAGACGGCACACACCTCCGGAGCGCTTTCCAGGGTTTCCTTCAGCTCAAAGGCCGAACGTCCCAGCCCGCCGGATCGCTCCCTCACCGTTCCGCTCGCATGGCATCCCTCCGCGCTCCTTTATAGCTGGTTTGCACAGTTGGTTTGGTGAAAGCGGGGGAGATGCCGTACTGCAGCTATGGAATATTCTGTGCCGCACGGCGCGAGGGGCCGGCGCAGTGTACCTGCACCGGCCCCATGAAACCGCCTTGATTCACTCGCTTAGCGCAGCGGCCCAAAGAGCTGTCTGGCTCCGTTGCGGCCGATGGCCTGCAACCAGAAGGCGTGCGCGTTGCTATGCGACACCCGAAACGCGTATGCGGTCTTTCCGGGACGAGCCGCGATCAGTTGGTTGTTCAGTCGATGCTGCACGGAGACCGTGCCGGCGTAGACGTTGAAGCCGGTCAGGGCGCTGCTCTGGCTCACTCGCCAGTGCAGCGTTACACCGCCGCGCGCGTGGTGAGCAACTGCTGCTCGAACCGGGCTGAAGGTCGGGTTACTGGTGCTCAACAGGGCATCGTAGGCCGGCGCCGAGTCGATGGTGTTGAACAGCACGCCGCAGTTATTGCCGCTGCCCGTATTGGGAACGGGTGGCGGATTCGAGGTGCATTGGGTGTTGTTCGAGTTGCCCGGAGCCTGGAGGGTGAGCGTACTGGCCGTGATACTGTACAACGTGTTCCCCACGGCCGGGCTGGCTACATCGCTGAGCGGCACGTCGATCACGATGGTACCGGTCTGCGGGTCATAGCAGTTCGCCGCAGTTGACGAGGCGCAGACCCCGTTGGTGCCGGTCGAGGTGAGCTGATTCAAGCCTGGGTAGGTGGTGAAGGCCGCTGGCACCGAGCTCGAGTTGCCGTCGTAAAAGGTCGGCGGCCCTCCGTTCACCGACTCCATGTAGCCGAAGAACAGATGCCCGTCGGTGGTACACGCGGGAGCCGGCGGGGTGGTGGTAGCGTTGAGGTTGTGGACACACGGTTGATGCCAGGCGATGAGCCAATCGATTACCGTGCCTCCCGAGTTCGCCGGCGGCGCCAGCGACGCCAGCGAGGCTACCTTGAGGACCAGCCGAATCTTGCTGGGGTCGGCCGGATCCAGGCTCGCCTGCGAACTCTGAATGTCGAGATTCGTACCGCACTGGCTGTTCATCAAGCCTGCGGCATCGAACGAAGCATCATCCCTGGTGGTGATATTGGACGTATTGCAGGGTTGGTCGGTCACGGCACCGGTTGGCGCTGAGAAGGTCGGGACTGAGCCGACGCTGGTATACAGGCTGGGTCCGCCGTTCTGGCGGGAGAAGAAGTCCTGGCCCAAATCGGTGTCGTTGGCCGAATCAACGTACGTGATGTTCGCTTCACCGTTTAGCCCCGTTCGGATCTTCAAGAAGTCACCGGAGGTGCGGTCGCCGCTACCGCCAACCGTCTGGATGCTGCCATAGTGAATGGGCTTCTCGGTGACCTGGTTAACGGTGAACGACGGCTGGCCGGGAGACGCAGTAAACGGCGCATTGGCATGGGCGTTCAGGCTCTGCGCCATGTATACCTGCCAGTCCGCGTTCACCAGGGTATCGGCGCCAAACTGCGGAGAGGGGGGAGGCGTACCGGAGGTCGAGGGTGGCGGATTGAACTGGCCCGTGGTGGTACCGTACCAGGCGATATCGATCCGACCATCGTCTCCAGCGGTAACCCAGGGGAATACGTTGGTGCCGCTATCCAGCCCAGCATTGCCCGCGGTGACGTCAACCGGCGGCGACCAGTCCTTCCCATCGTTGGTCGAGCTAGACATCATGATCTTGGTTGGGCCGCAAATGGCGCCCAGGGCGGGCGACGCCGGCGCGGGAGAAGGCTGTGGTCCACCACAGGGAGCTGCTTGTCCCAGGGTGGCGATGGGCGCCTGGGCCCACACTGCGTACAGGTTACCGGAGCGGTCAATCGCCATGGTAACGAAGTCTTGCCCCACGGTGACGCCCGGATTGGAGTACACTACTTGATCCTGGCCGAGTGGTGACACACAGGAGAGACCAGTCAGATTGGTGCTGTTGTTCGGATCAGGGTTTGGCACCTGCCCACAGCGCAGCATCAACACGGTGTTGAACTGAGAGTTGTCATGCACGTCAAAGACGTAGTGTTTGCCATACACCGGATCGGTGTGGGGGCTCACCTCATCGTTGCCCATGATGCCTTCCTGGCAACTGGCACGATTCGAGGGGCCAAATTGCAGCCCTGCCGTGGTGCCAGCGGTGGCCTCTGCCCCAGCCGGCGGCGACTGAGCCACCACCAACTCATTCTGTCCCTGGCCGCAGCCGATGTCGGTGCCGGTGCTCTGCGCCACCTGGTCATACGCCAAAAAGATATGCCCGCCGTTCAGTGGATCGCCATCCACCGCGTACCACTGACGGTCCACACCAGTATTAATGGTGCTGGTGCAGTCGGTCTGGAAAGTTTGGCCCAGGTCGGTAGAGCGACTGGTGCTGAAGTTGGTCAGCCCTTGCAGATCGTTGAAGTACAGCCGATCCATGCTGTCGAAGACATTCTCGGTATCGCCACCGCCCACGCAGGTGGGCAGTTTACCCGTGCCATCCGCCGAGCTGGCCGGCACCAGGCGCCACGACTGGCCATGGTCTAGCGACCGCCACATAAAGCTGATGGTGGTGGCGAAACCGTTTGGCACGCTACTGATCAGCGAGTCGGCAGGGATGGTAACCTGGTTCGAGCCATTGGTCTGGGTGGTGGGTGCAATGCGCAGATCGGGCTCAAAGCCCTCCTGCCCCACACTGACGGTCGCTGGCCGGCCAAAGGTGACCGGGGCCGAGACTGCCTGCGCCGCATGAGGCGAGCCGGCCGATATGGCCGCGGCCAGAGCGGAGATGATGAGTGCCAGGGGCACGGCCAGACGGAGCAAGCGAAACGATCTGCGAGTACGCACAGCGTGGACTGTCATTGAGCTACCTCCCCTTCAAGTCGATCTCAGTCGGTTTAAAGATGGTATAGGCGCAGCAAGATTTAGACCACCATGCAACACATTCCGCTGGCTGCAGTGCGGACTCCCACCAGGATAATCGGAGAAGGTGCTCGCTTCAGGCCTATCATGGGACAGGACGCCGTGCGTGACTTACCTGATGACGCGGGCGCTGATGAAAGAGAGGGATTCCATGGCAGTACGAGCACAGGGTGTCATTGCCCGCGCCGCGGGCGGCCCTACCACGGTCGAGGAGTTCATCGTGGACGATCCCGGTCCCGGTGAGGTGTTGGTTCGCATTCAGGCCAGCGGGGTGTGCCATACCGACCTGATGTATAAGGACGGTGACGTCGACGACAAGTTCCCATATCTGCTGGGCCACGAAGGAGCCGGTGTGGTCGAGGCGGTTGGGCCGGGAGTGGAACGTCCACGGGTGGGCGATTACGTGGTCCTGGCCTGGCGTGCCCCCTGTGGACTCTGCCGCTTCTGCCAGATCGGCCTGCTCCACCTCTGCTCGGCCAGCCTCAACGCCGAGCCGCGCATGCACACCACCGACGGACTCACCTTGACACCCGCCCTCGGCATCGGCACCTTCTGCACCCACACCGTCGTCGCCGCTTCGCAGGCCGTTCCGGTGCCGCGCGATGTACCGCCGGCTCAAGCCTCGCTGATCGGCTGCGGCGTGATGACCGGCGTGGGAGCGGCGCTTTACACCGCCGGCGTGCGGCGAGGCAGCACGGTCGCAGTCTTTGGCTGCGGCGGGGTTGGCATCAGCGTCATCCAGGGCGCACATCTGGCCCATGCTCGCCAGATTATCGGTGTCGATATCGCGGCCAATAAGTTGGAGTGGGCCCAAGAGTTCGGCGCCACCGATGTCATCAACGGACGCGAAACCGATCCGGTGGAGCGTATAAAGGAACTGACCGGCGGCAATGGTGTCGATTTCTCCTTCGAAGCGGCGGGACGGGCGGACACGCTAGAGCAGGCGCTGTGGTGCCGCGATCTGGCAGGAACCTGCGTGCTCATCGGCGTTCCCATGCCCGGAAATACGCTCCAGCTCGACCTGCCCACCTTCTTTGGTCGGGGCGGGGCCCTGCGGGTGAGTTGGTACGGCGACTGCCTCCCGTCGCGCGACTTCCCCATGCTCTCCGATTGGTACACCAAGGGCGAGCTGGATCTGGACGGCCTGGTCACGCGTCGCATTCGCCTGGAGGACACAGACGAAGCGTTCCACGCCATGCACACCGGCGAAACCCTGCGATCCGTGATTGTGTGGGAGTGAAAAACGTTCCGCCGGTGGCCACATTGTGAATGGGAGCAGAGTATGAGTAGTTCAGCCTCCCAGCTCGCCCCGCTGCAAGGAGAAGACCGTGAAACTACAGGAGTATATGGCAACGCACCAAGGTGACTACACGCTGGCCGAGACCATGCACCCGATTACACCCCAGGCCCTCGATCCATCATGGGCGGAAATGGAGGTCGAACCGCACCTGGTGGGTACTGACGTTGCCGGCCGGCGAAAGATCCATCTCTACGAGGCGGATCGGCACGTTCACCTGGCGACCCACGTTGAGCCCCCCGAGCACTCGAGCGAATAGAACACCGCCTCCCACGGTGTTTCCTGGTGCGCCGAACCGAACGTTGGGAAGAGGAATCGCGTTCTCCTCACGCCGGTTCCCGCTCCGAATATAGTGGACTGTATGTCACATGACGCCGGCACCGCGCTCAAACTGGCAATCCTGATCCTCTCCCTGGGACTAGATACGCTGGCGGTGGCGGTGGCGCTGGGTATCAGTGGCATTGGACGGAGGAAACGCCTTCGGGTCGGAACCAGCTTCGCCCTCTTTGAAGGCGGCATGCCGTTGATTGGCTTCGTCGCTGGGCGGCTGGTGAGCGGCGCCATCGGCGACATCGCCTCGCTGATCGGCCTCGCCGTACTCTTTGGGGTCGGCGCCTGGATGGTCTATGAGGGTTTGTCCGGTGAAGAGGAGGCCAACTTCGACATCGACCAATGGCGAGGGCTGCTGCTCACTTCGCTCTCGATCAGTCTCGATGAGCTGGCCATTGGGTTCAGTATGGGTGCGCTGGGGCTTCCCATTGTGCTTACCGTCCTGCTGATCGCGCTCCAGGCCTTCCTGCTGACGCTGGTGGGTACCTCCGTGGGGAATCGCATTGGCGAAGAGCTGGCGGAACGTGCCGAACTGGTGGCGGGTCTGGTTCTCTGTGGGCTTGCGCTGGTGCTACTCGGCGAAAAGCTCGTGGGAAGCAGGTAATCTACCGCCGCACAACACCGGTCCAACCATCCGGCACACCTACTACGTGATGGTGAAAGTCGTGGCGCCGACGTACTGGCCCGACGAGGTGGCTACCGTTGCCTCCACGGTGGCCAGCCCCGCTCCCTTCGTCAATTTCGGCACGGCGACGCTGTAGCTGCCATGCCCCTTGGAATCCAGTTTCACCGTGTGAGCAAGGTAGCGGCTATCCGGCCAGAGAACCCGAATGTTCACGGAGGTGCGGGGTGCTCCGATCAGGTCGACAGTCTGCCGGCTTCCCTGCTTGATGCTCCGGTGCGTGACGAATACCTCCACCGCGGCACGGGTGATGGCGAACCGGGTGGTTGCGGTCGCCTTCCCAGACGACACCGTCACTGCCGCCGTATGGGAAGAGAGGCTAGTGGCCCCGCTTGGGACCGTGAAACTGTAGGTGGCCGAACCACTGTTGTCCGCATGAACTCCGATGTCAGTCTTTCGGCCGCTCGGATAGCGAATAGAAACCTTCACTCTGGAGCCCTTTGGCGCGGTGATCTCCAACGTCTGTTTCTTACCGACCTCAATGGTGCTTCGGTCTGTGACCACCCCCAGCGCAGAGGGTGTAGTGGATAGGATGCGGATCAGCGTGGTCTGTATTACCGTCTTGGTCCTGGTGTTGACGACACCGCTTATTCGGACTTGCTGGCTTCCCACGATGTCAGCTTTCGAACCGGTCGATCCATCGGCACGCACAATCTTGGTCTTGCGATCAAGGTTCACCACATAGGTCGTCTTACCAACCACCGCCTCAAGGGACGAGAGATCCTGGTCCACGGTGTCGATCAGGGCACGTTGGCCTCTGAATGAGCTTACCGAGGTGTCGTTGAGGTTAAATGCGGTGTAGACCAGGGCGCGTTGCGGGTCCGGCGTGGCATTGGTAATGATCCTGTCGCCAACGCTGACCTGTCCAAAGGAGAGGCGACCGCCGTGGCTATCGCGCAGATTGTAGGAGGGGCCAAACAGGATCGTGACCAGCGTGCCGTTCGTCCGCAGAATGAGGCTATGCAGGGAGTGTTCATACCTGGCGCGCACCACGGTGCCAACCAAGCGTGAGGTGGTAGCATAAGCACTCTTGGAGCAGGTGCGCGTCTTGAGCACCAGAGGAGAAACCGGCTTCTGATGAAAGTCGAACGAGGACACCATCGACGTTGCATGGCGATCACGATCGGTGAGCGCGGGCAGACGAAAATCCTGCTCGAAGAAGCGCGAAATCGAGTCGAACTCGAGTTGCGAGCGGTCAATGTAGTGGGGACGGGCGTACGGAGAGAGGACGATAGTGGGGACGCGCGGCCCCAGACTGATGTAATCGAGATGAGGCGGCGCCACGTGATCGTAGAACCCACCGAAGTCGTCCCAGGTCAAAAAAATCGCTGTGTCCTTCCAGTAGCGGCTCTTCATGACAGCGTTAATCTGGCGTACTGTCCAGTTTTCTCCGAGACAGATCGAGGCCGGAGGATGATCGCTCTCGACTGCATTGGTGACCAACCAACTCACCTGCGGGAGGTGACCGGTTTGGACATCTTTAATGAAAGTGGTATCACGCACTACGTTGGTCTTCCAAAGCGGGCCAAAGCGAATATGCTTGATAGCGTCAAGGGCGCTCCATACATAGCCCGAGGCGAATTGCGCCGGCGCGTAGTACTTCCAGGACACATGGTAGCGCTGGAAGACATCCGGGAAGGATTGAAAATTAAAGCAGGGGTGGGTGAGGAAACGTTTTCCATCCGGTCCAATACCGCTCACCACCGACTCTTTACCGCCGTCGCACCCCCAGGCATGGACCAGTTGGCCGCGCGGATTATCCGTGGTGTTGCCTGAGCTGGCGGCTACCGTGACCAGGTGGTTCGGGAAGCTCGGGCCCGCGATGGTCGCAAAGAAGTGATCGTCGAGGGCGAAGGCATGTGCATACTTCCAGTAGTTTGGAATGTCCGACTCATGAAACTGAGAATTGGCAATGTCTTTGCCATCTTGCTGCGCACCCGGCAGCAAATCGAACCCGTCCATTTTTCCGTTGTCCACGGCCAACGTCACGGCAGCGCCGGCATGGCCAACATCAAGGAGCGTGCGATCCGGCGTGTGCGTCAACGGAACAATTTTCCCATCGGACAGGTGCGCCGCCGAGGCTCCGTCGGCTCCGGGAAACAGCCCGAACATCGTGTCGAAGCTGCGATTCTCTTTGTCGATGATGATGATGTGCTTGATCGGGTACCGAGCGGTGCCCACCACCGCGGCGCGCGCCACGGTGGCGCGCGGGGTCGCGTGGGGCTGCACACCGCGCGCAAAGCCCAGCGTCGCCATGGTGAGGAGCAGGACGCTCAGAGCAAGTGGGAAGCGATACAGACTCTGCCCCCTACGGATTGGTTTGGTAGACACGGAGCCACACGTCGCCGACCACCTGATGGAGCTGCGTGTCTAGCGATCCCGTGACGCCGATCACATACCCACGGTGCAAGTGGGGCTTGCCGTTGTTCTTGCGTGGTCCCGAGTAGTGCGTGGCAGCGTTGAGATGAATAGTGGCAAAGACATTATTACTGAAGTGGGCGGTCATCAGCTGACGCTGAGAGTTCCATGACGTGATGAAACCGATCTCGTCCCTATAGGAGTGAATGTCGAGATCCTTGATCTGGCTGCCCAGGTACACCAACGCCTTGTCGGGCGAGGGCACGCCAGCCGCGCGCAAGCGGTCGCCGGGCTGGACCACGCGCAGTGGCATGGGCTGGCCGTCGGCGTCCAGCAGGATCGAGTTGCCGACGATGACCAACTTGGCGGGATCGGGTGATGCAGTGGTCTGCACAAGGATAGCCCGTTGGTCTGGCTGATTGGTCACGGAACGAACCGACCCGTTGACGGGGTTGGTGGTGAGATACGCACCCGGCGGGCATACTCGTGCATGCAAGGTGAGCGGCGGAATGGGAGGTTGGTTGAGGTCGAGACTACCGGCAATGCTTTGCGCGCGCTGATCGTACTCGCCGAGGCTGGGCAATTGATACTTGTCTTCGACGTAGCGGAGGATGGAGGCAAAGTCGTACGTCTGGTGGTCGATGAAGTGCCGCCGCGCATACGGAGAAATCACCAGCGTGGGAACACGCGGACCATACGCAATAGCGTTTAGTTTCGGGGGGGCAAGGTGATCGAAGAAGCCACCAAAGTCGTCCCAGGTGAGAAACACGGCAGTACTTGCCCAGAGAGGGCTCTGCATCAGGGCGTTGAGCTGCCGAACCGTCCAATTCTCTCCCGCGCACGAGCTGTGGGGAGGATGCTCGCTCTCCCCTTCATTCATCACCACCCAACTCACCTGGGGCAGCGTCCCAGCCTTGACGTCTTTCATGAATTGACTGGTATCCGGCACGTTGGATTGCCAGAGGGGGGAATACCGAATGTGCTTGATCGAGTTCAGCGCCGACCAGATGTACCCCGACTGATACTGACCGGGAGCGTAGTACTTCCAGGAAATGCCGGCCTTCTGGAACTCGTCCGGCAGGGTCTGCAGGTCGAAACAGGGCTTACTATAATAGTGTTGCCCAGACTGTAAGTCCACCGTATCAACCTTGGTGTATTGGCCCGCGTCGCACCCCCAGGAATGATACGTGTTCAGGATCGGATTGTCGTCCGTGTTGTGGGACGAACCGGCCACAGTCACCAGGTGGTTGGGAAAACTCGGACCGTTGATAGTCGAAAAGAAGTGGTCGTCGAGGGTGAAGGTGCGAGCATAGGCCCAGTAATTTGGGATGTCTGATTCGTGTAACTGCGACAGGGCAATGTCCTGTCCATCTTGAATAGCGCCTTGTAGTTGGTCAAAGCCGTTCATCTTGCCATCATTCACCGCGACCCGTGCCGCATCTCCGGCGTGATTGATGTCGAGCAGCGTGTGGTCCGGAGTGTGCAGCAAGGGCACCGTCTGCCCACTCGAGGTCTGTCCCTTGGTCGCCCCTGCCGCTCCCGGAAACGTGCCGAAGTAGTTGTCGAAAGAACGATTTTCCTTAACCATGATAACGATGTGTTGAATCGGATCCACGGTACCAGGGATGGGACTCGTTACTGGACTGGGAGTAATGGTACCTGGCATCGGCGTGACGGTGGCGACGACCTGCGCCTCGAGTGGGCCGCTCGCTGCAATGCCCGACATGGTGAGAACTAGGAGAACCAGGCCGATGAAGAGAAATACGCGGTACATGCGCTCGCTTATCCGTAGTCGATTAATGGCACGAGCCCACTCCCCCTCGCACAGCTTTGCAAGGGGTCGGGCGGCATGTGCAAGCCTCCCTATGGGGACGAGCCGACAAGCGGTCATTCACCAGGACCAGCGGCGGCTGACGTGGCCTCCCGCCCTCCCCGTAGAGCCAGTCCGTTCACGGTAGCAGAAGGCGAAAGAACCGTCAAAGTATTTTGCGTGTCTATAGAAGAACGGTTCAGCCTACAAAATGCAACGCCGCAAAGAGTGAAAGGACAATCTGGGTCGTCTTGCTACCATCAAGTGACCTCAGTTAATGATGCGTAGCGCCTGTCCGCGCAGTCTGGAGTCTATCGTGAAACACGGTGTGATACCGCTCGTGGTCCTGAGCTTCCTCTTCTCTCCACATCCAGCACTGGCGGCAAAGGTTCTGCTCACCGAGACGGCCAGAGTCGGACATCCCCATGTTATGACCACCGCACCTTTTGCGGTCAAGGGCGGTTGGACCGCGCAGTGGTCGCTGGACTGCACCGACCGGCCAGGTCTGCATGCTGGGCAGATGGCATTCATTGTGGGGCACGGCCAGTTCAATTGGTTTCCCTACCAGCAGTGGATCGACCTGTTCGTCACCCGTGTGGTCCCAGTGCAGAGCGGCACGTACCGATTCAGCCACGGCGGATACTATCGCCTCTGGCTACGTGTGCCCTCGAAATGCACCTGGTCGGTACGCGTAGTCGGGTGAGGCTGTGTCATGAATATCCTGTTCGCTATACAGGGCACCGAAGACGCGGCCTTCTTCCGTCGAGTGGCCACGGTGGCTCCGCTGGAGCGAGCGCAACGCATTCTGCTGGCTCATGTGATCGACACGGGTCCGCGGGGTGGCATCGAGTTGGGACGAGAGCGCTATCTGGGCCGCCGAGCGCTGGGGGAGGCGCGCAGTGCCGATCTTCAGCAGGCGGAAAAGGCTCAAGCCCAGTCCAGGGTGCAGTTCGCACGCCAAATGCTGGGCGAGCTGGGTGTGGCGGACGACCGGCTGCATGAGGTGGTGCTGCGCGGCAAGCCGAACGAGGAGTTGCGCGGGCTGGCGGAAGAGGAGCGGGTCGACCTCATCGTGGTTCAGGGACGGGGCGACAAACCGGGTCCTCATTCAGTGGGCAAGACTGCTCGTTTCTTGATCGATCACGCGCCCCATGGTGCGCTGTTGGTGCGGTAACAGCACGCCACGTGTCTGTCGCACCCTCACCACCCGGCCCCCGACAGGGTTGAGGGCGCGAATCGTGAACATGCGAGGCATTCGCTATCGTCGTGGGACCTACTACCGGACAGCTCAACGGTCAGAAGCGATACTACTTGCGGACACGGTATAGCTCGTCTTTACGGTGGTCTTGGGCACGGCGGTGAAGGCCACGACTACCAGCTTGGTCAGTCCTTCTTTGGCCGGGTCGATCAGCACTGACCCGGTATCGGCGGCGCTCAAGGGAAGTTTGGAGACGTGGAGGCCATGAGCGGTGTACGCGAGCAGATGCACGTTCCACCTGCTGGGGAGCAGGTTACTAGCGACCGGGACAAAGCCTCGCGTGCTCCATCCGGTGAGGTCGTCGTGGAAGCCAATGTCGGGGATGGTGATGTGACGGATAGCCCAGCCCTGGCCGTTGTACTCGTCGTCGGTAATGTACTCAAAGCGCAGCTTGACGACATGGCCGACATATGCCGTGAGATTGAGCGTCTCGGAGCGCCATCCTTTGCTGCCACTGGTGAAGGCGTTACCATAGTTGGCGCCGTTGGGATTGGCAGCGGTGGTATCCGCAGCCCGCAGGGTGTCCCAGGTTTTGCCACCGTCGCGCGAGACCTCTACGTAGCCGTAGTCGTAGTCTTTTTCAATGTCGTACCACGTGCTGAAGTGGAGTGTGGCATGCTGGACGTGCCGCAGGTCGACAGCGCGAGAGAGACGGGTGTCGCTCATATCGCCGCGGTTGCTCCACCAATACGGCACTGAGGTGTGGAGGCCGACCAGCGGCATCGAGGAGGGCGCCCTGAAGTGCAAGCGGAACGGCCTTTGCTTGCTCAAAGCGTCGAGCACGATGTACTGCGCCCCGTACGGCGCCACGGCGCCGGTATAAGAGAACGGTACGACTGCCGTCTTGGTCATGGCGACGCTGTGCGGGAGGAGCAACGCATAGCCACCTCGGCTACCGCGCAGCGTGTGATTGGGCGCGTAGTTGGCCACAACCCAGTCAGCGAAAATCTGGTCGGCGGGCTCAGCAACGTGGTGCTTGCGTAGCGCGGCGTTCACCAACGCCAAATCGGTATGCCGCCGGTCGGCGAGCATGTCCTTGATCAGACCACGACCAAAGCGCTGGTAGAGATAGCCCAGAAAGAGGTACGCAGCGCCGTAATGAGCGATGCTGACGTTCCCATCCAGGCTCCAACTGGTGAGCTGCGTTTCCGGCATGCCCAAATAGGTGCGGGCCTCATCGTTTGGCGGATAGTGGTTGAGATACTCGGCCAACATCGACATGCCCTCGTTGAGCCACGCGTTGTCGTGCGGGTGCATGTGCCAGTGAATCATATGCTGGAACTCATGGGCCAGCGTGCGATCAAAGGTGCCGTCTCCGGGCAGAACGGCGGTGGAATTGAGGTAAATCATCTCTCGCTGGTTACTGTACTTGTTCACCAGTTGGGGATATTCGTCCTCCGCTGAGTAGTACCCTGCCGCGCTTGCGCTCTTCAGGTCGCCGATCAGACAGGTAATGTGCGGATCACCGTCCACTCCAGGTGTCCACTCCGACCCGAAAAAGGAGCGATCAGTTGGGTAGGTGCTGTGCTCGAAGGTATAGGCAGCTTTCTCAAGGGCTGCCTGGTTCACCTGCGCGCCGTTCTGCACGTAGAAATACAGGTGCGGAGTTTTGGCTCGAATGGTCGCGTGCATGACGAAGAAATGGTTTTTGTCCTCAGTGAGGACGTAGAACGGGTCCTGGTGGCCAACTGGGAAGTTGGGCGATGTGGTGCGTATGACGTGTGGAATAGCACGCGGCGGCCGTAGCTTCAGTTCGTCGGTCAGCGCATAGAGATCCCGTTCCGGGATGGGCGCGGTGACCAACTGGGTGAGGCTGGGGCGGGCATTCTTCACGGCAGGCAGCCGGCGTTGGGCCGAGGCCCGGGAGGAGCATCCCACCAGGAGCAGAACAACGAGTAGCCGCCAGAAAATGCGAAAGGCCATGATGTGGGTTCAGTCCGCCAGGGCATGGGCCCGCGGGTGGGCCTGGTCATAGACCTGGCGCAGCCGCTCGCGCGACACGTGCGTGTAGATCTGCGTGGTCGAGATATTAGAGTGACCCAGCAACTCCTGTACCACTCGCAACTCTGCCTCATTGTTGAGCAAGTGCGTAGCGAAGCTGTGCCTCAAGGTGTGGGGGCTGATGCTGTCGATGCCGGCGCGCCGCGCGTACGACTTGAGGATGAGCCAGAAGCCCTGACGTGTCAGTCGCTCCCCATGATGATTCAGAAAGAGCGCATTTCCCTGGGTGCGGCGGGCCAGCGCCGTCCGTCCGTCCTCGAGATAGTGCGCAACGGCTGCACGGGCTTTAAGCCCGAAGGGGATCTGCCGCTCTTTGGAACCTTTGCCCAGGCAGCGCACCGTATCGGTCGTCATATCAACATGCTCCAGATCGAGTGAGATCAACTCGCTGACCCGCATCCCAGTGGCCCAGAGCAAGCGCAGCATGGCGCGGTCGCGCAAGCCGGCGGGATTATCCGAGGCAGGCATGGCCAGCAGAAACTCGACGTCATCCTCGGCGATCGAGTGCGGCAGATACTTGCCGATACGCGGCGAGATCAGGTGCTCGGTCAGACCAGCGCCCACGATCCCCTCCGCCTCGAGAAAGTGGAGGAAGGAACGGACCGCTGCGACCTTACGAGCCACCGTGGTATCGGCATAGCGACGCTCGTAGAGAAAGGAACGATAGCGCCCAAGAATCTCACGGTCGAGATCCCAGTGGTCGCGTCCGTGATCCTGCAGAAACAGGGCGAACTGACTGAGATCGTTGCGATAGGCGCCGGCGGTGTTAGCGGAAAAGCCGCGTTCCGCGGCAATATACTGCAGAAAGTTGTCGATCTGCTCCTGGAATCGGTCGTCGTTCATGGTCATGCCCCTCTTGCTCCCGGGTAGACGCGCAGCGCCTCGTGGAGGATCGTCATGGCGCGCTCCAGTGCCGGCTCTTCCAACACATAGGCAAAGCGCACTTCCTGTTGGCCCATGCCGGCCGAAACATAAAAGCCGTCTCCGGGAGAGACCATGAGCGTTTCGCCGTTCAGCCGAAAATCGGTGAGTAGCCAACTGGCAAAGCGCTCACCATCGTCAATGGGCAGCGTGGCAAAAATATAGAAAGCGCCTTCCGGGCGTCGCACGTGCCCCCCCGGAATCTCCTGGAGCGCTCGATACGTCACATCGCGCCGGCCACGGTAGATCTCGACCAACTCGTCGGTGTAGGTCCGTGGGTTGCATAACATCGGCACCACGGCGCGCTGCTCAACGGTAGGGGCCGAAAGACGTGCCTGAGCGAAGCGGAGCACGCCTTCCATCACGTCCGGGTGACGGCTGGCGATGCAGCCGATGCGCGCCCCCGTTGCGCTGAAACGTTTGGAGACACTGTCAACCACGATAGTCTGCTCGGCTACCACGTCGATTTTCAGGGTGCTCATGTCACGTGGGCCCTCGAATACAATCTCGCGATAGGTCTCGTCCGATATTAGGAAGATGCCATGCCGCGCGGCGATATCCGCCAGCATCTCCAGTTCGTCGTAGGAGAAGACCGTGCCGGTGGGATTGCCGGGAGTGGTGAAGAGGATCGCCCTGGTGCGGGGGGTAATTCGTCGCTCGATTTCGGCGGTTGGGGGAAGATGATAGCCATCTTCACCTCGTAACGTGACGGGAACCATACCGATCGAGGTCATCACGGCGAAGCCAAAGTAATTGGCATAGGTGGGCTCGAAAACCAGTATCTCGTCGCCCGGATCGGCCACCGCCATCATGGCAAAGAGCAGAGCTTCGCTGCCACCGGTCGTGACCAGCAGTTGGTTCGGCGCCAGCTCCAGACCGAGCTGAGCATAGTAGGTTTGCCAGGCTGCCACTGTCTCGGGTAACCCCTGCGACGGTGCATAGGGCAGCAACAGGCTGTCGTACTGCCGAATACCGTCCATGAGGATGCTCGGGGTGGAGAGGTCGGGTTGGCCAATGTTGAGATGATAAATGCCGACCCGATCCGCTTTGGCTCGCTCAGCCAGCGGGCTCAGCTTACGAATAGGCGACGGCAAGGCATTGCGCGCCCGGCTCGACACCTGGACACGTGGTTCAGTAACCATGGGGCTACACACCTCACTGAGAAGGGACTAAGTGCCTGGCCCGAGGTGGAGTGTGAGAGGCGGCTTTGGGACGCCGGTCAGGGTCAAGCGTTATGTTGAGCTAACGGAGGTATTCTATACCATTTAACCGTTTAGATGAATCAGCAGATCCTGGCCGCTCAACCCAACCATGGAATTCATTGCGTGCTCCCGGTTTCCGGCTATCCGCAATCGCGTATAGGCTGTCATAGCCATCCTGGCGTGACGGGTCGAAATCCCTGCGTCGGTATCATAGGCTTCAACCGAATTGTCGGCGAACACTTGAACATTTCTCTTGCCCCTGAGATAGTTGCCGGTCCAGGAAATGGCTCTCACGCGTTGCCCAGCTAGAATGTGCGCGCTGTATGTAACGCGCCGCACATCGGCCACACTGTCCACACTGGACACTGATAGGTTGAGCGAGTTGCCGCTGTTCAAGCGAATGGATACATCGCTGCGGCACAGTACCACCATAGCTTGAGTATGGTGTGGCATGAACGGTCCGGGGATGAAGCCGCTCTGGAGGGCGGCGCCTCCTAACAATGCTCGAACCGCCTGTTTCATTGATCGTCTCCCCAGTAGAGTGTCCTGATTCAGCCATCACCGACGCAGTGGTTGGTGATGGCTTACGAAACCCACTCTACGCGGCAGGAGCCGAGTTGTCCCTGCCTTTTTGTTACAGTTCGGTTGCAGCTCAGGAACAGAGGAGGCGTACGAATAATCGGCGGCCAGTGACGCGAGGGAGCCCCGGTCACCGTTGAGCATGACCGAGGCTCAGAGCGAACGAACGGATGCTATCGCGCGACGAGGTGATTCAGCACGTCCTGATTGGCTTGGCCCATGGCAGCGTTGACGCGGGTAGTGTTGCCAACCACCGCCATGGCGGTCACTGTACTGAACGCGGCGCCAGGGGCCGCCACTTTCGTGTCACTGTCGTACGTGTTGGCCGTATTATCGGCCGACCAATTCAAGGTCTCGACATTCTGGTTCGGTCCGAAGTAGGTCACCCGCGTGACATTGACACCAATCGGTATGTGTAACGTATAGTTGACGGCGGTGACTGCGGTCGAGTTGCCGTAGAATGCGGCGCCAAGGTAGACGGTCGTGCCGTTGTCCAAGTAGACGGCCGGATCATCGTAGCAGGTGCCCCATTGGGCATGCGCTCCACCCGGAGCAACGGTAACAGCCAGCAGGCCGGCAACCAGCAGGGAGGCGCCGAGGACAAGTCGTCGTGATCGGCCAAAGGGACGGTTCATTGTTTCTCCTGAGAGTGACTGAAGATCAATGGCGGAGAGTATGCGCCACTCGCCTTGTATGGTGTCAGTAAAGCAGATCGTCGCTTCGTTGATGGGGCCTGCAGCCCTGCATTGGCAGAGACTTTAGGCTCACGCGCCTGGTAGCACACTTGAGTTGCCACGGCAACGGCACCGTGTTTCCACCGGTCTCTCTATCGCGGCACTCTCAGGCCGGCTGTTCCTGGGCAAAGACCAGCTTGATCACGTCCTCAATGGGCGGCTCCTCCACGGTGAGATCGAGAATCGGCAGATCGGCCAGCAACCGGGCGGTGATGCGGGGCGTGTCCTCTTTGGATACGCGCAGCAGGATGCGGTCGGCCTCCCGGCCCGTCACCTCCCCATAGCCATCCAGATTGACCAGGGGGTTTTCGAGGGTGACGCCGATGGTCTTGTACGCCGCGAACTGGGTGATGAGGCGGCTGAGCGAACCGTCAAATAGCAACCGGCCGTGGTGGATGACGATGACGCGGCGGCAGAGCGCCACCACATCGGCCATGTAGTGGCTGGTCAGGATCACCGTGGCATTGTGACGACGATTGTATTCGGCGATGAACTGACGGATACGGCTCTGCATGGTGACATCCAGCCCAATCGTGGGCTCATCCAAAAAGAGTACTTTGGGGCGGTGGAGTAGCGCGGCCACGATCTCCATCTTCATGCGCTCGCCCAACGAGAGGTTGCGCACCGGCTTGTGTACCAGCGACTGCAGATCCAGTAGCTCGATAAACTCGTCGCGGGTCCGTTTGAAGTCGGTCTCCGGAATGCGGTAGATGGCACGGTTGAGCTCGAAGGAATCCAGAGCGGGAATGTCCCACTGCAACTGGTTCCGATTGCCCATCACCAGCGTGATCTGACGCAGGAAGTCTTTCTCGCGTTTAGACGGCACGTGACCCAGCACCTGAATCTCGCCATCGGTGGGATATAGCAGCCCGGAGAGCATCTTGAGCGTGGTGGTCTTGCCGGCGCCATTTGGTCCCAGAAAGCCGACCACCTCACCCGGCGCGATATCAAAGGCGATTCGATCAACCGCCTTTACGTCGCGCCACTTGCGGTGGACCAGGCTACGCAGCGAGGCTTTGAGCCCAGCTTCACGCTCTGGTATGACATAGATTTTGCGTAGATCGGCAACGTGGATTGCGGGTGAGTGGCCAGGCATGGATGCCTCCCCTTCAGACCGGAAACGACTCGTCAATCACGGGCGCGTAATGGGGAAAGAGAGCTCAGCCGGTAATTCGGGCTATGGCGGCGTGGCTCTATGCGCGTCGACCAAAACTTGGGTCGGGCAATTGGCTCAGCGCCGCGTGAAATCAATTATGCGGCAAGTCATTGATGAAAATGCAAAACACTGGCGCCACGTGGAGACGTGGGTCCAAGGCATAGACCGGGGCACGGTCGCAAACTTGACCTTAGTACTGGTACGCTTCTTGCGTCCGTTGACAGAGTGAGAAGAAAGAGAGACCAGGACATGGATGCTGAACGCGACGTTTGCCCGAATTGCGGCGATCGTTTGGTCAGTCATCGAACTGACCGGCAGGTCGTTAGTAGGCAGCGCGAGGTGACACTGTACTGGTTTATCTGTGTGCGCTGTAGCCATGTGGCGCTACGCGAATGGTCCGTTGAGGAGCAACTGGCGCCCACTGAGGCCAAGAGCACTCGGGCACGACGTCCGCATCTGTTGCTCTGTCAGGGATGGAGCGGCAAAGACAAGCGCCGCGGTGAGGATCGTCGCCAGAATCGAGGCTGTCCTCGCGCTACCTGGGAGCGCCGTGAGGGACCGGATCGGCGGAGCAGTCCGGCGTAGCCCGGTTTAATCGGAGAATACCATGCAGAGTGAGGTCGATGTCTCAAGCGCACTCGGCTGGCTTCCGCACATCCCGCTGCCCGTCGAGTGGGATACCGCCACTTCGAGTTACCCGGAAAGAAGGCGTATTCTGGAAGAGAGTTGAGTGGCCTCTTGCTGCCCAGCATGGGTTTGACTGAATACCCGTACAGCACAAAGGTGAGTGATGGAAACCAAGACAACCAGGAGCGAGCAAGAGTGGCGTGAGACGCTGACCCCCGAACAATACGGCGTGTTGCGTGGCAAGGGAACAGAGCGCCCATTTACCGGCGAGTACGTCCACACCAAGGACGACGGCACCTATCGGTGTGCCGCCTGCAACGAGGAGCTATTCAACTCGGACACGAAGTTTGATTCGGGCAGTGGCTGGCCCAGCTTTACCGAGCCGGCCAACCTGACCCATGTGGATCTACATGTGGACAACAGCCACGGTATGCGACGTACGGAGGTGACCTGTCGGTCTTGCGGCTCGCACCTCGGCCACCTCTTCGATGATGGCCCCGGCCCCACCAGCCAGCGCTACTGCATCAATTCCGTCTGCCTGACGCTGGACCGGAACACCGCCGGCTAGCAGAAGCCTGACAGAATACGATAGATGGCATAGGACTTGCTCTTGACCTAGTCGTCGTGGCGTCGATTTGCAGCGAGCATGTTCTATGGTCGTCAACCCTTTTGAGCCCGGCACATCATTCAGCCGCTCTTGAAAGGGGCATCAATGACCGACCATGACCAGAGGAAAAGGCGCGTTATCAGGCGTACGGCAATCGCGGCCTGTATCACAGCAGGCGCGATCTTATCCGCCGCGCATACCGGAGGTCCCGTCTTTGGGGCTACCGCACAGGCGGGGATACCCCTGAGTGAGCATCTCGACCCGCAGGCTGCACGAGTCGTACGGCGATTCCTCGCCTTCCAGAATCCACCCCTCCCAACTCTCTCTCCCGGCGCGGCGCGCAATACGGCTTCGGCCCAGGACGCGGCGATGGGCGTCCAGTCCAAGCTTCATATCCAGCCACTAATCCAGCCGGTCGGCAACGTTCGACACATCGTAATTCCCGGGCCAGCGGGAGGCCTCCTGGCACGGGTGTACACACCGCCGGGATCCGGTCCGTTCCCGGTCTTGGTGTACTTCCATGGTGGCGGTTGGGTTATTGCCAATCTCGATACCTACGACTCGTCCTGTCGCGCGCTGGCCGATGCGGCGCACTTTGTGGTGGTATCAGTAGCCTATCGCCAGGCGCCGGAGCACAAGTTTCCAGCGGCGGCCAACGATGCCTATGCCGCGACTCAATGGGTCATGCATAACGCGGCGTTGGTGAACGGTATACCGTCACGAGTGGCAGTCGGCGGCGAGAGTGCCGGCGGTAACCTGGCAGCAGTGGTGACGTTGATGGCTCGGAACATGCACGGCCTGATGCCAATCTACCAGTTGTTGGTGTATCCCATTACCAACTACAACTTCAACACCCCCTCGTACCAACAGGAAGCACATGCGGTACCGCTGGACCGACCGAGCATGCAATGGTTCTGGCGTCAGTACCTGCGAACACCTGCCGATGGCGCGAGCCCGTATGCCTCACCGCTGCGTGCGCCGAGTTTGCAGGGCCTGCCCCCCGCCACCGTCATCACCGATCAGAACGATCCGCTGCGAAGCGAGGGCGAAGCCTACGCGCTGCGTCTGCATGCCTCCGGCGTGCCGGTGGTTCTGACTCGGTACAACGGAGTGATGCACGAGTTCTTCGGCATGGGCGCCGTGATTGCCAAGGCCAAGCAAGCCGAGGCGGAAGCGGCCCGTGGCCTGGATTCGGCACGATCGCATTAGCGACTGCCGTCACAGTTCCGTGATGACGGCTACGTCGATAGCATGTTTTTGAACTAAACAATTAGGTGGGCCGGGTGAGCCGTCTTCATGACGCGCGTCGCCCGGCCCATTTTGGTTTGGTACGATCGAGAGGCGTTGAGCAGGCATGAGCAAAGACGTAGTACGCGCCGGGTACGACGCTATGGGCGCCGACTATTCGGCAGCACGGCAAGTAGACCAGCGGAGCCTCCCGTTGGTGCAGGAACTCATCGATCGCCTGCCGACAGGCGCCACTCTGCTCGATGCGGGCTGTGGGAGCGGGGTACCGGTGACCATGGCACTGAGCAACCACTTCGACGTTACCGGTGTGGACATCTCGGAAACGCAGTTAGCGTTGGCACGCCGGTCGATCCCCCGCGTGAAATTCGTCCGCCAGGACATGACCGCCCTGGACTTCCCGACAGGCACCTTTGACGCTATCTGTTCCTTCTACGCGATCATTCACGTGCCACGTGAAGAGCACCGACCGCTCCTGCTAAACTTTCACCGGATGCTGAAGCCCTCGGGACTGGTACTGCTCTGTATGGGAGCCGGCGATTGGCCAGGTGAAGTGGAGAAGTTCTATGGGGCGCCAATGTACTGGAGCCACTTTGACGCGGAGGCCAATCTGCGAATGGTGCGGGAAGCTGGGTTTGCGGTGATCTGGAGCAGAATAGTCGCCGACACGCTGGACCCGAAAATTGGGTCATCGCATCTATTCGTGCTGGCGCAGCATAGCACGGAGAACCAGGCTTAACTTGTAGGGTCCGGACTATGATGATATCTACGCTCGACACGGATGAGCTGAAGCAGGCGCTCTCTCGCGTGCTGTGGATTGGCGGCCCACCGGGAGCCGGCAAGTCGACTATCGCTCGCATGCTAGGGCGTAGGTATCCAGTGTGGGTGTACGGTTACGACCTGCATGAGCCGGATCATGTAGCACGGCGTGTGCGGGAACCGGAACGGTTTTCATCCTTGGCGGCGTTCATCGCGATGAGCATGGATGAGCGCTGGGTGCAGCGGTCGCCGGAGGAGATGGCGCGTAATGTCATCGAGAGTTGGACCGAGCGGTTCCGGCTGGTGGTCGAGGATCTGCTGGCGCTGCCTGCTGGAAGGATGATCGTGGCCGAAGGCGCCGGGCTCTTTCCCGATTGTGTCCAGCCGGTGTTGAGCAATTCCCAGCAGGGGGTCTGGCTGATTCCGGCCCCGGAGTTCTTGCGGGACGTGCGGTTGCAACGCGACCCGGCGGGGTTTCAGGAAACCAGCGATCCACAGCGAGCGCTGAACAACCTGATCGAGCGCGACATTCTGGTGGCACAGTATGTTGAGGGGCGGGCGAAAGCGCTCAACCTTCCCTTCCTGCCGGTCGACGGCAGCAGAGATATCAAGGAGATGGTTACCCTGGTCGAGCGGCACGTCACGGTGCTGGATACGCTGCCGAGGCAACCCGCAGGTATGGACATGCCTATCGATCCCCATCGGTACGCCGGACTGTATGCGTATGCCGGCCATGAGGGGCATGACGTGACAGTCCGCGACGGTCGCATGGTAACTACCTCTCGCCACACCGGTCGTGAATACCCGCTGGAGTGGGTGCTGGAGCAGGCGTTCCGCGTGGTGGATGGGCCGGTCCTGGGGGAATGCGTGCGCTTCGAGTTGGATGAGTCCGGCATGCCGGTTCGATTCAGCATGGGCGGTGAAGTGTTCGAGCGTGGTCCCACTGGCTGATAGATGGTAAAGGCGGGGAGTTCGATTCTGCGGTAGCGTCCGGGCGTGGCCGCCGCCAAGCGGGCAAAGGTCGCCGCCTGAGGCGTGTCCGTGCGCCATAGGTACCAGGCGACATGATCGCGCCGAACGGCTGCACGATACGGTAGGTAGCGGTCGAGCGACGGCCGCAAATGGCTGTCGAGGACGGCGCAGGTAATACGCTCGTGTGTTTCGAAGGCCAGCCAGTCGCAGGTCCAGTAATCGGTGTAGACGTGGTTGACAGGATGACTACCCAGTTCCTGCGCTGCCGCCATTAACTGTCCATGAAGCCAGGTCGGATAGCCGGCATCACGGTAGGCGCCGATGGTGTTGCTCAGCAGCGCGGCGGCCAGAAGGCCGAGGGCGCCATACTTCGGGGCGTACGCGGCGAACCATCGTCGCCCCGTCGGGCGAAGCCGGTCGGTGGCGAAGAGGGCGAGAATGGCCGGCATGGCGATCCACAGCCCTTCCAGGTAACGCACGTTGAACCAGGGGGCATGGGCGGGAGCAGGGCTGAGCAAGAACAACGCTGCGGTTAGGCCGGCAGTTCCCAGCAGGGCCAGACGCGCTACCTGTTGGGTCCACAAGTACTGGTCGTCCCTGGTCCACGATCTCCCGCTCCTATTCCCCCGACGCCGTTGCACAATGGGACTCGCGACACCAACGACGGCCAGGAACCAGCACACCAGCCAGCCGGCTCCCCAGGTGGCGTGTATGGCCGTGCACAGGACGGTGTGACGGCTGGTCGCGGCAGAGAGCGGCCAGGCATCTTGCGGCATGAGTCCACACAGGCCGCTGCCGCCGGTAGCCACCGGGATACTGACTGCCACGGTCCCCGCGATCCGCTGCAAGAAGGGCGCGGGGCCAGCACTGGTATGGCCCGAGCCGCCGGCACGCACAATGGCCATGACCGTGGCGGCTGTACCCTGGCCCGGTGCTGCGGAGACATTGTAGGCAATAACCGGGAATAGCCCCAGCACGAGCCCTAGTAGGCTACACACTCCCGCCAGGCCTCGCAGTTCGCGTTTACAGGTGAGGAGCAGCAGCAATCCAGACATGGCAGCAAATGGAAGCATCAGTGGATGGCTCCAGATTCCCAGTCCGACGATCAACCCCCATCCGCCGTACGCTGCCAGACGGCGGCCGCGAACAGGACGAGGAGCATCGAGGGCGGACATGCCTAAAAAGGAAGCGAGCAGCATGGCGGCGGCGGCAAAGAGCAATAGCTCTGCGTAGCCACCGTCCGCTTTCAACTGGCGTGTCAGCAATTCGCTCGAGCCCAATGCCAGGAACGGAAGCGACAGCAGCGCGACTTTCCGGCTGTACAGGAGCGTGGCCAGAGAGTACATGATGCTCATGAAGAGAGCGGCCAGAACCACCAGGCCGAGACGCAGCGTAAAGTCGGAGGCGCCGGCCACCCGAAATATCCCCGCGGCCAGATATGCCTCTAGGGAACCCATGTAGGCCTGACCGTACAGGAACACGGGATGCTCCCCGCTCCCGTTGATGTGAAGGGCCATCAATCCCATAGTGCCTTCGTCACTGTCGAAGGGCGGCAATCCTCGATCGATTAGCCATAGCCGCAGCGCAACAGCGGCGCCGATCAGGATGGCAGCGCCACCCTCATATCGAGTGAGCCGGGCGCGGCGTGCGGGCACTGGGCTGACCCGCGCACCGCTATGCGGCGGAATCGCTGTCTGTGGCCGAAGGGTAGCTGAGTTCCTCATCCGCGGACCATGGGATGTCGGGCGATTGTCATGGGGCTCATTGTAATGCCGGCCTGTGGCTGACTTATGCTGTAAGCCGAGAGACGGTACCGAAGAGGGGAAGTTCCCGTGACCGGGGTCATTACATCGCCTGAGCAAATTACTCCCAACTGGGTGACAGCCGTCCTACGGCGAGAGAGCGTGCTCGAGGCGGGCCACGTGGAATCGGTAACTATCGGGGCCAATCCGGCCTTCAACTCCGCGATCAGCCATCTGCATGTGGCGTATGGTCCCGGCTCGTCTCCCGACGCTCCCCAAGCACTCGTCCTCAAGCGCAACTTGTCGGAGGAGTGGGCACGTCGGGGAGGCAAATCTGAGGTAGAGTTTTACTCTGAGGTCCGCTCATGGCGAGACGAACTGCCGATGATCGTGCCGTGCTACGACGCCGCCTACGATCCGGCCACCGGAGACTCGCACCTCCTGCTGCTCGATCTCTCCGCGTCGCACGAGCCGCTGATCACCCGTGACGAAATTATTGCTCTGCATGGCGTCCCGGCGGAGGGACGGCTGGAGCAGGCCGTGGACATCGTGGCCGGGTTGCACTCCCACTGGTGGGAGCACCCCTCGCTGGTCGATGGCACGCGAGAGGTGTCGGGTTGGTATGGGACGCGCGAGCGGTTCGGGGAGCACAACCAGCGACAGCGGCGAGACTGGGACATCTTCCTGGCAAGCTCCGCAGCAGACCTTCCTGCCGCGGTTCAGTCGCTCTATCAGGATGCGCTGGAACGCCTCCCTGCACTCTGGGATCGTGGCCTTGGTGAACGTGTCACCACTGGGACGAATATGACACTGGTTCACGGCGACTGTTACCTTTCGCAGTTTCTCTATCCGCGGGACGGCAGTGGACCGGTGTATCTGGTGGATTGGCAAGGAGCGTCGCCGGACCTTCCGACCATCGACCTGACTCACCTGTTCGCTACCTTCTGGACGCCGGAACAGCGACGTGAGCGTGATCGAGAGCGACGCTTGCTGCAACGCTACCTGGCTGGTCTGCACGCCCGGGGGGTCACCGAATACGATTGGCAGGCGCTCCAGCACGACTACCGTCTGCTGCTCATCTACATGGTGTTCTATCCGGTGTGGGACGCGGTGAACGGCTCCAGCAAGGCATACTGGTGGCCCAAGATGCAGTGCCTGACCAGCGCCTACCGTGATTGGGAGTGTCAGGAGTTGCTGACGTAGATGGGCCGAACTGATTCCGATTACTCATAGCGCAGGGCCCCCGCCGGATAAATCCGTCTTGCACCGGTATCGCAGTGGGGGGACTAATTCCCCACTCACAGAGTCGACAGTGCTGGCCTGCGCGGCAGTCCCCCCGCGCCCTTAGGCGGGACAGGCGGCCAGGACGGCCGGGCTACCGGACATAGCTGGCATGAGAGTTGGGCGACCGGTACATCGTCACCGGCCGATAGCGGTAGGTAGCCCGTCCGCTTGTCGGCGGGATCGGCCCGCAGGCCGACACCAGGGTGCCAGTCCGGCCAGGATACCCCGCCATAGGGGCACAGGCGGGCCGGGCGACGAGTGCCGTGGCGTACGTTGGTCCCAGAGTCGCTTACGTCACTCGTATTGCACAATAGGCCATGGGCACAGCCGATCTCCACGCGCACAGCTGCCACGATTCCTGGGGCGACGGGAACCAGACCGTTGAGGCGCTCTTTCGCTATGTCGAAGAGCAGACCGACCTTGATCTGTTTGCCATCACCGATCACGACAGTACGGACGCGGCGCGGGCCGGATGGGAGATCCATCGACGAGGCGGCTATCGATTTGGGTTTCTGCCCGGTATCGAGGTGACGAATCAGGCCGGCCACCTGCTCTGCCTCTTTCCCGAGGGGAAGGTGGCGCCTATCCCGTCGCTGCGCCCCTTCTGGTGGACGGTGCGCTACGCACAGGAACGAGGAGCGATCTGTGTGGCGGCGCATCCCATCTATCCGCCCTGGCTGGCGTCCACCATTCGGCGGGGCCTGGACGCGGGCCTGCGGCTCGACGCGATCGAGGTGAGCAACGCCGGCATTAGCGCCCGGGCGCTGGCCAGGCTGGATGCCCTGGGCAGCCAGTTTGTCGGGCGGCTGCCGTTGGTTGGCAACAGCGACGCCCACGATCAATCGGCCATTGGTTCGGCCTGCACCAGCTTTCCCGGTAGGAGCGTGGCGGACTTTCTTCAGGCCCTGCACCACCGGCAGACCGAGCCGGTATTCGTCCGGCGCCCCATCATGCCGCCGGAGGCCCGAGCCTTTACCACGCATCGCTCCATGACCCGACCGGGCTGGGTGCGTAATCTGTGGCGGGAGTTGGGCGGCGGGGCGTCGTCCTAGATGGAGACTCCCACCACCTATCTGGACCTGTACGACTACCGGATCCGCGTCTCTGGCCTATACCGGGATCGCGGTGTCTCCCTCATCCGCGGCGAGAATCCGGCGAGCGTCGCCGCGCGCTTCCGCACTGAACGCGATTACCTATTCGCAGATCATCCTCAGTCGGCGTTGAGCGCCGAGCAAAAGGGGGTGTTCCGAACATTGAGGTACTTCCCGTACGATCCAGCCGCGTGCGTCGAAGCGCTGGTGGATGTGGATGTGGCGCCGCAACGTCTGGAGGTGCAGACCAGTGGCGAAGGGGTGATGCCGATGAATCGGGTGGCCACGGTGCGCTTCACGCTGGCGGACACGCCGCTCACCCTGTCGCTGTACTGGATCGACGTCTACGGTGGCGGGTTGTTTCTGCCCTTTCGCGACCTCACGGCCCCCGACGAGACCTACGGCGGCGGCCGGTATCTGTTCGATACGATCAAGGGCAGCGATTACCTGCTGCTGCCCCAAGAGCCATGGGGGCGGCGCATCCTGCTCGACTTTAACTATGCCTATAATCCGTCCTGCGCCTACGACTACGAGTGGGCCTGTCCCCTGGCACCGACGGAGAACCACCTGGACCTGCCGATACGAGCGGGCGAGATGGTTTTCAAACCGGCTGGAGGCACCCAATGAACGTCATCGACATCATCATTCTGGTGCTGTTGCTTGGCGGCACCCTGACCGGTATCCGGCGAGGGTTCGTGTTGCAGGTGGCGACCATCCTGGGAGCTATCGCGGCTCTCGGCGTCGCACGCCAGGAATACCCCGACGTGCGCCAGGCCCTCGCTCAGGTCGCCTCGCAGTCTCCCTGGCTGACCGTCATCGCGTACCTTCTAGTTTTTCTGGTGGTGTGGGGAGCCACTATCCTCCTGGCACGCCGGGTCCGGTGGTTGGTTCGGGCCATACTCCTCGGCTCGCTCGACCGCCTCGGTGGGGCCATTATAGGCTTACTGCAAGCCATCGTCGTGGTGGGCGTGCTGCTCTATCTTGGCAGCCACGCGCCCAACCATCGGTTGAAGACCTTGATCGCCCACTCCAGTCTGGCGCCGCCCTTTGTCCACGCTGTCTCCCACTTCAACGGAATCACGCCGCACATTCCGCGATAGCCGTTGTTGGTCCGGCCAATGACCGTTAAGCGGCCGGCTAGGATACCACCTATCTCCGTCAGGTCGTCCAAGATTGAGATGCATTGACAATGAATTAGCTCCGCGAGATCCTTTACAGTTGACAAGCTGACGGGTAGCTGTTAACGTCCACAGTATAGTGATCGAAGGAACTGCTCCGTAGCACGTCCAAACAATTGAAGACAGTTCCCTCGCGCTCAGCGGCCGCAAAGGAGCGTTCGCCCCGCTCCTCAAAGAGTTCAGTGAGGAACGTGGTAGCCAGTATGGAAGCCTTCGGTAGCGGGACGCGAGGGACATGATGCGAAACCCGGTGTACTTCCTCCTTATTCTCGGCCTCCTTTTCGGTGGTGACGCTTGGCGTGGCACAAAGCGCCCCACTCTTGACCCAAACGCAGGCCATCGCGCTGGTCCTCCAGGAATTCGGTAGCGCCATAGTGTCTCACTCGTTTGTGGCACAGTACGGCAGTTTCAGGGACACCCGATATACGCGCAAGGTAAACGGGGTGATGGTGCCGGTTGGGACCATTGATGCCTGGGAGGTGACAATTGTGGGGCTGAATTTACCCCGCCCGTGTCCTCCGAGAACTCGGAGCAGCGCTTGCCCTGCCGTGACGACCTTGTCAGTGGTGATTGACGACAAGGCGGGCAAATATCTGGAGGCGATTGGGTATTGAGAGGGCAGAAGGAGTCGTGAGCGGGACATGTGCAAGTTTGCGCCGTAGGCACTGGTGGCGTGAGATACGGTCACCACGCAGACTGACTGGAGCAGTACTGTGCCTTGCCCTCGTCATATTTGCCACCTGGCCGCGTGATGCCGCTGGCGCAACGAAACATGCGGAATCCGGCAAGAACGTGTACACCATAGCGCTGCAACGGCTGGCGCGCCAGTCAGGCTTCCAAATGGCAGAGACACAGCGACTACGTTCGACCGATGTGGGGACAGGTGAAGCCGGGTTGGGACATCTCATCACGTACCAGCTATGGTACGCTTCGCCTGACCGCACGGCGGTAGTGCAGCAGCACCGTGGATGGCCAGATAAGGGTCTCGATGACGAAGTCGTCACGGTCGGTCGGAGACAATGTACGATCTATGACATGCGACCGAAGCCGGCGAAGGGAAGCCGAACGTGCCAGACGGTGAGTCGGGTGTCGATCTTGTCCTATCTCGGGGCCTATCTTCTGGGGAGTGCGGTCAACGCCGTCCACTTCGTTGCGTCCTTCCGCACTGCCCACCTGGCGGGTACGACGCGCACAAGTATTGCCGTCCGGGTCTCTGGACGAGGTTGGACGGGCTGCCAAGCGTTTACTGCCGCGGAGAGGGCGGCATGCCGTGCGATCGGGACCGGTCAGACGTTTCGGGGCATGCTGGTCGTCGACCAGCAATCTGGCTTGCCTCGAACCTTTATGGCTACCACCTGGCGAGGCAGGGCGATAACGCAAGAGGAGAGCGTGGTGTTCGCTCCGAGTAACTGGAAAACCATTCATCTTCCATGAAGATCGGAGCCGGATTCGTGCGGGTACCCCGCCGGCTCTGCCGGCTTGGGTGCTGCCGCCGGAAACTGCGCGCTGTCGCGATTGAGCGTTAAAGAAAGGCACGCGACTCGAGGCCGGCTGGGGTACCACCTATCTCCCTCACCTCTGACAAGCCATTCAGATGCGTTCGCCTTGTGCGCTGCGCCCTCGTGCGCCGAGACGGAACACGGTTCGCGAGTACAATAGGAGCCATGAGCTTTCTCTTCAGGCCTCGTGCCGCTCGAATGGTGATTCTGCCGCTGATGCTGGTGCTGGCCTCGCTCTTGATTGCCGGCCCATCGACGGTGCGGGAAGCCTCGCTATTCCAGAGGGATGCGTCCCTCCAGGCCCTGGTAGTAGGCAGCCACGCCGCCTATGAAACAGTTGGGATCGTACCGCGGGCCGCTGCCCCCACGGCGGAGGTCCCGACTCCCAGCGTCGACGTACATGACGCGCTGGCGCAGGTGCGCCACGACCAGACGAGACGGAGCCAGACGCTGGTTGAACTCCACCAGGATCTTTCGCTCCATGCAGTGGGCTCGCAGGTGTATACCGCCTGGAAGACGCCGATGACCATCAAGGCGCTCAATTGGTATGGCCTTGAGTACCGCCCCTTTGTGGCCGGTGGGCTGGATAAACTGCCACTTGATTCGATCATGGCCATGGTTCGGCGGCTCAGGTTCAACGCGCTACGGATCATGTTCGCCAACGAAATGGTCGAGAGCAATCCGGTGGTAACCACGGGGCTGAATGCCAATCCCGCACTGCGCGGACTCCATTCACTCGACATCCTGGATCGGATTCTGCAGGAAGCGCAGCGGTATAACATTCGAGTCATTCTCTGCGACAGCCGCTCCGAGGCCGGCATGGGGCCGGAGTTGCTCACCGGGCTCTGGTACACCGCCAAGTATCCTGCGTCCGCCTGGGAGAAGGACTGGATCGATCTAGCTACCCGCTTTCGCTATCGGCGAGCCTTGGTGGGGATGGACCTGCGCAACGAACCGCATATGACCGGTGCCGCCTTCAACACACCGCAGTTGTACTTCGCGAACGGGCCGCTGTGGGGCGCCTATCAGGGCACCTACTATCACGATCACGACTGGCGCTACGCGGCCGAAACCATGGGTAACCGCTTGCTGGCCGTCAATCCCCATCTGATGATTATCGTGGAAGGGGTGCAGATCTACCTCGATCCGGACCGGAAGGTACTCACCGGCGGCCTATGGGGCAGCAACCTGATCGGGGTGCAATACGACCCCATCAACCTGAGGATTCCAGGGCAGCTGATGTACTCAGTCCACGAGTATGGCCCCAAGATGTGGTTGGGCGGCTGGTTCCTGAGCAACCAAAACTACCAGCAGTTGGCGGATCGCTGGACGACTCTCTGGGGCTACCTGCTCAGTGCCTCGAAGATCATGCAGGCGCCGGTGTTCGTCGGCGAGTTCGGCACCTGCAACAATTACCATTCGTGCATCCAGGATCCGAACAAGCCGTACAGCCAGGGCTTCTGGTTTACCAGCTTTGTGCGCTACCTGCGCCAGCATCCGCAGGTGGGCTGGGCCTACTGGGCGCTCAACCCCACCGGCCCCTTCCATCCCACCGATCTGAACTTCTACAGCCTGCTGACCCCCGACTGGCGGCACGTCCATCCACTCATCACCCAGGGGCTAGCGTCGCTGCTCACCGAGCCGAATGGGTAACGAATTCCTTCCAAGCTCATTGACATATTTTGAGTAGACCGCCTACACTCAAGAGTCCCTTATAGACGTGCCGGGTATTGATGCCGGCACGTCTTATTTCTCTCTGGAGTACCCTGTCTCGTGAGCACATCCCCACCGCGTTTGCAGCCGATCGGCGCTCCCGGTGACTTTCTCACCGACGTCGAGTTCGGCGAGGGGCAGGCACGACAGCGCGGGCACAAGGGGCTGCCTCGTGGGGGCGTGGTCGAGTCGGTGGAAGCGGGTAGCCCGTGCGGTGAGGCCGGCGTTCGCCCCGGCGACATCCTGCTCAGTATCAACGGTCGGAAGCTGCGCGATGTGATCGACTATCAGTTTTTCGCGGCCGATGAAGAGACGCTCCAGCTTGAGCTGGCGCCGGCTGAGAGCCCGAGACAGATCAGGAGGGTGACGGCCTACTGCAGCGCCGACGAGTCTCCCGGCCTGACCTTTACCGAGCCGACCTTCTCACCCATCCGGGAGTGCAACAACCACTGCCCGTTCTGCTTCATCGATCAGCTTCCCGGCAGTATGCGGAACAGCCTCTACATCCGGGACGACGATTATCGGTACTCGTTTCTGTTCGGTAACTTCGTTACACTGACCAACTTGAACGAACGCGACTGGGAACGGCTGGCCGAACAGCGTCTCAGCCCGCTGTATGTCTCGGTCCATGCCACCGATCTGCGCATGCGCCGCGTGCTGCTGGGCAACGATCGCGTTCCCGACGTTATGGCGCAGCTCGAGCGACTGTTCTCGCTGGGAATCCGGGTCCATACGCAGGTCGTCACCTGCCCTGGTATGAACGACGGCGCGGTACTTGAACAGACGGTACAGGAGCTGGCGGCACATTTCCCCAAGGTGCTGTCCATCGGCGTGGTGCCGGTGGGGCTGACGCGTACCCCGCAGGAGATCCTGGCCGGGCCGGAGCCGTCGTGCAGCCGCATCCTGCCCAGCGCCGCCGATCTGCCGCTGCGCACCTTTCTTCCCGATGAGGCACGCGCGGTGGTACGGCAGACTCATCGCTGGCAGCGGGAGTTCCGCCGCCGGTACGACTGTAGCGTGGTCTATACCTCCGACGAGTTCTATCTACTGTGCCAGGAACCGGTCCCCCCGGCGGCGGCCTATGATGGCTATCCGCAGTACGAGAACGGCATCGGCATGGTGCGCGACCTGATCGACGATTGGAAGCGTCTGCGCCGGCGTCTGGCGCGCCACCCCGGGCCACGCCGTGGCCCATCCGCGTCGCTGGTGTGCGGCGAGATGATCGGCGATGAGCTGAGCGGCCTGGTTCACCAGTGGAGCGCCACCACCGGCGCCAAGGCCGATACGGTGGTCGTGCCCAACACCTTCTTCGGACCCCGGGTGCGCGTCTCCGGGCTGCTCACCGGCGGGGAGATCGTGGCCAATGCGCATCGCTACGCCGGCGACATTGTCATCCTGCCCTCGGTGATGCTCGATAAGACTGGCTCACGACTGCTGGACGGTGTTACCCCCGCCGAACTCACCGCGCGGCTAAATAAACCGGTACACTTTGCGGGCTATCTCTCTGAGGTAGATCGGGTAGTTTTTAGTGGTACCGCGCAGTCCCAATGACTCTACAGCGCGGAAGGGAGGGCTGACACCTGACAGCTGACAGCGCCATCGACGTGACCATTGAAATACCGCAGGGCAGCCGGAACAAGTACGAGTACGATCATACCGCCGGCTCCATCCGGCTCGACCGGGTGCTGCACTCCTCGGTACACTATCCCGCCGACTACGGCTTCCTGCCCAACACCCTGTCCAACGACGGCGACCCGTTGGATGTGCTGGTACTGGTTTACGAGCCGACCTTCCCTGGATGCATTGTGCCGGTGCGGCCGATTGGTGTGCTGCACATGCGCGACGACAAAGGTGAGGACGAAAAGATCCTGGCGGTCCCGATGGGCGATCCCCGCTTCGACGACATTTTCGATCTCAACGATCTGCACGGGCACTGGCTCCTGGAGATCGAAAACTTCTTCGCCACCTACAAGCTGCTGGAGGAAAAGGATACCGATCTCCTGGGTTGGGACAACGCGGAAGCGGCCCGCCGGATGATCGAGGAGGCGCACCAGAGGCACGACGATGCGTTGAGCGGGGGCACGGCTCCGTAGGGAATTACGACTGCTGGAGCAGGATCAGAACGGATGGAACCACGATGACCAGCACGATCAACGCCAAGGTTCCGACAATCTTTACGGTGCCGGAAACTTTGGAGGTAAGAAAGAATGCCAGGAACACTGGGGCGGCAAAGACCAGGAACGAAATGACGTATATCGTCATGGATCAGGCGGCGACTCGCCAGTCTTGCACGGTCATCTCCGGCTTCAACGTGCCGTTGAATTCGTTTATCTGGAAGTGGAACACCACATCAAGCCGGGTCTCGAGGGGAAGCTGAAGCAGGGCCGGATGGGTGTTAAAACAGATGGCATCCATCCAGGCCTCGCCCTGACGAAAGCGGAGCCTGGCATGCCGGTTAGCGGAGAAGGCAGAGATGCGCTGTAGCGTCACGGCGCGACTGAGGAACAGCGGCTCGGCAAACTCCATCCCGAAGGGGGCCAGGGAGCGAACCGCCTGAGCCGCGGCTAGGGTGAGGGTGCGCAAGGGCAGCTCGGCATCGATGGCCAGCACCACTCCCACCAGTTCACCGCTGAGCTGACCGCGTGCTTGCTCTTCGAGCAATGAGCGCGCGGTCTCCAGTTTCGCCGCTTCGACGCGGAAGCCACCGGCACGAGCGTGGCCACCGTGCCCCAGGAACAGGCCGCCGGCCAGGGCGCTCTCACACGCTTCCAGCATCTCGTCGATGTGGACCCCGGGCACGCCGCGCGCCGAGACGGAGATGATGTGGGAGGCCGCCTCGGTACCGACGAAAGCCGGCAGCCCGTAGGTATCGACCAGCTTCGAGGCCAGCAGGCCGGAGATACCGGCCGGCCACTCCCCGGTGATGATGAGCACCGGCGGCTGCGTCCCCGCTGCAACTCGCTGGGCCAGGTCGGCCGGATCGCCCAGTCGCTCGACGACCCCCTCGAATTTCTCCGCGACCAGTACCTGGCGCTGCCGGTTGTACTCGCTCAACTGGGCTGCCAGGCCGGCAGCAATAGCCGGATCGCCGGCGGTAAGGAGATCGTAGGCCAGTTGGGGTGTGGCCAGGCGATTGGCCGCATTGATGCGCGGCGCCAGATAGAAGCTAACGCCCACCGGGTCGATGCGGCGCTGATCCACCGACGCCGCCTCGAAGAGCGCTAGCAGGCCAGGGCGCTGGGTGCGCTGCAAGTGCTCCAGGCCCTGCATCACCAACGAGCGGTTCTCGTCGCGCAGCGGCACCACGTCCGCTACAGTTCCCAGGGCGACCAGATCGAGCAAGGCCTCGGGATCGGGCGCCCGCGGGGTGCGCAGGGCCAGGGCCTGTGCCAGCTTGTACACGACGCCGGCGCCACACAGTGAGGGGAACGGATAGGCCGAGTCGTGGCGGGTGGGATCGACGGTCGGACAATCCGGCAGGGAACCGTCCACCCGCGCCTCGTGGTGATCGGTGACCACCACGTCCATCCCCATGCCGCGAGCTACCCGCACCTCCTCGATGGCGTTCACCCCGCAATCGGCGGTGACGATCAGCGTGGCCCCACGGTCTCGCAGCGAGGCCAACGCCTCGGGATGCAGCCCGTGCCCATCCTCACGGGTGGGGATATGGGCAATGGGGCTCAACCCCAGTCCGGTCAGCGTCTCGATCAGCGCCGCGGCGGAGGTGATGCCGTCGCAATCGAAGTCTCCATACACGGCAACCATCTCGCCGCGCGTCTGGGCAGCGAGAATCCGCGCCACGGACGCTTCCATATCGGGCAGCAAAAACGGATCGTGGGACACGATGCCCCGGGCGAAAAAGGCGCGTAGCTGCGCGACCGTACGATAGCCGCGGCAGTAGACCAGGTGTGACAGCATGGGGCTCTCGGTGTCGAGCGCAACGCGGATCTCATCGGGCATCAGGGGCGCAACGCGCCACAGGGCCCGCTGGCCGCGCAGTACGGCTTCGGTCGTGGCCGGCACTATCGTATCACTCCAGCGAACGCCATCTTATCCACCCAGATGGGTTTGAAAAAAACGCAGGCGTATCTGCTCCATGCTCTGATCCCAATGGTCGGTGAAACTATGTCCGCCGCCCGGCACCCGGATAAAGGTTACCCCGCACCCGGCCCTGGTGAGCGCCTCGTCGAGAAGCTCGGAGTTCCGAATAGGCACCACGTCGTCCTCTTCTCCGTGCACGATCAGGAATGGTGGGCAGTTCGGCCGAATATGGGTGATGGGATTGGCCAGGCGAACCAGGTCCTCTCGGCCGCTCACGGGTCCGCCGAAGAGCTGCTCGAACACCCAGACCATTTGCGGCGCCACCTGGGCCTGCATATCAATTGGTCCGCACTCGTCGGCCACCGCCTGAACGGCGCTGGAGTATCCAGGTGAGCCGCACCCGCCCTCGAGCTCGGGCACATCGGCCGAGGTACCCAGGAGTGCAGCGATGGAGCCACCAGCCGATCCACCCCAGGCGCCGATCCGGCTGGGATCGAGGTGGTAGGTCTCAGCATTGGCGCGCAGCCAGCGAAGCGCTGCTTTGGCATCATGGATCTGGGCCGGGAAGGGCGCTTCCGGGCTGTGCCGGTAGTCGATACTCACCGTGAAGAAACCGTGCTCGGCCAGCAGCCGGTTCCGCTCCGTGTCTCTCTCACCTTCGTAGAACCCGCCGCCATGGATCTCGACGATCACCGGCATAGGGTTGTCCGGAACCGGCTCCGGACGCAGAATATCGAGCAACAGAACACGACCACCGGCCGAGCCGTAAGGAATATCGGGAATACGAGTGGTGGTATATATGGCGTCGGTTTCGCCCTGGTTCATAGTTGTCTCACACTACCTTCACGTCACAGTCAGCGTGCGGTTCGACTTCAGGATACTCCGTCCGACGCCCCTACAGGCCGATATACACCACGACGCCGATGACGACCAAGACAGCAGCCGTGATCGTGGCGCCGTGGTCTTCGAGCCACTCACCTTTGATCTGATAGCCGGCGAGCGTGGCGGCCACGGTCAAGCCGACAAACGTGGTCAGCGTCACCAGAGAGAAGGTGGTGAGGACGCCGATGACGGCGCCGGTTCCTACCGCGCTGGCGGCCAGAAACACGGGGAGAATGGTGAGGTCCGGGGAGGCGGCGGCGCCGAAGGGGACGGTGACCCCGACCAGGCGCCGTGCCCATGACTCATCGCCATGGCCGTGGTCGTCGTGCTCGTGGTCATGACCATGGAGATGTGCATGACCAGGGTCGTCGGGATGCTCGAGAGCGTCCTGGGCGCCGTGATCGTGGTGATGTTCGTGGTCCTCATGTGCATGGTCGTGATCGTGATCGTGGTGATGATGTCCGTGGCCGGTGAGCGCCCACACGGCGAAGCCGATGCCGGTCAGGATCAATACCACGCCGACGATGTGACCTTGCTGGGTCTCAAAGGTCTTGCGGAACTGCAAGCCAACCAGGGCAATGACGCCACCGAGCACGATAGAGGTGAGGACGTGCCCGACCGAGGCGAGCAAACTGGTCCGGGCAGTACGGAACAGCGACCAGCGCTGCGTCCGCGCCACCACGGCCAGCGGTACCCAATGGTCGGGAAGAATTGAGTGCAGGAAGCCGACCGTGCCGGCTGCCAGGAGCAGGAGCGGAATGGACGTTGCGTGCATGAACCCCTCGGCGTGCTGTTGTCTAAAGACTACGGATATGGATGGTCGAGTAACCACCAACACACGTAATCGGCGTGATACTCTGCCTCCCGGATAAGCGCCGCGGTGTGCTGATCGTCGACCGAGTAGTAGTGGCATTAGTATTTCTACACCAGTGAACGATTTGAGGGATGGTTACACGCCTTGAGCTGTGCGGAGCGGCAAGGAGGAAGGAAGGCGCTTCATGGAACGCACAATGAGCCGACCTGGTCAGGGATTGGAAGGTGAAATGCTGCAGGGTCATCTGGAGTACCGGCGTTCGTGAGTTGACGGATGAAGTGACCGGTGAATAGCACTCCTTGCCCCCTGCCAATCGATTGGCACAAGCTCACGGCGCTGATCGATAGAGAGCGCGGACCCGGAGCGGTCGGCGATGGATGGTGCAACCGGTGCAATTTTGCAACCCTGCATCGGTGTTCGGCACCGGCGACTGTCGAGCGCGGGATGGCGTCCGCGATGAGCGTGGTTCAAGCTTCATAGAGAGTCCTTCGGGAGTCTTGCTCCGCAATGTGGAGCGGGGGATGGTAGCGGTCCTTCGGGGTTGCGGGTACAGGGCGCTCTGAGGTGAGTGTAGGTGGGATTTTGGAGAATGCAAGGGGTGAGGTCGTCAAGGGAGGCGCCGGCGGATGGGGGTGGCCGTTCGTGAATCGCCAGCCGTGCCCGTGCGCGTGATACGGAATGTCCGGGCGCGCGGAGGAGGGCTGGCATGGAGGCAACCTGTGCCCCGAATGGGGTACGGCCCCTACGGGTCCATCGTGAACACTTCGGCGTTCACGATAGTACTGGGTTTTACACGGCGCATAGAACTCATTGAACGACGTGGCACGTGAAGGTGACAGTGGGCGAACGCTTCGCTGGAGCTACCTCCATCTGGTCCAGGACACCGATCACGTCGATGGGGTGGTGGAGGCCGGCCCCCGGAGCAACAACGGCCGCGCTGAGGACGAGGCATTTGGAGGCGAAGATGGTTAGGGCAGTGGGCGTGGGCCCACACACACTCTCTACAGTACGATCGTGGGGCCGGTCCGTGTTTTCTGCCATGAAGGCAGGCTCGGCACGAGGGCCGAGATGGGGAAATGCATGTGAATATGGCGAGTGGCAGATGTGCGGCAGCAGGGCGTAGGATATATCTCTGTTATCCTGACTGTCCTGGGACGATGGGTTTCCAGCGCGCTCAGCGCCGCACGATAGGAGGCGCTGGGCTCGCGGTGAACGGAGCCGTGGCGTAGACCAACTCGCGTATCCGCTTCGGTCCCCGACCATAGCCGGCTACGTAGTCGCCGATCTTCAACCCGGCCTCGGCGGCGGCGCGATCGAGGGGGTGGTAGCGCACCACCAGGGCCAGTCGCAGCTGAACCGCTCCGGTGGCGGTGGTCACGGTCAGCACCGGTCCGGCCAGGGCGGTTAGCTGCCCTCCGGCGATCAGTGATCCGACTTTGGGTGCGCCGGCGCCCACACCCTGTCCCTTGCCCTGGGTTGGTGCGATGAGGGTGGTGATGGGTCCGGGGGGGAGCAGCATTGGCGCGCGTGGCTTCTGGGTAAAGTCAAAGTCTTTTATCAGGTTGCCGAGGGTCTTGAGATTCTCCCGGACAACGGATCGAGAGTCGGGTCGACCATCGGTCTTGGGATCGAGGCGCTGTCCGCTCAGGAAGTCGTCCTCGATGAACTTGAGATAGGCGTCATGGCTCAGCGTCTGGTGATCGATATAGCCTTTTCTGGCGTAGGGGCTGATGACCATGGCGGGAACCCGCAACCCGTATCCCATGGTGTCGGCGGCCGGCGGCACCACGTGGTCGTAGAAGCCACCCCAGTCGTCCCAGGTCAGAAAGATGGCGGTGCTGTTCCAGTCCTTGCTGCGCATGATGGTGTTGATGATATTGGTGACGTAGGCCTGCCCCTGGCTCACCAGCGCTGGTGGGTGCTCGCTGTCGGCGATGTCCGGGATGAGCCAGGAGACGTTAGGTAAGCTGTCCGCGTTGGCTGCCTTGTAGAAGTTGTCGAGGTTCTGGATATTGTCCAGCTGGTTGTCCTGGTGGACATCGACGGCGCCGGGCAAGGTGTTCCAGATAAGGGGCACGCCACTGCCGCCGTACCCCTGGGTTCCGGCGCCGTGGTCCAGATAGTAGCCCCAGCTGACACCGTGTTGCTGCAGCAGCGAGGTGATGTCGGTCCAGGCGAAGGGGGTGGGGTTCTGGGCGGTACGCTGCACGGGACTCTGGATGGCGTCGGCGCAGCTCATGGGGTCGGCGGAGGCGCACTTCGCGCTCCACCCGGAGACCAAAAAGAGGTGCTGCGGGAAACTCCAGGAGGCCACTGGCTCGAACATGTGATCCTGCAGCACGAACTTATTGGCGTACTCCCAGTAGTTGGGAATGTCGGACTTGCTGTGGTAGGCCATGACGTCCGGTGCGGCGCCGGTGGTCTTATTGACGCACACCGGATTCGCCGGGTTGGTACACCCCTTCTTCCCGGCAGCGGCCACGTTGACGAATCCGTCCATCTTGCCACCGTTTATGTCTCCGGCAGCGGCGGAGGCGACGTGCGGGCCACCACCGTTGAGGTCATGATGGTCGAGATAGGGGCGGATACAGCTGGTCGAGCGGGGGTCCGGCACACAGGCGACCGGCTGCCCGTTTTTCATGGGGATGCCGTCGGCATGCGGGTAGGTACCGAAGTAGCTATCGAAGGAGCGATTCTCCTGCATGATGATGACCACGTGCTTGATTTTGTGGATGCCGCTGGTGGCGGCGAGCGCCGGGTCTTTGGCGGAAGTGTAGGGGTTGCTGCCCTCGCTGTAGCCGAGACCGGCGACCAGCGCCAGGACCACCGCGGTTATCACCATGAGCGCTGCCAGTCGTTTCATCTGCTCTCTCCATGGGTGTCATCTGTCTCCATCGAGCCTAGCAAGCAAAGATTGCCGTTCTCTGTCGCGCACATGAACTTTTTCGGCGACAGGTGCGGAGGCACGGGAATCAAAGGCGCGGCCGAAGGTGACATAGTTGTCCCACTTTCGCGGGCCAGGAAGCGTCGGAGGAGGGGAGGCACTCTCTGAAGCGGACGATGACGAGACATTGCGCGCTATAGCCGCAGGGTAGAAAGGAATCGTGGACACCGATAAGCTCATCGCAAATGTGTACGAGTGCCGAAGGATCTCGACCCGACCTCCCGATGAGCTATGACCTACCGGGTCGATACTGACTGGGTAGAGGTATCGACCAGAATCGCTCCTCTTGACTTCTTCCCGCAGTGCAGGTACCGCTAGGTGGGCACGTCGTTGTGCGGGGGGAGAGAGCGCAATTGTGCTCCCGTCCGTGGGGGGAGGAATCGATTTGTATCGGCATTGTGCGTCCAAGTCTCCACTGCTTGCGTGCGCCCTGGCAGGAGCGCTGGTAATTGGCCACTGGAGCGACTCACGCATTGCGTACGCGGCGACTCCGGTTCTCTCTGAGACTGCCCCCGTTGGAGTCCCTTCGTCCGCTACGAAAGTCCTTTCGGGCGACTTCCATGGAGATGGCGTGCCAGATTTGATCGTCGCTATAGGTGGGTCGCCGCGTAACCCAGGGTATCTCCTGCTGTACATCGGTTCTCCTACGGGACAGTACAGCTTAATAAACACCTCTTATAGCTACACCGGCGCCTTTGCGGATATGGCGGTTGGCGACTTCAACGGCGATGGCAAGCTCGATGTAGCGGTGTTCTCCAATTCCTGGGAAATCCACCAGCAGAGCGTGCATGTCTTTCTCGGTACAGGGAGCACAACTGCCCCCTTTTCTCACACGGACATCTTTTCGGCCGCTGATAGACTTCCTGACTCTAACGGATATTCCGGCACCATGGTCGCCGGGGACTTCAATGGCGACGGCGTGACTGATCTGGCTGTTACCACGAATCAACGTCGGAGCATCACGTTGCTACTGGGCGCCAGAAGTGTTCCCTTCGTCTTGCAGCAAGCCCCTGGTTTCACCCTTCCCGAGCAAAGCTCGGTTATCTCCCGACTAGCGGTTGGTGATTTTGACCACAATGGGTCGCCTGACCTGGCACTGACGTACCGTGTATCTTAGCCGGGTGGAGGGTACATTGAGTACTTTGTGGTCTACCTCGGTGCACGTCATCGGCCGAGCTCCTTCTATTCGCTAGGACCGGTCCAAACCGGCGCCAGTCCTCAGGGAAACGTCGGTGAGATTATGCTCGGGGACTGAAACCATGATGGGCGTCTCGACGCTGCATTGATTGAGTCACCAAGGCGATCTGGTGCTTCTATATGGCCGTGGGCACGGTCTTTTTCCCTTAAAGCATGTGGTCGTTCCAGCTTTTGCCGCCAGCTCTTAATACATTGTGGCCGCGGGAGACTTCAATCGTGACGGCAAGGACGATCTGGTAGTAGCGGATGAGAACAACTCGTACTATCTGCTTCTCGGCAATGGCACTGGAGGTTTCACGGTCGGAAGGACTTCTCAGACCTGGCAGATCAATATCCCTGGCGGACCTATCCTTCACATTCCCCAACTGACGAGCTTCCTCATCCTTATGCTCTACGTTCTTGATCGTCGGGGTCTTTACCGTCCTGCAATCGTTGCTCGGTTCCGCGGTTCGGCGCAGCCCTGGGCAGGGGTCTAAGCGATAGATGAAAGTCGGCACATTCTAGTAGTCAGCCATGCGGTAGACAGTGAGGCGGTGGGCGGAGGGCCAGAGGCGGATCTTCCCTACGTCGTCATCGTGTAGGCGAGACCGACCAACCAATCTATCCACCAGGTTTTTCACGATGATATCCCTCTTTACACGGCAGCCTTGATCATGACTTGTTTCCACCACGTGCTTACACATCCTTGCGCATGTGGACGTAGGTCTGGCCGGAGAACCAGTTGGGTAGCTCGGATTCGATCTGCCAGCCGTGGTGCTGGTACATCTGGCGCGCGGGCCGGTCTCGGGCGGTCATGAGGGCCAGGCGGTGCTGGCCTTCTGCTTGGGCCAGCGCTTCGAAGGCGGCCAGCAGGCGGGCGCCGATTCCCTGACCCCGCAGCTCGGGGTCCACGATGAGCTCGAAGAGGTAGGCCATGCCCATGCCGCGCCAGCCGGTTGCCACTCCTACCACGCGACCGTCGCGGCGGGCGGTGAAGGCGAAGGACCGGCGTTCGAAGGTGTCTCCAAACTCGTCATCGTAGTTGGTCCAGAGGCGGTCGGCGATCTCACGGGCTTCCGGCTCCAGGGTCTCGGTCTGGTCGATGCGGATCTCCGCCATGTGGGCCTCCAGCAGTAGAAGGGAGAGTACCATCGTAACACCGTTCTCCACACTTTCGTGCGCTATCTGGTGAGCAATACGATGGTGTTCCGTGGGTCTTCCTGGTGGTCACGTTCTACCCTGTCGCCTGATCGCTCTGGACATGTGGTTCTCTGCCTTGCCGGGTGGGGGTGTTAGCGGCTGCTTCGGCAGGTGGCACGCATCCATCGCCGGCGATGGATGCGTGCCAGAGGGCGGGTTCTCCCTCGCCGGCGATGGTGGTGGGTGGGGCGTTCGTTCTCGTACTGGAGCTGGGGGAGGATCTCTCTTCGCGTTCAGCCGGCGGCGCGTACCACGACGCACTGTTCACCAGCAACCCAGGTGGCTACCGGTCGCAGCGCCGCATCGAGGACGGCGAGATCGGCATCATACCCGACAGCGAGTTTTCCCCTGGTCCTGCCAAGCCCCATGGCATCGGCGGGAGTCGTGGATGCCATGTACGCTGCGTCTGTCAACGGCACCTGGCAGAGTTGGACCAGGTTCCGCACTGCTGCATCCATGGTCAGCGTGCTGCTCGCCAGGGTGCCGTCCGCCAGACGAGCGTCCCCGTCACGCACGGTTACCTCTTGTCCGCCGAACTGATAGAGACCATCGGGCATGTCGGCGGCGGACATGGAGTCGGTGACCAGCATGACGCGCTCTCGGCCTTTGATTCGGATGAGGAGACGCATGACGGCCGGGTGTATGTGGATTCCGTCGGGAATGAGTTCGGTGTACAGGTCGTCGCAGAGCATGGAAGCACCGGCCACGCCCGGGCGGCGATGGTGAAGCCCCGTCATGGCATTGAAGCAGTGGGTGACATGCGTGGCGCCAAGGCGGATGGCGTCGAGCACCTGGTCGTAGCTCGCTGCGGTGTGGGCAATAGACACGTAGATACCTTGGTCGCGCAACAGCCGGATGACGGAATCTGCCCGCGGCATCTCCGGCGCCAATGACACCCGCGTCACATAGCCGCCGCCGCAGGAGATGAGGTCGCGTGCGATCTCCTCATCGGGATGCAGGATATACGCCGGGTTCTGCATCCCTTTGAACTCTTGGTTTATGAATGGCCCCTCCAGGTGGATTCCCAGAGCGCGCGCCCATCCGTCGGGCGAGGTGTCGATGTAGTGGCGGATACTGGCGATTGCCTGGCGGGTTATGGGCAGGCTCTCGGTCACGGTGGTTGGGAGGAAACCGGTCACCCCGTGATCGGCAAAGCGGCGGGCCATCAGGTCGAGAGATTCCTGGGAGCAGTCCATGACATCAGCCCCGGCGATGCCGTGTACGTGCAGATCGATCAGTCCGGGGAGGATGAACGCATCGCCGTAATCGTCGGTGGGCTCATAGTGACGCCCGTCCGTCACGATTTCCTGTATGAGGCCATCCTCGACCACCACCTGGCCTGCGGGGGCAAGCCGGCCGGCCAGCACGAGTGTGCCCTGTACGACATGGTTCGGCACTGTGCCCTCCATACGCTTTATGCCGGAACGGTCTCGCGTTCCGGCTGATAGGGGGGAAGGGTGCAGCGGGGGCGGCGGTCGGTGCGGTAGCCGAGGGCGTACTCTCCCTGGAGCACGGTATGGATCTCGCGGGTACCCTCGTAGATGATGGGGGCCTTGGAGTTGCGCAGGTAGCGGAAGACGGGATATTCGTCGGAATAGCCGTAGGCGCCGTGGACTTCAACGGCGTCGGAGGCGGCTTCGAAGGCGGCGTCACAGGCGTACCACTTGGCCAGCGAGACGGCTCGATTGGACGGTTCGCCTCGATTCTTTAGCCAGCCGGCTTTGAAGTAGAGGAGACGGCCTGCCTCGTATTTGGCGTACATCTTGGCGATCATCTGCTGCACGAGCTGGAATTTGCCGATTTGCTGCCCGAAGGCTTGACGCTCGTTGGCATATTTGACGCTGTAGTCGAGGCAGGCGCGGATGGTACCACAGGCACCGGCGCCCACGGTGAAACGGCCGTTTTCCAGCGAACTCATGGCGATGACGAAGCCTTCACCCTCTTCGCCCAGACGGTTCTCGGCCGGCACCCGTACATCGTGCAGGGAGATACTGCCGGTGTCGCCGGCGTGAATCCCTGCTTTGTGTTTGATGGGCGACGTGGTGAAACCGGCTCCGGCCTGGTCGCGGTGGACCACAAAGGCGGAAATGCCGCGGCCCTTGGCTTCGGGGTCGGTTTTGGCGAAGATGAGAAAGGTGTCGGCATAGTCGGCATAGGACACCCAGGTCTTCTCGCCGTTGAGAATATAGGAATCGCCGTCGCGACGGGCGGTGGCCTTCATGCCGGCTACATCTGACCCTGCGTTCGGTTCGGTCAGCCCAAAGGCGCCGAATCGCTCCCCGGAGGCCAAAGGACGCAGGAGCCGCTGTTTCTGCTCCTCGGTTCCCCAGATATAGATGCCGCAGCTACAGAGGCCGGTGTGGACGGACATGATGGTGCGGTAGGCATGGTCGACGTATTCGAGTTCCTCGGACACTAGGCCGAGACTGAGGTAATCCATGCCGGCCCCGCCGTACCGCTCGGGAAAGCAGATGCCGGTCAGCCCGATCTCACTCAGCCTGGCAAAGGTTTGTGGGTCGTAGTAGTGGTTGGTGTCGTGTTCCTGAATGGTTGGCGCAAACTCGTTTGCCATGTAGTCGCGTACGGTGTCCACCAGCAGTTGTTGGTCTGGGGTCAGCGAGAGGTCGAGCATAGATATCTCCTGTCTGGTTGCGACGTGTCGGCCCACAAATCTATCACGGCGCCACCCCCTCTCCCCCGGCCCCGCCCCCTCGCGGGGGGGAGGGGAGTTACTCAACCATCGAAACGGTGTGGAGATAGTCAAAGACCGTTGTTATGCTTCGGTGTGGAGACTCTGCGGCGGAAACTGTAGCAATGAAACTAACCGATAGAGGACAGTGGTAGAGTACGAGGCATGAGCGAAGCGGTGGGCCGGCAAGTGGTGGAGCGGCTATGGACGGGGATGATTTCCGGGCGGCCGGTGTGTTGCTGCACGATGAGTTTGTGCTGGAGTGGCCGCAGTCTGGCGAGCGCATTCGTGGACGTGAGAACTTCGTGGCGATCAACGAGCAGTATCCGGCGGCCGGTCGCTGGCGCTTCACGCTGAACCGGTTGGTGGCGGACAGCAGCGGCGTGGTTACCGATGTTACGGTCACGGACGGGAAGGTCTCCGGTCGGGTGATCACGTTCTCCGAGGTTCGGGATAGCCGGATCATCCGACAGACGGAATACTGGCCTGATCCTTTCGAGCCGGCTCCGTGGCGTGCAAGGTGGGTGGAGCAGACGGTACCAGGCTGACACGGCTCACGAGCACGTGCCCTGTCTTTGGGTGGTTCGGCTGCCCTGCGGGGACTGGGCACTGGTGCGTGCTCAAGGGTGGGAGCGGAGAGGAGACGCACGCCTATGGATCGACGGTCTTACGCCGGGAAGAGGGTGGTACTGGTCTGTCACACCCTATGTGGGGTACAGATTGGTGCGTGCCGGACGTAGATCCCCGAACGGGGGAGCCGGCGCTTGCGCGCCCCCTGCCTTGACGACCTGATGGTCGATTCTACGGATCGTTGTAGACTGGAAGTAGGTTACGCACACAGCGTTCCCCATGGTTTTGACGACCTGATGGTCGATGGTGCGGATTGTGGTAGAGGCTGGGCGGTGGGAGTTGTCCGCTCGTGACCTTCGGGTGACTCGAGACGGTCTTGTTCCGGCGGGTTGAAGGCTATGGTGCCGTTGGGGCTGTATCGTCGAGGGGGAGGCGGAGGGTGAAGGTGGCGCCGGCGCCTTCCGAACTCAGGGCGGTAACAGCGCCGCCGTGTTGTTCGATGATCTGTCGGACGCCGGCCAGGCCGATGCCGGCGCCAGGGGTAGTTTCGTGTACGTTGCTGGCGCGGTAGAAGCGCTCAAAGACGCGGGACAGCTCGGCCTGAGGGATCCCGACGCCCTGGTCGCTGACGCTCAGTAGCGCCCAAAAGCGACCATCCGGCGATTGCTCGTTACCGATCTCCAGAGTGATGCAGCTGCCTGGCGGGCTGTATTTGGCGGCGTTGGAGAGGAGGTTTACCACCACACGTTCCAGCCGGACTGGGTCCCAGTTCCCGACCACGGGTGCCCGTGATGCGTTCAGGATTACTGTATGCTCGCCGATGATTGCTTGATATTGGTCGAGCACCTGCTCCACCAGCACGAGGAGATCGGTGATGCAGAGATCGAGGGCCAACGCCTCGCCCACCTGAAGCCGGGCAATGTCCTGCAACTCGTCGATCTGGGCGACCATGCGAGCCGAGGTGGCCACGATTTGAGCGACGTCGCGTTGGGTCCGTTGGACATCGATCGTCTCCTCCCGCGCGAGTCGCCGCTCGAGCAACTGGGCGAAGCCCTTGATGGAGGTGAGCGGTGTTTTGAGATCATGGGCCAGGCTGGCTAAGAAGGCCTCTTTCTGGCGTTCGAGCAGGTGGCGATCGGTGATGTCGGTAAACACGGCCACCGCTCCCATGATTTCTTCGCTGGCGTTCAGCAGCGGCACAGCAGATACCTGCAGCCACACATCCGCCTGATCCCCGGCGCGCTGGAAGACATATTCGCGCCCTTCGACCACTGTACCGCTCAACGCCTGACCGAGGGGTGTTTCCTCCGGCTGGAGCAGCCGTCCTGAAATCAGCTCACGGAGGCGATGGACGTCAACCTGACCCAGGATAGGAAGCGAGCCGTCCGGCGCCTCGCCACTGATGCGCCGACCTGCCTCGTTGATCAGAACGACCTTGCCGTCGCGATCTACCAGAACGATCCCAGCCGGCACACGCTCGACCACGGCGGCCAAGGTCACTTCCGAGGCTTCGGCGCGCATGCGGGCTTCGTGCTCGCTTGACGACAGCAGATCGCGCTCGACCTGGAGCTGGTGACGCTCGGCCGACTGTCGCTGCCCTTCACGAGTGGCGGCACGCAGTTCGATCTCGCTCATCACGGCAGCGGCCAGGTCGGTCAATATCGCAATCTCTTCCTCGCTCCAGCTACGCGGATGGTCGTCGAGTACGCAGAAACTCCCCAACACCTGTCCGTCGGAGGTAATGAGTGGGATTCCCGCATAGGCCACGACCTGGAGTTCGGCGACCGCCAGATTGTCGAAAACGAGTGGATGCTCACGAGCGTCCTGGATGATGAGCGGCTGGCCGGATGCCACTGTGTGCTGACAGAACGAATGCGAGAGGGGTGTCTCACCCAGCGATGCCCAGGGTTCAGGCAGTCCCGTACGACTTTTGAAAAACTGACGGTCCTCGTCGACCAGGGATACCAGGGCAGCGGGGGCATGGAGAATGCGTGCCGCTAAACGGGTCAGCCGATCGAAGGCTTCTTCGGTGGGTGTGTCCAGTAGGGCACTATCCCGCAGCGCGGCGAGCCGTTCTGGACGGCGAATCGCGGAGTCAAGTGACCTGGGCATCGCTGTTCCTCCCCGGCGACTCGTACCCCAGGTGCAGGGAGCCGCCGTGCTGTTCGTGGATCGACCGTTTCCAGTATGACTGTCTGGTGTCCGTGGAACAAGCAGGCACCGCGGCACGGTGTCCAGGGAAGGATCAGGCGCTTTGCGAGCGGGCCAGCACCAGGCGCTCGTAGGCCTGCTCGAAGGATATGCCCTGATTCCAGTAGGCGGTAAAGGCCGTCTTCAAGACCGTGGCCAGCGATGGATGGTCCACCACCACGATGGTGAGATCTGAGCTGCCGGCGATGGGGTCTTCCATCCCAAACATGACGATCGTCTCGTCGATGATTACCAATTTGAGCGGCAACTCGGGGACTACCCGCGCCTGCTCACCGGCCTCGACGAACCGACGAACGCCCTCGGTGGCTGCCGGATCGTCAAACAAAGAGTATTCGTACATGCCGCGGGCGGTGACGGTCCGTGCTATGCGCAGTCCTTCGACGTTCTCCTGCGGCACCTTGGCGTATGGTGGCTTGGTGAAGACCAGAATTTCGCGCTGCACTCCCGCCTGCAGTTCGTCGAAGCGAGCGTTGATGGCCCCGTGGTCGCGGAGAACTTCGATGTACTGAAGCGGGTCGGTCTCCTGCTTTCCGGCGCGATAGGCCGGCGCCAGCTCGTCCACCAATGCGGTTGCCTGCTGTTCCAGCAGTTCGAACTGCTGCCGTCGAACTGAGAGCAACTGTTCAATGGCCAGAGTCGGTTCGGTGGCGGAGTATTTGATGACGGGGCCGGGGCGGGTTGAGACCAAGCCCTTCTCCAGCAGGCTACCCAGTACATCGTAGATTCGCTGACGGGGCAGGCCGGCTGCCCGCGAGACTTCGGCGGCGGTGAAGGAATCCCGCCCGGTCAGGGCGGCGTAGGCGCGCGCTTCATAGCTGGTCAGACCCAGTTTGGTGAGTTCGGCGATGACACGATCGTGCTGCATGACTCCACACTAGCAACCACAGGTGGTGGTGTCAAGATTATCTTTCATGTGTTACCAGTGGAACTGCCGCTCCAGGAACTGTTCACTAAAGTGCAGGATGATGGGCGAGCCATGCGGACAGACAGCCGGGGAGTTGGTGCCGGCCAAGAGTTCGATCAATTCACGGCATTGAACGGTAGTCAGTGACCGGCCCCGCCTGGTCGCGGCACGGCAGGCCACCGAGGTCAGCAGGCGGTGCTGCCAGTCTGAGTCGTCGTTGGCGGCGTGGTCGAGGAGGTCTTCGACCAGACCGGGCAGGTCGGCGGTCTCGGGTAGCACGGGGAGGCTGCGAACCAGAAAGGAGTGGCCACCGAACCATTGGCAGGAGAAGCCGAGCGACGCCAGCTCCGCCAGGCGCGGTTCGAGCCGTGTCATCTGATGGACGTTCAATTCGATGTGCAACGGCTCCAGCAGCAACTGTCCGGCGCGGCCCTCACCGTGTTGGCGAAGCAGCAACTCATAGATGGCACGCTCGTGGGCGCGATGCTGGTCCACGAGATAGAGCCCGCGTTGATCTTCCACCATGATGAGCGAGCCGTGTACCTGGCCCAGCACCCGCATCTGGCGCAGCCGCTGCCCGGTGGCGATCTCCCACTCGGGTCCGGTCTCAGCGACCATGTGCGGCAGTTCGAACTGCTGCGGGCCGACCGCGAAGCTGCGGTCGGAGTCGGGCATGGCGAGATTCCGGCCTAACACATCGCGCGTGGCTCGCTTGAGCGCAGCGCCCAATGCGGTCTCATCGCGTATCTTCACCTCGGCCTTGCTGGGATGCACGTTCACGTCGAGGTGGGAGCGGGGCACGGTGAGGGAGAGCACGGCCAGGGGATGGCGTCCGCGGGGTAGCACCGGGCGATAGCCTTCCTCGAAGGCGCCGAGGAGCGTGCGGCTGTGCACGGTGCGCTGGTTGACCAGGAGTACCACATGGCGCCGGCTGCCGCGGGTGGCATGGTGACCGCTGACGAAACCAATCCATTCAGCATCGCCGGCACGCGAGCCGATGGGAAGCATGGTCCTGGCCACGGCGGCGCCAAACACCTCACCGATGGTCTGTTCAAGGCCCAGGCCGGAGGTGTGCAGGGAGGCATGGCCATCCAGCGACAGATTAAAGCGGACGTCTGGATGAGCCAGCGCATACCGCCGGACCAACTGGCTAATCTGAGCGGATTCAGCGCGGGCGTTGCTGATGAATTTGAGGCGCGCGGGCGTGTTGGCAAAGAGATTGCGGACGGTGACCGTGGCGCCGGGGGCGCGGGCGCCGTAGCTCCGGGCTGTTTGCTCACCATAGCGGAGATCGAGCCGTACGCCCATGGGGGTGTCGGCACAGGCGGTGAGCAGGGAGAGTTCTGAGACGGCGGCGATGGAGGGCAGCGCCTCACCACGAAAGCCCAGGCTGCAAATGTCCATCAGGTCACCGGCCTGGCGGATCTTGCTGGTGGCGTGGTGGCGCACCGCCAGTTCGACCTGTTCGGCGGATATTCCGGCGCCGTCGTCGGCGACGCGAATGGCGCGAAGACCGCCGCCCCGCACTTCGATCTGAATCTCACTCGCGCCCGCGTCCAGCGCATTATCCAGTAGCTCACGGACCACCGAAACCGGTCGTTCGATTACCTCGCCGGCAGCGATACGCTCCACTACCTCGGGAGGCAGAACCTGAATGGCGCTGGAGGAAGCCGGCTGGTCAGCGACCGGCGAGGAGTGGGCGGGAGATCCCTGGACCACCCTGGTTAGCCTCCGAGATACAGGATGCGCCCACAGTTGGTGCAGGTGACCAGGGCGCCAGAGCGGGCGTGCTGCACGTCTTTCTGCGGAATCACGACCCGGCACCACTGACACACACCGTCGGTAACCACCGAGATGGCGTGCCCTGAGTTGGCGCGAAGGCGTTGATAGAGGTAGGCGGAACGGGGGTCCAGTTCGGCGGCCAGCGGCTCGCGCTTGCTACGAAGGTCCTGGATGGCCCCGATGGTCTCGCGGATCTGTTCGTCCCGAGCCGGGCGAGCGGCGTCCCACTGAGCACGGCTCGCGGTGGTTTGGCGGCCCACGGTCTGAACCTGTTCCTGCAGCGTTTCCAGCAGTTGCATGGCGTCCAGCAGGCGGTCCTCCACCTCCGAGCGCTGTGCTCCGTAGTGTTCCAGCTCCCGTTGGAGTGAGCCAATCTCGCGGGGGTCGATGATGGCCCCGCCGTAGAGGCGGGCGTGATCGCGCTTGATCTTTGCTTGCAGGTCGGCAAGCAGCCCCTCCAGCTTGCGTTGTTCGGCGCCGGCGGCCGCTTCTCGCGCACGCAGTGAAGCCACGCGGGCTTCAGCCGCGTCCAGCTCGGCATTTCGTTGCTGCTGGAGGCGCACCTCGAGCAGGGTGGCTTGGCGCTGCTCCAACTCCGCGTCCAGTTGTTCCAGCCGGAAGAGCGTGGTGGCTACCGCCATGCTGCTATCTCCTTATATGTACCGCCAGTATACCGAGCAGCAGCACTCAGCCTGGTGCAGCTTCATGGGCTGGCAGCGTTTTCACCACGCTGGAGCCGTTGCAATGCGCCTGAACGGTCGTACGATGGTCAACGGAAGGACCGACGTGTAATTGTCTGTTCAGGCAAAGTTTCACAAGGGGCAACCGCGAGGCAATCTTTCCTCGGTAGGCTGATTCTGTCAGTACTGGCACAGTCCAAGTCATCTATGAACCAAGGAGAGAATATGATGCGCGCTTCACCTCTGGCAGCCACGGCGATCGCCTGCGGGTCTCTGCTGGCCGCTGTCTCAACCGGCGCCTTTGCCCAGACGGCGACCGGTACATCCACCACGGCGCCGGCCAAAGTTCGTCTGGACGTGACCTGCGGCAAGATCACCGCGATCTCGGCGAATCGCCTCAGCATCACAGCGGACAGTGGCGCCGCAAAGAGCGTTGCAGTTGGCGATGCTACCCGTTACCTGGCACGAAGCCTCGATGCCGCCCGCCACGGTCTGCACGAGGGCGATTACGCTCGCGCCGCCAGCACAGAAGCCAATGGCGCCGCTCGGGTCGTCGAGTGGGGCGAGGTTGACTTCTGCGGGCTGAACCAGAACCGTGACCAGCGATTTGTGGGCCGCGTGCTGTCCTCGACGCCAAACAGCATCACCTTCGCTGATCGGGCGGGTGATGGCGTCACGACGAACTTCACCCAGGCCACCAAGTTCTACGTGGATGGCAAGCTGGTGCAGAACCCGCCTGCCTTTACCAAGGGCGAGGTGGTGCGCGTGCTGGCCCATCGCGAGAGCGATAACAGCTTGAATGCTCTGACTGTCTCGGTTGGCCGTGCCATGCCCACCAACAACGAGCGATTGAAGGGAAGTGTGCTGTCCTCCACCGGTACCTCGGTCACCTTCCAGGACATTGGCAAGGATGCCGTCACTGTGAACTTGCTGCCAGCCACCAAGTTCTACGTGGCTGGTAAGCTGTCCTCCACCAAACCGGTCTTCACCAGCGGTGAGAGGATTCAGGTCCTCGCCCACCTGGAGATCGACAAGTCCCTCAATGCGCTGGTGGTGGCGGTTCCTGCCTCGTAACACGCGCCACCGGATCTGGAGAGTCTCGGGAGGGGAAACTTCTCGGGGCTCTCTACTTTTGGTCTGACTCTCTGATTGGCGGCTACACGGCGTGCTTGACCCGCGCTACTGTTGCGCGCTCGGCCAGCACAAACGGCACGGCGAGGATGCAGGACACGGCGCCCACAGCCAGAACTGCGTTGAAGCCGCCGGGGCCGATGAGTAGGCCTGACACAGTTCCTCCCAGAAAGAAGGCGGCGCTGAGGCTGGCGCCGCCGGTGGACATGGCGGTGCCGCGATTGGCTTCCCTACTCAGGTTTGAAAGATCGGTCATGACCCCGGTAATGAGGAGCCCGGCGCCTACACCGGTGCAGGCTCCGGCGGCGATGAGCACGGGGATGGAGGGGGGAAAGACCAGGACGCCGATACCGGCCAAGGTGATCACCAGGCCGATGAGCTTGGGAACCAGCGACCCCGAGCGATCGACCAGCATGCCGGTGGGCACGCGCAGCAGCAGCACGCCCACGGCATCGGCGGTGAAAAAGATGCCGGCGTTTGGTCCGTGCAGGTGGCGGAGGTAGAGCGGGAGGTAGGCGATGCTGCCGCCAAAGTACGCCGAACTCAGCATGTTGGCCATGAGCCCCGGTACCCATACGCGGTCGAACCCGAAGCCGCGGGCTGGCTGATGGGTGGTCTTGGCGCGGGGAACGAGGCTGGCTGCCAGCAAGCCGACGCCCGAGGCCAGGATGGCCGGCACCAGGAGCCAGGCGGCGCCATGGGCACCGTACAAGACCAGACCGATGGGTGGCCCGATGGCGAGCGATAGGTTGCTTATCGAGCCCATGATGCCCAGTGCGGCGCCACGGCGCCGCGGTATAAGCCGTGCACCGAGAGTGTAGGCGCTGGGAAGCAGAATAGCCGTCCCCACGCCCTGCAAGGTGCGGAAGAGGGCGACCAAAAACTCCTGCCGCAGCAACAGCATGCCGACGGCGGCGACCAGGTAGAGAAGACCGCCGAGACGCAGGAATCGGTCCGACCCATACCGATTCAGCGCCGGCCCAACCAGAAAGGCCAGTGCCAGGCCGGCGATATTACCCAGGCCGACCTCGAAGCCAATGCGACCCGGCGCGGCGCCGAGATCACGCAGATAGAGCGATAGCGCCGCCGCAGTCAGGTTGTACGATAGCTGGGTCACTGCCAGAGCCACGGCAACCAGGGTAAAGGTGCGCCAATCGGGGTCGGGCTCACTGTCGGCGGGTGCTGGTGATGGGTCCCGCTTCCTCATGCTGCTCCTCGGGATGTTTGATCGCTGGGTCGGGCGCGCTTTCTCCATCATGGCCGTTTTGGGGGAGGCGCCCCCTTCCTCCGGGGGCTCATGGGCGGATAGATTTATGCCACACAGCCTCCGCACCGATGTGTCGGAACGACTTTAAGGTCGTCAAGGGAGGGGGACTAGACCTTGTGATGCGTTACTGTGGACGTGAGCACGGCTGGAGGCGTTTGGGTGGGGCTTGCTTGATTGACGCTATTAAAGAAGGGGGCAGCCCCGGATGGGACCGCCCCCTGTTTTGCCGGCGCGGCTATTTAGCTGATGGAGACCAGCGTTTGGCCGCCGTTCCGGAGCAGGACGTGGAGCATATACCGGCCGGAAGCCTGGTGGCTGGTCCGGAAGGTGTAGTGGCTGTTGCTGTGCACGGGGATAATGGCGCTATTCAGGCGGTGGCCGCCTGAATAGAGGTTAAACCCGAGAACAGCATTGTTGGCGCTCATGTTCCAGTGGAAGACCAGCACGTTTTGGTGGCGCGCGACACGCGGGCCGCAGTCGGATTGGCGGTGCAGCTAGTGCCAACGGTGTAGTTTGCACCGGGACCAACGTTATCCGCCTGTTCCAAGAAACCGCCCGCCTGGGCCGTACCGACGCTCTCCTCGGTCAGACCGCCGGTGGCTGCCAGTACCGAGCCGGCTGTCGGCGCTGTTCCACCATTAACTGTGCCTGTCGCAGGCGGCGTCGCCTGCCGGAAGGTGAACACGCTGGCAGGAGCCATGATCGTGATGAGGTTGTTGGCCTGATCCACGTGACCGGTTGCGGTACCGTCGGTGGTAAACTGCTTGCCGCCGGTGGCGGACACAGCGATGTGACCGTACTTATAGGAGGTGAAGTTGTTCGGGTCAGTCGGGTTGGTTGGATCGGGCGGTGGCGCTACCGGGTTGCTGGCGGAGTACTGTGCCTCCAGGAAATCGGTCACACCGTTGTACTGGAAGGTGACGTAGTAGACATTTCCGTTGGCCGACTGCATCGGCGTGCCGCCCAGTCCGTCGTTCAGATTGTTGAGCCGCATCTGGCCCTGGATGTTGAGCACATTGCTCACGGTTGGGGAGGCGAAGCCGACCGCCTGGATGTCCAGCGCGTTGTTGCTGCTCTGGGCGCCGAGCGGGCTAGCGTCGTTTGGCGACGTGTCCGATGCAGTTGTGCAGGCGGGCTGGGGCACCGTCGGGATCGCGTTGGTGGTGGTTCCGGTCGGGACGTTCAGTCCGTTCTGGATTGCGCGATTCAACTGTGCGATGTCCAGGGTGCCCAGGCCGGTCGAGAAGTCGTAGCCGGGGTTTGCCGGGAACGGCGTATTGCTGCCCTCTGTAATGTCGTGGAGCGGATAGGTGTTGGGTTGCGGGTCCACGACAGTGGGCACCGGTGGTTGGGTTGTGCCCGCCGGCGTCTGCAGGCTGGGGGTGTAGAAGGAATAGAGCAGGGGAGCGGCGAAGGGCAGGCCGCTGAAACTGCTGTTGGGTGCGGTGGTGGTGGTGGGATTCGCGGCCAGGAATGCTTTGGCGCTGAGTTTAGCAAAGAACACGCCACCACATCAAGTGGTGTACATGCCTTGATTGCCGTGAGTTTTGCAGGAGAGCATGGTCATCGCGCGGGGCGCGGGACCGTGTAGCTCGTGGTTGCAGTGCCAACTTCCGCCTCCCCCCAATCCCTCCAGGCGACTATCCGTTACCTACAAGTCCGTCAAGGCTACAAGAAGGTCTCAAGCAGTTGTCCGTACCCTCACCCTCACACCCCGACCCCTGACAGAGGTAGGTATGGCCTCTTGCCGAGCCTGTGCGGTGTGGGTGTCCTCCCCTGCCTCCCGCTCAGCCGGCTCTAGTCCCGCGTGATATGGCGCGGCACGAACGCTTTGGCGCGCCAGCTCTGTCGCCAGATCCTCAGCGTGCCGGCGCGTCGCAACGTAGACAATGCCCGGTTTGGCAGCCTGGCAGACCCGCTCGAGTAGCTGTTGGCGCTTGACGCATTCCTCATGGAACGACTCGACACCGAGTCAGATGTTTGGCCAGTCAAAGCACTGCACCAGAAGGTGCGGATTGCGCATCCCCAGCCGGTGGTAATTTAGCCGGAAGTCGTCGCCCCGCTGGCTGATGCAATGCGCCTCGTCGACCACGAAGAGAGACGGCCCCGCAGCTCGCAATTGCTCCAGGGTTTCCTCTTGCGCTCCGCCAATCGCTGGAAGGCCTCACGTCGTCCGACGAACTCCATATTCGAGTTGATCGGGGAGGAAGGGAGGTCCAGCTCGTCCAGCTTCTCCACCTGGTCTTGCTGCAGCGCGATCAACGGCGAGACCACAACTGATGGCCCCGGCAGCATCACGCCCGCGATCTAGTACATGGCCGACTTGCCGGAACCTGTGGGCATCACGGCCAGGGTATCGCAGCCCTCAAGGAGGGCATGAATGCTGCCTTCCTTGAGGGCCGCAACTACTCAAAGCCAAAGTTCATCGCTGGCGATTCGCCGCATATGGCGGGTACGGGATAATCGGCCGGTTTTCGCTCTCGCTGAGCTGGTTTGCCGTGGTGGGCTGCTATCCATTGACAACATCGCCACCGTTGGGATGGAGGATCTGGCCGGACATGTAGGACGAGTCCAGTTCGGACGCCAGGAAGACGTAGCAGGGTGCGATTTCATCCGGCTGCCCTGCTCGCTTCAGCGGTACGTCCTGACCAAACTTCTCCACCGCCTCGCTGGGGAAGGTAGCAGGAATCAGTGGAGTCCAGATGGGGCCGGGAGCCACCCCGTTGACGCGAATTTTCTTCTCGGCCAACTGCATCGACAGGGAGCGGGTGAAGGCCACGATGGCCCCCTTGGTGGCCGAATAATCGAGCAACTGCGGGCTGCCCTTGTAGGCCGTGACCGAGGTCGTGTTGATGATGGCGCTGCCCTCGTTCAAGTGTGGGAGGGCAGCTTTGGCCATGAAAAAGTAAGCAAAGATGTTGGTGCGAAAGGTCCGTTCAAGCTGCTCGGCGGTAATGTCCTCGATGCTCTGCTGAGGGTGTTGCTCGGCGGCATTGTTCACCAGGAGATCGAGCTTCCCCAACTCCTGGACAGTGCGCTCCACCGCCTGTCGGCAAAATGCCTCCTCTCCAACGTCACCCGCGATGCTGAGGCAACGGTGACCTTCCTGTTCGACCTGCCGCCTGGTCTCCTCCGCGTCCTCGTGCTCGTTGAGGTAGACGATAGCGATGTCGGCGCCTTCCCTGGCGAAATAGATGGCGACGGCGCGTCCAATACCGCTGTCTCCACCGGTGATGAGCGCCACCTTGCCGCTCAGTTTGTTGGATCCCTGATAGGCCGGTCGCTTTTCTTGGGGGCGGGGCGTCATCTCGCTCTGGCGTCCCGGCTGCTGCTCCTGATGTTTAACGGGAAAGGACTGAGGGTCTTGCTGGTCGGGCATACTGTGTGTTCTCCTTCCGCGGAAATACCAGTACTCGCCTTTGGCAATTTATGTGCCCAATATGGGTAGTGATTAAGAACTCTGGAGAGAACAGCTGACCTACTGACGAGACTCGTGTCGGGACGACTGTGCGCCAACCATCCCAACGGATTTCAGTGCGCTGTGCGATTTCGGCGAGCCAGGAGCCAGCCGGACGCGAGGCCAAGTTCGGCGACGGCGTCGAGGAGATATACTCGACTCAACGCTCGCCTCCGGTAGTACACCAGGTCGATGGCAGTCAAGCTGACGGCGCTTCCCACGCCCAGCATGAGTATCTCGGACGTGACCCGGCGGCGCATCCCCGCCAGGATGAGCACGCCGCCAATCACTGTGATAAGCGCCCCAGCGGTTTTTACCAACCAAAGGTCCTGCTTGGGTCCAGTGACGAGTTGAAACGTTTTGATACTGACAATCGGCCAGAATCCGGTGAGGGCATAAAACACGCCGTGCACCAGCGATAACGCATGCAGAGCGTCCTGGTCTTTGCCTCGATCGTGAGAGGAAGGGGGACCGAGATCTGGGGACATATCTCCTCCGCTGTTCAACCGTCCTAGCTGAGACACAACGAAGAGTGGCGAGCTCGCGGCATGCCGCGAACTCGCCTGGGGCTACGAGGCGTCGATCGCGCTCTCCTTGTTTGGCGCCGGAGTACCCGGCAGGTGCAGGAAGCTGCGAACGTCCTTGACATGCGGAACCGCGCGGGCATCCTTAATCAGGGTGTCGATGTCGGTCTGGTGCTTCAGCTGACCACGCAGTTCCACCACGCCTTCCACCACATCGATATTGAGGTTACCCTTGGGGACCCAGGCACGGCGGAAGAGTTCGGTTTCTACCCGGTCGCGAAGCGTATTGTCATCCGGATTCGGATTATCGGGCTGGTGGTTGCCGGCCTGTTGGTCGGCCGCGCCCGCGGCGGCGACTGTCGAGCCTGGCGCGTTAGACTCTTGATCCTTCGCGTCTTCCCCGGCGCCGGAGGTTTGATCCTGGACGGCAGCGCCGCGGCCTGGCACCCGATTCTTGACCGTATCGGTCACGCTGGAGGCCTGATTCTTGACTGTGCCGGCCACGCTGGTCGCCTGGTTCTTGACTGCTCCCGCCGCACCGGAGGCTTTCGACTGCACCTGCTGGGCAGTCTGCTGTACAAACGAACCCGCCTGACTGGGGCTGAAGCTCGAAGTTTTCGATCCGCGTTTCGAATTCACGAAGTACACGGCGCCAGCGCCTACCGCGCCGCCTACCAATAAAGCCATCTTTCCCATTACTGTCATCTCCTTGTTTCCCATGACGTGAATCAGCCGGTGTACCCGAGTGATCTGTACCTGTCTGGGCAGGATTCGTGCCTGTCGTTTGTGAAGTGCACCGCATGTAGCGGTTAGGCGGCCGTGGTCCACCTCGAGTCGATGGGGTAACTTTCTTGACTGTCCACGTCCAGGGGCGCACCTCAGTCCATGAACTGTCTAGTCGACACCGACTGGATTATCAATGGAATCTGTGCGAGAGCGAGGGCGTACGCTAGGGAATGGGCGAGTCCACTGCGCTACAGCTCCCACTGGTACACGAAGTCAGCCGTCTTCTCTCTTGTGCTCAGATCGCACACTGGCTGTTCGGCGGCTGGTCTGTCGATTTTCACGTGTGCTCGGTCACGCGGGAGCACGGGGACGTGGAGTTTTTGATCTGGGAGCACGACGGGCCGCGCGCCGGAACCATAGTGGACGCGGCCGGCTATACGCTCGTCGATCATCCACATTCGGCCGAGGCGTCGATCTGGTCGAAAGACGGGCAGATTGTAGAACTCTATTTCCTCGCGGTCAACCAGCAGGGAGAAATTGTTGGGCGAGGACGATGGGACAATTGGCCGCTGCCCGAGCACTCTCTGGAAAGTGAGATCAGGGTGCTGGAAGGAGTGCGGTGTCCGGTGGTCAGTATCGAGTGCATCCTTAGCACGAAACTGGAGTATCAGGAACGGACCGGGATCCCACTGCGTGAGAAGGACCAAGCCGACGTCATGGCACTGTGCCGCGCCGCGGGCGACGGCTAGCACTACCGTTCGCACCGTGGAGTGGTTGTAGCTCGCTGTGGGGCGGCCGGAGCAGGCGATCTTCCTCATGCCAGGTATGCGGTCTGCACGTACCTTCTTCGACCCGCACGGTATGTTCGCTCGCTACCAGTCCGATTTTGCTTCGTTCACATGGGCAGCACTACAGCCGGCGGCAGACCGGTACACAGGAGCACCGCTCGCTGCTCGTGCGGAGACCGTACACAAGATTCTCAGCTTGTTGCTTCGCGGCGAAGGAGTGAAATGCATCCATAACGGACCTTCACGCACGGTGCCGGTGGTTGCCGCTCTTCTCGTCTGTGACACGCTCCTTGGTGAAGGCCCAATGATCGAGGCGCACATGACGACATGCGGCGCAGATGGTCCACACCAACACGATTTCGCGTTGACCCGCTGCCTGCCGATCTCGGCGTAGCATGACCATGGAGCCACCGCAGTTTGGGCACGGGGTCGAAGGTTCGGTCATGACTCTGTCTCTTTCTCGTCACTTTGACAACGGCTTTTGCAAGTTGTGTGCCCGCAATGCGATGTATTGATCAATCCGCCCGTTTCCTGTAGCGTGGTACATGCAGAAGGAGCAGAAGAAGTCATGACACGAATCGCGGTGGTGAACGACGATACGGTCTTTCTCGAGATGATGGCGGCTGTCTTGGCGGAGCAGGGATGGGACACCAGGATCTACATGGAACAGGGAAACGCATTTCCCGAGCTCCAACGGGATCCGCCTGATCTCATCATCCTTGACATTCGGATGGAGTCGCCGGAGACCGGGTGGACGCTGCTCGAACTGTTCACTCTGGATCGGAGACTGTGCACCATTCCGGTGATCGTGTGCTCGGCAGCACTCCTTGATCTTCAGGCCCACCAGGAGTGGCTCAATCAGAATGGGATCGCAGTTCTCCCCAAGCCGTTCAACATCAGTCAGCTGTACCGGGAGGTCGAAGCAGCGCTGAAACGGCATTGCCGGCCCAATTTGCGCTGACACTCCTCAGTACGTGCAGCAGGTACTTTTGGCCTATCCATGGCGGCGACGGTTCTGCCGACAAAAGATGGGTTGTCGAGATACGCACTTGGGCACATGAGCGTCTGTCAATAACGCGCGCGTCTGCGTGTATCAGGAGTCCATTTAATGAGACTGGCTGTTCATTTCGCGCATCATCTTCTGCCTGAGCATTCTGCAGTCCTGTTACTCCTTACTCGGACAGAGGCATTTTTACTGGCCACGGCACAGTCTTTGCATTAATTCTGCTTGTCACGTGGCTACAGTGTTTTCGTCACTGCAGGAGGATGAGATGGGCTTGATCGAGACCTTGCTCAGCGGAGGTCAGCAGCAGGCTGACTACCAAAACTTTGCGCATCGGTACGACCGCGGACATCCGGCCGAAGGATTTTCGGATGAGGAGGCACTGAACCGACACCAGGAAGTCGCGGCGGAGGTTCCGCATGAAGACTATTTGCAGGCGGCTCATGAGGCGTTTGACCGCCTGTCACCGGACGAGCGTTTACAGTTTGGCCAGCACCTACAGCAGCAAATGCAGCAACAACAAATACCTTCCGTCGATCTGAACCAAGATGGAATTGATGACCGCCTCCAGGATTCAGGCAGCCTGGCGCAGATGGTCACTCACCTGCAGCGGCAGCAGCCCGGAATGCTCGGTTTGGTCCTTGGCGGGCCGATGATGATGGGCGGCGGCCGCATGATGATGGGCAGCGGAGGCGGAATGCTGGGCGGCGGTGGTGGTGGCGGAGTCGGCAGCGTCTTGGGCAATCCCCTGGCAAAGGCCGCGCTGGGAGGCATCGCCCGCTTCGCGTTCAAGCGCATCACCGGGCATTGATCGTCGGTTGCAGCCCGCAGGACAAGTGAAGTATACGGACTGGCCCGGAGGGGTTCTCATGCCGATGAATATATACCGGCTTCGCGTCGTGTTGATGGTACTCGCCCTGCTTGTCGCCTGTCTTCAGGTCGGCAACTCAGTGGCAATGGCGAGTCCATTACACGCGTTGGGTGGCGAGGGCGTTATCATCGGTCATATCGATCGGTGTAGTGGGCTACCGCTGCCTGGCGGCCCCGAGTACAGCGCCGGAATAGTCACCGTACTGCGGGGGCAGATCACATGGATTAGCCAAGGTCATGGAAACCGCAAACCGGTGTTCCCGAGGCGCGTCGCGGGGAAGGCACGTGTTACCACGTATGGGAGCTATCGCTTCGTCCTGCCCCCCCGGGCCCTACGTCTTCACCGCGCGCTTGCCGCACTCCAACGCTGCGCCCTTCGTGCAGGTGATTGTGAAGCGGGGAGTGCAGCTTCATGTCGACATTCCAAACATCTGCAAGTAGCGCGGGGTACGCTGCGGCATAATGGGCAATTAAAGCTTTGAGAAAGGACGGCACAATAGTTGCAGTATCAGGGCATAGGGACGTGAGGGTGCGGACTCGCTGTGCCACCCGTCTCGCAGTATCTCAGGAGGCCTTCGATGAGCAGTATTACCAAGTCGATTGACGTCAATGTACCGGTGCGCACGGCGTACGATCAGTGGACCCAGTTCGAAACGTTCCCGCAGTTTATGGAAGGTGTCGAGTCGATCACGCAGTTGAACGACAAAACGCTGCACTGGAAGGTGAATGTCGCCGGTCGTGAGTCTGAGTTCGACGCAACTATTACCGAGCAGATTCCGGACGAGCGCGTGGCGTGGAAGAGCATCTCCGGCAAAGAGAATGCTGGCGTGGTTACCTTCCATCGCCTGGGCGAGAGCCAGACCAAGGTAACGGTGCAGATGGACTATGAGCCTGAGGGCGTTGTGGAGCATGTCGGCGGTGCATTGGGTCTCGACGATGGCCGCGTGCAGGGCGACCTGAAGCGCTTCAAGGAGTTCATTGAGTCTCGTGGCGCCCCAACCGGCGCGTGGCGCGGTGAGGTTTCGCAGTCACACACCTCATAGGTGTATGTAGACAGTTTTCAAGGCCCGTTTCCCTCTGTGCGAGGGAACGGGTCTTTTTTATTGGGCGTGGGGTGTCGAGAAGCCGTCCCGCAGGAGCGTGACACGGAGGTATACCCACTACTCTGCCCGAGACGGAGAGAGTGGGACCCGTAGCCTTAGTTTTTACACTGTAGGTATGGATCGCACAGAGAGGAGGTACCCATGCTCCATACGTACCTGACTGATGAGCTCAACCTTGGCTATCCCATCGTGGGAGCGCCCATGGCGAACGCGGCGGCCGGGCGGCTGGCGCGCGCGATCTCTCTAGCGGGTGGTCTGGGGATGATTGGCATCGGCAGCGACGCGGCCGTCTCTTTTGTCGAGGAGGAGAGCGGCGTGGCGCGGGGTGACGATCAGACGCGCTTCGGACTGGCTTTGATGATCTGGGCTGTCGAGCGGCGCCCTGAGCTACTCGACGCCGCTCTCGCGGCTCGCCCCTTGTTGCTTTCCCTCTCGTTTGGCTCGCCCGAGCCGTACGTGGGTCGAGTTCACCAGGGCGGCGCTCTGGTGGTTACTCAGGTGAACACGGTGGCCGCGGCGCGCGAGGCGGAGCAGGCCGGCGTCGATCTGATCGTGGCACAGGGGACGGAGGCCGGCGGCCATACCGGCCATGCCGGGACGCTGCCCCTGCTGCAAGCCGTTCTTGAGGCGGTTCAGGTGCCGGTGCTGGCAGCGGGGGGTATCGCCTCGTCTCGTGGGCTGGCGGCGGTGCTGGCGGCGGGTGCCGCCGGCGCCTGGGTGGGCACGGCCTTCCTGGCCTGCCCGGAGTGCGGCAACAAGGTGGAGGTTCGCCGCAGGGTCGTGGCGGCCGGAGAAACCAACACGGTGTTGACTCATGTCTTCGATCGAGTACAGGGTCTCGCCTGGCCGCAGCAGTACCCGGGGCGGGCGCTGCAAAACGACTTCACGCGAGAATGGCACGAGCGGGGCGATCAGCTCTCGGGGGACGTGGCCGCCACCGAGCAGTATCGCCAGGCGCGTGCGGCCGGTGATTATGACACCGCGGTGATCTACGCGGGGCAGGCCGTGGGACTGGTCAGGCAGGAGCGACCGGCCGCCGACGTGGTTCGAGACCTTGGAGAGGGAGCCGAGGCACTGCTGCGCCGGCGTTGCGGGGAGGCCTTGGGGTAACGGTTCAGGTGGGTTACTTACACCCGTACCAAATCGATCGCAACCACTTGATCGCCTTCGAAGCGGAAAACGGCACCCTCGCAGTAGTCGCACACGGTACCCCAGGCTGCATGGTCGGCGTGCGGCAGGCCCGCTACCGCAGTTGCTTCGACGAACCCGCCGTGGGTGATCACCAGGGCACGGCTCCCCTCGGGCAGCGAGGCTATCATCTCACGAAGCAGGGCCGCCTGCCCGTGGGCAAAGCGGGCTGCAACGCCTCCCTCGCCCACTGCACGGGACCAGGCCGCGAATCCGGCATCCCAGGAAAGTTCCGCGTCGTGAATATCGCCAAAGCTGCTCAGCCGATCGTCCTGCTGGTCCACGGCGAACCCCATGGCGATGGCGGTTTCATAAGCGCGTGGCACGGTGCTGGTTATTACGCGGTCGAATGGTCCCATCTGATCGCCGGTCCGCCGAGCGAGATCGACGCCGGGCTGGGAGAGATGCCAGCCGGGTTTGGTCCGCATGGTGTGGCGGCGCATCTCGACCGAGCGAATGGGGCGGCTCACGCTTCTCGGGTGGCGGTGAAGAGGATCCGCCGAAAGCCGTAGAAGAGAGGCCGCTCCGGGTATCGCTCGTGCAATCCGGACCGGTAGCATTGCATGAACGGCTCGTGTAGCGCCTCGGGTAGCCGCTCGAAGTAGGGGACAAGTGTGGTGCCGGAGGTCCAGTCGGCCAGTGCGCCGGCATCGGCCAGCAGATGAGGGTACACCTTCTCGAATACCGTGAGATTGCGGCCACCGTAGGCGTGGAGGAGATCTGCATAGCGAGCAATATCGAGCACCGGCGAGTCGCGGGTCCAGCCGTCCAGGGCGGCGGCGAACGGCTCTTCGGTGGCAACCTCCAGGATGAGGCGGTGCGACGGGTGATCGAAGTTATGTGGCAATTGGACGGCGAGTTGCCCATCGGGCGTCACCATTGCGAGTAGTTGGGGGATCAACGATTCATGCTGCTCGATCCAGTGGATTGCGGCGTGGGAGAAGACCAGATCCCACAGTCCCTGGACCTGCTCGATCCTTCCCTGTTCGAAGCGCAGGCCCATTCCCGCGTACTGCTCAGCATGTTCCAGCATTTCGGCGGAGCTGTCGACGCCCACCACTTCACTCTCCGGCAGCATGTCGGCCAGACGCCGCGTCAACTCACCGGTGCCGCAGCCGAGATCGACCACGCGCATCCCCGGACGCGGCTCGATCATCCGCACGAGGTCATCGAACGGTGCGGAGCGTTCCTTCTGAAATTGGTGATAGCGTTCGGGGTCCCAGGGCATCCACCTCTCCTCTGATCAGCGTTATGCGACAGTGCTCTCCGATTTGAATAAAAGCAGTTCTAACTCAATCTCATCACGTAGAGGGATACTGTCCAGCCCAATGCGTGGAATTTGCGGCTTGAGCTGACGAGCCCGCTCGATGGCGCGCCGGTGACCGGCGACAAGTTCAAAGCCGTGCCGCTGATAGAAGCCAAGAGCAGGGAGATTGTCGTTACTGGTCATGAGCCAGAGCCGGCTACATCCGGCCTGCTCAGCCGCTTCCCGCACCATACAAATCAGCGCAGTTCCCATGCGATGCGCTGGTCGATCGCTGTCCAGCGTGATGATCTCACATCCCATGTGGTCGATGTGATACGTCGCCAGGTCGACGCGTTCGCCGTCAATACTGGCGACATACCCCGGTAGCTGATGTGGATAGAATGCCATCCCATGAGCAATCACGAGAGACGCACCCCAGCGCTCGCCAATGTACTGCTCGACCCAACTGACGCTCCCCGGTTCGATGGGGGTAACGAGGATCGAGGAGCCGCTCATATCGGCAAGCCGGCTGGCGGCGCATCCCACAGGAGCCGGCGTTTCTCGATGCGCTGCCGCGTTGGGCTGGTGTCGATCTCCGACATATACGTTTCTACCAGGACGATGACTTCCTCGACCAAGTCGTTCATCACCTGCACACCTGCCAGCGGCTCGAGATGGAACGCGCTGGTGAGGCGGCTGACGAACTGTGGCGGAGCATAGTGTAGTTGGGTCACCGTTTGGTCCACCCACTTATCGCCCGGAAGGTAGACGCGGTTCAGTCCGAGCAGTACCGCGAGAAGCACGCGTTCTACCTTGCAGAAGACTTCGTAGAGGGGCAGCATGTCGCGCCGTACGGCCAGCATTTCCAGCCACAACTTTGGCCCAAAACTCAAATGCTTGCGGACCATGCCGCGAGCCAGCTCATCGGGATAGTGGTTCAGTCGAACTTGCCATGCGTCGAGTAGTGCCGTACCGGCGAGTGGAATAGCATGCTGTAGGGCGGAGAGCAGGTGCTGCTTGGGCGGGAAGGTGTCGTACCGGACGAGAACATCGACTATCAGCCGATCCGTGTTTGCGACAGTGTGATGGATCAGGTCGAGCTTTACTCCATGTACCAAAAACTCGTCAGACCACTCCTGGAGCCCCAGAACATTAAAGGAGTACGGCGTCCAGCCGGTTCCTCCCGCGGCGTGGTACGCGGCCTCACGCTCGTCCTCATTGGGAGGTTCGTGCCAAAAGACGCCCAGTTCGATGTCGGAGTAGCGATCGGCGGTGCCGCGGGCAGCCGACCCGCTCAACACGACAGCCGCCACCTTTGAATTCATGGTATAAGCAGGGGCGATAGCGCGAGCGAGAGAGAGACGCCAAATGCTGCCCTCCGAGGTCATGGCCGCACGCTAGAAAAGATCCTCGGTGTTCTGCTGGTTGTTTGCCATGAGTTGCTGGAGACACGCACCGGTGAAGGCGGTGACCAGTCCGAGATCATGTACCACGGCGTTGGCCCGGGTCTGGATACACAATCCTGCCACGGCGCTTCTCCTTTCTCAGCACTTTTTTTGGATTTATAGTACTCCCGATGGGAGGCATGCAACCAGTGGAACGCTGAGCCCCGGCCCACATATTGCTCTCTGCCCCTTGGGAGAGTTGTATGGGGAGCAAGTGCGTCGCCGTAATCGAGGACGAGCCGGATCTTCTTCACATGATCTGCGATCTCCTGGTGATCAGCGGCAATCAAATTATTGCCATTTCGCACCCCGATCTGATTGGGGACGCAATCGCGGCCAGCAGCCCCGATCTCTTTCTCATGAACGTTATGCTGCGCGGAAGGACCGGTATCGAGGTCGCACAGCAGTTACGTCGCGAAGGATATACCGATACCCCGATCATTGCTATGTCGGCTTCGCCTACTATGCTCGCCTTTGCCAGACAGTCGGGTATGTTTGAAGACGAGATCGACAAGCCATTCGATGTGGAGATAGTGCTCCACACCATAGAGCACTACTTGCCATTGTCTGGCGGACCATCGTTAAGCGATAAATGCTAGCCGGTCGATAGCGCCTGGACCACCTCAGTCATCACGTCGAGCAGGAAGGCATCCTTGCCGTGCATGGCCAGCAAGGAGAGGCCGACAGGGACTCCACCGCTGGACGCCAGTGGCATGCTGAGCTGAGGCAAGCGGCCCACGCCGGCCAGGGAGGTCAGTGCCACGGTACGCGGGTAGTAACCACCTTTGCTGCGATCGGTGGGAAGGGTGCCTTTCAGCGGGGCCAGTGCCGGTGAGGTGGGCAGGCAGAGCAGATCCCCTGGTCCGAGGAATCGTTCAAGGGCACGAAAGAGCCGCTCCCGCTCTCGGATCGCATCTTCGAGCTTGCCACGGTCAAGAGCTTTGACAAGTTTAAAGTTGTTTTCAATTCTTGGTCCCATGGGAGGATGATGCTCCTCTACCCAGGCTCCCAAGGAACTCCAGATCTCGGCCCACTGCACGACATGAAAGGCCTCGAACCAGGGATCCAGCCCCTCCTGACCGAAGTGACCATCGATCTCTCGTAGGGACGTCTCGCGGAGCCGATCGCCGTAGAGCCGGCGAAGTTGTTCTATGGTAGCGGCGACGGCCGCACGCACATCCTCGTCGGCGGACGACATGGCCTCGGTGATCAGATGGATGGCGCCAACCTGCGCCTCTTGTGGCTCTGCACAGGCCAGCAGCACACGCGAGGCAGCATCCAGGACATGTGGCTCGGCGGCCAGTACGCCGACGGTGTCGTAGGTGGGCGACAGGGGCATGACGCCCGCCACCGAGATGCGTCCGTGCGAGGGACGCAGACCAAAGATGCCGCAGTTGTGTGCCGGGATGCGGATGGAGCCGCCGGTGTCGGTCCCCAGGGCAAAGTCGACCAGTCCGCAAGCGACGGCGGAGGCCGAGCCGCTGGAGGAGCCACCCGGCACCCGATCGCTAGTCCGTGGATTGAGTGGGGTGCCATAGAAGAAGTTCTCTCCGTCCAGGCTGAACGCCAACTGGTCCGTCACGGTTTTGCCCACGCACCGGCCGCCGGCCGAGAGCAATTGATCGACGCACACCGCATTGGTGACAGCCGGAGGATGGGTGTTGCGCCAGGTCGGATTCCCACAGCCGGTGACGCGCCCCACCACATCGATCAGATCTTTCACGCCGAAGCGCAGACCGTCCAGCGGACCGGTACCAGTGGGAGCCAGGTCGAACGCCTCGACGAATGCTCCAGATTCCATGATTGTGTCCATTATACTTTCCCTCGCTTGTCGGTTGAGCAGCCTGGCTACTCCAGCTACTATAGAGATGGAGGGCGTGCAGACATGAGTGGAATCTTTCTGGTCCTGGCGAGCTTTCTAGCTTCCGCGGTTGAAGGGGTCGAGGCAGTCACCATCGTGCTGGCGGCCGGTGTGACACGGGGATGGCGCTCCGCGCTGTTCGGCGTCGGCGCGGCGCTCATTATCCTGGCCGTGCTCACCGCGATTCTTGGTCCGGCCCTGACGGTGATTCCGATTGACTCTCTACGGTTAGTGGTAGGGGGCTTGCTGTTAGTGTTTGGCTTGCAATGGCTGCGCAAAGCGATTCTCCGTGCCAGCGGCTATAAGGCGCTGCACGATGAGGCGGCTATCTATGAGCGCTCGATTGCCTCGGCACAGACGCAGGGCAGTCAGGTTCGCATGGGGCTGGACTGGTACGCGTTTACTCTTTCCTTTAAGGGTGTCTTGCTGGAAGGACTAGAGGTTATCTTCATTGTCATTACCTTTGGCGCCACATCGCATCAGGTTGGGCTGGCTGCGCTGGGAGCAGCAGTGGCCCTGATACTCGTGGTGGGGGCCGGCGCCGCTATCCATCAGCCGCTGACCCGTGTGCCGGAAAACACGCTGAAGTTTGCGGTTGGGCTCATGCTATCCTCTTTCGGCACCTTCTGGGCTGCGGAGGGTGCTGGGGTAAGCTGGCCGGGATCGGATGCTGCCATTCTCGGTATCCTGGTGGTACTCTCGGCTGCGTCCTTTGGCTATGTCAGCCTCTTGCGGCGGCATCGGACCTCGACCACACTTCAGCGGGTCGCATAGGACGTGCCTTGAAATTCATTACTGACTTCGGCAAATTCTGGTACGACTTCATCATTGGGGACGACTGGACTATCGCGGCACTGGTTGCCGTGACCTTGGTGGTCATCGCGCTTCTGGCTCATGCGCACCTTCAGTTTTGGTGGCTGTTAGTGGTGGTGGTGGTGGTTGCCCTCGGCGCCAGCGTGTGGCGGGCGGCGCAGTCCTCGTAGCATAGCCAATGTACGTCCTGAGACGCATCTCACCGTCGACGATGCGCCCAAGGAGGCAGGCCCTGTCCGTGATGCAGAGCGTTATGAAGTACGCACCTGCCCGCGAGTAGTCGTAGTCACGGAGACGGAGACTGTATCGGGAAGGATAGGACGGCTTGCCCATCGCTCTCCCTGTTTGATGGGTAGAATCGTGAAAGCGGGGAGTTGACTAAGGCGGAGGGCCAGAGGGCGGGCCTCCCTACTGCGGCATCGTGCGGTTGAAATCGACTCACCAACCGTCAGAGATCGTGATCACGATAGTCCCGCCCTTGACACGGCAGTCGCTCGCCGCCGCGTCGCGCGGCTTGCCGTAGAACCCGGAGTACACGACGGGGGAGCTTCGAGCCTTTGAGAGGCTACCGTCGCTTATCTCGTGCCTGCCACGCGACGCAACGTCACCCTGCTGCCCGGCGAAGTACGCGTGGAAAAGGAATTAGTCCAGTGCGAAAAATAAGAGTACTTGGAACGGGTGTTTTGTGCGCGTTGCTCCAGGTCAGTTCGCTTCACGCTCAAGGGTTGGTAACCCTGTACCAAGTTGCACCAACAGGCCTCATCTTCCAACCAGTGCAACACAGGACCGCTGTCTTCGCCTTTTACGTTGATAGAGAGATGATGTCGATGCGGTACGTGTGGATACAATATCGCGGCTGTTCCATTACTCCCACGGGTGCCATCCGCCTCACCGTTTACCACACGGCAGAAGTAGAGAACGACCCGTGGCCAGTTGCCCGCGTGCCGCGACACGCCCGCCAGTATTCGCGTCCGGCTATCATCCGAAAGACAACTGGTCTCAATTTTTACCAGTTCCTCGCGGAACCCGCCAACACTTACTACGTCAAGGTTGATGTTCTCAGTCACCGGCTATGCGCTTACTGGGGAATGGATGCGCAACGGGACTAAGTCCACACGATCGTAGATACCGCACAGTTCATCCCAGATGAATCGCTTTCAGCTCATCCATCTCCATCCGGATGTCTGCTTCCAGCTTCGCTTTTTGCTCCGGTTCGAGGAAGCTGGACCTCACCGCCGCCAACAGCAACATGTCGATATCGCCCACATTCAGGCCGAATGAATCGACCAGCGTCAGTAGCTCATCGGTCAGAGTGGCGCCGAAGAGCGAGGGATCATCCGAGTTCACGGTGAGGATCACGCCGCTGTGGTAGAGAACGGGGAGTGGATGCTCCTCAAGAGCGTGGTATACGCCCAGGCATACATTGCTGGTGGGACAGAGCTCCAGCGGCAGGGCGTGCTCGGCGAGATAGGAAACCAATGGTGGGTCCTCGATCGCGCGGACTCCGTGACCGATGCGCTCCGCGCCGAGTTCACGTATCGCATCCCAGATGCTGGAAGGTCCGGCTAATTCGCCCGCATGCGGCCGGCTATGGAGACCAGCTGCTCGAGCGCGCTCGAACCAGGGGGCGAATGCTGCCGTGGGATGCCGGTACTCTGGTCCTGACAGTCCCAGCGAAACGACTCCCTCAGCCCTCCCCTCGATCGCTGTCTGGGTCGTGTAGTCCCACGTCTTCGGTCCCTGGTCCGGCCCGCGGCCCAACTCGAACACCCAGTTCATCTCTACCCCGAACTCATCCCGGGCGCTCCGCCGGCCACGGTTGAGCCCGTCCATATACACCTGCTGCGGTATCCCACGGAAATACGGGTTGGTCGGCCCGAAGGCCACCTCCGCATAGCGCACGTTCTGCCGAGCCAGCTCTCGGCCAAGTTCGTGGACGACCAATTCGTACTCGTCACTCGTCGTCAGGCAAGACGACCAGGTGCGGATGACCGTGCGGAAGTGCTCAAAGTCCTGGTACACGAACCACCGGCTTAATCCCTCGACAGTCGAGACCGGCAGGTCGATCCCATGGCGTGGGGCCAGGATCAACAAGGTCGAGGGCTGGATTGCTCCCTCCAGATGGAGGTGTAGCTCCGCCTTCGGCGCCGCGTGAATGCATGTTTCTATCGACGTGGGTCTTCCACGCGACGCCGTTGGGAACCCATCAAACGAGGTTACTCGAAGAGCAGAGCCGCGAGACCGCTTTCAGCTATTGTGAGGGTGCTGGCCACGAGGGAAAAGAGGGCATCGCCAGAGGCTCCGAACCGTTCGCGCAGTCGCGAATGGAGGTCCCTTTTTCGCGGCTCCTTTTGGCGGCCGGTCACGATGCAACGATGAGTGTTTGTGGGGCGGCCTGCTTCATGCGTGTCTTGATCGCGGTCATTTGCCGGGTTGTCTCGCTTTCGCACACTTCCACCACGCCTAGCAGCTCCCGGTCCTGCAGGCCCTGGGCGGCTTGCTTGATCACCGTCCAGCTGATATCTACCTCATTGATCATGAGGTAGAGGTCGTGGAGGTCACGCAAGAGGGCGAGCCCGCCCTCGCGTGTCCCGCTAAAGAGGTCGGAGTGGAGGCGGTCCGGTTCGTCCTCCGATGCTTCGCCGTAGAGATCAAGGCTTGGGCGAAGGCGCTCCACGTGGGCGTCACACTGTTTGGCGAAGGTGTGGTACAGATGAAAGACATCAGGCTCCGCACCGTGCGTGTCCGCCACCTTGCGGAAGGCGCGCGCGAGTTCTTGCTCGGCATGTGAGATGAGGCCTAGGTAGGTGGTAAGGTGCATGGCTCAGGGACTTTCCACCATCGAGCTTGCCTCCCCTGGGTCGGCGCCCACGGTGGGAGGCACGAGGATGCCGGAGGCCGGAGCGGAGGCGGTGGTCGTTGGGGCGGGGGCCGGGCGACCTCCTCGCTCGCCGATCTTGGTGAGGCGGACGGCCGCGATCTTGAAGTATGGCTGCTTGGAAACGGGGTCCCACTCTGTGATGGTCAACTCATTGGCTGCGCGCGGGTGGCCATCTGGGGCGTCCTTGCCCACAGTATCGAAGTAGCCATAGTGGAAGGGCGCGAAGACGACACCTTCCTTTATATCGCTCACCCGAGCGGGTACCTCAATGACCCCGCGCCTGGATTCGACGCGCACCATGTCGCCTTCATGGATGTCGAGATGTTGCGCGTCCGCTGAGGAGATCTCGACCCAGGCGTCGGGTGCGGCGTGGTGGAGCTGGCGAGCACGATCCGTCTTGGTGCGGGTGTGGAAATGGTAGACGGTGCGACCGGTGGTGTAGGACAGGGGGTAGTCGTCGTCCGGCTGTTCGTGGGGCGGCAGGTACTCCGCGGCACGAAGGAATGCTCGGCCGGCGGGGTTCATCGCTCGGTACTCCGTCTCCGACTTGGGAGCACCGGTTAGAAAGTCGCTGGTATAGCTCTCACAGACATCGGGATCGGTGAGGAAGCTTCCATCCGCATAGAGTCTGGGCGTGCCGTCCGGGCGTTCTTCCGTCACCGGCCACTGGATCCCGCTCCGGCCCCGCATCTTCTCGTAGCTCAACCCTGAGTAATCACAGGGACACCCCTTCGAGCATGCCTTCCAGGCCTCGAAGGCCGACTCGGCATCGTTCCACGTGATGAGCGGAGCGCCGTCCTTATCTCGGAAGTCCATACGCCGGGCGTAGTCGAGCCAGATGTCGAGATCGGAGCGCGCCTCTCCCGGTGGATTCACCGCCTTTTCTGAGAAGTGCACCGTCCGGTCGACGTTTGTAAACGTACCGGTCTTCTCGCCCCAGATGGCGCTGGGCAAGACCACATCGGCGTACCGGGCGGTCTCGGTCAGGAAGGCGTCTTGCACCACCACGAAGAGATCTTCCTTCTGGAGTATGGATCGGATGCGCTGCAACTGCGGCAGGGACACCGCTGGATTGGTGGCGCTGATCCAGAGGAGCCGGATCGACCCCTGTTCGGCGTAACGCCAGATCTGCATAGCATGCGTGGGCGGCGCCCAGTGGGGGATCTTCAAGGGGTCGACGTTCCAGAGATCGGCGAGTTCCAGGATGTGCTTGGGATTGTCCCAGTTGCGGAACCCCGGCAGGTCGCCGTCTGCCCCTGTCTCGCGGGTGTTTTGCGCAGTCGGCTGTCCGTTCATCTGATAGATGCCGCATCCCGGCGTGCCAAGCATCCCACGTAACAGGTGGAGATTGTTCACCCCACAGGACGCGGCAGTGGCCTGCGTGGACTGGTAGAAGCCCTGGAGGACGGTAGACAGAACGCGCTCCCCCGTCCCGAAGATACGCGCGGCTTCACGAATGGTCTCCGCCGGCACCTCGCAGATCGCGGCGGCGCGCTCCGGCGGATACGCCATGACGACGCGTTTCAACTCATCGAAGTGCATGGTGTGTCGGGCGATGTAGTCCGCGTCGATCCAGCCGTTGACGATCAGTTCGTGTTGCAGCGCGTTCATAAACATCAGATTGGTCCCATTCCGGATGGGAACGTGCAGGTCCGCTTCTTTGGCCGCCGGTGTGAGACGAGGGTCGATTACCACGATCTTCGGTGGGTTGGGGCCGCGATGGCGGTCACGCATCCGCATCCAGAGCACGGTTTGGGTCTCGGCGATATTGTGGCCGAAGTGGAAGATGGTATCGGCGTGGTCGATATCAGTGTAAGAACCCGGTTGCCCGTCGCAGCCAAAGGACTCCTTAAGCGCAGCAGCGGAAGTGGCCGTGCACAGCCTGGTATTGCCGTCCATGTGTGGCGTGCCCAGCCCAGCCTTGCCGATGACGCCCAGTGTGTAATATTCCTCAAGGAAGAGCTGCCCGGAGGTGTAGAAGCCCAAGGCGAGCGGACCCTTCTCGTCGAGAAGGGTCTTGGAGCGTTCGACAATGGCTCCCATGGCGGTCTCCCAGTCGGTCTCGACCAGATCACCGTTGTGGCGCATCAGCGGGCGAGCCAGCCGATCCTGGGAGTTGTTGGCCTGCCAGCCGAAGAGCCCCTTCGGCCCGAGACGGCCGTGATTGACGCGGTCGTCGGCTCTACCACGGACACCTACGATATGCCCGTCCTTCACGGCGATGTCCATGCCGCAGCCGTTCGAGCAGAGGACACAGGCGGACTGCGCCCAGTGATCGACTTCGTCGGCGGAGACACCGTCGGCCAGCTTCATATCTACCCGTCGGGGCCAGACTCCTCGGGCTTCGTAGGCCGTGACAGGCCCCCACACATCCGCGATACGATCAACCACTGTCCGCTCCTTATTCTGCGTCCATGATACTTGGAATGTGGTGACAAGGCGAGAAGCAAAAAGAGGGCCTACGTGAATATCAGTAGGGAGTGGTAGCTGCCCGGCTCACGCTTTCAGCGCGGAAACCGCTCCACGCCCCGCACCATCGCCTGGCATAACCGCAGCGTGGCTAGCGCGTCGTTGAGATCCAGCATCTCCACCGGTGAGTGGGAGTAGCGGCGGGGGATGGTGGCCACCGCGGTGGGGATACCGCCGGCGCTGACGTACACGCTGGATGCATCGGTGTTGCCAAAGGGGAAGCTGGCCAGTTGGTACGGGATGCCTTCCCCCTCCGCCAGGTCGATCAGATAGTCGCGCACCCGTTCCGGCATCAGATAGCCGCTGCCGCGTGGACCGCTCGACACCTGGAACACCGGCCCCTGGCCCAGCGCGATCGGGAAAGAGCGCACCTGCCGCGAGTCCGGGGTATCGGCGCAGGGAACCGTATCCACCACCAGTGCACAGTCCGGCCGTACCCGTTCGGCGACGATGCGTGCCCCCTTCAGGCCAACCTCCTCCTGCACCGCGACCGCCACGGTCAGCGTGCCGGGCAGCTCCACGCCCTGCAGCGAGCGCAGCAACTCCAGCATGAGCAGGCAGCCAACCCGGTTATCAACCGCCTTGCCCACCACCCGGTCCGGGTTCGCGGTTGCTTCCAGCTCACTCTGCCAGGTGACCTGATCGCCGATCCGGATGCCAAGCGACGCCACCTCCGCGCTCGACTGGAGCCCCATATCAAGGTACAACTCTCCGATCTCCGGCGTGCTGCGCGCCTCCTGCGGTGAGGTCAGATGACCGGGTCGCACGCCGATCACGCCGCGCTGGCCGCGCACTCGCACCTTTCTTCCCACCAGCAGCGCCTCCGGGGCGCCACCCACCTGCTGGAGCCGGACAAAGCCATCCGGCTCCACGGAGGCCACCAGCAGGCCGATCTCATCGGAATGGGCGACGACCATCAGATGCGGGCCGCTGTGGCCATACCGGGTCGCATAGAGATTATCGAGTCCGTCCAGCTCAACCGTGTCGGCCAGCGGTTCCATTGCCCGGCGCAGATACTGTGCCACCTGATGCTCGTGGCCAGAGACGCCGTCAAGCATGGTAAGGGCGGCAAGTTCATCGCGGAACCGAGTCTTGTCGCGGGGATCTGGTATCAAAGGCTGTCCCTTCCGGGGCTACCTGTCATAATGAGGCGTCTCGTTCATGGAATACAGGAGCCGATCATGTCTCACGACCGACCAATTGCCGGCCTCATTCCCACGGTAATCGAAAACACCAACCGTGGCGAGCGGGGCTTTGATATCTATTCTCGTCTGCTGCGAGATCGCATCATCTTTATCAATATCCCAATCGACGATACCCTGGCGGGTCTGGTGGTTGCCCAGTTGCTCTTCCTCCAATCGGAGGACCCGGACCGCGACATCAACATGTACATCGCCAGTGGTGGTGGATCGATCACCGCCGGATTCGCTATCCACGACACCATGAAGCATATCAAATCTGATGTGGCCACTATCGCCATGGGCATGACCGGCAGTATGGCGACCTTTCTGCTCTGCTCGGGCACGAAGGGCAAGCGCTATGCGCTGCCCAATGCCACGGTCCACTTCCACCCGGCCGGCGGCTACGGCTTTGGCGGGTACGCTCCAGACATCGAGATTCACGTGCGCCATCTCCTGGACATGCAAGAGCGCGGCAATCGTCTGATGGGCGAATACACCGGCCAGACGATAGACACCATTAACAGAGACTTCCAGCGAGATCGCTTCTTTACCGCCTCCGAGGCCCTCAACTATGGTCTGGTGGATGAGTTGCTGGAGCCGCACACCGCCACCTCTCCCGACGGCCAGGCAAAGTCGGACCCCCTCTCCCCCAGCCCCTCCCCCTCCAGTGGGGATGGGAGCTACGAGAGGAAAGAGTTGATCTAAAGAACTTTTCCTCCCCCGCGAGGGGGTCCGCCACACTCAAATTCGAGGTCGTCTCCACGCTGTCACATTTCCTCTCTGGCCGGTGCTTAAAGAGTGGAACACCGAAACAGAGGAGGCTTCGACTCGATGGTTTTACTCGCGAGCAAATGGGTGAGCGTTCACCAGGACCGTTCAATCTCGTTTGAACGTCTGTTTGTGGCGGAGTACGGTCGCGTGGTGGCGATTGCCCAGCGGGTGCTGGGCAGCAGCGACAATCACGAGGCGGAGGACGTGGCGCAGGAGGTGTTCTGCGCCTTCTATCGCCAACACTCCCCGGATGCGCCGTATGCCGCTCCCTGGTTGCACCGCGCGGCAGCGCACACCGCGCTCAACACCATACGCGGCAAGAAGCGCCGCAGACAGCGCGAACAGGCCGAGGCTATCGGCAATGATCGCCTCCAGGTAGCGGCCGCCATATCGTTCGACCCGCAACGCGCGGTGGAGCAGGCCGAGCGCCGGCGTGAGGTGCGGACCGCCATGGCGAAACTCTCCGAGAAAAGCGCAGCCGTGCTGGCCATGCGCTACAGCGGCTTGAGCTACGCCGAGATCGCGGCCGCACTCGACGTGAAAACAGGCCAGATCGGCACGCTCCTGCGGCGCGCCGAGGAAGCATTACGAAAGGAGCTATCGCATGACACATCTCTCTGATGGAACCTTGCGCCGGATGATCGACGAGCCCCGCGCTATTGCCGATTCAGACCGGGGCCACTATCGCGCCTGTTCGCATTGCCAGGAGCAGGGGGCACAGATCGCCGCTCTGGCTGCCACCACGGCCCGGACCTTCGACGCCGCCCAGGCGCCGCTGGACACCGCCCGGGCCTTCGCTCAGGTGAGCCGGCGCGTCGCAATGCAAGACAGCAAGGTAGACGCTGGACGCTGGAACCTGCGGCGTGTGTTGGGACACGCCGTTCGACCTGCCGGGGGGGTGGCCGCGGCACTGGCCCTGGTCGGCGCCCTGGTGCTGACGCCCGCCGGCTCGCTGGCTCAGAGCCTCATCACCGTCTTTCAGCCACAGCAAATCTCCACCGTGCAGGTGACCACCCACGACCTCCGCCAGTTGAGCGGGCTGGCTCGCTACGGCACCTTCCACGCCCCGGCGCGCGTCCACACCCAGCAGGTCGGCAGCGCGGCAGCGGCGTCCACCTCCTCCGACATGACTGTGCTGGTCCCGTCCACCATCCCGGCCGGCGTGGTCAATGCGCCGAAGTATCAGGTGCTTCCCGGTTCCACAGCATCATTCACCTTCAGCGCTGCCAAAGCCCACCAGGCTGCGCTGCGCTCTGGCAAGCCGGCGCCCCCAATGCCCGCTCGCATTAACGGCAGCACCCTGCAAGTCACGGTGGGCGCCGCGGTGGCCGCCATCTACGGCACTGCCGATCTCCCCGACCTGGTTGTCGGTCAGATGGCCGCTCCCAAAATCATGTCGACTGGCGTGACCGTGAAGGAACTGGAAGACTATGTGCTAAGCCTACCGGATGTGCCGTCCACCCTGATCACCCAACTTCGCGGCCTGGGCGACCCCACCACCACCCTCCCCCTTCCTATACCGGTTGATATGGCACACTCCGAGAAGGTATCGGTGCAGGGTGTCGAGGGAGTGGCCATCGGCGACCAGACCGGCGCGGGTAGCGTCGTTATCTGGGAAAAGAATGGCACGATCTATGGCGTCGGTGGCCCGCTCAAGGAAAGCGATGTGCTGGCGACCGCCAACTCACTCCACTCATGACCAGCAACCAACTGCCGGCAGTCGATACGCCGACAGTCGTCGATCCGCCGGCGCCAACCGCCAGTCCCGGTGCCTCTTCACCACCAGAGGAGGCACCGGATGCGGCCTCGCCAGCGATCCACACCCAGGAACTGGCCAAGCGATACCGCTCCACCACTGCGCTGGCCGGACTGACCATGTCGGTGCCCCGGGCCGAAATATTCGGTTTTCTTGGTCCGAATGGGGCCGGCAAGACCACCGCGGTCAAGTTGCTGGTGGGGTTGACGCGTCCCACCTCCGGTGAGGCCTGGGTCCTGGGTGAGCCCATCGGCGACCGCGAGACCCGCCGGAAGATCGGCTACCTGCCCGAGCTTTTTCGCTACCAGGACTGGATGACGGCTCGGGAAGTACTGGCGCTGCACTGCCGCCTGGCCGGGCTTCTCAAGGCCCGACATGGCGACGAGATCGACCACGCCTTGCTCACCGTCGGCCTGGCCAACCGTGCCGGGGATCGGGTCGGCGCCTTCTCCAAGGGCATGCAGCAGCGGCTTGGCCTGGGCGTCGCCCTGCTGGGCACGCCGGAGTTGGTGTTTCTCGATGAGCCGACCTCTGCGCTCGATCCGGTCGGCCGACACGATGTGCGCGAGATCGTGCGCGGCCTGAAACGCCGCGGTACCACCGTCTTTCTGAACTCGCATCTCCTCAACGAGGTCGAGCAAGTGTGCGACCGGGTGGCCGTGATCGACCAGGGCCGGGTAATTGCCATCGGCACGCTCGACGAGTTACGCGGCGAGCAGCACACCGTGCGCCTGCGCGTCGGCGGTCTCACCGGCTCGGCCGCCGCGCTTCTGCGACGCTTCGGCGCGGTGGACACCGAGGGTGATTGGTACGTAGTGCGCGGCATCGATCACGAGCAGGTACCGGAGATGGTGAAGGAACTGGTGGCGCTGGGCGCGAAGATCCATGCGGTCGAGCCGGCCCGTGAGACGTTGGAAGATCGCTTCTTACAACTGCTGGGAGGTTCACCGGATGGCCATTCTGACCATCGCACGTCTCACCCTACGTGAGGCGTCGCGCCGCAAGCTGCTGCTGGCAGTCGCCATTCTTACCGTGGTGCTGGCCGCCCTCACCGGCTTCGCATTTCACAAACTGCTGGCCTTGCCCTGCTGCAACAGCGGCCAGCCGCACCCTTGCTCTGCCCACACCCTGACCCTTCTGGCAGCTACCCTGCTGATCTTGCTGGCCTTCATGTTTTCCTTTGTGCTGGCGGTAGGCGCCGCCTTTATCGGCGCCCCCTCCGTAGCCGGCGACATCGAGTCCGGCGTTCTGCTCTCCATGCTGCCGCGTCCCGTACGCCGGGGCGATGTGATCCTGGGCAAATGGTTGGGGCTGGCCGCGCTGATCGTCCTCTACGCCGGAATCACCTGCGGGATCGAATTCGTCATCAGCGCGATCACGCTCAACTACGTGCCGCCCCACCCCATCCTGGCCATCCTGTTCCTGATCGCCGAGGCGCTGGCCGTGCTGAGCCTGACCATGGCCGCAAGTACCCGCGTGTCCGCCATGACGGTGGGCATCGTGGTGGTGGTGCTCTTTGGACTCAACTGGATCGCGGGGATCGCCGGAGCGGTGGGAGCAGCCTTCCATACCAGGGCTATTCAGGACATCGGCACGGTAAGCAGCCTGCTCCTCCCCACCGATGGCCTCTGGCGCGCCACCATCTACAACCTGGAGCCGGTGGCACTCCTGTCCACCGGTGGCGCCGCGGACCGGGTAGCCGCCGGCAATCCGTTCTTCGTCCTGACCGGCCCCGCCACCGCCTACGTGATCTGGGCCATCGCCTGGGTCATCGCGGTGCTGGGAATCACCATGTGGAGCTTCAATCGCCGGGAATTATAGGTGGGCGGATCAGACCAACTCAGTCCATTCGCCCCGGGCCTGCAAGAGACGCTTGATCTTCTCGCAGGTCAGGTCGCAGGCCATGGCCTCATTGCGCGTGATAGCCAGGGCGTCGACGTAGTCGTCTTGCCACTCGTGCGGGTTGGTCACTTCCACGTAGGCCGATCCATCGCTGATATAGCAGAACGACTCGTTCTCACCGAGCAACCAATAAAAGAGCCACTTGTTACCACGCGACTCCGGCTCCACAGCGAGCACTTCCTGCCCAATGTCAAACTGCTTCATCTCAATGTCAGTACTGGCCACGCTGATAGATCCTTCCCCAGCCCGCACCCCGAGTGCGGGATCGAAGACTGCGGTAACTTCTTCCATCTAACTCCGTCGAACCCATAGGCCGCAAATGGCTCGGACGGGGAAGGTTACTTTCACTTGTCAAGTAGCGTTACAACTATATACAGAGGAGATGCGCCGTGCAAAGCGCGGTACTATCGCGAACAGCTGGTCCCGCTCGCACGGACGATGGAGTAGGGAGGACTGCCCTCCGCCCTACAGAGGCTTTAGTGCTCACAACTGGCGTTCCCTCTAGTACTGATCCACACCTGGCGAAGACGGCAAGGATGGGATGCAAGGACGGGTCGATCGATGACCCAACAAGACGAGAATGCTCAGCAGAAACTCCTGGAACTGCGCCCGTGCGCGGTCTGAATGGGAGCCGCGCAGAACGCCCTGGTAGACCTCCATGTAGGTGATGACGCTGATAGCACAGCCGGCGGAGAGCAGTTCATCAATAAAGGTAACCGTCTCCGGCTAACCGGCCAGCGCATAGCTACATTGGTCAGAGTCCAGCAGATATGTCATGCACTATGCGCGCCGACCGCCACTGTTCTGTACTCGCCGGCCCCGAAGATCGGCCATCAGCTTGTCCACGTCGGTGTCGTTCCAGGGACCACGAGGAAGTTCCTGTTCTAGACGATGGGTCTCACCGTCACGTTCAACGAGAATCGGTTCGCCTCGCCGACGGACCAGCTCAAAGACCTGCTGCGGATCGGCCAGGAACTGGTCGAAATCAATGCGCAGTGGTTCATGGGTCATACTTGTCTCACCTACCTTTGTGGTAGCGGGTATCGCAATGGTGCGCCGTTCCGTTCAGCTACCGCCGACCAGCGGCCGCGCGACCTCCACCAGGAAGGGAGAGTAGGCGGTGCTATGTCTACCCTCCCTTCCAAAACTCTGCGGCGCACTCGCGCTTTGCGCGTCGGATCATTCCTTCTCTTTCGCACAGCAATGAACAGAGTCGAGAACAATAAGCCCACTCTGCGACCAATGCATTAACCTCTGCTGTATCCTATCCCGTGACGGCGGACATACAGACCGGCCAGCGCCACCGGCAGACAACCCTCCGGCTCCTCGCCGAACGCTACGCGCAGGGAAATATTTGACCATTCTTACACGACATGTAAGAATGGTCTCATGACCATCTTTCCGAAACTCACTTCGGCAGCCCACAAGCCAGACTATGCGGCTCTGTACCTCGTGGCTGAAGGGCAACGCGGCTACTTCATGACTCGCCAGGCTCGCGAGGTCGGCATTAGTGATCGCCTGCTGACCCACTGGGTCAAGGCTGGGCGCTTCCACAGGGTTGCTCATGGAATCTACCGTCTACGCGACTTTCCGGCCACCCCCCGCGAAGAGCTGGCGACTCCTCTCCTCTGGGCCGGGCCAGATAGCGCACTCTCTTACGACTCCGCCCTCGAACTCTACAGTCTTGCCGATGTTCTCCCGACGACCACTCATCTGACGGTTCCCCTTGCTTTCACGCCGCGGCCGCATCCCGGGCTGACTCTTCATTATGACCCTCTGGCCGCGGATGAGGTTGTGCTTCGCGATGATCTCAGACTGACGACAGTCGAGCGAACGCTGGTCGACTGCTTCCGATGGAGCACCGATCGAGACCAGCTGGTCCTCGCCGCGCGTCAAGCAATCGACCGTGGCCTGGTGAATCCCCGCTGCCTCCACGAAACCCTGAACGGGGCGGGAATCGCTCACCACTTCGAGCCGGCACTGCTCTCTGAACCGAGTGAATGAGCCGTTACCCCAACGCTACTGCTTTCCGTCAGGCACTGGAACTTAGGCTGCTCAACCAGGCGCGAGCCGAGCCAAGTCTTCCCCTGGTGCGACTGCGCAAGGCCATCGCATTTGAGGCTTTACTGCGCCGTCTCCTCCGCGACCGACCCAACTACTGGCTGCTCAAGGGAGGATTCGCTCTGCAGCTTCGCCTCGGGCTGCGGACACGGACTACCAAAGACATCGACCTCCGAGCCGCCGGCTCAGTCGACCAAGCCGAGCAAAATCTTCGCGACGCCGTACAACACGACCTGGATGACTTCTTTACATTCGAGATAGGGGCGGGCACAACCGAGCTCATGGGCGCGCCGGGAGGTGGCCGACGGATACCGGTACGCGCGGTCCTTGCCGGTCGCAGATTTGAGGAGTTCCATGTGGATCTGGGATGCGGAGACCCTGTTGTGGGCTCTGTCCAGACGGCAGCCGGCCATCCCGTCCTGGAGGTCTTGGGCTATCCAGTCATCGCCTTACCGCTTTACCCTCTCGCCACGACCGTCGCCGAAAAGCTGCATGCGTACACCCTGCCGCGCCTCACCATGAACATGAGGGTCAGGGATCTGGTTGACCTCGCGCTGATAATGGATACCTGCGACTTTGACTCGCGGGAATTACGTCGGGCATGCGAGGCGACATTCCAGACGCGTAGTACCCACACCTGGCCGCCGACGTTCGAGTCCCCGCCCCCGTCCTGGAAGCAATCGTACCAAAGGCTGCGGGACGAGACGGGCATTCGCCCGAGAACGGCGGGCGTGGCACATGAGGAACTCGTTGCGTTTCTGTCGCCAATGTTACTGGGTGTATCGGCCCAATGGGATCCTAAGGCCCACTCCTGGCACTCGGATGAATGACGATACGGCACCGGTGCATGTCGCTTCAGTCAGCAGGGTGGCCTATTCTTCAACCAGTGCATTAGCACCTGCTGTACCCTACGCCGTGGCTGCGGGGGTACAGACCGGCGAGCGCCACCGGGAGATGGCCCTCCGGCTCCTCGCCGAAGACCACGCGTATCGTGGCGGCGATGGCGCGCGGCGAGGCGAGATAGGTCGACACGAACGAGAGCGCGTAGCACGCGAGGTAGGCTTTGACCTCGGGGTATGCCGTGATGTCGTAGGATGTGCCGAGTGCGATGGCAACCAGCGGTTTATTGGTTTCAAGCAGTGCCCGCACCAGGCGCGCCTGCCCCGCGGGCAAGGCGTCATGGGCGTAGGTCAGGACTATGATCCGGTCCGCCGAATGGGCCAGTGCTACCGCCTCCGCGATTTCCGCCTCGCTCGGGTCATCCGTCGCCGCCTGCCATGACACAGTGGTGCCCGCGGATGTGTTCCGCACCATCTCTGCGATGACCGGAACGTGGCTGACCAACCGCCGCCCGGCATCGGCCACATTGGTTATGCCGGCTACCAGCGTGACTCCACGCGCCTGCGGGTCGAACGGTAGGATGTCGTCGTTCCTGATCAGAGTGACCGAGCGGCGAGCAAGATCGTCGGCAAGGGTCAGATGGTCCGGCTTGCCGGCGACGACCTCAGCCTCTCCTGTCTCGACGGTCGCCCGATCGAACAGACCCAGCCTCTCTTTGGCTGCCAGCACCCGTCGAACCGAGGCGTCCACCCGCTTGCCGGGGAGCGTCCCTTCCTCCATGGCGCGTACCAGCACCTCGATGGTTCGCGTCTGCAGCTCGGTCGCCCCTGCCGCCAGAACGATGTCCGCTCCCGCCTGCACCGCCCGTACCGCTGCCTCCTCCGGCGTCCATCTGGCCGCAATGGCCTTCATCGTCATCAGGTCGGTAATGATGATGCCTCCAAAGCCCAGCTCGTGACGCAATATGTCGGTGAGCACCCGTGGTGAGAGGGTAGCCGGCAAATCGGGGTCGAGCGAGGGCACGATGACGTGGGCCGTCATCACGGTGTCGACCCCTTGCTGGATGGCGGCCACAAAGGGCGGGAAATGAATCCGGTGCAGCGTCGCACGGTCGCTGGCGATAACGGGCAGCCCCAGGTGGGAATCCACGCTCGCCGCGCCGTGACCGGGAAAGTGCTTGGCCGTGGACAGGATGCCGGCTGCCCGGTAGCCGCGTATCTGCGCCACCGTCATCTCCACCCCCCGGCTGGGATCGTCTCCAAACGACCGAACCCCGATCATCGGGTTGTCCGGGTTCAGGTTGACGTCCGCCAGCGGCGAGAAGGTCCACTGGAACCCCAGCGCCTTCAACTCCACCCCAGCAACTCGAGCGGCCTGCTCCGCGGCTTCCAGATCGTTCACCGCGCCGATTCCCATTTGGTGGGGCAGATCGGTAACGCCGGCAGCGATCTGGCTGTTCACTCCTTGCTCAAAGTCACCGGCATTGAGCAGCGGAATGCCGAGGCGACTGCCGGCGGCAAGTCGTTGCAGGCCATTGTTCTGCTCCAGCGCGAGCGGGGGATCGAGGGACCGATAGCCGCAGGAGATGACCGAGCCCAGGTGGTGATCCCGGATGAGCTGGTCGATGTCGGAGATGCCGGACCAGCCGGGGGCATTCAACCCCATCACCATCTGGCCGGCCTTTTCCGGGATGGTCATGGCGTCGCACAGCGCCTCGACGGTGCGAGTCATGCTCATAGCGCGATGATGGCACACGGCTCTGCGTGTAAACCTCGAACGCCGGCCGTCCAGGCAGCGACATCTTTCCCACAGTCCTTGCTGGTGAGTGCCACCAGGTGGGCGTGGGCGCTCTCGGCCAGGAGGCCACGGGCATCATCCAGGTAGGCGATCAGAGTAGGCAGCCCCTCGTCGTCGCCACACCGGGCCCGAGCGCGCGCAATACACAACTCGAGAAAAGCCTGACGCTCCTGAAAGTAATCGGCCTGGAAACCGGCGTGGGAAATTTGATCCCGCAGCGACGGGACGGCGTGGAGCCGGCACAGGATAGGAATGGCAGCGGGATCGGCTAACTGCTCCATGCCCCAGCACACCGCCTCGACGTAGTAGAAGGTCCCACTCCGTCGGTCGCTCACGTCCTCCTCCGTCGCCGCTATCAGGTCCACGACACGGGCGAAGACGGAGAGAAAGCGCGCGTCGTTGGCCATGCCCAGGCTGTAGAGGAGGTAGACCACATCAGACATGGCGCCCTGATCCGGCGGGTAGTTGGCGTGTCGGATCTGGTTATCACGCACCGGGAGCCTCTCCCCCTGTAGACAACGCCAAATCTCCTCGATCAGGACTGGCACGGCGGCCGACGAGCCATAGAAGGCCAGCGCCTGGGCCAGGTGAATTCGCCGCAACCCCTCGGCGCCGACCAGCGCCGCCTCCAGATAGGGAACGATCCGATCCCCGGCGGTACAGATATCCACCAGGGGAATGCGCCCGGTGAAAATCTCCCCCATCTCCATATCTGAGTACGCATAGAGCGGGCGAGCACCATCGAGCGCGGCGACCATCGCGCGGAGGTCGTCATCAGAGTAGATTGGCGGGTCCGTGGGGCCGGTAAGGTGTTCCTCCGCGAGCAATCCTTTGCCCATCAGCCGGTGCTGCAGCGCCGCCACGTCAATGGCGCGCGGGCGTACCCTCTCCCGCACGGATTGCACGGCGGCGAGCGCAGCCACCCCGCCCAGATTCTCCATGTCCGCCTGCATCCGGATAGCGGGGAGCGCGTCGTGCGTGGCGGAAATGGCCTTGCCGGCGATGATCAGCCCCTCTAGCCCACGCGGGATCAGCGCTCGATATGGGATCTCTATCTCCAGGTTGGGCGGGATCAGACCCATGCGGACCCAGGGCGAGGTACTGGGGCCCTTCACGTCGTGGTTGCTGTAGTGGATATTGACCACGTCCGGCCAGTGCCGCATCACTAACTGATCGGTATGGGTCAGGATGACCTCGGCCAGGATGTGGCGAGATTCACGCGGAGCGAGGTAGACGCCGTGGTCGTGGACCTCGCTGCCCCGGCGGCGCCCGGCCAGAATGGCACGGGTGTAGTCCACCACATTGGAAATCTGCACCCCGCTAGTGAAGTTGTTGCGAGTCCGGCCCGGCGTGGTGAACTGGGCCAGCGAGTACCACATGGTGCTATGATCCCGCTCGGCCCCGTACACAAACTCGGCCCCGGCAAAGGCCGCCAGGTCACCGTCTCCCGTGGCATCAATCACCACCTCCGCCAGGACGGCGACTGGCCCCCAGCGCGTCGCCGCGACCACGCCGCGTACGCGGTTACCCCCCATTACCGTTCCATGTGCGATCGCGTCCCAGAGAACGTCCACCCCTGCTCGCATCGCGTCTCGCAGCAGGGCATACATCTTGGCCTCGATGTTCCAGGTCGCCTTGGTGTGCCGCAGCGTGCGGTGCACCTCATCGGTCAACGCCTCGACGCCGGCCGAGAACCCCACGTGCCGGCCGTACCAGTAGCTGTGAACCCCGCCAATGGTGCCGGTCCCGCCCAGGCCGGGATTCATCTCGAGCAGGACCGTGCTCACCCCTTCGTGAGCCGCTGCGGCGGCGGCAACGGCGCCGCTGGCGCCACCACCCACCACCAGCACGTCGGCCTCCCGCAGGATTGGTACCTCCATCTCGGGGACCGAAACTCGCGCGTAGGGGCGACCGGCTTGCGGACTCTCCAACTCACGCAACTCGAAAGAGACATCCACGCCCGGCTCCGGGCGTGGCATCGGTTCCGGGGCTCCGCCACCTACGACTCGCGTCGCGATAGCAGCCACCACGCCCTCTCCTATCTGAGCCGCCAGCACCGGGTCACGAAAGGCCGCTGGTTCGGCCACGCGCGCAGCTTCATTCAGGCACCAGAGGCCGCGAAGTGGACCGATAAAGGGGTCCTCCGCCGGTCCCTCCAGGCGACCGGTTTGGGGACCCGACAACTCAAAGGAAGCGAAACCTAGGACCGACTCGCCAAAGGCCGAAACCTGCGAGATCAGGAACGCTGCCAGCGACATGGAGATGTCTCGGGCCTGTATCTCGCGCCGCATGTATGCCGCCGGTCCGACCGCGGCCGGCAGGTCGAGTTCGAAGCTCACGAAGACGTGCTGATGGCCGCGATACCCGTGACGGATAGTCACGCTATTGCCGGCTATGCCGAGCTGTGGCGAGATGGGGAGCGTCGAGACCTGCAGCGGCCCAACCCGATCGAACTCAAGTGTCCTGGAGTAACGAGGGGTGGTCGGAAGCGTCCCGAAGCGACCTCCGGCCAGGCGAGCTACCAGTGCGGTCTCGGTCGCGTCAACCACGGTTGAGGCAGCAATGACCTGCCTGCCGGACTTGTTTCCAATCACCACCCCCTCGATCCCCGTGGCCCCTCGTCGCAGGGCCACTGGAAGACTTGCGTAGAGGAGGTCTACGTCATGAGCGAGTAACAGATCCTCCAGAGCGCGCTTGAGGGCATCGATCGGGAGCGGAATCTCGCCGTCCCTGCGCTCGATGCCCATGCGTTCCAGCAGAGCGCGCCCGAGATCGCCAGCGGCGGCCAGTGTAGCCCAGGGACGAAGGGTCGCGGTGATCTCGCGGCCCAAGTAGGTGCGCGGTTCGATCACCATGCTGCGATATCCGTCACGCTGCAACCGCAATGCGGCCGCCACGCCGGCGAAGGATCCGCCTATCAAGGCCACATCGACCTCCCGGAGAACGGGCAAGGTTTGGGAGCCAAGGCGAAGCGTCATGCGCGTATGCCTGCTGAGAGAGCTTTGGCCGGACGGGCAAACGCCGAAAGATACGGCTCCTGGGCGCGCCACATCTCGTCGAACAGACACGCCAATTCCGCCGGGGAGCAAACCGCGGCGCTAAGTGGGTCGAGCTGGAGCGCATACCGCGCTGCCTCCCAGTCCCGGTTCAGGAGCGCGTCGACCATGAGGGTATGGACCGCCATGTGGCTCCGGTTGAGTGCCGCCAGTTGCTCCGGCAACGGCCCAGAGTGGCAAGGCTGCACACCGTTGCGATCCACCAGACAGGCGACCTCGACACAGCCATCGGGAAGATTGTCGATCAAGCCGGTATTTCGCACGTTCCCATAGATGACCCGCGATCGATTCAGGGTCATTGCCTCCACAATAGAGGAGCCGTACTCATCGCTTCGTCGTAGCGGAATTTCTCGGTCGCCGCGTAGCATCTGGCCGATGTGATGATCCCCCTCCGCCCGCCAGGTCAGCCAGTTCCGGGCATAAAAGCCGGACTCGCCCCGGTAGCCGGGACGCGTGTACCGGTCGAGCAAATCGGTTCGCTTCCTATAGTACGGCACGTACTCCGAGAAATGACCGCTGGTCTCGGTGACAAACGCCCCAAAGTGCAGCATCATATCGAAGCGCACGGGGTCTTGCTCGTAGACCTCCGGGTGTCCGGCCAGATCACGCAACCGAGGGTATTGATCGTGGTCGTGATACCGCAGTTGGGTAAACCAAGCATTGTGGTTGATGCCGGCACAGCACCAATCCAGGTCGTGGTAGGCAACGTCGAGATAGCCTGCCAGGCTCTTTGATGTCAACTGCACACTATGGCACAGCCCAACGGTGCGCATCGACGTGCCTTTCAAGGCGGCCAGGGTGAGGATCGACATGGGGTTGGTATGGTTCAGCACCCAGGCATCAGGGCAGAGCGCCTCACAGTCACGCAGAATTGCCAGCCAAACCGTGCCGGTGCGCAGTGCCTTGAAGATTCCGCCGGGACCGATGGTATCGCCGATGCATTGATCAATGCCGTATCCGAGCCGTCTTCTACTTCCCGAACATCGTGACACCGGTCAGCATTGGTGTGCTGTTTAGCCTGCTCTTCGACTGGCAGACGGGCGCCGTTAACCGCATCCTCACCAGTCTCCACCTGATAGGTGCGCCGGTCAACTGGTTTGGTGACCCGAATCTCTCCCGGATCCTGGATGCCGGCGTGGTGTGCTGGCAATGGTTCGGCTACAACATGCTGCTCTATATCGCGGGTCTTCAGTCCATCCCCGAGGACCTCTACGAAGCCGCACGAGTCGACGGAGCGTCATCGAAGCAAATGGCGCTCCGTATCAGTATCCCGCTGCTGCGCCCTGTCCTGATCTTCACCGTGATCACCTCCATCATCGGTGGCATTCAGATCTTCGATGTCCCCTTTGTCATGTCCGGCACCGGCCCACAGAACTCCACGCTCACGCTCGTGATGTATCTCTACAGCACCGCGTTCCAGGACTCTCATTACGGCTACGCTTCGGCGATCGCCTACGTGACGTTTTTTATCATCGCCATTCTCTCCATCATTACGTTCCGCCTAACCCGGTCCCGAGGAGATTAGGAAGATGGCAGTACCCAGTCTTACCCGTCCGCGCCCCAGTCAGCGCAAGCCCATCCACCTCGGTCAATTGCTGACCAATGTCGTCGTCTACCTCTTTTTGAGCCTCCTGGCTCTCACCTGTTTGATCCCGTTTTACAGCATGATCATCGACGCGACGCACACCAGTATCGAGATTGCCACCGGGTTCTGGGCAAGTCCCGAACCGTACTTTGTCGCCAATTACAATCGTCTCATCGGCCTCGTCAACATCTGGCAGGGTTTCCTTCACAGCCTGTACGTCGCCACCTTTTCCACCGTCCTGAGCCTCTACTTCTCTGCCCTGGCCGGCTACGGCTTCTCCAAATATTCGTTTAAGGGAAAGGGCTTCCTCTTCTCATTCGTTCTCGCCACTATGATGATCCCAGGACAGTTGGGAATCATCGGCTTCTTTCATCTAATGAACAAGATGCACCTCTTGAACACCTACTGGCCACTCATCCTTCCCTCGATCTCCAGCGCGTTCTTGATCTTCTTCTTTCGCCAGATCTGTGAGGCCTCGGTTCCCAACGAACTGCTGGACGCGGCCAGAATCGATGGAGCAGGCGAACTGCGGATATTTCACCGCATCGTGCTCCCCCTGCTTACGCCAGGTCTCGCGACCATGGGCATCTTTACCTTTATCGCGGGTTGGAACAGCTTCCTCATGCCCTTGATCGTCATCTTTGACAACTCAAAGCAGGTGCTCCCGGTAATGGTGGCCCTGACCAAGGGCCAATTCTCGACCGACTACGGGGCCCAGTACGTGGGCGTCGTGGTCTCGGTCATCCCAATTTTGATCGTGTTCGAGGTCCTGTCACGGCGGATCATCGGCGGTATTACCGTTGGCGCCTTGAAGGGCTGAGCGTTTGAGCGATATCCGTCAGCTCAGCCGGCATCTGTACGTCTACGAGGACACCTGCCTGGTCTATCTGCTCGTCGACGGTGAGCACGGGCTGCTGATAGATTGCGGTTCCGGCTCGATCCTGGGCCAGCTTGGGGCGCTGGGCGTCCGCCAGATCGAGTGGGTACTCCATACCCATCACCATCGCGACCAGCGCCAGGGAGATTCCCGGCTGGTCGCCCACGCCGCCTCGTTGGCGGTTCCAGAACATGAGGCCCACTTCTTCACGGAGGCGAAGCAGTTCTGGCGCACAAGTCCGCACATGCATAACTACGATCTCAGCACAGACTCGTTCACGCTCAGCCAAAGTGTTCCCGTCGGGGTGACTCTGGCAGACTACAGCTCATTTCAGTGGAGGTCCTACACGGTCCGGGTCCTTCCCGCCCCCGGCCACACCAAAGGCTCACTCATCCTGCTGGTCGAGGTGGACGGCAAGACCGTTGCCTTCACCGGTGACCTCATCGCCGGACGGGGAAAGCTCTGGCATCTGTACGACCTCCAGTGGAGCTACGGCGCCGGGATGGGCGGCGCCGACGGTATCCAACCGGCCGTCTGCGCTCTGGCGGATCTTCGCGCGGCCAAACCGAATCGATTGCTGCCCTCGCATGGAGCGATCATGGATGACCCCGATGCGGCAATCGACGACCTCATGACCAATCTGCGCGATCTCGTTCGACATCTGGAAGCCGATGCCAACGGCGCGACAGGGAACTCTCGACCGGTCGGTTTGGTCCCCGATCGACACCTGGTACAACTCAGCGACCACCTCTGGATGAACCAGTATTCGTTCGCCAACACCTATATCCTCGTCTCAGACAGCGGCGACGCGCTGTTCATGGACTGCGGCTATCCAGCGTTTCATCACTTCATCGCCGGCTTCCGCTTCACCGAACACTCGATTCGGGAGCTCGCCGATCGGGCCGGACTCAAGCGAGTCGACCTGTTCATCCCGAGCCACTACCACGACGACCATGTTGCCGGCGCGCCCTTCCTCCAAGAAAGGCACGGCACGCGCGTCTGGGCGCATGAGGTCATGGTGGATATCCTGGAAGATCCCCGCTCGTACGCCCTCCCCTGCCTGCTCCCCATGCCGATTCCAGTCGAGCGCTCCCTCCACGACGGCGAGACGTTTGAGTGGGGCGGCTTCCAGTTCAGCATCATCCACACGCCCGGTCACACTCACTACCACGCTGCGCTTCTGATGCAGGTAGACGGTCTGAGGGTGGCTTTCACCGGTGACACACTTCACGCCGGTAGTACGGGACCTATGCTGGGAGGCCCCATTTACCAGAATCGCTTCGCGCTGGGTGATTTTCAGTCCTCCATCGAGCGCCTGCGCGCCTGGGAGCCGGAACTGTTGCTGACCGGCCACACCGGCGCCGCTGAAGTCGACGCTGCATGGCTGGATATCGCCTGCCGTCGTGCGCAGGAGAGTGCCACCCGGCTCCGCACCTTTGCGCCCGTCCCCGAGGGGATCGGCTTTTCGCTGGATCCGTCATGGGTCAGCATCTATCCCTTTGAGAGCACGGTGTCTCCGGGGCGGAATCTCGATCTTACCGTTCAGGTGCGCAATCACGGTCCGGACTGCACCGCCATCGTCGCGCTCGACCTCCCCGCCGAATGGACGGTTGTTCCCCACCAGGCCGTGATCGACATACCGGCCAGCAGCCAAGGAGAGGCGCGCTTCAGCGTGGAGGTTCCGCTCGACTGGACGCGCGACGGCCCAGCCGTGGTGTGGGCCGATGTCAGCCTGGAGAGTGAAACCGGCATCCAACGCTTCGGACAGGCTGCCCACGGGTTGGTACTGCTTGCCGATACCCAACAGAGCGACGGACACGACCCTGTTGGGGAGGAAGCAATCCTCCGCTCCCTGGTGGACCTGCACAGCGCCGTCCAAACAGTAGAGCCGGGCGTCTAGGCTACCCATGCAGTCGCCATCATTCCCTCCCCATTTCCTCTGGGGCGCCGCCACGGCGTCCTACCAGATCGAGGGCGCGGTGAGCGAGGGAGGCAGGGGCGAGAGTATCTGGGACCGCTTCTGCGCCACGCCGGGGAAGGTCCGGAACGGTGAGAGCGGGGCCGTCGCGGACGACTTCTACCACCGGTATCGCGACGACATCGCCCTGATGCGTCAGCTCGGTCTGGACGCCTTTCGCTTCTCCATCGCCTGGCCTCGCATCCTGCCGACAGGGCGGGGCCGGGCCAATGAAGAGGGTCTCGATTTCTACGACCGGCTGGTCGACGAGCTTCTGGCCGGCGGCATCGAGCCCTTTGCCACCCTCTACCACTGGGACCTCCCTCAGCCTCTTGAGGATGTGGGCGGCTGGACCAACCGCGACACCTGCCAAGCGTTTGTGGAGTACGTCGAGATGGTGGTCCGGCGCCTGGGGGACCGGGTGCACAACTGGATCACGCACAACGAGCCGTGGGTTGCCGCGATGCTCGGCTATGGTGGCGGCGAGCACGCCCCGGGTCGCGCCGAGGGCACGGCGGGAGCGCTGCGAGCAGCCCATCACATGCTGCTCTCGCACGGCCTGGCGATCCCCGTCATCCGCAGCGAGAGTCCCGACGCGCAGGTCGGTATCACGCTCAACCTCACGCCGTTTTATCCAGGCAGCGATTCTCCCCAGGACGCGGAAGCAACGCGCATTAGCGACGGCCGTACCAACCGTTGGTTCCTCGACCCGCTTTTTCGCGGCGCCTATCCGGCGGATATCGTCGCCATGCTCGGCGACGATATGCCCCCGATCCAGGACGGCGACCTCGCCATCATCTCCCAGCCCATCGACTTCCTGGGCGTCAACAACTACAGCCGCGAGGTAGTACGGACCGACCCGGACACGGGCCAACGCATCCACGGCCGGCTGCCGGACGCGGCGTACACCGATATGGGATGGGAGGTGTACCCGGAGGGGTTGCACGACCTGCTGGTTCGGCTGCACCGGGAGTACGCGCCAACCCGTCTGTACGTCACGGAGAACGGCGCGGCCTTCCCTGATGTACCAGGACACGACGGCGCGGTGAACGATCCGGAGCGGCAGTCCTTCCTGGCGAGCTACCTGGAGGCGGCAGGCCGCGCCATCCAGCAGGGAGTTCCTCTGGCCGGCTACTTCGTCTGGTCGTTCCTGGACAACTTCGAATGGGCTTTCGGCTACAGCAAACGCTTCGGCATTGTCTACGTCGATTACCCCACTCTGCAGCGCATCCCCAAAGGAAGCTTCCACTGGTACCGCGAATTCATCGCGCGGCAGCACACCAGCCGGCAGGCTCTGGACTAACACTTCATCTCAACCAGGCGCGAGCCGCACCAGAAACAGCCAGATCAGGTACGGATACTGTGCCAGGAATACACTTCAAACTCTGGCGCTCTCATAGTGCAGGCGAGCAGACCGTACAGAACCACTCGGCCTCGGTTGGGAATGGACCGTGGCGGGCGATGTGACGCCGATGCGTCAACCTTGAGAACTCCTACTCGACCATCATCGAGATACAGAGAAGGGGTGATGGCGTGAAAGATTCCACGTACGTGGAGACGATATCGTGCCCTTGCCCCTCGACTGCAGAGCGCAACCGCAGCACTCACCCTCAGCGTCCCCGGTTCAGTAGGAATAACCTCCAGAGGTGGTGGAGATGTCATCCTCCAAGCGGGGACAGTGAGAAATGGTACACCATGGGAGCATGCCAACGTACTCACCATAGTGAGCCATGACGGAGCCGTTGGAGGCAACGCTATCTGAACACCAAGCCCGCCAAAGTCTTTCCATCGCCCGCTGGACGCAGCGCTCGCCAGCACCTCGGCCGTATCGAAGATCGCACCCTCATGGAGGACACCAGGATGAAAGGTCAGGACAAAGAATCCTCGGACGGACACCTGATAGCTGCCCGGAGCATGGAGGCGGGAGAAGTTGGCTGAAACGTGGACCGTCAGCATCTGAGCAATGCGGGCAACTGGGACAGAGTGACCACCTTGGCCTCCTGCCCACGCCGCGTGCGACGGAGCACAACCAAGCATCGCCACCATCATCACACAGGCCCATGCTAGTCGGAATCTATTCACGTTCTAAGGGACTCGGCGCCCAACGCGACACCACCATGAAGAGCGCATACGGGTTCTATCGCTCGTAATCGAACGGGCCGAGGCAAGAATTGCATTTCAAAGTCAGAACATAGATAGTCATGACGTGAAGGTACTTGCCTTCCTGGCGGTCGATTTAGCGGGCGCCGGCGTGTTCGTGGGGGTTCGCGATTCTTTGCAGCCGTGGTGGTGGGTACCGCTGATCGAACTGGCCGTTTCCGCCACTTTCTTCGCCTCGACCTTGTGGCCACGGCAATTTGACTCTGGTCCGAACCTCCGGCAGTTCTACGAAAAGTGGGGCGGGTCGACACTCGTGGATGTCCATCGGCAGATGATGGGAGAGCTGTTGGATGCGATCGATAAGAACAAACGCATTCTGCCGAGCAAGGAGAGAGCATTCAACATTGGGGCTGGGGTGCTTGCCCTCACAATCATTGGAGGCGCCATTTTCCTCCGCGCATCAACTGTGACAACACACAACCATCACGGACGGTCTACTCGCGTAACGGTCGCCACGTTCTCCTCGGGTCACGGGGTTCATCCCGCTACCAAGCGCCATCATAGCTCCAATCCCTCCTACCGCTCTCACTCGGTAGGCGTACGCATTGCAGCCAGTGCGAGTATTGCCCTGCTGGCATGGGCAGCCCCTGTGTCTGCTCACGTTGGACTGGGCCTCGACCTGGTTAGCCCCAGTGCAGCTCTTGCCGCGTGCGCAGGCCCCGGATACTTTACAGGGACGACCGGCTATATCAGCTACCTTGGCTCGACGCAGTCCACAATTTCCACTGACTCCCCCAGCACCTGTAGCTCGAGTTTTCCAAACTCCTACGGGACCATGGTGCTTCAGGCCGGAGTATCCGGCTGCGGCGGCGAGGCACCGTATGCTCAGGCAGGCTGGTTTAGTTAGATTGGGCAAAGTGGTCCCCTGCCCTTTCTGGCGTCAAACGGAGTTACTCAGGACTGCGATACCGGTCCGATCTCTTTCAACACTCCAAGCAACGTGGTGTCCGGCTCCAACACCTACCGCATAAGTGTTCACGGCCAGCTGATCAACGATAATATATGCTTTTCACCCCGGGCTGATTTCTATCTCAACGGATCTTTGTACACGTCCGCCTGCCTGGGCTGGTCATGGGGAAACGCCTACAAAATCTTCGCTGAACGCACCGGCCAGGACAACTACGTAAGTACCGCCGCTGGCGTCTACTTCAGCAGCAACGAGTACTGCGGTGGTAGTGCCGGGGCCGATTGTACGCCAAATCAAGCGCTGACGGTGTCGAGCGCTGATCACGGTGGGAATACACCCAATAGCCAGTACAAGAGGCTTAGCACAGATCCTACGAGCTTCGTTGTATGCGACAGCCGAGCCACCCCTAATCCGTGCTCGTAACCGAGACATGCATCCAAGGAGACCCGCTCCAATGAAGCGAAAGAATACCGTTAAGCTACCCCTCGTCACCCTCGCGGCCGTACTCATAGGCTTGGTCCTTTTCAGAGCAGGGACCGGCCGGGCGATGCCGAGATTCCGAGAGTCGGCAAACGTTGCGCTGCTACCTAGCCGAGAAGACATCCAGCTCGTGTCGCTCCCCGCCACCGCGCTTCCGGCTGGCCCCAACGGGGTGCCGAAGGTGACGGCGGCTGCAGCGCTCAATGTGGTCGAGACTCGCTTCGGATTTTCGGATTCACAGGTCGACTCCAGCAGCGGCCTAGTAAGCGCTGTCATTAGCCTACGGCGAGACGCGCTGCATCAGAACATCAAGGCCTGGGTGATCCCGTTTGTCATTGACATCCCAGGACAGGGCCCCAGGCCGGGAAGCACTATGTACCAGAGGCTATGCGTTGTCGTTGACGCAACAACTGGCAAATTGTCTTCGCCTACGCTGCTGACCCGAGCGCGACAACTCATACTGTCAGAGGTTGAGTCATGTTTTTCTGCCTCATTTGGAAGTTGGCGCTAATCTGGCTTGCCTCGTCAGTGTTTCCCCTCGCACAGTCGGCCTTCCTCACCAGCGGAGTCTCGGTCCGGACAGGTACTCACGTACTGACGGTTAAGCGAGTTCGGCTGCTGTGTACACACGGTGCCGGATCGCACTCCGTGCGGGTGCGTGGCTACTATGCCTCCTATCCCTTTTTCGGGCCAGGGCCTCCGGCCACCCCGGTGTCTCACCAGACGGGCTACCTCTTCGGTCACGAGGTACGCACGCCCATTGACTCGGCTAGCACCCCTGCTGGCATTTTGGTGGTGGGGCCACAATTGGGGGTCGCGCCTCAGCTCCCGGCTGCAGGGTGGGTGCAGGTCACTGGCAAGTGGAGTTGCTCAACCCTCCGCCTCGAACTCAAATCTTGGAGGCCATCGGCCCACTCTTAGCGCTCATTTGACGTGAATATCTCAAGGTGCTGGACCGTCTTCACCCCTCGCTCCCCCCGCGTGGACATTGGCGCCGGCCGTATTGTTAGCCACTCTCCGTCGGCTAATTCCCAGAGCGCAAATTGCGGCGAGGGATACCCTGTCTTGGCTGAACGTCCTTCCGGCGGCATCGATCAGACCCGTTGGTCACGCTGCACTGGGCGAGCGGCTCGTCCAAGAACTCAAGGATGAGCCGCTCGCCGTACAGCCAGACCCCAGACTTCCGGTTCTACCACTGCCTGCGGTATATGCTCATCCAGTTGGAATCGGAGTTCAGTCACGCTCGAGAGCAGACAACTTTCGTTGGAGCGGACCTAGATGCGAGCGACGGAACTCATTGGCCACGGCGCGCTCCTCGCCGATAGCACGCTCGATCTCGTCGCGGTGATCCCAGTAGTACGCCAGTGCCGCATAGACATCGGAGAGCGTGATGGTCGGGTACTGGTACACGATCTCATCCACGGACATGCCGAGCTTCTCGTGCCAGAGGGCAACGTCCTGCACGCGAATTCGATGCCCCGCGATGCGTGCCTTGGGCCCGCCCTCGCCGGGAACAACTTCAACGTGCTCCCGGATCGTGTCTACCATCAGCCGCATCCCTTACCGGTGGTACAGAATTGCACCCTCAACATCTGGCATAGTCGAGGTATGACACCCGCCACGCTGCGTGTTCGGCTCACATACCACACCTGGAACGCCTCGGTGACTTTCCCGTTGCTGTCGGTACTGGGGGCGAACAGCTTGCGAATCCGACCACTTGAAAAGACAGTGATTAATGGCTAGAGCGGATCTCATTCAACAGATGCTAGCGGCACTGGGCCCGCACGGTGTGATTGCCGAACGGGAACAGTTGCGAACCTATGAGTGCGACGGGCTCACTAGCTATCGGGTCATTCCCAGTCTGGTGGTGCTGCCGGGGAGCGCCGAAGAGGTACAGGCAGCGGTGCGCATCTGCCACCGGGCCGGCGTGCCTTTCGTGGCTCGTGGCTCCGGCACGGGGCTTTCTGGTGGGGCACTGCCGGTTGAGGAAGGGGTGCTGATCGTGCTCTCCCGAATGCGCCGGATTCTGGAGGTGGACCTGCCAAATCAGCGCGTGGTGGTCGAGCCGGGAGTGATCAATCTATGGGTCACCGAGGAAGTTTCTCCCGCCGGCTACTACTATGCGCCCGATCCCTCCAGCCAACTGGTCTGTTCAATCGGCGGCAATGTCGCCGAAAACTCGGGCGGAGCGCACTGTCTGAAGTACGGATTCACCACCAACCACGTGACTGGCCTGGAGGTAGTGCTGCCGGACGGCGAACTGGTGCAACTGGGCGGCAAGACGCTCGACACACCGGGGTATGACCTGGTGGGAGCCTTTGTTGGCTCGGAAGGGACGCTGGGCATCGCCACCAAGATCACCCTGCGCATCATACGCAAGCCGGAGGCGATGCGTACCCTGCTGGCCGCCTTTGGCAGCATGGAAGAGGCCGGCGGGGCAGTCTCGGGAATCATCGCCGCCGGGATCGTGCCGGCGGCGGTCGAGATGATGGATGCCCTCTCCCGACAGGCAGCGGAGGCCGCAGTCCATGCCGGCTACCCACCGGACGCCGGCGGCCTGTTAATCGTCGAGCTAGACGGGCCGGCCACCGAGGTGGAGCAGCAGTTCGTGGCGGTGGAGCGGATCTGTCGAGAGCATGGCTGCGCCGAGTTGCGGGTGGCCCGCGACGACGCGGACCGCATGCTGATGTGGAAGGGCCGCAAGGCAGCCTTCGCGGCCATGGGGCGGATCAGCCCCGACTACTATGTGCAGGACGGCGTGATTCCCCGCACCGCGCTCCCCGAGGTGCTGCATGAAATGGCTCTGTTGAGCCAGGAGCACGGCCTGCGGGTGGCCAACGTGTTCCACGCCGGCGACGGCAATCTCCACCCGTTGGTCCTGTACGATGCCGAGCAAGAGGGCCAGGCGGAACGGGCCGAACTACTGGCCGGCGAGATTCTGCGCGCCTGCCTGGCGCACGGCGGCTCGATTACCGGCGAGCACGGCGTCGGGTACGACAAGAAGCGCTATATGGCCGACATGTTCACGGCCACGGATTTGGCGGTGATGCAGCTGCTGCGCTGCGCCTTCGATCCAGCGCATCTCTGCAACCCAGGCAAGGTCTTCCCCACGCCGCGTCTCTGCGGCGAGGTGCCGGGACCATATCGTATGCACCCGCTGGAGCGAGCCGGGGTGGCGGAGCGAATGTGATGACAACCTCGGTTGGCCTCGAAGGCATCACCACCCTGCTTGGTAGCTACGTGCGACCGGCCATACCGACGGACGCCATCGACGGTGCGCAGCCCAGCCTGGTAGCCGAACCCGGCTCAGTCGAGGAGGCGTCCAACGTGCTGAGATTGGCTCAGCAGCACGGATTGGCCGTGGCGCCCCGAGGGGGTGGAACCAAGATGGGCCGGGGTAATATCCCCGGACGGGTCGATCTGGTCCTCAGCACAGCCCGACTCAACCGCATTCTGGAGCACGCCGCTGGCGACCTGGTGGTTCACGTGGAAGCCGGCACCCACCTCAAGGACGTGCAGCAGGTGCTGATCCGGGCCGGCCAATGGCTCGCCCTCGACCCACCCGAAGAAGGAGCGACCATCGGCGGCGTCATCGCCGCCAATGCCTCCGGCCCGCATCGCCTGCGCTACGGCACGGTGCGCGACCTGCTGATCGGCATCACCTACCTCCTGCCGGATGGCACTGTGGCACGGGCGGGTGGCAAGGTGGTGAAGAACGTGGCCGGCTACGATCTGTGCAAGCTCTTCACCGGATCATTCGGCACCCTCGGACTGATCGTCGAGGTCATCTTCCGGCTGCATCCGTTGCCCGCTGCCACCAGAACCGTGATCTGGCGTGGCGCCGATATCGCCTCATCGATCGCGGCTGTGCTCGCTTCACCATTGGTGCCGGCCGCCATAGAGTACTGGCGCCACGATCAGGGATATGAGGTGGCCGTTCGCTTCGAGGGTATTGAACCGGGCGTAATCGCCCAGGTCAAGACAATGATAGGGTTGTTCCCCGCAGCAGAGACGCACGTCCTCACCGATGACGGGGAGCGCGATTTCTGGGATTCACACCGAGCGGAGGCAGGGAGCGGCTCGCTGCGGGACGTAGAGTTAGTGGTGAGCCACTGCGTGACGGCACTCTCAGCCACGGTGGAACTGCTACGCGAGTCGGGAGGAACACGGATACGAGGCCACGCGGGCAGCGGGATCACCTATGCCGCGCTCGCTGCCGACGTACCGAAACGGGAGTTTGTGGTGCGCGGCGTACGCGAACGAGTCATGGCGGAGGGTGGCAGTGTGGTAATTCGGTGGGCGCCAATTGAGGTAAAACAAGCGATCGACGTGTGGGGCGCGGATGCCGGCGCCTTGCCGTTGATGCGACGAGTCAAAGAGCGCTTCGATCCGAACGACACAATGAATCCGAATCGATTCTTGGGAGGCTGGTGATATGGCCGACCTTCCTTCCCACTCCCAGGCCGCGGCCCAGGCGGGCGGCGCCGCGGAACCGAGCGATCTTGCCCAGGATGTCGGCGCCGCAGGGCCGGCAAGCGCGCAGGCCACTGTTGGCGCCGGTCGCACGGAGAGCGGTTTCAGCCTTCTCCCCGCCTTCGACGGACATCATCCGCCGGCCCGAGAGCTGATCGACGACTGCGTCCACTGCGGCTTCTGTCTCCCCACCTGCCCCACCTATCTGCTCTTCGGCGAAGAGATGGACACGCCGCGCGGCCGGATCCACCTGATGAAGCAGGGGCTGGAGGGTGAAGCGATGAACAGCACCATGGTGCGCCACTTCGACCTCTGTTTAGGGTGTCTGGCCTGTGTTACCGCCTGTCCCTCCGGCGTGCAGTATGAGAAACTGATCGAGGCCACGCGCCAGCAGGTGGAGCGGCGTCACCAGCGCACCCTGGCCGATCGTCTCTTTCGGGAGCTGGTCTACCGGCTATTCCCTTATCCACGACGCCTGCGCCTCATGACTCTGCCGCTCAAGCTCTATCAGCGTTCCGGTGCGCAGCGTACCGCCGAGCGCAGCGGCGTGCTGCGGCTGCTGCCCCAGCGGCTGCGGTCGATGGAAGAATTGATGCCGCCAATCCCGGCGCGGGGAGATACAGTGCCGGCCTGGACACCGGCCAACGGCGCCCAACGAGCCAGGGTCGGCATGTTACTGGGCTGCGTGCAGCGGACCTTCTTCCCCCACGTCAACGCCGCCACGGTGCGCGTACTCGCCGCCGAAGGATGCGGGGTGGCCGCGCCTCCCGACCAGGGATGCTGTGGCGCGCTCTCGCTGCACGGCGGTCGCGAAGCGGAGGGCATCGCCTTTGCCCGTCGCACCATCGACGCCTTCGAGGACGCCGGCGTAGACGCCGTGATCGTGAACGTGGCCGGCTGCGGGTCGGCTATGAAAGAGTACGGGCACCTGCTGCGCGACGATCCGGAGTACGCGGAACGGGCGAGTCGCTTCTCGGCGAAGGTGCGAGACGCATCCGAGTTTCTGCAGGAGATCGGCCCCCTGGCCGAGCGGCACCCGCTGCCGGTCACTGTGGTCTACCACGATGCCTGCCACCTGCAGCACGGCCAGGGCATCACCCGACAACCGCGCGCCACCTTGGAGCAAATCCCGGAACTGACGCTGAGAGAGGTGCCACGCGAACGCGATATCTGCTGTGGTTCAGCCGGGACCTACAATCTCCTCGAGCCGGAAGCAGGACGTGAGCTGGGCGATCGCAAAGCGCACAACGTGCTGGCGGCGGATGCCCAACTCCTGGTCACCGCCAATCCCGGCTGCCATCTGCAGATTCAGGCCAGCCTGCGTCGCCTGGGCCAACACCTGCCGGCGGCACACGTCATGGAGTTGGTAGACGCCTCCATTCAAGGCGCGAACGCCGAAACGCTCGGCCGCTAGTCTGAATTATTCGGTGGCAAATTGAGGAGCTGCCCCAGCATTTGGACTCTGGACAGTTCGTCCCGGTGACCGGGGGGAACGTGCTACCATGTAGCACTATGGAACGCGTCGGAGTGCGAGAGCTACGCCAGAACGCCAGCGAGTGGCTGCAACGGGTCCAGAGAGGCGAGTCCTTCGAGATTACTGACCGCGGCCGGCCGGTGGCTTTGCTGGTACCTACACCAGGAGAAGGTATCATCGAGCGATTAATCGCGACCGGGCAGATGCGACCGGCCATCGGCAAGCTCTCAGAGTTGGGCGCCCCTCTTCCCACCAAGCCGGGCGAGCCATCTCTGTCGTCTATCCTGGCCGAGATGCGTGACGACGAACGGTAGAGTTCTCTATCTCGATACCTCGGCATTGGTCAAGCTAGTCTCCTACGAGGCCGAGTCCGATGCATTTGTTGCGTTCCTGGTCGGTAAACAGACACCCGTTTCGTCGGAGCTAAGCGTAGTAGAGCTTGGTCGCGCGGCTCGGCGTCGGAGTCAGGAGACGGTCGTCAGGGCCGAGCTCGTCCTCTCCCAACTCCAGCTCGTCAGCCTGACGCGCTTCCTTCTCGAGAGGGCAGCCCACCTTGCGCCTGTCCTGCTCCGCAGCCTGGACGCGATCCATTTGGCGGCAGCGCTGGAATTGGGTGCCGAGCTCGAAGCGCTCGTCACCTACGACGATCGCATGGCAAACGCGGCTCGGCAGCATGGCATGGCTGTGGCGATGCCGGGGCGGGACTGAGTGGCCACATAACCGGCTCTTTGCACCTACTCCCTCGACTAAAATCAGCAACGTCCTGGGGCGACTTCCGCCGCCCCGCTGGCTTCGATGGATTCGACTGGGTCACGCCGCAGCTAGGCTATCTCCTGGGTGAATCGACCCTCTACCGTACACAAGACGGAGGCGTCACCTGGCGAATGATTCGAGGTTGATGGAGTTGGCGGAGCACCGGCCGAGCGCCGGCCGACCGCATGAAGTTCCCCCTCGTCTGCTGGTCCTACTTCACCTCTTCGGACTCGTCCTCGTCCGCGCCCGCCGAGGCCTCCAGGCCTTGATCCACCCGCTGCATCCGTTCCAGCTCGAAGATCGCATGCAACACGCCCAGCGCTGCATCGCGCGCTGCCTCCGCGGTTGGCCAGGGCTCCGCGTGACTGATCGCCGGCTCCGGCAGCCCCTCGATCGACACATCCCATCCACTTCCGCCGCTATCCGGTTTCACCGTGAAGTGCGTGTCGTGCTCCACACCGTGCACCGTATAGGTCTGCCTGCCGGTTTCGGGCTCTGTCTCCGGTCCTTCCACATCCAGGCCGTGCATCTCGCTGTTGCCCATGCTCGCCTATCCTTCCAGATCAACTGTACCGCACGGGGCCAAATCTTTCACCAGTCCGGGCACGTCGATCATCTACAGGAGCGCGGCATACACCATGAGCGTTTGCTGAACCACGTCGTCCCAGGACCGGATATCAGATCCTTCCCTCGCGTCCGGCGGCTTCTCCGCCATCGCCTGCAGAGTCGCAGCCACCTCGACTGATGGTGCATCTAAAGGAACAAGCGCGGCTCTGGTCGAGCCGGCCGTGCGCAGCACTTCCCGGTGGGCTGGAATATCTGAGGCGATCACACCTGCGCCGCCGGCCAGCGATTCCAGCAACGTCATGCCGAATGCCTCCTGGCTGGAGAGGCTGCCATAGATCGCGGCCGTTCGGTACCAGCGGTACAGCCGCGCTTGATCTACCTGACCCAGAAAGTGGACTCGCGCCTCCAGACCGAGCCGAACGGCGAGTGCCTCCAGATCAGCCCGAGCCGGCCCTTCGCCAATTACGCACAGGACAAAACGATCGTCGAGTCGGGCTAGCGCGCCCAGAAGGCGATCAACCCTCTTGTAGGCCGCCAATCGGCCGACGCTCAGGATCAGCGTCTGCTGCCCAGGGAATGGCTGCGCCCTGCGGATAGCAGCCACATCCACCCCGTTGGGAATCACCGCGATCCGATCTGCCGCGGCCGGGAAGTGGCGAAGCAGCAGCCCAGCTTCACTGTGCGACACGCAAATAATCGCTGCAGCGCGCTGCAGCATCAGCGAACCCACGGCACGATACGGGAGGTGCAAGGCACGTCCCAGGGGCGTATGGCCACCACCATGATAGTGCGGCGTAAAGACCAGCGGACGGCAACCGGCGAGAGCCGCGAAGAGCGCCGGAAAGGCGTGATAACTGTGGGCATGAACCAGATCGTACCGTGCACCATACCGGCGAAGATAACGCCATATGCCTGGCGCCAGCGCATAGATTGGCTCCGGCAAGGCCAGTGGGAAGCGGCGTACGGTCACGCCGGCAATACGCTCAACCGAAGTCGCACCGCGGACTTTCCGCTGGGTAAGCACCTCGACGTCGTGTCCTCGGGCCGCCAGGCGCACTGCCAGCGCGGCCACATGCGTTTCCACGCCACCCACCGCCGGAGGATACCACGGCGCGACATAGGCGATTCTCAGCCGGCGGCCTCAGCCTCGTTCTCGACATCGCCCATGTAGAGCTCCAGCTCCACCCGCGTCACCAGTGTCCCTAACTGTTCGCGAGCGGCTTCATACTCCGCATGGCCGATCAGGGCCGCCTCCGCCATGCCCATTTCACCCTCGTCGGCGTAGCCACACTGCCAGATCAAGGTCGGCCCGCCCTCGGGGCCATCATCCGCAACCAGAATCTGGCCAGCCGGTACCCCGATCTGGCTGCGAATCCGAACCACCTCGCGACGCGCCCGCAGCACTGTATCGCGATCTTCCTCGCGGACATAGTACCGAATCTGTTCAATGATCATGTCTGGCTGTTCACTCCAACCATGCTGTGTCTCTTCAGCGTACTACGTCACGATAGCAACGGAAACGGGACATGAACCTTCTGGGCTTACGATTTGCCCGTGCAGCAGATAAGCGTTACGCAGCCTCATGCGCGCCTTCCATCCGCGTGGGCTCCGTAGCTACATATCCGAAGTAGGCGACCATGAGCGCACTGACGGCATTCGCCCAGGTGTCATTACTGAAGATCGGCATCAGTCCGAAGAGGACGTCCGCCTGCGGAATAAAACCCAGAAAGGTCGCCACTCCAAACAAGATAAACAGGGTACGGCAGTAGAGACGTGCAGCGGAAAACTTGGCGGAGAGCGCAATGCCGCAGATTCCAATCAAGATGTGGACGACGTTGTGCAGGTCATTGATGGGAAAGAGTCCGAAGAGATACCCATAACCGGCTCCGGCGTCGAGATGCGGCGCGTCGAACGGTGGCGCGGTGTGCAGCGCCGGAATAAAGCCGAGGATACCCACCACCAGGTAGATCACGCCAAAAACAAGCGTAAAGAGCCGCGTCTGAGTCTCACCGTGCTGTTGGTTCATCGCGTGCCACCCCCTCCCGACCTAATCCTATTGTATTGTCACAAATTGCGGGTCCGAGGTCTCTACCGTCAACACCATTCGACGCGTTTTCCATGACCGTAGGCAAAAACGATGCCGACTTGCAATCCATAACAACCAGCGCCTATGCACCTATCAACGAATCTTGTGGATAACCCCAAATTCGTCGAAATACCCCTTGCAACCGCCCCTACACCCTGCTACATTGAGGGTGCTTCGAGTGAGCACGACAGGGACCACCGAAACGGCCTCCGCGGTGAGCCAGGGGCAGGGGCGCAAGCCCGGCCTACAGGTAACGGCAGAGAACGAGCGAGGATTCTCGATCAGGCGAAAGCCTTGCGGGAACCGCGATCAGCACGATCGGTACCCCAATCGTGGGCACTCGAAGCCTTTTTTCGTCGCCGCCAGTGACGCTGTCGCTTTTTACGACGCCGCCTCAACCACGCCATCCTCACACTGCGCTTCGACGCGTCCATCGGCAAATTGCTCATGGTAGAGGCGGGCATAGGCGCCGTGTTGGCGGAGCAGTACCTCGTGCGTGCCGCGCTCGACAATCTGGCCGCGCTCAATCATCAGAATCTGGTCCGCCGCCAGAATAGTGGAGAGGCGGTGTGCGATGGCCAGGGTGGTGCGCCCCTTCATCAGCGGACGCACGGCGGCCTGGATCAACCGCTCCGAGTGAGTATCGAGCGCGCTGGTGGCCTCGTCCAGGATCAAGATGCGCGGGTTCTTCAACACCACACGCGCGATGGCCAGCCGCTGCTTCTCGCCGCCGGACATGCGATAGCCGCGCTCGCCCACGATAGTTTCCAGCCCCTCGGGCAGTTCGGCGATGCGATCGTAGATATTGGCGGACCGAGCGGCAGCCAGTATTTCATCGTCGCCGGCATCGGGACGGGCAAACAGCAGATTATCTCGGATCGAAGAGTGGAAGAGGTACGTCTCCTGGGTCACCATGCCGATCGAATCGGCGAGCGATTCCAGTTGGATATCGCGCACGTCGAGGCCATCAATCCGAACCACGCCATTCGTCACGTCATACAGCCGGGTCACCAGATACGACATGGTGGTCTTACCGGCGCCACTCGGACCCACCAGCGCCACCAGTTGACCCGGCAGCGCATCGAACGAGACGTCCTCGAGGGCCAGTCGTTCGGCAGCCGGATCGTACTGAAAGGACACGTGGTCAAAGGTGATCCGGCCCTCAACACGTGACGGATCCAGCTCCACCGCTGCCAGCTTACTCTGAATCTCGATCGGTAGATCGAGATACTCAAAGATGCGGTCGAAGAGGGCCAGCGCGCCCTGAATCTCGACCTGGACGTTTAGTAACTGTCCCAGGGGGAAGAACAGCGCGCGCTGCAACGTGGTGAAGGCGACGATGCCGCCCACCGAGATGGCGGCGGCATGTCCTGGCGCGGTGCTGAGAATCATGCGGCCCGCTACGTAGTACACCACGGCCGGAGTGATTGAGAAAAAAGTCGAAATGATCATGAAAAACCAGCGTCCGACCATCTGTTGTCGCAACTCCAGATCGGCCAGGCGTTGATTCTCCCGCATGAAGCGCTCGCTCGATTGCCTCTGACGACCGAACGCTTTGGTGAGCAGTACGCCGGAGACGGAAAGAGTCTCCTCGGTGAGCGCGCTCATGTCCGCCAAGCTGCGCTGCGTGCTCTTGCTCAACTCTCGCCGGATAGTACCGACGCGATAGGTGATATAGAGGAAGAGAGGCAGCAGGGCCAGCGAGATCAGGGTGAGCTGCCAGGAGATGATGAACATGGCGATGATGGTGGAGAGCGTGGTAGTTATGTTGGAGACCACGCTGGTGGCGGTGTTGGTGATGACGCTCTGCACGCCGCCCACGTCATTTGAGAGGCGCGATTGAATCTCGCCGGTACGGGTACCGCTGAAGAAGCGGAGCGACATGGCCTGCAGATGGTTGTACAGGTTGTTGCGCAGGTCGCGCATCACCCGCTGGCCAACCAGATTGTTCGCGTAGGTCTGCCCGACGCCGATCAGGCCGGTGACCATCGGAATCACGATCATCAGCCCAGCGTAGAGGGTCAACTTGCCGAGATCGCGATGCAGGATCGCGCCATCGATGATGAGCTTGAGCAGGATGGGATTGACAATGCCCAGCAGCGCGATGACCAAAATCGCCACCAGCACCAGGGTCACTTGCACGCGGTATGGGGCGAAATAGGCGACCACCCGCCGGACCGTGCCAGGAGTGATGGGCCGGCTCGGCTTCTCCATCAAGAAACCCGCGCCCATACCGCTCCGGCGGCCGATGGCTAAAGGCTCCCAGCGCGCCGGCTGCCAGGGCTGATAGCGCTCGTGTTTACTCTCCGCGTGGCTTCTTCTCGATGAAAGACTGCTTCAGCCGCCAGTTGATCGTGGTCATGGTCGGCGTCTCCTCTTATTCGCGGCCTGCCCGCGCTTCATCAAGCGTACATGGTTGCTTGTTATGTGAGTTCCGGTTGGCGCACCACCTGCATGGGGGGCAATGCCGCCTCGATGCGTGCCCGGTCGATCTCAAGCCACGGTGGCAGCATCAGATCGACGCCAAGTCGATCCTCCGGCTGGTCGATCAGAAAGCCGGGTTGGGTGGTGGCCATCTCCAGCCGGAGGCCATCCGGATCCGAGAAATAGATCGAGTGGAAGTAGTTCCGGTCGAGCACCGGGGTCACCTCGAGGCCGCCTTGCCGGAGCCGTTCCCGCCAGTAATTCAGCGCGTCATCGTCGGCTACCTGCAGCGCGAAATGGTGCGTGGAGCCACGGCCAACCTGCCCGTGGATCGGAGGATCCACGTCGCCGTGAGAGGCGTACGTGATTATTGTTCCGAGGCGACCACCCTCCGGCTCCGTGCTCCAGTACCAGCGCAGCGCCTGCCTACCATCCCGTTCGACCATCTTGAGAAGGCAGTGTATACCAAGCAGCTGATCGTAAAAGGCATTGGTTCGTTCCATATCGGAGGTGATGGCCGAGATATGGTGCAGGGCGCCCAGTTGCATATCCGGTGCGATACTCGTCACCGGCTCTGGCCATGTTTCTCGTGAAAGGTCGTGGCGGCCAGGTGGAATCAATGGTTCGTCGCCCTCCGTGGCCCACTCCCACCCCGGTCCCCGCGTGGCAATCTCTACCACCACGCCGTCTGGGTCGGTGAAGGCGATGCTCTGATAGGCATGATGATCGTATGGACCTGCTACCAGGCAGTGGGCGTGCTGTAGCCAGGTTTTCCACTTCAGCAAGGCATCTAAGGAGTCGACTGTCAGGGCGAAGTGATGCGCGCTACCAATGCCGATGCGGGCCGGTGGCGCGTCCGGCCACTCGAAAAAGGTGACCAGGGTACCGGGGGAGCCCGTCCGGTCGCCGAAGTACAGGTGATAGGTGTCGGGCCGATCAAAGTCGACAGTCTGCTTGACGAGATACAGGCCCAGGACGTTGAGATAGAAACGAGCGGTTCGTTCAGCGCTACTCGCGACCAGCGTGATGTGATGAATCCCGTCGATTGCGTAGTCGCTGTCCGCCTGCCTGCCCATCAGTCCAGCATCACCTGATCGACATAGCACCAGCGCCAATCGCGGTCCGATTGGAACGCCTGAATGATGGCGTGGTTGGTGGCATGAAAGTGCTTGGTAACATGCGTGTTCTTGGAACTGTCACAGCATCCCACATGCCCGCACTCCGTGCAGAGGCGCAGTTGTACCCAGGTATCTCCCGTCTTCAGACAATCCTCGCAGCCCTCAACACTCGGCGTCACGTCTCGTATTTGATCCAGATGTGTACAGGTAGGCATTAATTCAGGCAGTTTTTCGACCGTGTCCGGCATTTATCTCGTCGCGGGCGCGTTCCCGCCGGCGCTTCTCGTTCTGCCGCAGCAGCTCCAACCAGCGCCGATACTTCTCGGGATCGGCCTTCATGGCTCGGTAGCGCCGCTTGTTTTTTTCTTTGCGATGAGTCTCGCAGTACTGCGCTTTAGTCGAGTTCACCGGTGCGCCACACTCTTTACATCGCCGATCCAGTTTCTCCGGCTTTGGTTTCAGAATGCGCGCCGTATCGAGACCGGCCCGGTTTACAATTTGCCGCACACGCTCCCGCGTGATCCCGAACTCGCGACCGGTTCTCTCCAGGTTATGCAACTCGCGGTATCGAGTTACCACCTGTTCTGGGTCTGCCTTTCGATTCGCCATGTGTGCCCGCCCCGTTGTATCAAGTGAAACTCTCGGTGATGAAGCAGGCGACGCCAGGGCGAATTAGCTTGCCAGGTCTCCTGCCGGTGTGGAGCCGCCCGACTGGACCCCCATACCCAATGACCAGGCTGTCTCTCGTTCTGACTATTACTACAGCACTGTCATGCACATCTACGCAAGAAGTATGCCCATCTTTCAACATACCCGGCTTCTCGCGCGCTTCGCGGTATCTTTGGAGGGCAGCGAGCCGGCTCGACCCCGGCGAGAGGAGAGTGAGCGTGGTTGCACTCAAGGTACTGGCATTTTCATTAGGTATGGCGGTGGTAGTCCAAACCCTGCTCTCCGCGATCCTCACCTTCGTGCTACCACGAGGTGTGCCCGTGCGCCTCACCAGAGCCGTTTTCGCAATCTTGCGCGTCGGCTTCGATCTGGTTGCCGACCGGCTAGCCACCTATGAGGATCGCGACCGCGTCATGGCGCTGTATGCTCCGTTTGCCCTGCTGATCCTGCCCCTCGCCTGGATCATCCTGGTAATTGCCGGCTACATGGGGATGTTCTGGGCACTGGGCATCGATGGCGTCCAACACGTCTTCGCGGTCAGCGGTTCATCCGTGTTCACGCTGGGGTTTTCCCCCGTCAGCACTGTTCTCCAAACGGCATTGGCCTTCTCGGAAGCCGGCATCGGTTTGCTTCTGATCGCCTTGCTCATTGCCTACCTCCCGACCATGTACACCTCATGGTCGCGCCGGGAAGCAGGCGTTGCCCAGCTAGAAGTACGGGCCGGTTCGCCGCCTTCGGCGCTGGAGATGATCACGCGGTTCAATCAACTCGAACGGCTGGAGAAGCTGAACGATCTTTGGCCGGTATGGGAGACCTGGTTTATGGACATCGAGGAAAGTCATACGTCGCTGGCAGCGCTCACCTTTTTTCGCTCGCCGCAGCCGGAACGTTCCTGGGTCACGGCCGCGGGCGCGGTGTTGGACACCGCCTCCTTCGTCGCATCGTCCCTTGATGAGCCTCGCAACGCGCAGGCTGAGTTATGCATCCGGGCGGGCTTTCTGGCCCTGCGTCGCATCGCCGCCTTTTTCCGGCTACCGCTCGATCCTATCCCCGAGATTGGAGCCGAGGTGACAATCAGCATCAGCCGAGACGAGTACATGGCCATGTACGATCAGTTAGCTGCCCGGGGCGTACCGCTCAAGCCCGAGCGCGAACAGGCTTGGCACGACTTCCGCGGCTGGCGCGTCAATTACGACATGGCACTCCTCGGCCTGGCCAGGCTCACCATGGCGCCCTACGCCCCCTGGTCCTCCGACCGCTCCCTGGCAATCGACAAGCGCCGGCAATGGCGGGAGGACAGAGGCCTCGGGCCGACCGACTTGCCCGAGTCGCAACGCGTCACGTAGGGCACCCTCACCCCCCGAGAGGGCCGGGGGAGCGGGCCCATTGATATTTCGGAAGAAATATAGGACACTACGGAGGCTGCGTTTCCAGCCGATCGCGCACGCTGTTCCACATACCGACAAACGCATAAAGGGGAGAGAGTTTTGGAGAAGATCGTCTTACAGAAAACACCGCTGCGAGTGCTCGTAGCCGTTCTCTTGCTGCTTGGTCTGACCTGGGGGTCGTGGCACATAGCCTCTGTGAGCCATGCGTCCACCCCGGCCAGCGGCAGCGTGGATGCCGCCAACCCCACCACCTCATGGTCATTCGCGCCCGTGGCGGGCGCGAACGTTGGCGTTACCCCCATCGTCACGAATTGTGTAGCGACGTTCTGCGACAACTTCGACCTGACGGTAGCCGCTCCACCCACCGGAATGCAGGGAGTCCTGACCGTCGACCTCACCTGGAACAACACCACCGCCGGTGGGACCGACCTCGACCTCTTCGTGGTTGCGCCCGACGGCACGACCTCGGGCCCGGGCAGTCCGGACGACATGCCAACCGGCGCGGGCAAGGAAGAGCTCAAGCTTGCAGCAACCAAGTCCGGCACCTACCATATCCGCTCCGTGGCCGGCACAGCCCCAACACCAACCCCGGCGCAGGGAACGGCAACGATCGCCTACACGCCCATCCCTCCCACCACCACCGGCGGAAGCATCACCTCCACCCTGCAGTTCGCGCCCTCCAGCCTGGTCTCGGCCAACCTGCTGGGCGCCGAGCCACAGTTGAACATCGAGCGGGGGGTTGCCAACTCTCCCGCGGGCCGCATCAACCCGAACTACGCCTTTATCGACTGGCCGTTCAGCAGCCGCACGCAGAGCGATATCCTGCAACGCACCACCAACGGCGGCGACACCTGGCGCCAGATTCTTGATTTTCGCTGCTCGGAACGCAACGCGCCGGGTTGTGCCTCAGGAGGTGGCGGCGACTCGGTCAACCGCGTCAATCAGTACGACGGTAACGTGTACTTTGGTGAGCAGGAGGTAGTGGCCCAGGAGGCTCTCTCTAGTTCAACCGACCTGGGCGACACCTTCCAGCCCACGCGCCAGCAACCAATTAGCAATACTGCCACCGCCGTCGACCGCCAGTGGATTTCAACTGTCGATGCTCCCAACATTCAGGTGACTCCGCTGGCGACGCTCGGCCAGCCGACACCACTCCCGGTCACCCTGGATGCGTTTTACTCGTATCACATCCCGGCGGCAGGTGAGTATATCCAGGGCGTCACCACCGCCGGCCAAGTCCTGCCACAACCCAATCCACAGATTGCCATCGTCAGCCAGAGTGGACCAAGCCGGGTCGACGTGAACCCGAAGAGCCTGGGAAACGGCTACTTCTATCAGTGCTATCGAGACGGCAACGGCTTCGAGGTAGCCACCGCGAAGATCAGCGACTACCAGCTCAACACGGCCTATAGCATCCACAACGTGAGCAAAGACCAGCCTGCTATCTTCCCGTGGATCAACCTGGACAACCAGGGCAACCTGTACGCCACCTGGGTCACCGGCGGTGTGGTCAAATATCGATACTCCCAGATCGGTCTGCCTACCAACAATCCAGCCATGGGCGGCATCCCGGGGACCACCTGGTCCGACACCTACGTGGTCAATCCATCGGCTCTGGGCAGCAACGTATTCCCAGAGGTGGTCGCGGGCGATCCGGGCCATGTCGCAATCGTGTACGATGGCACCACCGACTACACCGGCCCGTCGGACACCGCCCCCAGTACCGCACGATGGCAGCCGTACGTCAGCATTGCCACCGATCCGTTGGGCAACGCACCCGCCTTCCAGACCGGCGCGGTCAGCCACCGCGTGGTCCATGTCGGTAGCATCTGCACCAGCGGAACCACCTGCACCGGCGACCGCTCTCTGCTCGACCTGATCGACATCCAGATGGATACCTCCGGTCGCGTCGGCGTCGTCTATACCGACAACAACGATCAGTTTGGGCGGGATACGGGTTCGTCGACCAGCCGGGGCCAGCCATTCGTCCACTTTGCCAAGATCACCCAGGGACCGTCGCTCCTGGGAAGCGGCGCCGTGAACCTCAGCATTCCCACCAATAGTCGAGCGGCGGATCCCGGCGACTCGGCCACCTGGCCGAACGTGGTATCCACCCCAAGCACCGACCTGAAGTCGCTGGACGAGCGCAGCGCCGCTGTCACCGTGAATAACGGCCAGCTTGTCGGAACCATCAATCTGCTGGATGCCAGCTCCGCGACCATGCAGAACGACATCACAAGCTTTAATAGCGCCATGCAGAACGGGGTCTCCTACTCGACCGCTAACCCGGCCGCCGCGGCCACGCGACTGCTCTACATCCTCCGCTTTGAAACCGGGTTTGTGGATGCCATGCACCAGGGTGACGTGTACTACCTGGCCTACGAAGCGAGTGCCGGTGGTGCGACCCGTGCCTTCGGGGCGAAGCTCGACGGCACCAACGCCACCGCAAAATCGTCGAACGCCATCTCCTACACGTCGAAGACGGGTACGGCCGCGGTACCCACCACCGGCACTGTCAGCGGAAATACCTTGACCCTGAGCGCCGCGCTGTCGAGCCTGGGGCTCTCCGCGTCGGACACGATCTACAGCGTCACCGCCTTTGCCTACGCCGGCCCGTCCGAAGCGATCGAGAGCATGCAAGACCCAGCCAGCAACGGGGCCACTATCGGACGGATCGTCGATGCCACCCCGCCGTTCGATGCCACGCTCCTCAGCAGCAGTCCCACGATCGCTCGCGTGGCCAGCTTCCACGTGCAGCATCACAGTTCAATCGTCAACCTCACCTGGCACCTGGCCCAGAGCCGGGGCATCGTGGGCTTTAACCTCGACGCCGGCACGCACCGCCTCAACCATCAGCTCATTCCGGTGCACCATAGCCCGACGTACCACTTCAGTGCTCATTACCGTGGGACAGGCCCCTACGTCCTCCGCATCGTCATGAAGGACGGCGCCATCCAGAGCGTGACGCCTCACTAAGTTTCGACGCACGACTCCGTCAGCGGAGTAGCCGAGGGCGGTCCGGTTCACCGGGCCGCCCTCTCTCGTTCAAAGAAAAACTGTCGCTGGCCGGGCGTAACAATCGGTGGCTTTGGGGGAAAACCAAGCGCCCGGCCAGGACAGCGAAGATACTGTCTCGATCGCACCTCCTACCATTCTGTCCCTATGCCATTGCCATGTATCGACCGTTCGTGATTCAACCCTACACGGGCAGCGTTTAGGTAGCGTTTGTACAACGTTGTCGGCGTGATTTTAGGCTAATGATTTCGAATGCAGCGCGGTCACCCACGATCCACCCCTGCGCTATCCAGCGCGTCGCACCGCACCAACACGCCAATCTGTGACACTACCAGGCGCGAAAACGTTAAGACTAAGAGATGCAAGTCCGGGAGCTATTCCATTCGGCGGCAGGTAACAGGTCTCTGGAAATGGCACATACGTATACCCTTGTTCTGTTAGGCCGCTTTGGCATGGATCGCGACGGCCAGCGCCTGCCCACCGAAAGTTGGCCGCGCCGAGCGCGTAGCCTTCTCTCCATGCTGGCGGTGGCGCCCGACCGTCGCCTCTCGCGCGATGAGATCGTGTATCGCCTGTGGCCCGAGACCACGCAGGAAGCCGGCGCTGCCAATCTGCGCTATGTGCTACACCGGCTGCGTGGACTGCTCGCCGAGACCGGGAACGGCGAACCGCTGCCCGTGCTCTTCGAGCATGGCTGGGTATCGTTGAACCTCGCTCATCACTGGGAGATCGATCTGGATCGCTTTGCGCGGTTACAGGGCAGTGCGGACCTAGCCGAGCTGCGCGAGGCAGCAGCCCTCCATGCAGGTGAGCCGTTGATTGAGGATCGCTACGAAGATTGGGTGGTGCCGGTGCGCGAACACACCGCCCGCCTCTGGCATCAGCTCTGTCTGCGGCTGGCCACGGCGTATCGCTCCAAGGGCGACGTCGAGCAGAGCGCCGTCTGGTTGGAACATGCGTTGCGCAGCGACCCGCTGGATGAAGAAGCGCTGCGGTTGCTAGTCCAGGCACTGGCCGAAGCCGGCCGGCGGAGCGATGCCCTCCGAGCCTTCCAGCGCTTCGAGCACCAGCTGCGCAGCGACCTGGATATGGCGCCAGATACGGATACGGTGGCACTGATACAAGAACTGAAGATGAGTCACGGCCGTGTGCCGTCAACGGCGCGGTCGCAGCTCGCGGCGCCGATAGAACCGCAGCAAGTGATCCCCCGCTATCCGCTGTCCGCCGCGGGACCACTCATAGGACGTGAGGAGGAGTTGCGCGACGTACTGCGGCGGTTGGGTACAGCCCCAGCCGCACGCTTCGTATTGGTGGCCGGCGAGGCAGGGATGGGGAAGACCCGTCTGCTGGCCGAGATCGCCTCACAGGCCCGAGCCATGGGAGCCATCACCCTGGCAGCGGGAAGCTACGAGCAGGAGGGGCGCTTGCCATACGGTCCCATCCACGATGCCCTGCTGGATTATGTTCGTGCCCAACCAGAGGAGGTACTCCAGGTCCAACTAGACAATCTTTTGCCCGAGTTGAGCCGGGTCGTCCCCGAGCTTCGGGTCCGCTTGCCTGATATTCCAGATGGATGGAGCGGCGATGTCGAGAGCCGGCGACTGCACTTCTTCACGGCTCTGTCGCAGGCACTGGAACGCATCTGCCGTGACCGACCGCTGGTGCTCCTGCTGGACGACCTGCAGTGGACCGACGACGCGACGCTACAGTTGCTGCACTTTTTGCCGCGGCAGATCGGCGCCACACACCTGCTGATCGTCGGCGCCTACCGTCCGGAGGATGTGCCTGCCGACAGTGCGCTGTCCCAGCTCATCACCGCCTGGCAGCAGTCCGGCAATCTCATACCGCTGGCTCCGTTGGAGCAATCAAGCCTGGCTCTGCTCATCGCAGATCGCCTGGGCGGCCCACCCACCCCGCATCTGGTACATCAGCTCCAGGGGCGTAGCGCCGGGAATCCGCTGTTTGTCGTTCAACTCCTGAGCCTGCTTCAGCAGGAAGGGCTGTTACACGATCGAGATGGCGCCTGGGAGCTTCCCGCCACTGCAACGCTGGAAAAGCTTCCACCGGAAATTCATCAGGTTATCTCACGGCGTTTACGACGCCTGGATGCTCCCGCCCGTGAGCTTCTCACTCAAGCGGCAGTACTCGGGCGCGAGTTCTCCTATGCCGCGCTCGAAGCACTGTGGGAGGGACCGGCGGCCACCATCTTCCCCTCGCTCGACGCTGCTCAAGACCTGCATTTGCTGGTGGAAACGGAGGCCGGCTATGCCTTTCTCCACCCACTCCTGTGGGAGGCGCTCTACGGTCAGGTTTCATCCCACAGGCGCCCTGGGCTTCACGAGCGCGCCGGGTTCGCGCTGGAAGCAGTCTATGGCGAGGAAGCACCGCAACACGCCGCCGAGTTGGCGCGGCACTTTACCCTGGCCGGCGCCGGTTGCGCCCCGCGCTCCTGCCGGTACCTCACCTTGGCCGGCGAGAACGCGGCTCGGCTCTATGCCAACGAGGAAGCGTTGGCCCTCTACCGCCGAGCGCTGGAATTGGCAGCCACGACGAGAGAGGCAGCCGAGCTGCGTGAGAACATAGGCCCCATACTGGCTACCCTGGGTCGATACGACGAAGCCGTGATGGCGCTCGAGCTGGCCGCTCTGCCCTATGCAGACGCCGACTATCCGGAGGGGATGGCGCGGGTCGCCACGCAGCTTGGTTGGGCACACTGGGCGCGCGGCGCCAATGAGGAGGGCCTGGCGCGCGTCGAGCAGGTGGTGCATGGAACGATAGCGGCAATCTCGCCCGCGCGAGCCTCGCTCTACGGTGTGTGGTCCGTTCTGCTCGAGGGGGCATTACGCTACGAGGAGGGGCTCGCGGCCGCTGAGCAGGCAATAGCCATCGCTCGGGCCGTCGGTAACGAGCACCTGATCGCGCAGGCGGAGGCCCGCCAGGCACTGCTCCTGGTCGCACTCGATCGCTCCCCAGAAGCTCGCCCCCTACTGGAGCGGGCCGTCCCGCTCCTCGAGGTGGAGAGTGATTTACCAAATCTGAGTCGTGCGCTACGAACCCTGGCCGACCTCCACGCCGCCGAGGGCCGGCTCGATCTTGCTATCCGCTACCTGGAGCAAGAGTTGGCAGTGGCTCAGCGCATGGGCGATCCGCAGAGTGTGACAGTTGCTGCTGTCGCCCTGGTCCGATCCGAGATTGCCGCCGCCCAATTCGGCAACGGGCTGGCCGCGCTCGACCAAGCCGTAGAGATGGATCGCCGGCTGGAGACGACTCCCGCCTTGCTCAGCGCGCTGCTGGCTCGTGGCCGGCTCCATCTGCTGCGCGGCGAGGAACAGCACGGCACGCGGGATTTGGAGGAGGCGATCACGCTTTCCGCCCAGGCGAACGCATACCGCGAGCAGTGGATGGCGATTCGACTACTCGCCCAGTGGGACCTACGCGCCGGACACCCGGAGCGCGCCATCGAGCGTCTGGAGCCTCTGCAGAGCGTCCCCGACTTCGATCCACAGGCGGCCCACCTGTGGATACTGGCCGAAGCCTATCTTCAGCTAGACTACGTGGCGCGCGGCGGCCAATTGGCCGCCGCCGCCCTCGACTACACAACCCTGCCCGGCGTACCCGCCTCGGCCATCGACGCGCTGCGCGTACACGGCATGGTGCTCTCCCGCCGGCGCCGCTGGAAAGCAGCGGAGCGCGCTTTTGAGGAATCGCTCGGGCTGGCCATCGGCAGCCACAACTGCTACCACCAGGCACGCGTGCGATACGAGTACGGACGCATGTATGCGAAGAAGGGGGACGTCGTTCGCGCGCGGGAATGGCTAGCAGCCGCACTGGAAGTCTTTACGCCGCTCGAAGCTCGACCGTACATTGAACGCACAACGCAGACGCTGGCCGAACTGTCACCGGCCTCGGCAAGCGGTCTTCAGGGAATAGGTGAACTCGCCAGGCTCGACTGCGACGAGGAAAAGAGCATGGCCGAAGAATGGCTAACCGCCGAGACTCCGTGGCCGCCGTACTGAGAGGTGAATTGTACTGGGTGGGTGGCAACTTTAATGTCTTAGCGACCTCGACAGAGATTTACCCGCGTTTGCTCCCCTGCACGTACCGACAACGCAAACGGAGAGCGCTCTTACCTCACATGCACGTTAGCGAAAGAGGTCTGTGACCGCGAAGACCAAGCCCGGCAGGACCTCCTCACCGGAAAGCTCTTCCTCAGCAGTGACGATGCGCACCACCCCTTCGCCACGCCACACCTCGACGGTGCGCGTCTCCGGAGCTACGATCCAAACTAGCCGCACTCCGGCGCTCAACCACCGCTGGGCCTTGGCTCCCATTTCCAGGCGCCCCTGTGAGGATGAGGCAACCTCCGCCACCAGATCCGATGCGAGGTGAGGATACCCCTCGACCCCAGAAGCCGGCTCCCGTCCGGCACGAACATACGCAAGATCCGGCACCAGGACTGTATCCGCGCCGCCATCCGACGAGATCCGGACCCAGTCTTCACCGGGAATACCTCTCCCAGCTGGTGCTCCTCGACGAACCGATCAACGGCACGCAACAACGCCATGACGATCCGACCACGCCCACCGGCGGTAGGCGACATGCGCACCAGTCTCCCGTCCAAGAGCTCGTAGTGCCACTCGTCCTCGGCCAGCCGCGAGAGTTCCTCGGCTGTCATGAGTACCGGCTCGGCCCATGGCGTAACTGTCTCCACCGATGATAGCTCCTATGAAGTCACGATTCGCGTCTTCGACCTCACTGTATGATTTTGACTGTACCATTTCACGACGGCTGGACGGCATAGTCAAACTTATGGTCTAAAAGGTGATCACTGAGACCGCTCCCGAGTTCTCATCGGCGGCATAGACCTTGCCGGCTGCCCGGTCATACGCCACGCCGTCCGGACCGAGCAGGGTCGACAAGGTGGCGATCGTGCGACCAGACCGGAGATCGATCACCGAGACCGTGTGGCCGTGGTTTTTGTCCGTGCCCGGATCGCCCTCATTGCTGACGAAGGCTCGATGCGAGGACGGCTCGATCCAGAGTCCCTCGGGATGGACGCCGGTAGGCATATTCTTCACCACTCGCAAGGTTCGGCTATTGATTACCGAGAGGGATGAGGACCCGGAGTTCACCAGGTAGACGCGGTGGCGCCGCGAATCGACCCGAATGGGGTGAACCGGCAATCGGCCCACCGGGATCGACGTTACGGTCTTGAAGGACAATCCATCCATCACCAGCAGCGCATTGGCTTTTTGCAGCGCGATGAAGACCTGGTGAGTGACGGGATCGACGCCCGCAGCCTGCGGCGAGCCAGGGGTGGCGGCCGAGAAGAGACGTCGCCCACTCTGAGTATCGATGACCGAAATCGCCCTGGAACTCGCCACATAGAGATGCCTCAGACCCGGATCCACCGCGATGCCGGCCGGGCCGGGAGTTGAGATAGTCCTGGTAAGGCGCAGCCCGAGCGTATCAATCACCGACACGGTGTTGCTCCTCCGGTTAGCTACGTACAGGCGGCTGGCGCCCGCATCGAACGCGAGATCCTCCACCTCGTTACCGGTGGGGATGGTCTTCAGCACGCGGTCCGTGCGGTCGTCCATGACGGCCACATCGCCGGAGTGCTCATATCCTATATACACCCGGTGGTTTGCCGGGTCGGCAAACACCGGCTCGGGCCGCTGCCCGGCATGGATCAAATGAGTCGTATAGGTCAGCGTGAGATTCCCCGCTGCGACAGAGGAAGAGAGAGGCATTCCCTGCGCAGCGACCAACACGAAAAGCAACACGATGATGAACCGATGCATGTAGTGATGCCTCTTTCGTACCTGACCTATGGGTCATACTACTCCTCTGCACCGAGCTATCGCTGGATCGCGACTTCGTGTGATGCAGTAGCTACTCTCTGCGATTCCAGGGATTCCGGTAGCTAACATGCAAAATCAATTCTCCTCCCGTGGTCCCGACGCCCCGCCTGGCGGCAACGATGTAGAAAATAATACATCCGGCAACAATCAATCCCACATCTGTAAAGCCGTCCGGGTCAGCGGGGCCACCCCCGTCTCGTACCAACTCGGTGATTCCGGAGACGATCCCTCCAATGATGCCGACATCGATGCACAGCGCGATCAAAAGACGCCAGGGGGCCGGAGTACTACGCAGCGCATTGTGAGCCCGTTCCGCGGGTGGAACGTGTCGCAGAGCTAGAATGCCTCCGACGCCTATCCCGATGACGACAGCGGCGTCGAAGGCTAGTTTCCCGACTCTCCCGAGAAAGTGTTCCACTGGAATCCCAACCAGAGCACCCAACGCAGTGAATCCGCAGACCCAGAGGACAAGTGATGGTATAACGCCGAGCAAAAAGGTCTTAAGCTGTATGCCGACGGCTCCGGCTACCAGGGACGTGTAGATGCGGAGTCCCGGGATAGATCGGCAGAGCGCAATCGCCGGGGCATGAGCAGATCGCAGCCTCCCGGTTGCCCGGTCGAGTGCCTTGGCGGCGTGAACCCGTTCTGCCAGGGCCCGCAACCCCACCGAACCCAGCGCGCGTGTCCACATATACGCAGTGAGCGCGCCACCAAGACTGGCTGCACATGCGGCCGGCACAAAGAGCCAGGGAGATAGTTCGCCGTGGGCAATGAGCACCCCCGCGCCAACAAGAATCACCTCGCCGGGGGCAAATGGTAGAGGGATTCCTGATTCCTCCGCGAACAAGAAGGAGCAGAAGAGCAAGAGCGCCACAGTTCCATGTAGACCTGAGAGAAGTGTCATCAGAGTTAGCATAACCGTGAGGAGGAACTGCCACGTCACATCTTCTTGCTGAGCACCAGGACTCGAGTCGCCATGTGGATGCAGATCGGGGAGGGACTCCCGCTCGGATCTCGTCGGGTATTCCGTTCCTCCATTCATATGCCGGTTCGGTAGTACTGGGACTCGGGGCGGTTGGCCTGGCGCTTGTCGTCTGGCAGATATTGGTGCTCTCCAGTAAGGTACCGGCGTATCTGCTGCCCGCGCCGCATAGCGTGGCACACGAGTGGTGGCTGCTGGTGGAGAGTGGCGTTCTCTGGCATCATGTCAGTGCTACCCTCCAGGAGGCACTGTTGGGTTTCGCGCTGGCCTTTGTGGCCAGCGCCACCATCGCCTATCCACTGGCAAAGTCACGCGTGGTGGCCAGTATCCTCTCGCCCTATATCGCAGCCACGCAGGCCATGCCGATCCTGGCTCTGGCGCCTCTCCTGGTGGTGTGGTTCGGCCTCGGTTTGTTCTCGAAGACGCTGATCTGTGCCTTGATCGTCTTCTTCCCAATCCTGATCAATACCTCGGTCGGCCTGAGAACCGTCGACCACACGCTGATCGAAGCGGCCCAAACCGAGGGTGCGAATGCCTTCCGGGTCCTGTGGCAGATCGAAGTGCCCCTCGCCCTCCGTACCATCCTGACCGGCGTGAAGATGGGACTCACGCTGTCCCTGACAGGCGCTATCGTCGCCGAGTTTGTCGCTGCTGACTCAGGGCTTGGCTACTTGATGACCCTGGCACGCAGCCAATACGATTCCAGTCTGCTGTTCGTCGCCTGCCTCACCGTGGTGACCCTGGCAGTCGCCGGCTACGCCCTGATCAGTGCGCTGGAGCGTGTGCTGATTACCTGGGACTAATATGAGTGTGTCGATTGGCCGGAGGATGGGAGAGCAATGCGTCGAGGAGCACTGTTCAGCCTGCCGATCTGCCTGGGGCTCATCGCCTCGGTAGCAGTGTCCGCCGGGCACAGTTCAGCTACGTCTTTGAAACCTATAGCTGCCGCTCATACCCATGCGCTGATCAGGGTGGTGGTGGCTACGGGCTTTATTCCGAACGTGGAGTTTGCCCCGTACTACGTCGCCCAGGATCTCGGCTACTACCGGGCCGAGGGTCTGAACATCACCATGAACTACGACCGGGTGTCGAATCTGATGTCGGCGGTGGGGTCCGGTCAGTACGACTTCGGCGTGTCCACCGGAGACACGGTAGCCATCGCCAAATCGCAGGGGGCGCCGGTCACCTATGTGATGGCTCAATACCAGAAGTACCCGGTTGGCGCCATGATGCTGAAGGAGGGCGGTCGCATGCCGAAACGTCCCAGCGATCTGAAAGGACTGCACATCGGCATTTCGATTCCTGGCAGTTCCACGGATATCGGGTTAAGGGCGCTGCTGCAGGCCGGCGGCCTGACCGAGAACGACGTAAAGGTGTCGGCGATCGGATTCACCGAGACCGAGGCCTTGATCGGCAAGCAAATTGATGTTGCCATGACCTACGTGGACAACGAGCCCGTCCAGGCCGCCGCACTGGGCCATCCGGTCAACGTCCTGGCCGTGTCCAGGTACCTCGAGTTGGTCTCCACCGGCGTGGTAACCAGTACCAGGAACGTGAAACAACACGCAGCTCTGGTCCAGAAGTTCGTCACGGCAACTTTACGAGGCCTGCGGTATGCGCTCAAGCATCCGGCCCGAGCCTTCACTATCAGCATGAAACGTCAGCCCGAGGTGGTCGAACCGGCACAGCGCAAGATTCAGCGCGACGTGCTGACCCAGCGGCTCACGTTCCAGCAGCCACCCAAGGGTCATCCGCTTGGTTGGTCAGACCCCGCAGCCTGGCGGACGACCATACAGTTCCTGCGTTCGATCGGGTCGATCAATCACGGCGTCACAGTAAAGTCCGTCTACACCTCAATCTTCACCAACACCTTTGCCACTCGCGCGCGCGCCTAAGCCAAACGCGAAGACCGTGTCGAGTCCGCCGTATCAAGGGGGGTACGATCGTAGGAAGTTGATCGATTGATCACGCCTGCGCGATGACGGGGTAGGGATGACCGCCCTCTGGCCCTGCCTTCGTCAACTCCCCGCTATCACGATACGATCCATCTGACGGAGAGATCGATGGGCAAGCCGTCCTACCCTTCCTGGAACAGTCTCCGCCTAGGTGACTACGACTACTCGTGGGCAGGTGCGAATTCATGATGCTCTGCTCCACAGGCAGGGAGGACCTGCCTCTTCGGGTGCACCGTCAGTTTGCTGCACTGACCGGCCATTTGTCTAGGTCCTGTCTCCCCATTCCACCGATGTGTTAGCAGCCGTCTGTCGGTCATGCTAAGAACAGAGCCATACACCTACGTGTGGCGCAGTTCTATATCTTGGAGGAATCATCAAATGGTGGCATCAACTAGCCAGAGCGGAAGCGCTCTGCTCAACTTCTCGAATACGCTGGCCGACGCAGTAGAGACCGCCGGCCAGAGCATCGTGGCCGTCAACGCGCGACAGCGAACCTCATCCAGCGGCGTCCACTGGCGTCCGGGTGTGGTGGTAGCGGCCGACCATACCATCGAACGCGAAGACAATATCACCGTTACCCTGCCGGATGGCCGCACGGTGCCGGCCAGCGTGGCGGGACGTGACGCCGGCACCGATTTGGCGGTTCTCAAAATTGAGAGAGCCGGCGTGCCGGTGGCTCAGATCGGGAACAGCGCCGATCTAAAGATTGGACATGTCGTGCTGGCCGTGGCGCGGCCCGGCGACAGTGGCATCAGCGCCAGTTGGGGCGCCATCAGCGCCCTGGGTGGCCCCTGGCGGACCTGGTCCGGCGGCCAGATTGACCAACTCATCCGCCCGGATCTCACCCTCTATCCCGGCTTCTCGGGAGGCGCCTTGATCGACGCCCAGGGACAGGTGGTCGGCATCGCCACCTCCGGGCTCTCTCGCTCACTCAACCTGGCGATCCCGACCAGCACCGTGAATCGGGTAGTCGATCAACTGCTGAGCGGCGGTCGGATCGCCCGCGGCTATCTGGGTCTGGCCATGCAGCCGGTTCAAATCCCGGATAGTTTGAAGAGCGCGCTGAGTATCACCAACCAGACCGGGCTGATCGTGGTACACGTCGAAATCGGCGGGCCTGGTGAGCAGGCCGGCATGTTGGTCGGCGATATTGTGCTGACGCTGAACGGCACGCCAATGGTGGACACCAACGATGTGCAGAGCGTGCTCGATCCCGAGAGGGTGGGCCAGGCGCTGCCGGCCCAGGTGATCCGGGGCGGTCAGCTCAAAGATCTCAGCCTTACTGTGGGCGAGCGCCCTCGTCGAGGAGAGTAACATGGCGACCGCGTTTCCCGAGGTTCAAGACTCCCTGGCCGATGCTCTCAGCCAGACCGCCGAGGCGCTGCGCCGCTCCACGGTGCACGTGCGCAGCGGCCGCCACGGTGGCGGCTCGGGGGTTATCTGGAGCGCCGATGGACTCATCATTACCAACGCGCACGTGGTACGCGGCTCCAGCGCCACGGTCGAGCTCTGGGATGGGCGCCAGATTGAGGCGGAGGTAACGGCGCGCGATCCGCGCCGCGATCTGGCGGCACTTCAGATTCATGTCGGAGATCTGCCGGCGGCGCCCATCGCCGACTCCGATATCCTGCGGGTCGCACAGGTAGCCGTGGCCGTGGGCAATCCACTGGGTCTTACCGGGGCCCTCACCGTCGGCATCATCCATGCCATCGCCCCGGCCGAAGGTCATGGCCGGCAGACCTGGGTGCAGGCCGACGTTCATCTAGCGCCCGGCAATTCGGGCGGTCCGCTGGCGGACGGACTGGGCCGGGTGATCGGCATCAACAGCATGACCGTCGGCAGCCTCGGGCTGGCCGTGCCCAGCAACGCGGTCACAAATTTTTTGCGCGAACGAGCTGTTCGCCCCCAGCTCGGCGTGACCATGCAGCCGGTTACCGTATCGGCAGCCAACGACTCGGTGCATGGCCTGCTGGTCTTGGAGACCACGCCGCGCGGTCCGGCGGGCCGAGCAGGCGTGATGCTGGGCGACGTCGTGGTTGGCAGCGGTGGCCGTCGTTTCAAGGATCCCCGACACCTGATCGACCTGCTGCAGTCCGCCGAGGAGAACGACACACTCCAGCTTGATATGCTGCGGGGCGGTATCCTCCACTCGGTATCGATTACCCTTGAAACCGACGACGACACCAGCAGCGCTGAGGAGGGCGCGGGAGTAGCGGCGTGATCCGAGTGCTCATCGCGGCCACCTCGTCGGTGGTGAGGGCAGGGCTGGAGGCCATTCTAGCCTCCAGCCCTGCCATTCAGGTGGTGGGAAGCTCGGCCACGCCATCGATGCTGGCCCAGCAGACCGAGGCGCTGCATCCGGATGTAGTGGTGGCAGTACTGGAGCCGAAGGTAGACACCCCGGTGTCCTCGCTGCTGGCCCTTGACGCCGAAGCGGGGTTGCCGGCCCTGGTGCTGCTGACCGACGATTCGGACAATGTGGAGGCGGTAGAAGCACTGCGCCATGGCGCTCGCGCCGTTCTGCCCCGCGACGCGCAACCCGAGGAAATTGTCGCTGCTCTGCATGCCGCCGCAGCCGGGCTCGCGGCACTGCACGTCGAGCACACTATTCCTCTACTCCCCCACCTGGCAGCGGTGCGGCGCACCATACCCACCTCACAGGGCGAAACGCTCACCCCGCGTGAGATCGAAGTGCTCGTCATGCTGGCCGAGGGTACCGGCAACAAAGTCATTGCGCGTCACCTCGGCATCTCCGAACACACCGTCAAGTTCCATGTTGGCTCCATCCTCGCCAAGCTCAATGCGTCCAGCCGCACCGAAGCAGTCACCCTGGGCGTGCGGCAGGGGTTGATTCTCCTGTAGCAGAACAACTCATGAGGCCATAGCTGTTACCTTGGAACTGTAGTACACCCACCAGAAGGAGACACGCCATGGCGTATGAAGTTCCACCTCTGCCCTATGCGTATGAGGCGCTCGAGCCGCACATCGACGCGGAGACCATGCACCTGCACCACGATAAGCACCACGCGGCATACGTGAATAATCTAAATGCTGCGGTGGAGAAGCATCCGGAGCTCGCCGACAAGAGCGCAGAGGACCTGGTGCGAGATCTTGCCAGCGTGCCGGAAGACATTCGCACCGCCGTGCGGAATAATGGCGGTGGCCACGTGAACCACAGCATGTTCTGGCAGATCATGGGGCCGAATGGCGGAGGCCAGCCGGCCGGCGCAGTCGCCCAGGCCATCAACAAGGCGTTTGGTGACTTCGACACCTTCAAGCAGCAGTTTAACGATGCCGGCACCAAGCGCTTTGGCAGCGGCTGGGCCTGGCTGTGCCGTGACTCTGGCGGCAATCTGCACATTGAGAGTACCGCCAATCAAGACAACCCGCTCTCCGAAGACCACTTCCCCATTATGGGGAACGACGTCTGGGAGCACGCGTACTACCTGAAGTATCAGAACAGACGGCCTGAATACCTGAACGCCTGGTGGAACGTCGTCAACTGGGACGAGGTGAACAAGCGCTACGAGCGCGCCGACAGCTAGTTCGGCGAGCGCGTCTATCGGAAAGAGAGGGCGGCAGGCGTCGCCCTCTCTATCGTTCCCCAGCCACCGGCTCGGTCACGTCGCGCCCACGGCTCATCCTGGCCGATCCACTATGCGGCAGACTCTAACGCCCGATGAAGCCGGCGGCGCGACGAGAACTCGAACAGTTGAGTATCGCCGTTATCGAGGTGGAGCAGGTAGCCACCGGGAGCACGCTTCTCCATCCGCACGTAGCGGGAAAGCGTCGCCGGCGAGCAGAACGCCAAAAGCTCATGGTGCTGATACGAACGGCCGCTCTGCATGTCGCGGTACAGTCCACTGGTAGTCGAAGCGAGAGAGCGGAGCGTCGGCATAGGGACTCGATCCTTCTACGTGTGCTGACGTCCGCTCTAGAGCAGAAGGCGGCGCTTGTCACTCTCTGTTTAGGCGTACTCGGTTCGACTATCGGCCACAAAACTCCGTGACGATATCGAGAAGCACGTGCAAGCCCCACATGTAGCCATCCACCGGAATGCGCTCGTCGTGACCATGGACCAATTGCTCCGCCGGAAATTCCTCCGGGATGCGGACCGGTCCAAACCCGAGGCAGCGCGTGCCCAAACGTGCCACATGCTTGGCATCAGTGGCACCACTCAACATCAGCGGAGCGACAGTAGCCTCGGGCACATGACGCTGCATGACCGAGACGATGGTGTCGTAGAGCGGACCGCCTGGCTGGTCCTCGAGTGGCACGCTGTTATCCACCGCTTCAATCTCGAAGTCGCCGCCGATAATCTGACGAATTTCCTGAAAGAAACCTTCCGGTGTCTGACCGGGGAGATACCGGCCATCGACCGATGCCTCGGCCACGCTCGGTACCACGTTAATCTTGGAACCGGCTCGCAGGCCGGTGGGAACGGCCGTATCGTGCGAGATCGCGCGGTAATAATATCCCAGGGCCGGAGGGAGTAAGCGAACGACATGCTCCAGATTTTCCTCCGTGAGCTGCCGGCGCTGCTCCGGCACGTTCAGCAGCTCGGTCAGCACCGCGAAAAAGCTGGCAAAGGTTGCCGTGGGACGGAATGGCAGGGGCGTCGTGGCCAGCCTGGTCACGGCCTCGGCCAGCCGGCTCACCGCGGTTTCGCGGCGCGGTACCGAGCCATGACCAGGGTCTCCATGCGCTCGCATCTTGAATCGACACGTGCCCTTCTCGGCTGTGCGGATATCGTACACCGCTTTGCCGGCGATATACATCGTGGTCCCCCCGCCCTCGCTCAATCCGTACTCAGCCCGCACCAGATCCGGGTAGTGGTCCACCACGAAGCCCATTCCAGCCTGGCCTCCCGACTCCTCGTCCGCCGTGGCCGCGAAGATCACGTCGCGCTTGAGCCGGATACCGCTCCGTTTGAGCAGTAGCATGACCATCAGTTCCTGCGCCACCAGCCCCTTCATGTCCAGTGCGCCCCGTCCCCACACGCACCCGTCGGTCAGGTCGCCCGAGAACGGCTCATGCGTCCAATGCTCCGGCTCCGCCGTCACTACATCCGTATGGCCGTAGATCAATAGCGGCGCCAGTTCTCCGCTGCCGGCATAGCGCACCACCACATTGCCACGTCCGGGCGCCGATTCGACCACGGTTGGCTCATACCCCTCCTGGCGCAATACATCCGCTATGTGTTCTGCCGCCATGGTCTCATTACCGGGCGGATTGGTGGTATCCAGGCGCAAGAGGGCCTGCAAGTGGCGGACGGCCTCATCGGTATCCATCTGAAGGTCAAGCGGCGATGTGTCAGCCATGGATTTCTCCTGGACTATGGTACGCGAACTGGTCGGAGGCCCCACAGCCTCACCATAGCGAAAAAGGCCGCTACGCTCCCTGTAGCGCGGCGTCCTCAACTCGCTGAATCAGCTCGCCAATATCAAACGGCTTGGTAAGAAAGTAGCGCGTACCAACTTCTGCGGCACGGGCAGCGACATCGTGCATAGCTGTCATAACGACGATGGGGAGATCGTGGGTGGCGCCATTGGCACGCAACCGACGGGCTACTTCAAACCCATCCACCACGGGCATCATCAGGTCCAATAGCACGACATCGGGGTTGAAGTGAAGGGCATCGTCCATCACGGCCTCGCCAGAGGAAATCTGCGCCGCGAATCCTTCGAGATCAAGCACATCCGCCACCAACTCGGCTACGTCCTGCTCGTCCTCGACGATCAAAACTCTCTTGACCACCGCCCTGCTCCCCCCTCCCCAGAGTACTTATAGAGCATAGATCAAACAGGGGATGAGAGTCATTCCTGACGAATGCGCCACTCGTCGCGCAGCAGCTCGAAGATATACATATCGAGCCACTGGCCGCCTCGATAGAACATATGGCGACGCCGCCCGATCTTCTGGTAGCCGGACTTCTCGAGCGCGCGGTGCATGCCGATGTTCTGCGCGATTGACTCGGACTCCAGGCGTTCCAAATTCAACTCATTGAACGCATAGGCCGTTCGCAGTCGAACCGCTTCGCTGGCGTAGCCGCGTCCCCACACCGAACGATTGCCCAGGAACATACCGCTTCTGGCGTGGCGGTTAGTCCAATCGATCCCATTCAGCGACGACACACCGACCGTGCGCCCTTCGGCGCGCACCGCCCAGTGCACATCGTGATGCGAAGCGGCTGTGGCCTCGTACCACTCCTCTTCCTGCTTGGCTGACGGCACGTTTTGCATCGAAAGGTACCGGTTAACCTCCACATCGGCCAGCCAACCACAGAAGAGCGGCAAGTCCTCCGGCGTTGCAGCCTCCAGGGAGATCAGTTCACCGTGCAGGGTCGGACCAAGCATGGAATACCTCTATCACGTCACGTAGCGAGAACGCACCATCGTCCATCACCGGTGCGCCGTATAGGATCCAGTAAGATCGTGAACGTTGCAGCGTCCACGATTATAGTGTCGGTCATCGGGTAGGGGGCGTACGCGGGTCGCGGTGGAGCGGCACGTGTCTACGATGCTGTGCACGATAGTTCTGCGCTTCACGCGCCGGGCGGACAACACACTGCGACACCTAAGACCGCATTTACAACGCTGACCCGAGGGCGGAGGATATCCGCGGACTGCGCAACGGTCGCTGATGGAGCACCGCCTGAGAGGAACGTATAATCACCCACGTGTGGCGTAGCCTGCCTGACCTCTAATCGGTTCAGGAACGCTGTGGTGTACGAGGACTGAGCGGTCCTGCTGGGCCGCACCGTGAACGCAAAGGTGGGATCGCTGTGGCCCGATGGATGTGGGCGCTCATGCCAGTGGGACTGATCGGCTATGCGCTATCGTACGCGCATGCCAATCATGTACTGCTGTTCGCGCTGACCGGCATCGGGCTCGTCCCACTGGCTGCTCTGATCGGCACGGCCACTGAAGAACTGGCCTACCGCGTGGGTTCGGCTGCGGGCGGCTTGCTCAACGCTTCCTTTGGAAACGTGCCGGAGTTAGTGATCGGCGGCCTGGCGCTACACAGCGGACTGGTGGCACTGGCGCAGGCGACGGTCATCGGCTCCGTGATTGGCAATGCATCCTTGGTGGTCGGCATGTCGCTCTTCTATGGCGGTATCCGCAATGGCATCCAGCACTTCGACCGCGAAAAGGTGGGACATCATGCGGTGCTGATGGTGCTGGCGGTGGCGAGTCTGGCGCTGCCCACACTCTTTACGGCGCGAGCGCCGCGGGACAATGAACAGGCGTTGAGCGTTTTTGTCGCCTGCCTGCTGATTGTCACCTACCTGGCATATCTGCTGTACGAGATCGGCGGCTTCCGCGGTGGACGGGAGGCTGGTCAGAGCGATGCATTTATGACGGAGACCGAAGCCGCGGTGACCGAACTGGTGCAGGAGGATCACGGCCCGTCCTGGTCCTGGCAGGCCAGCAGCGTGGCACTCGCCCTGGCCACCCTGTTGGTTGCGCTGGAGGGCCAGGTGCTGGTCGATTCGGTGGTACCGGTCACCACGTCACTGCACATGAGCCAGTTGTTCGTGGGGCTCATCCTGATTCCCATTCTGGGCAACGTGCCGGAACACTTCTCCGCGGTCCAGTTAGCCGGCAGGAACAAGATGGACCTCAGCTTTGCTATCGCGGCCGGCTCGGCCATTCAGGTGGCCGTCTTCGTGGCGCCGGTCCTAGTACTGCTCTCCTTTTTCTGGCACCCCATGACGCTGGTCTTCAACCCGATTGAGATCGCCGTCCTGGCGCTAGTGGTCGCCATCTTCTTCTTTGTGGCCCAGGACGGCGAGAGCAACTGGTTGGAGGGCCTGCAGATGATGACCCTCTACATCATGGCTGCCGCTGTGTTTTACTTTTTGCAATCGCCGCTGGCCATAGCGTAGCCGGGAAAGGAACAATTGATCTCGACTCTGGGGCCATCTGGCCGGTGTGCTTGCCGCTGTTTGGGGTGATGATACAGCTATCAATTATCACCACACGCCGGCGAGATTTCGTCGAGAAGGGAGCAGACCATGGCATTGACCCACGACACCCCAGGAGGAGAACAGAGCATTGCCTCGATTTCCGCGTTGCAGGTCGAGGCCTGGACTGCCTGGAACGCGAGCTATCATACCCCCGCTCGCGAGGCGTATCGCACTCTCGGCAATCCCCTCTACCAGCAGGACGTGCACGAGCGCATCGAGAGCCTCTTCGCCCGCCTCGATCATCAGAACAGTGAACTCGACCGGTATCTTCATGGGGAGGCCGCATAGGACACGCTGCACGGTTCCGGACTTCATGGTTTGCGGTCGCCGCACCGCGTCAGGCGCTCAAGACTCCTACAATGAGATGTGACTATTATCGACGCGTTGCAGCGTCCGTTGCACGACCTCCGCATCTCCGTGACCGATCGGTGTAACTTTCGTTGCACCTACTGCATGCCCCGCGAGGTGTTCGGACACGACTTTGCGTTTCTGCCGCGCCAGGAGCTACTCTCCTTCGAGGAGATTACTCGACTGGCGCGGCTCTTCGTCGGGCACGGTGTAGAAAAGATTCGGCTTACCGGCGGTGAGCCGCTGCTGCGCAAAGACATCGACCACCTCATCGCCATGCTCCACGAAATCGAAGGACTTCGGGATCTGACGCTCACCACCAACGCCTCGCTGCTGCCACGCAAGGCAGAGGCTCTCAAGGCCGCCGGGTTACAGCGCATCACGGTCAGCCTGGACTCGCTGGATAACCAGACCTTTACCTCCATGAACGACGTTGGTTTCCCGGTACAGCGCGTGCTGGCCGGCATCGAGGCGGCGGATCGTGCAGGACTGACCCCAATCAAGATCAACATGGTGGTGAAAAAAGGCGTGAATGACCACCACGTGCTGGACATGGCGCGATACTTCCGCGGCAGCGGGCACATAGTCCGCTTCATCGAGTTCATGGACGTGGGGCACACCAACGGCTGGAAGATGGATGAGGTGGTGCCGTCGGCCGAGATCATCGCCACCATCGGAGCCGAATGGCCGCTGGAGCCGGTCGATCCCAACTATCCCGGTGAGGTGGCTACCCGCTATCGCTACCTCGACGGCCAGGGCGAGATCGGCGTTATTGCCTCGGTGACCCAATCGTTCTGTGGCGGCTGCACCCGAGCCAGGCTCTCCGCCGAGGGCAAGCTCTTCACCTGCCTGTTCGGCGTGAAGGGTCACGACTTCCGGGCGCTGCTGCGAGAGGGCAAATCGGACGAAGAAATCTCCGCCTTCCTCCGGACCGTGTGGCGCGGTCGCACCGACCGTTACTCCGATCTGCGCGCCGCCGGAACGATCGATCTTCCCAAAGTAGAGATGTCGTACATAGGCGGTTAGCGTGCCGCTGCCGATCTCACACGAATAAACCGCGCGGACAGTCCTACGCCGTTGGCGAATCTCTCTCCTCACCCCCCGGCTCAACCGGCTGCTCCGCCATCTGCCCATACCGTCCCTGATGGAAGAGCAGCGGCTGCATCTGGTGGTTCGCGCCGAGCGCCACCACCTGGCCGATAAAGATGATGTGGTCACCCACCTCGTGCCTCGCCACCAGCCGGCAGTCGAAGTACGACGCAATGCCGTCGATCACCGGTGAGCCGGTCGTGGCGCGTGAGTGTGGAATACTGTGGAACATCTCGGCGCCTCGCGGCCGGTCGCTTGAGGCGAAGTAGCGAGATAGCGTCTCCTGATCGTGGCCCAGGACATTCACCGCGAAGCAGCCGTTTTCGCGAATTCTCTGGCTACCCTCGGTGCCGTCGACCACGCAGACCAGCACCAGCGGCGGCTCCAGCGACACCGAGGAAAAGGCGTTGGCCGTCATACCGTAGGGGTGATCGGCGCCCTGCGTAGTAATCAAGGTAACCCCGGTCGCGAAACAGCCGAGGACGTCCCGGAACTCCCGAGTGCTAAAGGCCTGGCCGGCGACGTGAGAGGTGGTCATGATGGAATCTACCAAAGACAGTGAGGCAGGTCGCAGGACCTACCTCACTATTGTGCCGTCATCCGACAATCAGGCGCCCAGGCGGAACGGCGGATATTGATCGGTGAGTCCCAGAAAGAACCCACTGGTCCGCATAGACCATCGGAGATAGCCGGTGGTGAACGAGTACGCCCAGCTAGGATACTTGCCGCTGAAGAGGACCGGGATCCAGGAAACGAGTTGCATCAGTACAGTAACCAGGCCGAGGACGCTCACGGCGATGAAGTGAGGGATGAGAATGACTAGCTTAATGACATAGCCGACCAGCGGAATCGCCCACCGGCGGCTGCTCTCCTCGGGGCGCTCGAAGAGAACGCGAACCGGATAGCCATCGTCGTCGCTGCCCAGGGCAAACGGTGGATACTGATCGGTAAGACCAAACAGATACGCATACATCCGACCCGACCAACGCAACACGCCGGCCTCAAACGAGTAGAGGCCGGGCTGGAACTTGCCAGTAAAGAGAACCGGAGCCCAGGCGAATAGCTGAATGAACGCCACGGCCCAGGAGAGAACAGTTACCGCAATAGCATGCGGAATCAACAGAACCGCACGAATCAGCCAGCCGACAATCGGAATCGCATACAGCTTACTCGGGTTTTCCGGGTAATCCGCCTGGAAATCGATGGGATATGACGAACCCAAGTACGTCGCACTCCCACCGCGGTCACCTGCCTCAGTTGCCATGAACATACTCCTCGCACCATTTGCTCTGCACCTGGAGAAGACCAAAAGTAGCGTGATGAATGTACCTGACGTGCCTCCTTCCGTGTGACCGATTACGCCGCTCTCTTTCGATCGGGCGCGACATCTCTACGCCATTACGCCACTATAGATGAAGAGCAACCTAATGCCATAGCCAGTCCGCTGTCGCCATTGATTGACGGAGTCGGGCCGTACAGCGCGGATCATGCCGGCCAGCTATCACGTTTGCTAGGCTACAATCCGAAGGACTCACGAGACAGCGTGCAACCATACGCTATACGAGCCTCGTGCTTGGAAGAAGGGACAGCATGGCACAACAACAGTGGAAACAAGCTCCGACCATGGAGATCGACGAGAGCCATACCTATGGAGCGGAGATCAAGACCTCTGAGGGGATCATCTCGGCCCGACTATTTGCCTCGGAGGCGCCGCAAACCGTCAACAATTTCGTGTTTCTGGCCCGGCAAGGCTTCTATGAGGGCGTGATCTTTCACCGCGTCATAGAGGGCTTCATGATCCAGACTGGTGACCCTACCGGCACCGGCAGCGGCGGTCCCGGCTACCAGTTCCGCGACGAACCGGTCAACCGCAAGTACACCCGCGGCATCCTGGCCATGGCCAACTCCGGCCGGCACACCAACGGCAGTCAGTTCTTCATCATGCACGGCAACGCCGGGCTGCCCCCGAACTACACCGTCTTCGGCGAAGTGACGGACGGACTGGACACAGTGGACAAAATTGCCACGACTCCCAAGAAGCCGGGTGGTGAGGGCTCTACCCCAGTCAACCCGCCACGCATCGAAAGTGTCACCATCAGCGAGGCGTAACAACTCTACAACTGCTTACAAGAGAACTCCCCCTCTCCCCCGGAGGTTGGGGGGCTGCCACGTCAATCACCGAGGCATCTCCCCAACCTCGTTGTGCAATCGATGGATCCAGCGCGTCAAGACCGGTTGCAGCACCACCAGCACCACGATCAGCCCCAACGCAACCAGAAAGGCTGCCAGACTCCGCACCTGGGGGCCCAGAAAGGCGAATCCAAGAGAGGTTGCGATGGCGGGAGGATGCACGTTCCGTAGCACGATAAGCAGGACTACGGTCAGGGTCATCGCGACCGCCGCGGCCCCGTACCCGGCGCCGAAAGCGCCGATACCCGCACCAATACAGCAGCCCAAGAGCTGCGCGGTCACCACCACTCGAATCGTGTTCATTTGATGTGTCGGCGCGTAGTAGATCAGGAAGGCGCTGGCGGCGAGTGAAGCAAAGAGAATCCGCTGATGCGTGAACCACTCCAGCAGAAAGACGGCAAGCAGCACCGTCACGGTTGGCGGGATCGCCAACGAGATCTCACCGAGCAGCCCGCCCCTGCGATGCCCGTGTTCGGCGAGAGACAAGCCGGCTGACGGCGTGGCGCCTGTAGGAGGCGTTTTCTCGCCTGGTACCCCACCGGGCGAGCTCTCGAAGCTACTCGGTCCTCCACCTTCCGCGTACATCTTTCCTCTCTGCTTAAAGTACGAACGTCTGATGCTCCGGTCTCCTCTTCTAATGCTACGGTAAGGACATGGACGATGGTGTGAACGCGGCTATCGACCCGGAGGATGTCGGCATCGGACGCCTCTTTTGGACCATCCCCGACGCGATCGTGGTTGGGGACGTAGAGAGTGGCCGCATCGTTTTGTGGAACCCGGCGGCAGAATACATGTTTGCCTACTCAGCGCAGGAAGCCGTTGGCCTCTCGCTCGAAGTGCTCATCCCTCCCAGTTTGCGTCCGCGCCACCGTGCCGGACTGGAACGCTATCGAGCCGGCGCCCACGGCTCCCTCATCGAGACTCACCGCCCCGCGGAACTACCTGCACTACGCAAGGATGGGCACGAACTGACCGTCGAACTGACCTTGAGTCCGCTCGAAGTCCCGGGCCGACCGAAATCGTATATCATCGCCAGTATTCGCGACGTCACTCAACGGTCACAGGCACAGTCGGAGGTGCGTGCGCTCAACGCAGAGCTTGAACGACGCGTCGAGGAACGAACGGCACGCCTGGAGGCAGTGGCTGCCGAGCAGAGTGCGATGCTCCAGCAGATGGCAGAGGGGGTGATAACCGTCGATGCGGCCGGATTCGTCACCTTTGTCAATGACGCGGCGACACGCATGATGGGTATCGTGAAGCTGGGAAGCCGCCTCGACATGCTGGTCTCGTTATTCCAGATTCTTACGCTCGACGGCCTACCGCATCCGCCGGAGCAGCTTCCCCTGGCCCGCGCCTTGCGGGGTGAGACGGTGGTCAATGCGCGATGGCGCATGTGCCGGCCAGGGGGCGACGAGCTCGTCATGGAGGCCAGTGCAGCGCCGGTTCGAACTGATTCCGGGGGCATCCTTGGAGCGATCACCACCCTTCGTGACGTGACGGAGCAAGACCGGCTGGAACGCGAAAAGAACGAGTTCCTGTCCTATGTGGCGCACGAACTGCGCACACCACTGACCATCATTCATGGTCATGTGCAGCTCTTGCAGCGCACGCCACGGGGCACGGCAGCGACACTCCATCAGCGTCTGCAAACCATCGATCGTCAGAGTTCGCAGCTCGCGCTCCTGATAACCGACCTGCTCGACCTGGCACTCATTGGAACCCATCGCTTGCATTGCCGGCTCACGCCGCTCGACTATCCCCTCTTGATACAGTCGATCACCGACGAGATGCGCCTCCTGCATCCGAACCGCGCCATTGACCTCGAGATCTCGAACAACTGCTGGATTATGGGAGATGCGCTTCGTCTTCGACAGCTTTTGATGAACCTGATCGACAACGCGTTAACCCATGGGCCGCGAGGCGCGGCGGTAAAGCTATCGGTCACAGGCAATCCGGAGATAGTGACAATCTCTGTCCGTGACGGCGGTCCGCCACTTCCAGCAGAGGAACGTGAACGAATCTTCGAACGGTTCCATCGCCTTCCCCCCTCCGCGCGCTTGCACGCGGGAGGATTGGGGCTTGGTCTGTACATCAGTCGAGAGATTGCGGAGGCACACGGTGGACGCCTACAGGTCGTTGATGACGAGCACTCATGCTTCGCGTTCTCACTCCCCATCGCACAAAGCAGAGTACCGGCTACCCACACAGCAGGTGACGTTCGGAAACACCAGGCTCCATAATGACCCATGGATACCAATCGCCCGCTCGACGAGGTACTGGAGGAGTTGCGGCGCGTCTTCAGTGAGCAGGAGATTGATCGCCTCCTGCGCCAGGCCACCATCCGGCAAGCCGAAGGCGCTCCGGCCGATCGTGATTATTTGTTGCAGCAAATTCGTGACCTGCACACCAGCACCTGGGAGGAGGCGCAACCGGCCGTGGTCGAACTATTGCGCGTGCTGGCACATCTGGTAGCGTCGGTGGAGACCCTCTGGGCCACAGTGGCCCGGCTGGAGCAGCGCCTGGACCGTCTTTATGAGGAAGAGGAGGGCGACGAGTGGGAGAGCTGAAGCTCTATCTCCTCTCCGGCGGCACGCTCGACGCCGATCGCTCGGTGATCCATCCGGGCGATGACTCGCACCAACGTGTCACGCTGCCCTGCATGCAGGTGCTAATCGAGAGAGACGGCCACGCCATGCTGGTCGATACCGGCCTGCCGCCCAGCACGGCCGGCGATCCGGACGCTCTGCACCGCGACTACGACATCGACCCGAGCTGGATTCGTCCCACCGCGACCTCTGAGGAGCGCGTGGACCGGCAGCTTCGCCTGGCCGGCTTCGGACCCCAGGATCTCGATCTGGTGGTCAATACCCACTTGCACTTCGACCATGCGGGCGGCAACGCACTGTTTCCGGGCGTGACCATTGCCGTCCAGCGGGCGGAACTGGCAGTCGCTCGCGAACAGGAGTATTTGCCGGTGTGGGATGCGCCCGGCTTGCATTTTCGTCCGGTGCAAGGCGATTGGAGCCCTCTGCCCGGTGTTGAGATGCTGCTGACGCCAGGCCACACGCCAGGCCACCAGTCCATGCTGGTGCGGCTGGAGAAACAGCCCTGGCTCTTCACCTGGGACGCCGTATATACCGAAGAGCACTGGCGCACCGGCAAGCTCGGCGCGGTCGCCGACGTTCCATCCGCCCGGAGCAGCATCGCCCGTCTCCACCAGATCGCCGAAGACGAGAAGGCACGGGTGATTTTTGGCCACGACATCGTGCAGTGGGCGGCACTCGGCATGGCGGACGGCGGACGCCCCAGGCTCATGACCGGGGTGTAGTCTCCGTCATCGAGCCAACAGCGCCTGCTGCCGTCGCTCAACACTCCGACTCGGCAGCCAGAAGGACCATACTATGAACCATCTCCCCCCAGATGCGACCGAGGCGAGCCGGCTCCGCCTCGATCTGGCCCGAAGGTTGGCGGACGCTTGCCCACCAGAGCTGGGCCAGGAGATTGCCCTCACCGGTTCCGCGGCGCGAGGACGTGCCGATGATTTCTCGGATATCGAGTTGAACCTCTGGGCGGACCAACTGCCGCGGGCCGAGCAGTGGATCGCATGGCTGGAAACCGTGGGCGCCATGGACATCAAGGCGGACACCTGGGAAGCGGATGCCGTTGGCTTCCACTGGACCGTCAGTCGCTTCGGCGACATCTGGGCTGAGGTCGGCTGGGCTGCTCTCTCCGGCTTCAGTGAACTGGTACACGGTCTGGTGGCGGGTGAGTTCGTCGGGGCGGCGCGGTTGGAGATGGGATGGACTGTGGCACAGGCCATCCCTTTACGCACCGAGGGTGCGCTGGGGAACTGGCAGGCCACGCTGGCTCGCTATCCGGACGGTCTGGCCAAGCGCATCGTGGCCGACCAGACCGCCGTCTGGGCCGATCCCCACGTTCCAGGTGTGCGCTGGGCGCTGGCGGCGCGGGGTGAGCGCATGGGACTCGCCATGCGCTTCCTCTGGGATATGCAGAACCTGCTACGGGTGCTGTTCGCCATCAATCATTGGTGGGATCAGGACCTGAAGTGGACCGACGAGCAATCGCTCGATCTCCCACTCAAGCCGGACAAACTGTCGGCACGGATCGATCAGATGTTTACTCTTACGGACCTATACCGAGCGGTGGAGGTCAATCAACGCTTGATCGTGGATACGCTGGAGCTGGCCAGCGCGCGAGGCTACGACGTAGCAGCCGCGCTACGCTCGATGCGAGCGGGGTTACGGTTCGGTCTCGCCAACCGCCCATGAGTCACGATCCACTCGACGGTATCGACGTGGCGCCGGTACTGCCCGAAGCGCGTCAGATCGTGCATCGCGCGGCCGAGACCTATCTGCGTCATACCGCTCCCTGGTTCATCGGTCTAATGCTGCACGGTTCGGCACTGAAAGGCGGCTACCTCCCCGGTGGCAGCGACATAGACCTCCAGCTCTACCTCAAAGACGCCGCGTTCGGTCCGGACGGCCAACTACCCCTATACATGGGTATGGCGATTCATCGTGAATTGGCAGCCATCGACGTCACGCCGTTCAGCTATATCCAATGTTATCCGCTCAAGACCAACCTTGAGGGAAGGGAGGACTGGGTTGGCCCCATCCCCGGTACGTTCCACCTGGTAGCCGGCCGGCTGCCGGTCCCCGCAGCCACTGCCGACCAGCTACGCGACCAGGCGCACCGCCGTCTGTCCGATCCTCGGCCGGTGCACACCTCGGTCGCCAACGAGCTGCTCGGTCACGGCGCAGGCAACCTGGCCCGTCGCGTCCGGCTACTCCTCACCGAGGTTTGGCCCGTCCTGTATCAGGTGCTCACCTGCTACACCGACGACCCGCTGGCGGTGTGGCGTCTGCCCAAGGACCGAGCCATCGAGCTGCTGCCGGCAGAGGATTTGCCCGGCCGGGAGATACGACGCGTGTACGTCGCCGCCCACACCTACTACGCGGGGAATCGATCGGTCCCTCAGGGACTTCAGGTGCTACTGGACGGTGTGGCGTTTCTCCAGGCAGCCGCCACCTGGTATCGGCGATAACACCATCACGGTTGCACCGCCGGCCTGCCGGCATCCAGCGCCAGCGTCAGGGCTGTTTGGCCACTGATAAAGCGCTGAATCGAGACATGCGGACCATACCGGTGAAGTTGAGCAGCAGTATAGGACCCGTTCAGGAGTCGATGGTTCCACAGGCGCCAGAGATTGTCCACTTGGCTGAACACCAACGACCGGTTATCCGAAGTGAGGCTGAGCGGACCGAAGCCATAGGCATCATCGGACACCAGGCGAAGTAGGTGGCCTCCGTTCCCATTGGCCCGGAAGATAGCGCTGGTGTAGGTCCGCGAGGTCACGGCTTGCCTCGCCGGGTTGCGCAATGAAAGGATCATCCCGGGTGTCCGGTTCACGAAGTACAGAAATTTTCCGTCGCGCGACCACAAGGGCAGTTCGCCCGGCGCCACGTTGCGCACCGGTGCGCCCGGATAGGGATAGGTCAGCAGCACCTGTGGGCGACCGCGCGATACCTGCGTCACCGCAAGCCGCCCCGACGGAGAGAGAGCCGCCTCCGCCCACCCGAGGTGCAGCAGTCTGCTGAGATGCGATCTGGTATTGGCCACGGATACACTTTCACCACCGCAACTGCCGGTGTAGACCGCGAGATGTCTCGCCACACTCCACTGCACGGTGGGCCGGAGGCCGACGCCACCGGTTTGCTCGTCAAACAGCAGGTCCGCCGGATCGAAGATGTAGTCTTCGCACAGTCCCGCGCTGGAGTAACTCCAGAGATACGATTTGCGTCCGACCAGATCGACGCTGTCCACTGTCACGCGCGCCGGCCGGCGCTGTGGCGGCTCGGAGGCAATATACACAATTCTGTCGCTGTCCAACGCCCAGGCCGGTGCGAAGTCAGTGTACACCGGAATACGGGCCAGCGTACGCAGCACAGCACCATTGGGATTCAGCAGCAGCAACGAGCCGCTGCCATGATCGGAGCGCACCAGGAGGAGGTATTTGCCATCCGGCGAATAGGAGAATGCTGGATAGTAGACCCCGCGATAGCCGGTGCCACGGGCGGTGAGAGGGTGCCGGTTGCCGCCCAGCGCATTCATCTGATAGACATTGAAGTTCTGTGAGTAGGCGATCGCGCCGGTAATCACCGACGGTGGCGGGATAGCGCTTTGAGCGCGTGCCGGAGCGACCACTAACACACCACAAGCCATCAGGACCAGGACTAGCCGTGGCCAACGCACCATCGCCTTCCCTCTCAGCGCACATGCCTGCATCTCTGCGATGGTACCAGAAGCAGAGCGCGAATGATGCCAGTATGGAAGAGGCATCAAACGCATAGGGAGTGACATGCGGATCGTGGACGAGAGCGCCGACACCAGCCGATCGGGAGGATCTCATTTGGTCGTGGCCGCGCTCGTACGCCGGCGCGAGCAGGTGCTGCTGGTCCAGCAACACGGTCCCCGTGACCCTGGTCCGGCATGGGCCCTACCTGGCGGCATGGTAGAGAGCGGTGAGCTGCTGACCGAGGCACTGGCGCGGGAAGTCCGTGAGGAAACCGGGCTGGAGATCGGCCAGGTCGGCCCGTTGCTCTATACCGTTCAACTCCAGAACCTCACCGGCCAACCAACCCTGATCGGTGAATTGCCCGAGCCAGGCCAAAGCTTGACGGTCTTCGTGTTTGAGGTAACCGGATGGCAAGGTGAACTACGCTCCAACGATCCCGACGACTTCATCCGGGATATCGGATTCTTTTCCATCCGGGATGCGGTTGAGAAGCTTGAGCAGCACTTCTGGCGGGTTATGCGCGAGCCGGTGGCGGCGTACCTCCGTGGTAGTACCGATGCCGGCGCCGTGTGGCAATACCGGCATCAACCCGGCGGCGCCTACGAGTTGGTTAGCCGCATCGGCAACTGGCGAGATGCCCCCCCGATTCACCCCGTGCTCCCCAGAGCAGAATCCGATCCACAACACGATCGTGCCAGGGCAATCCTGGTGTTGGGTTGTCTCGTGCTGCTGTTGGCGACGGTGGCGGTCATTGTGATCGGCCTGATCACCGTGTTTCATCACAGTAAGTGAGACAGTTTCAAGCCGCTCTGTTCGTCTACGTCGATGCATCTTGCCGAACAGCTACGTCCGCCCGTCGAAAGTCCCTCGATAAATAGGAACTTTGCCTCTCTGCAACACGCCGTGCAGATGATTTACTACAAGGGATCCAATCAATCTCCTTTCCTTGCTCCTTGGGACAAGCCCGAAACTCTCCTTCTCGGGCTTGTCCCTCCTCCTTCTTGTCGGACACCGTGGATCGCCCGGCCCTGCCGTGAACGCACCGCGATAATCCTGATGGCGCCGTGCCTGCTGACCGGCCCCAGACTATCGCCGACGCCTCCACAGCCCACCATGATGCCGTAGGGGCCGTGGCTCCTGGCCGGTCCGCAGACCGGTCCCGCATCGTTGACCGGAGAGCAGCCCGTCGCCGCAGCGTCTCAGCCTATCGTCCCCGACACCGGCGGTGGTGACTCCCGTCCGGAAAATTAATCGCAGGCTAGCGGTCGTTCCAGCAACGCCGAACCAGCCGCGTTATGCGGCCCTTCCTGGATTGTGGATATCCCGTATCCGTGGCCGGAAGTACCTCGAACCGACCAGCCTCCAGCCGCGTCGAGTTCCCCTCGCGAATATACATTCGCCACGACCAAGTCCCAACCTGATCGGCATGCACACGCGACACACGAGTATCCCAATCGTTTCGCACCACAGAGCCGTCCGGCCGCGCCGCCTCAACCCGATTTACGGTTTTGATTGGCTCGCCGAGAGGGACATCCTGGCCGAGGTGGTACCGTTTCATGGGCCATTATGGTACAGCCAGCGCTTCAAACGGCTGGCCTAGCGGGACCGTGACGTGTTATTACTCGACGTGCAGGCACTTCTTGGACCGGAACTTCGCGCGATCATCGAGGCGGGTGAGGAAGGATTTCGCTGGTCGGCGACAACCGAGTCCCTCAATGTCAATCCCATCGCCTGGAATCCGGGTCAGGGGATGGGGTAGCTATAACTCAATACCCGTAGTCGACTGCGGCAGCATAGCGGTGCTCACGTCGTTGCAGCGAGTCCCAGCGTTCGGCGCCAAGTTTGGCGAGATAGGCTGGACGGTTGGGCACGGCCAGGATCCACTCTTGCAGCCATGTTTCCCACCCTTCACGGGTGCGGGTGGCTCGGTGGTACTGGTGGAAGAAGTCGTGATCGCGGTTGTAGTAGCCCTGGACCGGGGCGGGATGCGCGCCGCCCGGCTGGTGGACCACCGCCGCTACTTTGGTGAGTGGGCCCAGTACGCGGTTCGGGTCGCTGCGGATGACGTCGACCGGCACGATTTCCTCGGCAGTCAGGATGGTGTGGCGGGCTGCCATGATCGCTTCCCGGCTCACGCCCAGATTGCCCCAGGCGTGGGCGCCGCCGGTCTGGTCGGCGCGCTGCACGTGCAGGATGGCCACGTCCGGCTGCAGCGCCGGTACCAGCACCAGCGGCTCATGGCCGAACGGATTGGTCTCGGTCTGGAAGGAAGGATTATGGCGCAGGATATCCGTACCCAGCAGCGACCTGGTGGGCAGATAGGGCGCGCCCATGGCTCCGGCGAGCAGCGCCAGGCTGATAGAGAAGTTGCTATGCTCCTCCACCACGATCCGGTGGGGGATGTTCTGCTCGGCGGCCCGCCGGAAGTTATGACCCAACCCGGCGCTGACGTTGCCGACCCAGGCGGCCTGGACCCGAGCGACGCAGCCGGCGCCGATAAGCTGATCGAAGAGCACGTCGGAGATAGGCGCGATCACGGTGAGATCGTGCCGCTGTTGGCGAATAAGCTCCGCGCCGGCCGCAAAGGGGATAGCCGCCTCCAGCGCCGCGCTCATCACCAGCGAGGCGCCGTCCGGCGCCAGCCGCTCGATCGCCTCGGACAGTGAGGTCAGCTTGCTCATGCCGTGCCGGCCGGGTCCTCGCGCAACTTGAAGCGCTGGATCTTGCCGGTCGCCGTCTTGGGCAACTCTTCCACGAACTCGATCCAGCGCGGATACTTGTACGGCGCGACCCGTCCCTTGACGAAGGATTGGATCTCCTTGATCAGCTCATCGCCGGCGCCGGTGTCGTCCTTCAGCACCACGAACGCCTTGGGTTTGACCAGCCGGTCGGCGTCCTCGGAGCCGATCACGGCACACTCCAACACCCTGGGATGCTCCACAATCACGTTCTCCACCTCGGCCGGCGAGACCCAGATGCCGCCGACCTTGAGCATGTCGTCCGCGCGGCCGTCGTACCAGAAGTAGCCGTCCTGATCAATGTGATACTTGTCGCCGGTGCGCATCCACTCCCCCTGGATGGCGCGGCGCGTGGCGTCGTGCTTGTTCCAGTACTGTGCACAGATACTATCACCGCGTACCGTCAGATTCCCCGCCTCGCCCGTTGGGACCGGCTGACCGTCGTCGTCCACCAGCTTGGCCTCGTATCCCGGCACCACCTTGCCGGTCGAGCCGGGCCGGACCTGGCCCGGGCGATTCGAGACAAAGATATGGAGTATTTCGGTCGAGCCGATGCCATCCAGAATATCAACGCCGAAGCGCTCCAGCCAGCGTTGATAGATACTGGCCGGTAGCGACTCGCCGGCGGAGACGGCCAGGCGAACGGATGACATATCGATAGGGGCGCCCTGTTCGGCGGCGTGGAGCATGCCGGCATAGGCGGTAGGGACGGCAAAAAAGAGCGTGGGACGGTAGCGGTTGACCACCTCGAAGATAGCGTCCGGTTGTGGCCTGCCTGGGAAAAGGATGGTGGTGGCGCCGGCCCCAAAGGGGCAGTAGAGCGCGTTTCCCAATCCATAGGCAAAAAACAGCTTGGCGACGGAATAGGTGCGGTCGCTCTGCGCGATATCCAGAATGCCTCGCGCGTACAGCTGGAAGCAATGCACCATGTCGTGGTGCAGGTGAACCGCGGCGCGCGGCATGCCGGTGGTGCCGGAGGTGTACAGCCAGAAGGCAACATCGTCCTTATGGGTACGCGCCGCTCCCAGCTCGCCCGGCTGGCCGCCGATCAGATCGTCGAACGAGGGGCGACCCTCCACCTGCCTCACCACCACCACCTGCTGCAGGTACTCAAGCTCCGCCAGGATGGGCTCGACTGTGGCGTACAGCTCCTGGCTGACGACCAGCACGCGGGCCCGGCTATCGTTCAGCAGATACCGGTAATCCTGTTCCTTTAATAGAGTGTTCACCGGGATGGGCACGGCGCCGATCTTCATGGCCCCGAAAAAACAGTAGACCAATTGCGGGCAATCCAGCAGGAGGAGCATCACGCGTTGCTCCATCTGCATCCCCAGCTCGCGCAGGGCATGCCCGGTACGGTTCGCATTCTCCGCTACCTGCCGGTACGTGATTTCCTGGTCCTGATAGAGGACAGCGACATTGTCGCCCCGTCCCTCCGCCAGATTGCGATCGACAAAGTAGGATGCGGCGTTGAACCACTCGGGGACCTCAACCTCTGGCATGGTTTCCCTCCTCGCCGTTACACGGCTCTGTGTAGTCAGTCTACAACCGGGGCGAGAAAACCGCCGCAACGGGCCTCGGCTCCGCTTAGTCACGACGGATTCGAGGGGAGAGAGCCGGTGGCGCTCCCCCCTTGTGCTATTGCCTGGACCATCACTGGCAAGCTATAATAATCAGTAGTTAGAAATGATTGCTGATTAACGATGAACTCGATTGACAAATTAGTACGGTCTATCCGCGAGCGGGGTGGGAAAGTGACGCCCCAGCGGCTGATGATTTATCAAGCGCTGGAGCGGGACCAGACTCACCCGACGGCAGAGGCCATTCACGCTCAGGTGTGCGAGTCGATGCCGATGGTGTCGTTGACCACGGTGTACAAGACGCTCAATGAACTGGTCGCCCTGGGTGAATTGCGCCGCTTCGACGTTGACGGCACCAGCCACTTTGACACAACCACGACTCCACATGCCGAGGTAGTATGTCTCTCGTGCGGGGCCATCGCGGATGTTGGCTGGTCGACGCCTCCACAACTCCCCACCGTGCCCGACTTTCAGATCGTCAGTCAGACACAGACATTTCTTGGCTACTGCGGGTCCTGCCGGTTCCCTCGACCGGATGGCCTGCTTCCTGAAAATTAACAGCGGCGAGTGCAGCGGCAGCACAAAGGAGCGAGCATGGCGGAAGCGAGTTCAGAGATGGCGGCAGCGGACCGGAGTCCGGCTACCCCGATTGAAGGCCACACCAAAGAACAGCAGTTTGTATTAAAGGTAGTCCAACCGGGTCTAGCGGGCCTGATGGACGGCTCGGTGTCGACGCTGGCGCCGTTGTTTGCTACCGCTTTTGCCGCCAACAATGCGCATACCACCTTTCTGGTCGGTATGGCCGCGGCAGTGGGAGCGGGCATCAGCATGGCCTTTTCCGAGGCGCTCTCCGATACCGGTGAACTCACCGGCCGGGGCAACCCGATCAAACGTGGTGCCATTACCGGCGCGATGACCTTTATCGGCGGCGCCGGCCACACGCTTCCCTTTCTTCTCGCCAACCTGCACACTGCCCTAACGCTGGCCTATTTGGTGGTGGGCATCGAGCTGATTGCGATCGCGTTTATTCGCTACAAGTTCTTCAGCATGAACTTCTTTATGAGCATTCTGCAGGTGGTGGTTGGCGGCGCACTGGTCTTTGCTGCCGGCGTTTTCATCGGCAACGGGGGCTAATCAGCGAAGCGCCCATGGCTGCCAAACGGTTGATAGTTTCGCGAACATCAGCCGCCGTGGTACGGGGATTGATGGTGCAGAGTCGCAGTACCAGACGCCCGCGCAGGACGGTCGAGCTGATGAGGGCCAGGCCGTCTTCGATCATGGCGTCGACTATCTGCCGGTTGAGCGTGTCGCCGTCCGGCGGAGAGAGGTCTGGGGCGGTGTAGCGAAAGGTGACGACCCCTAATTGTGCCGGGCTGACTACCTCCCAGACGGGCGACTCCCGCAGGATCTGCTCGGCTATTTCGGCCATTTCGATACCGCGTGCGATGGCCTGCTCAAAGGCGTCCAGTCCAAAGACCTTGAGCGACATCCAGAGTTTGAGCGCCTTGAAACCACGCGTCAGCTGGATGCCGTAGTCTCGGAAGTTCACCTCTTCGTTCCCTCGATCGACGTCGCGCAGAACCTCAGGGTGCATGGCGAAGGTGTCGGGAAGCAAGCTGCCGTCACGGACCAGGACGCAGCCGCTCTCGAAGGGCTGAAACAGCCATTTGTGTGGATCCAGGCTCAGGGAGTCGACCAGGTGCAATCCCTGCAGGGTAACGCGGCCGCGCTCGGTGAGCATGGCCGGTCCACCATAGGCAGCATCGGCGTGGAGCCACAACTCCTGCTCTCGGCAGAGTTCGGCGAGCTGTGGTAGCGGGTCGACCGCGCCACTATTGGTGGTGCCGGCGTTGCCGACCACCGCAAAGGGGATTCGACCTGCAGCACGATCCTCTTGAATGGCAGCTTCCAGCGCAGGGAGCGGAAGACGCTCGTCATCGCCGGTAGGGAGCACACGACTCTGATGTGGTGAGAAGCCGAGCAGGTGCAGGCAGCGATCCACCACCGCGTGGGTTTGATCCGAGTAGTACACCACGGCGCCGGCGGTCCGATCTCCCAGCCGAGCATGGCGAGCCACCGCCAGAGCGGTGAGGTTTGCCGCCGTGCCACCTGAGACAAAGAGGCCGCCGGCCGTGTCAGGGAGACGGCACATTTGTCGCAGCCAGTCGACAGTGACCAATTCAATCTGGGCGGGCCCAGAGGCCACCAACCAGGAGCCATTGAAGATGTTGTACCCGGCGGCCAGGCAATCTGCCATGACGCTGACGAAGTTGCTGGGGCTGGGCACGAAGGCAAAGAAGCGGGGATGGATGAGATGCGCGACGTGTGAAAAGACGTCGCGGGAGAGCTGCTCCAGCACCTCGGTCGGATCGGATCCATGTCGAGGCGCCGGCTCGCGTAGAAGCTGCTCGAGGTCGCGACGGGGCGCGTGACTGGTGACCGGCTGATCGCGCACGGTGTCGAAGTGGTCGACGAGCAGATCGACCACCTGATAGCCAAGCGTCCGCATCTCAGCGGGAGTCAGTTCAAGCCGGTCCCTGTCCATGCTTTTACGGTACACGGAGGTCCGGTGCGTTCCCCAAAAAACGACCGGACGCCAGTCGGGAAAGGCGCCCGGTTCGTTACGACGCCGCACGCCGCGAAAGGCAAGCGACTCCTTTCGACGGCGGCGGCGCCTATCAGGTAGTACGCAGCGCGTCCCGGCGCGGTTTAGTCGACCAGGCTGAGCCGGATGCAGTTGGCGTCTCGGCTGTATTCTCTCGATTCTGGGACTCCATCTAACGCATTCGCCGAGTGCGCTGAGTGTGCCACAATATGGCGCAGGGTGGCATACTGAGCAGGGTTTAGGCGTGGCTGAGCATCCCGGCATCATCTTCCGTGACGGGCCCACAGGCCGTCGCCCCGGTCTCTCTGGTCATGGTCTCGACGTCTGGGAGATCGTCGAGATCATCCAGAACGAAGGTGGGAATCCCCAAGAAGCTACGGCCTACCTCGGTATCAATCCCACCCTGGTGAACGCTGCTCAGGACTACTACCTCGACTACACAGCTGAAATCGACCAGTGGATCGATCGGAACCGGGCGCTCGCAGCCGACGCTGAGGCGTCCGGGCTTCGGCGGCAAAGCAACGACCTGACGGCGTGAAGCTGCTCCTCGACGAACATTAGTCCCCGGCAATCGCCGAGCAGTTGCAGAAGTGGGGATACGACGTCCGTCCTGTTGCCGAGCGGGGCAGGGTGGAGCACGCGCACTTGCGCCAACGATCGGATGAGGAGTTGCTGCGCTGGGCGCGCGACGAGGGGCGGGTGCTCGTCACGGAGAACGGGCGGGACTTTATGCCGCTCCGCCAGGCCTGTCTTGCCGAGGGGGACGTGCATGCGGGCATTCTTTTCACCTCCCCGCGGACGTTCCCGCGGCGCACCAATGCCATGGGCTCCCTGATCACCGCACTCAGGGCATTCCTCGATAGCCACTTGACGGATACCATTGCAGGGGCCATTGCATGGCTCTAAGGATTCACGCCCGCGGCAGCAATACACGGTCCCTCCAAACGGCACAATGCACTGACCCTGGTTTTTGTTTCGGATCAGCCGCTTTACGCTTAGGCCCATGCGCGGAGGCGTTGGGGGTATGAGTCAGCAAGCACCCTCACGTCCTGCTCCCAGCCGATACCAGACCTCCTGGTCCCGGCTGGGAGGATGCCCCCATTGCCGAAGCCGTGGGGGTGAGCGTTCCCACCATTGATACGATGGAGGCAGTACTGAGGGAAGCCAACTACTCTCTATGCGCAAAACCACCCTGGAACTCGACCGCGTCGACGCCGCTTACGCTGCACTCTACGAGACACTGGATCGCTGCACAGACCGCCTGATGCGTGCCCCTTCGGGTCTCCCTGGCTGGTCACGGGCCGAACTCGTGACGCATCTGGCACGGAATGCTGATGCCAATCGACGCATGGCAGAGGGAGCGATCCGGGGCGAACTCATCCCACAGTATGTTGGCGGTCCGGTGCAGCGCGAGGAGGAGATACGCCGAGGCCGGGGCAGAACCGCGCGGGAGGCAATCATCGATCTGGAACAGGCCCAACAGGCGCTCGTCGCCACCTGGTCGACGATGCCGGACGAAGCCTGGGATCGGGCGACGCTCGCCCTGGCGGGAACGCGACCAGCATGGAGAGGAGTGTGGGCTCGGTGGCGGGAGATCGAGATCCATCATGTCGACCTTGATCTCGGCTACGAACCGGGGGATTGGCCGCAATGTTTCGTGGAGCGCGCGCTCGCATCCGTGGTTGGTGGGATACCCACTCGCTGGCGCGGCCCTGCCCTAACTGATGGGCGAAGCTGGCTCTTGCAGGCCATGGACACCGGCAAGCAATGGCGCGTTGTTCAGCGCGGCGCCACGGTGGAGGTGACTGAGGGTGACGGCGACGAAGCGGATGCCGTGGTCAGCGGCGCGTCCTATGCTCTCTTTGCCTGGCTTCTGGGGCGCAGGGAGGCAGAACAGGTTCACCTGAACTGTGCCGGTGATCCGGAGTTGTTATACAGCCTGCCGCGGCGAGCACCCTACCCATGATCCGCTGATGGCGGAGATCAAGCTGGCCATCCTAAGCGCGCAAAGCTTGCACCGGCGCATTCACGATGCGGCAATGCTCAAAGCCGCGGTCGCGGCGTGGGAAGAAACCCGCAACTCGGTCGCACGCTCTGTGACCTGGCGCCTCACCACCGCCGACGGGCGGCACAAGCTCAAGCATCTCTGTCCGTCATACTCATCGTGGGAATTAACTAGATAGGGAGCGCCTCAGATTTCATGATCGATCCCCCAGACCTTAACTTCACTCTGCATGACACGATGCGAGCGACTCACGGCCTACACGCATTCGCAGCCAAATGCGCTCCCCCAGTTACTGCGTGGGCTATTCGCGAGTACAGCCACGCGGGGGAGCGCGTTGTGGACCCGATGGCGGGTTCCGGAACAACTTTGGTTGAAGGGAGGCTGGCCGACCGGGACGTCTATGGGCTGGATCTAGATCCGCTCGCAAGTCTACTGAGCAGAGTTAAAGCAACGCCCTTGCCCCTCCAGCGGCTTCAACGAGCAAGTGAGGCTTTTGTGGACGTTGTCAACCAAGAATGTGAAGCGTGGGAGCGCTTGCGCCAACGGGGATCGGAGATGGCTGAAGCCAGCAAACGCCTTCACCTGACTGTTCCAACGATTCCGAATTTCGACTACTGGTTCCTTCCCGAGGTGGCGGCCAAACTGGCTATCGCCAAACGTGCGATTGATAACGCACAGGCCTCCGCGAGCATTCGCAGTTTTTTGTACGTTGCCTTCTCGTCACTAATTGTCGCGCGCACCAGCGTGGCGAATGCTCGCGATGTGGTCCACTCGCGCCACCACCATATGGATCATTCCAAAACGCCCAATGTACCATTGCTCCTTGAGCAACGCATGGAACGCATGCAGCGCCAGATGGCGGACTTTGTTGGTTCTCTGTCCGATAGGTCAACGAAGCGTCGGACGGTCATGCTTTGTGGAGACGCCCGGCGGCTCCGAATGAGAACGAATTCAGCCGACCTGGTGTTTACGTCTCCCCCGTATTGCAATGCCCTTGACTATCCACGCGCCCACCGGTTTGCTGTTGCCTGGCTGGGCGATGTGCTCGGAACCAGTATTGAGAGCTACAGGGCACTGGCACGCACGTACATCGGGACGGATCGAGCATCGAAGGCGCTTTCCTTTGACGCTAATTGCATTCCGGTAGAAAGCCCAACCGCGAAGCGTGTCATACGGGACGTTGCCGACAAGGATCATGTGCTCGCCGCCGTCATACAGCGCTACTTCCAAGATATGACGAGTGTATTGTCTGAGATCGGTCGGATCCTTAAACCCGGCCACCACGCAGTTCTGGTAGTGTGTCCATCGAATATCCGTCGCACCAGCATCCCATCACACGAGGTCTTTGTCGAGCTCAGTGAACGGTTGAAGCTATCAGGACAATATAGGCTACGTACGGTCGCCACGTACGAGCGGGTAATCGACGACCGAAAGCGGCTGCTTCCATACATGGATCACACAGCGTTGGCACAGCGGATGCGGACAGAGTACGTGATCGTGCTTCGGAAGCATTGAGGCTTCTGAAACATAGCTACGATGCAGAGAGCCGAGCACTTGACCATTACGGGGGGGCACCCACTAATCGACCAAGCCAAGTCTGCACGGGGCGGGATCGATTGTCACGAGTAGGGGGCGCGTCATACCCTCGAAACGAACGATGGCCAAGCCAGCTGCGAGACCAGGGAGCCGGCGCCACAGCGCGTCGTCGACCTCGCTGAAATTCTCAGCAAGGTCGTTAACAACGCGGGCGCTGACCTTGTGAAGAATGTAGTTGTTGACGAGCCCAAGCACCTCCGGTGGGAGCTGTTGAGGTAACTGTGTCACGAACAGCAGGCCAAACCAGCGCTTCCGACCACGGGCCGCGAGATCTACAACCTGCTCAAATACGTGCTGCATTTGTTTGATACGCTGCTTCGAGAGAAAGCGATGAGCCTCCTCAATTGTCAAGAGAACTTTCGGGCGATCCCCAACGGCCCGGCCCTGCCCACGACTTTCTTCATATGCACGCACCTTCTGCTCTTGGGCCAGGACCATGCCTCGGAGCAACTCAGCAATAAGAAGATTGTTGAGGATGGGAGAGCGGGTATCGCTGAGGTCGATGATGTTCACTTCTCCGACGGTGAGGAGGTCTGCATGGTTTAGGTATCTCGCCCCATGCGATACATTGTCAAAGACGTTTAGGCGATTGAGCTTGTTCAGCTTGGCGTAGACTGCCTTCCAGCTTGCAGTGCTGGTTGGCGTGTTGTGGAACGCCTGCTCGACCCGAGCCACATTGGCAGCTGCTGTCTGATCGCCCTGGGGGGCCCTAAAGGCAGGATGCCGAAGCCGGGCATCCTGCCTTGGTTTTTTACTCGCTAGTTGTATGGCGATGCTCACGACGTCCAACAGGAGGGACAGAGTCATCATTGGGTAGCCTTCCTCGAACTCGTCGAGTTCCAGCAACTGATTTTGATCCTCCTGGCTCTCGGGCCAGATGCCCGTATCGGCCATGAAGCGCTTGGTGACTTCCCATGCGTCGGTATACCGTTCAGTCTGAACCTCATTCATTCCCGCAATCTCCGCCACCACGTACGGCGAGAGGTTCGAGAATCGAAGAGTGAAGTCAACCCGCCGTGGGTGATCGGGGTTCGCGGTACCGCGCCCCACGAGGTGCCAGAGACGTGTGTTCGGAACCCCTGCAGCCGACATGCCGCACTTCTTAAGTGCAGCGATCATGCGTGGATTGTCGGTCGGCTCGTTAATGCGCGCGTAATCTCCCTCGACATCAACAAGCACTTGGCCCCACTTGCACTGTTGCACGCCCTTGATGATGCCCGCGACCGTGGTCGTCTTTCCGGCGCCGGTAGTTCCGAGAATAGCGCTGTGGCGAGGAAACTGGTCCTTCCGGGACGAGTCAAGCGCCACCACGATATCGTCGTCGCCAAAGACCCGACCTACCGGCACGTCGCCCGCAACCTTCAGCAGCTCCATCGATTCCCCGACCGTGAGAACATAGATTGGACTGTTCGGACGAGGACGCCGGCGCGGTGGCACCAGCGTTCCATCATCTAACTCCTCTCCCAGGACCGTGATGGAAGCCCGGCCATGGTACTTGGGAATGAAACTTATCCCCTCCTCAACTGTGATGTTAACAACAATTGGGCTGTCGGCCTTCAAGCCATCCGGCTCGGCAAACGGTCCAGCCCCTACGACACCTATGTAGTTGCGTTCGTCAGTGCTCCTAATGCGTACCAAAGCTTGCGAAGTCAGGTCGTCGATCTTCTTCTGCGGCAGGAGTATAGTGACACTATCGTCCTGGGAGCCTGGCGCGTCGAACATGGTACGACCGACAGCGTGAGGGTCCGCTGCGGTCTTCGGAAGATCTTCGAGTGATCCTATATGCTCCTCGCGCGCCAATCGAATGCCGGTCGGCGTCATGCTAATTCCGTCGTCACCGTGACCACCGTTCTTGTCCCTTTCAATGCCTAGATCAGTCTCTAACTGGTGGAGCGCACCCATGACTTCGAGCGGGAGTTGTTCTCCGCTGTGCCTTTCATCGTGGTCAAAAGCACGACCCTCATTGGAGCTTTCTCGTTGATCTTCAGTCATATCTCGAATCTCCCAAACAAGCTAGCGCGAACGCGTATCACGTTCGCGGAGGTAACGAAATGGAGCTCCCTCCGCTGTGTATGCAGTCTCCACCGCCGCACGGAAGCTCGTACCATCGAACGTCGCGCCACACACGCCATCAGCCAAATCGATGAGCATAGGAAATCCACGGTGTTCCTGGATGCGGCTGTCAGCGATGGCGAGTGTGGCGGCATCGTGCGCCCAATCGTCGTGGGCATAGAAGAGGTGTGGGGGACCATAAGCGGAAGCCCGATAGACACCAAGGACGATCTTGGGACCGGCTTCGGCGATGAAGTCCAGCGCACGGCGTCTGTACCGCTCGCCATAGTGTCCGTTGTCCACGATCTGAAGCATCTGCCGCTTTGCGGTGGTCAGTATCGCGTACTCGAGCGGGCGCAGAGCATGCCCCAGCGTAAGGATGTCTCTAGCCGTTGCGTCGCTAGGAACGAAAAGGAACTGTTGGTGATTGAGAACCAGTGCTGACAGTACTTCGAGCGCCGCGCTTAAAAGCTCCATCGAGCCCGAGCCGGTGAGAAGCTCGTATGGGGCAATGTTTCCGTGGCCAATGCGCCACATAGCTGTCGATTCGGCCGACAGCACGGCTCTCTCAGCGTACGCCATGAGGCCGCGACGAAGTAGTTCAGAGACCTTACCCGGGTTGCGTCGACTGCCCGTGCGTCGCGTCTGACCTCCTCCAGGGCTACGGATTTGCAGTAGCTCATTGATCCGCTCCCCAATATCTGCCAGGTTTTTGACCCGGAGATCGCGCCAGTACAATCTGTGTGACCACGTGGAACCGTCGCTCTCATACGACACTTTAGCAACCGCGATCTGCACAATCGTCAGCGGGAGAGTCTCAAACACCTGAATGGTGCCGTCGCACGCCTCCGCCTTGCCATTGAAAAGGACACCTCGCTGGAAGCGTGCCACTTCGTCCAGAGGAGCACTCCATACACCCGCCGTCTATGGAGCATTGGGCCGATTACCTCGGCCCAGTTGCGGGAACAGCGTCTTGCGGATGTACTTCTGAGCCTCATCCTCGAAGCGCTTCGCCTCCTCTACTTCTCGTGCAGTGCGATCCATCATCTGGGCAATGTCACCGAAGCCTTCCTTCCAGGTTCCAAGATCAAGAGCATCTGCGAGTGGCTCGTCCAAGCACTCACTCACGCCACCGTCATCCAGGATGTCAGGATCATTCCACCGTGAGGCTGCAGCCGACCGAGAGCTACTCCGTTCCTTGTCGGCACCGGGGGAAGTAATTACGCCCTCTCCGTGCCGTGAGGCGCCCATAGAACCTTCCAGCGCATCCTCTCCGAGGCCACGTTGCCGCCCTTCTGGATCGTCAGACACTTGGGGTCCCTCCTTGATCGGCCGGACTGCCGGCCACCCATCCGGTCCGTGCATTGCCTGTCGTCGCCATAAAGACCGGCGGCACGTTATTTACCAAGTTGACTTCGTCGCGATCTACGGACTTCACTTTCATTCTTCCGTCTCCTATTAAGGGATTCCGACAAAATGAACTGATGTCGCCTTCGCCTAGACGTATGCGTGCCATTAACCTACAAATTGCCTAGCCAATCCCCGTTAGAAGAATTGTCAGGAAATGCCTGTAGCAGTGTGCGTGCATATACGGATGCGGATCTCGTAGGGATGCCAAAGTCTCGCTGAAGAACGGTAAATGCCAGCTCAATAATCTGGTCCGGCTTCCTACTGTCGCTGCCGGGATGGACGTCGAGTAACCGGTCAATCACGGAATCGCTAGGCGCCAATATCTCGAGAGCAACGCGGTCTGCAAGACTTTCGGCGGCATACACCATGTCCGACATACTTTGTCTTCTGGAGCCGTCGGCTGGCCCTCGCACATCTCTGCCGTTGCGATCCATAAGGTGAAAGTAGGTCCGGAGGCTCACGTCCTCCAATACTGCGTGCAGAGCTTCCCGCGGCGTGGGCTCGCGGTCACCATCCAGCACGTCAACAATGACAGCTCCCAGAGCATTGATGGTTTCTTGACGAGGTTCATAGTAGTCGAGAAGGAAGTGGACGATTTCATGTGCAAGTGTATAGCGTTGTTCGTCAGGAGTGTCAGCCGAATCGATAAAGATCAATCCATGCCCGCGGTACGCGAGTAGGCATCCGTGTACCAGCCGGCTGCCACAGGGGAAGTGATAAACGACCCCGCTCTTCTGCAGCCAGTTCTCTATGGCGACTAGCGTGAGATGGTCAAGCTGGATGACTGCACAGGGCAGGCTCCTCAGAGCGTCGCGTTCGAAATGCTGTGGTTCCGGTTCCTCAGCCCCGGCCCCTTTCCAGAAGTTTGCGACTGCCTGTGATATGCGTGCGTCTAGCCAAAGTGGGAGAGACTCACTGCCGTAATCCGCCCGTGCGGACGGGTCGGACGGGCGTTTTGTCTCTGTAAGGACAGAAAGCTCTTCGTGCTCCGCATCGCGGGCTGCAGCTAAAACGTCTCTTGCTTCAGCATCGGCGACCGATGACAGCCCCTCCATCGCCTTGAGGGCCTCCACGTCCCGAACAACGACAACAAGGTGGTCAGGATCAGTTCCGGAGTATGCAGCGACGCTACACACATCCTGCCAAAAGGTGCCGGGCTTGTTGCGCGGGTGTCCACAGAGCGCAAGCCGTACCCACGCTGACTCTGTTTCCACTCCGAGGAAACGACCCACATCAGCATTTGAAAGCCGATGCAATTCACCATAGCGCTCAAGGAGGGCGATGAAGTACTGTTCGGGATTTCGCTCCTTTGCCCGGCGTAATAAGCGGCCAAGCAGGCGAGTAGACGACGACAACAGGCGCGGATCGATATGCTCTGTCAACGTGAACCGCTCAACGACAATTCAAAAATGAATCGGTTAGTCGGGCGTACCGTCTTTCCCTGAACCAAGGGGCTCTTGGTCGCGAGGTACTCGGCGGTTATACTGCCGAACCTGACGTCCGTCACTATATGCCTCCCAACAGCGACGCGCCCGTTTCCTAACACGCTCTTTATGGTCATATGCGCGCCTGGCAACCTCGCGCGCCGGTACATCAAGACCAAGCGCCTCGATATAGTCCTCGGTTTTTGTAGCTCCATCCGCCAGCAAACGAAGAACTTTCCAGTCATCGTCATCGGCAATACTCCGTCGCAATACATAGACAAAGTCCCCATCCTCCAAAAGCCCTTGGATCACTTGTGCCTCGACCTCAACATTCCTGTCAACGAGATCCGTTCCGACGCTTTCACCGTCCGCGTCGACAAGTCTGACGATGCGGAAGTTCCCCCCCTCGTCGTCGCGGCCCTCCCACCCTTTTCTCACTTCTTGGTCACGCCGGTTCAGCAGGTCCCCTTCCGCAAGCATCACGAGATAGCCAAGCAGCGACCTCTTAGCAGGATCGTACCGGCCAGTGTTAACAAGGTAGTCCGTCAGCCCGTCCACCACTGCATCGTCTATCCAATCGGGATGACGTGCCTGTACTGCCGGGAGCCGGACCGCAAGGATCCGTCTCATCTGTCCCGCAAACATCTCGTAAAGTTGGGCCTGTGCCGTTGGCTCGCCCTCGAGACATCGCCAATGCAACTGCAAACCCTTGTCCTGGTCGCGATCGTCGGCAGGACCGCCAGTCCCGGTCTGTTCCCCGTCGTCTTCCATCCGGCCGGCACCCCCTGTGCTCTGCACGATCCAGTAGCCGCGAAAAACTGATGGTATCCCTGACAGTCACTATTATCGTCAATCTGCGTCATCGAGTTTCGTGAGTCTGTTGTGGGCGTTTTCGTCGGAATCCTCACAGAGATGCAGAATAGCAAAGTAAGCAGATGGCCTGGCGACAGGCGTGCGGCGTCCGGTCCGAAATTCGGGCCGGACACGCGGACATAAAGGAGGATACTCGTGTCAACTCAAATCGAAATGTTACCGAACGGGCCGTTTTGAGTAGGACGAGCCTCACGTACCCTTTCGGCTACGATAGAAAGTGAAATGCATCTCGATCTATCGGGCTACTTCCGCATTAGCCTCGTATGGTGGTACCAGGGAGAATTACTTCGATGACTACTGCACAGCGTGTTCCGATGCGGGAGGTGGCAGCCATGCTTGGTGTGAGCCATGCCAAAATCTGGAAAATGGTCAGAGACGGCGTTCTCACGGCAGAGTCTAACCCGCTCGATAGGCGCGAGAAGCTGGTGAATGTCACCGATCTTGAAGAGCTGAAGGGAGAACGCTCGGTGACTCGCCGCCCATGGCCACACACCATTGGAGCGGCTGACCTGGGTGTGCAGAGCGACGAGATCGAGGAATGGCTGGAGGCGAACTGGCAACCGTGCTGACGCTCGACACCTCCGGCCCGATTGCCCTCGTCAGCCCCATGGATCGCTATCATAAGGGACCGTGACTACTGAATTCACCACTGATACCGAGACCCTGTCCACCCTAGAATCGACCTTCGGCTACCGATCTTTCCGGCCGTTGCAGGAGGAGATCGTGGGGTCGATCATGCGCCGGCAGGATGTATTTGTGCTGATGCCGACCGGCGGCGGGAAGTCGCTGTGCTATCAGCTTCCGGCACTCTTGCAGGATGGAGTGACGGTGGTGGTGTCGCCGTTGATCGCTCTGATGAAGGACCAGGTCGATGCCCTTCAGGCCCTGGGCGTCGCCGCGACCTATATCAACAGTTCGCTGGACTCGGCCGAGGCGAACCGGCGGCAGGTCGCTATGACTCGTGGCCTGGTGAAGCTGGTGTATGTGGCGCCGGAGCGACTGATGATGCCGGGCTTTCTCCGGCTGCTGGAGACGGTGCCGGTCTCCGGCTTCGCCATCGACGAAGCGCACTGCATCTCGGAATGGGGCCACGACTTTCGGCCGGAGTATCGTGAGCTGCGGCAGCTACGCCAGCTGTTTCCCGGCGTGCCACTGGCCGCTTTCACCGCAACCGCCACGGTGCGCGTACAGGCGGACATCAAAGCGCAGTTGGGACTGGAACGCGCCGCCTGCTTTCAAGGCAGCTTCAACCGCCCCAATCTGTTCTACGATGTCCGCCCCAAGAAGCGGGCCTACGACGAGGTCGCCGCCTACGTCCGAGCGCACGCCGGCTCCTCGGGCATTATCTATTGTGCTAGCCGGGCCGGCACGGAGAATCTGGCCGAAAAGTTGCGCCTGGACGGCTTCAACGCGGCGGCCTACCACGCCGGGCTGGGACCGGAGGAGCGACGCGGCCGGCAGGAGGCCTTCACCCGTGACGATGTGCGAATCATAGTGGCGACCATCGCCTTCGGGATGGGGATCGACAAGCCGGATGTGCGCTTTGTGATCCACTACGACCTGCCCAAGAGCCTGGAGGGTTACTACCAGGAGAGCGGCCGCGCCGGTCGCGACGGCGAGCCGAGCGACTGTATCCTCTTCTATAGCTACGGTGATGAGATCAAGCAGAAGCGCTTCGCCGACGAGAAGCCGCCGGCCGAGCGGAAGGTGGCGCTGTGGCAACTGCAGCAGATGATCGACTGGGCCGACAGTACCACCTGCCGCCGCATCGCTCTGCTGGCCTACTTCGACGAGACCTTCCCGGGACAGGATGGTCCCTGCTGCGATATCTGTCGCTCGCCGGTACCGGAGGAGGATACGACGGTGCCGGCTCAAATGTTCCTCTCCTGCATCAAGCGAACCGGCGAGCGCTTCGGCGCCGCCTATGTGATCCAGGTGTTGCGCGGCTCACGAGAGCAACGCATCCTCAGCCTGGGCCACGACCGGCTCTCCACGTATGGCATCGGTAAAGAACGCTCGGAGGACGACTGGCGTCACCTCTCGCGGGAGTTGATCCGCTGCGGGTACGTTCAGCAGGACGAGGAGGCATACAACGCGCTGAAGGTGACGGAGCTGGGCCGAAAGGTTCTCTTCGAAGGCGAGCAGGTACGGATGGTGGCACGCCGTAAAACCACTTCGGCGCCGGCGCCGGCGGAGGAGCATCCCTACCCCGATCTCTTTGAACGGTTGCGCGCCCTGCGCAAACGCCTGGCCGATGAGCGCTCCCTACCGCCCTATGTCGTCTTTCTCGACGGTGCCTTGAAGCACCTAGCCGCCAGCTTACCGGCTACATCTGAACAGATGCTTCGGATTCCTGGCGTGGGGGAGCGCAAACTGCTCGACTACGGCGCCGCGTTCCTGAGCGAGATCGCCGCCTATGTGCGGGAGACCGGAGCCCAGGCGGCCCCGCTGGCGCCAACGGCCCCGGCACGGCGTCCTACCAGGGGCGCGCTGGGCGACACGATGCGCCAGACAGTGCAACTCTTCCAGAGCGGCCAGAGTGTCGCCGAAATCTGTGAAACGCGGCAGCTCAGGCAAAGGACCGTGGAAGAGCATCTCGCTGCTGCCCTGGAGGCAGGCGAAGACGTGGCGATCGACCGGCTGGTCAGCGCCGAGAAGCGGCGGGAGATCGAGGCGGCGATGGATGAACTGGGCGACGACTACCTGGCCCCGGTGCGAGAACGGCTTGGTGCGGAGTACACCTACGGGGAGCTGAAGGCGGTGCGGGCCATGCGGAGGACAGCAGTCAAGCAAGGCTGAGTGGCCGGTTCCCAATCCTCTTTGTGGTATTTATTCAACCTTCTGGTCCAATTTTAGAGCGACCGCAGGCAGATTCAACTGATGAACCGTGTCGTTAAAGGCCGGCAGATCGGTGTCGCCGATCTCCTGCAGAGCGCGAAGCTGCGCCTCAACCAGGCCGGACACCTGCTCAAATGCCTCGTATTCCTGCTTGGTCGGCGCCGCATCGGCGCTGGCCACGGCGCCGGCCAGAAAGGCGAGGCGCTGGTTGAGGCGGGTAGGGACATTGGGCGGCGGATACATCATGCGGCTGGTGGCTTTGGTGTTCATCAATTCCTCCTCGATGGCCGTTAGCCGCTCGATGAGCCGCACGGTGGTATGGTGAGCGGCGCCGGTGTTTTCCGCTCGGGCCAGGCGTGCCTTCCAGTCTTCGAGCTGTGCACGGAGATCGCGGATCCGCAGGATCGCCTGGTTCAGCCGTGACATGGTGGTGCGGAGTTGGAGCCCGAGGTCGAACTGCGCCTGCAAGTCCTCCTGGCTCACGTCCAATCGAGGATCGGCGCGGAGCTCGAACGGATCCGTAAAGGTCTTGCCGGCGACCTCCAGGCGAACCTGATAGTGGCCGGGTGGGAGCAGCGGGCCAGCCGTGGCGTTCTCGGCGAACTTGTCGCCGGAAATACGCGTGGCGTTCTCGTAGCGGAAGTTCCAGGTGAAACGATTGAGTCCAGGCTTCTTGGGCAGGAACGGCTCCTGGCCCTCCGCGCCGGCCTCCGGCGTCTCGCCCACTGCGCTACCCTCGGTCGCCTCGGGATCTGGAGCCGTGGCAGCTTCCGTGACGACCTCTGGCGGCGAAGCGCCGCCAGAGGTCCCATTCTCTTCGGCAGACGCCGGCTGCTGCTCTTCCGGCTTGCTGGTGACGCGCCGAATCTCCTGGCCCGCGGCGTCGAAGATGGTGAGGGTGACGTTGTCGCGCGGCGCCTCGGCCAGGTAGTAGGAGATGAGCACGCCGTTGGGACGATTGGCGCCGGCGTTCAGCAGCCTGGTTTCTTTGGTTCCGTCCGCGCGCTTCTCAATGCGGTAGGCGTAGGTGATCGGACCGGCCATGCGGTAGTTCACCTGTTCCCCTTCGTTGGAGCCAAACCCCTCGTAGACCTCGAAGCGGATGGTGTCGCGCGGCGTGAAGAGGTAAGTGGGTAGCTGCTGGACGCGAGCAACAGCTTGAGAATTCCGTGCCACCTGATGCAGCGGGGTGACATCGTCCAGGATCCAGAAGCCGCGGCCGTGGGTGGCGACGATCAGGTCGTCGTCCTTCAGGATCAGATCGTAGATCGGACACACCGGGAGGTTCGTCTGGAACGGCTCCCAGTGTTCTCCGTCGTCGAAGGAAAGATAGAGACCGGTCTCGGTGCCGGCGTAGAGCAGTCCCCGGCAGCCCGGATCCTCGCGGATCACACGGGTGAAGTCTGCGTCGGGGATCCCATCCGTGATCGAGGTCCAGGTGGCGCCGTAGTCGGCGGTCTTAAAGAGGTAGGGACGCGGGTCGTCCAGCCGGTATCGGGTAGCGGCCAGGTAGGCCGTGGCGGCGTCGTGCGGCGAGGCCTCGATGATACTGATCAGTGCCCACTCGCCCCGCGGTGATCGCAAGTCCGGAGGAGTGATCTCCTGCCAGGTCTGGCCGTGGTTGCGCGACAGGTGCACCAGGCCGTCGTCCGTGCCGACCCAGAAAACTCCGCGTTCGTGAGGAGATTCCACGGCGGCGAAGATGGTGGCGTAGAACTCCGCGCTGGTGTTGTCGCGGGTGATGGGGCCGCCCGAGGGCTGGAGCGTGCTGGGATCGTTTCGGGTGAGGTCCGGACTGATCACCTCCCAACTGGCCCCTTCGTCCGTGGAGCGGAACAGGTGATTGGCGGCGGTGTACAGCACGTTCGGATCATGGGGTGAGATGAAGAGAGGAAAGGTCCAGTTAAAGCGATACCGCTGCGCGTCGGCGCCCTCGTACATCCCGGTGATGTCTGGCCAGACGTCCACCAATCGTTGCTGACCGGTACGGCGGTCCAGGCGCGTCAGCCGCCCACGATGGTCCCCGGCGAACATGATAGACGGATTATCCGGCCGGACGGCGATGTACCCGCTTTCGCCGCCACCCGGCGTGAACCATTCCATTTCGGTAATGGCGCCGTAGGTCGACCCGCTGGGGACACTGATCGCGGTGTTATCCTGCTGCGAGCCGTACAGACGGTAGGGCACCTGTGTATCGGCGAAGACGTGGTAGAACTGCGCGGTGGGCTGGTTGAGGATCGTCGACCACGACCCGCCGCTGTTGTAGGAGATGCAGGCGCCGCCGTCGTGCCCTTCGATCATACGAAGCGGATTCGCCGGGTCGATCCACAAGTCGTGGTTGTCGGCGTGTGGCGTGGCCATCGGGGAAAAGGTAGCGCCTCCGTCGATCGACTTCCAGGCGCCCACGTTGAGTACCCAGACGGTATCGGCGTTCTGGGGATCGGCGAAGACGTGCATATAGTACCAGGCACGTCGTCGCAGGTCGGGATTCTCGCAGACGCGCTGCCAGCTGTCGCCTCCGTTATCGGAGCGAAACAGCGCCCCATCCTCGGCCTCGATCAGCGCCCACACCCGTCCCGGTCTGGCCGGCGAGATGGCCACCCCGATCTTGCCCAGCAGGCCCTTGGGCAATCCCTCGTGGCGCGTGATCTCGTCCCAGCTATCGCCGCCATCAGCCGACCGGTATAAACTGCTACCCGTGCCGCCGCTCTCCAAGCTATACGGGGTCCGCTGCGCCTCCCAAAAGGAGCAGTACAGGGTTCGCGGGTTGGTGGGGTCCATCGATAGGTCGATCGCGCCTGCTCGGTTGCTGCGAAACAGAATTCGGCCCCACGTCTTTCCGCCATCGGTGGAGCGATACAGCCCGCGTTCCTCGTTTGGTCCCCAGGCATGCCCCAGGGCGGCGACGTACACCAGCTCGGGGTTTTGAGGATGCACCCGAATCTTGGAGATATGCCGGGTCCCCGCCAATCCCACGTTGGACCAGGTTTTTCCGCCGTCAGTCGATTTGTATACCCCGTCGCCGTGTGAGACATCGTTGCGGATGGTAGTCTCACCGGTCCCCACGTAGATCACGTTCGGGTCGGACTCCGCTATGGCGATCGCGCCCACCGCGGCGGTGGTGAAAAATCCGTCGGTGATACACTCCCAAAAGGTGCCGCCATCAACAGTCTTCCACACGCCACCTCCGGCCGCCCCAAAGTAAAACACCATGGGATCGCGAGGATGCCCCGCCACGGCCACCACCCGACCGCCTCGATGCGGCCCGACGGTGCGGAACTCGAGGCCGCTGAGGTGGTTGGCAGGAACGTGGTTTTGCATGGTGTCTCCCTACGGTGCTTGAAGTCAGAATATCGGTCAAATGGATTATATGGTGACGGGTGGTCGATACTTTCTACTTCCTGTGAGATCTCTGCTGGAAGGATTTGCTCTCGACCGCTATAGTCGTGCCATAAGGGAACGGAGAGCCGGTATGTTCTACGGCAAGCAGGACCCATTCGAGCATTTCACGCAGCGGGCTCGCACGGTGCTGAAACTGGCGCAGTCGGAGGCGAAGCGTTTCAACCACAACTACCTTGGGACGGAGCACCTGCTGCTGGGGCTGATACGCGAGGGTGAGGGCGTGGCAGCCAAGGTGCTGACGAACCTGGGCGTCTCATTGGCTGAGGTGCGAAGCGCGGTCGAGTCCATGATCGGGCATGGCGAGCGTCTGGTTACAGGCGAAATCGTCCTGACGCCTCGGACTAAAAAGGTCATCGAATTTGCGATCGACGAGGCCCGCCGTCTTGGCGCCCACTATGTGGGCACCGGACACCTTCTGCTGGGGTTGCTTCGTCTGGACTCGGGAGTTGCAGCGAACGCGATGACCCAGTTGGGCATCACCCCCGACCTGACCCGCCGCGAGGTGATCCGCATGCTGATGTAGGCCGGCTCGCCTGTGAGTGAATCGTGGCGTTTAATCATGAGAAAGGAAAGAGAGGATGGCGCATACGTTTCTTCGTGCGTTTCAGATTGGCCTACTTCTTGTGCCGTTGACGGCGGGTAGCGTGGCTGCCTCGCCTCGTCACGCTCGGGCCCAGGGTACGGGAGGGAGCGCCACGCCCAGCCCGACCTTGCCTCCCGGGCCAGTTGTTAGCCCGACGTTGCCTCCTGGGCCAGTTGCTAGCCCGACCTTGCCTCCCGGGCCGACGTACCATCAGCGATTTGATCTGTACAAGAAGGTAAACGGCGATTGGAAAGCGACCCACAATCTCGTACTCTCTTCGCCTGCTCGCTTCGTCATCAGCTTTTCACGCCATGCATTCAAGAATCCGACGGTGAAGCTCACCATTGTTCATGGATCTGCGCCAGATGTCCTCTATCGTGCTGTCCTCTATCGCGTGCTGATGCATCAAACCTCGTCACCACGTGGTCGGCTTCGTTTCCAGGCAACTCTAACCATCAAGAAGTCAAGAGCACTGGTGCATGATTCGGCGGAGTTCATAGTATTCGAGGGCTCTGAGGGAGTCGTAGCGTTTTCGCTGCCTTTTACTATCAGAAGGCGCGGTGACCGGAATACGTTTTGACCGACCTTCGCCGGTATGGATGAGACCCACCCTGGTCGGTGGCGTTAGTTTAGTCGCTGCCGGTCATGTCCCATAGAGTGGGGGGAATTAGCGGCCGTTTGATAGCGACGGCCACGTGTAGTTTGCATAAAAAGTCGACGGCAGTTTCAACGTCGTCGCCCCTCCCGGTATTCACACGGAAATCATCCTGGTCGACGACCAAACGGGGAAATACCTGGAGAGGATCGGGTACTGATGGCTCTTGCTGCTACAACCGGCTCAGTCTCGCGCCCCAGTCCACCTGCTCGCTGACGAAGAGCACCAGCAGAATCCCTCCGGCCAGCACTAGGGTGAGCAGGGCCAGCGGCAACGCCTGGCTGAGTCCGGTGCTGGAGAAGTCCACGAAATTCAGGACCGGGATCGAGTAGGGGTGGTAGGCCAGGATCACCGTGGCGCCGAATTCGCCTAGAGAGCGCATCCAGCCCAGGACCAATCCGGCAAAGATGCCGCCTCGTGCCATGGGCAGGGCGACATAGCGGAAAATCTGCCACAGACTGGCGCCCATACTGGCCGCTGCCTCCTCATACTCCAGGTCGATCGCCTCGAAGGCGGAACGCGCCGCCACAATCACGAACGGGGCGGAGACAAACGACTGAGCCAGCACAATCCCTGCGTCGGTATCTACCAAGCTGATGCCGTGTGGCGACAGCAGTTGGCCGATGGCGCCGTTCGGTCCATAGAGCACCAGCAGCAGTATGCCGGCGCTCACCGGCGGCAGAACCAGGGGGAGAAAGACCAGCACGTTGATCAGCGAGCGCCCGGGAAAATGAAAACGGGCTAGAAGATAGGCCAGCGGGACGCCAAACGCGCCCACCAGCGCCGTCGTCGCGCTGGAGGTGAGTAGTGAGGTGACCACCGCCGCGTGGGTCTGCGGATCGGCGTAGGTGTCGGCCAGGTCTTTTCCGGAGAGATTGAGCGCCAGACCCACCAGCGGCGCCGCCAGAAAGCAAAAGACGAGCAGCGCAGCTAGCAGCAGCGGAATGCCACTGAGATCGCCAAAGCGCCGTCGGCTCCGAACCTGCCGGCTCACCGCTGGCCGATGAGACCGACCAGTGAGCTGGGAACGGCGGCGCGATCACCGCCAACGGCAGTCTTGATGGACAGCAGCCCGTGCGTGGCGGCAATGGCGCGCACGCGCCGGCTCAGCACAAAGTGGACGAATGCCTCGGCCCCGCTGCGATTTTTCACGGTGCTGGGAATGGTGATGGTGAACTGGATCGGCGCGCCGATGACCATCGTTCCCTTCGCCGGAGTGAAGTGCTGGGTGGCATAGAGCCGGGTATAGTTCGCATTGCCTAAATTGATCTTGGCAGGCAGGGATATGTAGGGAATACCAAGGTCGCGCACCTCAGATAGGTAGAACACCCCGGCGTCGACCTGGCCGGTAAGGAGACGGGCCACCAGTCCCTCTTCCGGGAAGACCTGATCTGGATTGCTGTCGCTTCCCAGCAGCCGGTTTTTGAAGTGCTTGAGATGATACACCTGCTGGGCCAGGCCGGCCATGAAGATGGCCCGGTATCCCTTGGGGTCCAGGTTGGGGTCGGTGCGGCCAAAGCGTAGACCGTGCTGATCCAACGCCCGGTAGAAGGGAAGCTTGTGATGTTGAACGGAGCGGAACGCAGGAGCGAACCGGCTGCTGGGATCGAAACCGATCACCAATTCGCTGTGGGCGAAGGTGAAGTACCAGGACACGATATTGCCGTTCGCATCGCCCATCAGGGTTGCATTGACGGTAGGGTCGGCCAGCTCCACCACATCTGGGGTGACGATTTTCCCTTTAATCTGGTTAACGATGGCCAGCGAGCCAGCCGCTTTTCCCTGGTAGGCGGCACCCGTGCCGGCGGCGAAGGCCGGACCGATCAGGTTCTCGTTCACGTTCACCAGTGAGCCGGCATAGAACACGTTCACGGTGCCGGATGCCGCCTGCGTTGCCGGCGCGCCGATGAGCACCAGCAGGCAAACCACCGAGCACACAGCTAGCCTCCAGGGACCAGTGCGACCGCTAGAGCGCATAGGCGTCGCCCTCGCTATCCGATTTGCCCACCATGATTTCAGTGGACTTGATGATGGCCACGACCTCGTCGCCCTCCTTCAAATCCAATTCTTCGGCTGCTTCGCGGGTGATGACCGACACCAGATGGTTGTCGCCGACCCGGATATCGACCTGGGCCATTACGTTGCCCAGCTTGACGCCGGTCACCACCCCGGGAAGCCGGTTGCGGGCACTGGTCTTCAACGCCATACGATGTCTCCTCGTCCATTTCACAGGCATACCGTGCCTGCCAGTACCTCACCATAGCGGCAGCGAAGCCTCAATGTTCAGTACAGTTTGTAGGGAGATTGAGGCATCCCGCGAGCAGGTCTGCACGCGGGACAGCTTGGCGAAGCTGACTGAGATGCTCGACGGGCTGTGATGACGGAACCGACCGGTCGCCGCGGGGGCAGTATCCGCCTCAACGAATCTGTGGCAGTTTCACCCGTGAAAACCATACGTCGCTCTCCGGATACACATGGAGCCCGGTATCCGCCCAGGTCACGCACAGCTCACCGTTGACCGCGGCAGCACCGATGTAATCGCCGAAGAATCGGCCGGCGGCGAAGCACGTGCTTCCCGGCTTGATGTAGAAGAGATCGGAGATCGGCGCGTCGCGGCGGTTGACGCGCACGTTGCGAGAGGCATGAAAGCCGTGGGCGAAGGAGACGCGCACGGCATAGGTGTCCAGGTGCCAGGGCGTATTTCGTCGGTCGTAGTACGCCACGCCAACCGAACCATCCGGCATCAGGCTCATAGCCGGCATGAATCGGTCCGATCGGCTCACATCATTCACTCGTTCCGGCCGGCTCCAGGTGAGACCGCCATCTCGCGAACGACTGAGCTTGATATCGGCGTTGACCACCCCGTGGCCATGCTGCCGGGTTACCTCGGCCCAGGCCAGGTACAACGTGCCATCCGGTGCGGCCAGCGCCGCCGGCTGCGTGAAGTTGCGCAGAGCGCCAGGTTCGACCATCTGAGGTACGCCGGGGAAGGGGCCGGCTATGCTGCGCACCGGGCCGAAGTGTACTCCATCGTCGGTCGATGCGCGCAGGTAGATCTGGGTGGGACTGGTCGCCGAGCTGTTTCGATCCGGGAAGTGCGACCAGAAGACGTACACTCGCCTGTGCGGCCCAACCACCGGCACCGAGCCAAAGTTATTGACCCGTGAGCCATACAATCTAGTCGGGTGGCTGAAGGATTGACCGCCATTGGCCGATCGAGCGTACCAGATATCGGTCGTGTTGTCGGCGTTGTCGCGGTTCCAGGTGGCGAAGACCTGCACCGGCCGGCTCACGATATTGCGCAGCGCCAGGTTCGGCTTGTCGTCCGCCGAATTAGTATCGAGGATGACCGGCGCCCGGAAGGTACGGCCACCGTCCGTGGAGTGGGTCAGCATCACCGCGGAGTGGCCGCCGGAGCAGTAGGAGACGGTCTCGCCCAGATTGAGAAAAAAGACCGTCCCGTTGTCCGCGATGGTCACCGAAGGGTCTGCCGCCGTGGTATATGGCCGCACAATGGGAATATCCCCCGCGGAGAAGCTCAGGCCTCCGTCATGGCTGGTGAAGTAGCCGGTGGGATAGGTGTCACCCACCGGATTGGAGTAGCTGGTGTTCGAGCCGACGACGATGGTGGAGGGGTGGCGGGCATCGACGGCTACCACCGGTTCGGTGCGGTCACGTGCCACCAACATATTCCCAGGCATGGAGAGCGCAGGCTGAAGGGTGAGAAGGAGGAACGCCGGGGCGGCGACCAAGCGCCGGGCAGTACGACGAAGTTTCATGTGAACACGCGTCCTTACGGATGAATACGGTAGGTGGCGCTGCCCGAACCCGTGGCAGTGCCCAGCCGGCATCTGACCGTGATACGCCCGGCGCCTTTACTGCGGGTTCCAATACGGGACAGCCATTGAACAGAGCCGGAGGCATCGGCGGTACGACTGCCACGCAGCGACCGCGTATGGGACTCGAACCCATTGGGGTAGAGCAGATGCGCTTGGCACGCTGCGCTGGGACGGGTACGAACGACAATGGTGAGCGAGTCGCCCAGGGCGACGGATGGCGGGCGCAGCGAGACCGAGACGCTCAGAGAGCCGGAGGAGCGCGGTTCTGGCGACGCCGGCGGCGATGAACTCCCGCTGGTCGTTCCACCTCGACCCGACCAATCGCTGCCGAAGGTCTGCTCGATCACGCGGGCCACGCGCCGATCGACCGCGATGATCCCCATCTCCCGGTTCTGATCGAGCGACGTCGCTGAAATATTTTCCGAGCCAATGAAGACGCGCGCCCCGTCCGCCACCATGGCCTTGGCGTGGATGTACGGTTGCGGCAGGATCTTGACTCGAATGCCGTCACGCTGGAGCGTGTCGACACCGGCGCTGGTTTGCGAGGTGATGAGGCGAATGTGCACGCCGCGCCGCGCAGCCCCGGCTAAATGAGCCTCGATAGCGGCGTCATCGACCTCTTCCGCGTACAGGTCGAGGGTGTGCGTCGCGGTATCGATGAGCACCTGGAAGGCACGCCGAGACGTAACCGGGCTCACCGCCAGGACCGGATCGGCAATCCGCAAACCACGCCCTCGCCGGTTCCAGTCGGCGTCGAAAATAGCGCCGATGGTTCGCGCATCGAACGGGTCCGAGTCGATCACCCCGAACTCGCGATTGCGATACAAGCCGCTTGAGGTGAGATTGAAGGTGAAGATGCCGGCCACCCGATCATCGATCTCCATCGACTTTTCGTGCGTATAGGTAAACGCCGATTCATTGGCCCAGCGAACCGGTACGCCGGCCGCCTGCAGGGACGCGTAACCCAGGCGTGCATATCGGCTCCCGCCGAAGGGATGTTCCTCCAGCAGCACCCGCACCTTCACCCCACGCTGCCGGGCCGCGCTCAGGGCCCCGACCACGTCGCGGCTGGTCAGCAAGTACACCTCGAGTCGAATCGTGCTGCGAGCCTGCTTGATCAGCGAGAGCACCGGCTGGACGCCGGCGCCCGGCTGCACGACAATCTGCAACGGCGAGCTGGAGGCATCGAGCCTGCTCGACGATTGTTCGATCGGTAGCCGTTCCCGAGCCTGGATGTTGCCGCTACCACCTACCGTACCGAGCACCATACTCACGAGCGCGATCAACATCGGCGCGCCACGTCGCCGGAATCCAGGTATCATGCCTGAGTCTACGACTCGGACGGCACCCGCGCCTTAGCGCCGGGCAAAGATACGAACCGAGACCACTGCACTGCGAATTTCCTGGGAGCGTCCATTCTGCGTGTCGTTCCAGAGCGGGTGCACCGTCTGATTGTCGACCGCCAGGGCCTGGTAATCACCGATAAATGTGTTGTCACTCTTGCCCTCGGGGAGGGGCGAGTCGATTGCCGGATCCCACGACTTTTGGGTAATGCGAACATTGTGGCCGAAGGTCAGTCCTCCATCAACGCTCTGCGCGATATCCACGTCGATCAGTCGGTCCGCCGGGTCCCGCCGGCGGTCGAACCAGGAGCAGGTGTAGGTGCCATTGGGCGCCACGGCAAGCGCCGGTTGGAACTGGTCCTTGCCGTTCTGAAAGTGATCGTGATTGACGCGGTACGGGGCGGTCCAGGTCTGGCCGCCGCTCTGGGAGCGACTGGTTAAAATGTCGGCATCGCCGTTCCGGATATCCGCCCAGGCCACCACCATCGAGCCGTCCCTGGGTGAGACGACGAAGGTAGGCAGGCTCAGGTTACGGAACGTGCCCTCCCTCAGGTGATTTGGCAGGCCATTGACGCTCGAAACAATGGTCCGCTGCGGAGCAAAGGTGACGCCGCCGTCCTGCGAAGACACCAGGTCGATGCTGTTCGCCGTGGTGCCGGAGGAGGTATCGACAAAGGAGAGGAACGCGACGGAGACTACCCCATTGGGCGCCACCTGCGGGATGGCGCCCAGCGCGAAATGCGTATTGTCGAAAACGCTGACAACCACCGGCGGGCCGAACATCTGCCCGCCATCGGTGGACCGGGCCACATCCAGCCCAACCGGCTGCCTTTCCGCAACCTGCTGATCGTGGAGCAATGCGGGAGCCCCGTCGCCCGCATCGGGATCGTGCCGCTTGGCGGTGGAATTGCTGTCCAGGTTCCAGGCGACGTACACGGTACCGCGGCTGGGCCCCCTGGTGCGGTCAACCCCGATCCACGGCTTGTCGCTGAAGGTTGCGCCGCTGGTGTCGAGAAATACTGTGGTGGGAGCGGACCAGGTCTTGCCGCCATCCGTCGAGCGTGAGACGAAAATGCCGCTCCTAGCAGCGCCATCGTACGCCAGCACACAGGCATAGGCGACACCAGTGGCAGAGAACGCAATGCTTATGTCGGAGGTCAGGACATAGGCCTGAAAGCCGGGTAGCAAGCCAGCATCGTGCCAGCTACGGCCACCGTCCAAGGTATAGAAGGTACCAATCTTAAACTGGTAGTGTGCCGGATCGGTGAAGAACTTGGAGCCGGCGATCAGATTGTTCGAGTTTCGCGGATTCTCGGCGATGGCCGGTTCGCTATGCGCCGCGAATGAGTCGTGACTGACCTGAACATTGGCAATGGAGAATGACGCTGCTCGGGCTGGTAGGGATCCGAACCACACGCCAGCCACGCTGCACATCAGGGCCAGCAGGGTACGGATACGGGACTGAGCAGCGATAGCGGACTCCGTCGGCAGATAGCCTGGTGTATTGGTCGAATAACGCGCGCTACAGCCTACCAAATTGGTTCGATAGCCAGGAACCGTATGCTCTAATACACCTATGGCTGAGTACACACCGGCGGAATTGATGGTAGCGTCCGCCGCGCGAGAGATCCGCGACGGTGAGACGGTCTTTGTCGGCATGCGCCTGCCTCTCATCGCCTTTGTGCTGGCCAAGCGAACCCACGCGCCGAACGCTGTGGGCGTTTTCGAAGCGGGGCTAGTTCGCGACCGTCCCGCCGAGCGCCTGCTCTATACCATGGCCGATCCAGCCAACGTGGCCGGCGCCTCCTGGGCCACCGGTCTGTGGGAAGTGATGAGCTACCTGCAGCGCGGCGAAGTGGATCTGGGCTTCATCGGCGGGGCTGAAGTTGACAGGCACGGCAACCTGAACACGTCGTTGATCGGCGATCCACACCAGCCGCGCACACGGCTGCCGGGCAGCGGCGGCGCGGCGGATATCGCCGCGCTCTCGAACCGTTTCGTGATGATCATGCAGCATGAAAAGCGGCGGCTGCGCGAACGGGTGGACTTCATCACTTCACCCGGCTATGGCGACGGACCTGGCTGGCGACAGCGGGCAGGTCTACGCGGCGCAGGACCCAGCGCGCTCATCACCACGCTGGGTGTCTTCAGTTTTGAGGACGGTGAAGCCGTGCTACGCTCCTATCACCCCTTCAGCAGCGAAGCGGAGGTGCGCGAGAACACCGGCTGGGACCTTCGCTCCGCAGCCAATCTGACTGCTACACCAAGGCCCAGCCATACGGAACTGGCCATCATCCGCGAGTACGATCCCACGGGGTTCTGGACCGGGACCGCGTGAGGTGTTGGTCCGCCTGAGCGTCCTACTTATACGGCTTACCGCGTCGGGGTAACGGTGACGCCATTGCTAGCCAGCGTGTTAATCGCAGTACTATCGCGAGCACTTGCCGCCACGCTCTTCTCCTCCGGCTTCACACTTCCAACCGGCATTGCCCTCGATCCAGACCTGGACATCTACGTGGCTGATAGGAAAACCGGCACTCTCTGGAAGTTCATGCCCACTGCTCCCACGGTCGCTCCAGTATCGCGCTTTACGGCTGTCCGGCACGGGGGTCGGCTTGCGCTAAATTGGCGTCTGCGGGCGCGCGGAAGAGTCGCCGGCTTCAACCTCTATGCCGGTCGTCATCGGCTCAACAGCATCCTTATTCCCCAGCACAGGCGCTTGACGTATACCTATGCCGTCACGAGAGTATGGTCGGGGCCGTACATCCTCGGCATCGTGCTTCCTGGAGGACGCGAGATTTTCGTACAGGCGGCAGGACGCGATGGAATGCGGCAAGGTCTGCGCTGACCTATGAAATGACTCTCCGGCCGTTGGGCCTGGTGGATGTCTGGAGGCGGGGCGGTGGCGCGGGTGCTGCCGCCCCGCGCCGTTGCGTGTCGCGGCACCGGGCCCTCCAAGCGGGGAGAGGCCCAATGACCGCTCATGGTTCCTGACTAATCCGCCGGATGCTGCCTGCAGAATGCCGAGACAAACTCATCCCACTTCTCGCCGCAGCCCATTTGATCGAGACTGTGACTATCGCCTGTTTTGATCGCCCGAATCTCCTCTGGCGTGAGATACGACTCCAGTGTCCCATCCGGATCCTGGCAGTACTTGTTGCGAAATGCCTTGTCCCCCGACAGCCGGCCAATGACGGTCTCAACCTGTTCGATAGCGATGGCAATCACCTCCCTGTTATGAGCAACACCTCACCCTCCTATCCTAAAGACGGCCTTACTATAAGTCCAATATAAGTTCCTATAGAATTGGCAAAGTGGAATTGATGTACAGTGACTGGTAGATGTGCACACCTCTTCCGCCAGAGCATGTGCATATCTACCAGTAGGCTCGTTACCAATCAGTTCTTCACACGTCTCCAAGCACCAATTCTCACTTTGGGATTTGGCTTGAAACAGGCACATCGGACAAACGTTCAAGCAGCGCGGCGCCCAAGGCAAATCTTCACCACCTTCTTGTTTGCGGTCACTCGCGATCACACCGGCAAAATAGTACCGTATAATGCACGAGAAAGAAACTTCTCGTTCTCATAAGTTGAGCTTATGTTAGAGCAACGAATCCGCGTTTTTCAGGCCGTGGCCAAACATCTCAGTTTCTCGCGGGCCGCTGAGGAGCTATGCATCAGCCAGCCAGGGGTCACCTTCCACATCAAAGGTCTGGAGCGCGAGTACGGCCCTCTCTTTGAACGCGTCGGCAGGCGGCTGTTCCTGACGGATTCGGGCCGGACACTGGCCGGATATGTCCAGCGCCTCGCCTTGCTGGAGGAGGAGGCGCGGGTGGCGCTTGAGGAGCTAAAAGGGTTGCAAAGCGGTCTGCTGGTGGTGGGCGCCAGCGCCACCATCGGCATCTATCTCCTGCCGGAGGTGGTGGGTGAGTTCCGGAAGCGGCACCCCGGCATCAAGGTCAGCCTGCGAGTCGGCAACAAGCGGCACACCATCGAGCGACTGTTGCACAACGAGCTGGACTATGGCCTGGTCGCCGGCCCGGTGGACGACCCGAATCTGATTGCCGAGCCCTATCTCGATGACGAACTGATGGTAATCGTGGCGCCGTCGCACCGCTTTGCCCGCGAGCCGATCGTGTATCCGGGTGAACTGCGGCGCGAGATCATTCTGGTACGCGAGGAGGGGTCGGGCACCCAGGAACTCATGGAAGAGCGGCTGGCCCAGTTGGGGGTAGCCCCGGCGGATACCATGCAACTCGGCAGCACCGAAGCCATCAAGCAAGCAGTAGCCGCCAACCTGGGGGTCTCCACTGCGTCCCGCTACAGTGTCGAGGCAGAGTTGGCCAGCGGTCGCCTCTGTACTGCCAATGTTCCCGCGCTCAAAATGCAGCGGCGCCTGCTCCTGCTACATCACAAGGACAAACGCCTCTCCAAGACGGCTCTGGCATTTCGCCTACTGCTCCAGGAGATGGCCGTCCGTCAACTGGACCGAGCCGGCATCAAAGAAGACTTGACGGCGTTGGAATCGACGCCGTAGGGAAGGACGCTCCGGTGAGAGACGTTGGAGCGGCGGGAACACAATTTGCATCGCGTGTTTGGGGAAAGGATGTACCAATGACCGAAACCATTGCATCGAACAGCACTGTGCCGGACGGCGCAGTGCGCACAGAGGCGCTGCGCGTCGATTTCCTGTACTTCGACGATTGCCCGTCACACCCGCGTGCGCTTGAGTTGCTCAAAGAGGTCCTGCGTGCAGAGGGCGCGAACGTGCCGATCCACGTCCACCAGGTCGAAACCGAGGATGCGGCGGAGCAGCTGCGCTTTCCTGGCTCGCCCACCATCCGTGTGGCCGGTATGGACATCGACGATAACCCGGACCTACCGGTGGGACTCTGCTGCCGAGCGTACCGACAACCCAATGGCAAAATCTCGCCGTTGCCCCCACGGGACAAGATCGTCGCGGCGGTGCGCGGGGCGCTCAATGCCGTCGAACATCTGCCGCCTACCATCGGCGGCTAAGGAGGGGATCCTATGGGAACTCAAAGCGTCAACCTAGCGCTATCCCTGGGTGACTCAGCCCCAGATGTTTCGCTGCCCGCTACCGATGGCCGGATGTACTCGCTGGCATCGTTCCGCGACCAGGATTGTGTGGTCGTGGTCTTTCTGGCCAACCATTGCCCCTATGTCGGTTCGTGGGAAGACCGCTTGATCGCCCTAGCTCGAGAGTACAGCAAACGCGGCGTGTCCTTCGTCGCCATCAGCTCGAGTGATACTGCGACATTTCCGGCCGACAGTTTCGATCAAATGCGCGAGCGGGCCGAAGCGAACGAGTACCCCTTCCCGTATCTCTACGATGAGGGCCAATTGATCGCACGCGCCTATGGCGCCACGCGCACACCGGAGGTATTTGTGTTTGGCCAGGAGCGCACCTTGCAGTACCACGGGGCTATCGACAGCGACTTCGATGCGGGGCAAGATACCGAACCATATCTGCGCAATGCTCTGGAAGAAATTCTGGCCGGCGCCACGATATCGCTACCCAATACGCCGCCGGTGGGCTGCGCTCTCAAGCTGAGAGAACAATCGTAATAATTCTGTAAGCCTCGTCATGCCAAGGCAACCATACGGGCTTATAGTACGTAGTAAGGAGAGGGAGTAGCCGCCGGAGCGGTTCCGGTTCGGTATACAGTCCCTCAGGTGATACAGCAATGGATAGAGACTCGACAACACCCCAGCCCAGACGCCGCGTTCCTCAACCGGTGCACAAAACCTACAAGTTGGGCCGGGCCGCTTTTCTTGGTCTGACCGGCGCCGGCGCCGGGGCGCTCTTTCTGGGAAAGACCTCGCTGCCGAAGTTCAACCTAGTCCCCGGGTCATCCTCGGTGAATGGCTTCACCATTTATACCGTGACGGACGGCTACCCAAAGTTCGATTCGGCGTCCTACCACTTGAAAGTTGGCGGCATGGTGGAGCATCCCATGACGCTCTCGATCGCCGACGTCCTCCAACAGCCGGCGGTCCATACCGCCGACGACTATCACTGCGTTACCGGCTGGACCGTGCCCAACATTCAATGGACGGGCATCCGGCTCTCTCATCTGCTCGACCAGGTAGCTCCACACAGTGGCGCCCATGCAGTGAAGTTTTCCTGCTTCGATGGTGTGTACACCGAAAGCCTGACCATGCAACAGGCGCGTCAATCAAACGTGCTGCTGGCGTACAAGCTCAATGGTCGGCCGCTCTCCACTGCTCAAGGCGCGCCGGTGCGACTGGTGGTACCCGGGATGTACGGATACAAGTATGCCAAATGGGTCAATCAGATCGAGCTAATCCCCGCGCCGATCGATGGGTATTGGGAGCGGAACGGCTATGACCGGGACGCCTATATCGGTCGCAGCAACGGCGCATAGCATGACCACCGAAGCCGGCGCTATTGGTTCCATACCGGCAACTGCCGCCCTGGTGGACTCCAGCACCCGAGTAACGCGCTTTACGCGCACCGAGCGCGGCGTGCATTGGGTGCAGGCCATCAGCTTTCTGGCCTTGCTGATCTCGGGCATCGTGCTGGCTTTGCCGGCCTTTGAGTCCGTGGTGGGACATCGTGCCCTGCTACGCGAGCTCCACCTCATGGGAGCCTTTGCGTTCTTCTTTGGTCCAGCCATCGTGGCACTGGCCGGCAATCGACGCAGTCTAGCCGAGGACGTCTCGGCGGTCGACACCTGGGACGCCGACGATCTCCGCTGGCTGATTCCGTTCCCTATTCTGCGCCTGGTGGGTCAGCGCACCCCTCCCCAGGGACGGTTCAACGCCGGCCAAAAGCTCAATGCTATCTTTATCGTCTGGTCCACACTGATCTTCACCGTCACCGGGCTGATTATGTGGCAGAACCGTCGCTTCCCCAGCGACCTGGTGAGCCAGGCAAACACGATTCACACCGCGCTGGCCTATTTCGCTCTGGCAGCCTTTCTGGGCCACCTATATCTCGCCGTCGGCTATCCCAAGACGCGTCACGCGTTGCATGCCATCACTCAGGGGTGGGTGAGCTACGACTGGGCACAGCACCACCATCCCAAGTGGGTAGCCCAAATTCGTCCCTCCACGGCGGCCCCGGCCTACGATGGACTGCGCACCGCACTTCAGATTGTCCTTGGCTCGGCCATCGCGCTGTTTGCCTCACGCCTGCTGTTTTTCTTCCTGGGTGCGAACATCACGGACAAAGTCACGGGCCGGCTCTACGCCATCACGGCGTGGCCTGGCGTGGCTGCGGTGGCCCCGGCCACCGCTGTACGCATTGTTGACTGGCCTGCCGCGGTTTGGCTGGTGCTGTGCCTCATCGCCTGGTTGCTGGCGGACAGAATGCGAAGGCTGCGCGCTCCGTAGCCGCGAAACACCGTTTATCAATAGGAGCACGACTGGCGCACCAGCGCCGTTTACCCTGCAGTGGTTGATGAAGCGACTTACTCGCTCAGTCCCAAGCGTGATGCCAGCGAGCGATGACCAACGGCTTGGGTAGCCGGCTCCCAGGCTTCGCGGCACACCACCATGGCCACCACCACCTGATCCGACTGGCCGCCCGCGACCCCAATGCCGCAGCGAATCCATTGGCCATCAAAGAGTTCACGCTGGCGGCTCAGCTTCTCCGGCATAACGGTGGCGGGTCCAGTCAGCAGTGTCTCCATCAAGAGGCTATGGCCAAACATGGGTGCAAACTGGCTCGGATATTCCCACCCGTCCTCATTGACCCCGGTCAGGAACTGGTGGGTCGCCTTATTCTCCGCCACCATCAACAGATCTTCATCCAGCTCCAGGATCGGCAGTCCCTTGGCATGCCGCTGCTCGTTCAGTTGGGCCAGAAAGCCATCGGCCAGACTCGGGCGCAACAGGTTGACGCGGCGTCGCTCGGGCATGATCTGTGTAATAAACCAATAGACGCCAATAACGCAGCAGACGGCGGCGAGGAGATAGAAGGACATGCAGACTCCAGAGGAAAAGTGAGATCAGCGGGAGGGCTGTGGTTGGGAGATCAATGGAGGGGAGGGCCGAGAACTATTGTGCACCGAAATCGTTGAGCGCGCAAGCGACAAATTAGTTATCAATGAACAGGGATAGCCGGAACGTTAGGTGCGCCGGCGGATAGACAACCGCCAGTCGCCTTCGGTGACCAGCCCCATCTGGAGAGCGTAGACGGCGGCTTCGGTACGGTCACGCACATGGAGTTTACTGAGAATATCGCTGACGTAATTCTTGACCGTCTTCTCGCTGAGACCGAGCTTCTGGGCGATCTCGCGGTTGCTGTCTCCCTGCACGATGGCGTTTAGAATGTCGCGTTCGCGACTGGTGAGCCCTGTCTCCAGATAACTGAGGCGCGCGAATTCGTCCAGTAGCTGCATGGCCAGTTCGGGGCTGATGAGCGCCTCGCCATAGGCTACCGATCGGATCGCATCGAACACTTCGGTAATATCCGCGCTCTTGGGCAGATAGCCACGAGCACCGGCGCGAATGGCGGCAAAGAGCTGTTGCTCCTGCTGATTCGCCGTCAGCACCACCACGCGCGTCTCCGGATGGATACTGAGCACCTGCCGCACGACTTCCATGCCCATCGGAGTCAGCCCTATCGGGTCCATGAGCACGACTTCGGCTTGCTTTTTGTCAAGCCCGTTGATCAGCGCCTCTCCGTCGGTGTACATGCCCGTCACGTTCATGTCGGACTCAGCCCCGACCAGATGCGAGAGTGCCTGTACCAAGAGGTGTTCGCGATCCGCCAGCGCCACTTTGATCATGCTTCGTGCCCTTCCCCATACGCGTCCAGGGACCGCCCAATCATACACGCTTTACGCTTCACGGAGCCGTTTTGGTCCTGGTCAATCCTGCTGGGTAAGGTGAAGGAGATGGCATTGGCGAATCGACCATGGCCCTAGCACCGAATGATGCCACCAGTGCCACGATTTGCAGGGAAAGGGACGCACACTATGGAGTATCGTAACCTGGGACGGACCGGCCTCAAGGTCTCGGAGCTGTGCATGGGCACCATGCAGTTCGGCTGGACTACCGACGAAGCACACGCCTTTGAAGTTCTCGACGCCTACACCGAGTCCGGCGGCAACTTCCTGGACACGGCGGATGTGTACACTCGCTGGTTCGAGGGAAACCCCGGAGGAGTGGCGGAAGAGATTATCGGTCGCTGGATGAAGGCCCGAGGCAACCGCGATCAGATGGTGGTGGCGACCAAATGCCGTGGTTCCATGGGACCCGGCCCGAACGATGTCGGTCTGTCGCGCAAACATATTATGGATGCGGTTGAGGCCTCCTTGCGCCGGCTGAACATCGACTATATCGATCTCTATCAGGCCCACTCCGACGACTTGGAAGCGCCGCTGGAAGAGACCATGGCTGCCTTCGACAACCTGGTTCAGCGGGGTTTGGTACGCTACGTCGGCGCCTCAAACTACCAGGCCTGGCGCCTGATGCAGTCCCTCTGGGTCAGCGACAAGCATGGCTACGTCCGCTACGACAGCATCCAGCCATCGTATAGCCTGGCCAACCGCGCCGACTACGAGCGCGAGCTGGAGCCGCTTTGCCTGGAGCAGGGAATCGGCATGATTCCCTATTCACCCCTGGCCGGGGGCTTCCTCACCGGCAAGTATCGTCGAGGCCAGGCGCTTCCCGAATCGGGCCGTGCCCAGCAAGTGCAGAACCGCTATCTGAATGAGAAGGGTTTCAGCATGCTGGATCGAGTGCTTGAAATCGCCGATCGGCATGGGGCCAGCGCCGCCCAAATTTCTCTTGCCTGGCTCCTGGCCCGTCCCGGCATCACCTCGCCCATCACCGCCGCCAACACTGTGGAGCAATGGCAGGATCTGGCGGGAGCAGTGGACGTGCAACTCACGCCGGACGATATCGGGCAGCTCGATGAAGCAAGTACCTGGAAGTAGCTAGGGGAGCGGAGGGTACGGGGTGGCACTAATGCGTGTAATGCTCTAGCCGGTCCACGGTTTGCACCAGCAGATCGATGTCGAACGGCTTGCCCAGGCACCCGCTCGCGTCCATTTCCTGGCACACGAAAGCCGCCCGTCCTGCCGCTGTCATAGCGATAATGGGAATGTTCCGCGTGGCCGGATTCGAGCGCAGTTCCTGAGCGATTCGCACGCCGTCCATCCCCGGCATCTGATAGTCCAGCAACACGATATCGGGCCGCCGCCGTTGTACCTCGTCTAGGGTGCGCGCCCCCACAGTGGACCCTACTTCATATCCGACGTCCTCAAGTACGGCAATGACCAGACCGAGAATATCGGGGTCGTCCTCGGCAACCAATACATAGCGCGACATGATTATCCCTCCCCTTGATGACCTTCTTGCTCCTCCTCTGCAAAGAGCGTTCCAGGCAGAATTACGGTTGCCGAAGAAGAAAAATACTGGACCAGCCACGACGCGTCACTATGTCTTTGTCAAACGCATGTGGTACTCTACGCCATCCCGCTATGGACTGCCCAAACTGCGACACCACGATGAATGACGTTACCGAGCACTGGCATACCTTCGCCGAGGCGGAGGGCGCCGAGTATCTCGCCTGCTATGTCAATATCTGGCGGTGCCCGTCCTGTCAGACGCTGGCCGGCGCCGACGATGAAGGCATTGAGTGGGTTATGGAGCGCGAGACAGCAAACGTCGAGGAATGAGCGAGGGCCGCGTTAGGCTTTTTTAACCTGCGCGATCTTCTGAATCTTAGCTGCCTTCGCTTGTGCCGCGATCCAGGTACTAAATTTTTGCTTTTGGTTCTGTTGCTGCTGCAGGAGTGGGAGTGGCGCCTTGCCGCGCGACAGAACTTCCATGATGTGATAGCCAAACTGCGAGTGGACGATCACCGGGTGGTGCAGCTTCAGGGTGAACGCCGCGTGGTCGAACGGTGGCACGGTCTGCCCCGGACTGCAGCACTGTGTCAGGAAGCCGCCCTGGGCGCCACTCGTGGTGTCGTCCGAGTACTTCTTGGCCAGTACCGCGAAGTCGCCACCATGCTGAATCTGGCCCAGTAGCTGTTCAGCGAGCGCCTTCGCCTGGGCATCGGTTCGAGGCTTTGGCGAAGGCTGACCGGGTTGGACCCGAGCTCCAGGCGGATGCGGCATGATCAAGATATGCCGTACATGGGCGATAGGACGTGGTGCGGTACTGAGCGGAAAGAGCGTATTCGCCACCTTCTGCTGCAGCATTGAGGGCGCCAGCAGCGTCTCGAACGAACTGCGATTCAGGCCGATCTGCGCCAGCCGTTGGTCGAAAGGCCGCGCACCGCCGGATATCTTCTCGTCTTTCTGAATTTCTTGCTGAACGACCGTGTTGGAGAGCGTAATATGGTGAGCGCCCGCATACTGCTGGATCAGTTCACTAACCACCAGTTGGTTCATGGCTGCCTGGGTCAGTTGCGCCGGGCTAATGCCGCCGGGTTGGCCGGCGGCCCGGTGCTGATCCAGGCTTACCAGGAGGCGGAAGGTAGACATGGGTACGCTATGGCCGTTGACCACGGCTGCCACGGAGCCTCCGGTCAGCACCGCTGTCGGCACCGGCGCCGGTGTGGGGACCGTCGGTGACGTCGGGGCGGCAGACAACGTTGGCTGGGTAGCCGCGGTGGGTCCGGGCGACGCCGTGGTCTTGCCCGTTGCTTGATTGCCGCTACTGCCGCAGCCGGCCAATACCACGAGCGCCAGTGCGCAGGGCACAAAAAAGAAACGAGAGGCTAGAGCGGTCACGGGGTCTCCTCGGTGTCCTGATAGCTTGTCAGGAATAGACAGCAGCTAGTGCGGTAGATAACAAAAAAAGCCTCGGGCCCTCCCTCAACAGATGCCGAGGCTGTCACAACCTTTCAGTATACCAACCTTCGGACCTACCGCGGAGGAGGCCGAAAGGGAGGAGTACCTACCAACGCGTTCGCCGGCGCAGCCGGGGACGAGAGCGGCCGCCGAGGCGATTGCCGTTATTGCCGATCACCGGCACGACGAGCACCATGACCTTCACCCCGACCTTGACAGGCGGGTCCGCTCTGTCGCCGGGGGTGGATACGGCCGAGAACTGGCGCAGGAGAAGGCTGCCAGCGACCGAGGCCAATAATGAGAGCACCAGGGATGGTAACAGTCGCATCGTTTTGTCACAGCTTCCTGATGGGAGGAGTGGAGGTCTTCTGAGCTACGGAGTGACCATAAAGGTGGTAAACGCATTGCCGGCAGTTCGCGCGAAGTGAAATGACACCTTGACCTGTGCTCGGTGTGCGCCGCCGAGCGGCGCCGGCACGCGATCGGTTACGTCCGCATTGCCCTCCCAATTGAGGGTCTGGCTCTTCAAGTGGTGCGCTGCGCCACCGGGATAGGCGATACTAATATCCGCCGTCGCCCCCGGCCATCCCTGCTCGATCGCAATATGTTCCACCAGACCGGAGCGGATGTGCCGCGGCGAAGGGACGACCTTGGCACATACATGCGTGTCACAATGCCCGAGAGCTTGTCCCCGAGGCTCGATAAAGTAGCTGGCCGGAATCTCCGGGCCGAAGGGGTTGGGACCGAGTTGCGTGTAAATCAGGCAGGCGGAGAATGAAAGGTTTTGTAACGGCAAAGCTCTGATGCGATACCCGGAGAACTCACCATTGGCGTCGGTCGTCGGGCCTACGCCGTATATGTCGAGGTTGGGGAAAGGTTTGTGTATCGTCCCCACGAACCAGTTCGGGCAGCCCATCAGCAACAACAGATGGGTATGCGGCGGAAATTCTCCACCAGAGATGTAGAGTATATCGCCCGAATGACCGTGCGAAGGCGTGGCTTTCAACGCTCCATTCACAGCCCCCTGTTTCGAGGGAGAAGGCTGTTGCTGCGCAAAAGTCCCCTGGGACACGCTCATGTTTGCTCCGAGCAGAGTTGCCAGGAGACACAGCGTGAGCGGCCAGCTTACACGCTGCCACTTCATGCGTCGCTCTGCAAGGCTGCCTGATTCCAGCACATACCGGTCATACCACTTCCTTGCTCCCGGCGATACATGCCGAGAAACGCAGTACTTCTCTTAAGACCATAACGTAGCAAGGCACCTCAATGTATCATCCCACCGAAAATTGACGGAACTACGGACCTCTTCTCTTACTCTTCGACCAGGCGTCTGGCGCGGGCTACCAGGTCGTCGATCTGCGGCAGAACGGCACGCTCGCCTTCCGGTCCATAGGCCACGCGACAATCCTTGGCGGCCAGGCGGGCGATTAGCACTCCGGGTAGCTCTTCGGCCGCGCGGGAGGCGATGGCGCCGCCAAAACCGCCCGTCAGACGGTCTTCTTCGGCCACCAGCAGCGAGCCAGTCCGATCCACCGAGGCCAGCACGGTGGGCACATCCCACCCCGCGTCGACCGTACGCAGATCGATCACCTCGGCCTCAATGCCCACGTCCGCCAGTTGCTCGGCTGCTTGCAGGGCGCGTGGTACCAGATTGCCCCAGCACACGATCGTGACATCGCTGCCCTTCCGTCGGGTTGACGCGACGCCCAGGGGAACTCGGTAGTCGTCGCCTGGATAGGACGCCTTGCGTGCGTAGAGCGCCTTCGGCTCCAGGACGAGCACGATATCGTCGCTTTCGCAGGCCGTGCGCAACAGACCCGCGGCATCAATCGCGTTGGAGGGGCACACGATTCGAATACCGGCGATACCGGACACCATGCCCACGCCCGCCTCGCTGTGCCAGAGTGCGCCAGCGCCACCCAGATATCCGCCGTAGGACATGCGGATCACCATCGGACAGGCCCAGTCGCCATTCGATCTCCAGCGCAGGGTGGCGGCTTCGTCCATCAATTGTTGCCAGGCGGGATGGAGATAGTCGCGGAACTGAATTTCCACCACCGGGAGCCAGCCGGCCAGCGAGCGTCCCATGGCAGTACCGATAATGGTGGCCTCTGCCAGCGCGCTGTTCCAGACTCGCCCCGGGAAGGCGTATTGCAGGCCGCGCGTCACATGGAAGACGCCGCCCTTGCCTGGTAGTCCAGGAAAATCGCTGTCGGCGACGTCCTCCCCGTAGACCACGATGCGGGGGTCAGTGTCCATAGCGGCTTTGAGAGCCCGGCTCAGCGCATAGCGCATCTCGACCGGCTCGCTCTGCTCTGACGGTGGCTGCTCGGGCGCGCGCCGCTGCAGGTCGCCGGCGGTCACGTGATCGAGAATGGCGGCCGGGTCCGGGCGCGGCTCATCAACCGCCTTATGAGCGGCGCCGGCCACCAGCCGTGCCGCAACGCTGTCCAGCGTCGCCCGGTGCTCGTCGTCCAGGATGCCGGCCTCGCGGAGCAGGGTAGCCAGCCGGAGCAGCGGATCGCGGGCAGCCTCCTCGGCCAGATCTTCCACCGTGCGGTACTGATCCTGGGTGTCGGTGGCGGAATGGGACATGGGACGGGTCACCATGGCGTGCAGCAGGACGGGGCCGCGGCGGGCGCGGGCGTACTCAACCGCCCTGGCCACTGCGCTATCGGCTTCCACTGGGTCTGTTCCGTCACACTTGATCACCAGCATGCCGTCTTCCTGATAGTGGGCATAGAGCCGGGAGGCGTCACCGCCGGGAATGGCCCAGGTGACCGGGACCGAGATGGCGTATTTGTCGTCCTCCACCAGAAAGATCACCGGGGCGTGAGTGCGGACGGATTGCCGAAGCGCCTCTTCCACCTCACCCTCGGCCGTGGTGCCGTCGCCGATCGACACATACACCACCGAGTCGGACTGCCACGGCTCGGCCAGCGGCAGGCCCGCCTCCGTCGCATGGACAATACCCTCGGCCAGGCCCGTGCCCGGCAAAGCCTGCGAGCCCGTGGGACTCGACTGTGAGATCACGCCACCAGCACGGTAGCCCCAGTGGCTGGGCATCTGCCGCCCACCGGAGGCAGGATCGGTAGCGGCGCCCACGGTCTGCCGGAACATCTCTTCGGGCGACATTCCGCTGCAGAGCAACAGTGTACGGTCGCGATAGTACGGCATCTTGGGGTCGTGCCGAGTCAGGTGACGGCCAAACGCCCAGCCGATAACCTCTTTGCCGGCCCCAGCGATGGAGAACCAGGCGCGACCCTGCGCTTGTAGCGTGCGCTCCCGTTGATCGATCTCGCGGCTGACGCGTCCCACAGCATAGGCACGCAGCAATTCATTGCCGGGTAACGATTCGGCAATCAGCTGATCCTGATTCAGTGCATCCTCGCCCAGCGCCGAGCGGATAAGGTCCTCATACAGCTCCGCCGGCCAGGTTGCTCCCTGTTCCACATGCCGGTTCAGTGCCGGTTCTTTCGTTTGCTCATTGGCCACGGCAGTGGTGTCCATGCTGCTGTCCTCCCGCGCGTTCCGCGCAACTCACCTACTATCACAATCCTACACCGCCCTTCCGCTGCTTCCCCACTCCCTTCTGGCGCATGTATCCGAACGTGCGCCGATACAATCGGGCATGATTAATCCTTTAAACACCCGTCCTTTCTCCGCCGACGATCTGTTCAATCTAAAGCTGGTGGGCGAAGCCCAACTCTCTCCGGATGGCCAGAGCATCGCGTACGTCGTCAAATGTCTCGATCGCGACCAGAACGACTATGTGTCCAACATCTATCTCTGGTCCGACGGTGAGAGCCGCCAGTACACCGCCGGCGGCAAGGACTCCGCTCCTCGATGGTCACCCGATGGGGACCGGCTGGCCTTTCTGTCCGGGCGTGAAGGGAAGGCTCAGATCTATCTGATATCCACCGCCGGTGGCGAGTCGCTCGCGCTGACCGAGGAAAAGCTTGGCGCCGGATCGCCGGTTTGGTCGCCGGACGGCGCTGAGATCGCCTTTACCGGGCGTATTCCGACCGTCGAGGAGCCGGAAGACTCGGACGGCCAGAAGGTGGCCAAGACTCGAATCATCGAGCGCGCCAAGTACAAATTCGACGGCGTTGGCTTGATTGAGGACCGGCGCACGCATATCTGCGTGGTCAACGTACACTCCCGTGTGGTGCGGCAGTGTACCGACGGCGACTACAACGACAGCTCGCCCGCCTGGTCGCCGGATGGCCGGCACCTGGCATTTTCCTCTAACCGTTCGCCGGAGTGGGACCTCGAAGCCACCGCAGATATCTGGATCGTGCCGAGCCAGGGAGGACAGCCGCGGCGTGTCACAGACGGTCGGGGCCCATGGGTGCTACCGGTGTTCAGTCCGGACGGCAGCCGGATTGCCTTTGGTGGTTTTGCCAAACCAACCGATCGGGAGTCGACATATTTCCCGCAGCTCTGGAGTATCTCCCGAACGGGCGATGATCTGCGCAATCTGCTGGATGGCGCCGAGTTGGAGGTGGGCAGCTCGCTCAGCAGCGACTGGAGCAGCGCCGGTGAGGAGATGTTGGTCTGGCGAGAAGATGGGCTGTACTTCCTGGTCTCGCAGCGTGGGACTTCCAACATCTACCGCTGGGATGGCCAGGCGCGCCCTATAACGGAGGGCCGCCACCACGTCATGGACTTCTCGGTGGCTGGCGGTGTGGTGGCCTATACCGTATCCGACGCCACGCACCCGGCGGAGATCGCCCTGCAAACGGTGGCGCCTCGGGGCGGGCCCGTCAGTGCTCGGACGGTCACGTCGCACAACGCTGAGCCGCTGACCGGCGTGCGGGCGGTGCAGCCGGAGCACGTCACCTTCCAGGGCGCCGAGGGCGCCGAGATCGACGGCTGGCTGATCAAGCCGGCGCGCTATCAGGAGGGCCAGCGCTATCCGCTGATCGTCTACATCCACGGTGGCCCGGTCGCGGCCTACGGAGAGACTTTTTTTCACGAGTTCCAGTTTCTGGCCGGCCAGGGATTCGGCCTGTTCTACTGCAATCCGCACGGTAGTTCGTCGTGCGGCCAGCCGTTCGAGGTCAGCATTATTGGCGCCTGGGGCACGGTCGATTATCAGGACCTGATGGCCGGCGCCGACCTAGTAAGCGCGTTGCCATGGGTGGATTTGCACCGTCTTGGCGTGGCCGGCGGCAGCTATGGTGGCTATCTCACCAACTGGATCATCAGCCATACCGATCGCTTTGCCGCAGCCTGTGCTGAGCGCTCCATTTGCAACATGGTCAGCCAGGGAGGCAGCAGCGACTGGGCCTCGACCCGTGGTGAGCGCATGAACGCCACACCCGAGGGAGACCCGGAACGCCTCTGGAACATGTCGCCGCTCAAGTACGCGAGCCAGGTGCACACGCCCACGCTCATCGTGCACAGCGAGCGAGACGATCGCTGTCCGGTCAAGCAGGGCGAGCAGTGGTTCGCCGCGCTCAAGCGGCTGCGCGTCCCCACGCGCTTCGTCCGCTTTCCGGAAGAGAGCCACGGCCTCTCGCGGGGAGGCAAGCCGTCGCGCCGCCTGGAACGCCTGGGCTTTATCGCGGACTGGTTCCGGATGTATCTCTAGCCTGTTGCGTCTGGCCCGCGCCAATCGTTCCATTGACAGGGGATCACTCGGCGCGTAAGATGCAGCCACCGGCACTTTTTTACCGGAGGAGTGCTTACCGATCTTCGTGACGCGAAAGGAGGGCAATAAGGAGGATTTTAACGGATTTTGATGTAACTGGATTGCTCCGCCGAGTCCCGCAAAGGCGCTTGGCTGGCGGGGCATGAGTTTTTGGAGAGCATATCGTCTCCCGGAGGAATGCATGAAGCGACTTTTGTATCTCAGCAGCGCACTGGTGATGATCGCGTCATTCGGCTTTGCCGGTGGCCGCACCTACGCTGCGCACAGTTCGGCGGCCATGATGTCGGTACGGCTGTGCACCTCGACGCCGGTTGGCGTCCCCGTCCTGCGCGACCTGTCTCAGGGCATCCAGAATGGAGCCAATCTGGCGGTCAGTCAGTGGAAAGGTCGGTTCCTAAAGGCCCACATGAACCTGCGCCCGACTATTCCATACGACTATGCCCGGTCGGATGGTAGCAATTACGATGTGAGCATTGCGCGCCAGAATGCGTTGCAGTGCTTGCAGCAGCCGGATACGCTAGCTCTGATCGGCACCTTGAACTCGGGCGCCGCTCTGGTTGCCGAGCCGGTGTTGAACCGGGGAGGCATGACGATGATTAGCCCCGCCAACACCAGCCCTACGCTCACCTCGCCCACGTCGCGAGCCGCGCAGGAGCCATTGACGTACAACCATCAGCTCAAGACTGTCACATACTTCCGCACCGTGACCACGGACTTCCTGCAGGGCCCCGCTGGCGCCATCTACCTGAACAAGGCGCTGCATGTGAGCAAGTACTTCCTGGTCGACGACAAGCAGCAATACGGAGCCGGTCTGGCCGCGGCCCTACAAGCCTACGCCACGGGGAAGCTGGGAATGACTCAGGTCGGCAGCGGACATATCGATCCCAGTGACGCCGCCAGCATCAGCTCTACGTCCGCCGCTGTGGCCGACGAGGTAAAGTCCAAGAACCCGCAGGCCGTGTACTGTGGTTGCGACTCGCAGAACGCCATCAGCTTTGCCCGTCTGCTGCACACCAGGGGATATCATGGTTTCCTGGTCGGCGGCGATGCGCTCTTCAACCAAACCTGGATTAACGACACGGGCCTGGGATCGCAGAACAACTATGCGACCTCGGTTGGTCCCGATGTGTCAAGAGCCGGTGGCCGCTTTAAGGCGCTGTACCAGAAAGCTCATCCTAGCTTCGCCATTGGGCCGTACGACGCCACGTCCTTCGACGCGGCGAATGTCGCGCTCAAGGCCATCTATCTGGCCCATAACGCCGGCAAGCTGAGCAAAGGAACCATGTTCCACAAGCGTGCTACGGTTGCCGCCTACGTCCAACGAGCCCATTGGTATGGCGCCACTGGGTTGACGACGTTCGATAAGAACGGTGACACTGGGGACCGCATCATCAGCATCTACGCCGTGGTCGGCAATAAGTGGGTGTTCAAGGGACAGACGTCCCCCGTGGGTATCGCACCGACCAAGTAGTCGATCGACCCGCGAAGGAGAGGAAGGCCGGCGCCAGGCCGGCCTTCCTCTTTGCTCCCGACTCGCGGGTCCCCATCGAGTAAACTATGCACAGACTCGCCGCCCTGGCGACATCAGGCGTCCATTCCCTCGGAGGCCCTGTACTGCGCGCTCGTTTTGCCCGGTTGGCGCCCTTCGTTTCGGCCCTGCTCCCCCTATTGCTCGCCTTTCAGGCCCTCTCTCTCCACCGTGGACTGGCAGCAGGAGCTACCGGCACGCCCACCAATGCGGTGGCTATGTCGTCACCCGGAGCCCTCCCCACAAGCACCGCGTCGTCGGCTACCGCGGCCGCCACAACGGCCACTCCATCTGGGGCCACCGCAGCTCCAGCGCCGTCTCCCACGGCCGCCATCAGCCCTACCGTCTCGACCGGTCCGGTCCGTGAGCCAACGCCGCCGCGACACTATGTGGTGGTCATCGTGATTGATGCCGGTCGTGCGTCGTATTACTCGCTGGCCCGATTGCCACACATTCGCGCTCTTATGCGGCGCGGTGTGGTCTATAACCGCGCTTGGGTGGGTGAGATGATGAGTAGCACGCCAGACGTGCACGTTACCCTGGGCACCGGGACCTTGCCGAGGGAGAATGGCTTCATGGGATTCGGCTGGGCCGATCCCATGACGAAAAGGACGATCGACTTCCGCACCTTGCTCGCGAACCACGCGATCGATCCAGTCTTGAATAACCTCTCCGTTCCCAGCATCGCGACGCGTCTCCACCAGTTCATCCCCAAGGCCAAATCGGTAGTGGGCAGCGGACACAAGGACTACGCGGCAGTGGGCTTGGGAGGCGGCTCAGCGGACTACGAGTTGTATGGTCGCTTCAGCGACACGCGATTCGTCCCGGCCTTTTTGCATGCGCCGCCCCCCCTCAGTTCCACGGAGCGAGCCAGCCTCTCAATCCCCCGCCCCGTGCCGGTCGGCGCCGAGGATACTTGGGCCTTCAACTACGCCGGCATGGTGGTTCAGCATGTTCGGCCGCGACTGCTGATGCTGAACGTTCCGGAGATCGACACCTGGGGGCACTGGCAAGGACCGGCGGATGACCCGCTCTATCGGAAGCTCATGACCAATATCGATCGCGGTATCGGCCGCATCGAAGCCATCTACCGGCATCTTGGCTTGCTAAACCGCACCGACTTCATCATCACCTCCGATCACGCCATGATGGAGTCCCACGCCGCTCACAACTGGGGACCGGTGCAGGTTGCGGCCGGTGGTACGGCTGCCGGCGTGGCGCGCGCCGATGGGGATGGTGGCGCCATCTGGCTCAAAGACCCGACTCAGGCCAGGGCAGGAGCGGAGCGCGTGGTGGCCATGAGGCCGCAGCACGTGGAGGCCGTCTTTTACCGCTCACGCACCGGCAACGACTACACGTATGTGCTGGCATCGCCGCTCAACTGGCTGGTCAATCAACAGGCCGCGGCGGCCCTGCAGTACCTGGTGAACACCACTGCCGGCCAGAACGGCCCGGACATCTGGGTGCTCTACCGCGAAAACTATACGGTGGTGCCGCGCAATGTGCAGGGAACCTGGAAGGGCACGCACGGCGGTCCCACCTGGAAGGTGCAGCATATCCCGCTGCTTATGGCCGGGCCGGGCATTCGAGTGGGCGCGCAGTCCAACTTTGGAGCGCGGTCAATTGACCTCACGCCAACCATCGAGCGCCTACTCGGCTTGCCGCCCATTCATCGCGACGGTGTAATCCTGGCCGATGCGCTGGTCAACCCAACCACGTTTGAAACCGGCCCACAGCAAGCCATCGCCCCCGAGTTGGCCGCCGACGTCGAAGGACTGCAAGCGCAGTCGGCATACGACTCCGCCGGATTCGGCGCCTGGCCGCTCCTCCCGCTCCCGATCTACCGCTGCAAGTTGCCGCCCAGTGCCACCCCTACGCACCAGGTGGATTGCAGGACCACACCATATACAGCAACCAATCGGTAGCGAGGCTACTACTCCGTCCAGGCCAACCCGGTCCCTTTGCGCCGTACCTCGGCGACCATCCAGGCTAAGGCGATGGCCGTGCCGACCAACACCACGGCGGCGGCAATGGTGACGGCCAGCCGGCGCTTCCAGTGGATGATGACCTCATCGGACGGAATCGAATTGGGTAGCAGATTCTGCTTCTCCAGCGAGAGGTCGTGCTGCGCGCGCTGCGATAGCGCGTTTACGTACACCGTCTGCGATACATCCGAGGCATTCTGGGCCGCCGTTTCGGACGCAATCGGGCTGGAGAAGGCGTCCGCCAGCACCAAGCCGTCGCGGGCTTGCGGTTTGATTCCCATGAAGCGCTCGATTGTCGGGGCAATATCAGCCAGCCGCGCGGGGTCATGCGACACGCCCGGCGTCACGCCGGGTCCAGAAAAGATGAGGGTTATGTGCTGCGAACCCCAGTCGGCGCCGCCGTGGCGGCCGAACATGATCGGCAGCCCGCTGTTGGCCGAATTTTCGCGTAGCAAGATGGCGATATCCTCACCCGTTGGTCCAGCTTCCGTGCTCAGCAGATAGTCATAGGTCTTCACCAGGTCTGGCGAACACGACTCACACCCGGCCATCTTATAGGCGTAGTGGCCACCGTTGTGCGTCATATAGTAGATCGCAGAGACGTTGTCGTACTGATGGTTGTAGAGAGCGGTGGCCACTCGTTGGTTGTTCGCCATGTTCTTCAGCCAGATCGACGTCATCGAGGGACCACCCTTGCCGCCGCCATTGGTCAGGATGATGCCGTGCTGGCCAGTTAACCCCTGAATCTGGCTGACGACAGCCGTCCGATCGATCACCCGATGGTGGTATTGAATCATGCCATGGTCGGAAGTGATCACAAAGAGCGTCTGGTCGTAGATGCCGGCCTGTTTGTAGGCGTTGATCATTTGCCCCAGATCGCGGTCGAAGGACCTGTACAGCCGCGCCTCCTCTGCGTACCACTTCGAGGACCAATGGCCGACGGTGTCGACCTCCGGCAGGTTAAGCATCATGGCACGGGGGCGGTACTGCTGCAAGGTCTTGATTCCGAACTTCATCACCAGGCTGTCCTGGTCGCCGAGCGGTATTGGATCGTAGGTCAAGGGAAGCGTGCTGTTGTTGCTGCTGGTGAGCCGCTCCTGCAACGAGCGATCGCGTAACAGGGTGGCGGGAACCGCATGTGGTCCGAGCGTATACGGCGCCCAATTACCGTATTCACGATCGTACGAGAAGATCCAACTGGCGGCTGGACCGCCCATCGGGCCGGCGGCATGGAAGTGTGCGCCACTTCCCGCGATCACCACACCGTTGGGATATTTGTGGCGGATCAGGCCCGACAGGGTGGGAGTACCGGAATCTTTGATGACCTTGAAGGCATAGCCGTTCTGATAGTTCTTTACGTCTTGAAACGTCGGGGAAATCTTTCCGGTGCTATGGATGCCCCAATCCCAGTTCACGATGCCGCCGTCATCCTTGGGGAAGGAACCGCTGCCGATGACCGCGTGACCCGGCGGGGTGATGCTCATCAGGTCGCCGCCCCAGGCCCGGTCGTACTGGTGGGCGTGCTGCAGCAAGGCGCGCATGTTGGGCATGGAGCCCAGGTTCAGGGAGATATAGTCCGGACGTCCCGCATCCAGCACGATCATGCACAGATACTTCGCTCTGACCGTGTTAGCGGCCGATGTTGCGCCGGTGGTGGTGGGTAACGCCCCCCAAATAAACGAAAACAGGAGCAGTGGAACCAGCAGACGTTTCATTCTCACCTTCATCGTGGGGTCATCTATCCTGTGAATTTTACCAAAGGCTTGCCTTGCCATATACCTCAATCCTTAAAACGTCATCAACAAGACGCGATCGCTCTGCGCGTCCACCAGCACCACTACCACCCCTCGAACGACGACTCCCTCATCGGGCGGCAGAGAGTTAAACACACCGCGCACTATCACCATGTCGACCGATCGGTTGGCCCCGTGGCGGTGGATCAAATCCGGCACGTTGACGTCGTGTTGGACCGGCCGAGGCAGGCTGGTGCGTATGGCCCGGCTGAGCTGTCGCAGAGCAAGGGTTTGGCTGCTCACCAGGCTCGGCCCGCTAGCCCACACCATGTGCTGGCGGGTGTAATCCAGCCCGATCTGCGTCGTATCGGCTGGCGGGTTGAGCAGGGGCGACAGGACCGCAAGCCAACCGGCAACCAGGCAGACCGCGATAAGCGATATGGCTGCTCCCAGCCGAATGCGTTTTGGTCGCATAGAGCTGGTGGATACCGGAAGCGTGTCCGAGGCTAACGTCGCGTTTGTCCTGCGAAGTACATGCGTATCCCGTTGGCGTATCCGCGGGCCGCTGCGTTGATGATCGACTGCTTCAGCAGCGCCGCCGCATCCCGCGGACTGGAGAGATACATGGTTTCGACCAGCGCACCAGGCATGGCACTCCCAATGACGTAGTGGCGAACCGAGGGGCCGAGCACCAGGAACCAGGGATAATCCGCTCGGGTTTGCGGCACCACATCGGCCACATCGGTCTCCACGCCGTTATTGGTGTCACCGTATCCCGCTTGCCGCACTGCACTGGATACGCTGCTGGTGAGCAGCTTTGCCAGCTTCTCGCTCTGCCGCCAGAAGGGACGCGCTGGGCAATAATACCCGTGCGTCCCGTGGACCGCCGGGTTGGTACTGGCATCGAAGTGAATCGACACCAGGAGATCGGCGTGATGCCGGTTCGCAAACAACGTGCGCGCGCTGAACTCGTCAACGTGGTCGATCTGGCCGTCTCCATTGAGGTCGCGCGGCGGCGTATTCACCGCCTGATCGCGCTTGCGGTCGACATAGACGCGATACCCCATTGCCTGGAGATCCTTGGCCACCACCCTGGCCACCGCCAGGGTCAGATACTTCTCGACCTCGGTGTCGCTGGCCGCCGCCCCCGTATCCGATCCACCGTGCCCGGCGTCGAGCACCACGACATACGGCGTACCTGTCTGATGACCGCCATGTGCCGCCACCCGCGAGGGCAGAGCCAGAGACGAGGCGCCTAGAGCACTCAGGAGAAGTAGCTGAAAAAAACGCTGACAGTATCGCATAGAAGGAAAAATAAACGTCCCGAACCAACACTTTGCCAAAAACTTCGTCGGGGCGGCCTTCAAGTCGCCACGGTGGGGGCCGAGCGCAGCCTAACGAAAAATTCGTAGTAGCGGCCTTCAGGCCGCCCCGATGCAGGCTGAGCGCGACCGCCACACGCAGGAAGTCTACCATGCAATTGCTGCAGATCTCGGCGCCATACGGCAAGCGCCGAGATTGTTAAGGTCTTGGCACCCGAGCTTCGCACCAGGCACGTAAATCGGCGACCAGAGCCTGCGCCTTCTCCCGATCAAACGATGAACCATCTGGGAGCAAATCAAAACGAAACGCCACCGCGAAGGGATTGAGCATCACCAGATCTTGCATTTCTGTCGGTAGACCAATGCCTGCACCGTCTAGAAGTTGCAGGAGATAGAGCAAATTGTGACTCAGGCCGTACGATATGTCCTGCTCGGCCAGGACCGCTTACAACAGCTTCTCAGCGCTTGCTGCAGGTGGAAGCAAACGGTCTCCTCACCTACACCGGTCGCATTCGTCAGGTGATCCGCAGCCACTTCATCCTGCGCCGCTTTGGCCAGCATCAATACTGCCAGATCATGTGGCGTCATAGAGCGCGATTCCCTCCTTGAGCGCACGATGGATCAAGGTCTGCTGAACACCTGCCCAGTCCTCCACGTCCTGGACCGAGTACACCAGTACATCGGCCAGGATCCTCAATGGCGCCAGAGACCGCTGGAGGCGGACCATCTCGGCAAAGCGATCCTCTACCGAGGCCAGGATCACCAGAAAGTCGAAGTCACTGCCGGTGCGCGGATCGCCCCGCGCCTGCGACCCAAACAGCAGCACTTTGACCGGATTCGCCGCCGCCACCAGCAGCCGGCCCGCCTCCAGAATCAGCGGCGACAGCTCGACCGGGCGGAGCTGGTCCATCGGTCGCCGCGGAGCGTCCATAGCGAGACGGCTACTCCTCATCCCGCCAGAAGGTGAAGCTCAACTTCTGCTCGCTCTCGCGATTCCACTCGTAGTGAAAGCCCAGGTGCTCGGCGATGGGTCGGAATACTTCCCAGAAGTGGTCCGCGTCCGCCTGCTCCAGGCCAAAGAAGTGGGAGAAGCGGTCGCTGGCCAGCTTGCCCTGCGGCGGCCAGTCGCCCACCACACACTCCGCCCAGTTCTCGTGGCCGGAGACCGACCGCAAACTGGCGCCGGCGGACACCACGTTCAGCGCCGCGCGCTCCACGATGTCTTTGGCGCCGTATCCGTGGCTCCAGCCCGGCGCGAAGCGCTCGCCGAGATACCGGGCCCAGTCCTCGACCGAGAGATCGCGTGCCTCTAAGTAGGCGATGGTGGCGAACAGGACATGCTGGAAATTGTCCTGGCCGCGTTCGGCGATCTGCAGCGGGGAGAAGGTTTCCTGTGGTGCTTCCATGTCACTGCCTTTCCACACACTTGAGCCGGGAGCCAACGGTACGGGAGACATGCCGGCCTCACTCCGTTCCTGCTGCGCCCGCCCACCAGCCCCATATAGAGCCGGCAGCCCGTGGCATAGCATCAGCACATTATGATGCAGTGCGGCATCTATCCGTCTACCTATAAGTAAGGTAGGACGCCCGCGGTCATCGGTGGATTGACCCCTACGCACTCCAGATGCGCTGCGTTCCTCCCTGCTGGTGTTCCGAACAGGTCTCCGAAGCTCGCGGTTGACGTCAGTAGCGATGGGCTTTCTACTGCTCCGCGCGAATTCCACTACCACTGCCCGGCCCTACGTCTACGCCAACCGCTCTAGCGTTCGTTTGGAGGACTTGCCAACCGCGCTGCTTCACATGTTTGTCGACTGACCTGGACACAGATCAACCCGTACTGATCGTAGGTGTGTTCCGACGGGAAGACACGGCCGAACGGACCTTGGACATCAACGTGGATGGTGACCGGCCCCACCAGGTACGTTCCCGGTCGATCAGCGACGAAGGCCAGACCGATCGTTGCACCCTGATGTGGCTCCAGTCGGTAGCCGTTGGGCGACCGCGTCGGGTAGTAGCGTCTGGGCCTGTTCTGTGGCGGCCACCCTGTTGTGCCAATGAACCCTCCTCCCACGACGATCATCTGGTGTACAAGATGCAGGTGAGGCGGGACGCCATTCGGAAGCGTCGCAGGCCGCACGATTAGCGTTCGACCCCGTTGAGTACTGACAAACTGGACGCCGTGGTCGAATGTGGTTCCCATCGGTGCATTGCCTCCGGAGAGGGATACGCCGTTCATCGGTTGAAGGACATTCCCGGCATAGATGACGGTTGCGAGACGATAGCCGACAATTGTTGTCAGCGTCAACACGATGATAGCGAGGACCGTTGCACGGCGCATGTGCTTCCCCTTGTAAGCAGCTGGGGGTCCCGAACGGACCTGCGTAGATGATACCAGCGGTAGCAATGTAATCACCTCGGCGCCTCGAGAGCCGCACGCTCACGCTCAGGCACGGTCATAATGCCACCACCTGGTTCAAACTGCCCTTGACTACGGGCGAGGTGATCCTTTGGAACGCACTTCACGGAGATTGGTTGCGCTTGCGGTAGTCGTGTCGGCGGCACGGTGATCGAGGCGAGCATCTCGTTCCTCTACCGTCCTGCGATAATCGGGTACCATGCTGATCATTCCCGCCATCGACCTGCAGGATGGCCGCTGTGTGCGGCTGCTGCGCGGCGACTTCGCCCAGGAAACGAGGTACGGCGACGACCCGGTGGCTATGGCGGGGCGCTGGTATCGGGAGGGCGCCCGCGTGTTGCACGTGGTCGATCTGGATGGCGCCCGTCTGGGGCGTCCGGTGCAGATGGAGCTGATTCGCTCCATGGCGGCCGAGGCGCCTCTCCAGGTGGGCGGCGGGCTGCGCACGGCGGCCGATGTGGACTACGCCGTCGAGTCCGGGGCTCGACGGGTGGTGCTGGGGACTGCTGCGCTCGACCTGGATCTGGTCGCCGGCCTGGTCGCCGGTCGGGCCGAGCAGCTTGTCATAGCGCTGGATACACGTGGCGACACGGTGGCTGTGCAGGGCTGGGTGGAGGCCAGCGACTGGTCCCTGCTCGATCTGGCTCGCGCCTTGATCGAGGTGGGGGTTCGTCGCTTTTTGCATACCGATGTGGAGCGCGACGGCGCCCTCACCTCACCCAACTTCGCCTCGCTGGAGCGGCTGGCGGCGCTAGGGACGCCGGTCATCGCGTCCGGTGGTGTCTCCTCCCTGGCAGATATCGACCAGCTACGGGAGTCCGGGGCCGAAGCCGTCATCGTGGGACGCGCGCTCTACGAGGAAACCTTCACGCTGGACGAGGCCATGGCCCATGCTGGCTAAGCGCATCATTCCCTGCCTGGACGTCAAGGACGGACGGGTGGTCAAGGGGATCAATTTCGAAGGCCTGCGCGATGCCGGAGATCCGGTCGAGTGCGCCGCCCGGTACGAGCAGCAGGGCGCCGACGAAGTGGTCTTCCTCGACATCACGGCCTCGGTTGAACAGCGCGACACCCTGGTTCACCTGGTGGAGCGGACCTCCGCCGCGGTCTTCATTCCCTTCACCGTGGGCGGCGGCATTCGCAGCGTGCAGGATATGGAGCGCGTGCTGCTGGCCGGCGCCGACAAGGTCTCGCTGAACACCGCGGCGCTGCACGATCCGACGCTGGTCACACGCGGCGCCGAACCGTTCGGCAGTCAGTGTATCGTGGTGGCGATCGACGCCAAGCGAACCAACGGCGCCTGGCAGGTTTTTTCGCACGGCGGTCGAACGCCCACCGGACGGGATGCCCTGGAGTGGTCACGGGAGGTGGTGGAGCGCGGCGCCGGCGAGCTGCTGGTGACCAGTATTGACAGCGACGGCACGCAGGCCGGCTATGATGTTACGCTGCTGGCTCGGCTGGCCGAGCTGGTCTCCGTGCCGGTCATCGCCTCCGGCGGCGCCGGCAGCCTGGACGATTTCCGTCAGGCTCTGCAAGAGGGAAGCGCCGATGCTGCTCTGGCCGCCTCGGTCTTCCACTACGGCACCTATACCGTGGGCAACGTGAAACGCTACCTGGCGGAGCACCACGTGCCGGTCCGCCCCGTCCTATGAGCGCGCAACAACTCCCCACTCTACAAGGCATCGACTTCGACAAAGGCGGCGGCCTGGTCCCGGTGATCGTGCAGGACGCGAGCAGTCATGCGGTTCTGATGCTCGGTTACGCCAATCGTGAAGCAGTCGAGCGCACCTTCCAGACCGGGCATCTGCATCTCTGGAGCCGCAGCCGGCAGGAATTCTGGTATAAGGGCGAGCGGTCCGGCAATGTGCTGCGGATACGCCGCCTGACGGTCGACTGCGACGCTGACACCCTGCTGGCCGAGGTCGAGCCCGCCACCGGCGAAACGCCTATCTGTCACACCGGCGCGGAGACGTGTTTCTTTGCGGAGTTGGAGCCGAGTCCCCTTGATGCACGTCATCGCGTCACCCAAGCTGACACGGTCGAGCGATAGGACGCTAGCTTTATCGGCGATCATTCTGTGGTTTTCCGTGCGTTGCGCTGGACAAGAGTCAAAAGGAGGAAAGAATGGATCGGTCCAGCAGTGGATTCCACGTGCGCGAAGCAACTGTCGATGATTACGCTCACTTCGGAACGGTCTTTGACGAGGCTGAAACGTTCCATCGCGAAGCACTGCCGCAGATCTTCCAGAAGCCCGCGCAGCGCTTTCCGTCGCCAGAACTCTATACCATGCTTATCCAGGAGAGCAGCTCGACGGTATTGGTTGCAGAAGAACCGCACGAGCTAGTTGGATTCGTGGTGGCTCGAACAGAGCATGCTCCGGACGATCAACTCCTGATTCCGCGCCGGTTTGCCATGGTCGATATGCTGGCAGTGCGGAGGAATCGGCAGCACCGAGGTATCGGCCAAGCCCTGATGGCGGGAATCCATGGTTGGGCGCAGAACCAGGGCTTGCACGAGATCAATCTTAACGTTTGGGAGTTTAATCGGCGAGCCATCAGCTTCTACGAGGAACTCGGCTATACCACCATAAGCCGCCTGATGACACTGGCAATCTGATCGAAAAAGGAGTGGTGACAGTTCATGACTACCAGCAGTGCTATCGAGCGAGACTCCGCGGAGACGGTAGAGTCGCCCCACACCTGGCAGGATGGCTGCACGCCGGAGGACACCATGCCGGGCACGGCTGGTCTGCTGCGCCTGGCCGACAATCTGGCGCCCCGCTGGATCGCGCCGCTTTTTCTGGCCTTTAGCCTGATCCTGATTCCCTGGATCGCGGTCCTCAGCGTAACGCTGCCGGATCGCCAATTGGCGCGGCATTACAACCTCTCGTGGGCCGGCTTCGACGTGCTGCTGGTCCTTGCCATGGGCCGCACCGCCTGGCTGGCCTTCCGCGAGAAGCGCCAGATGGAACGGGCCGCCGTTGCCACTGCCACGCTGCTCATCGTCGACGCCTGGTTCGACGTCACCACCTCTCAGCCTGGGTGGCCCATGATTCAGGCCATCCTGCTGGCCGTGTTCGTCGAGCTGCCCACCGCCGCCCTGGCGTTCTACATTTCACGCCGGGTGGAGCGCCTCTCGTCGCGTACAAAGCAGGCGGCATAGGCGGCAATGAGGAAGATCAAAGGCCCAAGATATTTGACATATGCAGATCAATGGAGCATTATGTCCATCGAAAGCGGGAGGAGGAGACAACGGACCTGTGAGCGGAGGTGGCTTGGGCCCTTTTGCCTCTTACGTGTTTCCTAACCCAGAATTAGCATCTCGTGATCGAAAGGACTTTGCGTTGAAGCGTTCCCTATTGTTCACAACAGGACTGCTCCTCCTCTTAACTTGGATACCTGCTCAAGCGCGTTCCACCCAGGGATCCGGGTTTGTGTTCTACACGATTGGCACTTTCACACACTCCTCTCGCCTTTTCCATATCTCCTCTTCGGAGTGGCAAATGAAGTGGCAGTTCAATTGTCATGGGAGTCGCGATAACTTCATCGTCAATGTGTTGGACCAGTCTGGAAATGATCAGGGCACCGGCTTGAATGAGTTAAGCACAGACGGCCACGGTACTGAGTACATGCACCAAGGCGGAACGTTTTACCTGACGATTAATTCAGGCTGCGCATGGGCCATCCACGTATATGCAGCGCATGGCTCCTGGGGGCCGAACGGAGGCAACAAGATTGTTGATCGGGAGGCAGGGAGCGGGCAGCATCAGTCCAGACTTTTCCGTGTTCCTAATGAGTGGCAGATGCGCTGGTCGTTTGACTGTCGAAGATTTGGGAGTAGCGGCAACTTTATTGTCGACGTCGAGTCCACGAAGGGATTAACCACCATTCCGGGCGTCAACGAATTAACCACCTCAGATAGTGGCGCGGAATACATGCACCAGGGCGGCACGTTTTACTTGCGCGTCAACAGCGAATGCGCCTGGAAGATCGCTATTACTCATTGAGCATGTAATTACTGAATCTGTCGTTGCTGCCAGGCACGCTCTCGCGAGCCGGCACCATTTGTCCGAGGTGGTGCCGGCTCGCGATTTTACCCACGTACTGATGCCTCGAGTCACTCGCTGAACTTTCCCCGCGCCGTGGGATGCTGCCCATCCAATTCCCTGCGCTTCAAGATCCCCTGAATGGATTCGACAATATACATGGACTTCTTACGACAGTCAATCGTCGTCTTCGTGCTTTAACTGAATGAGGTAATGGGCATTTCTGGTAACGCGTATCTCATGTTCAACTAGTGCTCCATTCCTCAATAGAGGTGCGGATAGGCGTATGTTGGTGGCACAAGGAGGCCACCATGCCCAAACTCCTGTTCGCCCGCGCGCCCCTGGATTCGAAGGAAGAGCACCAGATGCGGAAA
>JAABUZ0100000108.1_pt1 | contig 202252 bp, 178 predicted proteins | sample 5562091 | NCBI WGS metagenome assembly JAABUZ01 (sample SAMN12813069, study PRJNA571459) | rock metagenome | isolation source: Antarctica rocks | place: Antarctica: Victoria Land, Linnaeus Terrace sud | collected 2015-12-21
GAGTCGCCCAGCGGGATGCCGCCCGCCATCATCTCATCCAGCCCGGCCACGCCCGTGGACTGGCGCTTGCCCGAGGGCGCGGTACGCTCCCTGCCCACCAGCCCGTAGGTGCGTGGAAACACCTGCAGGCCCCGGTCGGTGATGCGGAACGTGTGCAGGCCGGGCATCGACTCCTGCCCGCGCAGCTTGGTCACCTGGAGCTTGCGGACAACCGAGTTGCGCTCGACGCTTTGGGACAGCCACAGCAGGCCGTCCGCGACGGTGAAGACGGGGTTGTCCTGCATCTCCCCTTCAGTGTACTCGCCGATCAGAAACGTGGTGGCCTGCCAGCTTGTCAGGTACAGGCCAAGCCTCTGCACAAAGCCCTGCAATTGCATCTCGCTGGCAGGCTCGGACTGGGATTTGCGGATCAAGGTACGAAACGAGTCGACAAAGACCATGCCGGGCGAAGCCGCCTCGACTTCCGCCTTGATACGCTCAAGAACAGCGCCCAGATCGCTTTCCAGGACGGTGTCGCTGAGGTTGATAAAGCGCACAGCCCCCTCCACTTTGGCGGCATCGAAGAAGCTGAACTGCTGCTGGTAGCGGAGCATCTTGAGGGTGGGCTCGCCGAGGATGGTGAAGTAAAGGGCGGGGCGTTCGGGGGAAGCATTGGCGAACATGATTTGGTGGGCCAATGTAGTCTTGCCGCTTCCGGGCGCACCGGCAATGATGTTGAAGGAATACGCGGGCAGGCCGCCGCCCAGCACGGCGTCCAGATCGGGCACGCCTGTGGGCAATTGGTTGAGGACCACTTTGTCTTGCTCAGTCATGGTCTTTGTGTTTCTCCGTCAGTTGCGTCGTCCCAGGCAAGTTCAGGCCAGAGCGCGCTGATCAGGCGCAGGGTCAACGTTTCGCCAATAAAGGTGGCGAGCAGTTCCATAAGACGCGCCACAAGCGCGATGGCCCCTTCCGGGGTATCCGCCTGTGCTTCGCTGTTTTGTTCTTGTGCCGGGCTTACAATCCGTTGCAGCCCGATTAAAGAGCCGTCTGTTCCGACCCGCGCCGCGCTCAGATGCGGAAACTCGGCTGTGGTCAAAACCAGGGCACGGGCCAGAAGCGTCCGAAACCCTTCCTGCCCGATGCGCTTGGACAGGTGCGCGCGCAGCTTGTCTGAAACACGTTCGGCGGCCTCGATCAAGGCGGCTTGATCCTGCCTTTCGGCGGCTTCATATGTCAGCAGCCGCCGAACTAAACCCAGTGTGGCAATTGCCTGCATGATAGTCGTTTTTTCAGAATGCCAAACTGGATGCGGAAAGCCTGCTGATCGCGCGGCAAAAAGGAAAGAGCCAGGGCAAAAAAAGACCTGTCCGACTGGGTGATATGCCCGATCAGATAAATTTTGCTGCTTCAAACACTACCCCCGCCGAGGGATTTGCAAACAAGAAACCCCTTGCGCGCCATTTCCGGCCCGCCGGCGTTGGCGGGGTGTGTTCTATTTGTTGGTTTGCGTCCCTTATTTCTGGTATGATAAGTCAAGCATTGGAATTGCCCCCAGTCAGCAGAAACGACATCAAGAAGCGCCGCCGCAGCCACTCAAGGCTGTTCCCAATCTTGCGTGCGAGAAAAGTGATCCCCATGACCGTCCTTTCCCCCCAGTCAGGCCCTCTTTCCAGCCGGTACACGCCGTGGGTGCTGCCGTTGTTTATTCTGGCTATTGCTTATGCCCTGCTCGCCCTGACTTTGACACAGCAGCTTTCCCACCAGCAAATCATGCAGCGGTGCGTTTTGGTAGACCCGCGTCGCGCGCGCATTTGGAGCGTGGGCAATGTGGAAGTCGGGCTGGCCTACTTTGGCGTCTTTTGCGGGATGGTGTTTTACTTTCTGCGCTTGTATGCGCGCAGCAGGCAGCATCTGACCGACCTTGGCCTTGCGCTGGCTTACCTGCTGGCGTCTTTTGCGCTGGACTACTTTTGCGTCCAAACGTTTCGCCCCTTTATCGCGCTGCTGGTAGGCGATGCCGTCGTGATGACCTTTACGGTGATGGTGTCCAGGCAGGTCTGGTTTCAGCGCCTGCTGGGCGTCTTTGTTCCCGTGATCTTTTTGACCTGCGGGCTGGGACATTTCTTGGAGGGCCTGTCTTACTGGCAGCTTACCTATACGGTCAACACGCCCTGGACCATGGTCACCGCAGACATCGGCTTTGCGGTGCTTGTCAATGCCAGCCGCTTCCCCGCTTTTATCCGGGGCGAAGATGTCGTGGCCGAGCTTGCCATTACCAAAACGCACGCCGAAACCCTGCAAGCCGAAATTGATGCCCGTATCACAGCCGAAGACGCGCAGCGCAAGGCGGAACAAGAGCAAAAAGCGGTGGAAGCGCGCCTGCACTCTTTTTTGCGGGACGTGCTTGCCGGCGCCACCGAAGGAAAGCTTCACCTTTGCTTTGAGCCCGGCGACCTCCCCCCGACCCTCGCACCCGTCAGCCCCCACATTTCGCTGTCAACCACGGAAGGGCTGCGCGAATTGCGCCGCTCTACAAACAATCTGGCCCGCGAACTGGGGTTTGATGAGGGACGCTGCCACGACCTGGTGACAGCCGCGAGCGAGGCCGGGATGAACGCCGTGGTGCATGCAGGCCGCGGCGTCGCCAGTGTCTGCGCCAACGCCCAAAAAACAATTCAAGTGCGCGTGGAAGATCAGGGGCAGGGGATCAACGTGGAGCACCTGCCCCGCGCGACTTTGGAGAAAGGCTACACTACGGCGGGCACATTAGGCCATGGCATGAAGATCATACTGCAAATGTCGGATCGCATTTATCTGCTGACCGGGGCGAGCGGCACCACCGTAGTGATTGAACAAGACCAGGCCGTTCCTCTTCCTGCCTGGGCGTAGGCGGGGTTTGAAGCTGCCGCCGCAAGCCCAGACCCAAAGCCCAGGTCGCCAGGACTTTAAAGGCTGCTGCCTGAGCGCTTGCCGATGTTCTGCCAATGTTCCCTGAGAATGTCCGGTTGCCGCCGAATTGGGATTGCTTGTTTCCCCTGTTGCCCCGGCTGATCAGACGCGTACCCAAGGCTTTGCAACGACGGAACGATTTGTTCCGTCGTTGCAATGCTGTCACAACAAGAGGCAAATGCCCAGGGAAAGCCAGTTCTAAACAGGCGCTTCCGTTTGTGAGGCAAGGTCACACCGGGCGCAACAGTGGGCAAAACAAAGGGGCGCAGCCTGTATGTTCAGGCTGCGCCCCTTTGTCTTTGTTTGCTTTGCGGCTTGGGAAACGTTAATCGTTGTCTTTTTGGGGCGTGTGCGCGCCCGGAGTTTTGGTCGGGGTCAGGGTGTGGCGCGGGGCGGGCACGCGTGATTTCATGCCTCGGACGCTTTTCCAGATCATTTCGTTGAGCAATACCGGATCGGCGCTGTCGGGATGGCGGAAGTCCATCTTGGCGGCCAAGCGGGCAAGGTGATACGCCATCGTGCCGGGCTTAAGGGAAGTCTTGGCAGGGTTAAGCTCGATAACAAACTGTTTGTCCGGCAGGATGGCCGAGTACGGCAGATTGTTGATGGGCGTCTTGTCAAAGTCTAAGATCGTGTTGGCCGTGGCATCGTACTGGCTGAGCGGCGGGATGCCGAGCAATTGCTCTATGGTTTTGAGCACGCTGTCCGTGTTGTAAAACGTGTGGTCAACCGAGTTTTTCTTGATGTAGGGGCTGATGACAAAGCAGTTGGAGCGGTGGGCATCCACATGGTCCTGCCCGTCCTGCGCATCGTCCTCAATCACGAAAATGGCGGTGCTGTTCCAGATCGGGCTGTGGCTGACAAGGTCGACAAACTGTCCGACGGCATAGTCGTTGTCGGCGACATGGGCGCGCGGGGACGGGTCTCCCGCCGTCAGGCCGTCCGTGTGGTCGCTCATAAAGCGCACGGTCAGAAAGGCCGGAACGCTGCTGCCGCTGGGGTCGGCGGCGAGCATTTCCTTGAACTCTTTTTGGAACTCCTGGAAGCGGCTGGTGGCAGGCGTCTTGCCTAATGCAATCTGCGTGGGCGTGTAGTTGCTGTAGCGCAGGGTTTTGTAGTTGGCCGCCGCGCCGTCCATGGCAGGCGCGTCGCTGTCGGGGAAGGTCAGATCAAACTCGCGGTAGTCGTAATCGCTGACGCCTGCGAGGTCATGGCCGGGGGGCTGGACACCGGTCGCGGCGGGATAATTGTCGGGGAAGGTGTTGGCCGGAATGGGCGTGCCGCCCGCCGTGGGAAATTCCAGCGAATAAAAGAAGCCGTAGTTGCGGTACTTGGTGGTCAGGCCGGTTCCGGCAAGCTGGACATTGGCAAGGACATCGTCCCAGATATGGCCGTTGGGACCTTCGCCGACATCCGCGATAGCGGGCGCGCCCAGGGGAAACGCCAGGGACAGCGGGCGCATATCGGTATCCATGGCCGGGAAGCCGCCGGTGATATAGGTATTGTTGGTGCCTTCAAAGTCGTAATTGCGTCCCCGCCCGCTGTAGTTGTAAGGCAGGTCTTTAATCACATATTCGGTGGCGAAGCTGTTGGTGGTCCAGGGCCAGCCGTCGCCACTGGCTTCGCCGCAGTCATAGAAGTTATCCAGCAGCACAAAGCGGGACGCCAATGTGTGGAAGTTCGGGGTGACACGGGTGCCTGCCGTGCCGCCGTCGCCAAACAGTGTTAAAGACGGGTCGCCATTGCCTTGTGTCAGGTCGCCCAGCACCTGGTCATACGTCCGGTTCTCTTTGACAATATAGACGACATGCTTGATGCCGCCTGCCTTCAGGCCGATCCCCGCGAGCGGATTGGGCGGATTGCCCGTGTTCGCCGTAATTTTGTTGTTAGCGAGCACCTGCGCTGTCTGGGATGCAAGCTGGGCGGACGTGGTGAGCAGCGGGGTCGTGAGGACGTTGCCTTCAATGATATTGAGGATATAGTCCTTCGGGGTGGCGGTTAAACTGGGGTTGCGCGTCTGGGTGCCTTTGGCGTTGGCGACCAGCAGGCGGCTGTTGGATGGGTTAACCGCCACTGCTGTCGGGTACCAGCCTGCGGGGATGTAGCCTTTGACGCTGAACGATTGGGGGTCGCACACGGCGACGGCATTCATGTCGCCCAGGGCGACATACAGCGTACGCTCATCGGGAGCCAGGGCAAGGCCCGTCGGCGTGACGCCGGGCAGAGCCAGCGCGCCGGTCGGACGCAGCAAAATAGTCCCCAGAAGGCTGTCGTTTGCCGTGCTGACTACGGACACCGTATCGCTGTGGGCATTAGACACATACAGCGCGGTCTGCGCTTTGTTCAGCAGCAGGCCATCGGGATGCGCGCCGGTCGGCAGGGTCGCGGCCAGGGTCGGCAGGGCGGGGTTCGTGGTGTTTAAGACATACACCGCGCCGTCCTGCGGGCCGGACAAGCCGCGCTGCGTGGACACATACACCTTGCTGCCATCGGCGAGAGCCGCCACCGACAGGGGGAAGTTCGGGGTTGCCGCCGCCGCGCCCGTAAGCCCTAAATTGGTGAATGCAAAGCGTCCCAGCGTGGCGCCCGTGGCGGCATTAAAGATCACCAAAGCGCCCGGCTTGCTGAATGCGGTCGGGTCAACAGGCGCGCCCTGCGTGTACACTTCATTCACGGCGGCGTAAAGGCGGCCCTGGCCGTCGAGGGCCAGCCCGGCGATAAAGTCGCCCGATGCGCTTGCAATCGTTCGGGTCTGGGTGAGCGTGCCGTCAGGCCCGACATGGATGACGGCAATGGAACTGTTGTCGCCCTGCGCGGCATAGATCGTGCTGCCGCCAGTAGGGTTGGCGACAGCGGCCAGCCCGTAGTACAATCCGTTGGTTTTTGCGGGGTCAGTGGTGCCGCCGTTGGGGAAGTCCAGGTGCGAAACGCCCCGGCCCGTGGCCGTATTAATGCACCACAGCGACTGACGAAAGCCCATATCCGTGGTGATCGCGTACTTGCCGTCCGGCGTGAGGATCATATTCATGGGCAGGCTGCCCACACCCTGCCGGACGGCGGACGGCGGGATAGTAATGCTTTTGCCGGTGACCAGCGGGTTCGGCCCCTGCGCCTGCACCGGAGCAAGCAGCGCGGCAGACAGCATTGCTGCGGCTGATGCGCAAAACAAAGTTTTATTTCTCATCATTGATTTCCTAGTATTCTTCAAAGGTCAAACGGCTATGCAAAACTCAAGCGCGGCGGCGAACAGTCAGGCGCAGGCCGAGAAAGGCCATCCCAATGCCCAAAATCAGCGCGGCACTTGGCTCCGGCGCCGAGGCAGGGCCAAAGGCGAGGCCGTAGGGGTTGCCGTTTCCGCCGGCGAAGGCCACGCTTTGCTCAAACTTGCCGTCGGCGCTGAACTGGTCATAATGACCGCCGGGATTGCCTGAACTGTTCGAGTTGCCGTTGCTGTTCCGGTCGCCGACAAACAGCGTTCCCGACGAATCCAAAGCCAGGCCATAAGGATTGTTCAGGCCCATATCAGACGCGAACACGCTTTGAAACGCGCCCGGCGTGTCGCTCCCCGGCCCGTTAAAGCGCAGAACGGCCCCGTTGCCGCTGGGGTTTTGCGTTGTGGCGGCTCCCTGTCCGCTGGCGATGTCCAGATTGCCCTGGGCGTCAAACGCGAGAAAGCCGGGCGATTGCAGCCCGCCTGCTCCGGCTGCAACAAAGGTCTGCTCGGATGTGCCGGATGCATTAAAGGTCACGACATCGTTTGCGCCATTGTCGCTGACATACAGCGCACCCCCGGAAAAAGCCAGACCCACAGGGCTGACAAGGCTGCCGCCGCCGAACGACGTCATCAGCGCGCCGGTTGTGCCGTCAAACTCCAAAATCTCGTCCTGCTGGCTGTCCGCGGCGTACAAGTTGCCGTTGCCAAAGACCAGCCCGCTCAAAGTGCCGTTCGTGTCGGAAGCGAACAGGGTGGGGGCAAGGGAAGGGTTGGATAAGTCATAGCGGTACACGCCGCCGTTTCCCGTTGTGGCATCGGCGGCCCCGACATACAAGCCGCCGCCGGAAAACGCGATCCCGCTGGGGTTAATCAATACGCCGCCCGATGAAAATGTCCGGGCGACTGCGCCGCCGGAGCTGTATTCTAAGATCTGGCTGTTGTCGAAATCGCTGACATACAGGTTTTGCGCCTGGGCATGGGCCGGGGCGGCTCCCAGCAGCATCCCTGCGCCCAGTGCAAACAAGGCGCAGGCTGACCGAAAATGGGGTGTGCGACAGATCATTGTGCTTTCCTTTGGGACAACAAGCGGCGGCGTACGGCGGCCAGGGCAAGCGCGCCGATGCCGATGCCCAGTGACAGCAATGAGGACGGCTCAGGGGCGGGACTCATGAAAATGTCTGTGATCGGCAGGATGGAGCCGCCCAGCGGGTTGGTTTCCAGGTTGTTTTGCGCCACGCCGCTGACATTGTTGGCGGTGCTGAACATGCCTTCAATGGTGCGCGCGAGATTGTAATGGTTGATGGCCGTGTCCGGGGAAGCGGCGTCCGATAAGTGGAACCGGCTGATGGCGGCCTCGCTGTACTTGCCCACAATGACATTCTGGCCCGAAATGGCCGTGATGATCTGGTTGTTGGGGTCGCTTTGCAGCGCCCCGAAATCGCTCTCGTCAAACGTGAAGATCAGCAGGCTGTTGTGCGTCATGGCCCACTGACGGTACGGCTCAATGTTGTTTTGCAGCCAGGTGTCGCCCTGCGTGATGGACCCGTCATGCATGTCGTTCTGCTCATTGGGCACGACAAACGAAAACGACGGCAAACTCGCAAACCCGGCGGCATCGGTGGGGAAATCCGAAAAGGCACGGTTGACGGACGATGGCAGCGTGTTGGGGTTGGACGCTTTGGTGGCCGTGTCATCCTGCCATTCGACCGTGGGGTTGTGCTTGCGCACGTACTCGTTCAGCGTGGGGTCGGCGGAGTATGTTTCGCCGGTAAAGCCGACTGAGGGCAGGCTTTCCGAGAACGAGGCGAACGTGTGCCCTGAGTCCAAAATCTCGCGCCCCAGGTTGGGCGTGTGAAACGGCGGCGGCGCGGCCAGTGTCCCCGGCTCCGCCGGTGTGCCCGGCAGCCCGTCTTGTTTGACCCCCTGATCCGAACCCGAAAACAATTGCAGATAGTTGGGCTGGCTGGGATGCTGCTCGGCGACAAAGTGAGTCAGGTCGGCGCTTTGGGGCAGCAGCACGTTGTTGATATAGGGCGCGAGGGCGGAGTTGCGTATCTCGGTGTCGTTTTTGTTTTCGTCAATCACCAGCACGACATGGTCGTACTGCGGCACGCTTTGCGCGAAGGCAGGGGACAAAGTCGTCCCGCACAGCAGCAAGCCTGTTACCAGCCGAACCAAAGGATATTTCATGGGGCAGTACCTTTCACAGATGCGTTTATCAAACGCGACGGCTTCCATCTTACCCTTTCTATGTTAAGCCATTGTTAAAAAACAGCAGGGGCAAAGGCCGCCTGTTGCAGCGGCGCTGCCCCCGCGTTTCTGTCTCGTGGCAAAGGCATACCAACGATGGAAGAAATCGTTCCGTCGTTGAAATGCCGTAGAAACCAGGACGCAGCGCCCATAGAACGCCTCTCATAAGAGGCCCCCCACCGAGGTAAAATAGGCGAATGTTCGAGGTTTCCGCTGTGTCTTTGTACCAAATGCGGCTTGTCGCGCATGGGTCGCCGGAGTATGAAGCTCTGGTCGCGCTGCGCCATGATGTTTTGCGTCGCCCGCTGGGACTGGCATTTACGCCGGAGCAATTGGCCGCCGAAAGCGCCTCTTATCACCTAGGCTGCTACAGCGGGGAAACTTTGGCGGGGTGCCTGGTGCTGGCCCCACAAAGCGAAGGCCGGATGCAGATGCGTCAGGTGGCGGTGCGGGACGGCTGGCAGGGCAAAGGGATTGGGCGCTTGATGGCGGAGCAGGCCGAAAACCTGGCGCGGCAAATGCGGTTTGGCGTGATGATCTTGCATGCGCGGGAAAGCGCGGTGGGTTTTTACGAAACGCTGGGCTACCAAAAGCGGGGCGCGCGTTTTTGGGAGGTGACACTGCCGCACTGGGAGATGACCAAGACGCTGCTGGGAGATGACCAAGACGCTTGAAAGCGAAGTTTCTCCCACCGTCCCTTTGTAAGTCCGCCGGGTTCGCGAAATCCGTGTTACAATGGAACCTCTGCGCCGTGCGGGAAAGTCTTCCCTGCCTGCGGCGCGAAAGGATGTTTTTATGGCGGCACGTCGTTTGGGTTGGGCTTTGTTGATGCTGGCGGCGCTTTGGCCCGCGTCCGGGGCGTGTCAGACGGCCCGGCCCGGACAGGCCGCGCCCGCGCAGACAACCGCCCCGGACGCGCAGGGCATCAATTCAACCGCCCCCAATGCCGGGCGGGGGCCGCAGGGTGCGCCGAAAGCGCAGGTCGTGCCCACGCCGCCGACTTTGGGGCCGGGCCAGACGACCGGCGGCGAGATTGTGGACACAGACATCCCCGCGCCGCTTATTCCATCCGGCGCGTGGGCGCGTCACACTTATACTATTCCGCAATGCGCGCAGCCGCCCGCCATTGACGGCAAACTAGACGACGCTGCCTGGAAAACGGCCCTGCGTGCGCGCGGCTTTTACCGCTACGGCGGCGGCACCCCGTCCGCCCAGCAGACCGAATCTTTCGTGTGCGCCGACAAGACCCATCTGTATTTCGCGTTCCGCTGCCGTGACCAGCATCCCAATCTGATCCAGGCCAGCATGACCCAGCGCAACGGCAATTTGGGGCGTGACGATTATGTCGGCATGGATATTGACAGCCAGGGCAGTCGCCACGGCTATTCCACGTTTATTGTCACCGCGCGCGGGGCGTTGTTTGAGCAACTGGAAGGCGGCACAGCCGACAACATCACGTGGGCGGGCGACTGGAAAGCCGCCACGCAGCGCACGGCGCGCGGCTGGACCTGCGAAATGTCTGTTCCCTTCGCCCTGATGCGCTATCCCAAGGGCGCGAAAGCGTTCAACCTGATCTTGTACCGGCAGATCGGACGAGAAACCAGCCTGCAATCCTGGCCGTACATGCCGCCCGCGGGTGTGAACGGCTCCAACGAGCCGCAGTACCTGGATACGTTTGCGGGCATCGCGCCGCCGACCATCACGCCCCGCCCGACGTTTCTGCCGTATACGCTGGCGACAGCGGGGACAGGCAACTCGGTGCGCGAGGGTTTGGACATCAAGTACCCGCTGTCCACGACCCTGACCGGCGTAGGCACGATCTTCCCGGACTTCCAGACCATCGAGCAGGATGTCACCAACATCAACTTTTCCTACAACGAGAAGCTGCTCAGTGACCGCCGCCCGTTCTTCGCCGAAGGCAGCGACTTTCTGCCCTACCAAGATGTGTTTTACTCGCGGCGCATTCAAACCGTCGACGGCGGCGTCAAAGTGGTCGGCAAGCAGGGCGACACCAGCATTGGCGTGCTGGCGACCGGCTCGCGCGGCCAGGATGGGCAAAGCGCAAGCGTCGTCAATGTGCGTCACGATTTGGGGTTATACAGCTACGTCGCGGGGAATTTGGCGGACAGCATCCAGCGGGGGGTTCAATCCAACCAGGTCGCCAAACTCGAAGGGGTCTACGGCTGGCAGGCAGGGCCGACGCGCTACCTTTTGCAGGCCGACCATCTTCCCTCCTGGCAGGGCGGCAGGATTGCGGGCAGCAAAGACTTTTTCCAGTTTCGCAACCGGCCCAGCGTCGGACATCCCGGCTTTTCGCTCAATTACCAGGACATCGGCGCGCGCTTCACGAGCAACTTAGGCTTCAACCCCGAACTGGACCTGCGCGGAACCGCCGCCAACTTCTACCAGTACAATCAGTTTGATAAAGGCTGGCTGGAAGGCTACAATGTCGGGTCATCCCTCAGCGCCTATCAGCATCATGCAGGGGGCTTTTTCCACAACGACTTTTACAACTATGCCAACATCAACACGCGCAAGGGATTAGGCTTTGATCTGGAATACGACTTGGGGCAGCGCAACCAATTGAACAGCGACAGCAACCAATTGGATCATTTCCATGACCATGTTCTCACAGGGGGCTTTAGCTGGGCGCAAAAGACTTTGTATCAGCAGGGGGGGATCGGTGAAAACGTGGGGCGGCAGGGCGGTCAGCGCTACAATTTCCTGACGCTCCAGCAGGGGATACTGGTCAGCCGCCCGTTCTCCGTGCAATTAAACTACAGCCGACTGGCTCTGGGCACGACAAAGTCGACGCAGGCCATCGCGACCGGCACGTACCGTCTCAACGAGGCACAAACACTCGGCGCGCGCATTGTCAATCAGGCAGGCGCGGACCAGGGGGCGGGACTGGGCACGGACATCTACTTTTCCTTCAGCCAGCAGGTGCGTCAAGGCACGGACGCCTTTCTCTTGTTCGGCGACCCAAACAGCCCGCGTACGCGCGGCAAGTTCACGCTCAAGCTTGTGCATCCGTTTTAGTATTTCGTTTGAAGGGGCGGCGTCTGCCCCCATCCCATTGACAAGCGCATTGGCGCGCGGCTACACTGGACTATGAACGGCCCCCGAATTGCCCTGCTTTGGTGCGCCTTGTTCGTATGCCCTGCTGCCCAGGCGCAAACGCTGCCCCCGCTCGCCGCCCCCGCGCCTTCTGTTCCCGCCCCTGTTGTTTCGCCCGTCCCGGAAATGCCCCAGGCCCGGCTGGACATTGCGCCGCGCGAGCGTCAGTATTTCGCCCTGGGCACGGCGCTGGCGCAGGGCACGTTCGCTTATGCCCTTTTGGGCAGCCAGGCCGGACGCATTGAGCGCAGTCATGCCGTGCGCGCCAAGGTGGCTGCCTTGGGCAAGCTGGCCCCTGATGCTCTGCGCGCGCGCGAAACAGCCCGCAGCAGCTTTGTCCAGGCTGCCGATTTGATGCAGGCATTGGATGCCCCGCCCGCCATTTTGTCTCCCATTCATCGCCTGGCTGCGCGCCTGACGAGGCCGCTGGCCCTCACCGCCGATGGACGCGCCATTCAAAGCCTCAACCCCGATGCCGCCCTGGTGCTGTCGGCGCTCAGCGAGTCCAGTATTGTGGCGCGCGTGATGGATGACCACGCCCTGACCCAGTGGCTCAACGGTTCATCGGGGCATCGCAGCGGCCCGGTCTGGTACGCCGAAGGCCAGATTGCGGGCATTGGGCAGATTGCCGCCGCCGCTCACCTGCCTGCCCTGCTGCCGCCTGTCGCCGATGTCGCCACCGACCTGCGGGGCCTGCGCGACTGGCTAGCCCTGCGCGTCCCGGAAAAGCCTGGCCCCGAGCTGGCCGCGCTGCAAGCCGCTATCAGCGACTTCCTTCAGCAGACCGCGCAGGGGCCGGGCGAGCCGCGCCTGCCGCGCGCCCAGCCTGTTTCCAATGCTCAGTTGCAGCAGCTGGGCAGCATCAGCCAGATGCTGCAAGCGCAGATCCTCCTCCCGGATGCTGTTTTGCCGCCGCCAGGTACGCCCTAGAAAGCTCCAAGCGCTTCGGGCGCGCATCCAAGAAAAGGGCCTGCTGCCAACCGGCAGCAGGCCCTTTTCTTGCGTCCGCTAGGATGCCGCCGCATCGAACCAGGCCGTGAAGCTGGCATAGGCCTGTTCCCGCCCGTCATGAAACAAAACAACCACTCCTTTGTTTTTGCCTGCTTCGTCTTTGTCGAAACACGCAAACGCGCCCGTGTCATTGCGGCGGGCAAAGGCCATTAAATGCCGGGCCGGGTCGTACTCGCGCAGGCGCGTGCTGACAGACGCTATCTCGTCTTCATGCAGCATTTCCCACGGCCCCAAGGTGTCGGGAACATCGGCGGACGTGGCTTCTTTGGTGCGTTTTTTGAATGCGGCCATGGCAGATGCCTCTTGTTGGATGGTTTTCAGGACAATTGGTAAACCAAGTGTACCTGCCAAACCTCAATCCCCGAACAGGCCGGCTTGTGAAAATCCCCTGAAGATTACTTTTATCCCTGCCGATAACAACAATGTCACAAAACAAATGTAATTTTATTGTCTGTTATCACCCACTTTTGACAGAAAGCAATTGTACGATGAAAAGCATCACGCGCACGCGCCCTAACGCGTGTCTGCCCACGGAAAACGGCTGCCAGCGCTGCCAGTCGGCAGGACAGCCTGTCGGCTCCGAAAACACCTACCTGCTGCTGGGGCCGCAGAATGCCCATGCCCGCGAATCGCTGGCCCGCGAACTGGATGCCGCCAATGTCCCCTACCGTGTCCTGGAGGGCGCGCTGGCCCTGCGCACGCAGCGGGAGCGGCTGTCCGGGTTCGCGCTGTCGTTTTTGCAAAGCCTGCCTGTCGCTGTGGCCGATGCCGTCAAAGCGGTCTTTTACAGCGGCGACCTGGACAGCCCTCACCATGCGCTGGCCGCTTTTGTGCGAGCCGAGCCGATCAGCCTGCTGCTGGCCGATGCGCGCCACGAATGGGTGCGCGATGCCTTGGAAGACGACTGGCTGACATCGTTTTTCCACCCCATTGTGGAAGCCCATACTGGCCTGGTCTTTGGCTACGAAGCTCTGATTAGGGCGCGTCACCCGCAAACGCAGGAGCTGATTGGGGCGGGGCCCATTATCGCGTCCGCCCACCAGCTTAAGCTGGAGCACGTCCTGGATCAGCAGGCGCGGCGCACGGCCATCAAGCACGCCGCCGCCCTGGACATTCCCAACATCCGCTTTTTTATCAACTTTCTGCCCAACACCATCTATGACCCGGAGATTTGCCTGCGCACCACCATGGAAGCCGCCGACAAGTATCATCTCGACCCCGCCCGCCTGGTTTTTGAGGTGGTCGAAACCGAACGCATCCCAGACATGGCCCGCCTGCGCCATATTTTAGACTATTACCGCTCAAGAGGCGTGGGAACTGCGGTCGATGACATGGGCGCGGGCTTCGCCAGCCTGCAATACCTCGCCGAGCTGCGCCCCGATTACGTCAAAATCGACCGTGATTTGATGGTTCGTGCCGAACACGAAGACGACGCCCGGCGCGACCTGGACATGATCGTCGGCAAAGCCAAGGAAATGGGCATTTTCGTCATCGCCGAAGGCATTGAAACGCCCGCCCAGATGCAGGTAAGTTTAGAGGCGGGCGTGGATTATCTGCAAGGGTTTTTGTTTGCCCGGCCCGCCAATCCGCCGGAAACCTTTCGGACAGGCCTGCGCCTGGTGCCTCAAGTTTCTGTGAAAGCGGGAAACGCATGACCAGCCATACGGCGCCCTGCCTGGTGTCTGCCGCGCATGCCGAGCCGTCCGCCGCACATCCCTTGCTGCCCCGCGATGCGCAGCATCTGCTGCAAGCCGCCGTGGAGCAAACCCGCGACGCCATTCTTATCACTGATGCCTGCCTCGACGCGCCCGGCCCGTTTGTTGTTTATGCTAACCCGGCCTTCGCGCAGATGTCTGGTTATGCCCCCGAAGACATAGTTGGCCGGTCGCCCCGCATCCTGCAAGGGCCCGAAACCAACCGCGACATGCTGGACAAACTGCGCAATGCCTTGGTTTGCGGCGAGCCGTTTCAAGACGAAGGCATCAATTACCGCAAAGACGGCACCCCTTATCATGTGGAATGGCAGATTGCGCCGATCCGCGACCAAAGCGGGCAAGTCGCTTTTTTTGTCGCCACCCAGCGTGACATCTGCGAGCGCCGTGCCCACGAGTTTCAGATTGCCGAGCAGATGGCCCGCATTGCCGAATATGCGCATCTGCTGGAATGGCAGAAGGGGGAATTGCAGGAAGCCAATGCCATGCTGCACGCGCTTGCCATGACCGACGGCCTGACAGGATTAAACAACCACCGCCACTTTCAGGAGCAATTGGAGCGGGAGTTTGCACGCGCCCAGCGTCACGGCGCGGCCCTGTCGCTTGTTTTGCTGGACGTGGATCATTTCAAGAGTTACAACGATACGCACGGCCACCCGGCGGGCGATCAAGTTTTGGAGCAGGTGGCCCAGGTGCTGACCGGCCATGCCCGGACGGTAGACTTTGTGGCCCGCTACGGCGGCGAAGAGTTCGCCGTTCTGCTGCCCGCCACCGATGCCCAAGCCGCGCGCCGGGTTGGGGAGCGCCTGCGGCTGGCCGTAGCCGAGCGCGCGTGGCCCCATCAGCCGGTGACGGTGAGTTTAGGCATTGCCTCGCTGACACCCGCCCTGGCGCATCATTCGCACCTGCTGGATCAGGCCGACCGTGCGTTGTATCGCTCCAAAGCCTGCGGGCGCAACTGCGTCACGCACTTTGGCGACGGCCTGGCGCATGGGGCCGTCGCCTAGCATTTCACCCCGCCGCATGGGGCCGCCGCCTAGCATTTCACCCCGCCGCCCCCGCGTTTTCCCCTGAGAGCTTCTTGGGAGAATGCGGGGGCGTTTGGCGTTGTGCGGGCAAAGCAAAGGACTTTAATGCCGCACCCTCAGCATGGAAATATTGTGAAAACTGGCGAAACCCACTCATAATAGCTCCAACACTAAGGACACTCTGCCATGACAAGCACTGCCGACCTTCCCCTCTTTTTGACGATTACCGAGGCGGCCACCACTTTGCGCGTCCATCGGCGCACCATTGAAAACCGCATCAAAGCTGGGAAGCTGCCTGCCAAACGCCTTGTCGGCGGGCAGACTATTCTGATTGACCGTCGCGATGTGCCGGCCCAACTAGAAGAAGTCCCCGCGCCTCCTGCGTCCTCGCCCGGCCTTCTGCCGCCCGGCACAAGCCCTGCCGTGGCCGAGACTGCTTCGCCTTTGATTGACCGTCTCAGCACGCCCGATGGCCGGGCCTGTGCTTTTGCTGCCGTGTGCGCCCTGCGCGACGCCCCTGCCGACTCCCCTGACGACAAATGGGATTTGGCGCAAGCGCTTGCTGACCATCCGCTTGCCTTCCACGGCATCTCTGCTGACTCTTCCGAAGCCGGATGAGCCAGCCGCCGCTGCTGCATGAGCCAGCCGCCGCCGCTGCGCGCCGTTTTGCTTGACACCGGCCCTCTCGGCCTTGCTTCCAACCCCCGCCAAAGCCAGGACAGCCTTGACTGCAATACAGGACAGCCTTGACTGCAATAAGTGGATAGAGGATAAATTAATTGACGGCATCCAGGTTATTATCCCAGAGATAGCGGATTACGAACTGCGCCGCGCGCTGATCCGCGCCGGCAAAACACACGGGCTGGCAAACCTTGATATTCTTGCCGAGACCTTGAGTTACCTGCCACTTTCTCCTGCTGTCATGCGCCAAGCGGCCCGATTGTGGGCCGATGCCCGCAGTCAGCGCCGCCAAACCCCCGACCCTCACGCCCTGGATGGTGATGTTATCCTTGCCGCTCAAGCCTTGTCGCTTGGTTATTCTTTGGATCAAATCGTCGTCGCCACCACCAACCCTGCCCATCTTTCCCCCTTTGTTCCCGCCATGCTTTGGCGCGACATTGCATGATTGCGGAAATGCAGCCGGTGCTGCCCCTTTATTTCCCTGGTGTTGCCCCTTTATTTCCCTGGTGCTGCCAACTCTTACCTAGCCACAACCGACGACGGAACAGTTTCTTCCATCGTTGGTACGCGCTGGAACAGAGGGGGAAACGCCCAAGCAGCGCCGGTGCTCGTGGCCCGCGCGTCGGTGCGCTTGCGGCAGGAAACCATGCTCTTCATGGCGTAATAAGCAGAAATCCCTATTCACGCGCGAAGGAAGTGCCTCTTGCCTAAACTTGCCGACCCTCTTGCCCAGTGGCTTGCCCTCACCTGGGAGCGCCCGGAACGCTCGTACAACCCCGAGCTGCGCGACTTTTTTACGGCTTTGCTGGGCTATTCCAAAGCGCGCGTCGTCACGGAAGACAAAGGGCCGGCAGGGTATCCCGACCTGAAGCTGCTCACGGAAGACGGCATGGCCTGGGTGGTCGGCGACCTGAAAAAAGATGACGGCGAGCTGCTGAACCCGGTGCGGTATGAGGCCTTGTGGCAAGACAAGCGCAAGTACATGGACGGGCTGACCCGCTACGTCGTTTTTATTACCGCGCATTTTCTCAAGGTCGTGACACCGGAAAACAAGCCCGCACCCGGCTTTGACGGCCCGCTTGACCTGCGCGCCGTGACGCAGGAAGCGTTGCAGGAGCGGCTTGCTTTTTTGCGTCCGGAAGCCGCCACCCATCCCCGGCAGTGGCAGGAGTTTGTGGGCGGCGGCTTTCCCTATGCGTACCTCGCGCTGGACGTGCCGGAAAGCCTGCGCGCTTTGCGAAGCGACCTGCGCGCCAGCTTTCAGGAGCTGACACTGGCCGCCGCGCGCACACTCACCACTTTGGAATCGGAGTACGCCGACTACAAGCGACGCAATGCAGAGATTGAGGGCAATGCCGCCATGCGTCCCGACATCCAGCGGCGGGCGTTAGGCCGGTTGAAACTAGAATTCAGCTTCGTCCGCCGTTTGTTTGAAGAGGCGCTGGGGCAGTTTGAGGAGCAGTACGGGCGCGAAGTGGAGGCGAGCAGACCACAAGACCAAACCAAGCGCGTTCAGGAAGCGTTTGTCGCGGACTCGGCTGCCGCATTGATTGCCCGCGTTTTGTTTCTGCGGCTTGTAGAGGACTTAGAGCTTCAGCCGCGCCGCATTTCCGACGGCGGCCCGCAAAACTGGGCCAAGTTCGTCCAGAACCTGACCGGCGATGCCCGCGCCCTTGTCCGGCTGGTTTCGGAAGACCTGGCGCGGGTCTACCGGGAGCCATTTGCGCCGACCGTCTTTGACTGGATTGAGCGTGCCAATGGGGACATGGATGCGTCCCTGCAAAGGCTGATCTTGCGCCTGAACGCTTACAACTTTGCCGGCCTGTCGGAAGAAATATTGGGCGACATTTACCAGCAGTTCCTGCCGCCTGCCAAGCGCAAGCAGCTGGGGGAGTTTTACACGCCGCCCTCCATTGTGGAGTGGATACTGGACCAGACCGTCCGGGCGCACGGGCTGGGAACGCTGCTGGACCCGTCGTGCGGCAGCGGCTCGTTTTTGGTGCGGTACGCGCACTGGCGGCTTGAGACGGCAAAGCAAAGCAACTTTGACATTCGGCAGGTGAGCGGCGAGCTGCAAAGGGAAGCATGGGGGTTTGACCTGAACCCGTTCGCGTCATTCATCAGCCTGTTCCAGATGCTGTGGGCGACCCTGCGTTTTGACCCGGCTGGCCCCGCGCCGCACATTGAAGTGCATAACCTCAACAGCCTGCTGCGCGACACGGAAATCAAGCACTGGGTGGGGGAAGAGCATTTGCCGTCCGGCTCGCAGGCGCGCGACGAGCGGAAGTGGAAATACATTGTCGGCAACCCGCCTTATATTCGGGCGGAGCGGGTGAAATACGGCGAAGAGATGCGCGCGGAATGGGCCGGCGTGTGGGGCCAAAACTCGGACACGGGCCTGGTCGTGCTGTATCGCGCTTTGACGGAATGGCTGGAGCCGGGCGGCTGGTTCGGCATGGTGGTGAGCGGCGGCTATGCCAACTCGGAAGCGGCGGGCAAAGTGTGGCAGCTGCTGCATCCGGGGCGCACTGCCGCCCTGCGCAAAGTGGTTTGGCTTGAGTTTGCGGGCAGGCAGTGGGACGCTTCGGTCATCCCGATGATCCTGATTATTGAGAAAGCGCCCGCGCAAGACGACGACGAAATTGAGCTGCACGTGCCCCGGCAGTGGCCTAGCGACGCGCCACCGAGCCAAGTGCGCTACGCCGATTTTTTTGACCCGCGCGTCAATCCCCGCGTTTCCAATGCGGTCGCGCCCTGTGGCGATTATCTGCTCCCTCTGTTGGAAGCGGGCGATGTGCCCCTGCTGCGCAAGCTGTACCCAAACGGCGGCAGCAGCGCATTTGTGCCGCTGGGCAGCGTGGCGAAATGGACGTATGGCATTCAGCGCGGTGGGGTGGAGGTGACGGACGCGCCCACGGGCACTAAACCCATGCAGGTGATTGCGGGGCGCAGCCTGGCGGTGGGCTGGGGCGGCGTGCCTGCGGGCTGGATAGACCTGGACGCGGTGGATAAGCGGCCCTACGGCAAGCCGAGTTTGTGGCGCAGCGAGCCGTACCCTACGCAGTATGTCGCTGTTGCGACAATAGGGCTGATGCCAATCGCCGCTGTCGTTGACGCAGCCGACACGCCCTGCGCTACATTGAACACAACAATCATCACGCAAAGCGCAAAGGCAAATCCGAAGGCCATTGCCGCCTATTTGAGCAGCAAACTCGCCCGCTACTATTGGGTGCTTCGCTTACGTACAGCAGTGCTGGAAGGCTCATCCCGTGCCACGTTCTACCCCCGCACAATGGAAGCGATGCCCTGGCCGAAAGCCCTCACGCCCGAAGCGGAACAAACCTTGGCGGACGGCTACGACCGGCTGGCGCTTCTCGCAAGCCGCGCCAAAAACAACCCCAACGAATGGCTGCTCGCCGAAACCGAACGCCGCCTCGCCCTTGCGCACTGGCGCATCACCGAACCCGCACTCGGCCTGCGCTTTGAGGCCGCAGGCGCAGAAGCCGCTTTGGAAGAATTGCAGCACGACGGGGACAAAATCACGCCGCTTGCCGCATTCGCCGATGCCGCCCTGGCCGAATTCGTGTTTCTGCTGCTGACGCTGACGGTTGAAGAAGGCACGACGGTTCGGACGCAGGACGTGCAGAAGCTGGTCGTGCCCAAAGACTACGGCGCATTGCTGGCCGAATACCGGCAGCGCCGGGCCGCATTCGGGCAGGTAGAGCAGGACTTCACGCAAGCATTGCAAGACGTAGACGAGGCTGTGTACGCCGCATTCGAGCTGACCGCCGAGGAGCAAGCGACAATCGCGGCGCGTCTCAGCCGGTTCCCCCTCAGCCGCCTTCAACCGCGCTACCCGTGGCAGGCGGTGCGCCCGCGAGCCATCAAAGCCTACACCGCCGACCGCTTCGCCTGAGCAAAAAGGGAAGGCAAGGTTTTCAACACCACCCGTTTGCGGCCCGTTTAACCGCTCATCAGGCCGCCGTTTGACTTGCCTTTTGCCGCTGTGCTATACTAGCCGTGTACGCCCGAGTGGTGGAATGGCAGACACAAGGGACTTAGATCAGGGTCGCGGGCGGGGAAACCCGTTCGTAGTAGCTCCCTAACTCGGGGAACCCTAAACCGCTCGAAAGAGCGGCATGGCAATCCCGAACTAACCTGATAGGGAAGACGCAAATGGCTGATGGCGGACACATTCCTATTTTGTATACTGCGTGTATGAGACCGCGCAAGTACACAGATGAGGAACTTCGTCAGGCCGTTGCGACCTCCGCGTCGATACGTGAAGTCTGAGAAACCTTCGGCGGGTTTCCCCTAGCTGTTGTGGATTGGCTTGGACGTATCGGGGCAAAACTATCAGAATGCGTAGAGACTCTACAGGAGCTGCCTAAACTGGACATGTCCAGCATGGCAAAGAGAGAGTCCAGACCACGAACAGCAAGGATATGCAAGGCCGTACCTTCTGGCCGTGAAAACGGTAGTGGCAAGTAAAATCCCTCGGCGCAAGCCATGCGGGTTCGAGTCCCGCCTCGGGCACGGTGTATGCATGTTTGGGGCACAGTGTGAGATCAAGCGCGGGCACGAATGGCCGCGCCCCCTTGTTAAAGTATCAGTGACGGCACCCATGCGGGCGAACCGACCAAGTTCGCCCGCATTGGCGTGTGCGCCGTCCAAAGTGTGGCAAGACAGCAGGCGAGAAGGGATACGAAAACGATGGCGCAGTATGACGCGGATGTGATCGTGATCGGCGGCGGGCCGGGCGGCTATCCCGCCGCGATCACGGCGGCGAAACTGGGCGGCAAGGTCGTGTGCATCGACTTTGACGCCGCAGGCGGGACATGCCTCAACTGGGGCTGTATTCCGACCAAAACCATGATCGGCAGCGTGGCGGCCTTGGAGCAGGCAAAGCACGGCGCGGACTTCGGTTTGACATTCAGCGGCGAAGTGGGCTACGACTTCGGCGCAGTGATGGCGCGCAAAGACAAAGTGGTCAAAACATTGGTGTCGGGCGTGGAGTTCTTGCTGAAAAAGAACGGTGTGCGCTTTATCAAAGGCGTCGGCAAGCTGACCGACCCGCACACGGTCGAAGCCACAACCGAAGACGGTAAAACCGAGCGGATTACGGGCGCAAATATCATCATTGCGACAGGCAGCGTCCCCGCCAAAGTGCCCATTCCGGGCCTTGCCGAGGGCGGTGCGGATGCCGATGTGTTTGTCACCAATGCCGAAGCCCGCAAGCGGCGCAATGCGGGCAAGCTCGCGGGTACGACCGTGTGGACAAGCAACGAAGCCGTGTCTTCGCTGGACGTTCCCAAGCGGCTGGCGATTATCGGCGGCGGCGTCATCGGCTGCGAGTTCGCGTACACCTATCGCGGGCTGGGCGCGGACGTCACCGTTTTGGAGTTCCTGCCCCGCATCCTGCCTCCGTTCGACGAGGAAATCAGCGGCGAACTGCAAAAACTGTTGACCAAAGCCGGCATCAAGTTTATGACGAGCACCAAAGTGGTCGGCGTAGATGTCGCGGGCAAAAAGCTCAAATACACCAGTGACAAGGGCGACGGCGAATTGGAGTTTGACAAGATATTGGTCGCCGTGGGACGGCGCGCGTTTACAGACAACGTGGATTTGGGCGCGGCAGGCGTGACCTTTGACGGCAAAGCCATCCCGACAGACAACGGATTGCACACCAATGTCCCGCATATCTACGCGATTGGCGATGTCGCCGCGCACGACCAGCCGTTCCACGGCACGTATGCCGGCGGCCTGGCGCATGTCGCCACCCGCGAAGGCGAAATCGCGGCGAGCAATGCCATGGGCCACGAAGAAAAAATGGACTGGCGCGCGATCCCGAACTGTGTCTACACGGAGCCCGAGATCGCGGCCACGGGTTTGACCGAAAAAGAAGCCCGCGACAAGGGTTACGATGTCAAAGTAGGCAAGTTCACCTTTAAGTCGCTGGGCAAAGCCATGGCAATCAACGAAAACATCGGCCTGGTGAAGATCGTCACCGACGCCAAATACGGCGAAATACTCGGTGTCCACATTGTCGGCCCGCACGCCACGGATTTGATCCACGAAGCGTGCGTGTCCATCAAGCTGGAAAGCACCATTGACGAGCTGATGCACACTATCCACGCGCACCCCACCCTGGCCGAGGCGGTCATGGAAGCCGCGCAGGACGTCGCAGGCTTAAGCGTCCACAAGTAAGCAGCGCCGGGTAAGAATGCGAAAAGGCCGCCCTTATGGGGCGGCCTTTTCTCGCGTTTTCGTTAAAGCCCGTGCGCGCTGCGGACAGGAGCGGGTATGCTCTGGCCGGGACGCAAAGCGTGCCATAAGACCGCGTTGAGGGCATTGGGGTCGGCGCGGTCGGGCGCGGACAAGTCCAGGCGGGCCGATGCCGCCGCGCCCGGCACCCCTGCGGGGTTGCGCGTTTCCAAATCCACCTGGGGCGGCGCGAGCAGCAGCGGCGCGAAGTCGGGCTTGTCGGTGAAGGCGGCATACAGCGGCGCGGCGGCATGGTCATACTGGGTCAAGGGCGGCATGCGCAAAATCAGCTGCATGGTGCGCACAAACGAGGCCGTGGTGTAGAACGTACTGTCGACCATGCCGTGGCGAGCGTAGGGGGAAATCACCAGTCCAACGGTACGATGGGCATCCACATGGTCGGGGCCGTTTTGGGCATCGTCTTCAATCACAAAAATCGCCGTGCTGCGCCAAAAGCGGGACTGCGAAACGCCCTGCACGATCTGGCCCAGCGCAAGGTCGTTCGCGGCGACATGCGCGACAGGCGAATACGCACCCGCTTTCAGACCTTCGGTGTGGTCTTCCCCTAAAGACATGATTTGAAAGCGGGGCCACTGCCCGGTCTGCTCAGCCTGTTTGAGGTCGGCCAGGAAGATGGCGGCGCGCTCGGTGTCGTGCCGCCCAAACGGGATGGCGGCCCAAGCGGGGCTGAGGTGCCCGGCCAGCGTGCCGTGTCCGGGGTCGCCCGCAGGGGACGGCGGCGCGTCAGGGGATGCCTTGTACTGGCTGGTTTCGCCGTAAGAGTAATATGTCAGGGCATGGCCCGCGCATTCATCCCACAAGTAGCCCGCAGGCGAGGCGGTCAAACGCTCGTCTGCGTCCGGTTCTCCGCGCCCGCCGTATTTGCTCGGCCAGGAGCGTTCGTTGGTGTCGGTGGCATAAGCGCTGTCGCACCACTGGTGGCCGTCTTCCGACACTTCCCCATTACAATACAAGTTATCCAAAAGCACGGTGCGTTTCGCCAGGGCGTGAGCGTTGGGCGTGACCTTTGCCCCAAACAAGCACAGGGACGGGTCGCCGTTGCCGCCTGCCATGTCGCCTAACACCTGGTCATACGTGCGGTTTTCACGGATGATATACAAAACATGGGTGATATGGCGGAACGCGGCAAAGGCGCTGTCGGCGATGCGGGCGTTGTGGTTCGTGAGAACGGCGGCGGGGGCGGGGGTGTTGGCCGTCACCTGCCGGGTGTACGCGGCTAGGGCCGCCGTGCCCGGAACGGGGACAACGGCGACATGGCCCGTCAAAATGTTGCCGATGTAATCGTATTTTTGTCCGTTGTTGTAGTCGGTGCGCGGGTCGCGGGTGATTGCGGGAACATTGGCCCGCGACAATGCGCCTTTGGCCGTGCCGACAAACAAGGCTGCGCCACTGGGCGAAACGGCCAGCGCTGTGGGGTACCAGGCGGTCGGGATAAAGCCCAGCACTTTGGTTTCGGCGGGGTCGGACGTGTCCAGCACGGCGACGCTGTTGTTGCCCGCGTTTGCGACATACAAGCGCGACTCGTCCGGCGCGAGGGCCAGGGCGTCGGGCGTGGAGCCGACCGGCAAGCCGGGGTCGAGGGCGGTGCTGATTGTTTCGCGCACCGCGCCGCCGCTAATCACGGACACCGTGCTGCTGCCGCTGTTTGCGACAAACAACCGCCCGTCTTTGCCATAAACCAAAGCGTGAGGATGGATGCCGACCGGGATGGTGCCGATCTTGTCCAAGGTGTCCGTATTGAACAAAGACACGGATTGTTCGCCTTCATTGGTCACAGCGGCCACGGTTTGATCGGGCGACAAGGCGACCCGGCTCGGGCCGTAGCCGGTCGCGACAAACCCCACTGTTGCCAGGGGCCTGCCCCCCAATTTATACAAGGAGTTGGTTTGGGCATCCAGCACAAACAGCGCGCCGTTTCGCGCGGCCGCCAGGCCCGCGACAAACCGCGTGCTTTCGTCCAGGCCCGCCACATCCATGCCCACGGGGGCCGCCAGTTTTCCCTGCGCCAGCCCCAGCCGCAGGATCGGTTTTGCCAGCCCGGCCAGCAGGGCGGATGATGCGCCTCGCTGCCGCGCGCCTTGAAGAAAAGCCGGAGTGGGCGCGCCGCCGCCGGACACAAACACGGCATCGCCGCTTGCGCTGACCGCCAGCCCGTCCCAGTTTTTGCCGACATCAATGCTTTGCGTGATAGTCTGGGTCGCGATATTGACAATGCTGACCGTGTGGTCGTGGAAGCCGCCCGTGTTGACAAGGAGAAACTTGCCGTTTGGGGTGATCTGCATTTGCAGCGGCAGGTCGCCCGGCAATGCCAGCAGATGTCCCGCCGGGGTGATGCTCCAGCCGTTGGGCAGCAGGGCTGCGCCATTCGCCCTCAGTCCGGGCAGGATTGGGTTTTTGCGGGCGAGGGCATGCGGGCGCGCTGCCGCTGCCTGCTCCCTGGGCGGCACGACGCCGAGCGAAACCAGCGCCATCAGCGCACACGTCCAGGCCCATCGCCGGGCGAAAAGCCGCTTGGTATTCATCTTCATATCCTGACGTAGTTCGGCGCGGGGCCGGTTGTTTCCTGCCTCGCTGTTCCGTGTGAGCGTCCTTTCCCCGGCTTGCAAGCGGGCTTTCCCCGGCATCTCTACGGCGCAGCAACGACGGAACAAATTGTTCCGTCGTCGGTAAGCCAGGCAAACACACTGGAAACGCCGAAGATGCGCCAGTGCAGCGCTCCTGCTGCGGCTTTGTGCTGCGCGCTCTTTTTCGCCGTTCTTTCCCTGGGCCGGGTATAATAAAAGCGCCGTGATTGATTTGTCCTCGCGCATTATCCAGCCAAACCGCCCGCCCTTGCCTGCACCCAAACTTTGGACGCACTGGCACCCGCGGCGGCGCGCATTGCAGGTGCTGTGCGGCATCCTCCTGGTGATGCTGCCGCTTACCAACGGCCTGCGGCTGGATGTGCGCGCCCATGTGTTTTACTTTGCGTGGCACAAAATGGCGGCCCACGACTTGATGCTGCTGTTTTGGGTGGCGATGCTGGGCGTGTGGGCGCTGGTTACCATTTCGTTTTTGTACGGGCGACTGTGGTGCGGGTGGGTGTGCCCCCAGACACTCGCATCGGATTTCGCCGACAGCCTCAAGGCACGCCTGGACAAGACCCTGCGCGCCCGCCGGGGCCGTGGGCGCTTTTTGCTGGCGCGGGGCGTGTGGTCAGTGATTTTAATCGCCATGGCGCTGGGTACGGGCCTGGTAACCGCGATGTACTGGCTCGCGCCCCGCACCGTCACACAGGCGTTTTTGCACCCTATGACCGATATTTCGGCGGCTTCGGTGATCTACGGGCTGGCGGGTGTTGTCGCCGCGAATATGCTCTGGGTACGGCGTAAGTTTTGCGCCAATGCCTGCCCGTACGGGGCGATGCTGGGCCTGCTGGCGGACAAAAACACGCTGGTCGTGCGGTATTTAGACGAGCGCACAGACGATTGCATCCAGTGCGGGCGCTGCGAAACTGTCTGTCCCATGGGCATTGACATCAAGCAGGGCGCGGGCCAAATAGAGTGTATCGGGTGCGGGGAATGCGCCGATGCCTGCACGGATGTGCTGGGCAGGCGCGGCGTGGCGGGTTTGATTGAGTTTCGCTACGGAACACAGCCGGAGCGCAAAACAAGCACGCTTGTCGCCCGGCAGAAGTGGGGCTTGTGGGACCGCAAGCGCGCGGCTGTCGTGCTTGGGCTGGTCTTTTTCGCGGGCATGGCAGTGTGGCAAATGGTCGGGCGCGTGCCACTGACGGCGAGCGTGCTTGCCAACGGCGCGATTTCCCGCGATATGCAGAGTGTCCGCAATGGCTATGCGCTGTCGGTCGTCAATGGAACTCCGCAGGCGCAGACTTACGTTCTTGGAGTTGTGGGGCTGCCGCCGGGCGCGATTGTTTCTCCCGCCGCGCTCCGTTTGCTGGGGCGCGAAACACGGACCGTCCCTATCACCCTGTCCGTGCCCGCCGGGGCTGTCCAGGCGCAGACGCGCCGCGTGGTGCGTTTGCGCGTGCAAAGCCCGCAGGGCGCAGTTGTCGTCCGCACGTTTTTCTACGTGCCTTCTCGTTAAGAAAGCTTTGCAATGCCGCGATCATGGAGCAATGTCAAGCTGCCGCCGCAGCCGTCGCCCGCCGAGCGCGCGCGCACCAAGCCGCCGACCGGGGTCACCATCTTTTTGGTGCTGCTGATTATCGTCACTCTCTTCTTTGCCGGCATCACGTTTTACACGGCGTACTATGCCGAGCGTCACCCGCCGACATCTGCGTATCAAGCCCCGGCTGACCACCCCAAGGAAGATTAAAGAAAGTTCCCGCTATGGCTGTCGCCGTTTCTGCGACCGTTTGCGATCTCTGCGGCCTGGCCGCGCATTCCCCTGTGCCCGCGACTGTGGACGGCGCAGCACGCGTGTTTTGCTGCCAGGGCTGCCGCCAGGTGTACCAGATTTTGGCCGAAAGCCATGCCCTGGACCAGGGGCAGGACCCGACCCAAACGTCTTTGTATCAGCAGTGTTTGCAGATGGGTTTGATCGCGCGCCCCGACAGCGCCTCGGTTTTTGAGCGAAAGACTTCGGAGGGATTTGCTCCGTCTGTGATGGAGGAACTGGGGCCGACCCGCCCGGCATCCGCCGATACCCTGGGCACGACCCGCGAAGCCGCATTCCATGTGGGCGGCATGTGGTGCGCCTCGTGTGCGTGGCTGATCGAGCGCGTCCTGGGGCAGACCAAAGGCGTGACCCAGTGCGCCGTGCATTTTGCCTCAGACATTGTCCGGGTGACCTACAAGCCCGCCCGCACGGCCCCCGAAGATTTAATGGCTGTTATCAAGCGTTTGGGCTACCATGCCGAAGCTTACTCTGCGGAGAACGGCGGCAGTGACGGCAGCAAACAGCGCCGGATGTCGCTGGTGCGCGCCGTGGTTGCCCTGATATTTGCCATGAATGTCGGCATGTTCAGCATTGCGCTGTATGTTGGATATTTCGCGCGTCACTTCCCGCAGCTTGCTTTAGATGCCGGGTCGGCGCATTTGCTGTCCCTGTGGGCCTTGCTGCTGTCGCTGCCGGTCTTGTGGGCAGGCGCGCCCTTGTTCCGCCGGGCATGGCAAGCCGCGCGCCGGGGCACAGCGACCATGGAAACCTTGATCTCCATCGGGGCGCTGTCTGCGTTCGGGTACAGCGTGTGGGTGATGACCCGGAACGACCCGCGCGTTTACTTTGATACCGCCGATATGCTGATTGCTTTAGTGCTCATCGGCAAGCATCTGGAAGCGGGGGCCAAGGGCGAGGCGACCGGCGCGATTGCTCTCCTGCATGGCCTGCTGCCGCGCAAGGCGCTTGTCATTGCCCCCGACGGGCGCGAAGTTCTGGTGGCCGTCGCCAAATTAGCCGTGGGTGACCATGTGCGTGTCCGGCCCGGCGAGCGCATTCCCGCCGACGGGCGCGTCGTGGACGGCGCGGCATCCGTAGATGAAAGCCTGCTCACCGGCGAAGCGCGCCCTGTTTATAAAACGACCGGCGACAGCGTGACCGGCGCGACTGTTGCCGCCAATAGCGCCCTGACTATTGAAGTATCCCGCGTCGGCGCGGACACGACCCTGGCGCAGATGATCGCCCTGGTGGAAGGGGCATTGGCGTCCAAGTCTCCCGTGGAGCGCTGGGCAGACCGGGTGTCCCGCGTGTTTGTGCCTGCCATTCTCCTGCTGGCCTTGTTGACAGGGGGCGTTTTATTGTTGCTGCATGCCCCCGCTTCGGCTGTTCTGGTGCGCATGGTCGCGATTTTAGTGATTGCGTGTCCCTGCGCTTTAGGGCTTGCCACGCCGATGGCGATCACGACAGGCATCGGCCATGCGGCAAGTCAGGGCATTCTGATCGCCAACACAGCCGTGCTGGAAATCCTGCCGCGCGTCCGGCATGTCCTGCTGGACAAGACCGGCACCCTGACTGAAGGCCGCTTTGTCGTCCGGGATGCTGCGTATGCTGCGCCGGGAAACAGCGACGATTGGCGCACTGTGGCCGCGCTGGAGCGTTCCAGTGAGCATCCCCTTGCCCGCGCTCTTGCCCAGTATGCCGAAGCGGAATATCCCGGCCCGCTTCTGCCGATAGAGGGCTTTGCCCGGCATGACGGCCAGGGTATCACGGGAATTGTCAACGGTACGCGCTGGTTTATCGGCAACCGTGCTCTCGCGCATGCGCAGGATGCCCCGATTTCCGACCTGCTGGAACAGCGCGCGCGCACCCATGAGGCCCAGGGGCAGACCGCGCTGTTTTACGGCACGGCCTCTATTATATCCCCGTTTCGGGAGCCGTGCAAGGGGGAGCTGCGCGGCATGATCGCTCTGGGCGACAGCGCGCGGCCCCAGGCCGCCGCCACCGTAGAAACCCTGCGCAAGCTGGGGCTGGCCGTGGAAGTGGTTTCGGGTGATGCGCGGGATACGACCGAAGCGATCGCGCATTCGGTCGGCATCCAAAATTTAACCGCGCAGATGACCCCCAGTGACAAAGTGGCGCGTGTTCGGGATGCCCAGGCAGGCCAGGCCGTTGCCATGGTGGGCGACGGCATCAATGACGCCCCCGCCCTCGCGCAGGCCGACATCGGCATCGCCTTCGGGTCGGGGACAGAAATTGCCCGCCGCGCCGCCGACATCACTTTGGTCGGGGATGACCTGGGGCGACTGGCCGATTTGTTCCGCATTTCCCGCGAAACCGCCCGCGTGATGAAGCAAAATTTGTTCTGGGCGTGTTTGTATAACGGCGTGTGCATTCCCCTCGCCGTGCTGGGCTATGTCAACCCGGTTGTCGCGGCGGGGGCGATGCTGGTCAGCTCATTATCCGTTGTGTTCAACACGCGGCGATTGCGACGCCGCCTGGAGCGCGCCTGACATTCCTGGGGAGCGCTCAAGGTTAATCCGTCCTGGTTTCCACCTATGGGCTTGCGCTTGAGTGGGCGACAAGTTCGGCTTTCGCTCTTTTTTCTCGTGGGGTTTTCTGTTCCCGGCGTATGTTACGCGCCGCTGCTCGGCAGGCCACGGGACATCTTCAAGTGCATTTTCAGCAGGACGAGGTTCTTTTGGGCATTGGCTTTGACCAGGGTATTACGCCCCAAGCTGATTTCTCGCTTGGTTTTGGCGATGTCTTCCGTGTGGTCTCGGATCATTTCCTGCTTGTAGGCCGCCTCAAACTTGGCCCCGTGCATGCTTGCTAGCTTCTTCATCAATGCCTTTTGATCTTCACTCACGTCCGTGGGCAGTTTGCCGCCTACCCTGGAAGCTACTCGCTTGAGGTCGGCGTTCGCCCTAGCATGGTCCCGCTTCATCCGCCGCCCGAATTGCTTGTCCTGGCTGTTGGTGGCGTGCGACATGACTGTGGGTTCGAATTGCACCTCTTCCAGGTTGCTTTGCGCCGTGTCCTTCAGGTAAGCCTTGTCCAGAGTGCTGATGCCCATTTTTGCGTGTGCGTGGCTGCCCTGGGCGAGCGCGCCGCCGCTGAAAGCTGCCAGCAGCCCCACGGCGATCACGGATGCTGTCGATTTGATATACGTCGTTGACTTCATGGTCTTTCCTGTTGATGCCTTTCCGAAAATGCCTTCCCAATCGAGTGCAGGCAATCTGCCCGCAATTGGCTTCTGGTACGGCTTTGTCCTACTCAATCTTTCCCCGCATCCCGTCCCTTAAAACGCGGCTGACCTGCTGTCTTTTGAGCTTTTTGTCCGACAGGGTACTCGTTTCCAGGATTACCCGCCGGCAACCGCAGCCGGTTCTGCAGGGCGCAGTGGCTCCTGCGCCGTCAAGGGCTGAAAGCGGCGGGCGCATGCCAGCATCCCCAGCAGGCCCATCGCCAGGAAAGCCAGCGGCGCAAGCTGCGGCGGAACGTCTTCGTGGTGCAGCCGCTGTGTCCAGGCCGACAGCACGGTTGAAACCGCCGAAATCAAATGGCCGCCGTTGTGGAACCAAAAGCCCAGCGCGCCGACAACAAAACCGGCGGAGAACGCCACTGTCAGCATCTGCCGCCCGCCGCGCCCCCAGAATGCCAGCCCCAGAGCGCCGAGGACCACCATGATCCCTGAGTAGACAATCGGTATCCACGCTGTCCAGTGGTGGCGCACGACATCTACGTGCTCCGAGCGCAGGTCCACGACGAGCGTCAGGAACCCCGCCGTCAAGAGCAGGACGAGAATTTTGTTCAGCGTCCAATCATTACGCGATCCCATGAGAGGTGTGTTGCTTTCTAAAGAAGTCACGCCGGGGACACTCCCCGGCACAGCAGTTTTCTCAATCATGTGACGCACTCAAGGGGTGAATTGGTTCCGCACTTCCGCATGAGAAGCGAGAAGAACGGCGGCAATTTTTGCTGCAAGAGGGATTTGATTTCCGTGTCGGCGCTTGGGCGCTGCAAACGCTGGGGCAGCGCGTTTGCAGCGATCAGCAACGACGGAACAATTTGTTCCGTCGTTGGTACACCGATAAAACCAAGGCGAACAGCCGGGGCAAGGCTGGGGGAACCCGCCTAAGACTCGGCGCTTTGGATGCTGTCCAGAAAGCGCGGAAAGTAGCCCAATCGTCGTCCGCCATGCTCCTTGAGTATTTCCTGCAAATGAGGGGCATTGGAGTTGGACGCGAGCGCGGTCACCAATGTCTCGCCACGCTCCACATGCTGGTGGTAGGCGCGCGCGGCGTCTTCAGGTACGCCGCCCGCCGTCAGCGCGCCGATCAAAGCGCCGATGATGCCGCCCAGCACGCCCCCGCCCAGCTGCGGCATCAGGGGATGCGCGGTGAACAGGGCTTCCGCGCCGGGCAAATAGATGCACAGCGCGACCGCAAGCGACAGGATCGGCCCGCCGACCACAAAGCCCACCACGCCGCGCGCGATGGATTCGGCATGGTGGTTGACCGGGCGCTCCACGTCATGCTCGGGCACTTCGCGAACGGCCGTGGTGAGAAACTCCTCGCCGTCGGCTTCGGGCTGATTGCCTTCTTCGCGCGGCGAGCCGGTTTCGCCCCCGGCATTCTTGGCGACAAGGGCGATGTCCGCCAGGGGCACGCCGTCGTCCACCAGCGCCTGCGCCGCTTCTTCTGCCGCTTGATGGTCGCGAAAGACCCCCACGATTGTTCCCGCCATGTGCTGGTTCTCCTCGGAAAATAAGCTAAGATTGGTGTGTTATTGGTGATACAAGGCTTTAATTCCTGCCGAATTTGCCTGAAAACGTGTTACCCGCGCACGCCCGGCTTGACCAAGGGGCCAAGGCGCATGGAGTGGGCGTGGCAAAGAGCGACCGCGAGAGCATCGGCGGCATCGTCGGGCTTGGGAGTTTCGCGCAGGCTTAACAGGCGCGTGACCATAAACTGCACCTGCTTTTTGCCGGCGTTGCCCACGCCGACAACCGCGCTTTTCACCTGCGTGGGCGTGTACTCGGTCCAGGGCAGATTGCGCTGGTCCAGGGTGAGCAGGATCACGCCCAGGGCGCGGGCGACCGGGATGCCCGTCGTGACATTGTTGGTGAAAAACAAGCGCTCCGTGGCGACTTCGGCAGGCTGATGGGTGTCTATCAGGGCGTTGAACTGGTCGTAGATCATCCGCAGGCGGGCGGGCGGATCGAGGGAAGGCGCGGTCACAATCACGCCCGCCGTGACATAATGCACCCGGTCGCCGCGCTTGTCCACGATGCCATAGCCCGTGGTCGCCGTGCCGGGGTCGATACCAATAATGATCACAAAAATACCGCCTGTCCCGTGCGTGCCGATTGATACATCGCCAGCACCAATTCCACCGCGCCGCGCGCGCTGTGCGCATCCACCCGAGGCGTCGCTCCTGTGCGGCAGCAATGAATAAAGTCGGCCAATTGCGCTCGGTGCGCATCGCCCCACGCGGCGGCGGGACCGGGCAGCGCCGCTGGAGACTTCAGTGCGGCTGCGGCCCGTGTGCCGCCCTGCGCGACCTGCACGGCATGCCCATGGGCATCCTGGCCTGTTTCAATGGCCCGATCCTGCACGGCCAGCAGCGACAACGTGTCGCCTTCAATCACGGCGCTTCCCCGTGTGCCATGTACGCCCAAGCGGGCGGCAAAGCCGGGATAAAGCGCCGTGGATGCGGTCACTGTGCCGATGGCTCCACTCGCGAATGTGAGGGTCGCGCAGGCGATATCTTCCACTTCTATTCTGGCATGGGCCAGGGTGCGGGTCTGCGCATACACGGAGTGGACAGGGCCGCACATCCAGCGCAGCAAATCAACCGTATGCACGCCCTGGTTCATCAACGCCCCGCCGCCGTCGAGGGCCCATGTCCCGCGCCACGCGCCGCTGTCATAGTAGTCCTGCGTGCGGTACCAGGGAATGCGGGCATCGGCGTAAATCAACGAGCCAATCTCGCCCCTCTCCAATGCCTGCTTGACGCGGACGCTTGCGGGGTCAAACCGATGCTGCGACACAACCGACAAAGTGCGCCCCGCCTTGTCAGCCGCCTGGAGAAGGGCATCGCAGGCCGATAAAGACACGTCCATCGGCTTTTCCACCAGCACATGCTTGCCCGCGCGCAGGGCACGGCAGCCAATCTCGGCATGCAGCCCGCTGGGCGGGCACACGGTCACGGCATCAACAGCAGGGTCAGCCAGCATCTCGTCCAAAGACACGGGGCGCAGACCGTATTGGTCTGCAAACAGCGCGGCGCGGTCGAGGCGAGTGTCACAGCAGGCGACAAGCCGGGCATCAGCAAGAAGCGCAAGCGCGTTGGCATGGGTAGGAGCAATAGCGCCGCACCCGACAATGCCGAAACGCAGGGAAGCATCAGTCATAAGGGGAGCAGGCGCGTTTCAATCTTCGGGCGGGGTGGGGGCAGACAGATCAGGCAGCCGCGCCGCTGCCTGGACAAGAAGGCGGCCCGCCTCGGTGATACGCCCGATCTTGGCTTGCAGGCCCGCGTCATCCTGCGGCAGGGTGTTTTGCAGAAGCTCGATATTGCTGGAAATGACAAACAAGGGATTGTTGATTTCTCGGCTGAAGGCCGCCGCTGTTTCCGCCGCTTTTGCCCGACGCGCCCGTTCCAGACGCGCCTGCTCCGGTCTGCGGTCGCTCAATGTCACCACCATCAGCGTGGGCATGTCACGGTTGGAAGAAGCATCCGTAGGGGGCGAAGGCACAGGCTGAACCGGCGCGCTGCGCACTTCAATGGGCACTTGCTGGCCCGACACCGTCACCAAAAAGGCATTGGGGTCGCTGAACGAGCGTACGGAGGCCTGCGCGATCAACTGCTTTGCCCACAACAGCTCCGGCGGACACAGCCTCGTCAGCGGCTGCTCGGCAAGCGCATGGGGCTCGCAGCCTGCCAGCATGCAGGCGCACGTGTTGGCCTTGGCGATGGTTCCGTCCAGCCCGACCAGCAGCATGGCTTCCGTGTTTTGCATAAAGACGGCCTCGTACCGAGCCGCTTCTTGCTGGGCGGACCCACAAGTCGCTTCCACCTCCAAAACACTGTCTGTCAGGGCCTGATAGCGGCGCTTGAGGTGCAGCAGCGTGCCGACACGCAGGCGCAGCAAGGCATCACTGGATTTCAGCCTGAGCGTGTCGTCCACCCCGTCCGTGGCCCAGTCTTCCTCGGCTTCGGCGGCAAACTCCGTCAGCAAGACAACAGGCAGGTAGGCAGTGTCCGCGGCTGTTTTCAAGGCCCGCCCCAGAGATGAAATGGCTTCGCCTTTGAAACCGTTCTTTTCTGAAGCCGCAATCAATGCCAGGTCGGGCATCTGCGACTGCGCGGCGGCCAGGGCGGAAGCGCTGTCCGCCGCGCAGGTCACGCTGTAACCGGCCAAAGTCAGGCGCGTCCGCAGCGTGTCCGCCCTGGCCGTATCGGGCGTCACCACGAGAAGGCGCGCGTGCTGCACAGCGCCTGCGGGCGGCAGTTCGCGCCGCCCTCCTGCCTCGGCGCCCCCTGCGGGTGGCGATGTCGATGTCTCAGACAAAGAAAAGCAAATCTTTCTAGCGGTATGCGCAGAACAGTGTCAAGGAGCGCGTCACGCTTATTCAAGGAGCGCGTCACTCTTATTGTAGTAGTTATCGGGAGCCAAAGTCAAGGGTGGCAGACGTGCCTGTACCAGGTTGTCGGCCCTGGTCTTGTCCGTTGTCGGCCTTGGTCTTGTCCGTTGTCGGCCTGCGTATCGCCCTCTGGCTCCTGCTTGCCTCTTGACAGGCCCGCGCTGAGTTTGTATAATAACTCCCAGAACGCACCTGCCCGGGTGGCGAAATGGTATACGCGCAACGTTGAGGTCGTTGTGGGGGAAACCCTGTAAGAGTTCGAGTCTCTTTCCGGGCACCATGGTTACATGCACAGTCCGTACCTGTGACACGCAAAGCCCGCACCTGCGGGCTTTCTTTTTCGCTTTTTGTTTTTTTCCTATTCGTTCGCTATTCTTCCCACGCGGAGCCCGAGGCCATGACTGCCAACCCCGCCGAGTTTTCTGTGTCTTCCACCCCCGCCCTGCCGCCCAACCCCAAGCAGATCGCCGCCGAGCGCGCGGTTACTTATATTCAAGACGGCATGACCGTGGGCCTGGGAACCGGGTCTACGGCTGCTTATGCGATTTTGGCCCTGGGGCGGCGCATGCAGGCCGAGTCTTTGCGTTTGCGTTGCCTCGCCACGTCGCTGGCGTCTGCCGAGCTTGCCCACGCCCAGAATATCCCTCTGCTGGACTGGGACGACAGCGTGAACTTTGATTTATCCATTGACGGCGCAGACGAAGTCGACTCGGGCTTTTCCCTGATTAAAGGCGGCGGCGGGGCCCTGGTGCGGGAAAAGCTGGTGGCCGCCGCGACAGCGCGCGAAATTATCATCGTGGACACCCAAAAGGTCAAAACCCATCTGGGCGCGCATCCTGTCCCGTGCGCCGTTGTGCCCTGGGCCTGGCCGTCCACCCTGTCCCGCCTGGAAGCCGGTTTTCCCTGCCGCGCCGTCCTGCGCCGCACCCCGGACGGCGCGCCGTTTGTCAGTGATGATGCTTTGTATGTCGCCGACCTGCATTTTGACGCCCCGCTTTTTGACCCCGCTGGTTTGGAGCGCGCCCTCAACGCCACCCTGGGCGTGGTGGAATGCGGCCTGTTTATCCATCTGTGCCACCACCTGATTATCGGGCGGGCCGATGGCCGCTTGGAAGAAAAAACCGCACCTCTTTCCTAGAAAAAGGCGCGGTTTTTTTGCGTGACGATAGCGTGCCGCCCTGCGTGACGCCTAGCGTCCGCGCCCGTCGTTTCCGTGCGTGTCGTCATACCGTTTTGCCTGGCGCAACTCGCTGACCGCCTGGTCTACCAGCGACGCCGCCCGCGCGCGGTGTCCGCCGAAGTCCCGGTTTGCCCGCTTCAGGTCGCGGCTGGTGCTTTGCAGCGTTTGGATCGCCTGGTTGATTTCCGGCTGGTTTTCGGCGCGAAACGGATGCCGCCCCTGCCCATACGCCAGGCGCGCGCCGGGAAACTGCGCCGTTGCGGGCTGCGGAGCCGCCACGCCCAGCGCGACTGCCCCCACTCCGGCCAGCGCGGCCAATCCTGCCGTCCATTTCTTTGTCGTCTGCATTGCTTTTTGTTTCTTTTCTGTGTGCTGGAAGGCTTGATTGCCCTCGTCTGCCTTTCAGACGCAGGCGTTTCACAGAAAGTTCAGTGCAGCAAACAAAATTAAATTGGTTTGCCTCATAATAAACGCAAACAGCAGCAGGCGTATTGCTTTGTTTATGAGACGGCAGCCTGTGCGGAAAATGTTCCCGGTGCGCGGCTTGACAGGGCAGTGCTTCGGCTTTGCCGCCTTGTTTGCACGGCGGGCCAAGCCCTGACCGATGACGGACGGTTTTGTTCCGTCGTCGGTACGCAGGGGAACCGAGAGGGCACTGCTGAGGATAAGGGTGAGGGCTGTTCTTGCCGGGAGGTGTTTGGCACCGGCAGACAAAAGCCGGGCGAATAAACCGGGAGGCACGGGCCGCTTATCCCCACCGGGTATAATGCTTTGTATGTCACTCCACGCCGAACTGCATCGTCATCTGGGCGGGGCAGTCGTGCCTCGCGTGTTTTGGCGCTATCTGATCCGCACCGGGCATCCGCTGGCCCGCCAGTTTCCCGATTACGAAGAATTTGAAGCGTTTGTCACCCGTCCCCGGTCGTCGCTGGCCGAGTATCTGGAACTGCACGCCCTGGTGGAGCCGTTCCAGACCCTGGACACGCTGCCGTATTTTGTTTCCAAACTCGTGCGTGGGGCGTATGTGTTTGAGGGGATTTGCTACCTAGAATTGCGCCACACGCCGTTTTACCGCACCGACCCCGCTTTGCCGCTCCCAGACCGCATTGCGCAGATGCGCGACGTGATCCAGACAATCGGCGAAGCGGGTTACGACCCCAAGTTCCCGCTGCTCATGCGCCAAATTCTGTGCATGCACTCGCAGCTGCCGACCGAAGTCAACCAGGCCATGCTGAAGCTCGCCCAGGAAATGCCCCAATATGTGTGCGGCATTGATCTGGCCGGGCCTGATATTTACTATGCCGACCGCATGGATGAATTGGTATCGCTGTTTGGCCGCGCGCGCGCGGCGGGGATCAAAACGACGGGCCATGTGTTTGAAACGCCTGATGGCTGCCACCCGCGCCTGCTGCCTTTTTTGTCGCGCATCGGGCACGGCATCCAAATCCCCCTGCGCTTTCCCGAGCTTTTGGACGATGTGGCCGCCAGGGGACAATGCCTGGAAGTCTGCCCGACGACCTATCTGAAAACGGGAACTTTGCCCGACCTGTCTTCGCTGAGGACAGTGTTCGAGCGCTGCGAGGCGGCCAATGTGGATGTGATTATCTGCACGGACAATGCGGGCCTGCACAATGTGCGCCTGCCGTGGGAATATGAAAACTTGTTGACCCAGGACGTTATCAACTTTGACCAATTGACCGCCTGCCAGGATGCCGCGTTTCGGCATGCGTTTGCGTGGCCGCATCCGCACCCGCCGCGCGTCCTGCTCGATGCTATCGTGTCCGCTTCGCCAGGCATCGGCCCTTTCACGCACCAAGACACATGACAAGGAGAACTCCGTTGAACAAACTTTCATCCCGCGCCCTGTTCGCCGTCGCCCTGTTTGCCGCGCTTTCAGTGACAGCAGGCAGCGCGCATGCCCAGACCGCCGACCGGGGCGTCATGCCTGAAAAGCATGACAGCAACACACTCAGCAAAATCGGCAAAGCGATCCAGTATCCGGTCCGCAAAGCAGGCGAAAACACCAGCAAAAGCACGCGCAAAGCCGCCAAAGCCACGCAGTATGTCGCGCGCAAAGGCGGCGAGCACGCCAGCGTTGTGGCGCATCAGGCCACCGGGCACAAGTCCGTTATCCGCCGCCGCGCCAAGGGTGTCAACCGCATCGTCACGCCCAAAGGCACGCTCAAGACCCTGTCCGGCAAGACCATCAAGTAAGACCCTCCCAGCCATTCCAATCCACAGCGCCCTGCTTTCTAGAAACGCAGGGCGCTGTTTTAATTGTCCACCTGCTATGCTTCCTCTAAAATCCCGCCTAACATGCCGATACTTTTGACAGCACACGCGCGCCATTGGGCGCAGATACTCGGCAAAGGCATTGCGTATTGGTTTTCATTCCAAACAACAGCCAAGAATTCTTCCCTGCCCATAAAACAGGCGATGATGTGGCGCCTTCGTCCACCATACCGGTGTGCCGGGCGGAAGTGCGGCGGATCGCCCGCAGCTTGACCCGCCACGCCGCCGACATCACGTTTGTGTTTGACCTGGACGCGCAGCAAAGCGTGTATGCCAGCCGCAGCGTCGCCAATCTGCTGGGGTATTCGCCCGCACAGGCGCGGGCCATCGAAAACAATTTGCTGCCGTCGCTGGTGCATCCCGAAGACCTGCCGCGTATTTTGGCGCACTGGGGGCAGTTCAAGGAAAAGCAGGACAGCAAGCCTGTAGAACTGGAATATCGCGCCCGGCATGCCAATGGCCAGTGGTGCTGGATACGCAGCCGCGAAGTGGTCTTCAAGCGGCATCAGGGCGGAGTGCCCCGCCAAATTTTAGGCACGTCCCAGGACATCACCGAGCGTAAACACGCCGAAGACGCGGTTCGGTGCAGCGAGGCGCGCCTGGCCGAAGCCCAAAGCATCGCGCGCATCGGCAGCTGGGAATATGATGCGCAAACCGGCGGCACGTTTTGGTCGGAGGAGATGCTGCGCATCTTCGGCTTTGACCCCCAAGACGGCAATCCGGGCTACGCTCCTATTTTGGATTGTTACCATCCCGAAGACCGCATTCGCCACGACCGGGTAGTCGCTGAATCCATCGCTGCGGGCACGGGGTTTGCCATGGACCTGCGCATCCTGCTTCCCGGCGGCGCTGTTCGCTGGTGCCATGCGATGGGGCAGCCTGTATTCGACGAACAGGGCACGCTGCTGCGCGTAGTTGGGACAGTCATGGACATTACCGACAGGAAGCTTTCGGATGAGCGGTTTCATGTGCTGTTTGAATACTCGTCCGAAGCCAATCTGCTGCTGGATGAAGGGAAAATCATCGACTGCAATTCCGCCGCTGTGAAGCTTCTGCACTGCACGGGCAAAGCGCAGCTTCTTGGGCTGCACCCATCCGTGCTGTCCCCGCCCCGCCAGCCGGACGGACGGCTTTCAGGCGAGAAAGCCCACGAAATGGATGCCCTTGCCTACGCCCAAGGCTGCCATCAGTTTGAATGGACGCACCGCACTCGGAACGGCGACTTGGTTCCCGTGGCGGTGACCCTGACGCCTGTCCCGCTGCGCGACAAGTCGGCCCTGCTGGCCGTCTGCCACGACCTGACTGAGCGCAAAGCCGCCGAGCAGCAGATCAAAGATTATAGTATCGTGCTGGAATGCAAGATGGCGGAACTGGAAGCCGCCAATACCCGCCTGGAAGCCCTCGCCACTCTGGACGGCCTGACCGAGCTAAAGAACCATCGCGCGTTTCAAGAGCGCCTGACAGAGGAATTCGTGCGGGCCAGGCGCTGCCGCGCTCCGCTGTCGGTGGTGCTCTTGGACGTGGATCAGTTCAAGCAATACAATGACGCATTCGGCCACCCCGCCGGAGATGCCGTCCTGCGCCAAGTCGCGTGCCTGCTGCAAAAAACCGCCCGCGAAAGCGATTTTGTCGCGCGGTACGGCGGTGAAGAGTTTGTGGTGATCCTGCCTGCCACCGATGAGCACGGCGCGCGACGCATGGCCGAGCGCTGCCGCGACGCGGTTGCGTCGGCAGTGTGGCCGCATCGCCCCGTCACCATCAGCCTGGGCGTCGCTTCAAACAGCATGGATATTGCCGACAGCAGCACCCTTGTTGTCCAGGCCGACCAGGCGCTGTATGCCGCCAAAGTCGCCGGGTGCAACCAGGTAGGGCATGCGCCCATGGCTTGTTCCCCGGCGGATGTTTGCCTGTCACAATAAAGCCCTCATCGCCACAGCACGCCCGCCACGCCCGCGCCCGCCAAAACAACAACGACAGGCACGCGCCGGGTCAACCCCAGGGCAAGGCTTGCCAGCGCCAGGACAACGCTGCGCCCGCTCCAGCCCGCCCCCGCCAGCAGGCGCATCAAGACAACGGCAAAGATGCCCACGACCGCCAGGCCCAAGCCCCGCACGAAGCCTTCCACGACCGGGTGATGCTGCACCCGCCGGTACACGCGGTCCACGACCAGGATCAACAACGGCGGCAGCGTAATGGCGACCAGGGCAAGCCCCGCCCCGCGCATGCCTGCCGTCAGAAAGCCCAAACAGATCACCCACAGTCCATTGGGGCCGGGCGACACCTGGCCCACCGCGAGGCTTTCGGCAAACTGCGCGTTTGTGGCCCACCCGCGCTCTGTCAAGTCGGCATGCAGGCTCGGGACGTTGCCCGTTCCGCCCGTGGAAAACAGCGAAGCGCGCAGCAGCAGCCCGAAGTATACTCCCAGGTTCATCGGCGTTCGCGCCCCCGCGCCGTCCGCGCTCTGTTCCAGGCCCAATGAGCCGCCGCCCCGATAGCGCCCGCGCCGCACAAGATTGTCAGGGTCTGCATACATCCTCTGGCAGCGCAAACAGCCGCGCCCGCAAGCAGAGCAATGGCGATTGCCAGCATGAAGCGTCCCTCGCGACGTGCGGCGGCAAGCGGCGGCAGGGCCATCTGCCCCGCCGTCAGCAGCCCCAGCCCCACCGTGGCGGGCACAATGCCCCGAATGGCATGCCGTACCAGGATGTTGTTTTGAAAATGCGCAAAGGATGCCGTAAGCCCGATTGTCACCGCCACGCTGGGCAGCAGCAGCCCGGTCAGGGCCAGCGCGATCCCCCACGTCCCTCCCAGGCGACGCCCGATCAAAACCGTCAAGCCCAGCAAATTCATGCCCGGCGTGACCTGGCACAACGCCCAGTCGCGCACAAACTCCGCTTCGGACACCCAGCCTCGCTGCTGCACGACCAGGCGCCGGATCAAGGTGAGGGTCGCCGCCCCGCCCCCAAACGACTGCAAGCCCAAACCCAGCCACACACGCAAAATCTCGCGGCGCGTCGGCAGCGGGGCGGGGAAGGATGGTGTGGGTGCGGGCAAATCAGAGCTGGCCGTCATGGGACATCACCTCGCGCCTAGTTTACCCGGCGGGCTGCCCGGCATCGTTTCGCACTTTCAGCCTTGCAAGGAATGACGCATTGAAATACATCGCTATGGGGTAAACCGTTCCCAAGCGCGACACTGCCGCAGAACTCGCTGGGAGAAAGAAACAATGCCCCTCATTTGCTTGTTTGACTTGAACGAAACGGTGCTGGATATGAGTGCCCTTGACCCGCTGTTCGCGCGCGCGTTCGGCGAAGGCAAAATCGTGCGCATGCAATGGTTCCAGCAGCTTTTGCAATCCGCGCTGGTGTCTACTTTGCTTGGGCCTTATCTCGACTTCACGGCCCTGGGCGACGCCGCTTTGGAAATGACTGCCGCACGTCATCAAATCACCCTGACGGCGGAGCAAAAAGACGCCATCCTCGGCGGCATGCGCCGCCTGCCGCCGCACCCGGATGTGCCGGAAGCATTGGCACGGCTGCGGCAGGGCGGGGCACGCCTGGCGGCCCTGACAAACTCCACGCTCGAAACCGCGCAGGCGCAGGTTCAGTTCGCCGGGCTGAGCGATATGTTTGAGCATGTCTTTTCCGCCAATGACGCGCAGCGCCTGAAGCCCGCCCCCGAACCCTACCAAATGGCGGCGCAGCGTATGGGGACGCCCCTTGGGGAAACATGGCTGGTCGCCGCCCACTCCTGGGACACAAGCGGGGCACGTAAAGCAGGCTGCCGCACCGCGTTTGTCGCCCGCCCCGACCAGCCAAAGGACCCCAGCGCCCTACCCACCGACATCACGGGAGCGAACTTGGGCGCTGTCGCGGTGCAGCTGCTTCAAGCTTCGACGCTGCCGTAACCCAAATCCGGCATGGCTACAAGATGTTGACGGCGCGGGCGGCCAGCAAAGCGATCACGGCCAGCGAGATGGTCGCCTGCACCATCATCAGCAGCTTGGCCCAGCGCGACAGCACCGCCGTATCGGCAGGCGACAGGGCCGTGCTCGTGTTGAACGCCAAAAACAAATAATCCGCAAACTGCGGCGACCAGTTTTCCACGCCGACCTCCGCGCGCTGCCCCGCGTCCAGAGACATCTGCGGAAACAAAAACGCCCCGTCCATGTGCCCCGGCTGCAAGCTGCGGATGTGCGGGCCGCCGGCATCGAGACGCCAGTACCACGACGCAAAGACCAGAACGTTGGTCGCCCACAAGCACACCGCAGAACGCAGCAAAATAGTCGGCGACTCTTTGTGCAGCGGCAGCGCATGCACTAACAGCCCGAGCGAGACGATCATAAACAGCGTGATCATCCCCAGCAGGGCATGGCCCAGAACCTGGTTGAAATTGTGATGCCCCCGGTGACGCGACATGGTCAGCGGCACTTGCAGCACCGCCACCACCGCCAGCAGCAGCCAGCGCGGCCCGAACGACAAGTTTTCCGGCAGGGCCATATATAGACCTCCGACCGCAAGCCCCGCGATAATAGCAGGCCAGCGCGGCTCCGGGTTGGCTTCTTGGGCGTGCGTCGTACGAAACGCGCGCGCGTGATCTATGGTTTCTTTGAGTGGATTGTTCATAATGATGTGTGTGCTGTTTTTCAGCTTTCAGGCACGCTCGTTTCCAGGAGGATTATTTGACTTCGCCGCTCCCCATTGTTGTCAGCCAAATCCATGTGTACCCCGTTAAGTCGCTGGGCGGCATGTCCCCCTTGACCGCCCGCGTGGAGCCGCGCGGCTTGCAGCATGACCGCCGCTGGATGCTGACCGATCCTGATGGCCGCTTTTGGAGCCAGCGCGCGCTGCCCCGCATGGCCCTCATCTCCGCGCGCATTGACATTGACAACGAGAGTTTGCATCTGCAAGCCCCGGCCCTGCCCCCGCTGCGTGTTCCGCTGACGCCGCCGTTGTCCGCGCCTTTTGCAGACGTGCGCGTGTGGAACAGTGAATGCCGGGCCGCCCTGTACGCCCCGGATGCCGACCGGTGGCTGTCGGACTTTCTGCAATCCCCCTGCCGCTTGGTGTTCATGCCGGACAGCACGCACCGCCAAGTTCCCGCCGAATTTCGCCGCGCCCAGGGCCTTGTGTCTTTCGCCGATGCGTTTCCCCTGCTGCTTCTCAGCGAAGCTTCGCTTCAAGACCTCAATGCGCGCCTGGCTGTTCCCGTCCCCATGGACCGGTTTCGGCCCAACATTGTGGTGTCCGGGACAGCCCCTTATGCCGAAGACGGCTGGCAAACGATCACGCTGGGCGAAACCGTGTTCCCTGTTGTCAAGCCCTGCGCCCGCTGCGGGCTGACCACGATTGACCAGGCGACGGGCACGCAGGGCGGCGCGGAGCCGCTGCGCACCCTGGCCGAGTTTCGCCGCCGGGACGACAAGGTTGTGTTCGGCCAGTATTTGATCCCTGCCGCGCCCGGCATCGTGTCCGTGGGCATGCGTGTCCAGGGGTTCGACTAAACCGTGTCCTGCTTTTCCCGCCGCCCGCTGTGTTCGCGGCCCGTGCCCCTTTTTCCTGCCCGCGTTTTGCCGCGCCCCCCTGGGAAACACAGCATGCTGGGTATAAGCAAAGGGCATACGCCCAAAGGACATCCATGCGCTTTTCCAAAACCAAACCCAGCCTGACCAATGACGCCCCGCCCCTGGCCGACCCCATCCACCAAAACATCGATGCCGTGGTGGCAATGCACGCCGCCGGAGAGCGCCTCGTCGACCCGCACCAGCGCGGCGTCGAGTCGCTGACCGCGTGGCTGGGCCGCCCGCAGTTTTTCTACGGGATATTAGTCGGCGTCAGCTTGTGGATGCTCGCCAACAGCCTCGCGCCCCTGCTAGGCGTGCGCCGCATTGACGACCCGCCGTTTTTCTGGATGCAGGGCCTGCTGGGCTTGTTCGGCCTGCTGATGACTACGGTCGTCTTGATTACCCAGAACCGTCAGGGCAAACTCGCCGAGCGGCGCGAGCAGCTGGAATTGCAAATGAGCCTTTTGACCGAGCAGCGCACCGCCAAAATCATCGCCCTGTTGGAAGAATTGCGCCGGGACATGCCCTCTGTCCACAATCGCACCGACACCGAAGCCGATGCCCTGACCAGAACAGTCGACCCGCATGAGGTGCTTGCCGTCCTGGAAGCCAAGCTGGACGAAATCCAGGAAACCAATGCCGCTTCGGAGATTGTGACCCAGGAAATCGACGACGCCGCCACGGAAACCCACCAGGCTGTCCGGCAGTCTCAGGAGCCGCCGCCTCTGCCTCGTCCCGCAGATGAAGACAGGTAGCCCGCGCGCTGCCTCGGCGTTGTTTGCGCGCTGCCTCGGCGTTGTTTGCGCGTTTCCCCGGCAGTGCGAGCGCGAACCAACGACGGACGAAATTGTTCCGTCGTTGGTGCGTCGTAAAAACGCCGTGGCAGGTGCGAAGCAACGGGCACAAGACGCGGTGTTTTCGCCGGGGCGCGCCCGGTAAAATCTGCCCTCGCCTGCGCTTGACAGCCGCGCGCAAAGCCAGTATAATAACCGTGTCGCACTCGCCAATGTCGGCAGGGACGGGGTATCACTCAGGCCGGCAGTGCGCAATACGGGCGGTTGGCTCAGCGGTAGAGCGCTTCGTTCACATCGAAGATGTCAGGGGTTCGAATCCCTTACCGCCCACCAAGGAAACGCAAAGCCGGAAGCACTGCTTCCGGCTTTTCGCTTGCGCGGGCTGCAACTTTTTGCGCGCCGCCGTGTCTGACAGGCAAGGCGGCATTCATGGGGAATGCCAAGCGGCGGCGAGCCGCTTGTGCCAGGGGTTGGAAATCTAGGCATTTGAGGAGAACACGCATTTTGATGAAAACAAAGATTGTTGGCGCGCTGGGTCTGCTCCTGTGCGCAGTCGGGACGGCGCACGCGCAGGCGAAGTTATTCGTTCGCCACGACGCCGGGGCAGTTGCCCAAAACCGTCGTGCCAAAGCATTATGTACTCTCAATTGCGCCCAACCCTAAAACTTTGGCGTTTAACGGTGCAGAGATTGTCAATGTCAACGTTCTAGTCCCTACAAAAACTGTTACGCTTAACCAGCTTGGCTTGGTTATCACCAAAGCGTACTTTGTGAGTGGTGATAAGCTGTCGCTGCCTGTGCCTACTGTCAAAACTGACGACGCCAAGCAAACCCTGACGCTGACGTTCGCCAAAGCTGTCGCGCCGGGTGCGTACAAACTGGAACTTCTCTTCTCCGGCAAGGTGGGCTTGCAGTCGCAGGGGCTGTTCGCGGTCAAATACCTCACGCCCGCAGGCAAGCCCAAGCTGATGTTCGGCACGCAAATGGAGCCGACCGACGCCCGGCGCATGTTTCCCTGCTGGGACGAACCGGCGTTCAAGGCCACGTACCAACTGACCGCTGTTGTGCCGAAGTCGTTCATGGCTGTGTCCAACACGCCGGTTGTCAGTGAAAAACCGTCCGGTACCAGCCTCAAATCAGTCGCGTTCGCCACGACGCCGCCGATGGCGAGCTATCTGGTGGTGCTGTGCGCGGGGGAGTTTGAAGCCTACACCGGCCAGGCGGCGGGGGTCAAGCTGCGGGTTGTCACGACAGAGGGCAAGCGGGCGCAGGGCGCGTATGCCATGAGCGTCATGGAGAAAATCCTGCCCTACTACAACCAATACTTTGGGGTGAAGTACCCGCTGCCCAAATTAGATTTAATTGCCGTGCCCGGCGGCTTCCAGGGGGCGATGGAAAACTGGGGCGGCATCACCTACAACGAAAACATTATCCTGTACGACCCCAAAATATCGTCCGAGGGCACGAAGCAGACCATCTTCGGCGTGGTCAGCCACGAGACCGCCCACCAGTGGTCGGGCGATTTAGTCACCATGGCCTGGTGGGACAACTTGTGGCTCAACGAAGGCTTCGCCTCGTGGATGGCGGACAAGGCGACAGACCACTTCAACCCCGAATGGCATATTCTCGACCATGCCGTCGCCCAAAAGGACGCCATCCTGGAATCGGACAGCTACACCACGACCCACCCCATCCAGCAGGCCGTGACCGACCCCACGCAGGCGGCGGCGGCGTTTGACGAGATCACGTACCAAAAGGGCGAAGCCGTCATCCGCATGTTTGAGAACTACCTGGGGCCGGACGTGTTCCAGTCGGGCATCCAGAAGTACATGCGCGCGCACCAGTATTCCAGCACCACCACGGCAGATTTGTGGGATGCCCTGGGAAGCGTGTCGGGCAAGCCCATGACCCAGATCGCGGCAGGGTGGACAGAGCAGCCCGGCTTCCCTGTCGTGCTCGCGCACAGCAAGCCCGGCGGCGGCATTATGCTGTCGCAAGAACGCTTTACCATAGACACGTCCAACCCCCCGCCCGAAACCTGGCAGGTGCCGATTGCGTACAATACACTAACTGTGTCCGTTCTTTCCAGTGTTGAAGCCATGCATGATTTGGGCGCAAAAGGCACTGTTCTTCTGACGCCGTCAATGGCTACGTTGCCTACGCCGCTTGGCGCAAAGCAGATATTTGTGCTGAATGCGGGCGACAAAGGCTTTTACCGGGTGCAGTACGCCCCGGCCCTGTTTGCGCCTCTTGCCGCACGTGTGGAAACACTTGACCCCGCTGACCGCATCGGGCTGCTGGGGGACACATGGGCGCTGGCGAAAGTCGGACGCGTCCCCGTCAGCAGTTTCCTGAACCTGGCCGACAACACCCGCACCGACACCGATTTGGCCGTCAACAGCCAAACATTCGGGTCGCTGTATGAGATTTACGGCTTGGAGCGCGGGCTGCCGGGCCGGGCCGCCTTTGCCGCGTACCTACGCGGCGTGCTGGCCCCGCGCTTTGCCACGATTGGGTGGGATGCCCGGCCCAACGAAAGCAGCGACACAACTTTGCTGCGCAGCAGCTTGATCGGCGAGCTGGGTGCATTGGGCGACTCCAATGTCATTGCCGAAGCCCGCAAACGCTTTGCCGCCTATGTCAAAGACCGCAACAGCCTGCCCGCAAACCTGATCGGCCCTACTTTGGGAATTGTCGCCCGCTACGCCGACCAGCCTACCTACAACCAGTTATTGACACTGGCCCAGACCACGCCCGACTACCGCCAGAAAGTCCGTTTCTACGCGGCGCTGTCCGGCGCGCTGGACCCCAAGCTCGCCCAGCAAACCCTAGACCTGACCTTGTCGCCCCAGCTTGCCACTGTCCCGCAGGCCGGGCTGCGGCTGATTGAAGGCGTCGCCTTTGGGGCCGAGCAGCCCGACCTAGCCCTAGCGTTCTTCCAGAAGCACCAGGACGCCCTGCTCGCAAACCAGGACGCGCTCGCCAAAGTGTTTGCCGTGCCCGCGCTGTACAGCGCGTTCAGCGACAACACCCACGCCGATGCCCTGGTCGCTTACGCCAAGGCCAACCTGCCCCCGGATGCCGCCCCGCAGATCGCCAAGACCGTGTCGCGCATCCGCGCCGCCGCCGCCCTGAAAGCCCGCCTCCTGCCGGATGTGGACAAATGGGTCGCCGCGCGTGGCAAGACAATTTCCGCCAAATAGAGCGCGCGCAGCAACAAAGCCTGCACCATGGGGTGCAGGCTTTGTTGTGTTTCTAGGCAGACTATGCCAGCGTGAAGTCCACCTCAAAAGTGCGCCGCCAGGGCAGGGTAACACTGCCGGGAACAATGCGCAGGCCGACTCCGACTCCGCGCGCTTGCAAAGTGTGCAGGGTGCCTGCGAGATACTGGGCAACAGTGGCGCACGTGGTTTCCTGCTCCGCATTGCTGTGAGGGTCAGGCTCGCGTCGTCCCCAGCGTCGCGCCGCATCTTCCCGCGCCAGCCGCCGCGCGACCGTCTGGTAGCCCCAATCTTCCAAAAAACGATGCGCCAAAAACGCGCGCTGCATTTGTGCACGGGTAGCATCATCCCCAATATGCCGTGCGCAGGATGCCTGGGCCACCACGACGCCCAGGGTGTTGCCTGCCGTGTTCCATGCGCCAAATGCGGCCAATCGGCCCAGGTTCAAGGAGCAGTCGGGGGCTAACAATAATTCCATCAGCAGGGGGTCGGCTCCGTTGGGGTAGGCGACATCGGCCAGGGCAACGGGCTTGCCCTGCGATTGCCACACGGCCAGGGTGCGCAAAAACTGTGCGTAGGCATCCGTCCGTGCGGGCCTGTCCGCGTCCAGAAACTCCGGGCGATAATCTGTGCGGCGCGGAGACGGTGTCACGACGCCCAGCACAATGTCGGCCTGGTCGGGGCTGGGGGCGAGTGCGCATCCGCAGGCCGCAATCTGCGCCTGCACCGTATCCCGCACGGGCCGGTCTTCATAAGGGGCGACCTGGGCCGCATCATTGTCAATCGCGTAGCACGGCCAGACAGTGGGGACAGAGCCATTGTGGGCGTTAAGACGCGCGGCGACCAGGGCCGACGCGACTTCATCCGCGCCGGGGTACATGCGCACGCGGCCCGAAAGCGGCGCGCCGGTCATGCGTGCCCATGTTTGCAGCCAGTCTCGCTCGCGGGTGGGAAAACCCCACGGGCTGGTGTCGTCCGAGGTGAGCAGCAGCGAAGTCAACTCGCCCCGTGCGGCCATGTCCAGCAGGGCGAGATTGACCGTGTGGTTGCGCAATCGTCGCCCCAGCCAGTCCGACAGCACATCCGGCGGCAGAACACTTTGCAGCAGGGAAAGCTCTTGCTGCCCTTCTGTGTCCAGCATGCCACGCTCCTGCTGGTGGGTCAGGCGGGCATAGGCGTAGCATTTCGTGCCCCACTGCGCCCAGTAGTCAGGTTCTTCCACCGCATCGTCTGCATTGGACACGCGCGTGACCAGCGAAAATGCATGGACAGGGCAGTGGGAGTTGATTTCGGCAAGCGGGGCCAGGCGATAAAGCGCGCGGGCGGCGCTGCCGTGCGAAATGCGGGCGTTGATCAAGTTGCCAAATGCAAAATAGTCACAGGAGATAATGACAGACTGAGCTTGCTGCGTGGCTTCCCATAGCCAGGTGTCCAGTGCAGGCAAGTCGGCGGGTGTGCGCCTGTGCCCCCGGATCGCAGCAGGGGGCAGAATTACCTGTGCCCCGCCAATTGCGCCCAGCATCTGCGGATAGCGCGTATTGACAGGCCGCTCGTCCAGCGGAACCAGGGCCAGGGTCAGGGACATAACATTCGCTCCTGGCAGGGGTTAAAAGACAAGTGAAGGCATAGCCAAAGAAGCTGCGCCGATTACATTGGCATCTGTGCCCAAAGACGCGGCAACGACCGGGCACTGCGCGGCATGGGGGAGGACGCGCAGGCGCAGCACGTCGCGGGCCGGAAGGAGCAGGGCATCGCCCAGGGCCGCCATGCCGCCGCCGACTACTATGAGATCCGGGTCCAGGGCATTGGCGAGGCTTGCCAGCCCATAGCCCAGATACTCGCCTGTGCGCGTGACTGCCTGCGCTGCCGGGCCATCGGGGTCGCCCCGTGCCGCCTGCGCAATGTCCCGGCCAGCAAGCGCAGGCGCGTGCCGCCCGGCGATTTCTTGATAGGTTTGGGCCAGCCCCGGCCCGCTGACATACGCTTCCCACGTGCCGACATGCCCGCCATTGTCGCGCCGCGCATTTGTGTCCATGCTCACGAGTAAATGGCCGAACTCGCCCCCGCCGCCATGCGCCCCATGGTGCAGTTTTCCATCAATGAATAACGCTCCGCCCAGGCCCGTGCCGATGGCGAGAAAGACAACAGCAGACAGGCCCCGCGCCGCGCCGAAGCGCGCTTCGCCCACCGCCAGCGCGTTGACATCGTTGTCTGCGCACGCGGGCATATTCAGGGCATCGGCAAACGCCGACTTGAGGGGCACGCCTGCCCAGCCGGGCAATAAATCCGTGGCCGACAGGACAACGCCCAAGACCGGGTCAATCTGCCCGCCCGCGCCGATGCCCACGGCTTCTATGCGCGCGTCCGCGCCCAGGGTTTGGGCCAGCGCAATGGCGGTCGCCAGTACCTGCGGGCCGCCGTCTTGGGCGGGCGTGGGAACATCGCAACGGCGCTTGACAAAGCCCTGATCGGTGATAACAGCCCCGGCGATCTTGGTGCCGCCGATGTCGATACCCAGATAATCGGTCATGGCCTTTCACTCACAGAAACTATTTCAAACTGACACAGGGACTATTTTAGGCCGGCGGCGAACCGGGCCGTGATCTGCTGCGGGCGTGTGATGGCCCCGCCCACGACAACCGCCCACGCTCCCGCATCCAGGGCCGCCCGCGCTTGTTCGGGTGTGGCGATCCGTCCTTCGGCGATGACAGGAACGCGCAATTGAGTGGCAAGCGCGCGCACCAATTCTAAATCCGGCCCGTCCATCTGCGGGCTGTACGGCGTGTAGCCGGACATAGTCGTGGACACAAACGCGGCCCCGGCCTCCTGCGCGGCCAAGCCTTCGCCCAATGTGGACACATCGGCCAGCACGTCTTTGCCGGTTGCCCGCCGCACCCTCTGAATAAACTCGCCTGCCGTGCTCCCTTCCGGGCGCGGGCGGGCGGTGGCGTCGAGGGCAATAATGTCCGCGCCCGCGCCGGCAATCGCCTGCGCGTGCAGCACGCTGGGCGTGATGTAAACGTCAAAGCCCGCCATGTCCACTTTCCACAAGCCGATCAAGGGCAGGGAAGAAACGGCGCGAATGGCGGCAATATCCGGCGGCGTGCCCGCGCGAATGCCCACGGCCCCTCCTGCAGCCGCCGCCTGCGCCATGCGCGCCATGATGTCCGCCCCGAACAGCGCTTCGCCCGCCAGTGCCTGGCAGGAAACAATCAAGCCGCCGCGCATTTCTTCCGCAAACTCGCTCATGCGCCAGTGTAACCGCAAGACCGGGCCTTTGTCAAGGAAGGAGACCGGGCCACGCGCGTGCAATAAGCGCGTGAGCCTGGAGCTTTGACATCCCCTGGGCAGGATTGGGCATTGAACACGCAAGACACGCCAGCAACAGCCGCCCCTCGTGCCTGGGACATACGCCCCTTGGGTGACTGCGCCGTGCGCGTGACTTTGGGAAACGCCCATGACCCGGCAGCCCCGCAACGAGGGCGCCGCTTTTGTGCCTGGCTTGCCCTGGCAGCCGTGCCTGGCATCAATGAATGGGTGCCTGCGTACACATCCGTGACCGTTTTCTATGCGCCCGAGCGCATTGATTATGCTGCTGTGTGTCGTGCGCTCACCCGGGGGATGGCAGACCTGGCCTCTGCGCCTGCTTCGCGCGGGCGGCTGGTGGAACTGCCGGTGCGCTACGGCGGCGCGGACGGCCCCGACCTGTCTTCGCTGGCTGCCCGGCACGGCCTGTCTGCGCTCCAGGTTGTTTCTTTGCACGCGGGCAGCGTGTACGAGGTGGTGATGGTGGGCTTTTTGCCGGGCTTTCCCTACTTGCGCGGCCTGCCGCCTGCGCTCCACACGCCGCGCTTGTCCACGCCACGCACCCTGGTGCCCGCCGGCAGCGTCGGCATCGGCGGCGCGCAAACCGGCGTGTATCCGTGCGAGTCGCCGGGCGGCTGGAACCTTGTTGGGCGCACGGACACGCCGCTTTTCGATGTTTTGCGCGACCCGCCCGCACTGCTTCAGGCCGGTGACCGTGTCCGCTTTGTGCCGCTGTGAGGGCTGCGCTTTTCTTTCGCTGCAATGCTTATGCAAATCGACATCAATGCCGACCTGGGCGAACGGGCCGAGCCCGCCGCGATGCAGTCCGACAAGGCCCTGCTGGGCAATGTCACGTCCGCCAATCTGGCCTGCGGGTTTCATGCGGGCAACCCCAATTTGATGGCGCTGGCGGTGGAAGCCGCCGTTCTGCGCGGCGTGGCTGTCGGCGCGCACCCCGGCCTGCCTGACCGGGCCAATTTCGGGCGACGCGCCGTCCGTTTGACGCCTGACGATGCGTATAGCCTGGTCTTGTACCAGATCGGGGCTTTGGACGCTTTTCTGCGCCGCTGGGGCAAGACTGTCACCCATGTCAAGCCGCATGGTGCCCTTTACACCATGGCCGAAGACGACACGGCTCTTGCCGAGGCGATTGCGTATGCCGTGTTTGATTTCCATCCCCAAACCCGCCTGGTCGGCTTGTCCGGCGGACGGCTGGTGCAGGCGGGCTTGGAGCGACGCCTGCCTGTGGGGCGCGAAGTGTTTGCCGACCGTAATTACCTGCCCACCGGACGGCTCGTCCCGCGCGATGCCCCCGATGCCCTGGTGGACGACCCGCGCCTTGCCGCGCGCCGCATGACGCTGCTGCTGACGACCGGCGCGCTGCCTGCCTGCGACGGCACGCCTCTCGCCCTGGCCGCCGACACGCTGTGCCTGCACGGCGACCATTCCCAGTCGCCCGAGCGCGCCCGCCTGCTGCGCGAAGCCCTGGAAGCCGCCGGGATCACTGTCTGCGCCCCCGGCTCTTGAGGGGATTTCCGGCACTTGTCGTACGAAGCCCTCACCCGTTACCCTGCGTCACCCTTGCCCGCCCCTCCGGGCACGCCAGTGCAGCCCGCCGGGTCTGCCCTCCGGGTAGCCAGTGCTGACCAATGCAGGAGAGGAGGTTGGGGGGTGAGGGCTGTCTTTCCAACCACCCATGCCAAACCCCACGTTTCAAGTGCGTACGCCCGGCCTGCTGTCAACGGTACAGGACATGGGACGCCCCGGCTTTCAGGCGCAGGGCGTACCCCAGGGCGGCGCGATGGACTTTTGGGCCGCCTCTGTCGCCAATTTACTGGTGGGCAACGCGCCCGGCGAGGCCGTTTTGGAGATGACCCTGACCGGCCCGACCCTGCGTATCCTGCGAGACGTGACCCTTGCCGTGTGCGGCGCGGATTTGTCGCCGCATCTGGATGATGTGCCCTTGCCGATGTGGCATACGGCTCGGGCGAGGCAAGACCAAGTTTTGCGCTTTGCGCGGCGCGCAAGTGGGGCGCGGGCGTATCTGGCCCTGCCGGGCGGCATCCATGTGCCCCCGGTTCTGGGCAGCCGGTCTACGGTGCTGAGGGCGGGGTGGGGCGGCTTCCACGGACGCGCCCTGCGCGCGGGCGACATCCTGGACGCAGGCCCGGAAAGCGCGCAAGCCCTTCCCGGCGGGCGCGGATTGCGGACGAGTGATGTGCCCCGGTATCCGGGCCACGTGCCTTTGCGTGTCATCCTTGGCCCGCAGGACAACTTGTTTACGCCGGAAGCAAAGGCCGCTTTTTTGTCGGCGCGCTTTGTGGTGGGCGCTCAGTCCGACCGCATGGGCTATCGCCTGGAAGGGCCGCTTTTATCCCCCTCTTCCCAACTGACGGACACGCTGGAGTCTGAGGGCGTCGCCTTCGGCTGCGTGCAGGTCGCGGGCGGGCAGCCTTTGCTGCTGATGGCGGATTGCCAGACAACCGGCGGCTATCCGGTCATGGGCGTGGTGGCCCGCGCGGATTTGTCCCAGGCCGCCCAGTGTGTTCCGGGAACAACCGTGTCGTTCCAAAGCGTCTCAATAGAAGACGCGCAAACTGCATGGCGCGAGCGTTTGCGGTTTTTGCGGACTTTGGCAGGCGCGGTCGGCAGATGATTTCAGCGCGCGGGGCGGGCGCGAACAGGCAAACAAACGCGATGGCAAGACCACTGCCCTCTTGTTTCCTGCGTGTTTCCCCGGCTGATCGAAGGGATACCAACGACGGAACAAATTTGTCCGTCGTTGGTACACGCTGGATAAGCCGGGGAAACAAGGCGGCCATGCCGATGCAGAGCCGAAGAAAAGAAAGCATGAGCAGGGTCTGAGCCACCCGGTTGGCATGGAACTTGCAGCCATGAAAGGCAGGCCAAAACCGCGCAATGCCGGTTTTGGGCGATACTTATCCCGGCAAACAGGGGCAAAAGGCGGATTGCCCCGGATTCATGTTATAATCAATCCGGGAAGCGCGTCAATTTAGTCCGGGAAGCGCGGCAATTTGTTTGCTCGCTGGAAACCACGCATCCCCGGAAGTGACGCCGCGCGCTGAGGAGCAAATCGGCGTGGCAGGCGCTGGGCGATCCAAAGCTTTATCGGCTCTTGTTTTCTTCGGTGTGCGCATTGCGCGCGGCGGCGTGCTCCTTGTTTGCGCCGCGGCTGTTTGCGACGAAAGGTTGTCTTGTGTCCACTGTGCTTAGAAACCCTACGGTTCCCATTGCTGAGCTGGAGCCTGAACAGTATTCATCCGGCGTTTCTTTTCAGGAGTATGTCGCTATTCTCAAGCGGCGGCGCTCGCTGATTTTGCAGGCGTTCGTGCTGATCACCATTGTCGGCGTTATTGTGACATTTCTGACCAAGCCCGTGTATCAGGCGGTCGGAGAAATGCTGGTCGATCCGCCGAGCATGACGGTCAGCCAGGTCAACACCGACAGCCCCCTGTCGGGCTTGTTCGGCATTGGCGCGCAGCAGTCCACGGCGACAGTCGCGCAGGTGCTGCAAACCCTGCCGCTGCAGCAGCAGGTCTTCCAGAAAGACGGCCAGGTGGACTTTGCCATCGTGCCGGGTAGCGATACCAATGTCATCAATGTGGCGGCGGAAGCCACCGATCCGCACACCGCCGCAGTGGCTGTCAACGACCTGATGGGCAATTACATCCAGCAAAGCAGCGACCAAAGCGTGGCGGATCTGGAAAACGCGCGTCAGTTTGCCCAGCAGCAAAGCACTGCGGCTCACAAAAGCTTGGTGCGCTCGGAAGAGGCCTTGCGGGCTTTCCAAGAGCGCTACCATATCACGGAGCTCAGTCAGGATCGCAGCAACCAAATCAACCTAGTCAATGGTCTCCAGCAAGGCTTGGCGGGGCAGCAGGCGCAGATGGCCGTATTGGAGGCGCGTTTAGCCGCCGACCAAGCCGCAATGGGACAGCAGCCTGAGAACCAGCAGCACACTCTGCTTGCCACCAACCCGACTGTGGAAGGCTTGCAGGCATCACTGCGCAGCTTGAAAGTGCAGAAAGAAGCCATCACGCAAAAAGGCGGCTTCAACCCCAACGGCAAAGCGCCTGCCCTGCTGCAATTGAACGCGTCAATCGCCGAACTAGAGCATCAGCTCGCTTTGCAGCCCGCGCTCAAGCCCAATGTCGTCAGCAACCCCAACGGCGTACGCGAAAACCTGCGAAGCGCCATTGTCGATCTGGGAGGCAGCATCAAGGCGCAAACGGCGCAGATCGCGGCCACGCAGGGGGAATTAGCGCGGGCGCAGGCGTCCCTTGGACGCTATCCCGACCGGCAGCTTGCCTTGGATCGCTTGCAGCGAGCGCGGGACGGCGCGGCACGCAGCGCGCAGACATTTGACGGCCAATTGGCCGACCTGTCCCTGCGCGAAAAGGCGCGTCATGCTTCGGCCCATGTGATCCAGCCTGCCGCCCTGCCGGTTAATCCTGTGCGGCCCAAAAAGGCCCTCAATATCTTGTTCGCATGCCTCATCGGGCTGTTTGTCGGGATCTGCCTTGCGCTGCTGCAGGAGTTCCTGGATGACCGCATCAACACATTGGAAGATGCCGACCGCCTGCTGGGTTTGCCGTCCCTGGGACGCGTACCGGCCTTGACTGCCGAAGGCGCGCGCCTGCTGCCGCAAATGACCGGCGCAAACCCTGGTTCCGAGAGTTACCGTATTCTGCGCACCAATATTCACTTTGCATCCATCGATGCCCCGCTCAAGACACTTCTGGTCGCATCGTCGTCGCCCGGCGAAGGCAAAACGACAACAGCCGTCAACCTCGCGTTTGCCATGGCGATGGACGGCAAAAAAGTAATCCTCATGGACAGCGACCTGCGCCGTCCGACCATCCATAAAATGCTGGGGCTGCCCGCAATGCCCGGCTTGACTGACGTGCTGGCGGGCACGGCCAAGCTCGATGACGTATTGATGCAGCACAGCGACATGCCCAACTTGATGGCTTTGTCGTGCGGTACGCTGCCCCCAAACCCCAGCGAGCTGCTCGGCTCGCGCGCCTTTCGCGGCTTGATGGAAACCCTGACCGCCAAGTCCGACATGGTCGTGCTGGACAGTCCCCCCGTGCTGGCCGCCGCCGATGCGCAGATTTTGGCATCGCAAGTGGACGGCGTCGTCATGGTGGTGGAAACCGGGGAAACCCGCAAAGTCGCCGCCCGCCAAACCCTGGCCCTGCTGCGCCATGCGCGGGCCAACGTGCTGGGCGTCGCCTACAACAAGCTGATCGCGCGCCCCGGCGACGCGTACTATTACAACTACGCCGCGCCTGCTCTCCCGAGCGGCAAAGGCAAAAACGGGCGCGGGGGTCGCAAGCTGCCGCTCCCTGCCGCCAACGACACCCTGGCATCAAGCCAGACAAACAGCCCAGGAGAACCACTTCCATGAGCAAAACAACCCAAAACAAAACACATAACACTTCCATCACAGCGCTGACACTGGCTGCTGTCGCCGCGCTGTCCGGCGTTTTCTTGATGCCTCAATCGGGCCGGGCGCAGTCGATCCCGCCTGTCGCCGATATGGGCATCACTACTCCCCCCGTTGTGTCCCCCACGTATGTCCTGGCGCCTTTGGATGTGATAGACATCAGTGTGCAAGGTCACGAAGATTATCACCAGACGACGGCTATTCTGGCCGACGGCACGTTTAACTATCCGACTGTCGGGGCGATCCACGCGGCAGGCCTGACTGTTGCCCAGCTTCGGACGCTGATTACCAAGGGCCTGAGCGATTACTTCAACCAGCCCGATGTCACTGTGTCCGTGCGCGAAAGCCACATTCGGAAGATTGATGTCTCAGGCATCGCCCGCGCGCCCGGCTTGTACGACTACCGCCCTGGACTGACCCTGCTGGAAGTCGTCTCCGCATCGGGCGGGTCGTCGCAGGCTCCTGAATTGACCGGCCTGTCTGTGGTGACGCACAAAAACAATCAGACCGTCAGCGTTCCCATTGACCTGGTCAGTCTGCTGGCGGGCGACCAGGCGCAGAACATCACGATGTCGCCCGGCGACACCTTGCTGTTTACCCAGCGCGACCCGGCTAAAGCCGCCGTGCAGATTGTGGGGCAGGTCAACCGTCCCGGCCCGTTTACTGTCTTGCGCGAGGGCGCGACCCTGATTTCCATGCTCACTGAGGCGGGCGGCACGACCCCGTCTGCCGTCCTAACACGGGTGCAGCTTGTGCGCAACGGCAAGACCTATGTGTATAACCTGCACAACACGCTGTACAACATTGACGACCCGTCGGGGCAGATCAAGATTTATGCGGGCGACACGATCAATGTGCCCTTCAACAACACCAAGATCGCCGTGCAGGGCGAAGTGCGCGCGCCGCAGGTCTACACCATCCCCGATGGCGAGCCGCTGACGCTGTCCACCGCTCTTGCGCAGGCGGGCGGGCCGACCACGGAAGGCGACAAAAAGCAGATCGGCATTTACCGGCTGGGCAAGGACAAACAGCGCCACTTGATTGAGTTCAACGTGGAAGATTTGTACAAAAGCCGCGCCGATGCCAAGTCCACCATGCTGGCCGACGTGCCTTTGCAGGACAAAGACATCATCATTGTGCCCACGCGCCACCACGGACACAACGCCCTGGACTATCTTGGGTATGTCGGCAGCTTTACCTACCTGGATTATGCGCTGGGCGGCTCGGTACGCCACTAAGCGCGCCCCTGTCAACCCGAAGAACACACTGAAAGCACTATGAGTACAACGCTAAACGAAACGCCGCCCACGCCGCGCCCGCATCTGACCATCAAGCCGAGTTCCCGCTGGTCGGCCCTGGACCTTGGGGAAGTGTGGCAGTTCCGCGACCTTTTGCTGACCCTCGCCACCCGCGATGTCAAGCTGCGCTACCGCCAGACCGCCCTGGGAGCCATCTGGGTGGTCTTGCAGCCTTTGGTGTCGGCGGGCGTTTTTGCCCTGGTCTTCGGCAAGCTGGCGAAGTTTCCGAGCGACGGCATCCCGTACTTCATATTCGCGTTTGCCGGGCAGCTTTTGTGGACGGCGTTCAGCAATACATTGACCAAAGCGAGCGGCTCGCTGGTCGGCAACACGCAGCTTGTGTCGAAAGTGTATTTTCCGCGCCTTATTCTGCCGCTCTCGACGATCTTTTCCACCCTGATCGACTTTGGGGTCGCGCTGGGCATGATGGTCGTGCTGATGGTGCTGTACCATGTCACGCCGCACCTCGGCCTGCTGCTGCTGCCCTTGTGGCTGCTGCTGGCTTTGCTGCTGGCCGTAGGCGTCGGGCTGGTGTCGGCGGCCCTGACCGTGTCGTACCGCGATGTCGGGTTTATTCTGCCCGTCCTGACAAACTTTCTCCAATATGCAAGCCCGGTGGCGTATGGCCTGATGATCGTGCGCGCCCGGCTGCATGGGGCCGCGCTGCACGCCTACTTCCTGAACCCGATGGCGACGCTGCTGGAAGGCTTCCGGTGGTCGCTGTTCGGGCGCGGGCACATTTCGTGGGGCTACGTGCTGTACGCGGCAGTCTTTGCCATAGTGTGCTTTATCGGCGGCGCGTTCCTGTTTAAGAAGATGGAGCGCCGGTTCGCGGACTTGATTTAAGGCGGCGCAGGGACGTTGCGTAGGCTCTGCGGCGGCGCTGCAAGCGCGTACCAACGACGGAACGATTTGTTCCGTCGTTGCTCATGGCTTAACACGCCGCCGCAACGCAAAGAAAAGCCCTGCGCGAGGCCGCTGAGGCAAGGCGGGCAGGCGAACGGCTCTGTCGCCGGCGGGAACAGAAACGCTTTGGGCAGTGTCTGAAGCTTAGTTTCCCGCGTTGAAAAGGAACGTAATGGATGTCGTCTTCATCCCTGTTGCCCGAAACCGCCGTATCGGTACGCGGCTTATCCAAATCCTACACCCTGTCCCATAACTCCCCGCAGCACACCACCATGGCAGAGGCGCTGATCCATGGCGTCAAAAACTTGGGCCGCAAGCAGACCAAAGAAACGTTTTGGGCACTCAAAGACGTGTCGTTTGAGATCAACAAGGGCGACGTGGTGGGCATCATTGGGCGCAACGGGGCGGGCAAATCAACCCTGCTCAAAGTGCTGTCGCGTATCACGGAGCCGACAACGGGGCAGATCGACTTGTATGGGCGGGTGGGCAGCCTTTTGGAAGTGGGAACAGGCTTTCACCCGGAGCTGACGGGGCGGGAAAACACCTACCTGAACGGGGCAATCCTTGGGATGAGCAAGCAGGAGATCGGCAAGCACTTCGACGCAATTGTGGAGTTTGCCGGGGTAGAGAAGTTCTTGGATACGCCGGTGAAGCGTTACTCGTCGGGGATGTATGTGCGTCTCGCCTTTGCCGTGGCGGCGCATTTGGAGCCTGAGATCCTGATTGTGGACGAGGTGCTGGCGGTGGGGGATGCAGAGTTTCAGAAGAAGTGCCTGGGGAAGATGCAGGACGTGGCCGCACATGGGCGCACGGTCATTTTTGTCTCGCATAATATGGCGGCTGTGCGCGGCTTGTGCCGTTCTGTCGTGTGGATGCAGCGGGGGCGTCTGCACCAGTTTGGAGCCGCCGCGGCGGTCATCGATTCATACATGAAAGAAAACCTGCACACGGTCGGCGGCAGTGTTGATCTCAGCCGCGAAACACGTTTGCCCGGGTTGGGCGAGCGCCTGCGTATCACGCGCGTCGTGTTGAATGAAGGGCGTCCTCTGCTGCATGCCGAGCCGATGCATCTTCGTTTGGAGTATGAAACGCAGTCGGACGTTGAGGGCGTGATCTTTAACTGGGCGCTTTGCACACTGGAAGGCGTACCGCTGATGTCATTTGACAGCGACATCAATGGCGACCGTTATAGCCTGCCGCGTGGCAAAAAAGGCTGTGTTGACATCCTGCTGAAGGGTTTGTGGCTCCAGCCAGGCCAATATGCGCTGAATATTGGAGTGCGTTCCGGCGACAGCAATGCTCTGGACTCCCTTCCGGCCTGCGCCAGCTTGGAGATTTTGCCCGGCCCGCAAACTCCCATCACACTGCACCAGGGTGCCGGAGGTGTCCGCCCGCCTGCAAGCTGGCATTGGGACGACGCCTTGGATGCATCCGCCGTGCCCCTGCCGGTATCACGCTGAATTAACCGTGTTTACCGTGCTGGTAAAACACGCGGAGGCTTCGGACGCCAAGGCATCCAAAGCGACGCACGTTCACATGGCACACTCATAGACTTCCTTTGATGACAACAGCGCCCCATTCCAAAGGGAACGGGGCGCTGTTGTCATGAGCCTGGAGCCTGCTTTACGGCAGCAAAGTATCCCACGCAAAGTCGGGCCAGACGGTCTTGTCCCATGCCGCCTCGCGTCGGAGCAGGGCAGGGGCAACACCGATTTTAGTCAAATCAGTCAGTGTTTCTTTCTGCATATTAAACAAAGAGTCGCCTGCGTACACGACGCTGCTTTCGCCGCCCTGCGTGCTTTTTCGGTACTGGGCGGGCGAGTAGCGCCGCATCCGGTCAAACTGCGCACCGGCGACAGCCGTGGCGATCTGTGCGTAGAGGGCCGCATTCTTGTCCGGGCTAGGGCTGAACACATCGGCTCCATCCGGGCTGCCGTGCTCCCAGTAAAAGAAGCGCATGTCGCCGACAAAGTGGGGAAACCAGCCCGAAGTGCTGTCCACAGTGCCGTTGGAAATTGCCGAGGATGTGGTGTCACTCTGCTGCATGCCCTTGATCAGCATCGCCGTCATGCGCAGGGTGGAAGGCTGGCCCGAAGCGCGCGACAGGTCGCCCGTGCGTCCCACGGCATAGCCCCAATCGACCGGGTGCCAGCCGATGCGGTGCCGGTTGCCGCTGTTGAGCACGATCTGGGCGTAGTACCAGGCGTTGGTGCGATATTCGTACTCCAGGCGGGTGTGACCGACCCCGTTTTCCGGCACGCCGACAAAGGCGGGAGAGGCGAGAAACGAGGACTCGGACAGCCAGGAGCGGCTTTCTCCGTTTGTGGGCGCTCCGGCGGGCGTTGGGAAGATCTGGGGGGCGTTGCCTTCCAGGTTGTACTCCTGCATCAGTTCCCAGTCCTTGACCAGTCGCCACAGGGCGGTGGACTCCATTTTGTCGACGTAGCTTGTTGTCCAGGTCGCGTTCTGCTGGCGATGCGCCATGAAGTCGCCTTGATCGGTTCCGCTCCAGTAGCCGAAGAAATGGTACAAAAGGGCGTCGGGCGCACTGGTGAATGTTTTGTGGTAGTTCGCGTCGGGATTGGCGAGGATGTCTCGCATGCTGCCGTGGGGGTCTTTATACGGCCCCTGCCCATCATAAAACGAGGCAAACCAGGATGTGGTGAACGTGTCTCCCCAGGCGTCTTTGGGATGGATGCGTGGGAGCCAGTGGTTCCAGTCGGGCAGTTGGATGGCGACGGGGAGTTCGCGCATGTTGAGGGTGTCTTGCGTGCCGATGCCGTCTTTGCTGATGCCATTGGGGAACAGATACGGCAGCATGGCCGCGTCCGTGGGCAGCACGGCTTCCAGCCCCGCGCCTGCCGCCCACGCCGCAATGGGCTTGCTGTCCGTGCCCGGCCCCGGCTGGTAGGGTGGGTTCCAGGGCCTGCCATAGCTGACAACCGGCAGGGTGCGGATGTAGGAGGCGATCTGCGCGGCCTGTGTATGACTCAGCCCATGAAACAAGCAGCGCTCATAGATGCTGTTGTTGGTGTAGCCATAATACTTGAGGTCGCGTCCATCTTCCGAATGGCAGTCGGAACAAGTGACTTTGAGGTTGGTGTGTACCATGGGCGACTCGCGCAGGGCGGCGGAGTGCCACAAAGCTTTGCCTGCCTTGATGTCGGCGGCTGCCGGCAGAAGGGGCTTTTCATCGGCGGGGTTGTGCTGCACGAACATATTGTCCGGCAGCAGAGCGCGGCTGCTTTTATCCAGAAAGTTGATGTGCAGCACGCGAAAGCCGCTGTTGACCCCGTCCGTGTGGTTGAACCGGAACTGCAAGTGGCACAGGCCGGGCTGCGCTTTCATCGGTACACGCAGACGGATCGTGGCAAACCCGCCGCCGATGCCGCCGTAGCTGCGGGCGGGTTCGGCGACAAAGCACGTGTGGTTGGTCAGCGGCACCCATGGCGTATCTCCCGCCCGGACGCTGGCTTCCTGCTCGTTTTCCAGGCCATGCACTTGCAAAGAAAGCATGGCGGCAGGCCGGGGCAGGGTCAGCGTAACTGTTTTGGTGGCGCCGTCTTGGCCCATCACTTCCAGCGGCAGCAGGATCGGGACGACGTGTGGCGCGCGCGCCGGGGGGGCGGCGGGAGCGACACACAGCGCGATCAGGGTGATGGTCAGGATAAACAGCAGCGCAATGGTTGGTTTCATAGATGGGTTCACAAAGGGCGGCTTCCCAGCCCGGCTGGTCAGGGCCGGGCAAATGATAGCTTTAGCATACCCTGTGCGAGGCAAAGACGCGCCTAGGAGAGCCGTGTGGCACAGACAAAACAGCGCCCTTTCCCAACCGGGGAAGGGCGCTGTTTTGGCGCGGAAACAAAAGGCGCGCGAGGCGTTATTCGGTTACGGCTTGAGGCTGTCCCAGTTGAAGTCGCCCCAGACGGTCTTGTTCCAGTCGGCGATGTGGCCGAGCAGGGTCTTGTCCACGCCCACTCCTGCGAGGTCGGGCAGCATTTCTTTGTCCATGTTGAACAGCGAGTCGCCGGCGTACTGCACGGCGAACTCGCCGGACATGCCGTTGGCGGCATACTGGGCAGGGGTGTAGCGCTGCATCTGGTCGAACCAGGCCCCTGTCACGGCGGTGGCGATCTGCCCGTAAGTGGCGGCGTTCTGAGCAGAGTTCGCGGAGAATGTATCCTGCATGGAACCGCCCTGCTCCCAGTAAAAGAAGCGCATGTCGCCGACAAAGTGGGGAAACCAGCCGTAGGTACCTTCTACCGTCCCGTTGGTGTCACTCTGCTGCATGCCCTTGATCAGCATCGCCGTCATGCGCAGGGTGGAAGGCTGGCCCGAAGCGCGCGACAGGTCGCCCGTGCGTCCTACGGCATAGCCCCAATCGACCGGGTGCCAGCCGATGCGGTGCCGGTTGCCGCTGTTGAGCACGATCTGGGCGTAGTACCAGGCGTTGGTGCGATATTCGTACTCCAGGCGGGTGTGACCGACCCCGTTTTCCGGCACGCCGACAAAGGCGGGAGAGGCGAGAAACGAGGACTCGGACAGCCAGGAGCGGCTTTCTCCGTTTGTGGGCGCTCCGGCGGGCGTTGGGAAGATCTGGGGGGCGTTGCCTTCCAGGTTGTACTCCTGCATCAGTTCCCAGTCCTTGACCAGTCGCCACAGGGCGGTGGACTCCATTTTGTCGACGTAGCTTGTTGTCCAGGTCGCGTTCTGCTGGCGATGCGCCATGAAGTCGCCTTGATCGGTTCCGCTCCAGTAGCCGAAGAAATGGTACAAAAGGGCGTCGGGCGCACTGGTGAATGTTTTGTGGTAGTTCGCGTCGGGATTGGCGAGGATGTCTCGCATGCTGCCGTGGGGGTCTTTATACGGCCCCTGCCCATCATAAAACGAGGCAAACCAGGATGTGGTGAACGTGTCTCCCCAGGCGTCTTTGGGATGGATGCGTGGGAGCCAGTGGTTCCAGTCGGGCAGTTGGATGGCGACGGGGAGTTCGCGCATGTTGAGGGTGTCTTGCGTGCCGATGCCGTCTTTGCTGATGCCATTGGGGAACAGATACGGCAGCATGGCTGCGTCCGTGGGCAGCACGGCGCCGACACCCGCCCCCGCCGCCCACTGCACGACCGGCTTGCTGTCCGTGCCCGGCCCCGGCTGGTAGGGTGGGTTCCAGGGCCTGCCATAGCTGACAACCGGCAGGGTGCGGATGTAGGAGGCGACCTGCTCGGCTTGCAGCTGGGACAGGCCGTGGAACAAGCAGCGCTGGATGATGGAGTAGTTGGAATAGCTGTAGTATTTCAGGTCGCGTCCATCTTCCGAATGGCAGTCGGAGCAGGTCGCCAGCATGGTGGAATGGTCGGTGCTGGACCTGACCAGGGTGGCCGAGTGCCACAGGGTTTTGCCTGCGGCGATGCTGGCCGCGTCGGGGTGGGGGGCGGTCCAGGCGTTGGGGTTGTCCTGCCAGAACGTGGATGCGGGCACGACAGCCTGCCCCTGCCTGGTCAGAAAATTAAATGCCAGCACGCGAAAGCCGATGGACACGTTGTCGGTGTGGTTGAACCGAAACGAAACCGTGTTGGCGCCGGCATGCGCCAGGCCCGCCGTCAGGGGAATGGTGATTTTCAGCGTGGAAAACGCCCCGCCGATGCCGCCGTAGCTTTTGCCCGGCTCGGCTACCTGGACAGCGCTGTTGTTGAGCGAAACCCACGGCCCTTTGTTGACCTGGACGCTGGCTTTATTTTCATAAGTCAGCCCGTGCATTTGCAGCGACAGCGTCGTGACCGGCAGTGACGAAGGCACGTAAACCGGCACGGCCTGAACTGTGCCGTCCGCGCCCATCACTTCGACAGGCAGCTTGACCCGTGTGGATGCCTGGGCGGTGGTGGTAAGCGCGGCGGCGGGCAGGGGCAAAATGGCGGCTGCCGCCAGGGGGGCAAGCAGGCTCAAAGCACGCAAAACAGTGAACCCAGCCGGGGGGCGGGGCCGGAAAAAACGAAACATAACACGCTCCAATATATCTAGTCACAGCGCGCCAGAGCCCGCCGCGAAGTAGGGTGAATTTATTGCCGTCAGAGAGAAAGCCGTTGCCGGTGTTCGCTCCGTACTATTGTCGGGGGGGGGGATTTGGGTTTTGCCCGTATATACGCGAGAATAGAGGCTGGTAAAGGAACGGGTTTTGCGGCTGGGTAGAGGCGTACGCGTGGCGGTGCGCCTGCTTTCCCTCAGCGGTGCGCCTGCTTTCCCTCATAGGTGCAGCGGCTGTTCGACAGCCTACCGACGACGGAACAAATCGCTCCGTCGTCGGTAGGCCGTGGGAAATCTGTAGTAATGGTCTAGGAAATCGTTTGCAACTGCTTGGATGCGAAGAGGGATCAGGCGCTGATTTGCCGGACATCTTCCAGCCAGCGGGCGAGCAGCGCCAGTTCCCGGTCTTCCACAATGCTTTCCCGGCGCAGCGCCTCGTAAGCGGCTTGAAGATTGTCGGCTACGGACTGCGCGGGCCCAACAGCGGCATTTACAATCTCCAGGATCTTTTCAGGATACAGATAGCAGGGGATTTCCGACTCGAAATCTTTCAAGTAGTCGTGGGGATTGCGCTCTTGAAACACCGTGGCGCCCGTGAAGCCAAGCTGATAGCCTGCCGCCCACAAAATGGGCTGCGCAACCAGGCCGCGCAAAATGTCGGTGAAACGAAACGTCACAAACGCAGGCAGGTAAAGCAAGGCGAACAGTTCCCGGCGAAACGCCGTGTTCTGCGAGTTGAACGGGCAAACGGTGCCGGAGGCAAGCACAAGGGGAGGGCGCGTGTCGAATACGCAGGGGATGTTGCTGGTCAGGCGATAAATGGCATCGACATCGGGATCGCCGTCGGCCAGTCCCTGCCAGACACCCACCTGCACCGTCTGCCGAACCAGCGCATCCGGGGCAAGGCGGGCAGCGGGACTCAAAACCCTGTCCAGGGGGAAACCGCGCGGCCAGATGTGCTGCGCGGTGAACGATTGGTAGATGTTGACAAACCCAAGGCCTGCCGCACTTGTCTCGAACTCGCCGGTAAAAGCCGGCATCGCCCAGTCAGCTTTGGGAATGTTGTCGTCATCAGTGTCCACAATGGTCTGCGCGCCCAGAGACATCGCGTGCAGGTAGCCGAGCATCTTGCGGCAGTAATGGTTCCAGGGCAGCATCTGTGCCAGGTGAAAAGGCGAAGCTTCCTGGTCGGATGCCGACAAATAAACCACATTCTCGCACTGCCAATCGGGAGGGGATTTTCGGTCGCCCGCGACAACCAGACGCGCGTTTGACACTTGCGCAAACAGGCGCACCGCTTCGGTCGGCGCGAAGATGCTGGTGATGACGATATACATTTCCGGATTATTCATGTTGAAAAGCCTTGGAGTTTTGAAAGCTTGAGCGGGTGCAGGTAAAGCTGGTCGTCCGCGTAAGACCTCAGCATTTGGGACAAGTCGTAGTTGTTGTGCTGCAGCAGCCGCTCCAAAGCGTCCCGGTCCCAAAGTTCCACGCCGTGCCAGGAAACGTCCTGTTCCGTGACGACATGGGGGCAGGACAAAGCAAGAGCCGTGGGGATGGCAATCTCGGCAAACAAGTTCAGTGCGGAAAACACGCCGCACAAGCGGCAAAACTGCCGGGCGTGGGCGGCGGGAACGACGACAAAGTCTGAGTACCCTTGCAGCAGTGGAAAAGGCAAAATGTACCCGTGTCGTCCTGCGTGCCGCGCCAGCCACCGGAAGCTGCGCCACCGTTGCCGCAGGCTGGAATGGTATTTGCGGTTCGGGTCGCGCCAGTGGCGCCAGGTGAGCGGGTTGAACTGGTGGCCTTTGCCGCGCAGGATTTGGAAGGCATCCTGGCTGGAGGGCAGTTCCGGCTGGGCGTTGACATAACCGTCTTGACCAAAAAGCGCAAGCGCCTCCATGGTCGCCAGCATGTGCGGCCAGTCAAAGTGGGCCTGCGAAAGCGGCGTCAGCGTCTTGATATAACCGGATTGGTCATCAAGGCCAAGTTCAGCAATTAAGTTGTTTTGATTGAGGCGGGGATGCAAAATCAAGTCATCGCCGACAAACACGTAGTGGCTGTATTTGTCGCTTGCGAGATGCTGGTAGCCCTGCGCAAAGTACCCTTCAAAACGGTAAGAGCTGTCGTAGACAGGAACAACACCGTCCTGCAAGGCATCGCCAAACGGCATCAGAAACGCGATATTGGTGAACTTGTCTCCATAAATCGCCCGAAGCTTGGGGATATTCTGCTCATATTTGTGATTGAAGACGATGACAAAGCAGATGGCATTGCTTTGCGATTCTGCATTTGCCGGGCTGTTCATGGCGTCATGCTTTCTAAACGCGCCGGCGTGGTGTTTTCATCAGGAGAAGCGGGCGCTGCCGTGTGCGGTCGGCAGGCTATTCCACGCTGCCGACCCGCTTTCCTGCCGCCTTGTAAACAGGGTAGTGTCGTAAATCGGCAAGCAGTTCAAAAGCTCGGCGCGTCAAACCGGCGCAGTGCGTGTAAAACCACGAGCCACGGGCGAGGAAAAGACACAGCAGAAACCTTTATGGAGGATGAGCTGTTGTGTATATGCCTGCAAAAACCGTGTCAAATAAAAGTGCCGGCTTTGGAATAGCCCGGCCAATCAACAACCCTCACCCTCAATTTCCCAATGGTATTTTTGCTGTACATTGGCGCTAAAAAAGAACCTGTGTTAAAATAAAACGACGGTTTTTTGGCGAAAGGGGCGAGCTGAGACAGTTGGCCTCTTATTTGCATCGCAGGCTTTGCCTGAGTTCTGCGCTTACGAAACAAGGCTGTTTCAGGCAAACGGCATGATGCAGAAAGAAGCATTTTCTTTGAAAAGCGCTGTTGTTTTTCCCGTGAAGAACAAGGTTTCACTGCCTGCTGTCGTGCAGCCCACGGTGGATTTGAAACAAAACTCGCAGAACTTCCCGCCGCTCACCGCACAGGCAAAGGACGTTCCGCGTGTGCATTTGGGTTTTTTAGACGGCCTGCGCGGGCTGGCGGTTTTGTATGTGCTGTTTTATCACATGTGGCAGAGCCGTCACCGGGAAATGTCGCTGGCGGGTGTCAAGGGCCTGCTGACTAACTGGCTGCTGTATGGACATTTGGCAGTCGATGTGTTTATTGTCTTGTCGGGTTTCTGCCTGATGCTGCCAGTAGCGCGGCGGGGCGTGCTGGAAGGCGGCGCGCTGGTGTTTTTCAAAAAGCGGGCGCGGCGCATTCTGCCGCCGTTTTTTGCCGCGGTGCTGTTGGCCGTTGCCGTCAATGCGGCTACTTTTGCTTTGTATTCACACGGACATGTTGCGGTCACATCTCCCAAGACAATTCTTGCCAACCTGCTTCTGCTTCAGGATGTTCATCCGGCATGCAACAATATTAACGCCGCTTTTTGGAGTGTTGCCGTCGAGTGGAAAATCTACTTCTTGTTTCCCCTGCTTGTGTGGGCCTGGCGTCGGTGCGGAACCGGCGTGGCACTCGCCGTGTCGATTGGGATTGGCTATGGTTTGGCTGGCGCTGGTTACCTTGTGTCAAAACACCCACATGCTGGCTTGACACTCGTTTGCCCCTGGTATGTGGCTTTGTTTGGTCTGGGAATGTGGGCGAGCGCACGGGCGTTTGGCCCTCGGCCGCTCGCGCAATTTAGTGCAAATTGGAAGATGGGCGCTGTGGCAAGCCTGCTGCTGCTAGCGGGGCTGCTGGCGATGTTCCCGAACCAGGGCGGCAACACGAACTTTACCGCCCATTGGCCTTTGACGGACGCCGTGGTGGGGCTGGTAGCGGCTTTAACGTTGCTGTGGCTTGGCATGAACAGCCGGGATGGAAAAACAACACTGCCGAACCGTGTATTATCGTGGCGTCCATTAACGTTTGTCGGAAGCTTTGCCTACTCTATTTATCTTGTTCACTTTCCCGTTTTGCGTTATTATATGGCTTTGATCCCCATTGCCGTGCAGTATGCCGTGCCTCACGGAGTGATCAATCTTTGTTTGGCTGTTGTGGGTCTGCCTTTTATTCTTCTGGTTTCTTACGGCTTTTTCCTGGCATTTGAGCGGCCTTTTATGCATAATGCTCCGCGCGGTCAGCGTCAAGCAGAAAAATTCACAACCAAGCGGCGCGTGCTTGTCCCCGCTTTTGCTCCTCCTCGGGGCCAAAGCCTTGGTGAAGCCGCCCCTGCTTTCCTGGCTGATGTTTGAAAGATCAGCCAATGGCTGTTCAGGTTTAACCTCTAGTTAACACCCCAACATGCCAGTATATGATATAATAACGTGACGAATGTTTTGTGTTGGTTCTGTGATTATGTCGCCTATTGGTTTCGTGCTTCTAACTCACACTAAGCCCTATCAGACGCTGCGTTTGGCGCGGCGTTTGAACACGCTGTTCGGTGCGCCTCCGATTGTGTGTCATCACGACTTCAGCAAGTGCGCGCTGGACATGGGCTTGTTCCCGTCGAACGTGTTGTTTGTGCAGCCGCCTGTGCAGACACGCTGGGGTGAGTTCAGCCTGGTGGAAGCGACTGTGCGGGCGCTGTCTCAGCTTCACGCAGGGGGGATGGGGCCGGAGTGGACGGTGGTTTTGAGTGGGTCTTGCTACCCGGTCAAGCCTGCCGGGCAGATCCTGCACGACCTGCAACAAGGCGATTATGACGCGCATCTTTTATACGAACCCGTGCCTGCTCCGCTGCCGCGTCGGCCTTTGGCAGAAGAGTTCTACCGCCGCTATTTCAAGCGCACGTTTCGGCTGCCGTATCTCGATAAGCATGGGTGCGTCCGGCGGTTTCCCGTGTGGGTGAAAGTTCCGGCATCGCGGCTGCCGTTTTCCCCGAGTTTGCGCTGTTTCGCGGGCAGCCAGTGGTTCAGCGCCAACCGAAGAGCGATCAACTACGCTCTGGATTTTCCAAAGAAACAACCAGGCTTGATCGCCTATTTTCGGAGTATCTTGTTTTCTGATGAGGCTTATTTCCAGACCATTCTGGCCAACGCGCCCGAGTTCAAGCTGGACAGCGACAATAAAGTGTATATGGATTGGTCGGAGCAACAATATCATCCTAAATCGTTGACTTCAGAGGACCTGCCGAAGATTACGGCTTCTTCCGCTCTGTTTGCGCGCAAGATTGACATGGACACAAACAGTGATCTGATGAACGCGCTGGATCAAATCACAGCCTCGCCGGTTTCCTTGTCTGCTATGCAAACATTGGGAGAAGGCTATTGACCGCTGTGATTGAACGTGTATGTGCGGATAGAGAAAGCGATTTTGTGGGGAAGTCTATTGGTTTTGTTTTGCTCACCCATGCCAAGCCCTATCAGACGCTGCGTTTGGCGCGGCGTTTGAACACGCTGTTCGGTGCGCCTCCGATTGTGTGTCATCACGACTTCAGCAAGTGCGCGCTGGACATGGGCTTGTTCCCGTCGAACGTGTTGTTTGTGCAGCCGCCTGTGCAGACACGCTGGGGTGAGTTCAGCCTGGTGGAAGCGACTGTGCGGGCGCTGTCTCAGCTTCACGCAGGGGGGATGGGGCCGGAGTGGACGGTGGTTTTGAGTGGGTCTTGCTACCCGGTCAAGCCTGCCGGGCAGATCCTGCACGACCTGCAACAAGGCGATTATGACGCGCATATCCGCTTTCAGCTTTTGGATGCGCAAACACTGCCGCCGCAGATTAACACGCTGGAGGATCGCCGGGCACATGTGTACTATGACCGATACTGTGTCAAGCGTTTCCTTATTCCTTCCGTGGATAAACGGCTGCGGTTCAAAACGCGGCGGCTGGCTGTGCGGAATGGATGGCTGAACCGGCATTTCGTTCCGTTCTCAGCCAGGTTGCGCTGCTTTGCAGGCAGCCAGTGGTTTAGCATCAACCGGCGTGCGGCACACTATCTGGTTGATTATCATGCGACAAAGCCGGGGCTTGCCACGTATTACAAGGGAACGGAAATGGCCGACGAGTCGTATTTCCAGACGATCCTTGCCAATGCGCCGCAGTTTAAGCTCAACAACAACAACTGGCGCTATATGGACTGGTCGGCCTGGGGGCCGCACCCCAAATCGTTGACGCTTGCCGACCTGCCCCAAATCGTCGCCTCGCCGGATCACTTCGCGCGAAAAATAGACTTAGAGACGAATGCTGACTTGATGAACGCGCTGGATCATATAGTCGCTGTGCCGGTCTGAGGCGCGGATGGCTTTTGTTGGCAACAATCATGCAGTTGCAATTTTACTGCGTACTTTGTGCTGCCACGGCGGCTTGAAAGAATAAAGGAAAGTTTACTGATGTCGTCTTCTGTCTCCTCATCGGATATTGCCATATCTGTCCGTGAACTTTCCAAGTCTTACACTATCACGCACGAAGATCAAAAGCATACATTGGCCTCGGAAGCCTTACTGCACAGCCTCAAGAACATCGGCAAGAAGTCTAGCTCCGAAACGTTTTGGGCACTCAAAGACGTGTCGTTTGAGATCAACAAGGGCGACGTGGTGGGCATCATTGGGCGCAACGGGGCGGGCAAATCAACCCTGCTCAAAGTGCTGTCGCGTATCACCGAGCCGACAAGCGGGCAGATTGACTTGTATGGGCGGGTGGGCAGCCTTTTGGAAGTGGGAACAGGCTTTCACCCCGAACTGACGGGGCGGGAAAACACGTACCTGAACGGGGCGATCCTCGGGATGAGCAAGCGGGAAATCACCCGGCACTTCGACGCAATTGTGGAGTTTGCCGGGGTAGAACAGTTTCTAGATACGCCGGTGAAGCGTTACTCGTCGGGGATGTATGTACGGTTGGCGTTTGCGGTGGCCGCCCATCTGGAGCCTGAGATACTCATCGTGGATGAAGTTTTGGCGGTGGGGGATGCTGAGTTCCAGAAGAAGTGCCTGGGCAAGATGCAGGACGTGGCCGCGCATGGGCGGACAGTCATTTTTGTGTCGCACAACATGGGGGCTGTTCAGCAGCTTTGTCCTACAGCAATCTTGTTGCGTGCTGGCAGAATATATAAATCTGGACCCACCGATCAGGTTGTGCCGGAGTATCTGAGTGACGCCCATTATTCGATGGATGGTGATATTGATCTATCAAACCATCAAGCGCGTTCAGTAGGAAATCAACCAATCATACAGCGTATTCGTTTGCTTTCCTCAAATGGTATTCCTACCGCACAATTTTTACCTGATGAAGGGCTTGTTGCAGAGATTGAATTGCAGCCAAGCAAGACAATTTATGCACCGAGGCTCGCGCTGGCTATAGAAGACAGTTATGGTCGAAGAATTACGACTGTCGCTTCATATTTTGGAAATCAGCCGTTGCCGGATATTTCTGAACGCTGCCGAATTAAATGCACTTTGCCCAGATTGAACTTAGGGACTGGGCGATACCTTATCAGCGTAAGTATTGCTAATAAAACTGAGGGGATGTTAGACTCTGTTGACAACGCCGCTTGGATAGAGATTGGCTGGCACAACAACTTTGGCAACAGCGAACCTTACAGCACTGTTTATGGCCCTGTTCTTACCGAATCTGCTTGGGAAGCAGTCATGCAGAACTCGGCAGAACTTGCTTATTTATAAAGAGAATTTCATGCAGCCTAGTCATATACCCATGGAATTTACTGGTGAACGCATGGTTCCAGAAAAGGCAAGTGCCGAGATCTTCTGGGAACATGTTTATCGCTATCGCTTCGCCGTTCCCTATGTACGAAACAAACGTGTTCTGGATATTGCTTGCGGTGAGGGATACGGTTCAGCTGGATTATTAAAGGCGGGAGCTGCAAGTGTTATTGGAGTGGATATTTCGGAAGAAACTTGTCGGTATGCACAGCAAAAATATGGAGTGGATACACGACAGGGTGATGCAGAGAACATTCCCTTGCCCAATGGTTCAATTGATGTAATCGTGTCTTTTGAGACTATCGAACATGTACCGTCTCCCGAGAAGTTCTTAAAGGAGTGTGTGCGTGTGCTGCGGCCAGGAGGGCAGCTCATTATTTCGACGCCGAATACTTCTGTTTACTCTTACGGCGGAGCGGAACAAGATAACCCTTACCACTGCTCAGAATTAACAACTCGAGAGTTCAACAGAATACTTTCTGAGCATTTTGTATCGCATCAGATGTTCTCTCAGAATTTGAGATCAGTTGCTTGGTGGAGTCCACGCATTTTTGCGTTAAATCCATATGCACCTGCGCCATTTAGAGGTCACACACAATTTCGGCGGCTGGCGAATGCGTTACGCAGATGGATTTGCCCGCATATTACACAGTTGGAACAAAAATATCAAGATAACCCTGTAACAGCGGTGCTAACGCCTACTCCGTTACTCTCAGATTTCGTCAATTACTATGCTGTCCTTAAGACGCTTAGCGATAAAACAGAGATCCAAACTTATCTTGTCGCTGTTGCTAGGAAGAAATAGTGTTATGTTGCCGGTAATCAGTGTGATCATCGTCAATTATAATGGATATGCTGATACTATTGAATGTCTTCAATCGCTAAAAGAGCAAATTGGGGTGGTTTGTCAGCCATTAATTATTGATAACGCCTCTTCCAACGACTCTGTTGCTCATATTAGCAAAGCTCACCCGGATGTAAAACTGATTGAGGCTAAACATAATATGGGTTTTGCAGGCGGCAATAACCTAGGAATTGAACTGGCATTGGCACAGGGATATGATTACCTCTTTCTTGTCAATAACGATACAACTTTAGAACCGGACTGCTTGCAGAAATTGCTGAAATGTGCCGCAACACGTCCAGATGCGGCAGTCGTCATTCCTGCGATTTATTATTACGGCGACAAGACAAAGCCCTGGTTTACCGGCAGTACAGCCAGTATTGAAAACGGCGTTTTTCGACATGAAGAAACGGATGTGCGTGTTGAAAAGATTGATACGCCTTTTGATGTTCCCTGGGTGACTGGGTGTGCCATGCTTGTCCCTGCACCCAAGATGCGTGAGATTGGCGGGTTCGATACACGTTATTTTTGCTACTATGAAGATGTCGACTGGTCGCTGCGTGCGGAGCGAGCAAAAGGAGCTTGTGTGCTCTGCCCACAAGCCGTGTTGTACCATAAAGTTTTTGGGTCGTCTGCTAAGAAAAGTATGAAGGTCCATTATTATGCTGCCCGTAATCGATTGTTATGCGTAGCTAAAAACACTTCAGCCGACCAAAGCCGGACGCTTGTCCGCCGCTGTACTAGCAATATGCTGAAAGAGGTAAGGCGTATGCTGATTTGTCCAGGACCGGGCGAAGGCAAGCGCCGCGCTATTGCCGACATTTTGGGTGTCACAGATTATTATCTGAGGCGTTTTGGCCCTTGCCGCTATTCGTGGCTTTGAGTTAAGCATCAATCAGCACGGATTTTTGAGACGGGCCCAAATTACTTCATGAAGATTGCAGTGTGGCACAACCTGCCGAGCGGCGGCGGCAAGCGGGCGCTGTACGGTCATATCAAAGGGCTTGTGGAACGAGGGCACACTGTAGAGTCATGGTGTCCACAGACTGCCGACCAAACTTACCTGCCTCTGAGCGAGTGGATAACGGAACACATTATCCCGTTTAAGGTTAAGACAAAAAACCGAATGGAGACGCTGCACCGGAAGCTTGTCGGCGGCTTAGACATCACAGATAGTATCGAGGGTATGGAGGAGCACAGCCGTTTGTGCGCAGAGCAAATTCAGCAGGGCGGCTTTGATGTGCTGTTCGCTAATAGCTGCCACCTATTCGCTTCTCCCTATATTGGTCGGTACCTGGACATGCCGAAGGTGCTGTACCTGCAAGAGCCGGGCCGTTACCTTTATGAAGCGATCCCAACCCTACGCTGGATTGCCAAGCCGCGTCGTCCGATTAAAAGGTCATTTCAGGCTGCCCGCGCGCTTTACAAAGATTTGCGCGAAGTGCAGGCCCTGCGCATCCAGGCGCGGGAAGAACTCACCAACGCGCAGGCGTTTGACGCGATCTTGGTCAATTCCTATTTCAGCCGCGAAAGCATCCTGCGTGCCTATGGCATTGACGCACAAGTGTGCTATCTGGGAGTTGACGCGCAAGTGTTCCATGGCATCGAAGAGGCGAGACAGGATCTTGTCGTAGGGATCGGCGCGTTAGAGGTGCGCAAAGACATTGGGTTTGTCATTGATGCAGTAGCCATGACCGCGAGGCCGCACCCGCGCTTGGTCTGGATCGGCAACAGCAGAACCCCGGAATATCTGGAAAAGCTCAAAAGCCACGCCCAAAATGTCGGCGTTGAGTTTGAGCCTTTGGTGCGCATCAGTGACCAGGAGATGAACGACGTGTTGAGCCGTGCCCGGATGCTGGCATATGCGCCGTATTTGGAGCCGTTTGGGTTCGCGCCACTGGAAGCCAACGCCTGCGGCCTGCCGGTGGTGGCGGTCGCGGAAGGCGGCGTTCGTGAGACGGTGCAAAACGGCGTGAACGGTCTGCTGGTGGCGCATGAGCCGGAAGCGATGGCGGCAGGCATAGACCGTCTGCGGTACGATCCCATTCTTGCCCATCAACTTGGAGAAAATGGGCGACGGCTTGTTTCCGAGCAGTGGAGTATGGCTTCCTCCATTGATCGTTTGGAGCATCGATTGAAACAAGCCATCGCGAGCCGGGCACTGGCTTCCGGGATCAGCTAATGCCAAAAGTCACCGTTATCGTGCCTAATTACAACCATGCGCGGTTTTTAACCCAGCGGATAGAAAGTATTTTGGCGCAGACCTACCAAGACTTTGAGTTGCTGTATCTCGATGATGCCTCTACGGACAACAGCGCGGAGGTGTTCGCGGCCTATGCCAGCAATCCGCATGTGCGCGCCATTCTGAACACGCAAAACACCGGCAGCCCTTTTATTCAGTGGAACCGGGGTGTGCGGGAAGCACGGGGTGAATATATCTGGATCGCCGAGGCGGATGACTATGCCGATCCGCGTCTGCTGGAAACACTGGTCGCGAAACTGGACACTCATCCGGGTGTGGGCATGGCTTACTGCCAGTCTTTGGTGGTGGACGAACAAAGCAAAGTCTTGTTTTCGACCGCTCAGTGGACACAGCCGCTCAACCCAACGCATTGGGAAAAAGATTACGTGAATAATGGGCGCGATGAATGCCGCCGCTTTTTGGTGCAGGACAACACCGTCCCAAACGTCAGTGCCGTGCTGTTTCGCAAAAGCGTCTATGAGCAGGCGGGGGGCGCGGATGAGGGTATGCGTGCGTGCGGGGACTGGCTTTTGTACGCGAACATCATGCTTAAGTCGGACGTGGCATTTGTGTCCGAGCCGCTGAACTTTTTTCGGCAGCACACGCTCTCGGTAACACACACCTCCGGGTGGAACGGCTTGCTGCTCAAAGAAGGATACCAGGTCGTAGATTTTATTGTGAGGCATGTGCAGGTAGATGCTCACGTTTTACGTTTGTCGTGCAAGATGCGCATGGGCGATTGGCGCAGGGTAATGCTGTCCAGCCAGAACTGCATTCCGTGGCGGCGTAACGTTGTCATTTATCGCATAGCCCGGCGTGTTGATATGCTCTTGCACCTGCGTCTAGCAAAACTTCTGCTGGCAGTGGCGGCGCGTGCTGTTTTGTCGTCAGTCCGTCCTGCCAGCACGTCTCCACGGACGGCAGGCAATGTGGAACAATGATGCCACCGGTCGTGTCCATCATTATCTGCACGTGCAATCGGGCAGAGGCTTTGCGGGAAACACTTAACTCTTTGGCAGATGTATGCGTGCCCGATGATCTGCCCTGCGAGCTTCTTGTGCTGGACAACGGTTCCACGGACGAAACCGCGCAGGTTGTCAAAACGTGCCAGATGTCCAACATGCCTGTGCGCTCTGTTTATGAGCCGATCCAGGGCTTGAGCCAGGCGCGCAACCGGGCTGTCGCCGAAGCGCAGGGCCAAATTGTCCTGTTCACGGATGACGACATCCGTCTGCCTCAAAACTGGGTCGTGGGGATGTGTACCCCGATCTGGAGCGGCGACGCCGATGCGGTGGCAGGAAGCGTGCTTCTTGCGCCACACCTCAAAAAAGACTGGATGACACCCACCCACCGGGCGCGTCTGGCGGAAACCGGAGTGTCGGAAACACCTCCCTTCCCAGGACGCATGGCGGGCGCAAACATGGCCTTCAGCAAGCAAGTGCTGGAGCGTGTCCCAGCTTTCGATACGGAACTGGGGGCGGGAGCGCTTGGGTTTGTGGAAGAAACACTGTTTTCGCGCCAGCTTCTGGCCGCCGGGTATCGCCTGGTAGCGGCCTACGATGTACCGGTTGAGCATCATTTCGACCCGTCGCGCCTCAATTATCAATTTCTGCTCAAGATGGCGCAGGGCCATGAGCGCTCCAATGCTTATGTCGCTTGGCACTGGGAGCATAAAAATTACAAGGCCGTTCATCTGCGTATGTTTCTGCGCCGGCTGAAGCTGGTATGGCTGCACTTGACGCGGCGACAGGAGATGCAGGGGGCAGTTCCACCGCCCTGGGAAGAAAACCACTTGGAAGTGATTGCTTTTTTTCGTCAGTATTTAATAGAGCGTCGTCGTCCTCGCAACTATGAAAAGCAGGGTTTGGTAAAACGCGGATCGCCGCCAAAGAGTTAGCCGCGCGGAAGAATGGCATGCCCAAAATCAGCATCATCACGCCCTGCTATAATGCGGAGAATTATATTGCCGCCACCATTGCCAGCGTGCGTGCGCAGACCTTGATTGATTGGGAGCATATCGTAGTTGATGATGGCAGTACGGACGGCTCGGCGACAGTGGTCGCCGCACTGGCTGCCGAAGAGCCGCGCCTGCGGCTGGTGCGTCAAAAAAACGGCGGGGTGAGCTGGGCGCGTAATCACGGCTTCGCCGAATGCGCGCCGGATAGCGCGTTGCTGCTGTTTCTGGATGCGGATGATTGTCTGGAGCCTGCGCTGCTGGCAACTCTGGCCGATTATTTAGACGCGCATGCGGAGGTCGGGCTGGCATACTGCGACTGCCGCGTGGTAGATAGCAGCAACCATGTGCGGGAGCAGGATCATGGCGGCGACTTTTGGGCCGCGCGTTTCGTGCCGGACGGGCAAGGGCTGCGGCGATTGCCGCCGGAAACCCCGGAAACGCCGTTTGTTTCCATTTTCGTGCTGACACGCCTGATTCCCTCGCTGGCCGTCCTGCGGCGTTCTGTGTACCAGCAAGCGGGGGGTTGGGACGAGGCGTTCGGGCAACCATGCGAAGATACGGATTTGTTCCTGCGAATGGCGCTGGCGGCTCCGGTGCATTACGTCCCCCGAATCCTCCTCCGATACCGAATGCACGGCGGGCAATCGACGACTAATGAACAGCATCAAAGGACGCAGGAGGAAAAGCTGTACGCAAAGTGGATTCAAAAAGCCGACGACGCGGCAGCCGGGTCTGATGGAAAGCGGATCATGGCGGAGGCAATCCGCTTTCGTGAAGGGCGCTTTGTGCCTTATCTGGGCTGGCATTATGGGCGCATCCGTTTGCAAAAGAAGCAATGGTTGCCCGCCCTGCGCTTTTTCGGCGGGGCATTGCGCCGCTACTGCCGGTGGTGGCTGATGCCTAGGGTGGCCTGCTGATGCCGGAACAAACGGCCACGATTTTATCCACTTCGCCACATCAGGGCGGCGGCACGGAACGGATGGTGCAGGTTCTGGCGCATGCCCTGGTAAAACAGGGCGTCGCGGTGCGGTTTTTCATCCCCGCCACCCCGCGTGAGCCGGAGCTTGCGATAGGCTCCCAGCACTGGCATCGGGAGCACGGCGCTCCTGCAGAGATCGACCTCGCCTTCTCGCGCGACAATCAGGGCTTGCGCAACATTCGCGGATTGGCGCGGCTGCTGCGGCGGTGTCCGGGTAAAACTGTGAACTTTCATTATTCGGAGACTGTGTCTGTTTCCCTGACCGACGTGCTGGCGGCGCGGCTGGCAGGCAAGCGTCCCGTGCTGACAATCCAGCACCCGACGTCCTGGGGTGTGACCTCGGCCCGAAACCAAAAAGTGATGTCGCTGGCCCTGCGCCTAGCGCACCGCGTCGTAGTGTCCACGGGCTTCACCCGCGATTTGGTGCGCGTGCAGATGCCGACAGGCGCGTGTCCTGTTGTCATTCCTTGCGGTATCCCCCCGCTTGCCCCGCTGCCGTCCCAGATGGCTGCCCGGCGGCAATTGGGGCTGCACGCCGATGCGTTTGTTGTCGGCACACTGGGCCGCCTCGCGCCCTACAAAGGCGTGGATGATACCATTCATGCGCTGGCAAGCCTGCCGGATGCCGAAAGGCCGCTGTGGTATGTGGTGGCGGGAGACGGTCCCGCCCGCGCAGATTTGGAGCAGTTGGCGCAGGAAAAAATGCCGGGCCGGGTGCAGTTTCTGGGGAAGATATCGGATCCCAATCTTGTCTATGCCGCGTCCGATGTTTTTGCTATGCCGTCTCATTTGGAAGGATTTGGATTAGTCTACGTGGAAGCCGCGTTTGCGGGTTTGCCCAGCATCGGTTGCAGCGTGGCCGGAGCGCCGTTTGTCATTGCCGAGGGTCAGACGGGCTTGCTGGTGCCGCCTGCCGACCCGCTCGCGCTGGCGCGCGCCATTGAGCGTCTGCGGCAGGACGTTTCCCTGCGGCGCACTTTGGGAGAACAAGCGCGGGTGCGAGCCTGTGCGGAATTCACGGACACTGTCATGGCAAACCGCTATCGAGACGTGTTCTTTGGGTAAACATTGGGCTGCGAGGGCCGCACTGTGAACAAGATCGTTGCCACGATTGCACTGCCTGCGTTTAATTCCGTGCGTACACTGGAGGAATGCCTAGCTTCTTTGGAAGCGCAGACGTTTCCCCGTGAAAAGATGCACATTGTGGTCGGCGACAACGGCAGCACGGATGGCACACTGGAAATGATCCAGACCCGGTTTCCAGCCGTGGAAGTCGTTCAAGCACGGGAGCGGGGGTCGGGCTACGCGCGCAATGCGGCGTTCGCGCGGGCACAGGGGCAGTGCGTTTGCAGCATTGATGCCGACTGCGTGGCCGAGCCGGGCTGGGTGGCGGCAATGGTGGCGGCGTTTGAGCGATTTTCGCCCTCAGTCGGCTGCCTAGGCGGGCATATTGAACCTTATCAAATTCGTACCTTGGTGGAGCATTATCGGCATGCCTGGATCCAGCAGGAGAACTTGCGTGATGGCAGAAGTGATCTTCGGTATGCTTCAACGCCGAACGCCGCGTTTCGCTGCGCTGCCCTGGATGAAGTTGGACTGTTTGACGGAACCCAGGGGTTTGACGATACCGATTTGGGTATCCGGCTGACAGCAGCGGGATATGCAATAGAATACGTGCCCGAAGCCATTGTACGCCATCGCAATCCTGCTTCGGTGCGTGAGCTTTACCGGCATCGGGTTAAGTATGGTAACTTTCAAGTGCGACTGGCGCGAAAGCATCCCAGCCGGTTTGTTTTCCCGCAAACGGCGGCGGCACGGCGGCTTGCGACATTTCAAACCGTCCGGCGTGTTGCCGGGGATGTGCTGTACAAGCTGCCGCGCGCTTTGATCGGGGGAGACGAGGGGCAGGGAACGCGATGGTGGCCAATGCTGGATGCGGTTCTGGCGCTGGGGCTGCACATCGGCGAGCGCCGTGCGTGGGCGCAAGAAAGACCGGCACGAAAGGAGACAAGCATTGCGCGTACAGATTCCCCTGTTGGCCGATAAACTTGCCGCGCCGTTTGTCGCTTTGGGGCCACGCGTTCTTTCGGTACAGGCTTCTATCTTGGGGCACCGCACGTATGCACATTGCCTGCGTCGCTACTTTGAGGGGACTTCCGGCAGCCGGGTGGACAGCATCTGGCAGGATCAGGATCGGGAATGGAGCGCGCGCCTGCTGGTGCGTTTGCTGACGCGCAACTTGCCGGGCGGTTGGGCACAGGCCCACAATTTGGATTTGCGCCGCTTGCGTACTGAGCTTGGTGATGCCTATCTGGCGCGCCGTCTGGCGGTGCGTCATCTGCATAAGACTTCTTATCAGTGCCTGCATTTCCACACGCAGGTACACGCTTTTCTTTCCCCGGACTTGATGGCGCGCATCCCGACCGTGCTGACCGGAGACATGACCGCAGTGCAGGCTTCTCAAGAAAAAGACAACAAGGTCTGGCCCTGGACGTGCCTGCCGAACATCGCGCTGGACCGGAAAGTCTTAAGGGTGGCGGCGGCGATTGCGCCGTGGTCGGAATGGGCCGCGCGTTCCGTAGTCAGTGATTACGGGATCAACCCCGATAAAGTGCATCCCATCAATCCCGGCGTCGACCTGGCGGCATTTGAGTGGGCGCGGGAGCGGCAGGAGGTGCCGCGCAGGGAAGGTCCTGTGCGTCTGCTGTTTGTGGGCGGAGATTTCGAGCGCAAAGGCGGATGTGAGCTGCGGGACGTTTTCTTGGAACGGTTGGCGGCACACGCGGAGCTGCATCTGGTAACGGGGGGGGAGGTCGGCGTGACACACCCGCGCGTGCATGTCCATCGCCATGTGACGTCTTACTCACCGGAATGGCGTGCGCTTTATGAGGACGCGGATGTGTTTGTGCTGCCGACACACCGCGAGGCTTTCGGGCTGGTGTTCATGGAAGCGATGGCGGCGGGCCTGCCCGTTGTGGGAAGCCGCCTCAATGCGATCCCGGAAATGGTGACGCACGGAGAAACCGGGCTGCTGGTGACGCCCGGCGATCGTGAAGGGTTGGCACAAGTTCTGCAAGCGTTGATTGACGACCCTGCCCTGCGCCGCCGAATGGGAAGCGCGGGACGCCGTTTTGCCGAGCGTCGGTTTGACGCACAAACCAATTTTCAGCAACTGGACGCTCTTTTCCAGAAAGTGGCTGTGCCTGTTCCGCAGGCGTGAACTTATGCGTATCCTCTTGACCCTTCATCATTATCTGGATGCCGACAAAGGCGCGGCCGGCGTTACGCTGGGCCTGGGAGGAGCGCTGGCGGCGGCTGGCTGCGAGGTTGAATATTTTGCCTACGATCAGGCATTCGGCGGCGGGCCGGGCAGCCCCGAAGGCATTGATCGCGCGGGGCAGTTTCCCTGGCGCATGGCTGCTTTCCTGAAGCGTCACGCGCATCGGTTTGACGTGATCGATGCCTCGACCGGGGACGCCTGGGTTTGGGCGGCGCTGGGGCGTCCCGGTGCGAAACGGCCTCAGGTGCTTGCCGTTCGCAGTCACGGGCTGGAGCATTCGTATGACCGCGCCCACCGAGCCGATGTCAAGCGAAACAAACAAAAACTGGGCAAGAAATATCCGATTTATCACGGCGGCTACCGGCTTTGGGAAGTGACCCAGTCGTTGCGCCGCGCGGATTGCTGCTTTTTGCTCAATCACGATGACCAAACCTTCGCACACCAAAAGCTGGGAATACCAGCCGTACGGCTGACAGTGCTGCCCAACGGCATTGCGGATGCCTTCGACCAGGAACCGCCCTCTTTTGCCGGTGTCGGCGCGTTGCATCTGGCTTTTGTCGGCAGCTGGATTCCCCGCAAGGGAATTCGGACGATGGCAGCAGCAGCTGGCCGCTGGGTGGCGGAGGGTCTGGATTTTCATCTAATGCTTTTGGGAACCGGGCTGGACACCGAAGCGGTGCTGGCGGATTTTGCGCCCGCCGTGCAGCCCTTTGTACAGGTCATACCACGCTACAGCAATCGGGATTTGCCCGCGCTGCTGGCGGGTCAGGAAGTGTTGCTGTTTGCGAGCTTATCGGAAGGCTTTGGTCTTTCGCTGATCGAGGGCATGGCATGCGGATTGGCTCCTGTCGCTGCCCCAGTCGGCGTTGCGCCGGAAGCGGTCAAGTCAGGTATCAACGGAACGATAATTCCGCTGGGCAGCGCAGAGGCACTGGCGGAAGCGGTTCTGAACATGGGCGCATATCGAGAAAACCTGCTCCAAATGCGCCGCCGGGCGCACGAAACGGCGCGCCGCTACCGCTGGAGCGCCATTGCAGCGCAAACCCTGAAAATCTATGAAGCCCATCTTGTCCGCCAAAAATAATCCGCCCCAACAGGGCCAAATCGCCGGGCAAGTTCTGCACCTGTCGGTTTGCATCTGCACCATGGACCGGCCCTCTATCCTGCGTCAGTGCCTGCAATCGGTTGCCGATGCCAACCCATTGCCGCTGGAGGCGATTGTGTCCGATGACAGCCGCCACCCGGAGGCCACGGAAGCGCTATGCCGAGAATTCGCATTCGCCCGCTATGTCCGCGGTCCGCAGCGCGGATTATGTGCCAATCGCAACTGCGCGATTCGGGCCAGTTTGGGCAGTTACCTGACCTTTTTAGATGACGATGCCTTGCTGTCTCCCGACTTTGTGCGCCTCGCGGCGGCTTTGGTTGTTTCCGCTGCCCCGACAGTGATCTTCACTGGAGATCTGCTGGAGGGGGAAGCGCAAGATCGTTTGACCCCGACTAATCCAGGCTTTTGGGGACATTTCGGGGTGCCGGCGCAGGACTGCTATCAGACAATTCATATCAACTGCAACTTAATTCCGCGTGCTGCTTTCGCCCAAGTCGCCTTCGATGAGAATCTGATTTACGGGTACGATGAAATGGACATCTGCGCGCAGTTTTTGGCGGCTGGATACGAAATTAGATACCAGCCGCAGCTTCTCAATCGTCATTTGCCGCCCCAAAAAAACGAAGCTGTCCGTGCCCGTGAGTTGCGCCTGGCTGAAGGAGCGCGGTTTTACACAAGCCTGAAGCGGTACTGGCGATTGCAGCACAAGCCTCTCAAAGCCGCTGTGTATGTCGTCCTCGCACCATTGCACAGAATGGCATTTGATGTTAAAATAAAAGACTGGCAGGATATTCCCAGGTCACTTTCGGATATGGGATCTGCTTTGCGCCTCGTTTCCGCCATACCTCGCGCTGGAAGCGTGCTGCCCTCGCAAGGTTCGCCGTAATGAACAATGCAAGTTTGACGGTCATGATCCCGACCTATCGGCGCACAAATGACCTGCATCGCTGCCTGGAGGCGCTGAAGCATCAAACGCATTCGGCGGACGAGGTGGTCGTCGTGGTGCGTGACACGGATCAGGAAACCTGGAATTTTCTTGAGCAGTATGATGCGCAATTTCTGCCTTTAAGGGCAGTGGCTGTCACAGAACCGGGCGCTGTTGCCGCGATGAATGTAGGGGCGCAGGCTGCCCAATGCGACCTTGTCGCCATTACCGATGATGATGCCGCGCCCTGGCCGGACTGGCTAGAGCGGATACAAGCGCATTTTCAGGCAGATTCTCAGGTCGGCGGGGTGGGCGGACGAGACTGGCTGCGCGGTGTTCCCGCGCTCGAGTTTGGGCTGCACCAAACCGCCGGCAAGAATGGGGTGGGCAAAGTGCAATGGTTTGGTCGTGTTATTGGTGATCATCATTTAGGCGAAGGAAAGCCGCGGCGCGTAGATGTGCTTAAAGGTGTAAACTGTGCATACCGAACCCTGGCGTTGCAAAAAGCGGGATTTGATACGCGCTTGTGGGGCCGAGGAGCGCAAATTCACTGGGAACTGGCGCTAGGGTACGCCGTCAAAGCGCAATCTTATGTACTTGTCTATGATCCTTCCATAGGCGTCGATCATTTCTCGGGTCAGCGTCATGATGAAGACCAGCGGGTACTCGCCTTTCATCGGCAGGCACATAGCAACATTGTGCATAACGAAACGTTGATCCTGCTGGAGCACATGAATATACTCCAACGAATTGTGTTTTTGATGTGGGCATTTGCTATTGGAACGCGGTTCGCCCCCGGATTAGCACAAACTTTGCGTTTGTGGATGAAGCGTCAGCCGCATGTGTTTGGGTTTTTGGCGGCGACCCTCATCGGGCGCTTTGCCGGTCTTCGGTCCTACTCTCGTTATCGCGGGATGAAGCCGTCCGCACGACAAGGAACTTTGCCATCATGAGTTTGACTACGCAGCCTGCGGCCCCTAGTGCGCTGATGCCGCCACGTCGCGCACCGACAAGCATCTGGCTGGACTTGGCATTTATTCTGGTGACGGCCATTCTTGTCGGATTTGCCTTGTTCACCCAAAGCATCATGCTGGGCGTGTTTCTTCTTTTGCCGATTTCATACATCGTTCTGTTTATTCTGGTGAGGCGTCCCGTTTGGACATTCGCCTTTGCGCTGATTGTGCAGCACTTTTCGGGGCTGATCAAAGAGCTGACTAACTTCAACCAAATCGGCTATTTTATCCAGGACGGAACGTTTCTTGTGCTGCTAGTGCCTTTGATTTTGCGCCGCGTGCTGAACGGCTCTCATCCCAATCAGGCCCGCCGTCAATGGACAGCGATTGACACGTTTATTGTTTTGTACATTGCCCTGAACTTGCTGTGCGCATTCAACCCCGCCAGCCCCTCTCCCTGGCTGGCGCTGGCTGCCGTGCGTGTGCGCCTGCTGCCGTTGATGATGTATTTTTTCGTGCTTTATATCACCCGTGAAGGTGTTGAGCTGGAGCGGCCTTTATTTTTCGTAATGGCGACTTGTACATTGTGCGGGGCCATTTTTGGATTGTATGAGTCCGCCATCGGTATTTCGGGCGTCCAAAGGCTGGGGCCAGGGTTCTGGCCGCATCAAGTGTCCCGCGTGTGGCAGGATGCGCAGGGCGGACAGCATTTTCGTCCGCCCGGCATTTATTCGGATGCTGGAATTGCTGTCCTTGCTGCTGGTATGTTTGCTTTTTTCGCTTTGCTGCGGCCTCCGCTGCTGAAGAGCTGGGTGTCCAAATCATTTGTTGTCACTGCTTTAGTGCTGTCCGTGGTGGAAATCATTGCAACGGGAAGCCGGAGCGGGTTTTTGGCAGTTGCGGCTGCGTTTATTTTTCTTGCGCTTTGGAAGCGCAGCCGCGTGTTGACAGCGGCAATCGTCGGGCTGCCCATCGTGCTGGGAATTGCTCTTTTGATCCAGCCGCAGATTTTGGACCGCTATGCGACGGTGCTCAATCCCGTGCAGGCTTATCAGCAGAACCGGGGCTACACAAATGTGATGCTGCTGAATGAATTGAAACGTCAGCCGCTGGGATTTGGGACGGGCACGGCCACGGAAGGGGCAAGCAAAGTTGCAGAGTTGCTGCAAATCAATGCCAATGCAGATAGCGGCACGACCAAGTTCGACAACGGCTGGGCCAATTTGCTGCATGAGATGGGGATTGCCGGCATGCTTGTTTACCTTGCGCTTTTGATCGCCATCTTCAGCATGGGGATGCACGCTTCGCGCTTGTTGCCGCCGGGAAAAGCGTATCTCGCGGTGACGCTTGTTGTCTGGACAGTGATCGCCTTTGTCAGCACGATTGGTTTCATCATCACCGATGTGTTTCCAATCAATGTTTATTTTTGGTCTTTTCTGGCCCTCGTAGTCAGCGAAGTAGAACGCAGGCGCATGGCGTTCCAAGCAAGGCGACCAAAAACCGGAACGGCTGTTCCTGTGACAGCGGCAGGCCTTGTAGCTTCTTTGACAGGTAAAAGCATATGAATCTGGTTTCCGCAGTTTTGATCACTAAAAACGAAGCTGTTTTTCTTGAGCGCTGTCTCGCAAGTCTTGCCTGGGCAGATGAAATTGTTGTGCTGGACTCGGGAAGCGTCGATGCCACACGGGAAATCGCGGCAAATCTTGGGGCGAACGTTTACGAACACGAGTGGATGGGTGGGCCAAAGCAAAAGAACTACGCGGCTTCTTTAGCAAAGCAAGACTGGATATTCTTTCTGGAAGCGGACGAAATTGTTTCCCCGGAACTGGCCCAGGATATTCAGCGGGTTCTGCAAAGTCCAATGAACAGTCGTGACGGTTACTCGGTCAACCGACGCGGGGATTTTTTGGGTATTTTGCTTCCCAACGAGTCACGTTCTAGTAAGCAGCGCTCTTTTGTTCGGTTGTACAACCGAAAACAGAGCGCGTTTGACCAAGACACTAAAGTGCATGAAGAATTAAAGTTCTCCGGTCAATCCATTGCTCTAAGAGGTATGTTTTTGCATTGGCGCGGCTACATGATGGATGAATATATCACGGCCTTTAACCGCTATGCTACTCTGGAAGCCAATGTCTTGGCCGAGCAGGGCAAGAAGGCAACTTCCGGCCTCATTTTCATGCGTCCCATTTTGCGCTTTTTGTGGCTGTACGTTTATAAGCAGGAATTTCGCCTTGGAACGCGCGGCTTAATTCACGCCATGCTGAAAGCTTCCAGTGAATACATCCGTTATGCCAAGCTGTGGGAAATGCAGAACGCGCCTCGAACCATTCATCCCCCAGAAGATGTTTACTTTTCTGCGCAATTGCGTGAAGCCGCCCCTGTTCTTCAAACAGAAACATAGATGGATTTGGTAGAAAATCTTGGGCACAGTTTGGCGCCTTTACTATCTGTGTAATCATTTCGGATTTAGGTTAAACTGTTTTGCCTGGAGGCGGAGAACTGGATGTTCAGTGATTGGCCCGCCGCCATGAGTGCTTGCCAAACAGCCAGATGCAGCGCATCTTTGTCGGCATAGTCTTCGGGACGCAGCCACTCGTACTTCATCTTGCGCCACAGCACCTCGGCAATATTCAGGTGCGGCGAGTACGTGGGCAGGAACGACACAAACAGACTGCGTCCTGCCAAACAGCCTGCCTCTCCTACACAGCTTTGGTACGCACCCGTGCGTTGTCCAGAACAACCACCGTCAGGGGGCGCACAGACAAAGAAAGGCATCTAGTCGTTCACTAACCCAGGCCGAAGTGATCGTCTCCTGAAATGCGCGTGCCTGCGCTTTGAGCAGGATCGTCTGACAGCGCGGGCGGAAGGCGTAGGGGTTGCTGTGCCGTGCTGCCTTTTCTAGGGCAGCACGTTGATCACAGGTCAGTTCAATGCTCTTAATTTTTGCCATGCACTGAGTTCAACACATTTCTGAACGATTACTGAAATCTTAGCCTGTTCAACCTAAGCCAGGTTTATGCGTCGCTGTCCGGCTGTCGGACTTGGCATACTTTTTGCTGCTGAAAGAAGGAAACGTCCGGCTATTTTTCTTTGCTCTGCAAGCCGCGCGTATCTTTCTGCTCTGAAAGTTGCAGTTTTCGCATCGCGAAAGATCGTGTTGCTTTCGCCGGTGCGAAGAATAAGAGTTATATGGCAACCAAAAAACGACTTGTTTCGCCGCTGCCGCTGCCGGTTGAAACCACTGACCGCCGCTGGCTGCTGGCTGCCGGGGCTGTTTATCTTTTGCTGCTCGTGGTCTTTTACCCGGTTCTGTATACTAGCATTGATGAAGCGTCCGCATTCAGCATGGCCTATGTGTTGCGTCACGGCACCATCTTCCCCGATCACACGCCGACGTTTCACAGCGCTGAGTTTTACCCTTCGCTCAGTCCACTCGGCGCGCATGGACGCATTTACCGATTTCCCATCGGGTTTCCCCTGCTGTTGTCTGCCCTTTCTTTTGCTGGCTGGCGGGCATTTTTCCTTGTCAATCCTTTGCTGCATCTCGTGGCGGCGGTTTGCTTTGCCGGAATTTTGCGCGCGAACCGTACTCCCTCCCGCTACGCCGTGCTGTATCTGCTGTTTCCCTGCTTTGCGCTATTTACACGGACCCTGTTCAGCGATGCATTTGCCGCGTCGCTGACAACAATTGCGCTTTATCTTCTGCTGTGCCGCCGTCCGGTTTTTGCCGGCCTGTGTCTCGGGTTTGCCTTGCTGTCGCGCAGTACTTCCCTCCTGGCGGCTGTTTTTCTGCTGGCCGCGCTGCTCATGGCGGACTGGAAAGGCCGCGCGCAGTGCCCTTTGTGGAAAGGGCAGGCAGTGCGCCTGGGCTTAGGCCTGCTGCCGTTTTTGGCGGTCAACTGGGTGTACAATTTTTACGCTTTTGGCAGCCCGTTTCAAAGCGCATATTCGGCCCGCGCTTTGTCCTGGCACGGGCTGGCGGAAAGCGGGCCACATTATGTTCTGGCCCTGCTGCTGATCTACCCCGGCATGCTGCTCGCTCCCTTTGTTTACCGCGGCGCTTTTTGGAAAGAAGGGCTGGCGGCGACGACCCTGGTCGTTCTGGTGGCGGCGTCATACAATGAATCAACATTTGGAAACAGTGCCCTGCAAACGCTGCTCAGTACGCCGCGACAGGTGCTGCCGGTCATGCCGTTTTATTTGCTTGCGTTTTGCGATGTGTTATATTCATTTGTGCGAGCAAAACGGCTTGCGCTGCCGAAGCTGGAAGCGGCCATTGGCATTGGGCTGGTTGTTGCTGCATCCGCGATTGCGTTTCAGCATCAAAAGTATCTAAAGTCGCTGCAGGCGATCCATGTGGAAATTCAGAACAACTTGCCTCCGCACAGTATTGTTTATGCCAACAAAGACGTTTACAAGCTTTACCAGCCTATTTGGGATCCCAATATCTGCCGTGAATTGCCTGACATCAACGCCGCCCAGTGCCAGGCCGACCTGCAAAATGGGCCCGTATTTGTGGTGCTGTCTGCGCGTTCGCGCGGCTTTGCCGGGGAAGACTCGGTCAATGCGGGAATTGTTAAAGATGTGCAATCGCGTTTTCTGCTTGCGCCGGAGCGTGTTTCTTCGGGAAGCCAGGTACAGTATTACCAAGTGCTGGGTTTGAAAAACCGACACGGATAGGGGATTGTCACTGTTGCGCGTGCTGTTTTTGGATGATGCGGTTTTCGCGGACTTGCCGGGCGGATCGCGGATGATGGCCTGGAAGCTGGCACAGGGCTTGGTGCAGCAGGGGCATGAAGTCACGCTTCTTGTGCCGCATCATCGCCCGGACACACCGGATGAAGAGTGGGTGGACGGGATTCAAATTGTCCGCTATCGTGGTGCGGGCAAGGCGTTTGAGTTTGTGCGTCAGGGCTGGAAAGCATGCGCGCGCTTGTGGGATCAGGGCGCTTATGATATTGTGCACACTCATTTTGCTTATGCTGCGCTCGGTCCCGCCCAGATTATTCCCCCGAATACCGTGCATGTCCGCTCGTTTCATGGCCCGTGGGACGAAGAAGGCTGGGTGGAAGACAGCGCGAAACTGCGGCAGCATCACTCCGATCCCCTGTGGAAACGGCTCCTGCGCGCCGTGCGCAATCGCGTGGTGCGCGTTTTGCGCCACCAAATCGAAGCGCGCAGCCTGCGCCGCAGCCACGCCGTTGTTGTGCTCAGTGAACATTTTCGCCGGGAAGTGGGCGCGTATGGGAAAATCCACGCGCCCATTGTCAAAATTCCTGGCGGGGTCGACCTGGCCCGCTTTGCGCCCGCTGATGACCCGCAGGCCGTGCGGGAGCAGTTGGCATTACCTCAAGGCCCCTGTATCCTGCTGTCCGTGCGCCGCCTGACGCCCCGCATGGGGCTGGATCACTTAATTGATGCCATGCCTGCCGTGCTGGCGCAGTATCCGCATACATTGCTGCTGATCGGAGGGGCCGGCCCTGAGCACGCGCATTTGGCCGAACAGATTGCGCATTTGGGCCTGCAAAACTCGGTTTCGCTGCTTGGCTTTATCCCGCACGATCAGCTGCCTTTGTATTATCAGGCCGCGGATGCGTTTGTGCTGCCGACCGTGACTTTGGAAGGCTTTGGCCTGGTGACTGTGGAAAGCTTGTCGTGCGGGACGCCTGTTATCGGCACCCCGGTTGGCGCGACGCCTGAAATCCTGCAAGCCTTGGAGCCGCGCCTGCTGGCTCAAAGCGCCGCCCCGGACGCCCTGGCAAAAGCGATCCTGTCTTTTTTCGCGGACGACTGGGGCAAAACCCTGACTCCCGCCCGGCTGCACGAATTTGTGCGGGAGCGCTACTCCTGGGACAAGCATGTGCAGGAAACATTGGCTTTATATCAAACGCTTCACACCACGGCTTCGGCCCGGCCCGAGTAGCGCCGGCATTGTCTTTGGCATGGTTCTTGCTTCTCTGTTTGATAAGCCTCAAAATTCCTGCTAATGGGAATGTGCCCTCGCTGCTGCCTTGTTGCCAGGGCGTGGCGAGCACGAACCGACGACGGAACGATTTGTTCCGTCGTTGCTCAGGGCTTGGTACGCCGGGGAAGCGACATGGCAATGCCGGGGAACCCCCAATCCAAACAGGCACGCCTGGTAGGATCACGGGAATGTGCTTGACGAGATTGCGCTTGACCCTAATCTGTGTTATGATAATTACGCAGCATCCAAAAAGCCGGGACATACCTATCATGCTAAATTCTGCCACACGCACCATTCTTTACCTGGACCATACGGCGAAAATCAGCGGCGGCGAGATTGCTCTTCTTAATCTCATTAAAGCCCTGGACCGCACGCGCTATACCCCTGTTGTCGTGCTGGCATCGGGGGGCGCGCTGGCCGAGAAGCTGGAACAGGACGGCGTGGAAACCCATGTTATTCCTCTGCCATTGTCCGTCGTCAATACCCGCAAAGACAGCATGGGTTTGAACTCGCTCACCCGGCTCCGGCAGGCATGGCTGTGCGTTTGCTACGCTGTCAAGCTGGCAAAGTGGGCGCGAGCGCGCAAAGTCGACTTGATCCACACCAATTCTTTGAAAGCCGACTTGTACGGCGGGCTGGCCGCCCGTCTGGCCCGCATCCCCGTGCTCTGGCATGTGCGTGATCGTATTGCCGATGGCTACCTGCCGGCCCCGGTCGCCGCCGCCTTTCGCTGGATGGCCCGGACTGTTCCCCAGGCCGTTGTCGCCAACTCGGAAAGCACGCTGCGCTGCCTTGATGTGTCCCGCGAGCGCGCCGCAGTCATACATGGCGGCGTTTCGGACAGCGCGTTTTCCCGCCAGATGCACGTTGTCCACGACGGCTTTGACCCGGAGCAGTTCAAGAACATGCTGGCGGCGGCATCGTCTTTCCCCGAACGGCCTATTGTGGCCCTGGTCGGGCGCATTTCGCCGTGGAAAGGCCAGCATATCTTTCTGGACGCGGCGGCTCGGGTGCGCGAAACATTTCCCCAAGTGCGCTTTTGGATTGTCGGCTCCGCGTTGTTTGGGGAGCACGAGTACGAGCGCAGCCTGCATGAAACTGTCGCAATGCACAAATTGGAAGGCACGGTCGAGTTTTTAGGCTTTCAGGAAGACATCCCGCACATTCTAGAGCAGGCGGACCTTGTCGTGCACGCCAGCACATTAGGCGAACCGTTCGGGCAGGTCGTCATTGAAGGCATGGCAGCGGGCAAGCCGGTGATCGCGACCGACGGCGGCGCGCTGCCTGAGATTATCCAAAGCGGCAAAACCGGCCTGCTGGTGCCGATGGGCGATGCCCCGGCCATGGCGGAAGCGGTCAAAGAACTGCTGTCAAGCCCTGCCCGCGCCCGCGCCATGGGCATAGCGGGGCAGATGCACGCCCGGCAGCACTTTACCAACCGTCATGTCGCCCGCAACATCGAGCAGGTTTATGAAAAAGTGCTCGCCCGCCCCGGCGGTTTTCCCGCCCGTGGCCTGCCTGCCCTATCCGCGCCGCGCCGCGAAGTCCGTCCTGACGAGCTTTCCGTGACCGCGAAGGCATCCGGCCAATAATGCGCGGCATTTGCATACAAACCCGCAAGGCGGCCGCATGAAGACGGCTCTTGTCCATGATGATCTGGTGCAGTCCGGCGGTGCCGAGCGTGTCGCCGCCGTTTTCCATGCCTTGTACCCGAAGGCGCCGCTGTATACGGCTATCTACGACCCGCGCACCACGCTGCCTGCGTTTGCCGATGCCGACATCCGCACGTCGTTTTTGCAGCGCTCACCTATCGCCAGCCGCCGGCTGCACAAGCTGGCCCTGCCGTATTTCCCGTCTGCGTTTGAAGAGTTTGACTTTACGGGCTATGACCTTGTGCTGTCCAGTTCCAGCCGCTTTGCCAAGGGTGTGATTACCGGGCCGGAAACCTGTCATATCTGCTACTGCCACACGCCCGCCCGCTTTGTGTGGCGTCCCCATGACTACCTCAAGCAAAGCCGCTCCGCCCGCCTGCTGTCTCCCCTCATGCGCGGCATGATGAGCCGTCTGCGTGCCTGGGATCTGGAAAGCGCGCAGCGCGTGGATTATTTCCTGGCGAATTCTTACAATGTCGCCCGGCGCATCCGCAAATACTACCGGCGCGACTCTACTGTCATCTACCCGCCTGTGGAAACGAGTCGTTATCATCTCGCCCCGGCTGCGGAAGTCGGCAGCCATTTTTTGGTGGTGTCGCGGCTGATCGGCTATAAGCGTGTCGACCTGGTTGTGGATGCGTGTAACCGCTTGGGCGCGTCTTTGCGCATTGTGGGCGACGGCCCCGAACTGGCCGACCTGCAAAAGAAAGCCGGGCCGACCATCCGGTTTATGGGCCGCCTGTCCGACAGCGAAGTGGCGGATGAATATGCCCGCTGCCGCGCCCTGGTCTTTGCGGGCGAAGAAGATTTCGGTTTGACACCCTTGGAAGCCATGGCATCAGGGCGGCCCGTGGTCGCTTATGGGGCGGGCGGCGCGCTGGAGTCGGTGGTGGAAGGCAAGACCGGCCTGTTTTTCCCCGAGCAGACCACCGATTCGCTTGCTGCCGCCCTCCTTGCCGCGCAGCAAATGACCTTTGACCCGGACACCTTGCGCGCCCATGCCCTGCGCTTTGACCTTGTCGTCTTTCAGCGGCGTCTGCGGGAGTTTGTCGCCATTGCCATGGCCGAGCAGCGTCAAGCCAACATGCCCAGCAGCCTGATGCCCCGCGCCAACCCCCTTGATGCGCTCGATCCCACCTTGTCGCGCGAACGGGATACGCCGCTGTAAGGGCCGCTTTTTGTTTGCGTTCCTTCACGCCAGCCGCCTCCATGTTTTTTCTGCGTCATGTCCCGACACGCTTTTCTTTGGCCCATGTCACGCGCCTGGACGGCTTTTGGCGCAAAGGACGCGGCGTGCTTGGTCTGCGCACGCTCGGGCCGGGCGAGGGGGTCTGGCTGCCGCAGGTCGCCTCTGTCCACACCCTGTTTGTGGCGTTTCCCCTGGACTTGCTGTTTTTGGACAAAGACCTGCGCACGCTGGCTGCCTGCCCTGCCGTGCCGCCCGGACGGCTTTGGGCCGGGGCGCGGGGCGCGCATCATACTTTGGAACTGGGAGCCGGAACACTGGCACGTCTGCCTCGCGCAGTTGAAGTCGGCGATTTATGGGAATTATACGCTGAATAAGTGCGCGCGGGCGCAGAAATCTCACTTTTAATTTATCCCGCGCACACGCAAGGAGAACCATTCAATGCAGTATCGACCTTTGGGACGAACCAAAATAGAGATCAGCGCCATTCTCTTCGGCGGCTGGCAGTCTGGCAAAGACCAATGGGTAGGCGTGGACGATGACCAGACCGTGGCCGCCCACCGCGCCGCTTTTGACAGCGGCGTCACCACTTTCGACACCGCCGAAGCGTATGGCAACGGCCACAGCGAACAGATATTGGGCAAAGCCCTGGGCGACAAGCGCGACCAGATTGTGATTGCCACCAAAGTCTGGGCGGCCAACTTGAAACCCGAGCTGGTTGTGGAAGCCTGCGAGCGCTCGCTGCAAAACCTGGGCACCGACCGCATCGACCTGTACCAGATCCACTGGCCCTCAGGGTCGTTTGGGTCGGATGCTGTCCCCGTCGCTGAAACGCTGGGGGCTATGACAAGCCTAAAAGAGCAGGGCAAGATCCGCGCCATTGGCGTGTCCAATTTCAGCCGCGCGCAGCTGGAAGAAGCCGTCGCAGTCACCCGCATCGACAGCATTCAGCCGCCGTATTCGCTCTTGTGGCGTCAGATTGAAGACGAAGCGGGGGCGTATTGCGCGCAGAACAAAATCAGCATTCTCGCTTATTCGCCTCTCGCGCAGGGCCTGCTGACCGGCAAGTTCGAGCGCGGCCACACATTCGACGCCGAAGATAATCGCTCGAAAAACAAATTGTTTCAAGGCGAAACCTACGAGCGTGCCCAGAACGCTCTGGACAAGCTGCGCCCGCTGGCCGACAAATACGGTGTTTCGGTGGGCAACCTGTCCCTCGCCTGGCTGATCGCCCAGCCGCAGACATCGGCCATTGTCGGCGCGCGCAACAGCCGGCAGGCCACTCAAAATGCCCTTGCGGGCGACGTGGAAATCGACGATGACGACTTGGCCGCTATTGACGAGATCGGGCGCACCGTCACCGACCGCCTGGACAAAAACCCCGTCATGTGGAACTGGGGCGGGTAGGGACGCAGACCTGCGGCCCTGCTGATTGCGTTTTTGAGTTCTTGCCGTCAAAGAGGCGAGGCCGATGCACCGGCCCCGCCCCCTTTTTCCGCGTGTATGGGTTTTAAGCCACGGGCTTGCGCTTGCGTGCGTTGAATATCAGCGTCCCCAGACCGAGCGCTCCCAGGCCGAGCGCGGCGGTTTGGGACGGCTCGGGTGCGGGTGCGACGACTAAGTTATAGCCTACTGTCGTTATGTAATTGATAGCCCCGTTCCCCTGCTCGTCTATTGAAAAGGACGTAAAATCGTTGGGGTATGTGTAAGTGCCGAAGGGTGTATTTGTTGAGCTGGAAATCGAAAAACAAAGGCCCAGTGTAGCTTTCCCCTGGTGCATAGGAGATTGGAAGCGTCGCAAACGCGCCCGAAAACCCGCTGTTGTTAGGGTAGCCGAGGGCGTAGCCGAGAAATGTGTTGGGGTCGGCCGGCTGGGCCACGGTGCCGGTATTGGTCACCGTGCCGGAAAAACTGGCGGTTTGTCCCGGCTGAATGATTTGGGTCGGGTTGTCCAGGATGATTGTAAAAGGCGAAACGGTTTGCTGGGCACCGGCAGGCAGGGCGAGGGCAAATGCGGCCAATGTCGCAAGCCCTAGGATTGGCGCATGATTACGCGTCGTGTTCATGTTGAGTGCGTTCTTTCTGTGGAAAGGTCCGTAGCGGCTGTTTTGAGCGGGCTTTATCCTCCCTCTGGGTGCATCAACGGCGGATAACCGCTTCAAACTAAACAGTGTCACTGCAAGAAACATGCCAAGTGGCTGGGGAACTCGGCTGTTTTGCTTGAAAAAAGGGGCCGTTATTTACAGTCCTACCAAACTGCACCCCTCAACTTCTTTTGTTTGTGCGGCCAATCTTGCCCGCGCGCACTGCGTTGAACCGGTAATTGCTTGCACGTTTCTCCCCTGTTTCCAGCGCGCACCCAGGGCTTTGCACTCGCATTGCGAGCCTGTACCACTTGCATTGCGAGCCTGTACCACTTGCATTGCGAGCCTGTACCACTTGCATTGCGAGCCTGTACCACTTGCATTGCGAGCCTGTACCACTTGCATTGCGAGCCTGTACCGACGACGGAACGATTTGTTCCGTCGCTGCTGCGCGCTTGCACAGCGGGGGGAGCGACCGCGAAACGCGCTTGCGGTTCCGCCGCCTGTGCCGGGTTCCTCTTGACAAACACGGCCCCCTGTGCTACTCTTCGTTTACTTTGAGACGGCGCGTGGAGATGGAATGCGGATCAGCGAGGCGGGGGGCGAACTGGGCTGGATTGAGCGGGTGCGGGCGACCCACGCAGGCGCGGCGGGCAGCGGCCTTGCACTGCCCATTGGCGACGATGCCGCGATCCTGGATGTCCCGCCGGGGCGGCAGGTTGTCGTGACCACGGATATGCTGGTGGAAACCGTGCATTTTCGGCGGGATTGGAGCGACCCGTATTCTATCGGCTGGAAGGCCGCTGCTGTCAACCTGTCCGACATTGCGGCGATGGGGGCCGACCCGACGTTTGCATTTGTGTCGCTCGCTTTTGCGCCCGCCGAAACGACCGAAACGCTGGAGCGCTTGTACGACGGCCTGACCGACTGCCTGGGCCGCTACGGCGCGCGTCTGGCGGGCGGGGATACCAACGCTTCTCCGCATGGCCTGACGGTCAACGTGACGCAGATGGGCACGGTGACGGCGGGGCAGGCGTGGACACGCGCGGGCGCGCGGGTGGGGGACAGCATCCTTGTCACCGGCGCATTGGGCAATGCGCACGGCGGCCTGGCCCTGCTGCTGCGCGATGGACTGTCCCGCGCCGAAAAGTCCCATCCGGCCCTGGTCGGCGCGCATCGTCGTCCGCAGCCGCGTGTTGTCGCCGCCCGCGCGCTGGCTCCCTTGGGAAAAGTGCATGCGGCCATGGACATCAGCGACGGGCTGGCCGGGGACATCGCCAAGCTGTGCGCCGCAGCGGGCGTGGGCGCGCGCATTGACGCCGCTTCCGTCCCTATCAGCGACGACCTGCGGGCGGCTGCGGGCGCATTGGGGCAGGACGAGTTTTCCCTGGCGCTGATCGGCGGCGAAGACCTGGAATTGCTGCTGGTTGTTTCCCCCCATGATGCCGCGCAGGTGCGGTCCGCCGTGGAAGACACGGGCACTGCCTGCACCCTGGTCGGCGAGATTGTCAAAACCGGCCTGCGCTTTGTGGATAGGAACGGCGAAGACGTGCTGCCGCCCGGCGAACGCGGCTGGGACCATTTCGCCAGGTAACTTTCCATGCTCACAAGGCGAACCCACAGTGCGGACGAAACACGCGCCCTGGCCGAAAGGATAGGCCGTCAATTGCTTGCGGGCGATGTGCTGTGCCTGCGCGGCGACCTGGGCGCGGGCAAGACCACGTTCACCCAGGGGCTGGCGCGCGGCCTGGGCGTACCGGACAGCGAACCCGTCAACTCGCCCACGTTTATGCTGCTGGCCGAGCACCGGGCCGGGCGTGTGCCCCTGTTCCATTTTGACGTGTATCGCCTGGAAAACTCGCGCGGCTTGTACGACCTGGCGTTTGATGAATACCTGGACGCAGACGGCGTGGTGGTGATTGAATGGGCCGACCGCATTGCCGACGCCCTGCCGGACAATCGCCTGGACATCGACCTTGCCCCTGATGGAATGGACAGCCGCGCGATTACGTTCACGCCGCACGGGGCGCGCGCGGGGCAGATAGTAGAAGCATTAGCCCTATGACGTTTTTGGTGATGGATACGGCGGGGGCGATGTGCGTGCTGGCATTGGCCGACGAAGCCACGGGCATGGTCCGCAGCGTCAGCGTGTTTGAAGGCAGGCGCACCCTGTCCCGCCGCTTGATGGGGCAGGTGGATGCCCTGCTCGCGGGCGAAGGCTTGACGCTGGAAACCATCAGCGCGTTCGCGGTCGGCATCGGGCCCGGCTCATTTACCGGCGTCCGGGTGGGTGTCACTACCGCCCGCACATGGGCGCAGGTGACAGGAAAACCCCTGGTCGGCGTGGGCACATTGGATGCCTACGGCGGGGTGTGGGGCGCGAGCGAGCGGGAAACCACAGTCGTCCCTGTCCTGCCGTCGCGCCGCAATGAAGTGTATGCCGCGTTTTACCGTCAGGGCATGTGTGTGGAAGCCCCGTTTGCCATCTCCCCCGATGCCCTGATTATGCGCCTGAAAGCCTTGCCGGATGTGGTTGTCTGCGGCGAGCCGTCGCTGCTGCCCGCCTGGCAGGGCGCGGCGCTTTCGCAGTCGTGGACGCCGCCGGACGGCCTGGCGCGCCTGGCCGCCCGCCGCCTGGCCGCCCAGGACACGGACAATCCTCTGGCCTTGCTGCCTTGCTATGTCGTGCCGCCTAATATCAGCACGCCCAAAAACCCGCTTGTGGGTCTGCCTGGCCCCGCATTGGAGGGCAAGTAGTGCGCCCGCAGCCGGGCCGCTACCTGTCGTTTGATGCCGTGGCGGGCGAATACGACCAGACCCGCGTTATTCCCCCGGCTGTCGTGGGCGTCATTACTGGATTATGCGCATCCGCCGCGCGATTGGACGCGGGCGGCCTGTTTTTGGACGCCGGCATCGGCACGGGGCGCTTTGGCGTGCCTCTCGTCGCCAGGCATGCAGGGCAGATTGTCGGCGTCGATGTCAGCCTGCCGATGATGTGTCAAGCGCGCGCCAAAGTCATGCCCCACGTTCTGCCTCTTGTGCAGGCCGACTTGCAAAGCTTGCCGTTTCGCGCCCACTCGTTCCAGGGCATCCTTGCGGTGCATATCCTGCACCTGATGGAAGGGTGGAAATTAGTCCTGGACGAATTCCGGCGCGTGCTTGTCCCCCGCCGGGGCGTGCTGCTGCTGGGCACGGAGCAGGGCGGACGCTCTGTCATTGTGGATCATTATTACGCCCGCGCCCGCGCGCAGGGCCTGCTCACGCCCAGCCTGGGCGCGCCAAGCCATGACCGTATTCTGGCGCTTTTGCGGCGGGGTGGGGCACGGACGGAACCCCTGTCCGCGCCGGATTTGTCCTGGCAGCGCGAAGTGACGGTTGCGCAGACACTGGAAGCATTGTCCCGGCGCACTTATTCGCAGATGTGGCCGATCCCCGACGATGCCCACGCCGTGCTGATGCGCGATGCCGCCGACTTTGCCGCCCTGCATTTGGGCGGCCCCGCCCGCGTGGAAACGTTGGATACGCACTTTGCCCTGTCCGCCGTGCGCTGGCCGTGACCATGGTTTCCCCAGCCCATCGAGACGGCATGGTATAATACGCGCATGGCCCTGATCCCGACTGTGGGACGCAAGTCCCCGCCCATGCGTTTGCTGGTGGCGTTCCTCTACCTTATCCTCTCCGTGGGGGCCGTGACAATGGTCTACCCTTTTTTGATGATGCTGGGATTGAGCGTCGAATCGCAGTACGATCAAGTGTCGTTTGCTCTTGTCCCCCGCTATTTATATTCGCCTTCTGCCCTGTTTGGCAAGTACGCCGAAGACAAGTACAAAGCCGACATCGGCGCGATTGGCGATGCATACGGCGTGCCGTTCGCCAAATTGCAGGATGTCGGCCCGCCCCCTGCTTCCCTTGCGCTGTCGCCGTCCGCGTGGGATACATTCGCGTCGGGTCTGCCGCCGCGCATGAAAACGGCGGGCTTTGGCGGGGCGGGCGCGGCCTACAGCCCGAGTACGCTGCTGGATCGCTACCACGACTGGCTGCGCGCGCACTTCCACAACAACATTGCCGTCCTCAACAAGTCCTATACTGAAGAAGACGATACGTTCCTGACGGTCTTTCCTCCCTTCGAGCAGCCCGCCCGGCGTGCCTGGACACCCGCCCGCACAACAAAAAGCGATGATTGGGCTTTGTTCCAGCAGACCCTGCCTGCGCATTATTTTGTCCTGGTTGGGGCCGACCCTTTGTATCAGCGCTGGCTGAAAGAAGAAGCGTACACGTCCCTGCCCGCTCTCAACCATGCCTGGAGCACGGCACTGACAAGCTACGCGCCAATCACCCTGGCCCCGCAAAATACGGAGGGCAATGCCGCCCAGCGCAAGGATTGGGACACGTTCGTGCGCACCAAGATGCCGTTCCGCGCTATTCAAGTCGACCCGTCCGCGCTGCCCGCCTATCGTCGTTTTTTGGCGGGCAAATATGGGGCCAGTATTGCCCGGTACAACGCAAGCTATCAAGCGTCCCTGGGCTCTTTTGACCAGGTTTTACTGCCCGGCCCCGACGTGCTGCCCGCATCCGGCCCCGCACTGCTGGACTGGCTGGACTTTCTCAAATCCTCCGTTCCTGCCGTATCCCTGTCCGTAGATACGCCGGAAACGCGCTGGCGGGCGGCGCATCCGTCCCCCTTGTCGTTTGCGCAGGCCGTGTATGTTTCGGATTGGGACTACGCTTCTACGCACCAAGCCGAGCTGCGCGAAAGCTTTTTGACCCGCAATTATTCTCTTGTCCTGCAATATATTGTGCTGCATGGCCGGGCTATCTTCACCACGGTTGTGTATTGCGCCCTGTCTATTTTAACCGCTCTGATTGTCAACCCCCTGTGCGCGTATGCCCTGTCTCGCTACAATTTGTCTTATGGCAACGCCGTTTTGCTGTTTCTGCTCACGACTATGGCTTTTCCCGCCGAAGTAGCCCTTATCCCCAGCTTTCTGCTGCTCAAGCAGCTTAATTTACTCAATACGTTCTGGGCACTGATCCTGCCCGGCGCGGCCAGCGGGTTTTCCATCTTTTTGCTCAAGGGATTTTTTGACAGCCTGCCGAAAGAGCTTTACGAGGCCGGGACATTGGACGGCGCGAGCGAATTGACTATGTTCCGCGCCATCACTTTGCCGCTGTCCCGGCCTATCTTCGCCGTGCTTGCCCTGGGCGCATTTTCCAGCGCGTATGGCGCGTTTTTGTTTGCCATGCTGACGTGCCAGGACAAGCACATGTGGACTTTGATGGTCTGGCTGTATGAATTGCAGACGGGGGGCGCGCCTCAGTATGTGGTCATGGCGGGCCTGGCTTTGGCTGCCGTGCCCACATTGCTTGTGTTTATTTTGGCGCAGAATACCATTATGAAGGGTATCATTCTGCCGAGCTATAAATAGCCTGCGACCAATATTATCGCTCTGGAAACGACCTACTTGTCCATGCTTTCCCCCCACGCGCCTTTTTCCGATGACAGTTCTTTTGATGCCCTGCGCGCCGAGCGTCAGGCGCAGTTCGGCGTGAGTATCGCCTATGTCAAAGCCCAGGTCGGGCCGGGCGCGGATTATGCCAACGAGGCTGCCCGCGCCGTTCTGTCCCCGCAGGGCGGCTGGTATCAACTGGCCGACATGCCGGAAGAGTTTGCCGGCGCGACCGGCGCGGGTGTTTCCCACCGCCTGCTGCCCCATGGCGAAATCTTAGACACGCTGGCGCGCTGGACGGCGCTTCTTGATATTGTCGCCCATGGTGATGCGCCCTTGCGCAAATTCTCGCTGTATGCCTTGTACGAAGGCGGCAGCCTGCGCGACAGTCGCGGCGTTTTTGTGCTGGACTGGGCGCAGGGTCATCCCCTTTTCACCTTCGGCACATGGCAGCCCGGCAGCGTGCCCCGCTTTTTGAAGATCTGTGTTCATGCCGAGGATGACGCAGCCATGGCTCCGCAGTTCGGCCTGCCCCTGCGCGGCGTGCAGTTTTTTCTTGTTCCCAGCCACACGGACAATGGCGGCGTTCTTCTCGCCACCCTGGCCCCGTCTCCTCAAAGCGCCGACCTGAGCACGCGCCCCGCGTCTTCGGTAATCCACTAAAAGCTAACAATGGCGCTTGCCCTGGCGCGGCGTTTCTGTCCCGGACTGCCCCCACCCGGCATCGGAATGTCCCCCTTTCCCGCCCCGCCGGACACGCCAGTGCTGACCAATGCAGGAGAGGGGGCTGGGGGGTGAGGGCTGTCTTTTCTTCTGCTTTCCCCTGGCGTACCCAGCCCGTGCCAAGCGATGAGCAACGACGGAACAAATCGTTCCGTCGTCGGTAGGCGCTGGAAGCGAAGGGGAAACGCCGAAACTACGCGTACGGAACAGGGGCAAAGGGCGCGCTAGGCGAGGGGAATTTGGGCGTCCGAAAGCTTTTGACGGATGTGGGCGCGCAGGGCATCCTGGGCGGCGGTGAGCTTGGCGGGGGCATTGACCGGGCAGGACACGCGCAGGGACAGGCGCGCGCCGTCCATGGCCCCCAGGCCCTGCACGGCAGGCGGAGCATCGAAGCCCAAGTTGGGCTGAGACTTCACGATGTCCTGGCCTACGCTGTTGATAATTTGGGTGGCCTGGGCGATGTCGCTCGCAGGGGCGATGCCGATGTCTAAGGCGGCGGCGACTATGCCCCGGCTCTGGTTGCACACCTGGCCGATGTCGCCGTTTGCCAGGGTGTACAAGCGTCCGGCATCGTCGCGAAGCTGCGTGGTGCGCATGCCGACCTGCTCTACCGTCCCGGTCACGGCGTTGATGGTGACATAGTCGCCCACGGCGTATTGGTTTTCCAGCAGGATAAAAAAGCCGGAAATGACATCTTTGACCAGCTTTTGCGCGCCAAAGCCGACCGCCAGCCCCGCCACGCTGGCCGTGGTCAGCAGCGGCACGGGGTCCAGGTGAAACGCGCGCAGCAGCATAATGCCGAACACAAACGTCAGGGCGTAGCCGATCATGCTGTTGAGCAGCCCGGCCAGAGTTTTGATACGGGCGGCGCTTGCGGTATCCACGGCTTCGCCGCCGCGCGCAATAATCGGCAGGACGATTTTGTCTACGATCTTGCGGAGCGCAAAGCGCAGCAGCAAATAAAGGACAACAATCTTGCCGACCTGGGCAAGCACGGCCAGCGACGTTTCACCGTCCCAAAAAGCGCGGTCAAACGGGGTAGGGCCGGTGGCGGGGTGAGAAGGAGGGGGAAGGGGCATAGTGATTGCCATTGTAGCACGCGGGGGCAAGAAAAGCCTCCCGCCGCAAGTTTGGGGAGCAAGATCAGCCGCGCCGACCTTCGATGGCGCGCAGCATGCGCCATGCGACTACTGCCACGGCGGCGATGACAACCGCGCCCTGCATGAGCTGGGGCAGAAACGTGAAGATTTGCAGGCACAGCAGCACCACGCCGAGCATGACGACGCTTTCCAAAGTGGCCTGCCGCACAGTGCGGTCACGCAGCGCATCCCGGAACGAGTCGTAGGCGATAGTTTCGCCGCAGGCTTCGCAGGCGCGGGCGGAGGGGGAATTGGACGTGCCGCAGCGCCGGCAGAAATACAGCTCGCTTTGGGGGGAATGGAGGGGCTGACGACCTTCCATGCGGGCACGTCGCTCGCGGTCGATGCCGCGCAATTTGGCCCGCGCGCTGCCGTCAAGGAACTGGTCTGCTCCGGCTTCCAGGGCGCCGTGGTAGGCGGCCTCGGCTTCGTCCAGGCGCTCGGCGGCGCGCAGGGAGTCGCCCAGGGCTTCATGCGCGCCGATATTTTGCGGGTCGCGCTCGATCAATCGGCGCAGAGCCTCGCGGTGGGCTTCGTCGCGCAAAAGCTGACGTTGCGTTATCTCGCCGCGCGCCCACAGCCCGCCCGCGATGACAATTCCAAGAACAAGCAGCGTAATAAGCATTCCGCGCGCCTCCCGGTTTAGTATAACAGAAAAGCGCCGGCGCGAGGTCAGCCTTTCTTAATAATAGGCCGTGTCTTCGCCGTCTAAGTACCCAATGTCGTAAATCAAATCGTTCTTTATAACGTTTCCTTTCAGGCCGCTTGCAGCAAGCTTTGCATGGCGAGCAGGTTGGCGGCAACGCCCGGTTCCTGCAAGTCGATCTGGGCGGCGCGCAGGATCTGCGCGAGGGCCTGATCGTGCCGCCCGTCCTGCCAGGCAATCACGGCGAGGTTGCTGCGCATTTGTGCGCTTTCCGCACCCACGGCGCAGGCGGCATCAAAAACCTGTTCGGCGTCGGCGGGTCGTCCCTGCGCATGCAGCGTCTTGCCCCAGATGTTGTACGCGCCCGCGTGCCGGGGCGCAAACGTGGTCAGCGAGCGCATCTGCGCGATCCGCAGCCAGGGCTCGTCGCCAAACGCGCGGTGGATGTCGCAGAATAAATCAAAGGCACAGGGAACGCTTGCCGAGTCAGCGGGGGCATCGGGGAACAGGGCATGTGTCCAGTGCAGCGCGGTCAAAGTCGCGAGCAAAGTCGCGTCACTGCTGTCCCGGCCCGGCACATCGCTGACAGCCGATGCCATGCGGTGCAGCGCGGCCTCTAAGTTGCCGCCCGCCATGTCGGACTGCGCGCGCGCCAGAACAGCCTGGGCCTCGGGTGGGGCCTGCGCCCGGAGTGCGTCAAAGCCGCCTCCCGCTTCCCTGCGGCGCGGCGGGGCCGGATAGCCAAAGTGGCGCAAGGCGCATCCCGCAAGCCCACCAAAGCGCGCGTGCTGCGGCGTGGAAAGCCGCTCCGCGCCGTCGCCCCGCGCCCCGCGTCCTGGATAAGAAGCGATAGCTCCCCGGTCACGGGCTGCCTGCGCCAAAGTCGCCTGCGTGCGCTCAAAGGTGGACACGGCGACCGCCTGCGCAATGTCCGATTCGTCCCGCGCGACACCGAGAAAGCCCAGCACACGCGTCACTTCCCGCGCCGTATCCGCCCGCAGGTTTTCATAGCGCACAAGGAGCAAAGGGCGCAAGGGGGCAAGGGCATCCCAAAGCAGGGCGCGTACGGCCCACGCTTCCGGCGGCGGCAGATGGAAAGGGCCGTCGCCCGCACGGGATAGGAAATCATCCAGCGTGGGCGCTTCCGCAGCACCGCGTTCCCAAGCACCGCGTTCCCACTGGCCCCAAAACGCATCGCGCGGGTCGCGCAGCAGCACAACCGTGGGGCTGCCGGCGGCGGCCAGCGCCGTTATGTCGTTATCGTCCACGCACACTTCCAGAGCGTCTGGGAACCCAAACACGGTGCGCCTATGCACGGCGGGCAGAACGCCGCGCAGGTGGCGGAACGCGTGCGGGGTTAGCTGCCAGCCGCCCTCGCACGGCTGCCAGGCATGCGCGCACCCCGCTGGCGTGAGGGGAATATTGAGTTCCAGCAAAAGATTGGACAGCCAGCCCACGCCGCTGTTGTGCCCGGCGAGGGCCAGATGCGCCTGCCGTGTTGATAAAGGTTGTTCGCTCATGCGGTTGTGTGCGGTATTCCGCCGCAAGCGGGTTTATGGCCGTGATATGGACGGAGTGACCAGGCCAGACTTTGCCAAGCTTTGTCAGCGGCCCCGACATCTAAAATAGATACTGCCTGCTCCCCAAGCGTTTGCAGACAGTCAGTGACATATCCTTGCAGCGGCTGCTCCGGGTTGAGGCATGCCGCAAGGTCTTGAGGTCAGAGCCAGCCTTGGGTACTGAAATAATGGCCCCAGAAATTCAGTTCGTGCTGTCTGCCTTCCTGCCATTGTGCGGAAGGGTGTGCAAGATCTGCAATCATCGTATGCGTGATCCTTTAGTGGGTGATCCTTTAGTGGGTGATCCTTTAGTGGGTGATCCTTTAGTGGGTGATCCTTTAGTGGGTGATCCTTTAGTGGGTGATCCTTTAGTGGGTGATCCTTTAGTGGGTGATCTTTTTGAGGCGCAGATATGCTTAGGCGCGTGTACTGGAACTTGCCGTCAAGATTTCCGGTCCATAAAACGCGAAGCGTCCGGTGGGGGAGCTTCGGCGCGAACGCCGCCCGGTGACTGGTAGGCAAAGCGGGCACGGCCTAGGCGCCCGATTTCCGTGAGCTGGCGCATGATGCGTCCTGTTTTGCGGTACAGCAGGCGCTGGGCGCTTTTGTCGGCATCCTGGATGTGCAGAATGACATTGACCAGGGTGCTGTCGGACGCGACCAGGGAGCCGGCATCCTGGAACGATGCGATAATGGTGTTTTTGGCGGCAAGAATATGGTCGAACGCGTTCATGTCATCGGCTTCCAGGGCGCGGATCTGCTCCAGGGAAAGCTGCAATAAAAAGTCGAACTTTTCGCGGTCACCGCTGATGCCGGCAAGGGACATGGGGAAATCTCCACATTAATCAAACAGTTAACAAAGAACGATCGGAAGACGCGCTGGGTGTGGACGCGAGAGATGTTTGCCCTTTGCCGGCCTGGCAAATGCGATCCACTTCGATCCAAGCTTCGCGCATCTCACGCAGGGCATCAATCGCCTGCTGCACTTTTTCCGGTTTGTCGTGGATGTTGGCATCGGTCAGGGCATCGTACAAAGCGATGTAGCACGTGTCTAGGTCATGGGCGACCGCGCCGCCCTGGGCGAAGTCCAGCGTATCGCGCAGGTGGGCGATAATAGCCTGCGCGCGTCCGATCAGGCGGGTCTGGGCATCGTAGCGGCGGGCATGCATTTCGGGCAGGGCGGAAGAAAGAAAGCGGATCACGCCGTCATACAGCATGACGACAAGGCGGGTGGGCGTGGCTGTTTCAATCGTGGTTTGACGATACTGGGCATAAGGGTTGCTCATCGCGTGTGTGTTTCTCCTGGATGGTGGCTGGGAAAAAGAGTGATTTACGAGTTACTTCTTGGCGCCGACGCCGGTGGATGCGGTGCTGCCGATCTGGGCGGCAAACGCGCTGCCCTGCGCCTGCAACTGGCTGACGCGGGTTTCCATGGCGCTGAAGGTCTGGCGCAGATAATCCGTGTAGGTGCTGATCTGGTCTTGAAGCTTGGTAATCTGGGCCTGGGTATCGGAGATCTGCGAGTTGAGGCTGTTTTCCGCGCCGATAATCGCGCCCTGTGTAGGGTCTAAAATCTGGGTCAGGGCCGTGCCCAATCCGTCGGCAACGCCGTGGACAAGGGACACATGGCCGAACGATGCCGAGTGCGTGGAAGCGTTGTAACTGGGCGCGGCGGCGATGTCGGCGGGCGATGCGCTGACCAGCAAAGAAAGTCCTTGCGTGGTGGCGTTGCCTGCCGAGCCGGTGAGGGTGCGTCCTTTGCCCACGGCTGTTTCGCCGTTGATCGTGCCCGCTACGTCCGTGCCGTCGGTGACTGTCGTGCTGCCGGTTGTGCCGTCCCCGATGCCCGAGTTGCTGCTGCTGGCGGCGAGGTTTGACAGCACGGAAAATCCGTTGCCTGCCCCGTAGGTTTGCGCGGACAATTGCAGCTTGCCGCTCGCGCTGTCCACCGATGCGTAGATTTTGCCGTTCAGCTGGCTGTTGCTGTTGATCTGGTTGACCGTGTCTTGCAGCGTATTGCCGGTCGTCAGGGTCAGGCTGACCGGAGAAGTAAACAGTGTTCCGCCGAAAGTCAGGGTTTCCGGCGCGCCCGTATTGGCCGATGTTTGGGCGACTGAGGCCGTGCCCGACGCCTGGGTGGCTGCCTGGGTGAGCTGGACAGCGTAGCCGGACCCCGCCGTGGCGACGGTTTTGTTGGTCGCGCTGACAAATGTTACGGACGCATTGTCTGACTGCCCGGTCTGGCCGAACAAGTTGGCGACTTTGGTAGGGTCATTTTGCAGGGCATTGGTCAGGGTGCTGGTGTTGACTTGAAGTTTGCCCGTGCTGTCATACGTAATCCCAATGTCTTCCAATGTGGTGTTGCCCGACACCGCGCTCAGGGTCTGGCTCAGCGTGTTCTGAATGGACGCGATTGTGGAGTCGCCAAACAAGGGGTTTGTGCCAGATGCCGTGCCGTCGGCTGTGGTAGATGAAGGCGTGAACTGGTTTTGCAGCGTCACGAAGTCCTGGATGCCGTTGTACGCGTTGACAAAGCTGGTGACGGCGGCGACCGTGCTGTCGGTGTTTTGGGCGACGCTCAGGGTGCTGGTCGCAGGCGCGGCGGCTGATCCGGACAGCAGCTTGATGGTGCTGCTTGGAATGGCATCGCTGATGATGTTGGATGCGCGCGTCAGGTCCAGGCCGTCCAAATTAAACTTGGCATCTTTGGCCGTGGAAATGACATTGGTGTAGCCCTGCTGCACGACGCCCAGGGTGGCGAGGATCTGCTGCGAGTCGCCGAACGTGGGGGCGACGGCATTGCCGCTTGCGTCTTTGTTGCTGCTGACGATCTGCAACTGCTGCTTGCTGCCCGCGTTCACCGTGCCGTTGGCATCCGGCACGGCGACCACCTGCGCCGACACGCCCGCGATTTGAGCCCCGTTGATTTTGTTGGCAATGGTGGAAAGCGAGTCTGTGTTCAGGTCAATATCGACATTGGTGTTGTTGATGGAAACCTGGCTGTGGGCGGGCGGGGGCGTGGCGGGCAGGCCCAGCACATTGGCGATAGTCTGGGTCGCGCTGCTTAGGGCCAGCGAGGCGGCTCCGGTTTGGCCCGCACCCGGCGTTGTGGTTTGACGAATAGCGCTTGCGCCTGAAACGACGCCCAATTTGGCAAGAACGGTGCCCGCGCCGCTGTCGGCGGCGGAAAACGCATTGGCTGCGCCGGTTGCGCCGCCGGTCAAGGTCAGGCGAAAGTCACCGCTGCTGACGGCCACCACATTGGCACTCACCCCGGCCCCGGCGGCGTTGATTTTGACGGCGATGTCGCCCAATGTGTCGCTGGCCGTAGTCGTGATACTTTTGCCGTTGAGATTGAATGTGCCCGCCAGGCCCAGCGCGATGCTGCCGCTGCTTTGGCTGGTGGAAACGACTTTTTGCGCCTGCGCGAGTTGGTTGACAGTAAGCGAGTGGTCGCTGATTGTCGCACCGGCATTGGCCGTGAAAGACGCCGCCAGCGTGTTGGTGCTGGTGCCCGACACGCTTTTGAACGTGCCGGCCTGGGTCAGGACATTGGTGGCCGTTTGCAGCGACGACAGGCGGCTGTTGAGGTCCTGCCAGGCGGTGAGGCTGTCGGTGTAGCCGGTTTCGGTGTTTTGCAGGCCCTTAATGGGCGCCTGCGCAACAGTCTGCAATTGCGTGATGATGCCTGCCGTGTCGATGCCTGAGGAAAGGCCGGAAAACGTAGCAACAGGGGCGGAGGACATGGGTTTGGTTTCCTTTCAGCAAGAGGCGTGGGGCATCAGCCCACACTGCACCTTCTCGCGCCAAAAAGTTGTCTGGCTTTATTCTCGGCGCATGGGTCATAAATCTTCAGGGCAAACAACGGGCGGCCAAAGAAAAAGAGAGGGGCGGCCAGAAAAAAAGCGAGGCGGATTGTGTCCGCCTCGCCTGCACGATGGCCCCGATGGGTTTTGCCCGTCGGGGCGCTCAATACAAGGGGCCAAAGACCCCTAAAGTTTAGCCCAACAGCTTCAGGATGGCCTGCGGAGCGGAGTTGGCCTGCGCCAGCGCGGATGTGCCTGCCTGCACCAGGATTTGGTTCTTGGTGAAGTTGACAATCTCGCTGGACAGGTCGGTGTCGCGGATGGTGCTTTCCGAAGCATCCGTGTTTTGCTTGGCGACTGCCAGGCTGCGCACGTTGCTTTCCAGCTCGTTGCTCTGCACCGCGCCCAAATTAGCGCGGGTGGTGGAAACATCCTTGATTGCCTGATCGACAACGGCCAGCGCCTGCTGCGCCCCGTTGCCGGTGGTGTCCGTCACGTCGATGCCTGTGGAGCCGGTAGCAAGATCCGCCAAGCTGTGCGCCGCCGCAAACGTGCTCGCTGTGCCGCCGACGCCCGTATAGGAGGCGCCTGCTGTTTCTTTGCCCAGGTTGATGGAGCGCGAATCGTTGACAGCCACGTTGACTGTCTGGCCGTTGTTGGAGCCAATCTGGAAGACCAGGTTGTTGGCGGAATTGGCTGTTGTCTCGGAGCCGGTTCCGCTGCCGACCAGCAGATTCTTGTTGTTGAACTGCGTGGTCTTGGCGATGCGGTCAATGCTGTCAACGGCCTGGCCGATGGCGGCTTTGTCCGCGGCTTCCGCCGTGGGGTCGTTGACGCCGACGTTGGCGGCGTGCACGACAAGCTGACGAATGTTGATCAAGAGTGAATGCACTTCGTTGAGTGCACCTTCTGCCGTCTTTACCACGTTGACTGCGTCGTTGGTGTTCCGAGTTGCCTGGTCCAGGCCCGCCGACTGAGCGCGAAGGCTTTCGGAAATCACGAGGCCGGCGGCATCATCCGAGGCGGAGTTGATGCGCAGACCCGACGACAATCGCTCGATGTTTTTGGAAAGATTGCCACTGTTGATGCTCAGGTTGTTGGCCGCGTTGAAGGCCGTCACGTTGGTGTTGATACGAGTAGACATTGGTTTTGTTCCTCCATGAAGCCATCTGGGTGTCTAATCCATTTGGCGGTGCGTGAATATGCGGCATCATGCCACAGTTTTTGTACGCTGCGTTCGCGCTCCGCCGTCGGCTTTGCGGGACAAGGAGGCGGGCTTTCTTGAAGGTTCCCGCTGGGGCCGCTGCGTTTGCGCTTTGCAACTTTGTACACTTCTATTATCGGCGGCTTTGCCCCGTTCTTTAGGGCGATTGAAAAGTTTTTGGAATTATTTTTCTTCGCCCGCCACCAGATGCCCGGCCCACGCGGGTAGGGTGTCGAACAGCAGGTGCAGACCGTCGCTGAACGAGCCGATTTGCAGCCCGAACTCTTCGGCCAAGACGCGCAGGCCCGTGCGCGAGTGCAGGGACACATGCCCGTTGCGCGGCCCGACATACCACCATGCGGCCCCCAGACGCTCGACATCCAGGGGCTGAACCAGGGTGGAAAACAAGACGATCCCATTTTCGGCCCGCAATGAATTGATGTCTTCCAGCGTTTGGCGAGGCCGAGGGGAATGCTCCAGGACTTCAAAGCTGACGATGCAGTCATAGCGCCCCGAGGGCCGCTCGGCATGCGCGGGCACAAACGGGTCGTAGGTCTGCACATCCGAAAAGCCCTGATCGCGCAAATAACCGGCCAATGCCCCGCTGCCGCCGCCGTAATCCAGAATGCGCAAGTTTTTGGAACCCGCGAACGCCTGCCCGACCATCTGCGCGTTGCCCCACGGACGGGCATGGGCGAAATCCGGGTCTACCAGGGCATAGTCGTCGTTGTAGATGTGGGCTGCGAAGTCGCCGGGCGTGAACGCATCGAACGCGGTCGTGAATAGAAACTCGCACGCGGGGCAGCGATAATAGTACACGGGGATGCCCGACAGCGCGAACACGCCGTCCCGCAGGCCCGCACAGTTTGTGTGGAAGTCGGTCACGCCGAACAATGGCGCGGACGTTCCGCAGCATTTGCACGCGCTTTGGCGAGGCGTGATCGGCGCGAACCACGCGCTCGCGCTGTTTGTGAGTTCCAATGTCTGGGTCATAACCTTAAGCCGCCTTTTCTTGATAAGCCGTTTCGGGCCCGGCGATCCCGACCCGCAAGGCAGCCGCCTCGTCGCGCTGCCCCAAAATCTCAAAGATGTCCGCGCAGTTGAGCCGCGTGGTTTCGTCTGTAGGGTCGCAGCGCAGGGCCTGCAAAAACATCTGCAAGGCGGACATGACTTCGCCGTCCTGCCAGTGCACCACGCCCAGGTTGTTCCACACCCGCGCGCTGTGCGGGTGCTGCTGCGCTAGGGTTTGCAGGCGGCCTTTGACATTCTCGGGCGGGTTTTGCTCCCAGGCATCCAGCGTCTGCGCCAGATGGGCGTGCGTTTTCGCAAGGACGGCAAGCTCCGCCGTGACGCGCGCCAGGACGCTGCCCCAATCGCCCGGCTTTGTTTGCCGGAACAAGCGCATGGTGGGATACCAGGGCGTGTCCTCACGCTCCAGCAGCCACCGCCAGTCTGGGGTGAAGGGCAGCAGGGTCCACACTGGCACGCCCAGCGCCCCGGCCAGATGCGCCGGCGATGTATCCACGGTGAGGATCAAGTCCATCGCCTGCATCGCGCCCGCAGTGTCGGCGAAATCTTCCAGCAGCGGGCCGAGCGGAATCGGCCTCCATTCCGCAGACGTGTCGGCAAGCTCTGCTTCGGGCGCGCCTTTCTGCAGGCTGTAAAAGACGGCGCCGGGCACACCCGCCAGAGATGCCCAATCGGACAATCGGCACGAGCGGTTGTGGTCGTTTTTGTGTTTGGGGTTGCCCGCCCAGATCAGGCCGACTTTAAGCGCCTGGGGCGTATCCGAGGCGTTTCGCTTCAGCCCCGCCTGCCACTTTTGCACGCTGCAAGCGGGCGCGCGCAGGTAGGAAACGTCGTATTCCATGGGCGCGATGCCGAGCAAGCCGGGCAGGCTCATCAGCGGGATATGGACATCGTGGGCGGGGGCGGGTTCATCCGGCAGCGCCGGCGCGACCACCCGGTCGATGCCCTGGCAAGCCTGCATCAGCGGATGCAGAGTAGGCACGCATTCCAGCACCACTTGGCCGCCGTCCCTGGAAATGCGGGCGCAGCAGCGTGCAAATTGCAGCGTGTCGCCCAGACCCTGTTCGGCATGCACCAGCAGGGTGCGGCCCGCCAGTGGCGTGCCGTCCCAGCGCGGCGTGTCCCACGCGGGCGGGGTCACCATCTGGCTTTGGAAGCGCCACTCGTACTCCGGCCAGCCCCGCGCCCAGTCGCCCAGGGTCAGCAGGATCAGGGCGCGGTTCCAGTGCGCCCCGGCATGCTCCGGGTCACGCGCGAGGGCCAGATCGGTGGCGGCCAGCGCTTCTTCCATGCGGTTTTCAGCCATCCAGCACGTGCCCAGGTTGATCTGCACCTCATTGTAATCCGGCTGCCGCTCGAGCGCCTGCTCAAGACATGCCCTGGCTTCGTCCAATCGCCCCAACTCTTTCAGCGCCAGGCCCCGGCTGTTGAGGGCGGGCACGCAGTTCGGGTCTTTGTCCAGCACGGCATCAAACCGTCCCAATGCGCCGGCGAAATCCCGCTGCGTCAGCAGCACCAGCCCCAGGTTGTTGCCCGCATCTGCATTGCCGGGCTGCAATTCCAGCGCCTGATTGAACGCCGCCGATGCTTCTTCCCAGCGTTCCGCTTTGCGGCAGGCCAGGCCCAGATTGTTGAGCGCCTCCATGTAGTCGGGCCGCAGGGCGAGAGCCGCCCGGCAATCGGCGATGGCATCGTCCCAGCGTTCCAATGTTTGCAAGGCCACTGCCCGGTTGTTGAGCGCCTCCGGGTAGTCGGGCCGCAGGGCGAGAGCCGCATCGTAGTCGGCCAAAGCTTCGCGCACCCGCCCCAGCTCCTTCAAGGCGACCCCCCTGTGGCTGAGCGCCTGGGCCTGTGCGGGCTGCACTGTTAAAGCCTTGTCCAGCCAGGTGACGGCCTCAGAATTGCGCCCCTGCTGCGCCAAAACGGAGCCAAGCAAATACAAGGCGCGAGCATGGTTGTCTTGCCTCGCCAGCACGCGCCGGTACTGCGCCTCGGCCTCAGACCACCGCCCCGCCTGATGCTTTGCAAAAGCATCCGCCATGCACACTGCGAGAGGCGCTCTTGGTTGTTTCTTCGCCAAAACGTCTGCCTTCCTTTCAGCCAGTTGTCCCTGCACAAATACGGGGTTTTCCTCATTATCGGCAGTTGGGACGCTGTTCTTTAGCCGCCGCAAACTGAGGGGCAAGGAGGCATGCGGCTTGGGTGCCGCCTTTTCGCGGCATGATCCCATCCCTGCCCGTTGTTGCATTTCTCCGGTGCATCTCCTGCCCTTGCCCAATCCATTGCCTTTCCGTTGCCTGCTCGTTGCTGCGGCATACCGACGACGGAACAAATTGTTCCGTCGTCGCTGCGCCCATAAAACCCCCAAACAATGCCAACACAAAGCGTCACGAGCACGCCCGCGTTGACTTTTCGCGGCACTCTTTGGTATCATCAAAGGGTGGAAGAAACCCGCTTACGCGATGCCGCTCCCTGGCCGGGACACTCAGCATCTTTCGCTGCTGCCGTTGTTGATCCCGAAATGCGGGTGGGCGACGCTCTGGCCCTGCTGGAACAATCGTCCGGCGGGGTGGTGCCGGTTGTGTCGCCCGACACGGGCCAAATTATCGGCCTGCTGATGCGGCCCGGCCAGGAACCGAACGTGCGCGCCGCCGCGCCTCGGCTGGGCGGCATGGCGACTCCCCTGGGCGTGTACCTCACCGACGGCGTGTCGGGGGGCGGGGCCGGGTTTTGGGGCTTGTTTTTGAGCGGATTATTGCTGGGCACACTGGGCATTGTCGCGCAGGGCCTGGCGCAAAATGTGATGCATGCCCTGACGCCCTGCGCGGCAATGGCAAGTGCGGGATTGTCTGCCATCATGCCTGCCGGGAGCGCGTGGCTGGGGCAGATGGCGGCGTGGGTGGCGCTGCCGCTCCTCAGCACACTTCTGGTGTTTGCCGGGCTGCGCTTGTCGCCGCTGTCGGGGACACATGCGGCGGAGCATCAGGTCGTGCATTGTTTGGAGCGGGGACAGCCTCTTGTGCCCGAGTGCGTGCGCGCGATGCCGCGCGTGCATCCGCGCTGCGGCACCAACATTGTGGCGGGCTTTGCCCTCTTTCATTTTGTGTTTTTGGCCGTCTTCGCGTGGGCGCAGGCCGGCGATTACGGCACGTTTGACGCCGTGACTTTGGGATTGGTCGCCGACGCGCCCGTGTCCTTGCTGCTGTGGCGGCGGCTGGGCGGCTGGGTGCAGTTCTGGCTGGCGACCCGGCCCGCCACGCCTGCGCAGATCGACAGCGCGATTTTCGCCGCGCGTCAGGTGCTGTCCCGGCGGGAACAGCGGGCGGGCCGGGTGCGGTTTCGGCTGGGGCGCCGGATTTGGGCGATGGGGCTGCCGCAGGTGATGCTGGGATATTTCGCCCTGCTGGGCGCGGTGACGTTGCTGGCGCACTTTTGGCCCCGCGCGGGCGCAGCATTAGGCGAGTGAAAGGCACACGCGCAAACCGGGGCAGACAAACCCTGGGCATGAACGAAGCCCCGCCCTCACGGGCATAAGAATTGTCAATATAAGCCATTCTTACATCCGCGCGGGTGTGGCCGCATCGTTGCCGGGGATTTGTTTGCCCCGGTACGAGAAGGCCGCTGAAGCCGCTTTCGCCTTGCGCTTTCTTCCGTCAACACCATTATGATCAAAGCACAACTGGCCGCGACAATCTTTGCGGCCCTGGACAAAGCGCAGCAAAACGGCGACTTGCCCATGGCCGAATTGCCCAATGTCAATTTGGAAATGTCCAAAAACCGCGCGCATGGCGACTGGGCCACCAACATTGCCCTTGTCCTCGCGCCGACCCTCAAAAAGTCCCCGCGCGATGTCGCGCAGACCATTGTTGCCCTGCTGCCCACCGACGGCGACTCGCCGATTGCCAAAGCGGAAGTCGCCGGGCCGGGCTTTATCAACCTGACCCTGCGCCCAAGCTGGCTGGGCGACATCCTGGTGCGCATCGCGCGCGAGGGCGAGGCTTATGGGCATTCGTGCATCAATGCCGGCACGCGCATCATTGTCGAGTTTGTGTCCACCAACCCGAACGGCCCGATCACTGTCGCGGGCGGGCGCAATGCAGCCACAGGCGACGTGGTTTCGTCGCTGCTGGCCGCAACCGGGGCCGATGTGTGGCGCGAGTATTATGTCAATGACGCCCTCAACTCCACGCAGATGAACAACTTTGGGCGGTCGGTCTTTTATCGCTATCGCGAGCTTCTGGGCTATCCCGCCGCGCCGGAAGAAACCGGCGACCCCGACTGGCTGTACAAAGGCGACTATGTCAGCGATGTCGCCCGCGAGATTGTCCAAACCCACGGGCATGTCTACGAACATGTTTCTATTGACGACCCCAGTATCGTGCAGACGTTCCGCGATCTGTCCCAGGCCGGCATGATCGCGCAGCAGAAAGCCGACCTGGAAGCGTTCGGCGTGCGCTTTGACCAATGGTTCGCCGAGTCCGACCTGCACGACGACGGACGCGTGCAGGCGGCTGTGGATGCCATGACCGCGCGCGGCCACACGTACACGCAGGACGGGGCGCTGTGGCTGCGCTCGACGGAGTTTGGCGACGACAAAGACCGTGTGCTTGTCCGCGCGAATGGAGCGCCCACTTATATCGCAGGCGATGCCGCGTATCACAAAGACAAATTGGATCGGGGATTTGATAAAGCCATCAATGTCTGGGGCGCAGACCATGCGGGATATGTGTCGCGCACCAAGGCGACGTTGAGCGCGCTGGGCTACGACCCAGACCGCTTGTCTGTTTTGCTGTACCAACTGGTGCGGATTATGAAGGACGGAGAGTTTGTCAAATCATCCAAGCGCAGCGGCAACGTTTTAGAACTCAAGGCCGATTTGATTGATGAGATCGGCGCGGACGCCGGGCGCTTTTTCTTTCTGATGCGCTCGCCGCACACGGATTTAGACATCGACATCGACCTTGCCAAAAAGACCGAAAAGGACAATCCTGTTTATTATGTTCAGTACGCCCATGCGCGCATTGTACAGGCTCTCGACAAGGCCCTGACGGAAAAGGGTGTCGGTGTGCCCCCGGTGTCCGAAGCCGATCTCACCTTGCTTACGGAAGACAGCGAAATAGATCTGATTAAAAAGCTGTCCGACTATCCCGGCGAAGTGCTGCTGGCCGCGCAGGATTACGCCCCGCAAAGAATAACGCAATACCTGCGTGACCTGGCGGCCCTGTTTCATACGTTCTACGATGCGGGCAATCGCAACCCCGGTTTGCGAGTCGTGTGTGACGACGACGCCCTGCTGCGCGCCCGGCTTGTCCTGGTGGACGCCGCGCGCCTTGTCCTCAAAAACGCCCTGACTTTACTTGGCGTGTCCGCCCCCGCGCGCATGTAGGAGCAGGGCTGTGATTTTGCCTGCCCTGGCCCACAAAAACTCATGAAGTACCTATTTCTCGCGCCTGCTCTGCTGCTGCTTCTCGCTTCCCCCCTGGCCGCCCGTCCCAAAAAAGCAGCCCCGCCTCCCGAATTCCAGCCTGCCGCCGCGCCGACCGAAACGCCCAAACCCGAAACATCAGGCGCGTTTCGTGATGCCGCAGGGCACCTGCACCCGTGGACAATCAGCCAGGCCCATACTTTAAACTGGGAGGGCGCGCCGTACCTGCCGGTCGGCGGGATGTGGACGCCGCAAAGCTGGCAAACAGGCGCGCCCGCCACTGCCCCCGCCGCCGACAAGCAGTTTCTGGACACCTTGAAAGCCCACGGCGTGTTTGACGTGTGCCTTTCGGCAGGCGTACGCGGCTTGACCCATGTGCCGCCCGCTGTCGTGCAGCGGACATTGGACGCTTTAGAAGCAGGCGGCTTTCACTACGGCCTGGAGATCGCCGATTTCCCCCATGACCCGCTCATCGGCTATGTGATCAAACCCGGCGCGTATCGCAACCCCTCCCCGCCGACGGAAGGCCCCGCGCGGTTTGGCCGTATTCCGGGCCTTGTCGATGCCGTGTATATGCTGGTTTCTACCCATGAAGGCGAGGTGGACGATGCGGGCGATGCCCAAATAGAAAATGGGGACACGGCCCTGGTCACCCTTAAAAACTCCGGGCCGGATGATGTTCTGCTTTTGTATCCCCAGCGCGTGTATGCGCCTGGCACGCCCGAAAGCCGCCTGCCGGACCTGTGGCAGGGCTACGACGAATACCGCGACCGCTTGCTGACATGGTTTCGCCGTGTTCAACTGGGGCCGGGCTTTCGCTACTTTTTGGACCCCTTGACAGATAAACTGGCCTTGAACGGTGAAGTGGAAAATCTTGTCCCGACAACCGATGGCTACCGCCAGGACTTCCAGGCGTGGCTGGACAAGAAATACGAGCATAACATCGATGATCTCAACAAAGGCTGGGGGGTTGCCAATCGCGACCTGCCGGACTTCACGGCTGCGGCTCGCTCTATTCCTTTGTGGTACGGATCACGGGGCGTCCCGGCGCTCTATGACCCCGTAACGCACAACCGCTACCAAGTCAGCAACAAGCCGCGCATTAGTGGGCACTTGTGGCAGGACATCGCCGATTTTCGCGTACAAAGTGTGCGTGGATACATGAATGCTATCAGTGATGCGCTGAAAAAAGGCGTCGCGAATGTGCCTGTCGTTTACCAATGGACAGGGCATACTTCTCTTTTTTCCAACGACCGTACTTTGGGGGGATATGACGGCCTGTGCATGACCGAGGGCGATGAGCCTGCTGTGGAGCGCGGCGCGTATGCCTACGGTCAGGCCGAAGAAGCTGCTAAAACTTCCTGGCTTGTGGCGTCGACTGGTGTGCCGGAGACGCGCGGCGCGCTGCTGGACACCTGGGATACATTGCAGGGCATTGGGGCGCGTGGCTTCCTTGCCACCCGCCTGCCGACTGTGCCCGAAGGGCCCTTGGACTGGCTGAACAGCTACTCCGCTTCCCTCCAGGTAAGCGCGGCGGCCCTGTCAATCAACAAGCCCCACGTGTTGTGGTATCCTGCCTCGGCGGGGCTGGATATTGGGGTGCGGCAGCTGCCCAGCGGCATCTGGTGGCTGCCGGGCTTTCTGCCGGGCCAGCGCGTTACCCTGGGCAGTGACCTCAGCGGCTACGTGCTGCCTGATCCCGGTGGGCGTCTGCCGACTTACGTGATTTGGTCGCCACGGGCCGCACTTACCCAGGCTTCCTTTGATCTGGGCAAGACCGCTTTGCCCATCATCACAGATGCGGCGGGCGCTCCCCTCAAGTTCAAAAAGAACGGGGACGTGTTCCAAGTGCCTGTCGGTGTGAACCCGGTCTTGATCAGCCGCACCAAATCCCTGCCGCTGCCTCTTGATGCCGCCGATGCCGCGCAGCGCGAAGCCAAACGCCTGCTGGACATCGCGGACACCCAGAAGATTGCCACCCAGTCCTACAAAGACCAGTACTTTTACGCCACCAACTCGATCCCCGACACGGCAGGCAATGCCGACATCCGCTACAGCCTGCTCCAGCGCGTCCTTGCCAATCTCACCAACGCGCTGCGCCCTTACACATGGATTGAAGGGGAAAGCGCATCGCAGTATACATTCGACTCGCTCACTCCTGAACCGAAAGCATCCGGCGGTGCGTATCTTTCGCTGGACACGACACTCGACCCACCCTCCGGGCCATCTTCTTCTGCTAACGGCTATCAGGCGCAGTATCAGTTTTCTGTCAACGCACCGGGGCGCTATGCGATCTGGGCTGCTACCAATCCCCTAGGCGCTCGCAACGCTTCGCCGTTCACCTGGAAGATTGATGATGCCCCGGCCAACGATATCCAGGCCGCGCAGCCCGTGGGCAGCACCTACGCGGAACGCTTTCAATGGGCCAATTTGGGTGCGGCGACACTGACCCGCGGCCCGCACACCCTCACCCTGACCGTTGTCGGGCGGCGTCCGCTGGATGGACGCTACGTGCTGGCGCTGGATGCGCTGTGTGTCACGCGGGCGGCGTTTACGCCGGATGGCCCTCGCCAACCGCCGATTGACATTCCGCCCCCGGCTCCTGAGAGCAGCCCTAAGAAATAAGACACAGCAAAAAGCCGCCTGTCTTCAAAAAAGACAGGCGGCTTTTTTTGCGTATTCTAACTAGAGCGCACAGGCTGCCGCGTTGCGGCGCTTGGCGGCTACGCCCACAGCGAGGCAACCGAACATGACAGCCAAGGCCACCATGCCGCTGGGTTCCGGGGCGGCCGCCGGAGCAGGCATTGTGCCGTTGACAGAGGCCACGCCGCTGCCCGCGAAAGAAATGCCGACCGTTCCCAGTGTTCCACCGGGTGCATCGGGGGAAACAAAGGTGAACGTCTCCGATGTATTGGCAGCCAATGTCCCATTTCCAAAAAAGAACTCGCCGGCGGTAGGCATTGAAGGGCCTGCCTGGAATGTCAGGGGGCCATTGCTTGTTTCCGACGTGAAGTTTGTGTCGGAGAAGTTAAAGATCAGCTGGTTCACGTTGAACGTCGGCGTCACTACATACGAGTATGTGAACGAAGAGCCAGTAGGGGCTTCAGAGCCTACAACCGTCAAAGTTTGTGCGTGCGCGGCGGTGGCAAGAGATGCCGCCAAAATTGAAGCAATGGCGAGAGACTTCGTATTCATAATCCGTGTTTTCTCCATGGCCGCTGTTTTGTAGAAGAATTGTTCCCGCACACGGCCCATGCGAGAGCATTACAATGGTGGCCCTGAAACAAGGCGAAGTTAGACAATGTAACGTCTAGGTAACCTGGTCATCGCTCTTGATTTCGGGCGGGTTCGATAATAATCATCCCCAGACGCCCTAATATACCCCATTGTCGTTAAACGAAACAAGTATTTTATGCTCTTTGACGGCTTAGGACAAAGTTTTTTTAGACAACAGGAATTTCGTCCAGAACATCTGTAAGGGCTGCTACAAAACGGCGGTTGTGGGGCATGGTGCCGACCGAAACGCGCAGAAAAGTCGGCAGGCCCAGACCCGCGCCTGCCCGTACAATCACGCCGCGCCGCTGCAGGGCGTCAAAAACCGCGCGGCTATCGCGGCCCGTGTCCACCATGACAAAGTTTGCCTCGCTGGGAATAAAGGCCAGTTTCATCTTCTCAAACGTATCGTAGAAGTAAGCACGGCCTTCGGCGTTGATTTCCAATGTTCGGCGCAGGTGTTCGCTGTCCTGTGCGGCGGCGGCGGCGGCGGCCTGCGCCAAAAGGTTGACATTGAACGGTGAGCGGACACGGTTCAATGTTTCGGCGATCTCGGGCCGCATGATGCCAAAGCCGACCCGCAGGCCGGCCAGCCCGTAGGCTTTCGAAAACGTGCGCAAAACGGCTACGTTGCGCCCGTCACGGATGGCGGGCAGCAGATTCGGGGCGTCGGGACGAGCCACATATTCATGGTATGCCTCGTCAAACACGACCAGAATATCGTCCGGCACGCATGCAAGAAACCGATCTACCTGGCTTTGCGTCACCAATGTCCCGGTCGGATTGTTGGGGTTTGCGACAAAGACAAGGCGTGTGCGGTGCGTGATCGCGTCGGCCATCGCATCCAAATCATGCGCATAATTGAGTAGCGGCACTTTGACCGGCGTCGCGTTCATCTGCGTCGTGTACAATTCGTACATGGCAAATGACGGGTCGCCCTGCACTACTTCGTCGCCGGGCGCAAGGTAGCTAAGGGCCAGCAGGTGCAGCACTTCATCGCTGCCGTTGCCGAACACCAGCGTGTCCGGCGGCATGCCGACAAGGGCGGACACGGCTTCGCGCAGGGCGGGCGCATTGCCTTCCGGGTACAGGGCGGCTCCCGCAGACGCGTCTTGCATGGCTTGCAGGGCACGCGGCGATGGCCCCAGCGGGTTTTCATTGGAGGCAAGCTTGATGACATCGGTCAACCCCAGTTCGCGCTGCACTTCTTCAATCGGCTTGCCGGGCACATAAGGCCGCAGCCGCCGGATATGGTCCGCCACGGAAAGGGTCGGCATAAATCAAATCTCCCAGGCTAGTGTAGCATATCGCCCGCACCGGGGGCAACACAGGCGCAGGCGCTCACGCTTGTCCCCTTCCCAACATTTGGAGCACATTGTCGGTGGTGTCCGTCTCGCCCAGCCGGGAAAAGGTCTTTTCCACGCTGTAACGATGCGCCCCGCCGTCCATGTCCGTCATGGCATCCACGACCAGAACGACGTTGTAGCCCAGATCGTAGGCGCTGTGCGCCGTCGACTCCACGCCACCGCGCGTCGCAATGCCTGTCAGGAAAACCTGGGTGACCCCGCGCCCGCGCAGGGTTTCATCCAGGGTTGTGCCGAGGAACGCGCCCCGCCGCTGCTTGCCGACGAGGTAATCGTCCGGCGACTGCTCTAGTTCAGGAACAATCTCTGTCCAGCCATCAGGAAATGACAGGCCGCGCGGCCCGGCGTCGGTGCGGCCCGGAGCTGTTCCCGCGCTCAACCAGGCCACGTTGTTCAAGCGCCGCGAGGGTGGGCCCCATCGATTGCGGCTTCATGCTTTCCGCGCGCGCAAGCTCTGCGGTCGTGGCTGGCCCTTGCCTGGCAAGACGTCCCAGAACGACCATTTCCGTCCAGGAAAGCTCCTGCGAAGCGAAGGCCGCGCGTACGCGGCGCATGAGCAGCCCAATGGCCTGGCTGAAATCAGCGACAGCGGTATCAAAGAATTCTGGCTGCATAAACCAAGAGTGCCCGAATAACAGTTAAACTGTCAAGTTTGCCTTCTTATTTGTGTCTTCGTGCCAGGTCGCCGGTTTTGGCGCGGCCTTCTAAGAACCCTTTCGCGGCATTTCTTTCTTGTTCCCAAAGCTTCCCCGGTGCCTTTCCAGCGCGAACCGACGACGGAACAAAACCGTCCGTCGTCGGTTCGCCTTTGCAACCTCCACGAAACACGCTTGCTGCGCGTCGGGCACGATGGGAAAACACCATATCAAGACATAACAAAAACTTAACATAAACTTTATATAAAACATGTTGACCTTTTCATAAAAACGGGGTATCCTTTCTGTGTCGCCAACGACGCGATACGACTGAAGGCCAAAAATCGTTCAAGTCAAGCCAAAGCCGGCCAACTCTAGCTGCGCCAGTCCTGCGGGCTGGCGAGAAATCAAATAGATAAACAGAGAAGACCACAGGAGCAACCGCCCTATGAACCGCAAATGGAGCCAAGACTCGATCGCGCTGGAAATCGTCAGCATGTACGAATCCGGCGAAAACATGAACTACGCCAGCATCGCTGCCAACAACCTGGCTCTGCTGCGCGCCGCGACCCGCTATTTTGGGACGTGGGAAGCCGCTGTCTGCTATGCCGGGCTGGATTATGACAGCATCCGCCGCTACAAATCATGGAACCGCGAGCGGATTATCGCCCGCATCCAGGAACTGCACGCGCAGGATGCCGACCTTTCCTGGCGCAATGTGTGCGTAAACATCGACCCGCAGCTTGCCGCCGCCGCCACCAAAAAGAGCCATTTCGGCTCGTGGCGCGAAGCCCTGGAAGCGTCCGGGCTGGATTACGACGCCATCCGCCGCTACCGCGAGTGGGATGATGAGCGTATCCTCCAGATGGTGCGTGACTTCCACCGGGAAGGCAAAGAGCTTAATGCCAAAAACATGGAGCAGGAAGACATCACGCTGATCACAGCCGCCCGCCGCCGCTTCGACTCGTGGCATCAGGCGCTGACCGCAGCAGGCCTGGACTACAAAGAGATTGTCCATCGTGCCCCCTTCAAGCGCGGCCTGGGACGCGGCCAAAGCAAGCGTGCCGCCGTCAAATAATCCCCCTGTCGCAAGCGAATACACAGCCAAAAGCCCCTGCCGAATTGATTTCGGCGGGGGCTTTTGCATGGGGCTGAAAGCAGCAGCGGAAAGGTTAGCCACCGTCGCCGGGCACGGACGCGGCCGGGCTGCCGCCCGCACCACCTGCGGGCGGCGCGATGACAACCACGACCGGGTGGACAAAATAGCGGGCGGCGGCGCGCTGCACATCGGCAGGCGTGACTGCGTGGAGCTGCCGGACAAAGCGTGCTTCCCACACGCCGGCATCGCCATGCAGCAGGGTTTCCTGGCCCAGAATGGCGGCGCGGTCTTCCAAGCGCTCCCGCCGGATTTTGTCCGCGCCCAGGAGGTAATGCACGGCGCGCGTGGTTTCGGCACTGGTGGGCGGCGTGGTCTTTAAGTTCGCGCTTTGGCGCAAAATCTGGGCTTGCAGCAGGCCCACGGTGGGGATTGTCTTGTGGGTTGCTTTGTCGGTATAGGTCGGCGCGGCCAGGGCATAAGCGACAAGGTCGCCGCCGCTCGCGCGCGTGTTGAGCAGCGACCCAACTTCATAGCCCAGGCCCAGTTTTTCGCGCAGGGCGGTAAACAAGCGCGACGTTTTCATGTTGCCCAGCAGGGCATTGGCGACCAGCAGGGCAGGGTAATCCGGGCTGTCCGCCATCGGGGCCTGATACCCCACCAGCACGCCCGCTTCGGCCAGGCCCGGTATCGACTTACGAACGGGGGCCGGGTCAGACGTCAGCAATGTCGGCGCGGCAGGCGGCGTCAAAGGGCGGCCTGACACCGTGCCTTTGCCCGCAGGGAAATCACGGAGGTCGTCGCTGACTTTTTGCAGGGCATACTGCGGGTCAACATCGCCGTCCACGATAACAGTGATGTTGGCGGGCACAAACAGCCGGTTGTAGGCGCGCACCAGATCGGCCCGCGTGAGACGGCCCGCGTCGCTTTCGGTGCCCAAAGCAGACTGGGCATAGGGGCTGCCCGCATAAGTTGTTTTGCGGGCCAGGGCGTACGCGGTCTGGAACAGGCTGTTATCGGCGTTGTCGATGTCGGTCAAAAGCTGCTGCCGGGCATCGTCCACACCCGTGCCCTGCGGGTCAAAATCGGCATTGCGCAGAATGTCCGAGATCAAAAAAGACGTATCCCGAAAGCGGTCACGCACGACCAGGGCGCTAAGCTGAAGGGTATCGGTCTGCCAGGACGCCGCTAGGTTGCCGCCCAAGTCGCCGATCTGCGTGGCAAGGCTGTCGGATGTCACATTGGTCGTGGACAATGTCAACGTGCGTGCGAGAAGGCTGCCCAGCGCGGGCTGCCGGGCCAGGGCGTTGTCGGTGCGCACGAACACGTCGATTGCCACAAGAGGCACCGCCAGTTCGCGGCGGCAGACAATGTGCAGGCCATTGGGAAGGGTCGCAGTGGCAACATTGGGGTCGGCGGACATCGTGCCGGGCGCTTCGGGTGAAGCCGCGCCGGGGGCCGGAAGCTGAACGCCGTTCGCACGGGCGGCAAGCGGAGCGGTCAACAGAAGGGCAGCGAGCAGCAAAGGGCGGCAGTCAAAAGTCACAGGCGGATACTCCGAAGGGCAAAGGCAGGGGGAAACTTAGCGGCGCACCGAAGCCAGAACAGGATTGACCGGCGGCAGCAGGGTCACGGAAGTGTAAACAGTGGGGCTGAGATACTTGCGCGCGACAGCCTGCACCTGCGCGGGCGTGACAGAAAGCACATGGGCGATATAATCCGTGTCGTAGCGATAGGTGTTGATGGTGTTGTAAAAGCCCAGGGCATTGGCGCGTCCGCTGCTAGTTTCGGCGTCAAACAAATACGAGGCAAGCAGCGAACGCCGCGCGGCCCCGATCTCGTCGGCGTTGAGAGGAAAGGCGCGCAGAGCGGTAATGTCGGCTAAAATGGCCTGACGCACGGGCCCGGTCTGGGTGGGATCAAAAGCGGCAGTGATTGTCATCTGGCCCCGGTCGCGCTGGGTAAGATAATTGGCCGCAATGCTGGACACGATCTTCTGCTTGCGGCGCAGGTCGGTGTCCAGTTTGTTGTTGCCCGCCTGGCCCAGATAAGTCAGCAGGACATCCATCACCCACGCATCCGGCTGGTCGCTGACGGCGGGAGCCTGCCAGCCCAATGTCATGTAAGCCAGGCCCTGGCCGCCGCTCTGCGTTTCGTCGCGCGCCTGGGTTTGCGGCGGCGCGGACACAACCGTGTCGGCGGGAACAGGGGCGGCGGGCCAGGCACCGAACGCCTTTTGCGCCATGTCCTGCGCAGCTTCAGGGGTCAGGCTTCCGCTGAGGACAAGGGTGACGTTGCCAGGGACATAGTACGTTTTGTAAAAATCCAGCACAGTCGCGCGGGACATGGCGTTGATGCTGTCCAATGTGCCCAGCAGAGGGCGTCCGTAGGGGTGATCGGGAAACAGCAGGGCGCTGACTCTTTCAGTCGTGCGCCCGGCGGGGGAACCCAGCTGGCGCGCGCGCTCGCTCAGGATGACATTGCGCTCGGTATCCATGTCGGCCTGCCGCAAGCTGGCATGCATGACGGCATCGGCCACGACCTGCAATGCGGCGGGCGCATCGGATGCCCCCACGGTCACATAAAAATGCGCCCAGTCATACGACGTCGCGGCATTGAGTGACCCTCCCAAATCTTCAATGGCGGCATCAATGTCGCCCGGACTGCGCGTCGGCGTTCCTTTGAAGATCAAATGCTCGATAAAGTGCGCGGCCCCCAGGTTCGACCTGGTTTCGCGGCGCGTTCCCGCCCCCACCCAGATGTCGATGGTGACTAAATCGGCGGCGCTTGACGGCGCGGCCAGCACCTGCAAGCCGTTGGGCAGGGTCGTGTGGGTCACGATGCCCAGGCCCGACGGCAGGGTGGGGGCGGCGGCCTGAATAGGGACGGGCGCGGGAGCAGGCGAGGTTTGAGCGAGGGTGGGAAGACAGGCCAGGCAGAACCCCAGGGCCAGTGCGGGGGCAAACGCGGAAAATCGCATGGAGTGATTGTACCCGAAACGATGGATACGCCCGCGTTCTACAAAATGCGCTCCACCAAACCGTAGCCGATCAATCCGCCAATCACAGTCGCCAGTCCGCCCAGCAGTCCCGCGAATATCGCCGTGCCCCACGATTGGGATTGCAGGGCCATCCGCGCCAGCGGCCCGAGTGATGCCCCAATGACAAGTTCAGCCAGGATAATGTAAAGCGGCGTGTGGCTCAAACGAGAGCCGGGCAGGGCAGCCATGCGGCAGTGCCCGTAGCGCCACCAGTGGGCATGATAGGCCATCGCTTCATAAAAGGGGATGTTGATTGCGCCCAGCACGGCTGCGAGCAGCACCCCGCGCGCTGTGCCCATGCGCGCCATCAGCCGCGTGCCCACAAAACCAATTTGCGTGGTGACCATCATCCACGCGGTGGGCATCCACCAGGGCGACAAGCCCAGCATCGTGCTGCGGGCGGGCGAGTAATCCAGCGTGTGCGTGAACTCAACGCACAAGGCATCGGCAATCAGTTCGGTCACGCCCAGGGTCAAGCCGAAGCCGTAAAACAAACGCGCGAAGCGCTTGTCTTTGTACCAAATGATATAAACCAAGAAAAGAACGTTTTGCGCCGCTGCCAGCATCGCCGCCGTGCGTCCGTCCGACCAGGGCTTACCGGCGACCAGGACAAGCCACACCGCCGCCATTGCCATTGCCCCAAGCACCAGCCGCAGGCGATAGGATGTCAGCGGGTCGGTGTCGGACGATGGGACGGAGCGGACGATGCCGAGGGCTGCCATATCATCAGCATACCCGCCGCGCCCGTCAAACCAGGTACTATATCAGGCGTGATTACTTCCCGGCCCGCCGCCCCGCGCGACGGCCTTCGCCAGATTGATTGGGCCACTGCATGCGTCGTGCTGCTGATCTGCATCGGCGGCGTGCTGGCTATCAAAAGCGCGCGTCATGGCGACCCGCACCCCTTAGACCTTGTGCGAAAGCAGGGGGTCGGGGTCGTGCTGGGCTGCATTGTGATGGTGGTCCTGGCCCTGTCCGACTACGGTGTGCTGCTGAGGCGCATCGCCCGCTTTCTCTACCCCCTCAATTTACTCCTGTTGTTTGTTGTCTTGGTGGGCCATGTCGGGCACTCGTCGCACGGCGCGCAGCGCTGGATTTCGCTCGGCCCGGTACAATTGCAGCCGTCCGAGTTCGCCAAGGTTATTCTGATCTGCACCCTGGCCTTGTTTCTGGTGCGGCATCGCGAGACTTTGGGCACATGGCCGACTTTGCTGCACTCTCTCGGGCATGTCGGGGTGCCGATGCTGCTGATTGCCAAACAGCCGGACCTTGGCACATCGCTGGTTTTGCTCGCCATCTGGCTGGGCATGACTGCCATGGCGGGCGCGCGTCCCGCCCATCTGCTGCTTGTTTTACTGGCGGGAACCGTGCTGTTTGCGGGCCTGTGGCACTTCGGCGTCTTGCTGAAGGACTACCAGAAAAACCGCCTGGAAGTCTTTTTGAACCCCGATGCCGACCCGCACGACTCGGGGTATCACCTGCGCCAAAGCGAGATTGCCATCGGGTCGGGGCAGTTTGGCGGCGAAGGCTACGGGCACGGGCAGCAGGCCAGCGGCAGCTTTATCCCCGAACAGCACACCGACTTTATCTTTACGATTATCGGCGAGGAAGGCGGCTTTGTCGGCTGCATTGTTTTGCTGGCTTTGTATTTGTTTGTCCTGGAGCGCGGCATTCTCGCCACCGAAGGCTGCGAAGATACCCTGGGGCGATTGCTTGCCACCGGCGTTTTGTCCCTGCTGACCTTCCACATTGTCGTCAATGTCGGCATGACCATGGGGATTATGCCGGTTGTCGGCGTGCCTCTGCCCTTCTTTTCCTACGGCCTGAGCAGCCTTTTGGTCAACTTCGCCGCCGTCGGCCTGCTCCTGAGCGTCGCCGCCCGCAAGCGCCGCGTGATGTTCTAGCCTTTGCTTTACGAGTGCGTTTCCAGCGCGGCGTCTGCGCCTTTTCCCGGTTGATTACGCCCGTACCAACGACGGAACAGTTTCTTCCGTCGTCGGTACGCGCTTGCAGAGCTTATGCAACGCCTGTGCAACGCTGAACAGACACCCGCAAAGCCCGTTGCCAGTGCGTGCCGACCGAGTGCCGACCGAGTGCCGATGATAATCACAAGTTTGTTGGAAGGAATAAAGAACGGGCGCGGTGAAACTTGCATTATCGGGCAACCTGGCGCGGATAACACGCTTGCCCAGTGCAGAATACCGCATATTTGCAGCGTCATGCTGTATAACACGTCTCAGATGAGGCAGGCGGCGATTGCTGCACAAGTCCGTGTATTATGCCGCATTCGTGCAGCATAGTAACAAGTTATGTCGCAGCAGGCAGGCTTTCACCGCTTGTCCTGTGCGCGGTGCGGCTGACAACATAACTTCCCGTTGCAGCCGCGCAGCGATAGCGGGGCGCGCTTGACGTAAGCGCCTGCGTGCGAGGCTGAACTACGACGTTAGGCCGCAGCGCGTGGGGCTGTCTTGCACCTAGGCTAATAGGAGCGAGTGAGATGAAAGAAACTGACCTTGACCGTTTAATTCGGAGCATCGGCAAAAGCACTTTTGTTCGGTTCTATGAAGAGTTCAGTGACCCAACCATCTCTGACCAAGAAATGGTTGAACTACTACCTGCTGAATACACGTTACATTCCCGCAGAACAAGAACGACGAAGGCACGTCGTATCTTGCGAGAGGGTTTGGAAGATGATGTTCTCTGGTTGATTGCTAATTCTGATAGGGTTGATGCTGAAACAGCCCAGAAGGTGCGCGTTCTTCTCAAGAATGCGCCTGTTAATCGCTCGGAGGAAGAATTATTGGCGGAAATAGCCGCCGCAGAACAAAAGATTGCTGACTTGAAAGTTCGCATGGCTTCGGCCTAACAACGGCTGCACCTGACGCCACACGGCGCGATTCTTGCACGGCTTCGCAGGGCTTTCCGGGTACAGGGCAGGTGCGGGCGCAGGTGAGCCTGGCCGTTGTGTGGCAGCGCGCGGCTTGGCTGGGTAACAGAAGAATATTTCGGCAAAATACTCAGTCGTAAGGCGGAAACTGCCAATGCTTCCTTGCTCTGATGCAAGTATGCGCCCGGCTCTGTATAATGAAGGTTCGAGACAAACGCTTCACAGGTAGTTTTGGAGGGACATGAGGATGCAAGATTTATGCAGGGCAGAACAACCAGACGGCCAAAGCGAAACAGGAAATGCCGAAGAGCAGAATCAGATGCCTCAGATCGTTGGATACAAGCCAGAGCATCAACCAAGTTTCAAACAGCTCAACGAGGAGTGGATCACGCAGTGGTTCAAAATGGAAGAATCCGATTACAAGTCGCTTGATCATCCCCAAGAATACATTCTTGACAGGGGAGGAGACATTTTCATTGCCTTATATGAGGGTGAACCGGTCGGCACTTGTGCGTTGATCAAAATGGATGAAGAAACCTACGAACTGGCTAAGATGAGTGTGTCCGCTAAAGTTAGAGGAAAAGGTCTTGGTCTGCTTTTAGGCAAAGCGGCCATCGAAAAGGCTAAAAGTATGGGAGCCACGCGCCTTTACTTAGAAAGCAATACGATACTTAAGCCAGCAGTCAGCTTATATCAAAAGTTGGGGTTTCAGGAAATAAAGGATGCACCATCGCCTTACGAGCGTTGCAACATTCACATGGAAATGATCTTACGGTGAATCACCAATGATTTACGAGAACAAAATCGCAATGATAATCAAAGACGATCTGCAAACTTGGCAGAAGCTTAATGTCGCTTCCTTCTTAGCCAGTTCAATCGCCATCCAATTCCCCGAAACACACGGCGAAAAGTTCGTCAATGCTTCGGGGTCAGAGTATTTGCCGTTCATCAAGCACCCGATTCTTATTTACAAAGCGGCCACTCAGTCCGACATCAAACGTGCTTTTCAACGGGCCAAAGAAAGAGGTTTGCACGTTGGAATCTATACGGAGCCTTTGTTTGCCACCAAGAATGAGGATGAGAACCATCTTGAAATATCCAAGCTCTCAGATGACGAGCAGGTATTAGTGGGAATCGTAATCTACGGCGAAAACAAAAAGGTAAACAAGGCAGTGGATAATCTGAAGTTTCATTCCTGACCGTGCTGCTTCCTGCGAAGAGCGGTTAATACTCAACTAACAAGCAAGCCAACAAGGCGCTGCACCCGACCGCCTACGCTCCGGTCGTTCCTCCCTTCGCTCCGGCGGCGGGTGAGCTAGGTTGTTAGACCGCTTGCAACAAAAGCCGGTACTTGGCACAGGTCATGCATTGCAGGCTGTGCGTGGCAGTGGTCTTGCCTGTTCTGCTTATCACACCAGGGCAGCGGTCTAACATAGCACTGCACAGGACGCACACTGAGCCAGCTTCTGCTTGGCAGGGCGTTTGCGGGTGCGCCTGTGAGCTTTGCCGTTGGGCCGCTTGACCAGCCCTTACTTCGGCGATGGCTTAAGGAAATGTTCACAATACCCACAGTAGAGTATGAGAAGAGACGCTCTGTTTTCGACTTCTATATCTGGTTCGCCAATGTTATCAAAGAGCTTGATAAACAAGAAGATTTTGACCTTGCCTATTTTGAGCGAAAAGGGAAAAACATAAAAAAGCTTCTTGAGGAAGCCAAACCTGTTGCCTTTTTGGGCCTGAGCCTCCTTCGACCAGGCGACGAAGTTTTTATTACCTGCTTTACTGGCAATCAACCTTTTGATGCTTTAATAGAGGTTCAAGGCTGGAACAACTACCAAATGAAGGTAGAGGTTACTACAACAGAAACAGATGACTCGACTCTACGCCGTCAAGCCTTATCGAGAAATGGTTATGTCAGTACGGGTTCCATCCGCAGAGAAGACCATGTCATAATTAACGAGTTAGAGATGGTTAATGTGGATGAAGCAGTCGGTGAGATTATTGATTTGGCGTACCAGCGGTTTTTGAAGAAAGTAGAGCATGGTTACGACAATAACACATCTATTCTCGTGTTTGTTGGTGGCTTATCTCCTTTTCAAATTCCGCTTTATTGGCGTGACCGTTTAGTAAGGCAAACGCGGGAATATATACAAAGAGAAGCTCCAGAACTCCACGGAGTTTATTATTGCTATGGGCGTGACTTTGCTGTAGACGCAATTCCTATACACAAGCGCTAATACGAAGCGGCCCAACAATACGCTGCACCGATGCGGGCAGGCCGCCCCGGACTTCAGTATTGTGCTTGTTGGCAAGGCCTATAGGGTGAGCATGACGGCAACGGTGAGTGGCAGCGAGGGCATACATTTGACGGTTCCTGCCGCCCGCAACAATAACCTGACTGCTCAGACTGAGGGGAACAAATATGACCCGCATGACAGTCGGCCCTAATGGACAACTAATGCTTCCACCCACTGTTCAGGCGCAGTATGGATTGCAGCTAGGTGCGGGCGACCTGGCAGACCGCCGCTTCGCTCTGCTTCAGCAGAACCCAAGCCATCTCTCCTTGCGCTTCAAGAAGGCCGGGCGCTACTGGTCAGAGCGCATCGGGCTGCATTACTGGGTGCTTGCGCGGGAGCGGCTGGCCCAAATAGAGGACGATGGGACGCAACGCTTGAAAGGCAAACCATGAAAACAAGCGAACTGATTGTCTGTTCACCGGAGATACTCAGCGGCACGCCCGTCTTCAGCGGCACACGCGTTCCCATCAAGAACCTGACGGACTACCTCGAAGCAGGCGACACGCTGGATGTGTTCTTGGAAGACTTCCCTTCCGTGTCAAGGGAACAAACGATTGCATTCTTAGAACAGGCGAAAGAGGCGCTGCTTGCTCAAGTCGCCTAGTCTCCCGCGCGTCCTGCTGGATGAGTGCCTGCCGAAGAAGCTCAAGGGCGGGTTTGCCGCGTGCCTGGTGTCTACAGTGACCGAGATGGGCTGGGCCGGAAAAAAGAATGGGGCATTGATGCAGGCGGCACGCGACCAGTTTGACGTATTTGTCACCGCTGACCGGAACTTGCAGTTCCAGCAGAACTTGGCCTATGCGCAGATCGGCGTCATCGTTTTAGTGGCAGTCAATAACCGCATGGAAACACTCGCCCCGCTCATGCCGCAAGTGAACAAAGTGCTTAAAACAATCGCTGTCGGACAAGTGATAGAAGTCAAGCCGGGCAATGAATAACTGTTCTGCCACAACGTGCCACGCCTGAGCAGCCTATGGCAGGCCTGCTTCGCGGTGCGCCTGCGCTTCGCCGCAAGAGGCCAAGGCGCGGCCCAGTTGTGTGTTTGACGGCCCCTGCCGCCCGCGACAATAACATGACTGCTCAAACTGAGGGGAACAAATATGACCCGCATGACAGTCGGCCCTAATGGACAACTAATGCTTCCACCCACTGTTCAGGAACAGTATGGATTGCAGCTAGGTGCGGCAGTGCGGACTGTGGAAACGCGCGGCGTCGTCCTGCTCGTGCCGCTCACCAAACAGCCACTGCCCGTATAACTGGCACAAGAGCTTGCGCAGTGGCAGGAACTGAGCGCAGCACAATGGAACGCCTTTCCATTTGACGAGGACGTCCTATAACGGTGGGCGACTTCTCGTAAAGGCGGCCTAACAACGTGCATTTGACAGCCCCTGCCGCCATCGGCTACAATGACGCAGGACTGCTCGCACTGATAGAGACAAGCCATGAACAAAACAACTGTTCTCACCACGCCTTCAGACGACAGCACGGCCCACGAGGCCGAGATGGATTATTACCTTGCCGAGATGAAGCGTATTCAGCAGCAGATGCAGGATGACCGGCAAGTAATCCAAACTCTTCAGGCGGAAACTCACGCCATTCTGTCCGACATCATGCAGACGCTGAGGGCGGCCTAGCCATGCGTCTTACGAGGCGAGGACGGCAGCGGCAGCAACGGTAGGCGGCAGGGACGGCATTTCTTTGAGGAACGGGGACGACGTCAGCGCGCGGGTCTGGTGCTGCAACGGCCAGGAGAGATACACCCGCTCTTTGGCGCGGGTGACGGCAACATAGGCGAGCCGGCGCTCTTCTTCAATGCTGCCCGCATCGAGCAGGGTCTTGTCGTCGTCATGCCAGCGCAGGGAACGATGGTGGGGGATCATGCCGAACGCAAAGCCGACCACAAACACAGTCGGCCATTCCAGACCTTTGGCACGGTGGATAGTCATCATTTGGACAGCGTCCCCGGCTTCATCCAAGTCCTTCGGCTTGTTCTGCGCGGCAACAAAGGCCAAAAAGTCCGTGGGGGTGGGGAATGCGCCGGATGCCACGCATAACTCTTCCAGGTTGTCCAGGCGCGAATTGCCTTCTTCCTCGGTGTGTCCTTCTTCGCGCAGGAGCCATTCGTCATAGCCCAGCTCGCGCGCCCGGCGCAATCTTATCTCGGCGCTGTCGCCCGCATCGGCTATTTCCCTGACCATGTCCCGAAAGTCCCGCACGGCCAAACCCTGATTGGTCTTCCACTGCCCTTTGGCGAGCATCTTGTACAGAGAGCAATTGGCTTTGGCCGCCTGCGCGTCAGCCTGGGCGACAAACGCCCCGCCCAAGAAATGGGTCGGCTTGCCCCAGCGCGTGGACGGCACATTAATGATGCGCCGCACGGCGTCGTCGGCGGCGGGGCTGTCCCGGTCCACGGTGAGCTGCAGAAACGAGACCAGGTCACGCACCTCGCGCCGGGCATAGAACCCCATTGCTCCCTGCAAGACATACGGCACGCCATTGGCGACAAACGCTTCCTCCAAGGCGCGGGTGTAGGCATTAGTGCGCAGCAAAACGACGCAGTCTTTGAGAGGTTTGCCCTGCTCCTGGTGCGCTTTCAGGGTTTGGGCCACCCAGCGTGCCTCGTCTTCCGCCGTGGCATGCTCGTGGGCGGACGGCAGGTCGCCCTCGGCCTGCGTGGACGCCATTTCCAGGCGGTACTGGGGGTCAATGCCCGACTGCCCGATCAGCTCATTGGCCGCCCGCACAATAGTCGCCGTGGAGCGATAGTTGGCCGGCAATCTAATAATGTCGCCCCCAGGGAACGCCCCGCCGAACTGCCCCACGGTGGCTTCGGGGGAGCAGCCGCGAAAGGAGTAAATGGCCTGCCCGACATCGCCCACGATAAACAGGTTGCTGCGGGATGAACACAGCAGACGCGCCGTTTCCCACTGGACGGCGCTCGTATCTTGTGTTTCGTCCACGCACAGATACGTGAACAATGTCTGATATTTGGCCCGTATTTCTTTGTTGTCTTGCAGAAGCTTGAGCGTTTCTACTAAAAGGTCATCAAAGTCCAAACGGCGTGACGGCTTCTTCGCCAGCACGTCATATTTGGCTTGCTTGGCCTGCTCGTAGCAGCGCCAGAACTTGGACAATGTGCCAATGGCGGGGTCGGCCCACAGGGGCTCATGGGCACGAAAGGCGGCTTCGGCATTTGTGACGTCGAAGCCTCTGTTTTTGACGGCAGACACCGCCGACAGCGCGGATTTGGGGTCGTACTTGACGTTCAAGCCGAACGGGGGCGAGGGCAGGTCGCGGGCCATCCAGTCGGCATCGCCGAGGATCGCTTTTGCCACCCGTATCTGCCAGTGTTCATCGGCCAATTGAAAGAAGCCGCCTGTTTTGCCGTACAAATGCGCCCATTCATGCTTTAAGATGCGCAGGCAGTGGGCATGGAACGTCCCGATCCACATCTTTTCGACAATCGCATCGCCGCCTTCGCCTAAAAGACCCGCAAGGCGGGTGCGCATCTCGTCGGCGGCCTTTTTGGTAAACGTGGCAACAAACAATCTTTGTGGGTCAACGCCCCGCGCAAGAAGCCGGGCAACACGCCGGGTCAAAACCGTGGTCTTGCCCGACCCCGCGCCCGCCAGGACAAGGCATGGGCCGTCGTCATGGCGAAATGCCTGCAATTGCTCCGGGTTCAATCCCGCTTCCAGCCGGGGCAGCAGGGCTTCGCTGCGCAATTTATGCAGGTCTTCAGTGATAGCGTCGAGGGTGGCTTGGGACATGGAACGATTGCTTAAAACACAAAAAAAGCGGCTCGCCGGAAGGGCGACCGCTGCGCGTTTGCAATGTTTATTTTGCGAACGTAGAGATAGTATTGCATATGCCCGCACGCAATGCAATCGGTGCGCAAAAATATGAGCTTGGTTTTCAAAGACAAATTTGGCTGTTCGCTGCTCTTTGGCAGGGAGAGTTATGTTTAAAACACCCAAGATTAAGCGTTGTGATCCAACAGATATTGTTTCGTAACCATCTCAGAGTTATGCGCTTATCCCCGAGGAACATCTATGTCACTGGCTCCCACGCCCGGCAAGTACGCCGCCAAATTGGAAGCGGCCCAGCTTCAAGCCATCCACGAGCTGCGGGGCGAAGCGCCTGACGACGGCTGGCAGTCCGCCGGGCTGCTTGCCGCCGCCCATGGCGTTTCCCGCGTTGCGGCTCCCCCCGGCGGCGGCTTGTGGCTGCCGGCCGGCGATGAAACCCTGTGCTTTTTTGTGGATCTGCTGGAACTGGGCGGCTGTGTTGTTGTCTTGTTTGCGCGTGATTTCCTGGCCGACGCCGACCCGAAAACTCTGGTAGACACGCTTAAACAAACGGCGCGTGCTATGCTTGATACGCAGCGGGCGCGCGGGTGAGAACTGCCCCGGCAGCAATGGCGCACGGGGAACCCCGCGTCAGGCAGCGATCTGCACCGAAAGGGTTCCGTCGGCATTGACCCGCGTGGGATAGGTCGGCAGCGCGCGGCGGGGCGGGCCGGCCAGCACCTTCCCCTTGGCATCAAACCGGCCCCGGTGGCACGGGCACACATATTGCTTCGCGTCGTCGGCCCAGGCTACAATGCAGCCTTTGTGCGTGCAAACTGCGGACAGCGCGGCCCATGTCCCGTCGGATGCATGCGTGACAGCGACCGACGTGCCGCCCGCGTCCGGGGGCAGGGCGACTATCTGGGTGTGTCCCAGGGGAAAAGCCTTGGTTTTGCCGACCACGACCCAGGCTGCCGCCGGGGCGGTGGGGGCTTGGGCCTGAGCCAAAGCGGGCGCGAGGGCGAGGGCGCTGCCGGTCATGGTCAATGTCTTCAAAAAGCGTCGTCGTGATAGGTCCATGGTGGTTTCTTTCTTCCAAAGGGTGCGGACTGTGCTGCTGCCGTGAATTGTTCCCCAAAACCGGGCGTTTGTCCTTGCCCACGCCGAGACAACCCGTGTTTTTCCCGCGCCTTATTCGGGTAAATCTCAACCAGACAGCCAAACAAAGGAGCTACACCCCATGGCAAATGAAGACACAATCAAAGGGCAAATGAAACAGGCCGAAGGCAAAGCGCAGGATGTCGCAGGCACCGTCACCGACGACCATGAAACCGAAGCGTCCGGCAAGCTCAAGCAGGCCGAAGGCAAAGTGCAGGAAACGTTCGGCAAAGCCAAAGACGCCGTCAAGGACACTTTGGACAAGCACGACGTTTAAGTTTTCGCAGGGCAGTGGGTCAGACAACAGCGGGCGGCACAAATGCCGCCCGCTGTTTTGCGTGATGCCCCGCCGCTGCTCCCGTGTTTCCCTTTCGTTGTCAGGGCTTACCACTCGCATTGCGCGCTTGTACCGACGACGGAACAAATCGTTCCGTCGTTGCTGCGCGGGGGAAACGAGGCGGGAACTCCCATGCCACGCGCGGGCAGCAACCCCAAAGCACATAAGAGCATTCTAATGGCGCTCTAATGGGCTTTTAATGTCGGCCGGATATAATCAAAACGTTGCAGGCCGAAATCGGGTCTTAATCCGAACCGTTTTCTTTGGGAAAGGACACTCATGAACATATCCACTTTCAGGCAGCTTTGCGCCATGGGCGCATTGATGGCGGCGGCTGCCGCTGCCGCGACTGTTGCTCCGGCGGCACAGGCCGCCTCGCCCAAACCTCATGTCAGCGCGCGTCAGGCCGAAGCCGCCGCTGTCCGGCGCATCCCCGGCCAGGCTTTGTCCGCCAAATATGAGTTTGAAGATGGACACTGGCAATATGCCGTGCTTGTCAAGAATAACAAGGGGCAGCTTTACGAGGCGGAAGTCAGCTCCACTACCGGCCAGGTGACGGCTACCGAAAAAACATCGGCAGCTGAGGAAACCAAGGAAGCCGCCGCCGACCGAAAAGCGGCCATGAAGACGGCAAAGCACGGGATGAAATAAAGCGTAAGATAAAATAAAGCCCAAGATGAAATAAAGCCCCACTCTGGCCCAGGGCAAGGGCGGCGAAAAGAGCGCTGCCGCCGAAGGGGCGGAAGCCCAGAAAGAGCGGGTTTGCATCGGCGGCCCGGCATGCACTCGTGCCAGGCCGGGAAACCGGCCTGGGTGACGCCCGCTTTTGGGAAGCGGGGCAACTTCTTCCCCAGGCAATGCCGTACAGGAGCTTGGGAGGACGTCATGCGTGTTTTGATTGTGGAAGATGAAACCAAAGTCGCCGCGTTTCTTCGGCAGGCTTTGGAAGAAGAAGGGCATGCGGTCGATGTCGCCCTCGACGGCGAAGAAGGGCTGCGCTTTGCCCTGGACGGGACGCATGATTTGATCCTGCTGGACCGGCTGCTGCCCAAGCGGGACGGGCTGGACGTGTGCCGGGAAGTTCGCGCGGCGGGCCGGCCCGTCCCCATCTTGATGCTGACGGCGCGGGATGCGGTGGCCGACCGCATCGCGGGCCTGGACACGGGCGCGGACGATTATCTGACCAAGCCGTTCGCGCTGGGCGAGCTGCTGGCCCGGACGCGGGCCTTGCTGCGGCGCGGAACGCCCACGGCCCCCGCCGTGCTTGCCCTTGGCGACCTGACATTGGACCCGGCCACGCGGCGCGTCCGGCGGGGCGCGCGGGAAATCGACCTGTCCGCCAAAGAATACAGCCTGCTGGAATATCTGATGCGCCATGCGGGACAAGCGGTTTCGCGCGCCATGATTACCGACCATGTGTGGGATTTTGACTTTGACAGCGGCACCAATGTGGTGGATGTGTATATCAACTATTTGCGCAACAAGATAGATCGTCATCATGAGCAAAAACTGATTCAAACGGTGCGCGGTGTCGGCTACCGATTGGCTGGCGGCTGAAGGAATAGGCGTGTGTTTTTTCCCGTTATGCCCCTCGCCTGGGCGCGCTCCCTGCGTTTTCGGCTGACTGTCTGGTATTCCGGCGCGCTGGCGCTTGTGCTGATCCCTGCCGCTCTGCTGCTTTATCTGGGGGCAGGCCATGCGCTCAGCGCCGAAACAGATGGATTTCTCACCGTGGAAGCGCATCGTTTATCCGCAGCGGTGCGGGGGCAGCCCCATGATCCGCCCGAAGCCGCGGACCTTGCGCAAGCCGTGGCCGGCAATGAAGCGGGCGGGGCGCTGCCTGCCGGGGCGCACGGCGCTTTCGGCCAGTTCACGCCCAAGCTGCTGCTGTTTGACGTGACCTATCAGCGCATCATTTCGCGCGCGGGGGGCCGGGTGCTGGCCGCTTCGCCTAATCTTGCCCGTCGGCCCGCCCTGGTATCCGCGCTGAATGCTTCTCTTGCGGCAAAGCGAATGGCATCGTCCGGCTTTTTTTCATTTGCCGGCCCCAGCGAAGAGCAGGAAATGCGTGTCCTGACAGTGCCCGGCTTTGTGGCGGATGTTCCCGTTTGGGTGCAGGTAGCCGTGCCCTGGGATTACAACGCGGATGTCTTGGAGCGCCTGGGCCGGCTGCTGGTTTTGGGAGTGCCGCTCGTGCTTGTCGCCTGTGTGGGAGGAGGCTGGCTGCTGGTGGGGCGGACACTCCAGCCGATCCACCGAATTGTCACGGAAGCGGAGCGTCTGGATGCCGACGCTTTGCCCGAAGCCCTGCTGCCGGAAGCATCGGAAACCGACAGCGAGATCGGGCACCTGGTCGCGACCCTCAACCGCATGACAACGCGTTTGCACGGGGCGTTTGAAGCGCGGCGACGGTTTGCCGATGCCCAGCAGCGCTTCGCGGCAGACGCATCGCATGAGCTGCGTACGCCGCTGACAATTTTGCGCGGCGAAATGGAGCTTGCCCTGGCCCGCCCGCGTTCCCTCGTCGTGTACCAGGCAACGCTGGAAAGCGCCGTGGAAGAAATCGACCGGATGAGCCGCATTGTGGAAGGATTGAGCTTTTTAGCGCACCAGGACGCCGGCCAAATGGCGATGCCGCCCCCGCGTGAGCCTGTGGATTTGCCTGGCCTGTGCCGCACCGTCATCACGGACTTTCACAAACAAGCGCAGGACAAAGAAATCGCGCTGACTTTGTCCGTTCCCACCGCCGGCTCGGATGAGCCGCCGCCGGAAGAGGGTCTGTGGGTTCCCGGCAGCCGGGATCAACTGCGGCAACTGCTGGGCAACCTGGTGGATAACGCGCTCAAGTACACGCCGCCTCAGGGCGCTGTCACGATTTCAGCCCGGCGTGAGCCGGAAAAGAACAGCGGGCCGGGCCTCATTGCGCTTCATGTCAGCGATACGGGAATAGGGCTTGCGCCCCAAGACCTGCCGCATGTGTTTGAGCGGTTCTGGCGCGCGGATCGGGCACGCGGGGCGGGGGGCAACGGGCTGGGGCTGGCAATCTGCGCACGGATCGCACAGACGCACGGCGGAACTCTTTCCGTGGAAAGCGATTGGGGACACGGCAGCAACTTTTGCTTGCGTCTTCCGGCATGGCCCGGCTTTGTGCAGGCGAACCTGAACAAAGACCAACAAACGACTTTCTAATCTTATTCTAATCTTACATTCATGCTTTTCCCCTGTTGTTTGGGCATAATAAAAGAGTGCCGACATTTGGAACAAGCATGCGGCCCTAATGTCGGCGTTAAATCGCCTTGCGCGGGATAGAAACTGAGGCAGCATATTCGCATTCGCAGCACAGGAATTTTGCAAGCGGGGCTGCTGGGTTTGGCGACGGCTCCGGCAATGGCGCAAAGCAGAAGCGTACCTGTTCTGACTCTGCCCAATGCTGTGCGTCAGGCATTGGCAACCAGCCCCAGCGCGCAGGCATCCGCGCAGATAGTAGCGCAGGCCCAGGCGCGTTTGGGTCAGGCGCAAGCCGGGCAGCGACTGCAAATCACGTTCAACAGCACCAATAGCCTGTCCAATGCGAGCGTGTATCAGCTGCCGCCGGCCCAGGAAACATTCGGCACACTGCAAAACACGCTGTCTGTGCCTATCCCGCTGGGAGCAAGGTCGCGGCTCGCCGTGGAGCAGGCGCGAGGGCTGCTGTCTGCCGCCCGGCTGCAAAACCAAAGCGCGCGCTTTGCCCTCGCCACCCAGGTCGCCGGGGATTATTACAACTTGCTGCGCCAGCAGGCGCTGCTGGCAATCGCGCGGGAAACATTGACCCAGGCGCGGCGTCAATTGTCGGATGCCCAAAAGCGCCAGCGGGCAGGTGACGTTGCCGCCCTGGACGTGCTGCAAAGCCAGGGGCCGGTCGCCTCCGCGCAGGCCGGTTTTTTGGGCGCGCAGGCCGGTGTGGACACCGCCCGTCAAAGCCTCAACGATATTATCGGGCAGCCTTTGGACGCGCCCCTTGTCATTGCCGACACGGCGTCTTTTGCGGCGGCAATCCCGTATACGCCCCAGCAGGCGCGCGCCTTGGCCCTGCAAAACAGCCCGGACATCCAGGCCGCGAGCCAAACCGTGCGCGCATTGCAGGCGGCTCTCGCGTCGGCGCGCTTAAGCCGTCAGCCCACTTTGGAACTTCAAGCGATCGACATCCGCAGCAAAGACGTCACCTCCTTCCGTCGGGAAGACACCATCCAGGCTGCGGTCACCGTGCCCCTGTCCGACGGCGGTTTGGCGCGCGCACAGGTGCAGGAAGCCCAGGCCGCACTCGCCCAGGCGCAGGCGCAGGCGCAAGTTTCCCGGCGGGCCGTGCTGGTGGCTGTGAGCGGGGCGTATCTCACCGCCCAAAGCTCCCGCGCGCAGGCGGAAAGCGCCCGCATCGCCGAAGGCATCGCCCAGATTAGCTACGCCAAGACCGTGCAAGGGTATGAGAATGGCCTGTTTCCTCTGGTCAATGTGTTAAATGCGCAGGCCTCGCTTTCCCAGGCGCGCATCGCCTACACGCAGGCCGTGTACGATGCCGCTGTTGCTGCCGGGTCATTGCAGGGAGCCATCAACGGCGGCGCGATTAACGGGGCAGGGGCCGCCAATGCGACTGGGGGAACGGGGACGCCCGGTGCCGCAGGCACGAATGGGACGACACTTTCTCCCACGGGTGCAAACAGCCCCACTGCCGGCCCGCCCAGCATGTCGCCCAGCCCTTCGGGGGTCAGCCCCGCCGGGGCCGGATCGCCGGGCGCCAGTCCGTCAGGAACCAGCAAGACCACGCCGCAGGCAACGGGAGGAGGAACGCCATGAATTCAAAGAAGCCCCCCCGCCCCCATCCTGGAGAGCCAAAGGAAAGTGCCGCCTTTTTTGTTTTCCCCAACTGGACTATGACCGTCAAGCCTGCACAGCGGGGAACAGGGCACGGAAGTCTCCTCTTTTCCCTCGCGCTGCTTGCGCTTGCATGCGCGGGCTGCGGGCATCCCAAAGCCGATCCCAAAGATAAAGGAGACGCGTCCCTGCCGGTCGTGCAGACTGTCACTGTTGCGCGTCAAACCTTGGAGCGCATCCTGCCTGCCTCGGGCACATTGCGCACGCTGCAAACACACGAAGCCACAGTCACGCCGCCCGTTGCAGGCGTGCTGGATGCGCTGCCCGTGCGCTACGGGCAGACAGTGCAGAAAGGCCAGATTATCGCGCACCTGGCTACGGCGACATTGGCCGGGCCCTTGCAGCAGGCGCAGGCGACCCTGGGGCAAAACCAGGTGCAGGTGCAGCAGGCGCAGGCCAATGCGCTGCAGCAGCAGGCGCAGACCCGCACGGCTATTGCCCAGGCGCAGGCAGGCCTTGCGGGAGCGCAGGCCGCTGTCAAGCGCGAACAAGCCGCGCTGACAGGGAACCTGGCGTCCCTGCAAAACGCGCAGCAGAACCTCGCCCGCGAACAAACTTTGTACAACGATGGGTTGGTTGCGCTGAAAGACGTGGAGGCTGCCCGGCTCGCAGTCACCACCGCCCAGGCCCAGGTGGATGCCCAGCGTCAAACCGTGGATGCCCAGCGGCAAACGGCAGCCGGCCAAAGCTTGTCCGTGCAATCGGCCCGCGCCGCCGCATTGCAGGATTTAGTGAAGCAAAAGGATGTCCAGGTGGCCCGGCGTCAGGTGCAGAACGCGCAGGGGGCACTGCAAACGGCGCGGGCACAGTCCGCCCTGTACTCCATTCGCGCGCCGCTGGCCGGGCAGGTAACAGCCGTGGGCGCGACTGTGGGCGAAAGCGTGGACACGGCGACAAAGTTAGCAGTTATCGCCGATTTGCGCACCCTGGTGCTGGAAATGAGCGTGCCAAGCGACCTCGCGCGGGATGTGCGCAAAGGCCAAACAGTCACGTTTTCCACGGGGGCGCGGGGCGGTCAATCATTCCAATCCACGGTTTATAATATTGGGACGCAGGTCAACGCCGCGTCCGGCACGGTGGCCGTCCTGGCCCTGGTGTCCAATGCCGACGGCCGCCTGCGGGACGATGCTACGATAAAGGCGCGCATTGTCACTGAGCGCCGCACGCAAGTGCTTGTCGTGTCCAAAGGCGCACTGCTCATCGATCCCGATACCAACGAAACCAGCGTGGTGATCGTTGGCGCGGACAATGTCGCCCATGTTGTTCCGGTCAAGACGGGCCTCGCGGCAAACGGCGCCGTAGAAATCACCCTGGGGCTGACCGCAGGGCAGCGGGTCGCCGTATCCGGCCAGTACGGCCTGCCGGACAAAGCCAAAGTCAGCGTGCAGTCCGCCGCGCCGCAGGGAGACACGCATGGGCCTTAGCATGTTTGTGTGGCGCTTCAAGAAGGCCGCCCTGCTCCTGGTCGTGATCTTGTGCCTGCTGGGGTTTTACTTCTTTAACAACCTGCCCGTGTCTATCTTTCCCGATCTGACCGCGCCGCGCATTATTGTCACCACGGATGCGGGCGATACGCCTATTCCCCTTGTTCTTGCCAACATCACCCGGCCCCTGGAAAATGCGGTGTCCGGCGTGCCGGGCGTGTCGGATGTCAAGTCCCTCACCGAGCGCGGCAGCAGCGAGGTAGATGTCAACTTTGCCTGGGGCACGGACATGCAGGCCACCTTGCAGCAAGTACAGGCCGCGCTGGCCCAGCTGCAAAGTACGCTGCCGCCCGGCGCCAATGTCCACGCCGAGCGGCTGAACCCATCGGTGTTCCCCATCATGGGCTATAGCTTGTATTCCCAAAGCGTCAGTCCCCAGGAGCTGCGTTACGCCGCGCAGTACACCCTGCGCCCGCGCCTGCTGCGCGTGCCCGGCGTGCGCCAAATCGACGTGCTGGGGGGCGACACGCCCGACTTTCTGGTGCAGGCCGACCCGACCGCCCTGCTCGCGCGCGGTATTACCATCCAGGATGTGGAAAACGCACTCAGCAAGAACAACGAAACCAGCTCCGTCGGCTTTTATGACAAATCGTATCTGCACTACGAAGTGTTGGTTTCGGGCTTGTTTCAAACGCCTGCCGAGATCCGGCAGATCACGGTGGCCGTCAAGAACCGCGTGCCGGTCACGATTGGGGAAATCGCAAGTGTGACGCGCGGCGTAGAAGCGCGCACTATCGCAACCAGCGGCAACGGCCATGATGCCGTGCTGCTCAACGTGATCAAGCAGCCGACAGGCAACACGCTGCAAATTGCGCAGGGCATCAAGCAGGCTCTGCACGATGCGCGGGCCGACCTGCCGCCCAACGTCACCGTTTCTAACTTTTACGACCAGTCGCAGATCGTCCAGGAGTCACAGGCCAGCGTGTTGGAAGCGATTATTGTCGGCGGCGTGCTGGCTTTGATTGTCCTGATGCTCTTTTTGGGCAACCTGCGGACGGCAGCCGTTGTCCTGATAATCTTGCCCCTGACCATCGTGATAACGTTTGGGCTGATGAAACTCTTGGGGCAGACGCTCAATATCATGACCCTGGGCGCGCTTGCCATTGCCCTGGGGTTGGTGATTGACGACGGCATTGTCGTTGTCGAGAATATGTTCCACGAGCTGGAAGGCGGCCATTCGCGGCGCGCGTCCATTGCCGCAGGTCTGAAAGCCATCACGCCTGCCATGATTGGCTCGTCGCTGACGACCATGGCGGCCTTTCTGCCCTTGACGTTTTTGAACGACTTGACAGGCCAGTTTTTCGGCCCATTGGCCCTGGTGATGATCGCTACCCTGACCGTGTCGCTGCTGCTGTCGCTGCTGCTGGTTCCCCTGCTGGCCGACTTCCTGCTGCCGACCAAGACCGAAGAGCCGCATGGCCTGGCTGGCAAAATACTGGGCTTTTTCCCCCGGCAGTTTGACCGCATCGCGGGTGCGTATGGCCGCGTCCTGGGCTGGTGCCTGCATCATAGGGCCGTTGTCCTGCTGCTCCTGCTGCCGGTCGCCCTGAGTGCGTATCTGCTGCTGACCCATCTGCAAACGGGGTTCTTTCCTGAATTTGACGAAGGAGGCTTCACGTTAGACTATCAATTGCCCGCGGGGACTTCGCTGGCGCAGACTGATGCCGCCTGTCGGCAAATAGAGGCCATCCTTGCCAAGACCCCCGAAGTATCGGCGTGGTCGCGGCGAACCGGCGCGCAGCTTGGCTTTGCCATCACGACTCAGAACGCGGGCGACATGTCCGTGCAGCTTAAACAAAACCGCACGCGCGACATCCAGGCCGTCATGGACGATGTGCGCGGGCAGGTGGAAGCCCAGGTTCCGGGTGCGCAGGTGGACTTTATCCAGGTGCTTCAAGACAGCATCGGCGACCTGGCGGGCGATGCCCCCAGCCCCGTAGAAATCAAGATCTTCGGCAGCGATACGGGCCAATTGGAAACGCTGGCCCAGCAAGTGGACGGCGTCGTGGGCGGCACCAAGGGCGTTGTTGACCATTTCAACGGCATCATCCACAGCAGCCCCGAAACCGTGCTGCATGTCAACACGGAGCAGGCCCAGCGCTACGGCCTGACGACCGACGATATTACGCAGGCGGCCCAGGCGGCTTTGCAGGGGGTCGAGCCGACACGGGTGCAGGTGGGCGAGCAGGCGATCCCCGTGCGGGTCGCGCTGTCGCATCCGGGCGAAACCCTGGACCAAAACTTATTGCCTAACATCCTCATCGCTTCGCCCGTGACGGGCGGCAATATCCCTCTCAGTCAAGTCGCCGACCTTCAGGTGCGGCCTGGCGTTTTGCAGGTGACCCGCGAAAACCAGCGCCCCTATATCGCGGTGACTGCCAGCCTGTCCGGGCGTGACCTGGGCAGCGCGACCCGTGACATCCAAAGCCGCGTCAAGCGCCTGGTCAAGCTGCCTGCCGGATACACATTGGAATACGGCGGCTTGTATGCCAGCCAGCAAAAGTCGTTTTCCGAGCTGGGGGCCGTGCTGCTGGTCGCCGTTTTGTTTGTGTTCACGCTGCTGGTCATCCAGTTTCGCTCGTTGCGTCAGGCCCTGGCTTTGCTTTTGGCCGCCTTGCTGTCGCTGTTTGGCGTCCTGCTGGCGTTGTTTCTCACCAAGACACAGCTGAACATTTCCAGCTTCACGGGCGCGATTATGATTGTGGGGATTATTACGGAAAACGGCATTGTGCTGTTTGACTTTTATAATCACCTGCGCCGCGAGTCGCCTGACCGCCCGGTTTTGGAACTCATGGCCGATGCCGGGCGGCAGCGTTTGCGTCCGATTTTGATGACCACCATCGGCGCGATTTTGGCCCTGCTGCCGCTGGCGTTAGGTCTGGGCGCGGGCGCGGCCCTGCAAAAGCCGCTGGCAATTGCCGTCATCGGCGGCCTGTCCGTGTCTGTGTTTTTCACCCTGCTGGTCGCGCCGGTCTTGTTTGTCACCCTGGAAAGCCGCCGCCCGTCCCGCCCCGCCGGCATGGTGGAACAGGAGTTTCAGGAAGTGGAGCGCGAGCTTGCCGCGCACCCGTGACTGCTGACTTTCCCACCCGTAAACTGCGCCCGGCGCGGTACAATAAGCGCACCCTTTGGAGCATGTGCCATGGCACGGCAAGAGGCTCCCCGCCCCAAACTTGGGGCGAGGGGGCCTCTGATCTTGTTCTGCCAAACGGGAAACCCATGCGGCTTTTCAGGCACATTTTAACCCTATGACTTACACTCTCGCCCCGTTTCGGCTCGTTTTGCGCCCGATACTTTTGCTGTTCATCTTCGCCCTGGGCGTATTCAGCAGTGGACATCTCGCTTTTGCCGCCCCCGCCCCGCCCCCCGTCACCGTTCTGCTGCCGTCCAAGCGCCCCAGCGGCTTTGCCGTCAATGACCGCATTTGGGTGACGTTTTATCCCGCGCAGAACGCCCAAAGCGCGCGCGCCCCCGCCATTGTCTTGCTGCATCCTATTGGACAAAGCGAGGGTGGCATCCTGGCGCGCTTTATGGACAAGCTGGCTGCGCAGATGGCCGCGCAAGGGATGGGCTGCGCGCTTATCAGCCTGCCGTATCATGGGCCGCGCGCCGTGGGCAAGACCGACCCGGCGAGCCACTTTATCGGGCCGCGCGTGGCCGATGTCGTCCAGGCCTTCGGGCAAAGCGCGTCCGACGTGAGCACGGTCGCGGACTGGCTGCAAACCCGGCCCGACACCGACCCGCAGCGCCTGGGCGTGATGGGCATCAGTTTGGGCGCGGTGATCGCGCACCTGGCGATGGGGCAGGATGCCCGCCTGAATGCAGGCGTGGCCGTGGAAGGCGGCGGCGATCTGCCGTCGCTGTACGCGGGCAGCGCGGAAGTGGCCCTGTACGGCAAGTTTCTGCCGGAATTGCTGACGCAGGAAGCGCGTGCCCGCCTGTCCCTCGTGGACCCCGTCCACTACACCCGCTTCAACCAGCCTCGGCATGTGCTGATGATCCAGGCGGCGCGCGACCTGTATGTGCCGCCCCGCAATGCCGAGCTTTTGTGGAACGCCCTGGGCCGCCCGCACATCATCTGGACCGACACCAACCACTTTTCGTTTCTGCTCGCCGGCAAATCTATGGCCCGCACCTCGGCGGCCTATCTTCAGCGCGTCTGGGCTGGACACGCCGACGACCCGGCCCCGCTGCCCCACTACTTCGTGCCCACCATCAAAGCGGGCTGGCTGCTGGAACTCAACGGCAACCTCACGCCGATGATCACTTTGCAGGCGTATTCGCTCGCCACAGGCCGCCTCCATCTGTCCGCGCTGCACCTGGACATCGGCGAAACCGGGCGCGGCCCGTATGTCGGGCTGGCTTCCTCGCTGACGCCGTACATTGACGCAGGCATGGAGCATCGCTTCTTCGGGACATCGGTGCAGCCTTACGTTTCCCTGCACATCGCCTTTTAGCTTTCTTGCAAATCCAGCGTGAAAAGGAGAAAGTGCGGCGGCATGGCTTTGGCTTTGCACGGGTGTTTCCACGGCCTGCCGACGACGGAACGATTTGTTCCGTCGTTGCAAAGCTTTAGGTACGAGGGGGAAAAGCAGGGGAAACAAAAGAGAAATGCCGGAGAAAGCCCGCCCCTTTTCCCTTTCCTTCCCGCCGGAAGCGCAGAAAAAAGGGAGGGCGGCGCGGGACTATTGCCCCATCGCTTTGGCGGCAACGGCTTGCTCGGCATGCGCCCGCGCCCCGGCCTGCTCTTCTTTGATTTCTTTGGACAAAAAGTAATTGAGCGTGGTGCGGATGATAGCCACGGCCCCCAGCTTGCCGATTTCCGTCCAGGACGGCGCAACTGCCGTGGACAAAATATCCGCCCCCAATTGAAACTCCAAGGCGAGGGCCAAATACCGCGCCAGGGTCAGGCGGATGGCATTGAAATCCGCCGTTTGACGCTTGAGCAGGGCGCGCGCAAACAGGCCCGCCGCCAAAACAACCCCCAGCCCGACAATCAGCGCGCCCAGGGCTTCCACGCCCAGCCGCAGCCACTGCACGACAATACGCACCCAATCTTCCGCCCCCATGTGTATCGGTGTCATTGCGGGGTTCTTTCTGCCTGCGCGCGGCGGCCCAGACGATAAATCAGCGCCTGCTGCACGAAAACCAGCCCGGCCACCAGCAAAACGCACACGCCAAACAAAAACACGGAGCGCACCGAAGTCGCGCTCAGCGCAAACGACAAGGCCGTGGAAACCGCAGGCGGGTGCATAAGACGCAGTCCGATCATGGCGAAAATTATGCCGATCATGGCCGCCCCCGCCGCCCACGGGCTGCCGCCGCCCCAAACGTGCGCCCCAAGCCCCGCCAAAGCCGCCAGCGTCTGCGCTGTCACGACCGTGCGTACGCTGCTGGTTTCATGCTCCGGGTCGAGGTAAATCAAAAATGCGCTGGACGCCAGGGACGCAAACAAGAGTTTTTGATGGCTCAAGTGTTCCACCAGGGCGAACACGACAAGCACGGTTATCGTGGGCAGGACAGCCAGGGCGAGGTTGGCGCGCAAAGAGCGTTGAGGACGAAAAGCAATCGGGGGAGGGGGCATACAAATTCCAGCAAGCGCATCAGTGCCAGGGGGACACGCCCCAGGGAGCCAGCATGCGGCAAAGGGTGAATAGCGGCAAGCCGACGACATTGAAATAATCGCCGTTGACGCCGGGAATAAAGGCCAAAGCCTTGCCCTGAATGCCGTAAGCGCCCGCTTTGTCTCGTGGCTCGCCCGTGGCAACGTAAGCGTCAATCACGGCATCCGAAAGCGGGGCGAACGTGACAAAAGTCTGGGCAAAGTCCGTGGCGATTTGGGCAATCATGCCGTTCTGCGTTTCCACAATGCACAGGCCCGTATAAACCGTGTGTGTTTGGCCGCTCAAATGGCGCAGCATGCGCCGGGCATCGTCGTCGCCCTGGGGTTTGTTCAGATACTCGCTGTCCAAGATAACGGTGGTGTCCGCGCCGATAACGAGGGCGTGACCCGGAGTGCGCGCGGCAACATCCCGCGCTTTCCCCTCGGCCAAACGCATCACCCACTCGTGGGGATGCAGACCTTCCGTGGGAATGCTGCCTTCATCAAACGTGCTGGGCACGACTTCAAACGGCAGGCCCAGCACTTGCAGCAATTCGCGTCTGCGGGGGGATGTGGAAGCAAGCACAAGACGGGGCATCTATTTGCGCCCTACTTTCGGCTCCGTGCCCGCGCGCAAACGCGCAAAGTTCGCCCGGTGCTTGACGACGACAAACACGCTGACGGCCAGGGCGAACGCGCCATACGGCCACTGACGCCCATTCAGCCACCACGTGAAGAACGCCCCGACCGGCACGCCGACAACGCTGGACAAAGAAATATACCGGGTCAGCGCCAGGCACAATCCCCACACGGCAAAGCCGATCAATGCCGCCATCCACGATAGGCCAAACGCGACCCCCAGGGTTGTCGCCACGCCTTTGCCGCCCTGGAAGCGCAGAAACGGGCTGAAGTTGTGCCCCAGCACAGCCGCGACACCCGCTGCCACCGGCAGCCAGGCTGGCGCATGCGCCAGATGGTGCGCTAACAGCGTGGGAATGAGGCCTTTGCACACATCCAGGGCAAACACGACAATGCCCCAGGCGGGCCCCAACGTGCGCCACACATTGGACGCCCCAATGTTGCCGCTGCCGAACTCGCGCACATCAATGCCGCGCACCACTTTGCCGACGACAAGGCCGATCGGCAATGCGCCAAAGACGTAAGCGCCCAAAAGAAAACCCAGCAGTGTTGTTGTCATACGAAGGGAAAGTTGGTGTGAGACAAAGGGAAAGTTGGTGTGAGACGAAGGGGAAAAAGTTTAAGCGAGAACCGGCATTTCCAATGTAAACTTGGACAAGCGCAGATGCTGCGGGATTTCCAAAGGGTATTTGCCGTCAAAGCACGCCCGGCAAAAGCTGTTTTTGCCCACGCCGATGGCCCGCATCACGCCGTCTAAACTTAAATAGCCCAAACTCGTCGCGCCGATCATCTGGCGGATTTCCTCTATGGAATGGTGGGCGGCGACCAGGTCATTCTGGCTCGCCATGTCGATGCCATAAAAGCAGGGATGCTTGACCGGCGGGGCAGTAATGCGTACATGCACTTCGGCGGCTCCGGCATCAAACAAGCGCTTGACCACCTGGCCCGTGGTCGTGCCCCGAACAATGGAGTCGTCCACCATGACCACGCGCTTTCCAGCCAGGGCTTCTTTGATAGGCATCAGCTTCATACGCACGCCCGCCTCGCGCATGCGCTGGTTGGGCTGGATAAACGTGCGCCCGATATAACGGTTTTTCACCACGCCCTCGCCGTAGGGAGTGCCCGATGCCTGCGCAAAGCCAATCGCGGCGGGCGTGGCAGCATCAGGAATGGGCATGACCATGTGCGCATCGGGAACCGGGTGCTCGCGGGCGAGTTCCTGCCCCATGCGGCGGCGGGCATCGTGCAGGCCGCGCCCGTACATGGCGCTGTCGGGCCGGGCGAAGTAAATAAACTCAAACACGCACAGGGAAGGTTTTGCCGGGAGAACCGCCTGACGCTCGGTCATGCCGCGCCGGTTGATGATAATCATCTCGCCCGGCTCCACTTCGCGGATATACTGCGCCCCGATAGTTTCTAAAGCGCACGTTTCCGATGCCAGAACGTAGTGCTTGGTGTCCAATAGTCCCAAACACAGCGGACGAATGCCGTATTCGTCCCGCATGCCGATCAGGGTATCTTCGGTGAGTATGACCACGGAGTACGCGCCCCGCAGGCGGCTCATGGTGTGCGCGACGGCGTCTTCCAGGGATTTGTCCTGCTGCGTGGCGATCATCCGGGCAATCACTTCGCTGTCGTTGGTGGTGTCGAACGGGATGCCCTGCGCTTCCAATTCATCGCGCAGCTCGAGGGTGTTGACCAGATTACCGTTGTGGGCAACGGCAACCGTGCCGTCGCCCCAGGCGCAGTGCAGAGGCTGGGCATTGCGCAGGACGCTGCTCCCCGTGGTGGAATAGCGCGTGTGCCCAATAGCGATGTCGCCCTGCAACTGTGTCAACGTGCGCTCATCAAAGACCTGCGGCACCAAGCCCATTTCTTTGTACCATTTCACCTGGTGCCCATCCGACACGGCGATCCCTGCCGACTCCTGGCCTCTGTGCTGCAAAGCCATGAGGCTGAAGTAGGTCAGGCGGGCGACATCTTCGCCGGGCGCGAACAGGCCAAACACGCCGCATTCTTCATGCGGGGCATCGTCGTCGTCGCCGAGGGGCACGGCATCGGGCGCTAAGTCTTGGTCAAACATGAGGGTCTTAGTATACCAGACTGCGCTGTCAGGGCGTTGCCGCCACGTCATAGCGCAATACCAGGATTTGCTCGGCCCGCAAGGGAAGCATCTGGGATGTCTGGCCGTGCGGGGCAACCATGCCCTAAAGGGCATGGACTAGGACGATGTTATCCCCATCGCCTGCGGAATAGCTCCTTCATATGCCGCCCGCATCTCGGCAATACTCACTTCATACTGTGCGGCGTTGTCCTCGAACGAAAGCGTAACGCCCAGCACGTCGCCAATCGTGAAGCATTCGACGCCATGCGCGCTCGCTAAAGCAAGCAATGCGGAATCGTCCGTCGTTGTGACAACAACTGAGGCCATGCGCTCCCCAAACAACGTAAGGGCATCCACGCGCTCCAAGTCCTGAATGTCTGCGCCCAGCCCGCCTGCCACGCAGCATTCGGCAAGGGCAACAGCCAGGCCGCCGTCGGACACGTCATGAGCGGATTGCAGCAGGCCCTGCGCAATCGCTTCGCGCACAAACGCCTGCACGCGCTTTTCGGCGTCCATATCCAGCGCAGGCGGCTGCCCGACTTCCAGGCCGTGAATAACCGATAGGTATTCGCTGCCGCCCAGCGTAGGTGTGCCCCCGCCCACAAGGTAAATGTTGTCGCCCTCGTTCTTGAAGCCCAGGGTCACGCGCTTGTCGGCATCGTCCAAAAGACCGATCATGCCGACCGTGGGCGTGGGGAAGATGGCCTGTTCAGGCGTCTCGTTGTAAAACGACACGTTGCCCGAAATGACCGGCGTGCCGAACGCTTCGCACGCTTCGGCCAGTCCTTCCACGGCCCGGCGAAACTGCCAGAAGCCTTCCGGCTTTTCGGGCGAGGCAAAGTTGAGGCAGTCCGTCACGGCCAGCGGGGTCGCCCCGACGCACGACAGGTTGCGGGCGGCTTCGGCCACGGCCAATTGCGCCCCTAGAAATGGGTCGAGATAGCAAAAGCGTGGGTTGCAGTCGGTGGTGAGGGCGATCGCTTTGCCCCCTGTCCCGCGCAGGGCCAGCACCGCGGCATCCGCCGCGCCGGGCAGCACGATGGTTTGCGTCTGCACCATCGAATCGTATTGGTCGTATACCCAGCGCTTGGACGCGATTGTGGGGGATGCTAATAGCTTGAGTAAAACAGCGCCGTAATTGTCGGGTTCGGGCAGATTGGCAAGGTCGGCGCTTTGGGCTTCTTTGATATAAGCGGGTTCCTGCGCGTCTAGATAATAGGTGGGGCAGTCGTCGGCCAGCGAGCGCGCGGGCACGTCGGCGGCGACTATCCCGTTGTCCAAGACCATCACCTGGCCTGTGTCCGTCACTGTGCCGATAATCTCCGCCGACAGACCCCATTTGTGAAAGACAGTCGCCACTTCGTCTTCATGGCCCGCTTCAATCACGGCCAGCATGCGCTCCTGCGACTCCGAAAGCATGACCTGGTACGGGGTCATGTCCGCCTCGCGCAAGGGCACGCGCCGGATGTCGATGGTCATGCCCATATGAGCCTTGGCGGACATTTCACACGTCGCGCAGGTCAGCCCCGCCGCTCCCATGTCCTGAATGCCGACAATATGGCCCGTCGCGAGGGCTTCCAGGGTGGCTTCAATGAGCAGCTTTTCGGCAAACGGGTCGCCCATCTGCACATTGGGGCGCTTGGACTCGCTGTCCGGCCCCAGTTCCACGCTGGCAAAGGTCGCGCCGTGAATGCCATCCTTGCCTGTCGCCGACCCGACATACAGAACCGGATTGCCCGCTCCCTTCGCCCCCGCCGAGGCAATCTGGTCTAATGGCACAATGCCCACCGCGAGAGCATTCACCAGGGGATTGCCCGCATACGATGGGTGAAACGTGATCTCCCCGCCTACCGTCGGCACGCCCACGCAGTTGCCATAATGGCTGATGCCGCCGACCACATGCTCAAACAAATAGCGCGTGCGGGCATCCGACAGTGGCCCGAAGCGCAAGGAGTTGAGCAATGCGACCGGCCTTGCCCCCATCGTGAAGATGTCCCGCAGGATGCCGCCCACGCCGGTCGCCGCGCCCTGGAACGGCTCCACCGCGCTGGGGTGGTTGTGCGACTCCATCTTCATCACAATGCCCAGGCCGCCGCCGATGTCGACCGCCCCGGCGTTCTCCACCGCATTGGTGTCCATCGCCTCTTTGTAGCGGGCGAACAGGCGCAGCACGGGTCGGGAGTATTTGTAGCCGCAGTGCTCCGACCACATGACCGCGTACATGCCCAGTTCGGTGATGCTCGGCTCGCGCCCCAAGGTGCTTTCTATTTGGGCATACTCCGCGTCGTTCAGCCCCATCTCGCGGTAGGTTGTCGGGTCAATCATCGGTTTGCTGGCACCTTTGTCGGCAGTGTGTTTCTTTTGCCCCAAGATTATACCTGATGGCTGAGGCGACCTAAAGCGTGGATTGCCGCCGGGGGCTTTGTCACAACTGCTCAATGGTGACGCGCCCGCCGTCCACGGCTTGTATGTGGATGTCGTGGCCGTAGAGCAGGGACATGCCGATAAGTGGATCGGTATCAGCAGCTTCCACCAGGATGCTGCGCGACTGGCCGTCCCAGACGACAACGACAGCATAGATGTCAAACTGCGCCTCGTTGCCGTCAGCAAGAACCGCGATGCCGCGCGAGCGAAACGGCAGGCCGAGCGCATTAATCAGGCTTGGCGGCAGTGTGAGAGAACCACTGAACCCGGTGTCAAGGACAGCCTCAATTTCTTGACCCCTGCCGTTCGCAGCTTTGATAGGCAGCCTGATTGTTGCCTCATGGAGAGCATTGACAATGCCGGTAATCATGCGGCGTCGCGCTTTACTGGATAACGCGGCCCACCGATCCGGTAGGCAGTAGCGTGGCCGACACGCATCAGCCAAATCTGCGCGTCAGGCTGACGCATCAGCAATTTCTCGGTGGCCGTGTAGTCGTCTTTGTCCAGCTCGTAAGCGCCCGACTCAATGTCTATGGCAACAAACTCGCCTTGATGTGCCGCTTCCACAAAGGGTTGCACTTCCAGGCGATAGCGTTCCTGTCCAAGCCGCGCGGTTTCTTCTTTGCTGTAACGTGGCGCTGGGGCATTCATAACTTTCTCCCATCAAACAAACGTGTCCTAAGTTTACCCGGCACTGCTTGCTTTAGTGTTCCAAAGCCATCTTCCTCTCTTTCCATAAGCATGCCAAGCCATGAGCGACGACGGAACGATTTGTTCCGTCGTTGGTACACGCTCGCAAAGCCTATAATCAGCCGGGGAAACGCTGAGGCAGCTCCCATGCCGACACCTGACGGCAGGGCAGTATCGCGCCCGACGCGCGGCTTGACTTTGCGCGGCATTGGGCGTATGATTGGCCCAAACGCCCTCGTTTGCCAAAACCGGAATGGCCAAGTCGCACCCATGCCAGTCCCTGCCTTCAATTTAACCAGTTTGATCAGCGCTGCTGTTGCCCCGGTCGTGCTGATTTCGGCGGCGGCGATCCTGCTGTCCGGCTACTCGTCCAAGTACGGCAACATCTCCGACCGCATGCGCGATTTGACCGGCGAATACCGGCGGGCAGACACCACATCGGCGCGCCGCGCGGGCTTGAAAACGCAGCTGCTGCTGTTTCGACGGCGCGTCATCGCGGTATGGGCGGCCAGCGCGCTGCTGTCGCTCGCCTTGCTGCTGTTTTTGGGAACCGTGCTGAGCGTCATTTTATCCAGGCACGAGGCGCGTTTGGGGCTGGTGGGAGCGGGCTGCCTGGTCTGCGGCCTGCTGCTGATGGTGGGCGCGATCAGCCTGGAATTGGTCGAAATACGCCTGGCGCGCTTTGCCGTGGACGCGGAACTTTCGGACATCTTCCGCGACGAGTAAGAAGACGTTTCATGCCTGCCTCCTGGCGGGTATATTCGGGCAGGCAAAGACGCACAAGGTTGAAACGGCATGGCGGCAAAAACAGGCGGCGAACTGAGCGGGCTGGCGGTGATGACACTGGCGGGAGGCAGCCGCCTGGGACGGGTGCATGATGTCGTGTTCCATATGCCGTCCGGGCGCATTGCCGGGTTTCTCGTAGAAACCGGCGGCCTGCTGTCAAAGCCCATGTTTCTGCCCGCCGCTCAGGTGCGCAGTTTGGGAACCGATGCCCTGACGGTTGCCGATGCCGATGCGCTTGGCGGCAACCGTCAGGCACAGGCCGACCCCGATCTGCTGGAAGCGCGCGCGCTGTCGGGCCGCCCCGTGATGAGCGAAACGGGCACGGCTGTCGGCACAGTCAAAGATATTTTGGTGGACACCGAGACTTTGGCCGTGTCGTTTCTGATCCTCGCCACGGGATTTCTCGACAATGCGCTGCATGGTCGTCCCACCCTGCCGCTGTCCCTGGTGCGCACCGTGGGCAAAGACAGCCTGGTGGTGCCCGGCAGCTACGACCCCAAAGCGGCGGAAAACAATGCGACGTAGCACCTCTCTGGTTTTACCCGCGTGCCTGCTGCTGGCGGGCTGCGGGGTGGGGCAGTCGGCGCAAACCATTGTCGCGCACAAGATCGCCGATGCTTTGCCGCAGGCGATTGGGCCTGCCGCCCACTACGATGTGCAGGTGTCGGGCAATACGCTCGGCCTGGCCCAAGGACGCGCGCGGGGCGTACAAATTCGGGGGCAGGATGTGCAGATGACGCCTGCGGTGACCCTGGACACGTTGACGCTGGATGCGCGAGACATCGTGTTTGACGAAAAATCGCGGCAGGTACGGAGTATCGGCAGCTCGTCCTTTGCGGCCAGCATGGGGCAGGCCCGTTTAAGCAGTTACATTGCCCAGGTCCGCCCCGATTTGATCGTGACGCTGGGCAGCAGCGATTTGCAGGCGACCCTGCCCGTTTCGGTCGGGCCATTGCATACGACAGTGTCCGTGCGCGGGACACTCGTGCCGACTGCGCCTGGCGCAAGCGCTTTGAACTTTGTTGCGGATCAGGGACGCCTGGGCGTGCTGCCGGTTCCCGCCTTTGCGGTCAACGCGGCCCTCGAAGCCGTGAACCCAGTCCTTGATCTTTCGCGCGTCAAGGTGCCGATTGGGGTGCAAAGCGCAGATGTGGAAGGCGGGATGCTGACCATCAGAGGTACAGCGCAATTAGATGCGCTGAGCCATTCACGAGAGTGAAACGAGACGGACAAGGAGGACAAGGACCATGGGAAGTATTCTTTATATCATCGGCGCGGTTTTGGTCGCGCTCTGGCTGATCGGCTTTTTGATGCATATTGGGGGCGGCCTGATCCACATCATCCTGGTGATTGCCGTGATCGTATTCCTGTATCAGTTTATCACAGGGCGGCGCAGCATCTGAGCGTCGGCAAACAAAAAAGGGCGGGCCTGATGGCCCGCCCTTTTTTCGTCCCTCTACATGACCTTGGCGAGTACTTGCCAGGCTTTCGGCCCGTAACTCGTCACATCGGGGAACTCGTAGCGGTTGCCGTCGCCGTCGGTCATCATCAGGCGATTGGGGCCCAGCAAGTACGTGTTGTCGCGCAGGTTCCGCACCGTAAACTGGCGTGGCCCACGGTCTGTCTCTACTTCCCAGTTCACGACGCCAAATTCTTCCTTGACCAAAGTCACGCTTTGCACTTTGGGGGTAAAGTAGCGGCGCGCAATCTCGGCATCGGCAACAGCCCGCGACTCGCTGTCCAAATCCCGCAAGTCCATCAGCAGGCCGATGTCCTTGTCGCTGCCGTCCCGCAGGCCAAAGTAATGGTCGGGGTCGGAAAACGGCAGCGCGCGGGCGATGCGCACTTCGCGCCACGAGCGGTCGCCGGAGAGTGTCAGCCGGACACGCGAGTCATTGGGGGACGTGCGGAACAGGCGCACGGCTTTCGGGTCCAGAAAGCGTATATCGAATGGGTTTGGCTCAGTGGAGACAGTGGGCTGCGTATCTTCGCGCATGGTTAGTGTTTGCCCATCTCCGTGTGCAGGCGCAGGCCGCAGTCTAAAAGATGCTTGCTCATGGACAGCGACAGCTTGTCGGCATACAAGCGGCACATACTGACTTGCTCGGCATCGGCAGCGTCCACAAAGTGCGACAAGATCAAAAAGCCGTTGTCGCCGTGCTCTATTTCCTCCGGGGTGATGCGCTGGCGGAGCCACTCCAGGGAAAGGCCGTCCATGCCATAGCCTTCGGCGAGTGCATCGGCCAGGGGCCCGCACATCCACGGAACCACTCCTTCCGTGCCGGCATTGATCGCCGCCGCCCCCACCTGCCACGGGAAATCGCCGCTAAAGATGGCCGAGCGCAGCTGTGCCTCGTGCCAAAACCACTCTTGCGGGGGCAGATAATCCACAATACCCTGCGCAAGCTTTGCGGAGTCGCCGCCCAGCGCATCAATCAACGCGCCAAGGCTGGTTTTCTGCAACCGCGTTTCCTCTTCGGGGGAGTGGCCGTCTTCGGAGCGTCCCTCTAGAAATGTCTCGACATCAGCGGGACGCCGGGCGAAGAAGCCGCCGAACAGGTGCCCCGCGCGGGTCACGTGCCAGTACATGCCCCCAAAAAACGCGGCGAGCGCGCGACGGTCTATTTCGCCCGCCCGCACGGCCTGCGTGAACGGATGCGTCGCCGCATTGCGCCGCCGTGCTAGGATAATATCCCGGTACAAAGTCTGCACCCAGGGCGCGAGTGTTTGCGTGTCCAATGTGTCCACATGGTTTGCGGCCTGCGAAACGTCGAACGTGCTTTTTTCCAGTGTTTGTGCTGTCATAATACGCTGCTTTCTAAGCTGCCCAAAGGCTATGTCCACTTTCCATTATAGCCTACACCTCGTTGAGTTTGTTCACTTCCTGCTGCATATCCACGAGCTTTTTAAACACCCCCTCGGGCATCGCCAAGAGTTCGTCGTGCGTGCCAAGCTCGACCAATTTGCCGCGCTCCATCACCATCAAACGGCTGGCGTTGCGCAGCGTAGACAAGCGGTGGGCAATGGCGAATGTCGTGCGTCCCAGCGTCAAGCGTCCGATAGCTTCTTGGATTTGCTTTTCCGTTTCGGTGTCCACGCTCGCCGTTGCCTCGTCCAATATCAGAATGCGCGGGTCGTGCAGAATGGCGCGGGCGATACTGAGCCGCTGGCGCTCGCCGCCCGAAAGCCGCGCGCCGCGCTCGCCGACAAACGTATCGTACCCATCGGGGAAGCGCATGATAAAGTCGTGGGCGTTGGCGGCTTTGGCGGCGCGCATCACTTCGGCGGGCGTGGCGTCGGGCTTGGCATACGAGATGTTGCTTGCAATGGTGCCGGGAAACAAAAACGGCTCTTGCAGCACGACCCCGATTTGGCGGCGCAGGTCGCCCGTTTTGATTTCGCGGATGTCCACGCCATCGATTAAAATCTGGCCGTCTTTCACGTCATAAAAGCGGGACAATAGGTTGATGATGGTTGACTTGCCCGCGCCGGAATGCCCGACCAGCCCGATCATTTCGCCCGGCGCGACATCAATAGACACGTCATCTAAAACATCGGAGTTTTTGTCGTACGAGAAGTGCACGTTTTTGAGCTGCACGTGGCCGTCAATGACGGGCATGGCGACGGCTGTGGCTGTGTCCTGGATGTCGGGTTCGGCGTCAATCACTTCAAACACGCGCTCGGCACTTGCGGTAGACCGGGACAGCCAGTCGGCGATGCGTGTCATGGCTTGCAGCGGGCCAAGAAGCATGAAGATGTACGAGAGAAACATGCCCAAAACGCCGATAGTCATGCCGTCCTTCCGGCTGGGGTTGTTGAACACTTGCAGGCCGCCCACATACCAGATGATATACACGCCGATGGTCGTGATAAACCCGATGATGGGGAAGTAAGTGGCCCACGCCTGCTCTACGACGACGCCTGCCCCGAAGAGATTAAACGCTTTGTCGTTGAAGCTTTTGGCTTCCCGGCCTTCCTGCGCAAATGCTTTGACCACCCGCACGCCGGACAACGCTGCGCTGATGCTGCCGGACATGCCCGAGCGCAGGTGCCACAATCTTTGCAGCTTGCTCCACAACACCTTCCAGATCATGCGTGTTAAATAGATGGTAATGGGCACGGGAAGCAGCACCAAAAGCGTCAATTGCCAGTTGAAGCGCAGCAATATGATAAACACGCCGACGATGGTCAGGGTGTTCACCAGGAACAACTGAATGCCGTCAACCAGGAAGTTTTGCAGCTCGTTGACGTCCTGCGTGACGCGGGCCAGCAGCGACCCGGTTTGACGCTTGTCGTAATAGGCCAGCGACAGCTTTTGCAATTGGTTGTACGCCTGCGTCCGCAGGGTGTAAACCATGTGGTTGCTCATCCACGCAGCGACGCGCCCGCGCCAGATGGTTAGTGCCACGCCCGCAAGTGTTGTGACAATCACCCCCATCACCAGCCACAAGATCCAGTTTTCATGCTGATGGGTTACTAAAACATCATCGGTGAGGTACTTGGAAATAATGGGGGGGGCCAGCCCTAGAGCGGTGCCCGCAATCATGAGCACGGACACCAGCACGGCCTGCGCGCGGTACGGCACGGCGTAGCGCATGAGGCGCGACAAGGTGGCGCGCTTGTCCACGCACTTGGGGCACACAGAGGTGTCGTCGGGCAGCGGGTCGCCGCACTTGGGGCAGACTTTTTTTTCCAAGCCCTGCAACAGATAGGCCGATGGCTCTTCGTCCTTGAGATACGCTTCAATGGCGCGGGCAGCCACGCTGAACCGGGGGGCCATGCCCAGAGTATAGCGGATCGCTTCGCGCGTTTCGCCCGATTTCATGGTCAGCAGGAGCGCCCCGGTGCCGACCTGGCTGTCGGTCTTGGCTTCGGCGATCTCGGACAATGCCACGTCCAGATCGACATGCGCTTCTTGTCCCGCTTCGCCCGGCGTCAGCACGCGCAAATGCCGGTTGTCCACGGTCAGCCAGCGCGCGCCAAAGCTGCCGCTCAGGGCGACATCCCCGGCCAGCGACAGGCGCAGCTCGCCCTGCGAGGCGTGCGAGGCGGTGTCTTCCCGCGCTTCCTCAAGGGGATCGGCTTGGGGCAGGGCATAGTCTTTCGGGTGTTCGCGCGCGTTTGTTTTCAGCGAGCGCAATGTTTTCTGGATAGAATCAGGAGGTGTTTCAAGTAACGGCATAAGGTTCCTATTGCATAGGAACACGGCTTATGTGTAGTAGGTTCCGCTTGCGAGGGGGTTGTTCTTGCTTTTCTTTGGCATTTTCCCGGCTGACCAACGACGGACGGATTTGTTCCGTCGTTGCTGCGCGCTGGGAAAGCCATGGGGACGGGCGGGGAACAGGCGGGCGATGCCGGTGCAAGCGTCCCTCCCCCTCACACCGCCGGCGTGGGGACATCCGTAGGGAGCGACGACGGCGGGGCCAATGGCGGGGCGGCCATGTCTTTTTTGCGGGCAAGGGCGAACACAAAGCACACCGACATCACAATCCCGGCGCACCAATAAGGCGCGGTCTGCCCGATATGCTGGTACAAATAGCCCCCCGATGCCGGGCCGGTGGCGCGGGCGAGGCTGTCAAACGACGCGGACAAGCCCAGCGATGCCCCCTGCGCCGTTTGCGCCGACTTGCGCGAAACCAGGGCGCGCAGGGACGGGCTGTTCAGGCCGCTCCCAATCGAAATCGGCAGCATGGGGCCAATCAAAAGCAGACCTAAAACATGGGCAAACGGAAACGTCAAAAAGCCCAGGGCCATCAGCCCGATGCCGACCACAATCAAGTTCGGCTCGCCAAAACGCTTCACCAGAGGCCGGATCGCCCCGCCTTGGATAACAACAATCAATATCCCGATGTACGCAAACACGCCGCCCGCAACAGCCGCCACATTGGCCGTGCCATAATAAAAATGCTGCTTCAAATATGTCGTGAACGTACCTTCCAGATTGGCAAAGGCGAATGTGACGGCAAAAGTCAGCACATACAAAAAGCCGACCGGCCCGCCCAGTGCCCGGCCCATAAGCTGCACCCGGCGCGCAAACGACGGCGGCGGCCCGGATGCGGGCGTGCTGTCTCGCTTCGGCTCCGGCAGTTTCTTTTGGATATAAATAAGATTGATAACGGCAAGGGCTGCCGACACATACAAAGGCGCGGCCAGATTGAACTGCCCGATCAAGCCCCCCAAGGCCGGGCCGAACACAAAGCCCACGCCGAACGCCGCCCCCAAATAACCCAATCCCATTGCCCGCAGGTGCGGCGGGGTAATGTCTGCCGCATACGCCTGCGCGACAGACAGCGAGGCCGACGAAAAGATGCCCGCCAAAATGCGCGCGGCAAACAAGCCCGCCAGGGAATGCACGGACAGGCCAAACAAAACATAAAAGACGGCATCGCCCACCAAAGACGCGATCAAAATCGGCTTGCGCCCGATCCGATCCGACAGGCCGCCCCACAATGGCGCGAACACAAACTGCATCAATGCGTAAACGGCGGTCAGCCAGCCCCCCATCTCGCCGATACGCGGGTCGCCGGGGGTGGTATGCAGGGCGCGCTGCACATATTCGGGCACAAGGGGAATAATAATGCTGAAGCCCAGAATATCAATCATCACGGCCAGCGACAGCAGGGCGAGGCTGATGTGCATCTGGCGGTCTTCGGGGCTGAGGGGCGCTTTGGCCGGCTTATCGGGCGGGGGTGTTTTGGCGTTAGGCATGGGTGGAGTTCCAGGGACAAACAATCACAGCCAGTATACCAGACGCATACGGCGCGCACGCCGCGCCGCCCAAGAAGGTGTTCGGCACAAACGGGACGAACAAGCAGGCAGGGGAATAATCTTCCTATTCGTATCAGCTTGCCCATCGGCAAGGAAGACACCACGGATCAGTTTGAGGGGGGCGACGCACCGGGACAACGCCTATTACCCGCGCAACCGCCCAATGTGTGGCCGCCCCCGCCCGTGAACACGCACTCTGGGCAAGGGGAACAAGCGAACACGTCGGGTATGCACGGCAGCGTGCCGCCGGAGATTGCGCGCTTGCGTTGGAACTGGGGCGCGTTCTTTCTGCCGTGGCTGTGGTGTGTCAACCACAAGCTTAAGTGGGGGTGGGGCATTCTCGTCGTCACGGCGTTGTGGGTTTTCGGCGGCTCCCTCGGCTACGTATTCGGCATTGTGTACTTTGGGTGTGCCCTTTGTCTGGGGCTGGAAGGTTATACCCTGGGCTGGCAAAACCGGCGGTTTGATGGCGGAACAGCGCAGTATTTTGACGTGCAGCGCAAGTGGCTGGCATGGGGCGTGGCTGCTCCTGTTCTGCTCTTTGCCGCCCGCGCGCTTTACTTTCTCGTGCAGTTCTGTGCGGGAATTAAAGATTTTTGACTTGGCATGACCAGGCCAATAGGCTTGACTTGCGCGCACCAAGCATGCTACACTGACAAGTTGTCCTGGCAGCGCCCCCGGCCCTGCACGGCGGCTTCCCAAAGACTTTCCTACAGGAGACAAGCACTGATGGCAAAAGTATGTGAATACAGCGGACGCAAGGCCCAGGCCGGACGCTGGACGCGCCACCCGCACTCCGGCAACTGGGCGCACCGCGCGCCCCAGAAGGCCCGCCGCTTTCAGGTGAATTTGCAGACGGTGACCATCCAAACACCGTCGGGCAAGAAAAAGATTAAAGTCGCCGCGCGCATGCTGACGTCGCGCGGCTTCCAGGCCGTCCTGAGCGGCCAAAAAGCGATGCCCAAGAACAGGGGCAAGTAGTCCTCCCGAAAAACCCCCCGGCAGCCACTGGCTGCCGGGGGGTTTTTTTGTGCCTGATATTAGCTATCGTCCCCGCTGTGCGCGCGCCGGGCGGGACGCCGCCGCCAGTCCGGCGGCAGCAGTTGTTCCAGGGTGTCGTCGATGGTGATAATCCCCTGCAAGACCCCGTCGCCGTCTACGACAGGCAGGGCGAGCAGCTTGTAACGCTCAAACGTATGCGCCACTTCCTCGACATTGGCGTTGAGGGGGACACTGCGCACTTTTTTGATCATGAAGTCCGCGACCGGCGTGTCGGGGCGGGCAATGATGAGGTCGCGCAGCGAAATCACGCCTGCCAGCATTTCCCGGCTGTCCACGACATACAGGTAGTAGATGGTCTCGGCTTCCGGCTCCAGGGCGCGCAGGCGCTCGATGGTCTGCTGGGCGGTCATGCCTTCGGCAATGGCGACATATTCGTTGGTCATCAGGCCGCCCGCCGTTTTGTCGTGGTACTCCAAGAGCTCTTCTACATCGGCACGGTCTTCCTGATCCATCCGGCCCAGCAGCTCCTCCCGGTGGGCGCGGTCCATGTCGCCCAGCACGTCGGCGGCCTCGTCGGAGGGCATTTCTTCCAGAATGTCGGCAGCGCGCTCGCCGTCCATGTGCTGCAAGGCGGCGACCTGCACTTCGTCGTCCGCTTCCGCTAAAGCCTCGGCGGCGACGTCTATGTCCAGCGAATCCAGCAGTTCCTGACGATGGGCGGGGTCCAGTTGGTTCAGAATGTCGCCGATGTCGGCGGGGTGCAATTGGGCCAGCTTTTCGTGCGACACTTTGAGTTTCAGCGGCTCGCCCGCGTTGTGGGTCGGCAGCGACTCGACATCGTTCCACGCGATAAAGCTTGCAGGCGCGGGCGCGCGGCCAAACAGCTTGCCCAAAGATTGCGCGGCGGCTTCCAGCCCCATGCGGCGCAGCAGGCCGCGCAGGCCGGGGTCCACCCCCATCAAGGCCAGTCGCCCCGACGGCAGCTCTTCCAAACGCACATCGTTGACCCGCACGACTCTGTAATCATGCACATCGACGATCTGTTTATCCAAAACATCGCGGGCGAGGGAAAAGTCGTGTTCGGCGATTTGATACGGCGGAATTTGCAGAACAGGCCGTGTCAACGCAAGCTCGCGGGTGTCGGCCCGCAAAGGCAGCGCATCCCACGGCAAAAACATGGCCCCGTCTTCGGTTTTCACCTGGTACGCGGCGACCAGGGGGAACGGGTCGGCGGGGGCAACAACCACTTCGGCCACTTTGCCGAAGTGCTCCCCGTCCATGTCCATCACGGTTCGGCCCAGCAGTTGTGTGAGATACTTCATGGGAAACGCTTGGAAACCAAAAAGGCAGTTTGTTTTGCGGCGATTATACCTGCCGAGTGTCTCCTTGTCAAACCCGCTGCGCCCTCGTTCCCAGCGCGCACCAAGCCCTGAGCAACGACGGAACAAATCGTTCCGTCGTTGGTGTGCCTTGGCAATGAGAGAGACACGCCGGGGCAATGCTCCGGCAAAGCGGAACAAAAGCCCGCGCCGGTCAGACATAACCCCAAGGCTTTCCAAAGGCTGCTCAAACACCGCGCCGAGGAACCCCAGGCGTGCCGGGAGCGTTTTTTATTTGAGATTGCGTATGAAAGAGAAGGAGTCAGACGCGCCCGGCGCGAATGCTGCATTACGAGCCATGCAAAACATCCTGCCCCCGCCCCCCAATGCCCCCCACGCCGCCCCCGATGTTGCCGAAAAAATGCGGTTGATCGCCGATGAAATCGAAACCGTCATTGTCGGCAAGCGCGCCGTCGTGGAACTCGCCCTGACCGCGTTTCTGTGCGGCGGCCACGTTTTAATTGAAGACATACCGGGGGTGGGCAAAACAACGCTGGCGAAGTCGCTCGCCCGCGCCCTGGGCTGCGTGTTCAAGCGCGTCCAATTTACTCCCGACCTGCTTCCTGCCGACATCACGGGCACGACCATCTACAACCAGAAGACAGGCCAGTTTGAGTTCCGGGAAGGGCCGGTGTTCGCCAATATCGTCCTGGCCGACGAGATCAACCGCGCCACGCCCAAAACGCAGTCATCCCTTTTGGAGTGCATGGAAGAGCAGACAGTCACGACCGACGGCATCACGTACGAGCTGCCGTCGCCCTTTTTCGTCATCGCCACCGAAAACAACATTGATGCGCACGGCACCCATCCCCTGCCGGAAGCGCAGCTGGATCGCTTCCTGATGCGCCTCGCTATGGGCTACCCGCAGCGGGATGAAGAAGCGCGCATTTTGGAGCGTCAAACCGGAAACCGTTCGGCATCGGCGCAGATTACGCACCCGGTCGTCACGCGCGAAGAGCTGCTTTTGCTCCAAGCCGAAGTGCGCGAAGTGTATGTGGACCCATCTTTGCGCGATTACATTGTGGACATTGTGGGCGCGACCCGCGCCCACCCGCAGGTGCTGCTGGGCGCAAGCCCGCGCGGGTCTTTGTTTTTGCTGCACGCGGCGCAGGCATGGGCGGCATTGCAGGGACGCACGTTTGTCCTGCCCGATGACATCAAGCGTCTCGCCGCCTCTATTTTATCGCACCGCATTATTCTGCGCCCTGAAGCCCGCATGAAGCAAGTGACAGCCAAGGGTGTTATTGACGAGTTGCTGGGCCGCATCACGGTCCCCACGTCTTTGTAGCGTTTGGTCTTTCGCGGCGCTTGTTATGGTTATCACGCACAATCTGAAAAAGTTCGCCCTGACACTGGCCGGATTGTTCATCGCCATTGTCGCGGTTATCCTGAACCTCGACCAGCTGTACCTGATGGCAGCGGTTTTGTTTTTGATCCCTCTGGCTTCGTTTGTCGTGGGACGCGTTCTCATGCGCGGCTTGATAGTCCGCCGCTCGCCGGTAGCGTCCTGCGGGGAAGGCGAGCGGACCAAGGTCACATTGACCGTGGAAAACACAGGGCGGCTGCCCAAGATGTTTCTGCGCGTGTCCGACAAGCTGCCCGCCTCGTTGCAGCTTGTGGGCGACGCCGCCCCTTTGATCCTGCAGCTCAGCGCGGGCGAATCCACCGACATTTCGTACACCATCGAAGCCCAAAAGCGCGGCGCATACGCATTAGGCCCCACCCTGGTGTCTTCAACCGACCCGCTGGGCTTTTACCCGCATGTGGAGACCCTGCCGTCATCGTCCGAAATGCTTGTTTATCCTGCCGTGCTGGCCCTGCGCCAACTGGCGGCGACAGGAAACGGAACCTGGGGACAGCGCGAACAAGACAGCACGGGGGCGCGTGGCGGCGGCCTGGACTTCCATGGCGTGCGCGACTACCAGCCGGGCGATGAGCTGCGGCGCGTCCACTGGCGCACGACGGCGCGTACGGGCAAGCTGGCTGTGATGGAATACACGCAGGGAGCCGCTTCCAATATCCTGGTCGCTTTAGACCTTCACGTTGCTTCTTACGCCGACACGGGAACAGGCCGCGAAAGCGCCCTGGAATATGCGATCAAGATGACGGCTTCGGCGTGCGACTATCTGCTCAAGCAGGGGCATGAGCTGCAAGTGGTTCTGCCTACGCTGCCGCCTCCCGCGAGCGGCGGCCTGCTTTCTTTGCAGGACAGCGCCGACCTGCCTGTTTTGTTGTCCGTGCTGGCCCGCGCGGAAGCCGTGGCAACCGAAACCCTGGCCGATGCCCTGCTGCGCGCCCTGCCGCGCGTGGTGTCGGGCGCGACCTTGTTTTATATCACGCCCAACGCGGGGGATGACGCCCTGTCGTTTGCGCTGGCGCAGTACGCCGCGCGCGGCGCGCAGGCGTTCGGCTACGTGCTGGACGCCGCGTCGTTTGCCGCTGTGGCGCGGCGCGGGGGCTGGCTTGCCCCGGACAAAACAGACAAAGCAATGGCTGCGCAGGGAAGCTCCCCATTAATTTGGGTAAACAAGGGCGATGATTTGGTGCAGGCAATGGAAGGCGGCGGCTATGCGCGCAGGTGAGAAAAGGAGTGCTGCTCCCTCCTACGGGACGGACGCGGCGGGGATGCGCCTGAGCTTGCCATTGTATCTGGGCGGCTTGATCGTGACCTTGTGCGGCGTGCAGGCAGTGTGCGCAACCATGGAGGACACGGGCATCACACTGTGGGCGACTGTGTTGTCGCTGATGGGCTTTGCGTTTTCACTGGGCTGCCGTGCCTTGAAAATCCAGCCGCGCGTGATTGAAATCGCCGGCATGGTTTTGATCGGCGTGGTTGTGTGCGAGTGGGTGCTGCAGGGACAAATCTTTGGGCAGAACCTTTCGTGGTACATCACCGGCGCAGATAAAACCGAAGACCGGCTGGCGGCGGGCCTGATGTGGAGCGCCGTGTTCTGGTCTTGGACGGTGGTCAGCGGCGACATTGTCTTATTCTCGTGCGTGCTGACGGCGGCTATGATCGGGTTGACCGGCAGCGTCAACGTCAACAATTCTACCATCTTTTTCTTTTGCTTGTTTGTTTTGGCGATGATCTTTCTTTTGATCTACCAGAACTATCTGCAAAATCGCCTTTTGGCGTCCGCGCAGGAGCGTTCTCGTCCCCTGCGGGTGCTGTGGGCGCACCTTGTCCTGTCTGCCGTGTCTGCGGGGCTGGTGCTGGGCGCGGGCACAATCATTGTCGTGCCCCTGCGGACAATGCTGTCTTCGCTGTCGCTGGGGCAGGCTATGCGTCAACTGGTGGGAGGGCAAAGCTACGCTGGAACTGCGTTGAACCTCGTGGGGCAGCGCTTTTCCGATGATACGGGCCTGGACATCGGGCGCGGCTCCGTGTGGCCCACATCGCCGGATGTGGTCATGCACGCGACCAGCACGGACAACCAGCCGCACTACTGGCGCGGGCGCACGTATGATTTCTACACGGGCACGGGGTGGCAAAGCTTGCACCAAAACAGCCGCCAAAATACCATTCCCCTGGACTGGCAGGAAGCCACCGATACGGGCCGCTCGTACGGCCTGCCCACCACGTGGATCCAGGGCGAAGGGCAGGCGTTCGGCGTCAGCGCCCTGCGCACCCGCATCACCACCACTTTGGAAGTCAAAGGCGATACGACCCAGTTTTACTATGCCGACGAGCCGCGCTCGCTGCTGTACGATACGGACGACAGCACAAGCCCCCACTTGTCTACCGACGGCAGCCTGGACCTAGACGGACGCTCGATCCGGGGCACTTATTCCCTGGTGTCCACCGTGCCGCCCGATCCCAGCGACCCGCATTCTCAGACGCATCTGCGCCGCGACAGCACCGTTTACCCCGCTGTGATCCGGCGTTTGTACTTGGCTGCGCCCCCAAACAGCATCACCAGCCCTGCCGACACGGCCCTGTTTCAAACAGCCGTCCGGGACGCCCTGCAAGACCTGCCCCCAAACCGCCGCTCGCCGCTGGACCAGGCGCTGGCATTGCAGCGCTGGATCACCAATCAGTGCACCTACTCCCTGTCGGTTGATCCGCTGCCTGCCCATCAAGACCATGTTCGCGCGTTTTTGTTCGGCACGCGGCGCGGCTATTGTGACCTGTTTGCGTCCAGCATGGTGGTGCTGTGCCGCGCGGCAGGCATCCCCGCCCGCCTTGCCACGGGCTTTGCGCCGGGCGACCCTAGCGACGGCGGCTACGACATTCGGGCTATGGACAAGCACGCCTGGGCCGAAGTGTATTTTCCGGGCGACGGCTGGCTGATTTTCGACCCGACAGTCGGTTCCCGCACCGATGGCACCGTGCCGGGCCAGACACGCGCGCGCCAGGGCCTTTGGCAGCGCGCCCGCGTGTGGATGTCCGCAAACGGCCCTTTGCCCCTGATTTTAAGCGCGGCCCTGGTTTTGTGCCTGCTTTACGTCGTCAAAACCGAAGCTTACGACCGTCGCCGCGCCCCGCGCCGAGCCAGGCGCATCCCGCCTGCCCCCGCCGTGCGCGCCCGCACCGATTTGGGACGTCACTACGCGCACATGACGCGCGCCCTGGCAGCGCTTGGCCTGCCGCGCCGCGCGTCGGAAACGCCCGCCGAATATGAAGCCCGCATTCTGCCGCTGCTCCGGCGGCGCGAAGCCGTGCTGGGGGTTCCGCTGGGCGTCGATGCTGTCCATGCGCTGACTGCGCAGTTTGTCGCCGCGCGCTACGGCGGCTCGCCGGCCGGCGATGGGGCAGGGGCGGCGCGCCTGGCCCGGCAGGTGGCTCAAGGGGCGGCTCGCGCCCGGTTTGCGCAGTGGCAGCTTCGCTTGCGCGGCGGCGTCCTGGCGGACTGAGCGGCATTGCGTACGCATTGTACTGGCTTCGCCCCGGCGTTGGCAGCGTGCAGCAACGACGGAACGATTTGTTCCGTCGTTGCTGCGCTGGGGAAACGCCGCAGCAATACGAAAGGAAAGAAGCCCCCACCCGTTATCCCGCGCCACCCTCTCCCGCCCCGCCGGGCCTGCCAGTGCAGAAGCGGGCGAGGGTTAGGAGGAGTACACTGCTGTTTTCCCGCGCCCACATGGATACTTAATTCTTACTCCCCCTCGCCCGCCTGCGGCCCGCCGGGTCTGCCAGTGCAGGAGAGGGGGTTGGGGGTGAGGGCCATCTTCTCATGCGGGGGCTGGGGGCGGCCTGCTCGCCTTTGCTTGTTCGCCTCAATAATATCATTATGGAACTCAATTACGCCACTTTCGCCGCCAAAGGCTTTCCCGCTCCCATTGGGCGCGCGTACCTTTTCACGGGCAGCGACGACGCGCTCAAGCGCGAAGCCGTCCAGAAATTAACCGTGCCCCTGCTGGACGAAAGCATGGCCGACTTTGACCGGGAAGAAATCGACGTGTCAGGGGCCGGGGCCGGAGATGAAGAGTTCGTGCGCCGCATTCTCGCCTCGGCAGGCGGCGCGCCCATGCTGTCCGCCCGCCGGGTCGTGGTTGTCACAAATGTGCAAAGATTGGGCAAAGAAGATCAGGATATGCTGGCGGCGGGGCTTGCTGCGCTGGGGCCGCAAACGTGCCTGGTTTTGGTCGCGGGCGCGACCGAATACGAGGCCGGCAAAGTCAAAGGCAAAACAGTGGGGGCAAAACTCACCAATGCGATTGCCAAGGTCGGAGCCACGGTTTTGTGCGACGCGCCCGCATCCGCCGACCTGAAAGCCCGCGCCACCATGCTGGTCAAAGCGCGCGGCAAGACAATCGCCCCCGATGCTTTGGAATTGATCCTCAAAAGAGCGACCGCGACCGCATCCGACCGGGGCGGCGGGGGCAAAGGCGGCGACATCCATGTTTTAATCAACGAACTGGAGAAAGCGCTTGCCTATGTCGGGGACGGCAAACAGATCACCCGTGCCGATGCCGCCGCAATCGGCACGGAAAGCGCGGAAGAAAACATCTTCGCCCTGCTGGACGCCGTAGGCCACAAAGACGGCCCCCGTGCCCTGGGGCTGACCGACGACATGCTGGGGGCAGGGGACAAGCCTGATGGTGTCGCCGCCCGGACATTTGTCATGCTGGCCCGGCATTTGCGCATGGTATGGGGGGCGAAGTTTCTGGCCGACAAGCGATTGACCGGCGACCGAGTGCGCAGCGGCCTCCCTCCCGATGTGCAGACCCTGCTGTCGGGCGAAATGGTGGGCCTGACGGTGCGTCAATCCTACCTTTTGCGCGGCTTGCAGGAGCAGGGGCGCGCCTGGACTTATCCGGGCCTGCAAACGGCTCTCGCGCGCGTGCTGACCAGCGACATGGCCCTGAAAGGCATCGCCCCGATTAAAGCGCTGAACGTGCGGGCGGCAGGGGACGATCCTGCCGCCAACCTGCGCCTTCTCGTTGTCGACCTGTGCCGAGGGGAGTAGGAGGGAGCTTCTTCCGGCTGCCTATGCCTCCAAGTAGCTTCCAAGTCTCGTTTTGCAAACGGAAAGCTTTGCTGCTGCGCGAAAGGGGATCGAGGGGCTTTCGCCCTCAGCGCCCCAGCCCAAACGCCAAAAACCCTGCTTTCAGCATGGGAAAGCAGGGCAATATCAAAAGCCAAAGAAAAAGGAAAGTTAGGACTGCGCGGCTTTGGCGGCGCTCTTCATCAGGCGCGACTTGCGGCGGGCAGCGGCGTTTTTGTGGATAATGCCGCGCTTCCAGGCCTTGTCAATCACGCTGACGGTCTTGGACACGCTGGCGGAAACATCGGCGGGCTGCACGGTCGTATCGGCGAGGGTCGCGCGAGTTTTCTTGATGTAAGTCTTGATTTGGGACTTGGCGGCCTGGTTGCGAAGCTGGCGCACGCGCGAGCGTTTCACATCTTTAATAACGGACTTGATGTTGGGCATGACGGAACTGGCTCCTGAGTAGGCGTAAAAGATACGGGGTCAACGAAAACGATCAAAGAGACGGGCCTGCAAAAAACAATGCGTCCAAGTATACCCTCATGGGGCGTAAAATGCAACCGGGCGTGATATAATACACGCGGTCACTGTGTGCATTGTGTTTGTTCCTCCAGGCTGGAGCCTGCGTTTGCGCGGGAATGGACATGTCCGACAAGGATAGCAGCCTCTTATGCCTACTCGTTTTCGCCTTCTTTTCCCTGCCCTGCTGGCCGTATTGGTCTTGCTGCCCGGCTGTTCCAAGCACGACGCATCGTCGCCCAACGGGGCTGCATCCCATTCCCAAGGCGGGCAAACCGACTTGAAAGTCGGCATTATTCCGTTTGAAGACGTGGACAAGATCAACACGGCCTTTAAGCCGTTTGCGTCGTATACAGGCACCCAAGTGGGGCGCGCGGGCGGGCAGGTCTTTGTCACGCCCGCCTATGCCGGCGTGCTTCAAGCGTTGCAGTCCGACCAGATTGACGTGGCCTACCTCAACCCCCTGTCGTATGTGCTGGCCGTGCAGCAGTTTGCATCCACGCCCGAAAAGCTGGTGCCGATTGCAATGCCGTATTTCCACAAAAGCCTGACGTATAAAGGCATCATCTTCGTGCGGGCCGATTCGGGAATCAACTCGGTCAAAGACCTGCGCGGCAAAAGCTTCGCCTTTGCCGACCGCACGTCCACATCGGGTTATCTCTACCCCGCAGGCCTGATGAAAGAAGCGGGGCTGGACCCGGACAAAGACATCAAAGCCGTCAACATCTCGGGCAACGCGGGCGTGATGGCGGTGATGAACGGGCAGGCGGCAGGCGGTGCGACCTACGAAACCGGCATTGAAACCGCGTTCACCGACCCAGTGACCAAGCAGGTAGACCAGAGCAAAGTCAGGCAGTTCAAGATTATCGCCACCACGGACCCTATCCCGAACGGCATGATTGTCGCGCGCGGCAACCTGGCACCCGCCACGATTGCCAAGCTTAAGCAGGCCATGGCGAGCATCAACACCGACCCTGCGGGCAAATCCGCCCTGGATACTATCCCCTGGGACAAGATCGTGCCCGCCGACGACCACTTGTTTGACTCCGTCCGTAAAAAGGCGACCATCCTCGGCCTGAACCTGCAATCCCTGGATGCGCAAAAGAAGTAACTGGGGGCGTTCATGCCTGAAATCATCACCGTGGAGAACCTGGCCCATGCTTACAAAGCGGGCGCGCCTGTTTTGCGCGGCGTGGACTTGCAGGTGCAGGCGGGCGAGATCGTGGGCTTGATCGGGTTGTCCGGCGCGGGCAAAAGCACACTCCTGCGCTGCTTCAATGGTCTGGTGACACCGACAGGAGGCGTGTGCCGCGTCTTAGGCCAGGATGTCAAAGCCCTGTCCGAGCGGGACAAGCGAACGCTGCGGCGGCGTATTGGCATGATCTTCCAAGAGTTCAACTTGATAGATAGGTTGTCCGTTCTGAAGAACGTGCTGATTGGACGCCTGGCATACACGCCGACTTTGCCGTCGTGCCTGCATCGGTTTGCGGCTCCCGACATTGCTTTGGCGCGCGCGTGCATCGTGCAGGTCGGTTTGGAAGGTCTGGAACGGCGGCGGGTGCGCGACTTGTCCGGCGGGCAAAAGCAGCGGGTCGCCATTGCCCGCGCCATGGCGCAGGGCGCGGAAATCCTGCTGGCCGACGAGGCAACAGCCAACCTAGACGTGCTGACCAAGGATGAGATCATGGATTTGATTGCTGCCCTCGCCCGCGAAAAAGGCGTCACCGTGGTTTTGTCCATGCACGACCTGCCGCTCGCCAAGCGTTACTGCACCCGCATTGTCGGCCTCAAACAAGGGCGTATCACGTTTGACGCCGCCCCCCATGCCCTGGACGAGAAGGCGATTGCCGATGTTTTGCAGCGGCCCGGCGCGCCTCGCCCCCTGGCGGCGGCGTGATTTGAGAACGCCACTCCTCCATTCGTCCCGCTCGTAACCTGCCATGTCCACACGCCTTGCCCCGCCGCCCCCTGCGCCTGTCCCGCCTGCCCCCGTCGGTGCTGCCCGCCTGTCCCTGCCTGCCTTTATTCTTAACATCGCGGGCGTGCTGGTGGCCGTGGCCCTGATTGCCTGGTCGTTTATCGGGCTGCAATTCGACTTTTCCCATCTGGGCGTCGGTATCCAGCGCCAGTCCGAGCAATTAAAGCACCTGTTCCCGCACACCCGCGCCGACTGGCATTATGACCTCAAGCTGCTGCCCGACTTGTGGGAGCCGCTGGTCACCACCATTCAAATGGCGATTGTCGGCACCACTGTCGGGGCGCTGCTGGCCTTTCCCGTGTCGTTTCTTGCCGCCCGGACCGGCGCGGTACCCCGGCCCATCAGCGCCTTGCTCAAGACGTTCCTCAACATCGCCCGCGCTGTCCCGACCATTGTGTACGCATTGATGGCCGTCTCGTTTATCGGGCTGGGGGCGTCGGCGGGCGCGGCGGCCATCTCGTTTGTGACCTTTATCTCCCTATCCAAATTGTACGCCGAGGGGCTGGAAAATGTCGCCGTCGGCCCGATTGAGGCTGTCCGGGCGGTGGGGGGCAATGCGCCGCAGGTCTTTGTGTACGGCATGATGCCGCAGGTCTTGCCCCTTTATTTGTCCACGATGCTGTATTCATTGGAATACAATATCAAAGACTCGTTCGTGGTCGGTATTGTCGGCGCGGGGGGGCTGGGGTTTGCCCTGTCCAATGCCATCAACTTGTACAAGTGGCCTGACGCTGGGGTGATTATCTTCTTTCTTATTGTCCTGGTGAACGCCATAGACTACATGTCGTATCGCGTGCGCTTGATCTTCTCGTAGAGGGAGCAAGCGCGGGAACGACTGCCCCCGGCCCCCCGTAGGAACAACACATGGAACGCGCGAAACTGCCCCTGGTCGTCCTGATGGTTTTGATTGCGTTCGGCTTTTTGCTGACCAGTGTCCGCACGAATATGGTCGCCGACGATGGGGAAGCTTCCCTGGCTCTCCTGCCCGCCGCCAAAGTCACGCAGGCTCCCGATTGGACTGTTCCCGATGCCCGCACAGGGCAAAACGTCAATTTACGCGCCCAGTCTCGCCTGCGGCCCGTGGTGTTTTCATTCTGGGCGACCTGGTGCGGGCCGTGCAAGCAGGAACTGCCCCACCTTCAGCGCGTGTATGAGCGCTACGGCAGCCGGGTCGCATTTTTCGGCGTCAACTCGGACGACACGCCTGCCGCCATCAACGCTTTCGCCCAGCGCAACCGTCTGACGTTCCCCCTGCTCGCTGATGTGCGCCATGAAGCCGCCGTTCGCTACGGCGTCCAGAGCATTCCTCTGCTGGTTGTTGTGGACACGCAGGGCAACATCCGCGCCGTGTCCAACGGCTATGACCCCAGCGAGGATTTGGAAGCGTCGCTGCCGAAACTGCTGGATACGCTGCTCGCCAAACACTGACCCGCGCTTTTGGAGGATTGTTCCATGAAGATTAGTTTGCCCGCCATCGCCCTTGCCGCCGCTTTGCTCGCGCCCGGCATGGCAGCCATCGCCGCGCCTGCCGCTCCCACTACGCCCGCGCAAGCCCCGCATCTTGTTCCTATCCTCGCCAACGCCAAATCGTTTAGCGTGACTGAAACCCTCTTCTCTCCCAATGCTCAAGGCAAGATGGTCATGGATGGCAAGAGGCAGGTACAGTTTCAGCAGGGTGATAAATACTATGCCGATACGCAGTCCAAAGTCGGAAGCCACATCGAGCATGAACTAGGCATCAGCGACGGCACGCACCGTTATCTTTATACACCCTCGCAAGCCCAGTATCACAAAGTTGCTGTGGATATCGACTTCATAGCCGGTAGTCGGCTTAGACTGATGTCTTTGCTGCCGGGAAAACCTACTCCGGCAGTCTTGGACGGCAAGCCGGCCTTGCTGTTTCAGCAATTTTCACCTGTTATCGGTAAGCCTCAAGGCGTCTCTAAAACCTGGGTGGATGCTAAAACGCAACTGCGTCAGCGCATGTCTGTAATTGACCTTTCGGGGAAAGCGCCTAGGTTAATTGCCCAAGTTATTTACTCTGACTGGAAGATTGACCCCGCTATTCCCGCCGGGCGCTTCGTGTTTGCGCCGCCCGCTGGGGTCAAAGAAGTGAAAATTGCCGCGCGGCCCGCCCCGCCTGTGCTGCTGGCGAACGGCACGCTTGCTCCCGACTTCGCCGTGCAGGACAAGGACGGCAAGCCCGTCCGCCTCTCCGACTACAAGGGCAAAGTGGTCGTGCTGGACTTTTGGGCGACGTGGTGCGGGCCGTGCCAGCAGTCGCTGCCGCACACGCAATCCGTTGCCGCGCAGTTTGCGCCGCAGGGCGTGGTTGTCCTTGCGGTCAATGTGTGGGACACCAAGCCCGCTTTTGACAAGTGGCTGCCTGCGCACGCCGCCTTCCATAACATCGCGTTCGCCTTTGACCCCAGCCCGGACGCAAAGCTTGTGACCAATGCCTACAATGTTTCCGGCATCCCGACGCAGTATGTTGTCGGCAAAGACGGCAAGATCGCGCAAAGCTTTGTCGGCTACGATGGGCCGTCAGAGGACCTTGCCAATGCCATCACTTCGGCCCTGAAAGGTTAGCTTTGATAAACGAGACCCTGACCCGACGCGCTTTTTTGCGCACCTTGACCGTGCTGGGCGCGTCCGCGCTGCTGCCGCCGACTGCCGACGCCCAGGCCCCGCCCCGCGCCTTTGTCCCTGTCGGCAAGGCCGGCGCGTTTGCCCTGCACGCCGTCAAGCCCGTGACGCTGCCCGGCGGACACCCCATCTTTGTGCAGCGCATTGCGGCGGGAAACATCCCTTCCGCGTTTCATGCGCTCTCGGCCCTCTGCACGCACAAAGGCTGCGCGGTTGCCTGGAACGCCAATGCAAAGCAGTTCCAATGCCCCTGCCACGGCGGCAGGTTTGACATGGCGGGTCGCAACGTTGCCGGGCCGCCGCCCTCGTCCCTGCCGACGCTGCCCGTCAAAGTGGTCAAGGGCATCGTGATGGTGTCTGTCTGACCGCCTGTTTACTGCCTTCCAACGCCGGGTAAAGTTTCATAGAACCGACAAGGAGTTTTCTTATGCCCCAGGACATTGAAAAAAAGCATCAGTTTGATGCCATCAAGCACGAACGCAAGGAAGCGCGGGAAGACGCCCGTGCTGACAATGCCGTCAACGACGCAGTTCTGCACGGCGACAACCACACGGGCCAGGCGGGCATGATGCGCCAAACCAGCGAGCCGCAGGAAGCCAGCGACGTGAAAGAAGTTTATCACCTGCTGCCCGACTGGCACAAGGACGAGCTGCGCCGCCTGCTCATTGTCCCGCAAGGCACGCGGCTCCAGCAGGGCGACATCTACTGCGACCTGCGCTTTCCCCAGCGCGGCGAATTGGTGGCCCACGGCGAAGAGGAAATCCACGATGAACTGCTCGTGCCCAAAAAAGGCACCGACTACGAAATCTGGAACAAGCTGCTCGCTTCAGGCAAAGTGTCGCCCGAATAACCCGCGCCCAGCATAACGCACGAAAAAGCTCCGTCACCGACGGGGCTTTTTTTGTTGGCGGGGTGAGCGTGGCTTTGCGCTTGCGCGGCTGAACGTTTCTGCCGCTGAACCGGCAGGCTAAACGGTCTGTCCTGCCGCTGAACCGGCAGGCTATTCGGACGGAATCCTCTTGGGGAATAAGAACAAGTTCACGGCAACCCTTCTTCAGCCCCGAAGGGGGTTCCGTCTGTTTAGCCTGGCCCTTCAGGGCTGGGAAGCCTCTCGCATACCCTGTGCCTCCTCGCTGCCCCGGCATTCCCTCCGCTTTTCTGCCTCGTATCCAGCCTGTACCAACGACGGAACAAATCCGTCCGTCGTTGCTGCGCGCTCGCAACGCCATCAAAACACAGATAAAACGCTCAGGGAACACGAAGGAAGCAAAGAGGCGCTAGGCGGATTCGGAAGACGCACTGTAGCGGGCGGTCATGCGCAGAGCGGCTTCGGCGACGGCGGCGCGCAGGGGCGCAGGTTCCAAGACTTCGGCCTGCGCCCCAAACGACAGCGCCCAATACAGCATTTCTTCATAGCCGTTCACGGTGACTTTGAACAGCAAAGACCCATCGGATTGCTTTTCCACGCGCTGGGCGGGGTGCCACTGGCCGCCCGCGATCCAGTCGGCGATTTCCATGTCGAAGCGGATAACCACTTCGGTCGGCTCGCCGCCCGCCTGCAATTGCCAGCCTTTCGCCAGCCATTCGCCCAGGTCGAAGTCGGCGGGGTACTGGAAACGGGCGTCCGTGACGACCCGCATCCAGCGAATGCGGTCCAGGGCAAAGGTGCGGATGCCCTGCCGCAGATGACACCAGCCCACCAGGTACCATGCGCCGATCTTGTAGGTCAGGCCGTAGGGGTCAACGCGCCGCTTGGTGGGTTCGGTCCGGGTGCGCGAGCGGTACGTGATGTCCACGGGGTGGTGATGGGTCGTGGCTTCCTGCAAGTCCTGATACGTGCGGGCGGCAAAGTCGCGGACGACCGGCAGGCGAATGGAAACGCGCTCCCCTGTTTTCTTGATTTCAAGAGCCGTGCGCCGGGGCAGGGCGAGGTCGATCTTGCGCAGGGCCGAGGCGAGAGCGTCTTTGTAAACAGCGCCCGCCTGCGACTCAAACGCGGTTCCGGCCAGGCGCAGGGCGAGAGCTTCGGGCGGGGAAAACGAAGTCGGTAGGAACTTCATCTCGGCGAGACCAAACTTGCCGTTTTTGCGGCGCACCTGCCCCCACTGGCGCAGCACGGCGATGTCGCGCTCAATGGTGGCGCGGGAAACGTCGAACTTCTGCTCCAGACCGGCGGCGTCCCATGTCCATGGCTCGCGCTCAAGCAGCTGAAGCAAGAGAATAAGGCGGGAGAATTGTTCTTCCAGTGTCATGGCAAGAGTGGGGAAAAAGAGGCGTTATTGGTCAAACCAGACATCGCCCGTATGGGAAAACGTGTAGCGGATTTTGGTAACTTCGGCTTGCGGGTCCCAATCGGTCATGTAGTCATTGGTGACAAGAGGCGCGGACAAACGCTTGGCTTCGCGCAGCAAGGTCTCGTCGGCCTGGGTGCCGCCATCGACCAGGCGCACGACGCGGCGCGCGCGCAGGGCGGCCAGGGCATCCGGCTCGTCGATATGGTGGGGCAGGTTCGCATCCCCAATGGTGAAAACAGGAAACCAGCCGCGCTGCAAGAGCGCGCGGCGCATAGCCTGCAAAGCGCGCAGGCGGGGCCGGGGGCGAGCCAGCATCTCCTGGCCGTGCAGGGCGACATTGCTGGCATCCACCAGGATCGGCCCGCGCGGCGCGCGCTGAAGAGGCTGCAAAACCGACAGGTCATCCCCCGCCGCCCGTTCCAGGGCGGCCCGGACACGCTCGGCATCGTCGCTGCCCGTTGCGAGCCGCGCCCAGGCATCCCGCGCTTCGCCCACCAACAAGTCGTCGCCCGCATCCACGGCCTCCAAAACAGCGCGCGCGGACAGGTCAAGAGGCAGTCCCAGCGGCAGCGGGTCATCCAAAGTCAGTGCGCCGGGCGGCGGCATCAGAGCTTCCGCCAGAATGGGGGATGCCAGGCGCGTGATCTGCGCCACGACAAAGGCGTGTGTTTGCGGGGATAAGCTCGGCAAACGGCTGAGAACAATGCGCATCTGCCGGACGCCCGCCGTGTCGTCGGGGCGCAGGGCGCGCAGCAGCCGCCGCAGCGGCTTTTCCGCATCGGCGGGAAGTAGAAAGCGCAGAAGACGCAGCCAGGCATCGGCGGCATCCGCCATGCGTCCGTCACCAACGGCTTGATCCAGCAAAGCCCGGACAAACGGGGCCGCCAGCGCGCCTTGATCGCGGGCTTCATGGGCTTGCGCGGCCATGTCCAGGGCCGGGACATTGCGGGCATCCAGGCGCAGCACTTCTTCGGCCAGCATCAAAGCCAGGTCAAAACGCCGCCGGTGCAGCAGGTGCGCGGCGGCATCCTGCCAGGGCGACAAAGGCGCGGCGGCATCAGAAGAGGCGCGTTCCCCGTTGTGGCGTGTCACAAGCGCACGCGGCTCAGACACGGCTTGTTTAAGGGCTTTGCGCAGCGTGTCGCGCTCCGCACCGGCTTGCAGCGCTTCATCCTTGAGGCGTTCCACGCGGCGTCTTAAGCGGCCTGCTTCTTTTTCATAGTCGCCCGCATGACGCTCGGCGTCGGCACGGGCAGCTTCGGCCTGACGCTGGCTTTCTACGGCCTGTTCGCGGGCGGTTTGCGCATCGGCCAGGGCCAGGCGCGCGCCGTCACGCTCCACGCGCAGAGTTTTGGCGCGCTCCCGCTCCATCCGCAGCAGCTCGCGGTCGGTGGGAGCAGGCGGCAAAGGCGGATCAGCCGCAACAGGGGCAGGGGATGGGGCGGAAAGCTCGGGAGCGGGCGGGGGCGCGAGAGCAGCTTCCATGAGGGATTGCAGTTTTTCCGCGAACGTGTCGTTTTTAACGGCTTCGCGCACCAGCCGCCCGCGCACCATGGGCAGGGCGTAGTTTGCGGCGTTGACGCGAACACCCACAAACGCGTGCATACTAATATACGCAAAATCAGGCTCGCGCAGCAGGGCTAAAATCGCGGGGGCTTTGATCTGCGCCAGCCATGCGTGGACGGTTTCCGGGGCCGGCGGGGGAGGGGCCTCGGCGTCAGGGTCGGGCGCATCAGCGGCAGGTGCAGGCGTGGGATCTGTCTGCGCGTCTGTGGAAGGCAAAAAAGTGTCTGGGCCGGAAGAAAGCATCTCGGGGTTCGCGGCGGCAGGCGCGGGTTCCATGTCAGGCGGCCCCCGTCAAAACCGGCAATTCCCGCGCGGCGGGACGGCGGCGGGCGGCTTCGGTGACCAATTGGCCGCAGGCGGCGGCGATCTGCTGCCCCCGCTCTTTGCGCTGGGTGACGGTCAATCCCCCCTGCTCCAAAATGCTGCGAAAGGCAAGAATGCGGGCCGCTTCCGGGCGGGCAAACGGCTCAAAAACCGCGGTCGGGTTGTAGGGAATGATATTGATGGCGCACGGCATGCCGTGGAGCAGGGCGGCGAGAGCGCGGGCGTCTTCGGGTCGGTCGTTGACTTCACGCAATAAGACATACTCAAATGTCAGGCGTCGGTGCGTGGCGTCGGCGTAAGCGCGGCACGAGGCCATCAACCGGGAAAGGGGATAAGTCTTGTTGACGGGGACGAGGCGCGAGCGCAGGCCGTCAGTAGGCGCGTGCAGCGACACGGCGAGGGTAAGCTGTAAGTTCTCCTGCGCCAGCTTATCGATGTTGGGGACAATCCCGACCGTGGACAGGGTGATATGACGCATGGCGACGCCGCACTCGCTGTTGAGGATGCGAATAGCCTGCAAGGTCGCGTCGTAATTAAGCAGCGGCTCCCCCATGCCCATCAGGACAATGTGCGAGATACGCCGCTCCGAGCGTGACTGCAAGAGAAGAAACTGGGCGACAATCTCGCCCGCCGAGAGGTTACGTGTCAACCCTTGAGTTCCTGTCGCGCAGAATGCACACGCCATCGGGCAGCCCACCTGCGTGGACAAGCACACCGAAACACGCCGGGCATCGGGCAGCAGAACGCATTCGATGGGGTTGTCGCCCCGTGTCAAACGGGCCAAAATCTTGACTGTGCCGTCGCGCGTATCCGTATGAACTTCGCCGGCCTGCAAGGGGGACGGCCCGAAATGCTCCGCAAGCAGGGCGCGGGCAGGCGCGGGCAGAAAGGTCATCTCGGCGAAGGCAAGGTCGATGCCGCCGTTCTGGCCGGGCTGAATACGCCGGTACAGCCGGTCGGCCACCTGCGCGCCCCGGTAGGCGGGCAGGCCCAAAGCGACCAATTGCTTTTTGATCTCCGGGGCAGTCAAACCAATCAATGGCGTAAGGGTGTTTTGCACATGTTAATTGTACCCGTTTCTGTCAACGACTGTCAGCAAACGGGAGTGCCGAGTTTGGCGTGGTTCGGCATTGTCCTTTATCGTGTCGCGGCCTGTTTTCCACGGCATTGCGCGCTCTTTTCCGCGGCATATCAACGACGGAACAATTTCCTCCGTCGTTGAAAGTGGCTGAAAACGCGGGGGGAACGATGCCGCACCGGGAAAGCAAAGCCCAGCCAAAACAGACACTTTCCAACAAACGCGCGTGGGTACAGGCGGCGCTGCGCCGTGGATGTGCGCCTGTTGTCCGGTAAAACACAGGCTCCTTCGCGAAGAATGCAAACAATTGCGCCTTTGGAAACTTTTAATCCCGCAAAGTGGAACTTTATGGAAACTTCCATCGCTCTAGGAAAATGGAGGAACGATAACAATGACCATTCGCAATCGCAAGCCCCTCGTGGCTTTAATCCCCGCCATGCTCGCGCTCGCTGCGCCCGCATTCGCGCAGACAGCCCAGCCGCATTTGAACCCCATTCAGCGCCATCCCACCATGACCGGCATCGCTGCCGGCGCGGCGACCCACCATGCGCTGAAAGTGGCCGCCCGCAACGCCAAGATGCACGGCAAGAAGCTCAACTTTGCTGAGCGTCACCCAACCCTCGCGGGCCTTGGCGCAGGCATCGGCGTTCACCATGAGATCAAAGCCCATACCCCCCACTAATTTAGGGACAAAACAAAAGCCGCCCGCCGGACTGATCCGGCGGGCGGCTTTTTTGTGTCTGCCTTGGGTCAAAGTTCCGCCGGCAGGCCCACTTTGCGAATCACATCGTCCATGCACGTCAGCCCCTGGCTGACTTTCTCCAGGCCATCGTAGATCATCGGCGTCATGCCCGATTCCAGTGCCGCCCGTTGCAGCACACCCGTTTCGCTGCGCTCCATGATTAATCGCTGCATGCGGCTGTTCATCACCAGGACTTCGTGAACAGCCACCCGCCCCTTGGTGCCTGTTTTGCCGCATTGCAGGCAGCCGTTCGGCTCATACAAACGCATCACAGACGGGATCGGCACTCCCATCTGCCGGAATAAATCCAGTGATTCCGTGTCCGGCACGGTTTCGCGGCGGCAGTGCGGGCACAGGCGTCGCACCAATCGCTGCGCGACCACCCCGATCAATGTCGAAGCAATCAGAAACGGCTGAACGCCCATGTCCAGCAGGCGGCTCGGCGCGCCTGCCGCTTCGTTGCAGTGCAGGGTGCTTAAAACAAGGTGGCCTGTCAGGGCGGCGCGAAAGGCGATTTCGGCTGTTTCCTGGTCTCTGATCTCGCCAACCAGCACGACATCGGGGTCTTGACGGAGAATGGCCCGGAGCTGCCGGGCGAATGTCAGGCCCGCGCGGTCGTTGACAGCCGACTGGCTGACCCCTTCCAGCTCATATTCCACGGGGTCTTCGCAGGTGATAATATTGGTGGTCGGCGACTTGAGCGCATTGAGGGCCGCGTACAGCGTGGTCGTTTTACCCGACCCGGTCGGGCCTGTTACTAAAATAATCCCGTGCGGCTTGTGGATCAGCTTGTCGAACGTGTTTTGGTTGGACTGCGAAAACCCGAGCTGCGTCAGCGACAGGCACGCCGATGTCCGGTCGAGAATACGCATGACGACCCGCTCGCCGTACTGCGTGGGCAGGGTGGAAACGCGGAAATCTACTCCTTTGCCTTCAATGCGCAGCGAAATGCGCCCGTCCAGCGGCAGCCGCTTTTCCGAGATGTCCATATCCCCCATGATCTTGATGCGCGAGGTCATTGCGGCCAGTAGCGACCGGGGGACAGTGTTAATCAATTGCAAATGACCGTCGATGCGATAGCGGATTTGGAAGTCATGCTTGCGCGGCTCAATGTGGATGTCGGATGCGCGCCTGCGCACGGCCTCGCTGAACAGCGTGTTGACCAGGCGGATGACCGGGGCTTGATCGCCCTGGCGCATGGCCTCATTGACATCCATTTCTTCCACTTCCACCGAAGCGCCCGGCCCGGACATGGCCGCCTGAGCAATGGTGTCGTTGATGTCGTCGTTGCTGTCCGTGTCCTTTTGTGCGTGGTACGCTCGCTCCAGGGCAGCGAGCAGCCCGCCTTCACTGGCGAGCAATGGCTCCACGCGCCTGCGAGTGGCGCGCTGCACCCGGTCAATCGCTTCCACATCCCACGGGTCAATCATCGCCACGCGCAGACGCTCTAGGGCTTCGCCTTCACGCTGTTCCAAAGAAAGCGGCAGCAGCGAGCCTTGCTGGGCCAATTCAAACGCCACCAGCGACACGACAAACGGGTCTACGGTTTCATGGGTGACATTGACGTAGGGAACGTCCATCTGGACGCCGCGAGCGCGGGTGATCTGTTCTTCCGTCGCCCACTCGTTGGCCATCAAAATCGTGCCCAGCCGCTGCCCGGTTGAGCGCTGCAAGTCCAGCGCTTCCTTGAGCTGCTCGTCGCTGATGACGTTCAGCGACACCAAAATGTCCCCCATGCGGGGTGATGTTCCAATTAGCATGTTGTTGTGTTCTTTGCCCCGCTACAAATGCGCCGACGTGACTGTGGGGGCCGAGCGCCCATCCGTCGTCACCAAAACCGTCCCTTGCGTATCGGTGCGCCATAGGGCCGCCCCCGCCGCCCCCAATCGGTGCAGCACGCCGGGCGCAGGCGGCGATCCCGCTCCGCACGAGGCCACCACTACTGAAGGCGCGGCCTGGCGCAGCAGCTCGGCATTGGTGCCGCCTTCCGCCCCGCCCGCGGTCGCCTGCAAAACCAGGTCGGTGCACGAGCCGTCGTCACACCCCAAAGCCGCCCCTCGGTTTGCCACGAGAAACGCTTCCCCTTCGGGCCGGGACGCGCCGGCAAACAAGATGCGCGTCGTCCCGAAATCCAGCTGATACACGAGATTGTCCCGGTGCGCCCTTGCCCCCTGCGCGGGCGGCCAGACAGCGGCCCAAAACGTCGCCTTGCCGATCTGAATGTGATCCCCCGCGTATTTGGTTTGCAGCGGCACCCGGTGCTGCCCGACTGCCTCCAAAGCTTCCTGCCACGCTTGACTGCCGCCTTCCGCGCCCGTGCTCCACACGGCCCGGACAGGAAACGCCGCCAGCACGGCGGGCACGCCGCCGATGCTGCGGGCTTCGGGCGATGCCAAAACCAGCAAATCCACTGTCCGCACATGCAGGCGATGCAGGTCATGCACCACGTTTTTCGCCGTTTCCGCCGATCCCGCATCCAGCAAAATCGTGGTGCCGTCGATGGTGCGGATCAACGTGCAGTCGCCGCTGCCCACATCCAAAAACGCCGCCAAAGCCTGCGGGACGGGGTGCGGCTGCTGATGACGGCGCGCTAGCAATCCCAGCGCCAAAGCCGCCAGTGCCAGGCAGACCAGGCCCACCCCGCGTGTCAAGCTCCACCATGCGGTGCGGCTCATGCGCGCCTCCCGCATTGCCGAATAAAAGCCGCGTGTGTTTCTATTGTCGGCAAAGTCTGTGATTTATGCAGGGGGATTTGCGTGTGCATGGGATTAGCCCAATTATAACACCGCACGGCGAATACGGCAACTGCCCGCGCAGGGATAGCGCGGGCGGCGCTTGGGCGTTTTCTCCCCATTTGCACGGCGTTGCAACGACGGAACGATTTGTTCCGTCGTTGATGCGCGCTTACCACACCGGGACAACACCGAAGAAACACCGGGGCAGCAACGAAGAAAGGCACTGCAAACGCCTCGAATTCTCACTTGGTGAGACTTTAGAATTATTGCTGGCCGTGGTCAAAAGAAACAGCATGTTCGGCAGAACTTCCCGTGCATACTGCTGGTAACGAAAACAAAAACCGAGCAGGCCGACGGGCCGGCTCCCCTATGACAACGCGCGAGGACACACCCATGCCGCATACGCTGCCTGTTGACGCGCGCACCTATGTTGCGCACACGCCATCCAAAACAAACCCGCATTGGCATCTGCTGACCGACCATGCTTTGAGCGTGACCGACATGGCGGCGCGGTTCGCCGCGCCGTTCGGCGGCGAAATGCTGGCCCGCTACGCTGGCTTGCTGCACGATCTGGGCAAGTTCACGCCGAAGTTTCAAGAGTATCTGCGGGATTGCTATCAGGCCGAGCAGAACGGAACCAAGCCGCCCCGTCGCGGGTGCGCGCCCCATAAGCAGCACGGGGCACGCGCGGCGCTGGACGCGCTGACGCCGGAAGCGGGGGAAGAGTTCGCCGCGCTGATCGCGGTTCTCGTTCACGGGCATCATGGCGGCATGCAGGATAGGCCGCACGCGCGGGAAAACATGACGGCGAAAGGGGCGACGACGGACGTGGTGCAAAGCCTGCTGGCAGCGGCGCAGGCGGCTGATGCCCGTCTGTCCCCGGATGTCCCCGATGCGCGGGCTTTGCTTCCCGCGCGGCACGCGGGCGACGAATGGGCGCTGGAAATGTATCTGCGCTTTGTGTTTTCCGCTTTGACGGACGCGGACGGGCTGGATACCGAGGCGCACGACAAGCATTTGCAAGCGGCCCGGCGCGACACGTCTGCCCTGACGCTGGCCGACATGCGCGGCGTGCTGCAAGCGCGGCAGGAGGCGGACTTCAAGGACAAACGCGGGGTCGTCAACGATGTCCGGCGGGCAGTGTACGATGCCTGCGTCACAGCCGCCGTCGCGCATGGGCCGGGCGTGTTCGCCTTGACGGTGCCGACGGGTGGGGGCAAAACGCGGTCGTCGCTGGCATTCGCGCTGGAACACGCGGTGCGGCACGGCGGGACGCGCGTGGTGTACGCCATTCCCTACACCAGCATCGTAGATCAAACGGCGCAAACGTTCCGGGACATCTTCGGGAGCGCGGACGGGACGATTTTGGAGCACCACTCGGCCATTGATGCCCGGCGCGGCAGGGCGGACGAGGACGAGGGCGGCGATGATGCGGAGCAGTGGCGGCGATTGGCGGCGCAAAACTGGGACGCACCTTTGATTGTCACGACCACGGTGCAGCTGTTCGAAAGCTTGTTTTCCAACAGGCCGGGCGCGTGCTGCAAGCTGCACCGGCTGGCGGGCAGCGTGATTGTTTTGGACGAGGTGCAGACGCTGCCGCCGACATTGCTCGCCCCGCTGCTGTCCGGCCTGCGGACGCTGGCGGACAATTTCGGGGTGACCGTGGTGCTTTGCACCGCGACCCAGCCCGCGCTGACCGCGCAAAGCGAGTTTTTGCAGGGCTTTGCGTCCGTGGTACCGATTGTCCCCGAACCCGAAGCGCGGGCGCACTTCCAGGCTTTGCGGCGCGTGCGCTACCGAATAGAAGAACAGCCCTGGACATGGGCGCAGGTGGCGGGCGAGATGCGGGCGGACGGCGCGTCGTGTCTGTGCGTGGTCAACACGCGCGGCCACGCCCTGGCCCTGCTGGACGTGCTGGACCCTGCCGGCGACAACCCGGACGTGCTGCACCTGTCCACATTGCTGTGCGGCGCGCACCGGCGTGCCGTGCTGGACACAGTGCGCGAACGGCTCAAAGACGGCCCGCCGGTGCTGGTGGTCAGCACCCAGGTGATTGAGGCGGGCGTGGACGTGGACTTTCCCAAAGTGCTGCGGGCGCATGGGCCATTAGATAGGATTATCCAGGCGGCAGGACGCTGCAACCGCGAGGGTTTGCGCGCGCGGGACAGCAGCGAAGTGGTGGTCTTCGCCCCGGCGGAAGACGCATCCCCGCCCGGCGTGTACCGCATGGCGCTCAAGCAGACCTTGCAGATGTTTGCGGCGGCGCGGGCGCGCGGCGAGAAAATAAACTTCGACGACCCCCGGCTGGTCACCGATTATTTTGCCGACCTGTACCGCGACATGGCCGGGCAGACGGACAAAGAGCACATTCAGGACGACCGGGCGCAGTTCCATTATCCCGATGTCGCGCGGAAGATGCGCCTGATTGACGACGATACCATGTCTGTCTTTATCACCGAGTACGACCCGGACGAGGCGCAAAAGATCATGGCGGCGGGCCGGGCCATCGGGCGCATGACGCGGGACTTGTGGCAGCGCGCCCAGCCCTTGTGTGTCAGCATCTACGCCAGCGACAAAGCCCCCATCGAGGAAACAGACTACGGCCTGACCATCTGGCGCGGCCCGTATGACATGACGCGTGGCATCCCGCTGACCCGCGACCCCGCCGACGGCGTGGTGTACAAGCCGGAGAACCTGATAACGTAAGATTTTCTTAGTGCTTCAGTGAATTTGACATAACAGAATATCCATGATATAGTATGCTTGTCCTATTCGGACATTGCACTAGATCGCAGCCAAGCATTCATTTTAGGAGACTTGGTTCTGCCTCTTGTGGGGGTTGAAACACTGAGGCACTTCCTTCGTTGCCTTTGAGTGATTCAGCGGACGGAGACGGCAATCTCCGTCCGCCGTACCGAATGGACATCAACAGCTTGGGAGCTATTGCGTATCCTTGTGGGCCAACACAATTATACCCCTACGCTCCTACCTTTGCCCAAATGGGCGGAAAGGCTTGGGAAAAATGCCCCCAAACTTGACGGTACACGATCATCTCGTCACCCGCACGGCCCGCGCTATGCAAGAAGGCGGCATGACCGGCATTAAAGCCGCGCACATTCCCACCTACGTGCAGCCCGAACAGATCGACGGCTATATCCCCGATCTGACCGGCTCTTTGCGTGGAATGCTGTGCATCGCTGAGTGCGAAAGCCGGGATGGGCTGACGCTGGCGCACACGGTCACGCAGTGGCGTACCTTCTACAATTATGCCGCGCGTGTCGGCGGCTACTTTATTGCCGTCGTAGCCCAAACATGCGAAGCGGAAGCCCGTCTGTTGCTGCAATCTGTTGCAGGAGACGGGCAAAACGCCCAGGTTTGGACGTTCTAAGACCTTGCCGGAAAGAGGCTCCAAACTCCCAGGGGCCTTCTTCCGGTTTTCGGCAAACGCTCAGAGTAGTCAACGAAAGGAGAACTTATGGACTATCCCCCCTTAGAAGTCAAAGTGTGGTCGCCGATGGCCTGCTTTACGCGTCCCGAAAACAAGGTGGAGCGCGTTTCGTACCCGACGCCGACACCCTCCGCCGCGCGGGGCATCTTGGAAGCGATCTTTTGGAAGCCGGAGTTTGCGTACCGGGTGCGCGAAATCCAAGTGCTGAGGCCAATCCAATTTGCGTCCATTCTGCGCAACGAAGTGGACGGCAAGGCGACCGGCAGCGAGGGCATCTCTATTACGGAGCGTCGTCAGCAAAGGCACACGCTGCTGCTGCGGGACGTGGCGTATGTCATCAAAGCCGACATTGTGCTGCGGCCTCACGCAACGGATGACGCGGCAAAGTACCGCGACCAGTTCCAGCGCCGGGTGGCGCGGGGGCAGTGCTTCCACCGGCCCGCCCTGGGCTGCCGGGAGTTTGCCGCCGACTTCGCCCCGCCGGACGGCAGCGAAACGCCCATTGCCGACACGAGGAATTTAGGCATGATGCTGTTTGATATTGCGTTCGGGCCTGGGCCGGGCACACCCTTGTTTTTTGAGGCGCAGATGGAGCGGGGGCGGGTGCGTGTGCCGGACAGTTTGTATGACGCACTGGGAGGTCTGGCATGATTTTACAGCAACTGCACGCCGACGCCGACGCCATTCTGAAACAAACGGGGCAGAAGGGCGAAATCCCATCTATGTATGTTCCCAAGCTCCTGCGCTGGGTGGTGGAGATTTCAAGCGACTTGCGCGTCCCGGCAGCGTTCACGGAATTGGTCACAACAAACGCCAAAGGCAAAGAAATTGGAATTGACCACTTGCTGCCCGATGTAAAGCGAACGATGGGTGTCAAGCCACTTGTGCTGGCGGATACGCCCGCCTACACGCTGGGCCTGCTGTTTGCCGACGACCTCAAGGGCAAAGACGAAGCGCGGGAACGAGCATGGACAGCGCGCAAGTTCGCGGCTTTCCAAGAACTCGTGCGGGATTGCGCCCGGCAGACAGGCAATGCCGACGTATCAGCCATCGCTGGGTTTCTGGATGCCTGGAACCCGGACGCGCCGCCGGTTGCGCTGCCCGCCAAAATGAACGGGGCGCACACAGTGACGTTCCGCGTAGACAACGGCGCGTATCCCGTGGACGACATGGCCGTGCGCCGCTTTTGGGCCGCGCGCGGGCAGCCGGAGGCGGGGAAAGCGCCAGCGGGCGACCGGGCGATGCAGTGCCTGCTGTCAGGGGTGCGTGGGCCGGTGGAGAGTATCATGCCGGTGGCTGTCAAGGGCATTCCCAACGGGCAGCCCACGGGAACGCATCTGGTCTCGGCCAACTTCGCGGCGGCGGAAAGCTACGGACTGAAGCGGGCGCAAACATCGCCCATCAGCCGGGACGCGGGCGAACGGTTCGGCAAGGCCCTGAACGCTCTGCTGGCGTCGGAGCGTCACCGGCTGACGGTACAAAACGTGGCGTACGTGTTTTGGTCGGCGGCGGGGACGCCCGCGCTGCTGGCGTTTGCGCCGCAACCTGACCCCAACGCTGTGCGCGGCTTGTTTGAGGCCATGCGCAAAGGCGTACCGTGGTCGAGTGTGTCCGATGAGGCGAAGTTCCACATCTTTGGTTTATCGGCAAATGCGGCGCGGGCGGTCGTGCGCTCTGCCCTGGACACAACGGTTGGAGCCGTAGGCCGGGCGCAGGCCGCCTGGTTTCACCGCCTTGCCATTATCGGCACGGACGGGCAGACCGGCGAGCCGCTGGGTCTGAAAACACTGACTGTCGCGCCATATCGTGACTTCAAGGAGATCGCGCCGGGTGTGGAAGATGCCCTGGTACAGGCTGCCCTGGCCGGGGCGCACCTGCCGCAGTCCCTGCTGGCAAGCATCGTCACGCGCTGCCGGATGGATGCCGAGCGGCGGGTGACCTATCCGCGCGCTGCCCTTCTGAAATACATTCTCACGCAGGACATGGCCCTGGAGGTGGCCCAGCAGATGAGCGAAGAAATCACGGGCGCTTTGCCCGGCGGCATGAATGAAGCCGCGTACCATTGCGGACGCTTGTTCGCGGAATTGGAAGACATCCAGCGTCAGGCGTTGCCGGGCCTGAACGCAACCATTGGAGACAAATACTTTGGGTCGGCATCGTCCTCGCCAGCCAGCGTATTCGGCATTCTGCTGGCCGGGGTTCAAAATCACCTGAGCAGCCTGCGCAAGGGTCGGGAGGGGGCGTGGCACGGGGCGCAGCGACGCCTGGAAGAGATACTGGCGCAGATCGGGGACTTCCCCAAAACGCTGCCGTTGCGCGAGCAGGCCCTGTTCAGCTTGGGCTATTACCACCACCGAGCTGCGAAGCGCAAAGACATCACCGCCCGTTCGGAAGCCAAAAAGCGGGCCGGACAACTCACATTGGAAGCCAGCGACATGACGGACGCTGCCGAAGGGCAGGCCACCGAAGGAGACACCGAATGAACGATGCAATCATCACCCACCCCGCCCGGCGTCACGATTTCCTGCTGCTGTTTGACGTGGCCGACGGCAACCCCAACGGCGACCCGGATGCGGGCAACATGCCGCGCGTAGACCCGGAAACCGGGCACGGCCTGGTCACGGATGTGTGCCTCAAGCGCAAAATCCGCAACTTCGTTGCCCTGGATAAAGAAGGCACGAACGGCTACGGCATTTTCGTCCACGAGAAAGGGATACTCAACCGGCAGATAGAACAAGCCTATGTTGACCTTAACGTAGACCTGAAAGCCGACCCCGCCGACAAGACCGACGGCAGCAAGCGGCGCACTGCCGGACAAGGGCAGGGCAAGGAAGTGGATCGCGCGCGCCGTCAAATGTGCGACACCAAGTTTGACATCCGTATGTTCGGGGCGGTCATGTCCACGGGCGCAAATGCCGGGCAGGTGCGCGGCCCGCTGCAATTGACATTTGGCCGCTCCATCGACCCCATCGCCGCGATGGACGTGAGCATCACGCGCATGGCGGTCGCAACGGAAAAAGAAGCGGAAGCGCAGGGCGGCGACAACCGCACGATGGGCCGCAAAGCCGTTTTGCCGTATGCGCTGTACGTTGCCAAAGGGTTCTTCACGCCGTCATTCGCCAAACAGACTGGGGTCACGGCAGATGACCTCGCTGTGGTGTGGCGTGCCCTGGAGATGATGTGGGACGTTGACCATTCGGCGGCGCGCGGTATGATGGCATGCCGTGGCTTGTATATCTTCAGCCACGACAACCCCCTGGGCAACGCGCCCGCGCACAAGCTATTCGACCGGCTTTCCGTGACAAAGAAGGCCGAGGTGGAAAGTCCGCGCCGGTTCGCGGATTATGAAGTGCGGCTGACCGGGGACCTCCCCGCCGGCATCACGCTGACCCCGCAGGTCGAGGGGTAAACCGTCCGGTGCGAACCCCAAGCAATGCTGTTTTATGCGAGGGGTTCGCGCGCGGCGTGAGATGGAGTGGATGTGGATAAAATGATGACTGCGTCTTTTCGTGTTCAGCAGACCGCCTCCGCTCCATCTGAAACCGACCGTTGCACCGGCCTTCAGGGGCCGGTGAGGATTGAAACGCAAGGAATGATGACCGGGTGACGCGGCTTCATAAAGGTTGCACCGGCCTTCAGGGGCCGGTGAGGATTGAAACAACTGACCCAGGTGAAGGCCACGGTCTTGTAGGTGAAGGCTACGTTGCACCGGCCTTCAGGGGCCGGTGAGGATTGAAACTGCACGCTTTCAATGTCGCTTTGCAGTGGTTTTTGTCCGTTGCACCGGCCTTCAGGGGCCGGTGAGGATTGAAAATCGGCTTGTGCAGGGGCGCGCTTAGTCGTGAGTGGATTGCGCCTGCTCTATGGGCAGGCACGGATTGAAATAACCGTCCGGCTCTCGGTGCTCAACCGCCCGGAGGCACTGGTCTCCAGAAGTTGGTGAGGATTGAAACGTACTTAATGCGAAATTACCTTCCTGCTGCCCGGTAGGAAAGAGCGGGTGAGGATGAGAACGCAGAAATATCGGGTTGATACCAGGATGCTACCGGGTAGTTCCGGTTTTGGCAAGCCGCGCAGAGTAAAGAAATGAGAACACCAGAAAGGAGACGCTTATGTGGTCCGAAGAAGACGTGGTGCTGCTGTCGGCTCTGGAGCATTACTCATACTGCCCGCGCCAGTGTGCGCTGATTCATGTAGAGCGTGTTTATGATGAGAACGTTTTTACCTTGCGGGGGAAGCATGCTCATGAGCGCGCGGACGAAGCCTTGGCTACCCGCGAAAACGGCGTGCGGAGGGAGCGTGCTTTGCCGCTTTGGTCGGACACCTGGGGCTTGCAGGGCAGAGGCGACGTGGTGGAGTTCCACGCGGACGGCAGTGTGATACCCATAGAGTACAAGCATGGCGCGCGGCGGGAACGGAAGCATGATGATGTGCAGCTTTGTGCCCAAGCTTTGTGCCTGGAAGAGATGCTTGGCGCACCTGTGTTGCAAGGCGCAATTTATTCGCTGCAAACCCGCCGTCGCCGCGACGTGGACTTGAACGAACTCCTGAGAAGGGAAACACAGGACATCATCGCTCAGGTGCGCGCCATGCAGCGGAGCAGCGGGCCGTTGCCACCCGCCGTCAACGACAAGCGCTGCCCGCGCTGCTCCCTGCTGGACGCCTGCGTTCCCGCAACCGTGGTGGCTGCTCGGCAGGCCCGGCTAAGTACACAACTTTACGTCCTTGCTCCCGAAGCGCTTGCCCTCATGTAAAGGAACATGCCATGACTCGTGAACTGCTCAACACACTGTTTGTCATGACGCCGGATGCTTATGTGCGTCTCGACCACGATGCCCTGAAAGTGGAAGCCAATGGGGAGAAGCTGATGCAGGTGCCGCTGCATCACCTTGGCGGCGTGATGCTGTTCGGCAATGCCATGATTTCGCCGCAGGCGATGCATCGGTGCGCCCAGGAAGGCCGCGCCATTTCGCTGATGGACTATGCAGGGCGATTTCAAGCCCGCGTGGTCGGGCCGGTCTGCGGCAACGTCCTGCTGCGTCAGGCCCAGTATGAAGCGCACCGGGACGAGAGCAAAAGCCTGCCGCTAGCCCGCAGCCTTGTCGCGGGCAAAATCAAAAACATGGCCCAGGTGATGGCGCGCGGGGCGCGAGACGCCAAGTCCCTCGTTGATGCCGAAACGCTACGTACCTGTGTCCAGGCCATGGGAACTTTGCTGATCTTGCTGCCGGGTCAAGCGTCAACTGACGCTGTGCGCGGCATCGAAGGGCAGGCCTCCGCTCTGTATTTTGAGACTTTCGGGGCGATGCTGACAGTCTCACCCGATGAGTTTTCGTTTCGGGTACGCACCCGCCGCCCGCCGCGCGATCGTGTGAACGCCCTGTTGTCGTTTTTGTACGCCCTGCTGGCCGCCGACTGCACGGCGGCCTGCGAGGGCGTAGGGCTGGACCCGCAATTCGGGTTTTTGCACGTCCTGCGTCCTGGACGGCCCTCACTGGCTCTGGATTTAATGGAAGAGTTCCGGTCGTGCTTTGCCGACCGCCTCGTGCTGACATTGATTAACCGCAAGCAGATCCGGGCGCAGCACTTTGAGCAGCGTACCGAAGCGGGAGAAAGCGTACTGCTGACGGAAGAAGGGCGCAAGATCGTGCTGGGTGCGTATCAAGCGCGCAAGACGGAAGAAGTGCCGCATGATTTATTAAAAGAAAAAGCGCCGTTCGGGTTGCTGCCGCATTTGCAGGCGCGTCTGCTTGCCCGCCACTTGCGCGGCGACATGGAAACCTATCTCCCGTTCCAGAGTTAGAACGCCATGGATATTTTGATTGCCTACGATGTCAGCACACTAACCAAAGAAGGCCGCGCGCGTCTGCGGCGTGTGGCAAAGCTTTGTGAAGGGCACGGACAGCGTGTGCAGTTTTCCCTGTTTGAATGCAGCCTGAACGAAGCGCAGATGGAAGTGCTGCGTGTGCGCCTGCTGAAGACAATTTCTCAAGACGAAGACAACTTGCGTATCTATACTCTGCGCGGGCCGCGCAAAGACGTTTGTCAATCCTGGGGCAAGGATGCGTATGTTAACTTCCACGCCCCCCTTATTGCTTAGTTGTCATAGCCGTGATTTATTTCACAATCCAGGCTTTTACCGGCTTTTATCTGTTAACTTCGGGCCTTTACCCTGGTATAATTAACTTATCATACACGCTCTGGAACTAGACAACCTGGCGATGGCCTATGGGCCGCGAACCTTGTTTGACGGCTTGTCGGCATCGGTCGCAGCAGGGGAAACTTTGGTGGTCACCGGCGCAAATGGAGCCGGCAAAAGCACGCTGCTCAAGATTGTCGCCGGGCTGGCAAGGCCCGAATCGGGCGCGGTGCGGTTTATCGGCGAACGGAAGGGCGGGGCAGAGCAGAACCGCCTCCAGTTTGGCTATGCATCACCCGACGTGAACGTGTACGGCGAGCTGTCGGGATTAGAGAATATAGATTTCTTCGCGCGTCTGCGGGGCCTGCCGCCCGGTCAGGGAATTGAGCTTTTGGAGCAGGTCGGCTTATCCGTCAGCCGGGGCAAAGATCCGACGGGTGCGTATTCATCGGGCATGCGTCAGCGGCTGAAACTCGCCGTGTCGCTGCTGGGAGCACCGCCGCTGCTGGTGTGGGATGAGCCGACTTTGGCCCTGGACGAGCGCGGCGCGGCGCGGGTGGGGCAGATTTTGGACGCGCACCGGGCACGGGGGGGACTAGCGGTTGTCGCGACCAACGATGCAGGCGAAGCCGGACGCTGGGGCAGCCGAACCCTTCGTGTCGGGCGCTGAACCGGGCTGGCTGGCTTGTGCCTGGGCGGTCTTTTGCAAGGATGCGCGGGTAGAATGGCGCACGCGTTATGCCCTGGGCGCGGTGCTGCTGTTTGCCGTGACGACTCTGACAGCGGTCTCGGCAGCGGTCAGCGGGTCGCCCGTGCATTCGGAAGTCAAGGCCGCATTGCTGTGGGTGGTGTTGTTGTTTGCGGCCTTGTCGGGTTTAGCGCGGGCATTTGTGCGCGAAGAAGAAGCGGGAACGGCCCATGCCCTGCGCTTGTCGGCTCCGGCCACGGCGGTGTACGGGGGCAAGTGGCTGTTTAATCTCGCCCTGATGCTCAGCGTGGAAATTGTCGGTGTTCCGTTGTTCCTCGTGGTGCTGCCGCCGCAGACAGTGGATTACGGCTTGTTTTTGGGCGTATTGATACTGGGCGGCGTGGGATTGACGGCATCGGCGACCTTTGTAGCCGCCTTGATCGCGCAGGCATCGTCGGGCAAAAGTGCTTTGTTCTTTGTCGTCGCGTTTCCCGTCCTGCTGCCTTTGCTGCTCCTGGCCGTGCAGGGGACAGTCGGGGCGTTCAGTGATTTGCCGATGTATCAGGCCCGCGCGGGCGAAGACTTGAAACTGCTGGCCGCGTACGGCGTAGTGATGACGACAGCCGCGTTTTTACTGTTTAAAACAGTGTGGCAAGACTAGGACTATGGATAAAGTCGGCAAAATCGCGCTGCTTCTGCTGCTGTCGGCCACCACAATTGCTGGGTTCTTGTGGCTGCCGCCCGCTATTGGGTTCCAGAAGCCTGCTCTGGCGCGCATGGTCGTTTTTCACGTGCCGTGTTCCATGGCGGCTTATGCAGCCACGTTTGTTGCGACATGGTACGCCGTGCGCTACTTATGGAAGCGGCAGTGGGAAGACGACATCAAGTCGCGTGTGTCGTTTGCGCTGGGATTGGTGTTTTGGGGATTGACCACGGTCACAGGCGCGCTGTTCGCCAAAGCCCAGTGGGGCGCGTACTGGAATTGGGACATCAAACAAGGGGCAATTCTCATGCTGCTTTTGGTGTTTGCGGCCTATTTCGCCCTGCGCGCCGCTGTTGACGACCCGCGCAAGCAGGCGACATTGGGCGCGGCGTATGCGATCTTCGCCCTGCTGGCCGCGCCATATCTGACCTATGTGCTGCCAAACTCCACGCCCGACACGCTGCATCCCAAAGGGACATTGCAGGGTGGATTAAGCCCGCAATACAGCCTTATCCTTTGGACAGGCGTTTTGGGGTTGATACTCACCTACGTGTGGGCGTGGCGCGTGCAGGTGGCGGCAGAGATTTTGCAGTGGCAGGTGTCCCGGCGGGGCCTGACCCATCCCCGAAAGACACTGGAAAGATCAGGGAACCGATGACCGGTCTTTTACCGTTGATGCTGGTGCCGCTCCTGATCTGGATCGCCGTGTGGGGCTATTTGTGGACATTGGACGGCAAGGTCAAGCGCCTGGAGCAGCAGATGCAGCGGCTTGGCGTACAAGAGGAAGAAGACGAATGAAAAAGAATTGGGGTGCGCTGGCTGGGTTGGTCGTGATCGGCGGCACACTGGCATTCTGTGGAGCCACCTTCAAGAGTGCGCTGATCAACTATGTCCCCTTTGCCGAGGCCAAAGCAGCCACAGACACAAACGTGCAGATTATGGGCGCGCCGGTTGCGGGCACGATGCAGTACGACAGCACGGTTCACAGCCTGCGCTTTGCCATCCGGGATACGCAGGGCGCACTCATGCCCGTTGTCTTTAAAGGCCCCAAACCTGAAGACTTAGATACGGCCATGACCAAAGCGACCAAGATCACTGCGCAAGGCACGTATGATAAAGCCCAGCAGGTCTTTGTCGCCGATAATCTGTTAGTGAAGTGTCCCTCCAAGTATCAGGGCGCGAGTGGGGGCGGCAGTGACCGCTCATACGGTTCTTCCTAACTCTTCTCCTTAGCAAAGAAACACCATGCTTTTCGGTACATTAATGATATGGACGGCATTGCTTGCCCTGCTTGGCTCGGCGGGCGCATACCTTGCCGCCGGAACGCAAAAGCAGGAAGCCCAGCGCAATCAATTGACGCGCGCGGGCCGAGGCTTGTTCTTTCTCGCGGCTGGTGGCGTGCTGGCAGCGGCAGGCACATTGGGCGCACTGCTGGTTTCGCACCGCTTTGATGTGGCTTATGTGTACCTGCACTCGGCCCGCGCGATGGCGCCTTTGTACTGGCTGCCTTCGTTCTGGTCGGGCCAGGAAGGGTCGTTTCTCCTTTGGGCGTTCTGGACATCCATTCTGGGCGCTGTGCTTTGCGTGACATCGGGCAAGGCCGAGCGGCGCGTCATGCCCGTGTACAGCATTGTATTGTTATTCCTGGTTGCCATGCTGACGTTTCGCTCGCCGTTTGTCCCCACGGCTTCTTCTTCTCAAGTCCCTGACCAGGTGCGCCTGATGGCAACGCCGACCGAGGGCCTGGGACTGAACCCCAATTTGGAAAACCCGTGGATGGTGATCCATCCGCCGACGTTGTTTCTGGGCTTCGCCGCCCTTGCCGTGCCGTTCGCCTTTGCCTTGTCCGCCCTGCTGTGGCGCGACTGGGACGGCTGGCTGCGCCGCGCCCTGCCGTGGGGCTTGTTCGGCTTCGCTATTCTGGGTTTGGCGATGATGATGGGCGGCTACTGGGCGTATGAAATGCTTGGCTGGGGCGGCTTTTGGGAGTGGGACCCGGTCGAAAACGGCCCGTTTATTCCGTGGATGGCCCTGGTAGCGTTTTTGCACGCGGCTCAGATTGAGCGCGTGCGCGGCGGCTTCGGCAAGACAACATTGCTGTTTGGTTTGCTGCCGTTTGCCGGGGTGATGTATGAGTCGTTTATGACACGTAGCGGCGCGCTGACCGATTTCAGCGTCCATTCGTTTTCGGCATTGGGCGGCATCGGCAACGGTTTGCTTTTGGGCATGCTGCTGGGTGTCGTGCTGGTGTCGGTGGGGATGCTGATGTGGCGGGTGCGCGCCATTGGCCGCCATGACGCCGGGCAGCCCAGCACGTGGGACGTGCCGCAGTCGCGTGAATACGGCTATACGCTGGCCGTGACATTGCTCACTTTGTGTGCGGTGATTGCCGCTATTGGCATGTCTGCGCCGCTGCTGACGGGGCTGGGTGTGAAACTCCACCTGGCGAAGTATACGGCTTCGGTGAGCGAGGATTATCACAACAAGGTGATGTTCCCCATGGCCGTGCTGCTGGCGATTGGGCTGGGCATCGGCCCGCACCTCGCGTGGCGCGGGCGCGGGCAGGCCGACACCAGGCGTCTGCTGACGGCTTATGCTGTTTCCGTCGTCGGTGCGCTGGCGTTTATGGGACTGGCGCGCTGGCTGGGCACGGGCCTGGCCGGGGCAAAGCTTGTGCCGCAGCTTATCTTGTTCACGGCGGCCTTGTTTGCTTTGATCTCCAATGTTCAACTCTTGCGGCGCATCGTGCCCGCGCGGGAAGCCGGAGCCAGTGGGGGCGTGTGGTCGGTCGGCGGCATCTTGTCCCATGCCGGGGCGGCTGTGCTGCTGATCGGCATTGTCTGCCTGGTGACGTTTGTGCAGAAACAAAGCGATGTGCTTCTGGTTAAGGGCACACCTGTCAGCGTCCTGAACGGCCAGTACCGCATGACATATCAGGGCCAGACAGGCAACTTCCAGACCGACAAAGACAATCAATTGCTGTTTGCCGTGGCAAGCCGCGATGGACGCGAGCATTTTATGGCCCGCTTGCCGCTTGCCTTGCGCGCGATGGAAGGCGGCGACAAGAAACTCATCGGCCATCCGGCGATTATTCACCATGCCGGCGGCGATCTGTATTTTGCGCTCAAAGACGGCCCCGACCAGTTTTATCCGCGCGGGCGCTTTGAGGAAAAGCTGAAATTGGGAGCCACCAGCACGTTCGGCCCGTACAAGCTTCAATTTGAGTGCTTTGAGCGTGACCCGCAGGCTGCCGCGCTGGCGATGAGCGGGCAGATGCCGGAGCGTTTTCCTGTCTGGGCCGTTCTCAATGTCACGTATCATGGGAAAACAACCACGCTGAAGCCTCAGTTTATCGTGCGCCGCGACAGTCCCGGTGCGCCGGATGCCCCTGAAGTGGCCCTGCCCGGCGGCTGGCTGCTGGCGTTCCAGAACATGAATGCGGGCAGTGCCGATAAAAACAACCCCAATGCCGGGGCGATGGCGGAACAAGGCTCGTTTGTGCTGCGCCCGCAAGGCCCTATCCTGGAGGGTTTTGAACTGGACGTGACCACGCGCCCCATGATCAGCTTTGTCTGGATTGGCACCCTGCTGATCTTCGCGGGTGGCCTGGTGTCTATGCGGCGGCGCGTGCTGGAAAACCGTGTTGAGCCTGTCCCCGACCTGCCGGAGCCGTCTGCACCCGTCCCCAGCCCGCGTCTGGGCACAGCTCGGCGGCGTGTTAAAGGCCAGGGTTCGCTCGCGCCCAAAACCGCTCCCAGTCTGATGGCAGGCCGCAAAGGACGATAGCTGATATGCGTCTGCGTCAGATGCTGAAAAGCAAGATCCACCGTGCCACCATCACAGATGCCGACCTGAATTATGTTGGCTCCATCACCATCGACCAGGCTTTGCTGGAGGCCGTGGACTTGTGGCCGGGCGAGCTGGTGCATGTGTGGAACGTTACCAACGGCGAGCGTTTTGAAACCTATGCCCTCGCGGGCGCGCCCGGTTCGGGCATCGTGCAGGTCAACGGGTCGGCGGCCCGCCGCGTCCATGTCGGCGATATTGTGATTGTCGCCGCGTTTTGCCTCGCCGATGAGCCGGTCACGCCGCGCGCCGTCCTGGTCGACGAGCGCAACCAATTTGTCCATTTCCTGTAATCTCCTGATGCCCTATGTTTGAAGTATCTGTTGAAAAGACTGTCGCCGCCGCCCACCGCTTGTTTGACTACGACGGCCCCTGCGAAGCCCTGCACGGCCACAACTACCGTGTGCAGGTGTTTTACGCCGGCACGGAGTTAGATCGCTTCGGCATGCTTGTTGATTTTGGCGACATCAAACGGGTGTTCCATGCCGTTTTGGACACCATTGACCACACGTATCTCAACGACCTGCCCGCCTTCCAGAACCTGTCTCCCTCGGCGGAAAACATCGCCGCTTACGTCTTCCACGGCATGAAGCAGATGTCGTTTGAGCGCGCTGCCCTGCGCCGCGTGTCTGTGTGGGAAACGCCTACGCAGGTGGCGACCTACTCGGAAGATTAAGTTTTCAAAGAGCGGGGGCATTGCTGCTGCAACTGCGTGATTATAGCACATGCGTTCGCTTTTGTCAATCTGATTTTAGCGTAGGCTGACTAGAAGATTGCCCGCAGTGACTAGAACGTATCTCATAAATAGAAGCAGCCTACGAAAGCGGCTCGTTAGGCCCAATTCGTGCGGCCTGTTTTAGAGTAATCGCATTGTACAACAGCGGCCTGTGGGACGGCTGTAAAGTCGCTTCGGCATTTATGAGATGACTTCTAGGTAGCTTATGCGTCATGCCATCTCCTGCCAAACCATTCCAGCCGCATACGACAGGCCGCGCAGAAAACTCTGTGCCGCTTGTTAAACAAACAGTTTGCTTCAAGTTGATAATCAGCCACAAATGAATAAACTAAGGTTGAGTGTAATGTCTGTTTCGTTCACATAAAACAACAATTAAGTAAGCTAGAAACAGGAACGATGAAACCATTCCGCATATGCGGCCTGCTGTGACAATGCTGCGCTGTGGCCCATAATTATCAAACGTGTTCAGAGTACGCAAAGCTGTTGTACCCATACTCCACGCTAAGGGGCCTAGTAACGGACACATAACTAAGCTGAGTATGCCCAACACCAGAATAAGCGTGCTGTGAACCGGCTCGGTTCGGCTCATATTATGCTTCCTATGTATACGTCAGTGTTGTTGCACCATTTTGAAGATTCTCGATTTCAACCTTAGATTGTCCTGATTGTAAGTAGTGGTAATTTTTTGCTCAACGTAATATGTTTTTATGGTCTTCAATATATTTTATGAACTTAGTTGCCTGCTTGCGCCATGCATCATTCACAGGCGCAAGGCTTAGGTACTCGCGATAGGATTTGATAGCATCATCGCCGTCATGTTGTTGATGGTTAACAGACCATAGTCCGAAATACACCCCTCCTAACGCAGAATAAGGACCCGATCGGGTAGGGTTTGCCCTCACTAAGCTTTGCGCCAGCGTCAGGGCTTTTTCCTTTTCAACAGTGGACTCCCAGGGCCTATAGCAATCGATAAGGTAGTAGCTCACGTCGTAATCATTGGCCGTGTGACGCAGCAACCGCTCACCGAGGGCTTGTAGCTGTGAGTGCGGAAAGTAATGTGCATTGACCAAAAAACGTAGGCGAGAGTATTCATAGGTGCGAGGTGATGGCACTTTCCCGAAAGCATCAGGCAAAATCATTTGCTTTTGAAGGATGGGTGGATTTTGTTGCGTGGCCCGGAAACTGGCGTAAGCCCAACGGAACAACGCAGTCGGACTGTTAGGGTTTTGTTCCCACAACCCCTTGTACCTTTCAATAGTAGGAAGAATAAGGGTGCCTTGAGATTGCTGCGCTTCAATGTCCGCTCGGATAGTGCGATACTCGGCATCATTGTCCGTCCAGTTCTCGGAAATCCAAGACCACCGAGGAGAGTTTAGCTTTTGTGTAGGAGAGCTGCTGACTTGAGCAAAAGCGGCAACAACAGCAACAATCAAAACTAAGGAAATACCAGCAAGAATAGCACGACCAATATGGGTTTTCATGTTCATTATCACACCAGAGTGTATCTTGAGTGAAGGGTTGTGGCCCTCCACTCATTATGAAGTTTAGTGACCACCTGTTGGGTCTGTTCTGACATATGTGAAATCGCCTGCGGTGTCCCATCTCTGAAACTTTGCAAACGTTGTTTCCGCAACCCCGGTATAGCCGCTTGCCCCGTAAGTATCCGCACGCCAGGTTTGGGGCTGGTATTGAACATAAAGTTCAGGAACCATTTTGTAAAGCTCCATTGTGTCCGTGCTATTGTCAATTGGCTGTGGATTAAAGGTGGAGTTGCTGTCACCCCAAGCATCGTTAAAGTTAACGGTCTGCTGAATCTGTTGAGGCTGCACTTTTGAGAATGCAATGCTTGCGGCGGCGCAAAGACCTGCCCAGTAAGGATTTGGCATCATGTTGCCGCCGACGGATGTGAACGCGCTTGCGGCTTGCGCCCATACCGTGTCAGTGTATTCCCATGTTGCAGTTATTCCAGAGTTGTGAGCAGCATACCCTGGTGAAGCAACATTGTCCGTTGTAGCACCTTCCCAGTATGAAGGTGCTGTATTCCATAGTGCCCAATTTTCGGTCGGATCATGGAACCGCACTGTGGCCGTATTGCTTCCCGTAGAGCCATCACTGCCATCTGTCAGGGTCAGCGTCACAGTATCCGACTTCCCCGCCGTCGCCGGAGGACTGTTGTAGACCCCAGAGAAGCTTGGGATGGTTTTGTTCCCGAATAGGCTTGACGAGTTGAAAACGCCGGAACTGCCATAGCTCGTCAAGGAACATGCCCACTTGTAGTTGCTGTCGTTCCCCCAGGAACCACTATAAGATGGGGAGTAGGTGACGGGAGTGCCGGCGACAGGATCGGGAACCACTGTATCATCTGTGATGGAGCCATCCGACGCACGCACATTGGATTGCGGAACATTATTGGCTCCTTTGCTATACGTCTGCCCCAGGCTGGAACCAATCGTCACTCCTCGGCTGTCCGGGACAGCTTTGAGGCCGATTGTCTCACTCACCCCGTTGGCACTCACAGTGATCGGGCTGAGCCTGACCAAGGTACCGATTTGCACGCTGCCGGGAGCCTGCTTCTGCACCAGGTGAACACCGTTGCTGCTGTACCCGGCGACATACGGCGGGTATCCCCGGTAGCCGGGCACGGACGGGTCGCCCATGCCGTCTGAAGCCG